>QIRE01000008.1_pt1 | contig 409013 bp, 339 predicted proteins | sample 2940141 | NCBI WGS metagenome assembly QIRE01 (sample SAMN09273532, study PRJNA473421) | Gut metagenome, whole genome shotgun sequencing project. | isolation source: gut tissue | host: Folsomia candida VU population | place: Netherlands: Amsterdam | collected 2016-03-06 | reverse complement strand
GGGATGATCACGTCGTGGGTGAAAGCCTGAACCATAACCTGGTCTTCGTGGCCTTCCTGGTAGGTGTTGCCAACGGAGTCGGCGGTGAAGGCGCCGGCAGTGATCAGGCCTTGTTTTTCGCCGGTAACCGACATGTACGCTGGTGTTGCCATGGGGTGTGCTCCTTGCTCAAAAGACAGGACCGGACGGCGTGATTGCCTGTCCAGGTGGCAAAGGAGTAATCAAAAGTCGTGCCAGCCATCATATGGCCATTGCCTATCAAGGGTTTACGAAGCTCGCGTGGGGGTTTTTCGTTTTTTTCTGTAGGAAAAAGCTAAAAAGTGCGCAAGAAGTTGCGCAGTACTGCGCAACTTCTTGCGCACTTGGCTGCAGGCCTTTATCGGCAAGGCCTGCAGCGGTTTTGAGTGGGGTTTTATTACGGACAACTGCGCAACTTTTTGCGCAGTTCAACCAATCCGGTCAGAGCTCTGGGATCAGGATTCCTGCAACGCCCGTGGCCGTTGACTGCGCTGTTCGGCTGCCGAATCCGGCGCCTGTTGCAACTGGAAGTCGAACTTCAATTCGGCACGACGCCCCGCGGCATCCTCACGAAACTCGACTTCCCCGACCAACCCTTCACGGGTCGCATAGGCGAAGTCATCCCACAGGTATTTGTCCCCCGACAGATTGATCTGCGTCGTCAGGTGTCGATGCCCAGGCGCGGAAATGAAGAAGTGAATATGAGCCGGGCGCTGGCCGTGGCGGCCAAGCAGGTTCAGGCATTCCTGAGTCGGGCCCTGAGGATCGCAGCCATAACCGGAAGGCACGATGCTGCGGGCACGGTAACGGCCTTCGGCGTCGGTGATGATCCGGCGGCGCAGGTTGTAGTCAGACTGGCTCTGATCGAAAAACGAATAAGTGCCCTTGGTGTTGGCGTGCCACAGGTCGACCGTGGCGCCGGCCAGCGGCTGGCCCTGCGGATCGAACACCTGGCCTTCGATAAACATCACCGTGGCGACACCCTCTTCGCTGCCGTCGTCCATCCGGCATTCACCTTCGTACAGCGGCGCCCCGGCTACGTACAACGGGCCTTCGATGGTGCGCGGTGTGCCGCCGGTCAAACCGATCTGCGCGTCCTTGGCGTCCTGCAACAGGTCGAGGAAATGCTCAAGCCCGAGGCCGGCCACCAACAGCCCGGCTTCGGAGCGGCCACCCAGACGGTTGAGGTAATCGACGGCTTTCCAGAATTCGTCTTCGCTGATGTCGAGGTCTTCGATGATCCGGGCGGTGTCCTGCAACACCCGCAGGACGATGGTTTTCAAGCGCGAGCTGCCGCCATCGTTGGCAAAACCGGCGGCTTCTTCGAAGAACTTCTGCAATTGGGCAGTGTGGGCAATGTTCACGGTCATGATGTTCACCTCATCTTGTTGTTGTGGGGTTGAGTCCGGGCTCAGCGGTCGTCGGCGTGGATCGACGAGGGATGACGGCAAAGGCCGTCGATCTCGATGTCCATGTAGGGAAACAGCGGTAAAAGCATCAGGGTGTCGTGCAGCGCCTCGACGCTGGGTACGTCGAACACGCTGTAATTGGCGTAGTGCCCGGCGATGCGCCAGAGGTGTCGCCACTGGCCTTCGCGTTGCAGGCGCTGGGCGAGTTCTTTCTCGTCGGCCTTGAGCTTTGTGGCAACGGCCGGGTCCAGGTCGGCGGGCAATTTCACGGTCATTTTTACGTGGAACAGCATGGCGTTCTCCTTGGGGAATCAGTGCCGGCGAAAACGCGCCAGACGCTCTTCATCCAGCGTCAGGCCCAGGCCTGGGGTGCGTGGAATATGCAGGTGAAAGTCGCGGTACTGCGGGCGCTCGGTGACGATGTCTTCGGTCAGCAGCAACGGGCCGAACAGCTCGGTGTCCCACGTCAGTTGCCTGAGTGTGAGGAACGCGTGGGCCGAGGCCAGCGTGCCGATGGAGCCTTCGAGCATGGTGCCGCCGTACAGGGCGATGCCGGCGGCTTCGGCAATTTGCGCGGTGCGTAACACGGCGCGCGGACCGCCGTTCTTGGCGATTTTCAAGGCGAAGACGCTGGCGGCGCCGTCGGCGGCGAGGCTGAACGCGTCTTCCACGCTTTCGATGGATTCGTCGGCCATGATCGGCGCCGGGCTGCGCTGGTTCAGACGAATCTGCCCGGAACGATTGACTCGCGAGATCGGCTGCTCGATCAGGTCGATACCGTTATCGCCCAACACCTGACAGCCACGAATTGCCTGGGACTCGTCCCAGTACTGGTTGACGTCGACCCGCACACTGGCGCGATCACCCAAGGCTTTCTTGATCGCCACCACGTGTTTCAGATCCTGCTCCAACGGGTTGGCGCCGATCTTCAGTTTGAAGATCCGGTGCCGCCGCGCTTCCAGCATCTGCTCGGCCTCGGCGATGTCGCGGGCAGTGTCGCCGCTGGCCAGTGTCCAGGCGACTTCAAGGCTGTCGCGGACCCGGCCGCCGAGCAATTCGCTGACCGGCAAGCCCAGACGCTTGCCCTGTGCATCGAGCAATGCGCTCTCGATCCCGGACTTGGCGAAGGTGTTGCCCTTGGCGATTTTGTCGAGCTTCTGCATGGCGGCGTTGATGTTGCTCGCGTCCATGCCAATCAGCGCCGGCGCCAGGTGCGCGTCGATGTTGGCCTTGATGCTTTCCGGACTTTCGTAGCCATAGGCCAGGCCGCCGATGGTGGTGGCTTCGCCGATGCCTTCGATGCCATCGCTGCAGCGCAGGCGCAGGATCACCAGCGTCTGGTTCTGCATCGTGTGCATCGCCAGTTTGTGCGGGCGGATGGTCGGCAAGTCGACGATGATTGTCGACAGGCTTTCAATCAGGGTTCGGTTCATTGAGGTGTCCATTCAATAGGTGTCAGCCGAGATCGCCGCCACCGACCGGCAGGGTTACACCGGTGATGTAGGAGGCGTCGTCCGAGGCCAGAAACAGGATCGCGCCGACCTGTTCGTCGAGGGTTCCGTAGCGTTTCATCAGGCTGCTATCGAGGGTTTGCGCGACGATTTCCTGATACCAGGCTTGCTCCTGCGCGGACTGTTCGGCGGTGTTGCGCGGGATGCGCCGGGGCGGCGCTTCAGTGCCGCCGGGCGCGGTGGCGTTGACCCGGATCCCGCGCTCGGCATTCTCGAAGGCCAGGCAGGCAGTCAGCGCATTGATCCCGCCCTTGGCTGCGCCGTAGGGAACGCGGTTCAGACTGCGGGTCGCAATCGACGACACGTTGACGATCGCGCCGCGCCCCTGCTTGAGCATGTACGGCAATGCGGCGTGGCAGCACCACAACGTCGGGAACAGCGAGCGGCGCACTTCGGCCTCGATCTGCTCGACGTCGTAGTGCTCGAACGGTTTGGCCCAAATGGTGCCGCCGACGTTGTTGACCAGCACATCCAGGCGCCCGAAAGCATCGATGGCGGCGCTCATCACCCGAGCGCAATCGGCGTATTGCTCAAGGTCGGCGGTCAGCGACAAAACGCCCTCGCCTTGCAGTTCGTGAACCAGTGCGGAGCGGTCGACGGCGACGACGTGTGCGCCCTCTTCCAGCAATCGCTCGCACACCCGGCGACCGATGCCTTGCGCCGCGCCGGTGACCAGCGCGACCTTGTTGGCGAATCTGTTGTTCATGACAACCTCGACATTCAGAAAAAAGACTCAGGCCGCCGCGAACTTCTCGTAGTAGAAATTCGCCGGCGTGATGCCCTGCTCGCGGATGTACTGGCTGACCGCCTCGACCATCGGCGGCGGGCCGCACAGGTACACGTCGACATCGCCTTCATTAAGATGGCGCGGCTCGATGTGCTGGGTGACGTAGCCCTTGAGCGGATGCTGGCTCTGCGGATTGGCCACGCAGGCGCCGAAGCTGAAATTCGGGATGCGCGCGGCGAAGGCTTCGAGGCGGTCAAGTTCAACCAGATCGAAATCGTTGGTCACGCCGTAGATCAGTTGAACCGGATACTCGCTGCCCTGCTCGGCGATTTTCTCCAGCATCGCCGTGAACGGGGCGAGCCCGGTGCCGCCCGCCAACAGCAGCAGCGGCCGCTTGATTTGCCGCAGGTAAAAACTGCCCAGCGGCCCGGCGAGATTCAGGCTGTCGCCGGCCTTGGCCAGCCCGGTCAGGAAGCTGCTCATCAGGCCGCCAGGGACATTGCGGATCAGGAAACTGACCTCCCCGTTCTTCTGCAACGAGCTGAAGGAATAGGCACGGGATTGCTCGCTGCCCGGCACTTGCAGGTTGACGTATTGCCCCGGCAGGAACGCCAGCTTGCTCAGGGACTCACCCTTGATCGACAGCGCGATGGTGCTCTCGGAGAGCTGCCGGACATCGCTGATCGACGCCTGATAACTCGCCTGTTCGGTCTTGCACACCTGCGAGCCGACCGGCACCCGCACCACGCAATCGCTTTCGGCGCGCATCTGGCAGGTCAGGACGTAACCCTGGGCCAGTTCGTCTTCACTCAGGGCGTCTTCGATGAAGTTGTCGCCCATGTCATATCGCCCGGCCTCGGCGAAACATTTGCAGGTACCGCAGGCGCCGTCGCGGCAGTCCAGCGGGATGTTGATGCCTTGGCGATACGCCGCGTCGGCGACGGTTTCGTGGCCCGAGGCCTCGATGAAACGGGTGACCCCGTCTTCGAAATTCAGTGCGATCTGGTAACTCATGGTGCACCTCGCTCACAGCGTCGAGCCCGGCTCGCCGCCGTCTCGATCAGATGTGGTAGATGTCGATGACCTGACGGACGTAATCGTTCTTCAGCACGACTTTCTTGGCCTTGATCAACGGCTGTTCACCGCGCAGGTCGAGGGTGTAGAAACTGCTGCCGAAGTAGCTGTCGGTGACCTGATAGCGAAAGCTCAGGGTGTGCCAGTTGAAGCGCACCCGGCATTGCCCTTCGCCCTGCTCGACGATCTCGATGTTGCTCAGGTTGTGCGAGGTGCGGGTGTCGGGGATGGTCGCGCTGGAGCGCTCGGTCTTGATCCGGAATACCCGGTCTTCGAGGCCGCCACGGTTGCCGTACCAGATCAGCGAGATTTCGCTTTGCGGGTCTTCGGTCAGGGTGTTGTGGTCGTCCCAGGCCGGCATCCAGAAACTGGCGTCGGCAGCGTAGAGCTCCAGCCACTGATCCCACTGGCCATCGTCGAGATAGCGTGCTTCGCGGTAGAGAAAGTCGCGCACGGTGTCGTAGAGGTTGCTCATTGCACGGCCTCCACGGGGATCAGGTTTTTATCGCTGGCAACGGCCTTGAGCATGGTTTCCTGCCAGTACTTGTGTTGCAGCACGAACAGGCCTTCGTCTTCGGTACGCATGCCGGACAGCAATGGCTTGAGGTCGATTTCCTCGGCCGCCGCGTCCGCGCCTTCGACCCAATGGGTCGCGCCACGGGACATGTCGTTCCAGCCGCGCCCGGCACCGTAGCCGGTCTGGCACGAGCGGAATTCTTCGAGGTCATCCGGGGTGGCCATGCCGCTGACGTTGAAGAAGTCTTCGTATTGGCGAATGCGTTTGGCCCGAGCCTCGGCGCTCTCGCCTTTGGGCGCGATGCAATAAATGGTGATCTCGGTCTTGTCGATGGAGATCGGCCGGGCGATGCGGATCTGCGAACTGAACTGATCCATCAGGTACACGTTGGGGTACAGGCACAGGTTGCGCGAGTTCTCGATCATCCAGTCGGCGCGAGCCTGGCCAAAGTCCCGGACCAGTTCATCGCGACGCTCGTACGCCGGACGGTCCTCGGGGTTGGCCCAGCGGGTCCAGAGCAGCAGATGGCCGTGCTCGAACGAGTAGAAACCACCCCCCTTCTTCGCCCAGTTGCCGGCGCTCATGGTCTTGATTTCTTCACCGGCGTCGCGCTGCTGACGCTGATTCTGAGTGGCGGCATAGTTCCAGTGCACGGAGCTGACGTGATAGCCGTCGGCGCCATTTTCGGCGGTGAGTTTCCAGTTGCCTTCATAGATGTAAGAGCTGGAACCACGCAGCACTTCAAGGCCTTCGGGGGACTGATCGACGATCATGTCGATGATCCTGGCCGACTCGCCCAGGTGCTCGGCGAGGGATTTCACATCGGCATTCAGGCTGCCGAACAGAAAGCCGCGATAGGATTCGAAACGCGCGACTTTGGTCAGGTCGTGGGAGCCTTCACAGTTAAAGCCTTCGGGGTAGCCGGCCTCGCTCGGGTCCTTGACCTTGAGCAGTTTGCCGCTGTTGTTGAACGTCCAGCCGTGGAACGGACAGGTGTAGCTGGAACGGTTGCCGGACTTGTGCCGGCACAGCATGGCACCGCGATGGCTGCACGCATTGAGAAAGGCATTGAGTTCACCAGCCTTGTTGCGGGCGATGAAGACGGGTTGGCGGCCCATGGTGGTGGTCAGAAAGTCATTGACGTTGGGGATCTGGCTTTCATGGGCGAGGTAGATCCAGTTGCCTTCGAAGATGTGCGTCATCTCCAGTTCGAACAGCCGCGGATCGGTGAACATCTCCCGCTTGCAGCGGTAAGCACCCTTCTTGGGGTCCTCTTCAAGCATGGCATTGAGGTAGTCGATTCCCAGGGACATGGCCGGGGCCTCCATTGTTATTGTTCAGGCCAGGTCAGATTAGGGAGGCAACGCGGGAGGCAATATCCGAATCCTGCAGAGCGTTATCCGTTTTGTGCAGGACGGCGCGGCAGGTGCTTCAGGTTGTTTCGGGGCGGGAATTCAGTGGCGGCGTTTGAAGGTCACGGACGGCAGTTCGCCGAACTGCTGGCGATAGCTTTCGGAGAAACGCCCGAGGTGCAGGAAGCCGTAGTCCAGTGCCAGCTCGGTGAGGTTGCGCACCGGGCAACTCGGATCGCTGAGGCAGGCATGAATACGTTCCAGCTTGCGCTGGCGGATGTATTGCATCGGGGTCACGCCAAGCTGGCGTTCGAACAAGACGTAGAGTGAGCGCAGGCTCATGTTCGCCTGTGTGGCCAGGTGCTCGGCAGGCAGATCCTGTTTCAGGTTGCGCTCTATATAGTCGAGGATTCGCTCGAAACTGACGCTCGGTGAACTCAGGCATTCACGGCTGACGTTGGTGTCCATCAGCGAGATCAGTTTGCTGCCGACGATCTGCGCGTAATGCTCCTGCACCCGCAGCAACGGATCGCTGGCTTCGGCTTCCTGGCAGATCATGCCCAACAGGTTGGTAAAACCTTCCAGTTCGTCGAGCCGGTAATGATTGCGCAGAAACCGGATGCCACCGGCAGGATGCAACCAGCGCTGCTCGTCGCACACCGACTCCAGCACGCTGACCGGCACCTTGAGGATGAATTTCTCGCAGTCATCGGAATAAGTCAGGTCGACCGGATCGTCCGGGTTGATCAACAACAATTCGCCCGGCACCAGATGATGCTCGCGCTTGGGCACGCGCCACAGACAGTTGCCTTGCAGCAGGACTTGCAGGTGATAGACCGTTTCCAGCGCCACCGAAGTGACGCGAACGCTGCCGCCATAGCTGATACGACACAGATCGAGGTCGGCGAGTTTGCGGTGGTTGAGGCTGGCTTGGGGATGGGTAGTCCGGGACAGGCCGATGAAATGCTGGCCGACGTGCTGGTTCACATAGTCGGAGACGGCATACGGGTCAGCGTGGCGAAACACGCTGCTGCGGTCGCTCAGCAGGCGGTTGTCCATGGGCAAGGCACTCGATCTTCTATTTATTGTGTGATCACGGGTGGTTCACCGGTCACAGTACGCCGGAGTGTCGGGGTGGGCAATTGGACGAAGGTTTGGCTGTCCGGTGATCGAACGCTTTCATCGAATCGGGATTGACGGCCCCAAACGAAAAAACCACCCGCGAACAGGTGGTTTGGATCAGGACAGCAAACGCAGTCATTCAGCGGTCGGCACGCTGCTCCAGCAAGGTGTAGGCTTCGCCGGTAAACCGGTAGCTCTTGTCAGGATGAAACACGATGACGCCCTCCTCGCACAAACGCTTGAGCACTTCCCTGACGCTGATGAACTGAATGCCGCTGACAAACGCCTGCAGATACCCATGCACCCCGCGCCCGCCAACGGCGCGTCCTTCGCGTGCTGCAACCAGCAAGGCATCGATCACTTTGATCCGGATCAGACTGGTGCGCAGCCCGTAATAATGCAGCAGCTCACGGATATGCTCATTGGTGCTGCGCTCGAAATCGAAGGCCCGCTGCCCCTTCGACAACGGGAACTGCAATTGCTTGCCAGAGGACGTCGATGCCGGGCTGGTTAACATGCGAATACTCCTTTTTATGATCAGCCGCTGTGCGTAGCTCTATATAGAAGAAGGCGCACTCAGCAGTGCACCCCCGATCAGAAGTCGACGGTCGCCGACAACTGCAACGTGCGTGGATAGCCCGGGGAGAACGCGCCGTAGGACGCCACACCTGACCAGTACTCACGATCAAACACGTTCTGCACCGTGGCGCGGAACGTCGTCGGCCGACCTTCGATCTTGGTGGCGTAACGGGCGCCGGCGTCGATGCGGGTCCAGGATGGCAGCTCTTGGGTGTTGGCCTGATTGACGTATTGGCTGTCGGTGTAGATCGCGCCGCCGGTCAGGGTGAAACCTTCGACCCACGGTGTATCCCACTCCGCCCAGAGGTTGGCCTGGACATCCGGCACGCCCACCGGTTTGTTGCCACGGTTGGCGGCGGTGGCCGAGTCCGTCAGTTCGCCGTCCAGCAAGGTCACGCCGCCCATCAAGCGAGTGCCCGGCGCGACTTCACCGAACATGCTCAACTCGACGCCACGGTTACGTTGTTCGGCCTGCACCGAGAACACATTGCCGGCGCCGATTTCGCCACTCGGTTTCTCGATCTGGAACAGGGCCAGAGTCGTCATGAACGTGCCGTGTTCGTACTTCACGCCGATTTCGTGCTGCTTGGACTTGTACGGGGCGAACGTTTCGCCGGAGTTGGCTGCGGTGCCTGGAGCGATATCACCTTTGCTCAGGCCTTCAACGTAGTTGTAGTACAGCGAAACGTCTTCCCATGGTTTGACCACTACGCCTGCCAGCGGTGTGGTCGCACTGTCGTCGTAGCGGGAGCTGACCGAACCCGACGCGTTGTAGTTACGCGACTCGATGTCCTGTCGGCGTACGCCGAGGGTCAACTGAATCCGGTCATCGAGAAAGCCAAGGGTATCGGTCAGTGCGACGCCAGACAGTTCCGATTCGGAAATGCGCAGCACTTTCGGCGAGCTGATGTACTGCTTGGGCACGTCTACCGGGTGATAGATGTTCGAGCGGATTTCCGTGCCGTTGTTGATGCCACGGGACAATTCGTCCTGATAACGGGTCGCCATGACCGTGGTCGTGTGGGTGACCGGGCCGGTGGCGAACAGTGCACGCATCCCCACGTCAGCCGTCGAACGGTCGACGTTGAATTTGTAGTAACCGGGGATGTTGCTGGTGTCGCCGGCGTCGTTGAGGATTCTCGGCACCTGGTCGGACATGCGCTTGACGTCGGAGCGACCGCCGCCGGCGTGGGCGAACACGGTCAGGTTATCGTTGAGGTCATACTCGCCGCCGAGCAATGCCGACTGTTCCTTGGTGTCCGACCAGCCCCAGTCCTGCGGCAGGTTGGTGCGGCCGTTCGGCGCCGATGGAACCTTTACACCCGGTGCAATGGTGAACGGTCGCGAGGCCGCGTCGAAGCTCTCTTTCTGGCTGATGTAATCCAGGTTCAGGCGCAACCGCTCGCCCTTGTAATCGAGTGCGATGGCGCCGATGTTCAGCGCGCGTTCCTGATCGTTGATCGCGGTGTCGCCGCCCTGGGTACTGCCGTTGAAACGGATGCCAAACTGATTCTCGCTGCCGAAACGCCGACTGACGTCCAGATGCCCGCCCACTTGCGAGTCCGACGCGTAAGTGCCGGTGAAGCGGGTCAGGTCTTCGTCCAGTGGTCGTTTGGGCACGATGTTGATCACACCGCCGACGCCGCTGTTGGGGGAAATGCCGTACATCAGCGCGCCCGGCCCTTTGAGCACTTCAACGCGTTCGGCGTATTCGGTGAACACCCGATAGTTGGGCGCGACGCCGTACACACCGTCGTAGGCCAGCTCGCCGAGGTTGCCCTCGCCTATTGCAAATCCGCGAATGAAAAACGAATCGACGATGCCGCCGGTCTGCCCGGTGGAGCGTACCGAAGGGTCGCGTTCCAGCGCATCGGCCACGGTCACCGTTTGCAGATCCGCGAGGGTCTTGGCGGTGTAGCTGGTCACACTGAACGGCGTGTCCATCACGTCCTTGTTGCCCATCATCCCCAGCCTTGCGCCTCGGGCGACCTGGCCTCCGGCGAGCACTTCCGGCAAGGCAGTCGCGCCGTTGTAGCTGCCCGTAACGTTGGTGGTATCCAGCGTCAGCCCTTCCGTGGCGGCGACGTCCTGTTGCTCGGATTGCTTGGGGTCTGCTGCCCAGACAGTGGCGCTTCCTGCGGCCAGAATAGAACTCAGCATGGCGGTGCGAATAGCCAGCGTTAACGCGCGTTCACTGCAAGGTCGACGTGCAACAGACATGACGATGGGGTCCTTCTCGAATGACTGAAAATGGTAATGACTCCTATTTGCCAGTCGACAATCGAAAAAGTATCAGCGTCGTTGAATATTTTTTTGCGAGCGGATGGCTCGGGAGAGAACGTCCGGAGGATGGGCTGCGAAACCCACCCTCCGACGCCGGTCAGTCGTACAGGCATTGCAGCGGAATGGAGATCATCGGCAGCGCGGGGTCGAACGCGTGCCGGGTGGTCTTGTACGGGAACAGTTCGCCGCGCTCGATGGTGGTGAAAATCCGCGCCACTTCGAACGCCTGCCCGGTTTGCCAGTGCCGTACACAGACTCGCGGATCGGCGTAGTCGAGCTGGATGCACGGCACCCGTTTCAACCCCAGCGCCCGCGCCGCGTTGAACCGGTGATTGCCGTCCATCACGATGCCCCGGGAGCGCTCGACGATGATCGGTTCCAGCCAGTGCCCGGCCTGGATGATCGCCTCGCGCAGCCGCTGCACGTTGAGCGGATCGACCTGCTCGGATTGCCGCACGTCGCACAGTGGCCGCAGGGCAATCTGGTAACCATGTCCCATGATTCGTCCCCCGTTTCAGCAGGCATCCGCGTTGGCAACCAGCGCGTACTGGCTGGCCATGTCCCGCAGGCGTTGCGCCTGCTCGATCAGCGGCAGATCGACCATTTCACCGTCGACTTGCACCGCGTGGCTGCCCCCGGCCACGGCGTTCAGGACCCGATCCGCCCACGCCAGTTGGCGGGCGTTGGGCAGGTAGGCTTTCTGCACCGTGGCGATTTGCGAAGGATGGATACACAACTTGGCGCCGAACCCCAGCGACCGGGCGTAACGCGAGTCGCGCTCGACCACTGCCATGTCGCTGATGGCCGGGGTCACGCCATCGATCGGTGCCGGCAGACCGGCTACGCGCGACGCCAGCACGATGCGATTTCGAGCGAACAGAAACGCCTCGGGAATCTGGCTGCAATCGATGTCCAGGGAGAAATCCAGCGAACCGAATGCCAGCCGTGCCAAACCGGGAATCGCCGCAATTGCCTCGACCTGATGCAAGCCTTTGGCGGTCTCGATGATGGCGACGATTTGCAGGTCGGGGTTCCACGCCAGCAGGCGTTCGACCACACGGGACAGGCTCTCTGGACATTCGGCCTTGGGCAGGAAAATCCCGGCGCAGCGCTCGGGATAGCGCATGTCACCCAGCCAGGTCATGTCCTGGCGAAACAGCGAACTGCCGACGCTGTTCAACCGGATGTAACGCTGGCAGGCGGTTTCGGGCGTGCTCTGCTGCCAGGCCCAGATCGATGCCCGGGCCACGGCTTTGCTGTTCGGATGAACGGCATCTTCGAGGTCGAGAATGATCGCATCCGGCCCGGCTTCGACCGCTTTGGAAAAGCGCTCCGGCCGGTTGCCGGGGACGAACAGGTAGCTGATGGGAAGCGTGGCGTTGCTGCTGTGACGAACAGTCATCGGGACTCTCCTGAGCGTGCTTCAGTCGTGGGTTTTCAAAAAAATTCGAACACCTGTTACAGGGGGAAAACCAGGTTGCATCCGGGTGTCTTGAATCAACCGCCAACACCTTGAATAACAAGGCGTTGACGGTTTTTAAAATCAACACGCGAGCGCTTACTTGAGCATGCGAATAAGCGGCTTCGCACTCCTCTGCTGTGTGTGTTCATTCAAAAATATTTGAAAACCTTACTTGATAATCATTCCTGTTCGCAATATTGTTCGAGCCGCTGACAGGGTCAAGACTCAAATCAAGACCTGAAATTTTGTTCACGAAAAGTTCGGCGCAATGATGTCATTTACATGTCAGGTAATGGCACTTCAAAAGAGACAAGGCCATCAGTTATTGGCCTTCTCCTTGCCTGCCTGAGCCTTAAGGAGTGGGGTTCTCATGAAACAGTTTTGTGAAAATTTTATGAAAGAACATACCCCGGGGTTATTTGCAGAGCGGATCTGTCATCCGCCGCCACCTCTTTAAACACTCGTATCTGACGAGCAGCAAGAACACACGACTCGACAAGCATTAGTTGTCGACCTGCACATGGCGATTATCGACGCCAGAGGTTTTCTATGCCTGAATTAATTGCGCCGACAGTTAAAGAAACAATCGAAACCCAATACCAAAAAGTGCTGAAACCGTTACTTGATCCTGTTATCGATAACTTTCTTAAACATTCTCCGAAAGCACTTGCCGAACTTGTTAAACAACACGGATCCCCACTGAACCTGGTGTGGCCGCATGCGTTTGAAGCCAATGCTCAAGCGCTGCAATCGGTGTTGAAACGACACGACGTCGACTACGCGATTTTCTACGGTGCCAAAGCCAACAAGTCACAATGCCTGCTGGCTGCGGCATCGGCGTCGGGCATCGGCACCGATGTATCGAGTCTCTTCGAGCTGCAAGCGGCACTGCGCGCCGGAACCCCGGCGGAACATCTGTGTGCGACCGGGCCGGCCAAAACGGCAGCGTTTCATAACGCACTGGTGCAAGGCGGATCGCTGATTTGTGTGGACTCACTGGAAGAGTTCAGCCATCTCAAAGCGTTGCTCGACACTTCGCAACCACCGGCCAAAGCCCGGATCCTGCTGCGTTACAGGCCGACAAGTTGCCCGGCGAGCCGATTCGGAATGGGTGCGGATGATTTGTTTCAGTGCCTGCAATACCTGATCGACCAACGTGAGTCGTTCCACTTCGAAGGCTTCCATTTCCACCTCGGCGGTTACGGTTACGAAACCCGGGTACAGGCTTTCCGTGAAGTCACCGGCTTCATCGATGCAGCCAGGGAAATGGGCCTCGACCCGGTCATGATCGATATCGGTGGTGGCCTGCCGATGCGGTATGTAGACCCGCAGGACTACAACAGCTTTTTGCAGAACGACAACAATCCTGGTCATTATCAGAATCGTCGAGTGCCCGATTCTTATTACCCTTATGGCAGCAGTCTGACGGCTTGCCAGTGGCTGGAGTTATTCCTGGAATCGGATCACTCCCCGGGAAAAACCATTGCGAGTTACTTGAAGGATAAAAATATAAAACTGGCACTGGAGCCTGGCCGAAGTCTGGTTGACCAGGCCGCCATCACCATCTTTCGCGTAACCCGCACAAAACAACTGACCGACAACAAAGTTGTGATCTTCGCCGAAGGTAGCAGTTTCAGCGCGTGCGAAACATGGTTCTCATCTGAATACCTTGTCGATCCAATATTGATCACTTCGAAAGAGTCGAAACTTGCTCCAATGCAAGCCTACATCGCCGGGCATAGTTGTCTCGATGATGACGTGATCACTCATCGCCTGATCAACTTCGATACACCACCACAAACCGGCGACTTATTGATCTACGCCAACACCGCCGGTTATCAGATGGACTTGCTGGAAAACGAATTTCATCGCCACCCGTTGCCACAACGACTGAGGGCGACGTGTTGTACGGAAGGTAACTACGCATTCACACCTGACTATTAAGGGAAGACGTCCAGATGATACTGAATAAAGTTTCGGATCTTATTGGCAATACACCAATGTTGGGCATCGATGTTCCAGATACCAACGCCCGGCTTTTATTGAAGATAGAGAAGAACAACCCCGGCGGCAGTATTAAAGACCGTATGGCACGAAACATGGTATTGGCGGCCCTCAAGTCCGGAAAGCTGAAACCCGGTGGCGTGGTCGTGGAATCGTCTTCCGGCAATACCGGCATCGGCCTGGCCATGGCAGCCGTTGAGTTCGACCTGCATTTCATTGCCGTGGTCGATCACCATGCGGCGCAGGACAAGATCGCGGTGATGAAGGCACTGGGGGCGGAAATCCGTTTTGTTGCTGGCACTTACCGGGAAGACGAAGTGGCCGTGGTCGAGCGTCAACGGCTGGCCGCCGAACTCGCCTCGCAGATCCCCGGCGCGGTGTTCATGAACCAGTCCGACAACGCTGCCAACGCCGGCGGCTACAGCGATTTCGTCCGTGAAACCATTGCCCAGGCCGGTGGCCACATCGGCGCGTACGTTGGTTGCGTCGGCACCGGCGGCTCAATGACCGGCATCGCCCGCGGTCTGAAACTGCACAACCCGGACATCGTCACCGTGGCCGTCGAGCCGGCCGGTTCCATCGTCTTCGGTCATCCCGGCTATCCGTATTACCAGTCGGGAACCGGCACCCCTGCCGGCGACACCGTGGGCCTGGTGCTCGACTACAGCTGCATCGACCTGGGCTTGCAAGTCACCGATTCCCAGGCCTTCGAAACCGCCCGCTACATCGCGCGCAATCTGGCCCTGCTGGTCGGCGGCTCGACTGGTGGCGCGATCTTCAAGGCGCTGGAGCTGATTCACAAAGGCACGCTGACCGGCAACGTCGTGGTGCCGATTGCCGACGGCGGCGAGAAATACCTGCACACCGTATTCGACGACAACTGGCTGGAAGAACGGGACCTGCTGGACCCGGGCGTCGCACCGCAACTGGATCGCTGGCTGGGCAAGACCCGCTGGCTGGAATCCGACGCCACTCCCCTGCAATTGAGCGTCGCCTGACGCGTCTCCCACACAGGAAAGTCTCTGTATGAAACCGCTGAAAGTCGCCATCTGCGGCGCAGGCCGGACCGGGCACCTGAATGCCATTCTGTTTAAACAGCTGCCCAATGTTCAGGTCTCGATGCTCACCAACAATAAGGAGGTGGTCGACCAGCACCTCGCCAACCTGCCGATGCTGGCGCTGATGCCAGACGGCTCGACACTGAGCGCGCGACCGGACCAGGTCAGCACCGACGCCAGCGTCGTGGTGGCCGGCGCCGACATCGTGATCATCACGGTGCCGGCCCATGCCCGACCACAAACCCTGCAAGCCATCGCGCCGCATTTGAGTTCGAGCAAACCGGTGTACGTCGGCGCCATTCCGGGTTTCTGCGGCTTCGACTGGCTGGCGGAAGCCACGTTGGGCGAACGTTCGAACGTGGTGATCTGGGGCATGAAGGATGTGCCGCACACCGCGTTCGATCTGAAGCCGGGCGTGTCGGTGAAGATGGGCGGCGGCAAGAGCCAGTTGTATGTCGCGCTGCACGACCGGGAATCAGCGCAATCACGGCAGCACCTGGAAGAAATCCTCACGACGCTCTATGGCCCCTGCGTGACGATGCTCGACCACTACCTGGAAATCACACTGACACCGGGCAATCCGATCATGCACAGCTCGGTGATTTACGGGTTGATCGGTCCCTACGGCCAGTGGCATCGCAAGATCTTCCCGCAGCGCATGTGCTGGTGGACCGAGTGCCCCGAGCTGGGCGCCTATTTCCTCGAGCGTATGGATCAGGAAAGTCAGGAGCTGTGCAGCGTGATCAGCCAGCGCCTGGGCATCGACCTGTCATCGGTGAAATCCCTCAAGCAGGAAATCGTCGAGGCTTACGGGGAGCAGATCCGCGATCAAAGCAGCATGTTGTCGATCCTGCGCACCAACCAGGCCTACAACGACATCCTCGCCCCAATGATCCCCGCCGATGACAACCGCGCCGGCTACGTGATCGAACGCGAAAGTCGCGCCTTCAATGAAGACGTCGCTTACGGCCTCGTGCTGCTGGTGGAAATGGCCCGGCGCTTCGAACTGAAAGTCCCCTACATCGAAGAAGTCCTGCAATGGAGCGTTTCCTACATGCAGGGCCTGCGCGACTCGGCGCTCGACTACTTCCCCAGCCAATGGCCGCGCACGGCGTGAGCGGGTTCAACACTTCATTAATTTCTCGACGAGCAGATAGCTGATATGGATGACTTCAAGACACTCATCGCCTACTCCCGCAAGAACGCCCTGCGACGGATGATCCGTTGCCTGTTTGCCGAAAACATTCTGGATCGCTCGGGCCTGCGCTTCTCCGCAGCCGGCAACGAGGCCACGTACGCGCTGAAAGACGGCCGTTCCCAAGTGTTCTTTTCCAACATCGCCAAGGGCCCGGCGGACACCGTGGTCAACGACGGCGACGTGATCCTGATGACCGATGAAGGCGTACGCCAGGTGATCTACACCCATCAGGATTTGCTGGATGTGCTGCGCGACAGCTTCGATTTCGAGCCGACCGATGAAGGCATCGCCGGGCTCAAGTCGGACATGGAAAACAGCCTGATGAACGATGCCCATGCTCGTCAGTATCGCCAGCAATGGAACGCACGACTGGATGCCGCCGCCCGGGAACAGGGCCTCGACAGCCTGACCGATTACCTGCGCCAGCACGCCAGCACCAAGGACGCCGCGATCCTCCTCGACCAGTGGGGCTCGCTGGAAGGTCACCCGTATTATCCGACGTGGAAAGCCCGGCCGGGCCTGAGCGATGAAGAAGTCGAGCAACTGTCGCCGGAGTTCAACGCCCAGGTGCCGCTGCGCATTGCCGCGTTGCGCGCCGACATGGCGAAAAGCGAAAGCATGCCCCACGTGACCGATTACCACACCTGGTTCGCCAGCAATTTCCCGACGCAATGGGAGCAATGGAAAGCGTCGCTGAACGACAAGGGCCTGGACGAATCCCAGTGGCTGCCACTGCCGATTCACTCATGGCATCTGCAGGCTTACGTGCTGAAAAATTTCGCGGCGGAAATCGCAGAAGGCATCCTCATCATCGACGGCCCGGACATCCAGACCCTGCCAACCATGTCGTACCGCACGATGATGCCGGTGTTCAAGGAGAGCGCGCCGCTGATCAAGTTGCCGATTGCCGTGTGGATGACCAGCGAGCTGCGCAGCCTGCAGGCCAAGTCGATCCACATGGGCCCGCGCATCAGCACCGTCATCACGAAAATCCTCGAGGTCGAAAACGGCTTCGACCAGCGACTGGAAATCTTCCCGGAAGAAATCGGCGTGCGCTACAAGAACGCGATCACTCAGGACGACCACCCCGGCCGGCATCTGTCAGTGGTGTTCCGCGCCAGCCAGCAAGCGTTCGAGCGCACCGATGAGTGTCTGCCGATCACCGTGGCTTCTCTGTTCACTCGCTTGCCGGGCAGCGGCCGGCCGTTGTTCACCGAGTTGATCGAGCGCGATGGCGTTCGGGCCAATGCCGCCCAGGTCGAAGACTGGTTCCGTCAGTACGCCAAAGTGGTCACCCATCCGGTGATTGCAATCTACTTGATGTACGGCATCGGGCTTGAGGCGCACCAGCAGAACACGATGGTGCTGTTTTCCCCGGATGGCAAAGCACGTAGTCTGCTGATCCGCGATTTTGGCGATGGCAGGACCTACGCTCCATTGCTGGAAGGACGCGGCTACACCCTGCAACCGCATGTGCAGCCGGGCATTCTGCCAACGGTGTTCGAAGGCGATATCGAGCCGGTGCGCATGTTCGTGCTCGACGCGGCGTTCCTCACGCATCTGCATGAAATGGCCTTGTGGCTGACCAAGGAGTACGCGCTGGACAACAATCGGATGTGGGACATTCTGCGTGAAGAAACCGAGCAGGCTTTTGCCGCGGTGCGCGAGCGTGTCGCGCCGGATCGGTGGGAAGTCGAACGCAAGGCCTTCCTCAATGATCCGTGGCCGACCCGTTCGTTGTTGCGCATGCACATGATGCAGTACTCCAACTACCGGATTCAGCACACGCTGACCAACCCGCTCAATGTCGTTCAATAACCGAGGCTGACTCATGACCCATGCAGGTGCCATCGCGGGTTCGCGCGTAAGAGTCCTGGTTTATCTTCTGTTCGCGATCCAGCTCATTTCGATGGGCGCGATGGAAATGAGCGGGCCGTTCTGGCCTGTCCACCTGCGAGGGCTGACGTCTTCGGACTCGCTCTTCAGCTTCGCCAGCATCGCCGTGTACGTCGGGCCGATGCTGGGCATTATTCTGACCAGTGCATTCTGGGGCCGTATCGGCGACCGCTACGGCCACAAGTTGATGATGATCCGCGCCCTCGCCGGCCTGTCATTGACCCAGCTTGGGCTGGCCCTGTGCAGTGACATCTGGGTGATCCTGATCCTGCGCTTCCTGCAAGGCGCCTTCGCCGGTTACATCGCCCCGGCCCAGGCGTATGGCGTGAGTATCGAGGCCCCTTCACGCCGGGCGCGACTGTTCGCGATCCTGCAGATTTCCACCAACGTCGGCTCGTTGCTTGGTGCGGTGGTCGGCGGCCTGATCCTCGATTACGCGACGTTCTTCTGGATCAACATGATCGCGGCGGTGTTGTGCGCCATCTGCACTGTGGTCGCGGCCGTGACATTGCCGGACGTGCCGCCAGTGAAGAAAGCACCGGTTGCCGATAAAGAAGCTCCGGTCAGCCACAACACTAGCGTCTGGCAGGGCACGCCCCTGCTGTCGCTGCTGGGTGTCATGGGCATTTTGCTGCTGGCGCGGATGCTGCCGCAGACGTCTTTTTCGCTGTATGTCAGCTCGGTGTTCGAGGTCAGCAATTCGGTGGTCGGGCTTTGTTATGGCTTGTTGGCGCTGGGTTTCATTCTGTCGGCAACCGCGTGGTCGCGTTACTTCGAACACCGTACCCAACAGGACACCTTGCAACGCATCACTTATGTCGTCCTCGGCTGCATTGCGCTGACAGCACTGGCCGGCGTCACCCGCAACCCGATCGTATTCGTCGGCGCTTACTTCATCTGGGGCGTATTGCTGGGCGCCACGACGCCGGTACTGATGGCGCTGATCTCCAAAACCGCCGACAGCTCACGCCAGGGCTATGTGCTGGGCATTGCCCAGAGCACCGCACAGTTTGCGTCCATCGCCGGCATCTCGGCCGGTGGGCTGCTCAGCCAGGTCTACGGTTTGCAGTACACCTACCTGTTTGTCTGCCTCGCCTACATCCTCGCGCTGATTTCCATCGTTGCGTTGCGCTACCGGCCCATGGTCATGCAACCGAGCCAGATCCCGCCGGGCGACTGATCAAGGAGTTTGCTTTGAACATTGAACAACTGCGCGCCGACACCCCGGGTGTCGAGCAACTCATTCACTTCAACAATGCCGGCGCAGCGCTGATGCCCGATCCGGTGATTGAGGTGATGACCCGTCACCTGCAACTTGAAGCCCGGATCGGCGGCTATGAAGCCGCCGGGCAACAGGCCCGAGAAGTGGAAGACGTCTACGACGCCATCGGCCAACTGATCAACGCTCTGCCCGGAGAAATCGCGGTCATTGAAAACGCGACCCGCGCCTGGGACATGGCCTTCTATTCATTGCCGCTGCGGCCCGGCGATGTGGTGCTGACGTCGACCACCGAATACGCCGGCAACTACATTCCCTATTTGCAACTCAAGCAGCAGCGCGGGATCGAGATCAGGGTCATTCCCAACGATGAACAGGGCCAGGTGTCATTGCCGGCGCTGCGGGACATGCTCGGCGATGGCCGGGTTGCCCTGGTGTCGCTGCCGGTGATCGCCACCAACGGCGGCCCGGTGCAGCCCATCGAACAGATCGGCGCCCTCGCCCGCGCGGCCGGGGTTCTGTTTCTGCTGGATGCCTGTCAGGGCGTCGGGCAGATGCCGATCGATGTGCAGAAAATCGGCTGTCATATGCTCGCTGCCACCAGCCGCAAATACCTTCGCGGCCCTCGGGGCATGGGGTTTCTCTATGTCGAAAAGACCTTGTGCGAAAACCTCGAACCGGCGTTTCTCGACCTGCACGCGGCTTCATTGCTGACCCCGGACACCTTCAGGATTCGTGGAGATGCCACGCGTTTCGAAAACTGGGAATGCAACGTTGCCGCGAAACTGGGCATGGGTGCGGCGGCCCGGTATGCCCTGATGCAAGGCATCGAGCCGATGTGGCAGCGCATTCAAGGATTGTCAGTTCACCTGCGCAATCGCCTGAACGACGTACCCGGCGTCACGCCGCAGGATCGGGGCGCGGTCAAGTCTGGCATCGTCACCTTCACCTGCGAGGACGCCAGCGCGGCGCAAGTCCAGACATGGCTGGCGCAGCAGGAAAAACGCATCAACGTCACCACCTCGACCTTCCGCTCGACCCTGCTCGACATGCAGCAACGGGACCTGCTGGAAGTCAGCCGCGCATCCCTGCACGCCTACAACACCGAGGCCGAAATCGATGCCATGGTGGACGCGTTGATGAGAATGCCCCGCACCTGAAAACGGATGCTGATTCGCGCTTGCGTCGCGGGCTCTTTGTACACTAGCATTGGGAATACTTCTCAATTGCAAAACACTGCAGCCATGAGCGAAACCCTTCCCGCGAACAACGACAACCACCTGCGCGTGATCGAAGCGCTGTACAGCGGTCATCACGGCTGGCTGTACGCCACGCTGAAGAAAAAACTGGGTAACGCCATGGATGCGGCGGATCTGGCGCAGGATACCTTCACCCGGATCCTCGCCTCCCAGGTCACGACCATCGAGCAGCCCCGGGCATACCTGAGTTGCGTGGCGAAGGGCATCCTCATCAACTGGTATCAGCGCAAGGCACTGGAACGCGCCTACCTTGATGCCCTCGCGCATTTGCCTGCGCCGGAAGTGCCCTCACCCGAGTTGCGTTTCGTGGTGCTGGAAACCCTGCACGAAATCGACGCAATGCTCGACACCCTGCCGCCGCTGGTCAAACGCGCATTCCTGCTGTCGCAGATCGGCGGTTTGAAATACGCCGACATCGCCGAGCAGTTGGACGTCTCGCTGATCACCGTCAAGCGCTACATGAAACAGGCTTTCGTGCAGTGCCTGATGCTGGTGGAATGAATGCTCACGCGTCGCAGTGAACCGCCGCTTGATCCGAAGATCCTCGAAGAAGCCGCCGAGTGGCTGATGCGCCTGAGTGAAAACGACCTCAGCGAAACCGAGCGCGCGGAATGGGAATACTGGAAAGTCAGCAGTCCCGAGCGCAATCGGGCGTGGGCACGCGCGCAGTTGCTGCAAAGCAAGTTTGGCGGCCTGCCACCGTCGCTGGCGATGTCGGCACTGGATCGCCCGAGCAACCCGGAACGCCGCGCAGCCCTCGGCAAACTGGCCTTGCTGTTGGCGGCGGTGCCCGCCGGTTGGGGCAGCTGGAAACTGGCGCAATCGCAACAATGGTCCGCCGATTACCACACTGCCGTGGGCCAGCGCCGCGAACTGACCCTGGCCGATGGCTCGCAAATCACCCTGAACACCGACACGGCCATCGACGTCCTTTTCGACACCCGGCAGCGCCTCATCAATCTGCGCGAAGGCGAAATCCTCGTGCAGACCGCGCCGGACAACGCCGCGCAGCCTCGGCCCTTTCTGGTCAGCACCCGTCAAGGCCGAATGCAGGCGCTGGGCACGCGCTTCACCGTTCGTGAATGGCAGCCGCGCACCCAACTCGCGGTCCTCGAAGGCGCTGTGCAGGTCGAGCTGGCCGACAGCCCCCAGAGCGCGCCGATCATCGTCAACGCCGGGCAACGTACCGACTTTTCATCGCAGGCTTTTGGCTCACTGAACCCGACCGACCGCAACGTCGGCGCCTGGACCCAGGGCATGCTGATGGCCGACAAAATGCGCCTGGCGGACTTTGTCGTCGAACTGGCGCGCTATCGCCGGGGTTTCGTGCGCTGCGACCCGGCCATTGCTGACTTGCGCATTTCCGGGGCCTTTCCCATCAGCGATACCCAGCGCTCGCTGAACATGCTGGCGCAGACCTATCCCGTGCACGTCTCCGGGCACTTGAGCGGTTACTGGGTGACGCTCTCACCCGCCTGAGCAAAAAAATCACCTCGCAGGTGATACTTTTTTTGATCTCGGCTGGCAATGAAAGGAACAACCATTCCACCTCGTCCATAGGGTCACTCCTTCATGCTCGTTGCACGACCCTTGCCTCCGGATCGTCTGCTACTAAAGCCCGTTCTACGCAGTGTGTTGCTCAGCGTTGTGCTGGGCCTGGCCGGTGGCACGTTCGCTCTGGCCGCCGGACCGACGCAACTGGACGCGGTCACCGTACGAGCCTACAACATCGCGCCTGGACCGCTTGGCGTAACCCTGTCGAGTTTTGCCGTGGACGCCGGGATTGCCCTGTCGTTTCAGCCGTCGATCACCGAAGGCCTCGTCAGCCCGGGATTGTCCGGCAGCTACTCGGTACAGGAAGCGGTAACCCGCCTGCTGGAGGGCAGCGGCCTGGAAATGGTCGCCCGCAGCGACGGCACCTGGACGCTGGTGGTACGCCGGGTCACGTTGTCGGACACCACGATCGAAGGCACCGACAGGCGCAGCGACAGCTTGCCGTCGGTACTGCCGGGCGGTCAGGCCGCTCGCGGCGGACGTCTCGGCATGCTGGGCAACCGCGACGCGATGGACACCCCGTTCAGCGTCAGCAGCTACACCTCGACGCTGATCAAGGACCAGCAGGCTGTCACCGTCGGCGACTTGCTGGAGCGTGACTCTTCGGTGCGTTCCACGGGACAGGCCGGAGGGATTGTCGACTCGTTCTTCATCCGTGGCTTTCCCGTCGGCGAAGGCAACCTCGGTGAACTGGCGTTCGACGGCGTGTACGGCGTGGCTTCCAATTACCGGGTGTTCACCGAGTACGCGGAACGGATCGAACTGGTCAAAGGCCCCGGCGCCCTGCTCTACGGCATGTCACCCAACAGCGGTGTTGGCGGCGTGATCAACGTGGTGCCCAAGCGTTCGCTGGACGAAGACCTGACCCGCTTTACCACCAGTTACGCCTTGAATACCCAGGTCGGCGGTCACGTCGATGTCAGTCGGCGCTTTGGCGAAGAACGCCGGTTCGGGGTGCGAATCAATGGCAGCGTCCAGCAAGGTGAAACGGCCATCGACAAACAATCGCGGGAAGTCGGCATCGGCGCGATTTCCCTCGACTATCAGGGCGACCGACTGCGCACCACCCTGGATCTGATCAACCAGAAAGAGAGCTTTGACGCCGCGTCCCGACCGTTTCTGATCGCTCCCGGCGTGGAGATTCCTTCAGCAGCCAACGGGCGCACCAGCGTCAGCCAGGAATGGGGCTGGTCGGAAACCCGCGATAAATCGGCGTTATTGGGTGGCGAATACGACCTCAACGACAACCTGACGCTGTTCGCCCATGCTGGCGGAGGCCGATCGGATGTCGCGCGCATGTCCGACCAGACACCGACCATCATCAACGAAGCGGGCGACACCTCGTCGATCCCCGGCTATTACAAATTCGAAGTCCAGCGCTACACCGTCGACGCGGGTGCACGCCTGCGTTTCGACACCGGGCCGATCAGTCACAGCGCTGCCCTGCAAGTCACCCGTTACCGCGATAACTTGTCCCGGGGCATTATTTCCGGGCCGGCGATCCTGTCGAACATCTACCACCCGATCGACCGTCCGAAACCCGCGATCGCCAAACCGGATACGCCAAAGGTCTCCGAAAGCGAACTGTCGGGCGTGGCCCTCGCCGACACCCTGTCGGTGCTCGACGAACGCCTTCAAGTCACGCTCGGCGTGCGCCAGCAAAACATCAAATCGGATAACTACAACGCGGCCGGCTTCGTCACCACACATTACGACAAGAGCAAATCCACGCCGCTGTTCGGGGTCGTCGTCAAGCCCTGGGACCATGTCGCGTTCTACTACAACTACGTCGAAGGCCTGAGCAAGGGTGACATCGCGCCGTCCGCCGCCTCCAACGCGGGCGAGATCTTTTCACCTTATGTGTCCCGCCAGCAGGAAGTCGGGGTCAAGCTCGATTACGGCCGTTTCATGTCCACCATCGCCCTGTTTCAACTTGAAAAGCCCAGCGGCGAATTGGCATCCGGGGTGTTCGCGGTCAATGGCGAGCAACGCAACCGTGGCGTCGAACTGAACATGGCCGGCGAGATCGCATCAGGCACGCGCCTGCTCGGTGGCGTGACACTGCTCGACGGCGAACTGACCCGCACCGGCGTTGCCGCCAATCGCGGCAATAAACCGGTCGGTGTTCCCGAGGTGCAAGCCAACCTCTGGGCCGAATGGGACGTCCCGAAAGTCGAAGGCCTGACATTGACCAGCGGCGCCATTTACACCGGCAGCCAATACGTCGATCAGGCCAACACCCAACAACTGGACGCCTGGACCCGCTTCGATGTCGGCGCCCGCTACGCCACGCGCATCGCCGAACGACCGACCACTTTCCGGGCCACCGTGCAGAACGTGTTCGACCGAGAATATTGGTCAGGCGTCGCCTCTTACGGCGCGTTCTCTCAAGGCGCACCTCGGACCCTGTTGCTCTCGGCCACTGTCGATTTCTGAAACGTCCGGCCCGGTGCGGCGCCTGGCGTCGTGGTCCGATCCGGCTTTTGCAAAGGCATACACCATGGTTAACGTTTTTCGCCGCCGCCAGACCTTCGCCGCCCTGCTGTTTGCGGGGCTGCTGGGCCTGTCCTTGTCTTCCTTGATGCCGAGCAGCGCGCAGGCTGCCGAGCCGGATCCGGCTCTGGGCACCGTGACTGATTTGCAGGGCCGCACGGTCAAGGTTCACCTGCCGGTGCGCCGGGTGATCCTGGGCGAAGGTCGGCAGTTGTATCTGGTGGCCGCGCTGGATACGCAGAACCCCATCGAACGCATCGTCGGCTGGCGCAAGGACCTGATCCAGTCGGACCCGGACACTTATAACGCCTACCTGCGCAAATTCCCCGACATTGCCAAGATCCCGACCTTCGGCGGTTTCGAGAGCGGCACCTTCGACATCGAACAGGCGATTTCCCAGAAGCCTGACGTGATCATCCTCAACATCGAAGCCCAACACGCGACCGAGGATGCACGCTACATCGAGAAACTCGACGCCCTGGGCATTCCGGTGGTGTACGTCGACTTTCGCAACAACCCCATGCAGAACACCGAGCCGACCATGCGCCTGTTCGGCAAGTTGTTCGGCAAGGAACAACGCGCGGAGGCCTTCATCGATTTTCGTAACCAGCAGATCTATCGCGTCACCGACGTCATCGAAAAGCGCCACCCTGCCCGTCCCAGCGTGTTCATCGAGCGCATAGGCGGCTACACCGATGACTGCTGCCTGAGTTTCGGCAACGAGAACTTCGGCCTGTTCGTCGACATGGCCGGCGGCAACAACATCGCCCGTCGGATCATTCCGAGCACCTTCGGGCAACTGAATCCTGAGCAAGTGATCGTCGCCAACCCCGACCATGTCGTCGTCACCAGTGCCGACTGGGAAGCCTTTGCGCCGGGCGGTCATTGGGTCGGCGTCGGCCCGGGCGCGGACCTGGCCGAAGCCCGGCGCAAACTGGCCTGGTACACCCAGCGCCCGGCCTATGCCGGCATCAAGGCGCAGAACACTCAAGCCTTTCATGCGATCTGGCACCAGTTCTACAACAGCCCTTACCAGTTCGTGGCCATTCAGCAATTGGCCAAGTGGTTCCACCCGGAACTGTTCGCCGATCTTGATCCGGATGCCGCGTTTCGCGAATTGCATGAGCGGTTTCTGCCAGTGCCTTACGAACCGGGCTATTTCGTCAGCCTGCAAAAAACCGAGGCCAAACCATGAGTTCGCTGGGCGAAGCACCGATCGTGCAGAGCGTCACCTACCGTCGGCTGGTGCTGCGTAAACGGCTGATCTTGCTCGGGCTGAGCGTGTTGCTGATCTTCAGCGTGCTGCTCGATCTGGCCCTCGGCCCGGCGCAATACAGCCTTGGTGAAGTACTCAAAGCGTTGTTCTCACCGGACACCGCTTCGGCACAAGTCAGGGTGGTGATGTGGGACATCCGTCTGCCGGTGGCGTTGATGGCGGTCGCTGTCGGCGCGGCGCTGTCGCTGGCCGGTGCGCAGATGCAGACCATCCTCAACAACCCGCTCGCCAGCCCCTTCACCCTCGGCATTTCTGCGGCGGCCGGTTTCGGTGCGGCCCTCGGGCTGGCCTTCGGCGTGGCGCTGTTTCCGCTGGCGGCGCAATACATGGTGCCGCTCAACGCGTTCATCATGGCGATGCTCTCGGCACTGCTGATCCACTTCATGAGCATGCGTCGCGGGGTGACAGCCGAAACCATCGTGCTGCTCGGCATCGCCCTGGTGTTTACCTTCAATGCGCTGCTGGCGCTGGTGCAGTTCTTCGCTACCGAACAAGCCGTGGCGGCCGTGGTGTTCTGGACCATGGGCAGCCTGACCAAAGCCACGTGGCCGAAACTCGGGGTGATCTGCGTGGTGATCCTCATCACTCTGCCGATCTTCGCCAAACGCGCGTGGGCGATGACCGCCCTGCGCCTGGGCGATGACAAGGCCGCCAGCTTCGGCATCAACGTGCGCAGCCTGCGTTTTCAGACGCTGATCATGGTCAGCCTGCTCGCGTCGTTTCCGGTGGCGTTCGTCGGCACGATCGGTTTTATCGGGCTGGTCGGGCCGCACATTGCGCGGATGCTGATTGGCGAGGATCAGCGGTTTTTCCTGCCGGCCTCGTTGCTGACCGGTGCGCTGATCCTGTCCGCCAGTTCGGTGGTCAGCAAGACGCTGATCCCGGGGGCGATATTCCCCATCGGCGTGGTCACGTCACTGATCGGCGTGCCGTTCTTCATTTCTCTGATTCTCAACGGAAAGAAAAACTCATGGTGAAGATCCGGCTCGACAACATCGGCGCCCGCTACGGGCAGCGCGAGATCATTTCCGGTGTCAGCACCGCGATGTTTACCGGCGGCCAGGTCGTGGCGGTGGTCGGGCCCAATGCGGCGGGCAAATCGACGTTGTTCAAACGCATGGCCGGGCTGATCGACGGCCCGGGCGAAGTGATTCTCGAAGGTTCGAAGAAAGGTACCCAAGGCATCAGCTATATGCCCCAGGGCCTGAACGCCAGCGCCCGGTTGACGGTGTATGAATCGGTGCTGCTGGCGCGCAAGCAACTGACGCCCAACTGGTCGGTTCACGACGATGAATTGCAATTGGTGGACGAGATTCTCGATGCGCTCGGGATCACCGAACTGTCGTTCCGCAACCTCGGCGAACTGAGCGGTGGCCAGCAACAGTTGGTGTCAATCGCCCAGACCCTGGTGCGCGAGCCGGAAATCCTGTTGATGGACGAACCCACCAGCGCACTCGACATGCACCGGCAAGTTCAGGTGCTGAACTTCATGAAAGCCCTGGCGCGCCGGCGCGAAGTGATCGTATTCATCGCCATTCACGACCTGAATCAGGCGCTGCGCTTTGCCGATCAGGTGCTGGTGATTGCCGGCGGCACGGCCCATGGCAGCGGGCCGAGCCATGAAGTCATCACCGAGCCGATGCTGCGCACGGTTTACAAGGTCGAGGCACGAATCGAGCAATGCAGCCGCGGGCAGCACCATATTCTGATCGACGATATTGTTTGAGGGTTACCCCGTCAGACTGCAAAGGCAGGGATGCCGAAAGCTATTGGGTGTCGGGTAAAAACGTCAGGCAAGCGAAACCGGTCTTGGTACGCCATTGCTGGATGGCTGAACACTCTCCCGATCGCCGGCCAGGCTCAAATTTCCAGCTCTCGTGTCACCTCTTTATCGGGTGGCAACACAATAAAATCCCGCCATGCCATCAAGGCTTTTTCAAAGGATTCCAGACTGAGAAATTCACAATAATCGTCTTCCATCAGGAAATAGATCTTTACGGAGTCCTTTGAAAACTCTGATCCCCAATCTTCACGACCCCAGCTATCGAATTCGACCTTTGACTCCTTCACCGATTTGATCCGCGCCAGACCCACGTCTATCCACTCCAGCGAGTGTATATGCCCGCAGCCCCCATCATCGGTCAGGATGCAAGACAAAGGGCTCGCACCATCGTCCTTCATGACGTTTGAACTACAGTGCGGAAACAAGTCGTCGAACGCTTCTTCCCAGGAGAATCGCAATTTCATTTTTGGTTCCATGCACCAGAGATAACTGATCGATAGGGTTTGACACTCAAGCACCAGCCTCAGAGCAGACTCCACGACACCCCGACATACATCGCCATGCCCTCGCCCGGCGTTGAGCGTGCGGCATCCAGTCCTTTATCGTCATAGCCCGGCGTAACTGTAGCGGCGTAGTGCTTGTCGGTCAGGTTGCGCATGTCCAGCCAGGTCTGCCAGTCGCCCTTGGGTGCGTTGTAACCGAGGGTCGCGCCGAAGGTGGCGTAAGGGTCGGCGTAGTAGCTGTTGGCGTAATCCACCGCCACTTTCGACACCAGTTGCGTGTTGACGGCGGCGAAGAAGCCCTGCGGGAAGTCGTAGCGCAATTCGCCCTGGTAGTAATGCATCGGCAAGCCCGGCAAGCGGTTGTCGCCGAAGCGATCGTCGTCGCGATAATGGAAATCGCTGAAGGTGTAGGCCTGACGCAGGCTCAGCTTGCCGCCGTCGTTCGCTGACCACAGATTGCTGTTGAGGCTCGCCTCCACACCTTGGTGCACCGTAAGACTGGCATTGAGTTCATAAGGCGTAGTGGCGTTAGCATCCGGCAATACCGAGAGCAATTCGTGGCGCACCTGGGCGTAATACCAGGCTAGGCTCCATTCGCCGAGTGAGCTGTCGCCACGGCCGCCGAGTTCCAGGGTGGTCGCGGTCTGGTTCTGCAGTTTGACCGGATCACGCTGAGTGCCAGTGGCGGCGCCGCTGCCGGCCGGGAACCGTACGCTGGAGCTGTAGATCAGCGACCACGGATGCGGCGCTTCGACCGAGCGGCTGAGGTTGCCGAACAGTTGCAGGTCCGGCGTCACCTGATAACGCAAGCCCAGACGTGGCGCGTAATCCCAGTCGCCGAGGCTGGTCTTGCCACCACCCTCCGGGTAGGTCACGGCGCTTTCGCGGCGGGTGTAGATCGCGGCGAGGCCGGTGGTCAGCCACAAGTCATCGGCGATTTCCAGGTCGTTGCCCACATGCAGAACAGAATCCGAACCCTGATAAGTGAAGTTGCGCATGTGCGTACCCGGCGCATAGCCGGCGGTGTTGCCGGTGGGAATCCGCACCAGCTCGCTCGCACCGTCGTTAGGCAAATGTTTGGTCACCCGCAGGCCGACCGTGCTGTGGCTTTCGAGGCCCCAGAGGGTGTCGCGGCGCTTGTAGTCGAACGTGCCGCTGACATCGGTGTACGCCACTTTCAGACGGTTCGGGCCTTCGCGCAGGTCCATCGGGTAGTCGTGATAAACGAGGCCGGTCTGGATGCTCGAATCGTCGTCGATGTAATACGTGGTCTTGTTGCCGATGAAGGTGCTGCCGGGCTGATCGCGGCTGTCGTTGCGCGTCACGTAGGCCGGGTTGGCCGCCCGTGGATCGTGCTCGATGGCGTGCTTGGTCACCCGCCCGGCGAGGTCGTTGTCGGTCTCGCGGTGACGAATGTAGAAGCGGGTTTCCAGATTCGGATTGAAGCGATAACCGAAGTTGGCAATCACGCCCTGGCTCTTGCTCGCGGTGTGATCCTGATAACCGTCGGAGTGTGCATCGGTCATCGACAGGTAGTAATCGAAGTCGCCCAGCACCTGGCCCGAGCTGACTTGCCGCTGGGCATAACCGTGGCTGCCCATAACGTAGCGCACATTCAACCGAGGTGCGTCGTAGCCGGTGTGGCTGACGTAATCGACTGCACCGCCCAGTGCCAGGGCCCCACGATCGAAACCGTTGGCACCGCGCAGCACTTCCACATGGTCGAGCCACAGCGGTTCCAGCAACTCATAGGGCGTACCGCCGGGGCCGGTCAGCGGCAGACCGTCGAGCATCGTGTACAGCCCCGACGCGTGAGCACCAGGAGCCCGATTGATGCCCGAACCACGAATCGAGATTTTCACCCCCTCGTTGCCCGCCGACTGGGCATACACCCCCGGCTGATACGCCAGCACATCCTGATTGCTCGCCACCCGCCCCTGCATCGGGCGGCGCATATCGACCACGTTGGTGCCACCGGGCACCTGTGCCAACCGGGCCTTGGCCTCCTCCAGCGAAAGGTCTTCGCCGCTCTGGTCTTCAGCCCCGATCAGCACCTGCCCCAACTCCATGCCCTGAGACTCGGCTTCCACCGGACAAGCAAGGGCCAGCCCCAGCAATGCAGCGGGCAGTGTTTTGAGCGAGGGCATCGAGAGAACTCCAGACAGACAGAAACGGGCAGTGAGAACTGCGACGTATGAATGAACGAAGTAAACACATGGCGATTTTGTTTTTTGTCAGGTAAACAGGCGGCTGAAATGCTGGATTGTGATTTGAACGAGGGAGATGCAGGGATGGCCGAAGCAGTATTGAAGACGAAACTGGTCAATTTTCTGGCCCCCAGCGGACTCTGGGTTGGCGGGAAGGTGACGGTGACCCACTCCACGATTTTCATGAACGCCAATGCCATGAACCGTATGGTTCAGGACGGGGTTCTGGATATTGAAATCCCCATGGCATCGATTCGAAAGGTCAGCCTGGAATGGGGGTTCATGACCAAGATTGTGTGTCTGGAAACCGACTACGGCTACTTTTACTTCCGTTGTTTCGGGGCGAAAGAGATGGTGTCAATGATTACCAAAATGTACGTGTCGCGGGCCTTGCAACGCACCTAGAGAACGGGACTTGATTCAAATGCCCTTGAGCCCTCGGACCTCTCTGATTGGCATCAAGGGCCCGGGGCCAATATCAGGCAGCGCCCGCGAAGTCAGCGTCCATCGCGGGCCGATCGTAATCGAGAAGATACGCTTGATGGCGGTGATACAGCCTTGAAAGCAGATCCTTGTTGGGCCCGACCACGTCCATTCCTCGGTCGTCGTAAGGGAAAACCATCACTTCGGCCTTCAAATTGAACAGGTAGACCGCGCAGCGTGGATTCGGCGCAATGACGCCAAAGTCCGTGGCCAGTGCGCACCAGAGCAATGCTTGAAGCGACTTTGCGGGCGCTTCGAATGCGAGGTTGATCCAGTACTCGGGTTCGCTTTCGCAGAACCAGTCATCCGGATCAGTGCGTTCACTCCAGATCGAGCGTTCTGCAGGTATCTCGATGCCAGCCGACCGAAGGGACTGAAGCAACGCTCGATGGGCAAATCGCTGACCGCCGGAGTGAAAGCGCAGACAGGTCACCAGCGTGGGCTCGCCACTGAAAATGTCGGTGCAGATCTCGGTCGATTTTCGCAAGGCCAACAGGAACTGTTCGATCATCCCTCCCGTTTCGGAGAGTTCGAAACGCAGTCCTCCCGGGCAGGAATAAAACAGCGGCCTTGCGAAGGCCTGCTCGGAAAAAATCCGCTCGATTTCAAGATGAAGATTCACTGAAGTCCTTTCCGGTCAATATGGCTCGGGCGGCTATCGCGCCTTATCAATTCTTGCACTTGGACACCACCACCTGGCAGGTACCGGGCGTCCCGCCGGAGCGGCCGGCGTAGCGCATGCAGTTATCCATGGATTTTTTCTGTGCCTGGCCCAGGGTCGATCCCCAGGCCAGGCCACCCTCGCCCATCGTCGGCACCGCTTTGGCATAGCAGCGATCACCGGTAGTCGCGTAGTGAGCCTTGCTTGAGCAGGACGCTGTGAGCGTCAACATGATCGCGCACAGGCCATACGAGCATCGGCGTACCCAGATTTCGCTCATCTCGTTTCACCTGCAGCAAAGGGGGCTGACGTGTTCAGTCTAGCCGCGATGACTCGCAAGCCGCTCATTGTTCTGTCGCCTGTCGATACTGACGCGGCGTGAATCCGGTCGAGGCCTTGAATTGTCGGGTAAAAGCGCTGTGATCGGTATAGCCGCATTGCAGTGCAACCTCGGTGATCGGCATGTCGGTGTGAAGCAAGCGATGGGCATGTTCCAGTCGTACTTTCTGGATCATCTGCCGTGGCGTCAGGTGGAACACCCGTTTGCAGTAGCGCTCCAGCTGCGCCACCGAGATACCGGCGATCCGGGTCAGTTCACCCAGCGTCACCCGGCGATTGAAATGCGCGCGGATGTGTTCGTCGACAGCGGCCAGACGCTCGAAGGCCGGGTGGGTTTCGCTGGCCGATTGCAGGTCCACCGAAATCCCCGCCAGGCCGATGATCGCGCCGTCGCGGTTGTACAGCGGTCGTTTATGGGTCAGGCACCAGCCCGGTTCGCGACTGCCGTACAGGTGCAATTCCAGCTGATCCTCCAGCACCCACCCTTCTTCCAGCACCCGACGATCCTGCTCGGTGTAGCCCGGCCCCAGTTGCGCCGGGAACACCTGCGCACTGGTTTTACCGAGCAACGGTTTCAGGTCTTTCAACCCGCATCGCTGCACCAGCGTGCGGTTGGCCATGACATAACGCGCCTCGACATCCTTGATGAAAATCGCTGCATTCGGAATCACATCCAGCATCGGCAACAACGCAGCCACGCCCGCCACCAAGGCTTCTAGGGTCTGGGGGCGATTGCGCTCATCACCCTCGCACAGGATCGCAAATGCGTTCTGCATCGTCAGTTTTTCCTTCGCGGATGGATCGGCTGTACGGCGTTCGCGTGCAGATTGCAGCAACGTCCGCAGACTGTCGAGGCCTGCTGTCGTTCAGTGTAATTGTGCTGATTTCGTCATCCAGACCTGCGCAAAACATCAATCGCCCGACGCCTGATGAGTTCACTGTTTAGCCGTTCCAGTGACTTCACACCTGCCTATCCAATAACTCACAAGAAGGCGATGCCATGTCAGGCCAAGGCAAGTTCAAAAAACAACTTTCATTGATCGACCTCACCTTTATCGGGCTCGGGGCGATCTTCGGTTCGGGCTGGTTATTCGCGGCCAGTCACGTCTCCGCGATTGCCGGGCCGGCCGGGATTTTCTCCTGGCTGCTGGGCGGTTTCGCCGTGTTGCTGCTGGGCATCGTCTACTGCGAACTGGGCGCGGCGTTGCCCCGCGCCGGCGGTGTGGTGCGCTACCCGGTCTACAGCCACGGGCCGCTGCTGGGTTACCTGATGGGCTTCATCACGCTGATCGCGTTTTCCAGTCTGGTGGCGATCGAAGTGGTTGCCTCGCGCCAATATGCGGCGGCGTGGTTTCCCGGCCTGACCAAGACCGGCAGCGGTGATCCGACAGTGCTGGGCTGGCTGGTGCAGTTCGGCCTGCTCTGCGTGTTCTTCCTGCTCAATTACCGCAGCGTGAAAACCTTCGCCAAGGCCAACAATCTGGTCAGCGTGTTCAAGTTCATCGTGCCGCTGCTGGTGATCGGCGTGCTGTTCACCTTCTTCAAACCCGAGAATTTCCAGGTTCAAGGCTTCGCCCCCTTCGGGCTCTCGGGCATCGAGATGGCCGTTTCCGCTGGCGGCGTCATCTTCGCCTACCTCGGCCTGACCCCGATCATCTCGGTGGCCAGTGAAGTGAAAAATCCACAGCGCACCATTCCGATTGCGCTGATTCTTTCCGTGCTGCTGTCCACCGCGATCTACGTGTTGCTGCAAACGGCGTTCCTCGGCGGCATCCCTACCGAATTGCTCGCCAATGGCTGGGCCGGGGTTTCCAAGGAATTTGCCCTGCCGTATCGCGACATCGCCCTGGCGCTCGGTGTGGGCTGGCTGGCCTATCTGGTGGTGGCCGACGCGGTGATCTCGCCCAGCGGCTGCGGCAACATCTACATGAACGCCACGCCACGAGTGATCTACGGCTGGGCGCAGACCGGCACCTTCTTCAAAATCTTCACCCGCATCGATGAGAAGTCCGGCATTCCGCGCCCGGCGCTGTGGCTGACCTTCGCCCTGTCGGTGTTCTGGACCCTGCCGTTCCCGTCCTGGGAAGCGCTGATCAACGTGGTGTCTGCCGCACTGGTATTGAGCTACGCCGTGGCCCCGGTCACCGTCGCCGCGCTGCGTCGCAATGCACCCGACATGCCGCGCCCGTTTCGGGTCAAGTGCATGGGCCTGCTGGGGCCGGTGTCGTTCATCATCGCCGCGCTGATCGTCTACTGGTCGGGCTGGGACACCGTGTCCTGGCTGCTCGGCCTGCAGATCCTGATGTTTGTCGTGTACCTGCTGTGTGGTCGTTTCGTACCGACCCAGCATCTGAGCCTTGCCCATCAAGTGCGCTCATCCGCGTGGCTGATCGCCTTCTACGCCGTGACCATCGTCCTGTCGAAACTCGGCACCTTCGGTGGTCTGGGCATCCTCGCCCACCCTTTCGACACGCTGGTCGTCGCCGCTTTCGCCACCGGCATTTATTACTGGGGCGCCGCCACTGGCGTACCGGCGCATCTGCTGCGCCTGGAGTCTGAAGAGGATGAAAGCGAAGTCACTTCGACGTCCCCGGCCTCCGCTTCCAACCCGCGCGCTGCCGGCGCTTATTGAAATCTCTTGAAGGGACACGTCCATGAAACGAGTACACGTCATTGATTCGCACACCGGCGGCGAACCCACGCGCCTGGTGATGAAGGGTTTCCCCGATCTACCTGGCAACACCATGGCCGAAAAACGCGACGCCCTGCGCAACCAGCACGACTGCTGGCGCCGGGCCTGCCTGCTGGAACCGCGCGGCAACGATGTGCTGGTGGGTGCGCTGTATTGCGAACCGGTATCGCCGGACGCCACCTGCGGCGTGATCTTCTTCAACAACGCCGGTTATCTGGGCATGTGCGGCCACGGCACCATCGGCCTGGTCGCCTCCTTGCAGCACCTGGGGCTTATCGCGCCGGGCGTGCACAAGATCGACACGCCGGTCGGCCCGGTCAGCGCGACGTTGCATGAAGACGGTGCCGTGACCCTGGGCAACGTGCCGGCTTATCGATTGCGCAAACAAGTGGCGGTTGAGGTGCCGGGGTACGGCCGTTTCCTCGGCGATATCGCCTATGGCGGCAACTGGTTTTTCCTGGTGTCGGAGCACGGCCAGACGCTGACGATGGACAACGTCGAAACCCTGACCGACTTCACCTGGAAAATGCTCAAGGCCCTCGAGGACCAGGGCATTCATGGCGAGGACGGTGCTGTCATCGACCACATCGAACTGTTCGCCGATGACGACCACGCCGACAGCCGCAACTTCGTCATGTGCCCCGGCAAAGCCTACGACCGTTCACCGTGCGGCACCGGCACCAGCGCCAAACTCGCTTGCCTGGCCGCCGACGAAAAACTGGCGCCCGGCGAGCGCTGGGTACAGGCAAGCATCACCGGCAGCCAGTTCGAAGGTCGCTTCGAATGGGAAGGTGAACGCGTGCGCCCGTTCATCACTGGCCGCGCCTATATGACCGCCGACAGCACGCTGCTGATCGACGAAACAGATCCATTCGCGTGGGGCATCTGAGCCGCTGCGCTGCTTTTCCAATCCAATCCGAATGACCGTTCCAAGGAGAACAATAATGAGCGACAACATCTTCACCGGCTGCATGCCCGCCCTGATGACCCCGTGCACCGCCGCACGCAAACCGGATTTCGACGCCTTGGTGGCCAAGGGTCGCGAGCTGATCGATACCGGCATGAGCGCCGTGGTCTATTGCGGTTCCATGGGTGACTGGCCGCTGCTCACCGAGGCCGAGCGTCAGGAAGGCGTGGCGCGCCTGGTGGCCGCCGGGATTCCGACCATTGTCGGTACGGGCGCCATCAACACCCGTGAAGCAGTCTCCCATGCTGCCCATGCCGCAAAAGTCGGTGCTCAGGGTTTGATGGTGATTCCACGGGTGCTGTCCCGTGGCGCTTCGCTCGCCGCGCAAAAAGCCCACTTTGCCGCGATTCTGCAGGCCGCGCCGAACTTGCCGTCGGTGATCTACAACAGCCCTTACTACGGCTTCGCGACCCGCGCCGACCTATTCTTCGAACTGCGCCGCGAGTACCCGAACCTGATCGGCTTCAAGGAATTCGGCGGTGGCGCCGACCTGCGTTACGCCGCCGAGCACATCACCTCCAAGGACGATGACGTGACCCTGATGGTGGGTGTCGACACTCAGGTCGTGCACGGCTTCGTCAACTGCAACGCCACCGGTGCGATCACCGGCATCGGCAACGCCCTGCCCCGCGAAGTGCTGCAACTGGTGGCGCTGAGCAAACAGGCGGCCAAGGGTGACGCCAAGGCTCGACGTCAGGCCCGGGAGCTGGAATCGGCGCTGGCGGTGCTGTCGTCCTTCGACGAGGGCACGGATCTGGTGCTGTATTACAAACACCTGATGGTGCTCAACGGCGACAAGGAATACACCCTGCATTTCAACGAGACCGATGCCCTGAGCGACTCGCAGCGTCGCTACGCGGAAGCCCAGTACGCGCTGTTCCGTCACTGGTACGAAAACTGGTCGGCGGAACAGAAATTCGCCTGACCGGCCGCTTCGCTTCAGCCCGCCGCCCACATCCGCGGCGGGCCCTCATTTTTTCCAGGAACCTGCCATGTCTCTTACGGGCAAACTGCTGATCGGTCAGCACACCATCACCGGCGACCGCGACATCATCCGGGGGATCAACCCGGCCACTGATGCACCGCTGGAACCGGCTTATGCCGGCGGCTCCGCCGAGCACGTCGAACAAGCCTGCGCTCTGGCCTGGGCTGCGTTCGACCGCTATCGCGAGACAGCGCTGGACGCACGCGCCGAATTCATCGAAACCATCGCCAACGAAATCGAAGCCCTCGGCGATGAGTTGATTGAACGCGCCATGGCCGAAACCGGCCTGCCGCGCCCTCGCCTGTTGGGCGAACGCGGGCGTACCTGCCAGCAATTGCGGCTGTTCGCTCGCACTGTACGAGCCGGCGAATGGCTGGATGTGCGCATCGACAGCGCCCAACCACAGCGCCAGCCGATTCCGCGCTCGGACTTGCGTCAGCGTCAGATTGCGCTGGGGCCGGTGGCGGTGTTCGGCGCGAGCAATTTCCCCCTCGCTTTCTCCGTCGCTGGCGGCGATACCGCTTCGGCACTGGCCGCCGGCTGCCCGGTGATCGTCAAGGCCCACGGCGCCCACCCCGGCACCAGCGAACTGGTCGGCCGCGCCGTGGCTCGGGCCGTCAAGGCGTGCGGTTTGCCTGAGGGCGTGTTCTCGTTGTTGTACGGTTCCGGGCGCGAGGTCGGCATTGCGCTGGTCAGCGATCCACGCATCAAAGCGGTGGGGTTCACCGGTTCGCGCAGTGGGGGCCTCGCGCTGATCAAAGCGGCTCAGGCTCGCCCCGAACCGATTCCGGTGTATGCGGAAATGAGTTCGATCAACCCGGTGCTACTGTTTCCCGCCGCGTTGCACAATCGCCCGCAAGCGCTGGCAGAAGGATTTGTCGCCTCGCTCACGTTGGGCGCCGGGCAGTTCTGCACCAATCCCGGGCTGGTGATCGCCCTCAAGGGGCCAGCGCTGGACACCTTCATTGGCGCCGCCGCCGAGCTCATCCAGCGCAGCCCGGCCCAGACCATGCTCACGCCCGGCATTTTCAATGCTTACGAGTGCAGCGTGAATGCACTGGCGGAAAATCCGCGCGCACGTCTTGCAGTGGTCGGCCAGAGAGGAACAGGTCCGAATCAGGGGCAGGCCCATGTCTTCATCACCGATGCTGCGGACTTTCTTGCCGATCACGCGCTGCAAGCCGAAGCGTTTGGCGCGGCGTCTCTGGTCGTGCAATGCGCTGGCCACGATGAGGTCCGTCAGGTGCTCGAACAGCTGGAAGGTCAACTGACCGCCACGCTGCATCTGAATGACGAGGATCTGGATCAGGCCCGTTCATTGCTGCCGACACTGGAACGCAAGGCCGGACGCCTGCTGGTCAACGGCTGGCCGACCGGTGTGGAAGTGTGCGATGCGATGGTGCATGGCGGGCCGTTCCCGGCCACGTCCGACCCGCGCACCACGTCGGTCGGCACGGCGGCGATCCTGCGATTCCTGCGCCCGGTCTGCTATCAGGACTTCCCCGACGCCTTGCTGCCCTCCGCACTCAAACAGGCCAATCCACTGGCACTGCGACGCCTGCTCGATGGCCAGAGGGAAGCCTGAAACCATGCCGAACATCACCCATGACATCGCCGTGGTCGGCGCCGGCATCATCGGCGTTGCCTGCGCCCTGCGTCTGGCGCGACAGGGTTTGCAGGTGGTCGTGATCGACCCGCAGGAACCCGGTCACGGCGCATCGTTCGGTAACGCCGGACACCTGGCGACCGAGCAGGTTTTTCCGATTGCCGATCTGTCGATCCTCAAGCGCTTGCCGGCCATGCTCATGGACCCGATGGGGCCGCTGCGCCTGGACTGGAAATACCTGCCCTGCGCCCTGCCCTGGTTCACTCGGCTGTTGCTGAATCTGCGCTCGGCGCCGTTCCAGCGCACGGTGGCAGGTCTGCGAGCGCTCAATGAGAGTTCGCTGGAGGCCTGGCACCGGTTGCTCGGCGACATTCAGCGTCCCGAGCTGCTGAAGGTGGAAGGTTCGCTGCTGGTGTTCGAACGGCCCGAGTCACGCCCGGCCATTGAAGCGTTGCAGGCGCGCTTGCGTCAGCAACAGGTTCCGGTCGACCTATGGCAGGCATCTGCGGTGCGTGACAGCGCGCCGCAACTGAGCGAACACCTGCAGGGCGGGTTGTTTTTCCCGAGCACCGGACACTTCATCAATCCGTACCGGGTAGTGTGCGAACTGGTCAGCGCCGCCAAGGCCAGCGGCGTGCAGTTTGTGAAGCAACGGGTCGAGGGCGGGCAACTGGATGCACAGGGCGTTTCGCTCAATACCGGAACCGGCAACTTGAACGCCCGTCGAGTACTGATCGCCTGCGGTGCTCACTCGGCCAGGCTGACGACAGCGCTGACGGGCAAGAAAGTGCCGCTGGACACCGAGCGCGGTTATCACCTGATGCTGCCTCAGGAACACAACCGGCTGCCCTTCCCCGTTACGTCACTGGAACGCAAGTTCATCATGACGCCGATGTCCGAAGGCTTGCGCCTGGCGGGCACCGTCGAATTCGCCGGGCTTGAAGCGCCGCCGACCATGGCACGCGCCTGGCAATTGCATCGGTTGAGCAAGGGGTTGTTCCGTGAGGCGTTGAGTGCCGAGGCGGCCACACCGTGGATGGGGTTCAGGCCCTCGCTACCGGACTCGCTGCCGATCATCGATCAGACAGACGACGGCAAGGTACTGCTCGCGTTCGGGCATCAGCATCTGGGGCTGACGCAGGCGGCGGTGACGGCGGAGCTCGTGTTGCGGATGGTTTCGCCGCTGGCAGCGACTCGGGGTGAGGAACTGCCGAGTGTCGAGCCTTACAGGCTGGATCGTTTCTGAAAACGCGAAAGGCCTGCTTTTGAGGGCAGGCCTTTCGCTTGGCGATAAATTTTCAGGAAGGCATTAGCCAGTGTCGTTCAGTGGTCCATCCGAGAAACACCTTCCCGCCTTCGCGCTTCTGGCGACTCTCAGTCAACGGATGCCCGGATGCTGCTATACGCAACCCGATCATGGCCGGTAAAAACTTTTCCTGAAACTCACTGGATTGAGCCGCAAAATGCATTTCAATGGTCTTGAGTGCACCCTGCAACTGAACCGGATCCAGCATCGACAAATAAAACAACATCTGACGCCAGGCATAGGCCGTATTTTTCAACATGACCAAGCGTGCGTGGTAAAGCCGGATCTGAATTTGTTGGCGACGGCAAACCCATTCGAAGCACGACTGAGCCATTGCACTCAGGCGATCATGCAACACCTCTCTCAGTCCCAGAACACCAAACAGCGTTGCCAGATTCTGTGTTGTCACGATCTGTTGCTGCTCGATAATGGTGCCGTTGGTTGCAGAATGCCGGGTACCGATATCGACATTTGCACGCTGAGCGCACAGTCGGGCCAGCGCATCGTTGTTGTTTGTCGAACGTTGCCAATACGTTTTGGTGCGCCTCGATTTCGGCGGGTCGGGAAGACCTGCCAACTGATCCGTATCGATATCGTAATATCGGGCGTAAAGCGATCCAGTCAACATACGGGCTGATTGCCTGGCGGCCTTCACGAATTTATTCGAGAAAGCGCCCATGAAGATGTCTGCCGCGACCTCCTCCACGATTGGAAGATCCAGCTTCGCCGTTTCAACCAGGGACGAAAATTCCTGAAGCAATTTGTTCGGAATAATCGCTTGTGGAAACGCCGAGAGAGTCAGTGCTGACGCTTCGATCAGGGCCTGTTTGGCGCCTTCGACCGCAGATACGTTCGCTTCATACTCACTTTCAAGCGCAGACACCCACGGAATATCTCCGATTTTCACCTGACGTTGCATATCCAATAGCAACAAAGAGCGTCGACGCCTGAAAGCTCGATACGTAGCGACAGACAATGTCTTCAGCGTTGCATCTCGATATCCCGCACTACAGATTTCCGCCGTCATGGCCGGCAGTACTCGCGCCACCGTATCTCCGGATGTAATCACACCCTGGCCAATCAACTCCGCGACGGTTCCCTTGCGACAGCGTTCGAGGCGTCGACGAACCGAGGGGGGAACGGCGTCTCCAACCATTAATGCATGTAGGTTCGCCTCCTCATTGGTGATGGGTTCCAACAGAGGGGAAAAGTCAGAAATACCTTCAGAGTCTGGATAACTCGTCAGACGCGCGGAGACAGCCTTGGCAATCAGATGATGTGCCGACGCGTTCACGTGATGGCGTTGCTTTGCTCGCTTATTGGAGTGTGCTTCGGATTCTGGATGGCCATGCTTGGCCAGAAAGTCATCGACAATCTTCCGGATACGTCCCACTTGACGCCCCGTCAGCGATGCCGGATCAAAGGAGCACTGTTTGAGCAATGCATGCAACTCCACCACCCGGTTCATGGAGGAGCCTGCACTGCGGGGATCAGACTCCAATGTCTTTTCTAACTGTGCGCCAAGCGCAATTGCACGTTCGAACCAACCCTCAGGGTAATACCTGCAAGGCCAGCTTTCCTGATAGGTCAGAAGGAAAAGCGAGATGGCTGCGTCGTAGAGAGGCAAGCTGTTTTCGACAACGTGTTTTTGAACAGCCACACGCGGTTGAGGTGCAAGGGTGGCCAAACGCTGGCTGATATAACCGACATTAAAAACCTCAACTTCAGCCACCGAGAATGCTTGCTTGTCAGTGACTGTCGGAAAGAAACGTAGTCGTTCGAAAAAAGGCGCAATCTGCTCAATCAGCGTTCGTGCTTCCTCGATGCGCTGGTGCTTCAGAAACCAGGCAATTGTCAGCAGTGCAGCCTCTTCCGGCACATCGATTTGATAATTCCCTTTCGCCAGACACTCTTGAAGCGATCCAACGCCTTCATCTGAAAGATGCCAGGTATTTAAATCGAGTCGTTCAAACCCGACGCGAATGCCGGGGATCAATGCAGCCAACCGGCGCTCATAAAGCGTTAACTCGCCGCCGGCCAGAAGCTTGCCAGTGGCAAAGCCGCCAGTGGCCACCTCCAACGTGACCCATTCGGGCAAATCCGCAAACGGTGTGCGTGAACCGTACAGCGCGCTGCCCTGCACGAGATGCTCGACAACCTGTCGCCAACGCTCAATCCGATCAAGCATTTGTGGGTCAGCGTCGTTTTCTCGTGCCGCGGTCAGCGCTCGAGATAGTTGAAAGTGCGCATAACCGTCATTTATCCCGACAAACGCATCCGATTCACTATCGTGCCTGGACATACTTCCTTGCGACCCTGCGTTGTAATGGGTCCGGGGGCTGGATTCGAACCAGCGCCCACCCGGTTAAGAGCCGAGTGTTCTACCGCTGAACTACCCCGGAACAGAGCGCGCATTGTCGACTGGCAATGAAAAGATGTGAAGCTCAATCTTGGGGATTTTGTTGCAGTTTGGTTCTGATCCTTCATCTTTTGATGAACCGGCGTCATGCTATGCTCAGAACACGTAGACAAGGGTTTTCCAAATGACTAAACCAGCCGCTGACAGTGTTGCAACCGAGGTTCGCAAGCTTGCCAAGGAACATCACGTCACCGCCGACCGTGACAGCATGAGCTGCATGGCGGTGACCATTACGCGCCTGGCGGGTGATGTCGTTGAGCTGGATGGCGTTGAGCAATTACTCGTCAATCTCAAAAGGAAAGGTGTTCTGAACAAATCGGAAATCATGACATTTCAAGGGCGTTATCTTGAGGAAAAGAGGCGGTCCAAAAAGAAGCTGAGCGCATGATGTTCGACCCTTTCGGCGATTTTGACACTAACGGCTATCTTCAAAATTCACTGAAGCTGAAAGATCCCCTCGAGGTAAAAGAATCTGAACATCTCGCTTTCGAAGCGAGTCTCGAAGACGCTCTTGCCTATCTGGCCAAGAGAAAACCCATCGATTACAAATCTGTCCTCAAAACGCACGAAATCCTGTTTTCCGGTTTCTATCCATGGGCCGGAAAGGACAGGAACGAACTCGTACCCCACCTCGCCGTTTTCAAGGGATCAAAAGACGATCCTCGCCACACGGTTTTTGAACGTCCCGACCTCATCAGAAGGTCTGTGGAATACGCCCTTGAACTTGCTGCAAACAAAGAGCGTTTCAGAGAACGTCCGGGAGAAGTAATGGGCCAGCTCGCATCTGCTCACCCTTTTCTGGATGGCAATGGGCGCACGATCCTGCTCATTTACATGGAACTGTGCTACCGCACGAGATTCGCCATTGATTGGTCAAATACGAACAAAGACGACTACCTGCGAGCACTCAGTGATGAGATCCAAAACCCATTCAAAGGCCATCTCGACGACTATCTGAAGCCCTACGTTCTCGATATCTCCAGCCGTGACGAATGGCCGGAAATGATCGGTGGAATAAAGGGTCTGGATGGGCTGGATAAAGAAGGCATTACCTACGAGAACCTCGACAGTCCAGAAGTGCAGCGGCTCTATAAAACGTATAGAACACCGCCCATCGAATGACCTTCACGTTTAGAGGACCGCAGTAGAAACAAAAGGCCTGCTTTTGAGAGCAGGCCTTTCACATTTTTTGCAGTATTCGATCAACCCTGACGAGCCGTCAGCGCCGCGTAGCCATTCATCAAATTGCGGTAGTTAGGAATCCGTTGCGACAGCAGGTTGCCCAGCCCTTCAATGTCGTTGCGCCAGTCGCGGTGCAGCTCACAGGCCACCGAGAACCAGTTCATCATCTGTGCGCCGGCCTGGGTCATGCGGTTCCAGGCGGCTTGTTGCACGGTGGTGTTGAAGGTGCCGGAGGCATCGGTCACCACGAACACGTCAAACCCTTCCGCCAGCGCCGACAAGGTCGGGAACGCCACGCACACGTCGGTCACCACACCGGCAATGATGATCTGCTTGCGGCCGGTGGCCTTGATTGCCTTGACGAAGTCTTCGTTGTCCCAGGCGTTGATCTGGCCCGGGCGGGCAATGTAGGGCGCATCCGGGAACATTTCCTTGAGTTCCGGCACCAGCGGGCCGTTCGGGCCTTGCTCGAAACTGGTGGTGAGGATGGTCGGCAACTCAAAGAATTTGGCCAGGTCGGCCAATGCCAGCACGTTGTTCTTGAACTCGTTCGGCGAGAAGTCCTGGACCAGCGAAATCAGACCGGTCTGGTGATCGACCAGCAGAACCACGGCGTCGTCTTTGTTCAGGCGGTTGTAGGTTGCAGTGCTCATGTTGAATCCCTTTTTAGTTGTGGAAGTTCGCTTGCGTTCAAGATGGGCACAGATTAATGACTCGCCTGAAAGCGATAAATCACCTGCAAAGCGTTTAACCGTCAACTCAGAAGAGACAATCAGCGCAAACCGAGGCTCAATCACGCTGCGGTCCCGAACTTCCTGCCGATCCTTGTCATAATGTCCGCCAGCATTACGTTCAGAACGACATTCAAGGAAAAGTTGATGCTCGGACGCAACACGCAAGAGCCAACTGCAAACAAGGCGCAGCACCCCGCCAGCAAAGCCGTGAAGGCCGGCTCGACCTTCCGGCTGACGGTCAGCTTCATGCTGGTTGTGGTCGTGGCGTTTCTGGCGGTCGAGAGCTGGCGGACGTGGCGTGACTATCGTTCGGTCTTTGCGTCTGCGCGCGATTCGGTGACCAACCTGGCCCGCGCCACGGCCCAGCACGCCGAAGACACGATTCGCCAGGTCGATGTGGTCACCGCCGGGCTGGCCGAGCGTGTCGAAGGTGACGGACTGCAGAACCTCGATGTCCCGCGCATTCACAAGCTGCTGGTGCAGCAATCGAAAATCATGCCGCAGTTGCATGGCCTGTTCATCTACGGCCCGGACGGCCACTGGATCGTGACCGACAAAGAGGTCACCCCCGAAACAGCCAACAACGCCGACCGCGATTATTTCCAGTACCACCGCACTCACGAGGATAGGCAAGTGCGCATCGGCCAGGTGGTCGAGAGCCGCTCCACCCATGACCTGATCATTCCCATCTCCCGCCGCTTGAACAACCCTGATGGCTCGTTCGCAGGCGTGCTGCTGGGGACGGTCAAGGTCAGTTATTTCGTCGACTATTACGGCGATTTCCGGATCGATGACAAAGGCGCACTGGTGCTGGCCATGCGTGACGGCACGATTCTGGTCCGCCGTCCTTTCATCGCCTCCGTGGTGGGCAAAAGCCTGGCGAACAGCGAGATCTTCAAGACTTACCTGCCCGCCTCCAACGAAGGCATCGCCCAGATCCGAGCGGTGGTCGATGACACTGAACGGCTTTATGGCTATCGCGCCTTGACCACCTATCCGCTAGTGGTTGAGGCGGGCCTGTCGAAAGATTCCATCACCGCGCCATGGCGTCGGGACTTGCTGAAAAACGGCTTCGTGCTGATTTTTCTGATCCTGGTCCTCGCCGGTTTCGGACTGATCGTGCTGAGCCAGTTGCGCCAGCGGATCGCGATGGAGCGGGAGATCCGTTCCGCCCACCAGGCCATGCGCGACATGGCACTGACCGACAGCCTCACCGGGCTCGGCAACCGCCGGCGCCTGGACAACGCGCTGGCGGACGAGATTCGTCTGGCCCGGCGCCAGGGCTCATCGCTGTCGTTGATCATGCTCGATGTCGACCACTTCAAACGCTACAACGACCGCTATGGCCACGCCGCCGGCGACGACTGCCTCAACGCCGTCGGACGCGCGATCCAGCAAGCGGTCAAACGCCCCGGCGACCTCGCCGTCCGCTACGGTGGCGAAGAGTTCACCGTGCTGCTGCCCAACACCGAGAACGCCGGCGCCATTCAAGTCGCCGAGGACATCCTGCAAGCCATCCGCTCGCTGGAACTGGAACACTCCGGGCATCCCCTCGGGTACGTCACGGCCAGCGCCGGCATTGCGACCCGCCATCCGGTTGACGACACAGTGACGCCGGCCATGCTGCTGCAGTCGGCGGATACCTGCCTGTATCAGGCGAAGCGGCTGGGGCGCAATCGTTGGTGTTCGGCAGACGAGTCGGTGTGATCGATGGCAGCGGGTGACGGCCGGTGGTACAAGCTCGATTCCACGTCAGTTGCCCGTCAGAATCGAAACTGAACCTCAGCCCCTGAACGCACGCATTATTTCTTCAACCACCGGCCTCGCGTATTTCTCACTGGGATCAGTCCCCGGCGGATCCTCGCTGCGGATCCATTCACCCAGATCAAACGCCTGATAGAGCGAGAAGGCGGGCTCAGGCATATCGTCAGTCATGCCGACCTCAACCACGGCATTGATGATTCCGTTCATCACACCATCGCAAAATTCATAGTCCAGCGATCTCTCCAGATAGCTTTCCGCAATCGCTACGGAGAGCTCGTTCAGTAGATCTCGCGGTGTCATTCCGAACTTCGCGCACGTGACGGCAAGATCACTCAGCGTTAATCCATTGACCTCGGCTTCCACCGAAAGCGCCTTGAGTTCGTTGTCCGGTAGCATTCTGGGCATGGGGCTCTTCCGGCCAGACGCGAAGGTAGCGCCCGGATCACTCATAAAACTTTCCGGCCAGCAGAATGGCTGCGCAACGCTGCCACACGTTCGATACCGCTCTTTCGTTTGAGATGGACCGGCTGCTTGAATCAGCCCACGCGGCCGCGGCATCGAGAAACGAGTCAACGGATCCGTTTTCCCACTCTGAAGCGCCGGCCCAATCGAGCGTTGAAGGTGACAGCTCTTCCAGTGATCGCTCGTGGGCAAAATCAGCACCCAGCGCCTGGATGAAGCGAATGAACGAGGCTTCATCGCTGACATGTACCAACAATTCATCAAGATCCAAAGGGTCAGACATGAGTTTCCAGGCTTGGTGTTCGGGAGGCGCCATGCTGCGATACAGCAGCATGGACGGTCAACTTCAAACCCGGGCAATCATTCGTAACGCTGCTGGAAACCAGGAATGAATTCCGCCCGGTTTCCGATGCCACACACAGCGTTCACTTCACCGCGTCATGGGTGATCAATGTCTTTGGCTCCAGATACGCGCTCATCCCCCACTTGCCCATTTCGCGCCCCAGGCCCGAGTGTTTGAAGCCACCAAAAGGGGCGCGCGGTTCATGGGCCAGGGTGTTGATGAGCACGCGTCCCGAATCGATCTGACGGGCGATATTCACACAACGTTCGGGGTTCTGGCCCAGCACCAGAGCGCTCAGTCCATAGTCCGTATCGTTGGCGATTCTTATCGCATCGGCGTCGTCCTCGTAAGGGATAATCGTCAGCACCGGGCCGAAAATTTCCTCACGCGCGATACGCATCTGGTTGTTGGCGCCGGTGAAGATCGTGGGCTTGACGAACCATCCGGCGTGCAGGCCTTCCGGACGACCTTCGCCACCCGCCAGCAACCTTGCCCCCTCCTCCTGGCCGATACGGATGTAGCGCTGCACCCGTTCCCATTGTTTCTGGCTGACCATCGGGCCGATATCGGTGTCGGCGTTGCGCGGGTCGCCCGATTGAAACTGTGCGACGCCCGCCTTCGCAGCCTGCTCGAACTCTGCCAGCCGTGAGCGCGGGACCAGAATGCGCGTGCCCGCGATGCAGGCCTGGCCGCTGTTGAGAAATCCGGCGTGCAGTGCCAACGGCATGACCGCCTGGAAATCCGCGTCATCGAGTACCACGGTGGGCGACTTGCCGCCCAGTTCCAGGGTCACGCGTTTCAAGGTGTCGGCACCGGTTCTGACCAGATGCTGACCGACTGCGGACGACCCCGTGAATGAGATCTTGGCAACGTCGGGATGGCGGGCGATCTCCTCGCCAACCACATCGCCCCGTCCGTTGACGATATTGAAGACACCCGGTGGCAGTCCCGCTTCGTGCAACGCCCGGATCACGACCTGCGTCTGCAACGCGCTCATCTCGCTGGGCTTGATGACGGCGGTGCAGCCTGCCGCCAGTGCGGTAGCCAGTTTGTTGCAGATGAAGCCGGCATTGCTGTTCCACGGCGTGATCAGACCGGTCACGCCCACGGGCGTCAGAATGACTTTGGCCATACCGGCCTGCTCTTCGAAGTCGAACGCCTCCAGCGCCTCGATCGCTTGTGCAATCACATCCGCCGGATACGTCGCCATCCAGCGCCCGCGAACCGCAGGCGAGCCGTACTCTTCAAGGATGGCTTCCAGCAGTTCTTCCTCTCTGGCCGCCACGGCCTTATGCATGCGTTGCAGGGCGGCAATGCGCTCCTCGCGCGTGGTACGAGACCAGGCCGGGAACGCAGCCTTGGCGGCGGCGATGGCGCGCTGGGCGTCGAGTGCATCGCCCAACCGGACCTGACCGATGACTTCCTCGGTGCTCGGGTTATGGAGGTCAAACCACTCCTGACCGTGTGGGAGGACGTACTCGCCGTTGATGTAGATGTGTTCAATGCGCTGCATGGCAACTCCTCGCTGAAAATGACTCGCTTGAAGCGAGCCTCGATGAAGCGAAGTCTAAGAAGAGTTGATTGTTCCGATAAGCTATCCTTTGGCTGATGAAGCATCCCTATTTTCAGGACAATCCATGCACAGAACAGGAATGACCGAGCTGGAAGTGGTGCTGGCCGTTGCCCGACGCAACAGTTTTCGCGGCGCGGCCCAGGAACTGGGTATGTCCACCACGGCTGTGAGCAGCGCGGTGGCCGGCCTCGAAGCGCGCCTGAAGGTGCGCCTGTTCAATCGCTCCACACGCAGCGTTGCCCTCACCGACATCGGGCAACGCTATGTGGAGCGCATCGCCCCCGCCCTGGCGCAGATCAAGAGTGCCGGCGAAGAAGCCAGCGTCGGTCTCGACGAACCCAGCGGCACACTGCGCATCAATGCACCGCACGGCGCGGCCTACCTGCTGCTGGAGCCGCTGCTCGATCAGTACGCTCGGCGCTATCCCGAGGTGCGCATCGACGTCGTCAGCGAGGCAAGCATGGTCGACATCGTCGCCGGGGGCTTCGACGCCGGGATTCGCCTGGCCGAGTCGGTACCGCAAGACATGATTGCGGTGGCGCTGTCAGGCGACATCCGTATGCTCATGGTGGCAACGCCGGAGTACCTCGAACGCCACGGCGTGCCCGAACACCCGCGGGATCTGCTCACCCACCAGAGCATCGGCATGCGCATGGCCCACGGAGGTATCTACCATTGGGAGCTGGAACGCGATGGCGAGAAATTGCAGATGGATCTGCCGACGCGCTTCGTGTTCAACGAGTTGCTGGCGATCAAGCAGGCCGTGGTGCTGGGCCTTGGTATCGGCTTCATTTCCGAATGGTTCATCCAGGAAGAACTGGCAAGCGGCACACTGGTGCCGGTGCTGATGCCGTGGTGCCCCTCGTTTGGCGGATTGAGGCTTTATTACTCGGGCCATCGCTTCGTGCCGGCGCGATTGCGTGCGCTGATTGATCTGGTGCACGAGTTGCGGCCTAATCTGGTTTGATTCGGGCGATGAGTCGACACGGGGCAATACCTGCCTCATTTAACGTAAAAACCGTATCTGGAATGCCTCATGGAAACTCGCCACCTGCGTCGCTTGCTCCAAGGACCCACCCAGTGTGAGTCCGATATCGAATCACTCATCCTCATACTTGAGGCCGCTATCGAGTTGGTGTCGATTCCGGATAACGACTTCTGCTGGTCGTCCTGGGCTGATGAGCTCGATGCGAAAACAGAACTGCAAGCCCTGATTCACACCTTGAAGGCTGGCACCTTGCCGGAGCGGTTGAAGGTCGCCGTGCTGTTCGCACCGACCGGACCGTTGCAGGAACTCGGCATGAGCAGCGGATGGGCGGATACCTGTTTGAGGGTCGCCGGTAAATTTGATGACGTTGAAGCGTTGCTGTGGCGAGGCTGACCAGAGGATTCTCGGACCCATTTTTTGAAATGAATCTGTTCGCCTTTTTGTCCCAACCGACCTTGTGCGATCTCAGGAAGAAGCAGCATTGATAACGGGCGTTAAATTGCAGGTATCTGTCACGGGGAACGAAGCCCGACTGTTCGGTACTCCCTCGGCGTTCAGTACCGTTTCCCGGGCTATCCGCAAATGCAAGGTGGGCACAAGCATCCACCTGCCGCTGGAAAGCAGCCAGTCGCCATTCACGTCATTGGAAATCCGGTGCACCACGGGTTCCGCCGTTGTTGCCGTCATGGACTGCACGCTGCTCATCGCTTATCCGGAAAAACTGCGACGCCGATTGTCTCCGTATTTTGCAATGCCGGCAGAGACTCCATCAGGATCGACTTTCTTCATCAACGCGTCACAAATAGACGTTCTTCATGACCTGGCCGGGGAATCATTGCAAATGATCCTGCAAGTCGTGGGGCCTGATCAGGTTTGAACTTGCGTTGGCATGAGCGTTTTGGGCCTTTGGCAGTCAATTGTCGGCGACGACTTCCGGCCAAAACACACGCTCAATCACAGTGATCGGTTTCCCCGGACTCCTGTGACAGAACCCCCTGATATCCCCCGACTTCAGGGGCATATGAAACAAACCGACCGCCGATGGCCTTTTCCAGCAAAAGCCGACCACAGCGCTGGCATTCGTAAACGGTTGTTTTTCGGCTGGCATGGATGCTGGATATCCGGTCTTCCAGGGTATCAGCGGCGCTGACCCAAGGCGCGAGTGCTCCATAGGCTTTGGCGATCGCGGCCTTGTCTCCTGACTCCGCAGCCGCCACCAGAGGTGCGATTTCACGACGTAGCTCATCCCAGAATGCATCTTCTTCCTGGTCGCGCAGCAAGCTGGCCTTGTAGGGCAAGCTGTCGGTCTGATCGACAATCACATGGCCACACTTGCAACCTACTTTGCTCATTTACAGTTCAATACCTACAGGTTTGATCGGTTGGTTAAACGAGCGGCCTTGGTCATCCAGGCCTCGAAGCACTGGAAACCCAACCACACCGGACTCGAGCGCGATGGCTCCATCAATATCAGTCGCATTGGCTCTTTTCTTGAAGATCCGTGGCTCTAGACTGGTTTCCTTCCCACGACTCGCCTGGAAAGGAAACCATTCTAGTGCACGACTTCGACTGCCAACCCGTTTTATGCGGGAAAACGCTTAGGCTCAAGCCTCTTTCCGAAAGCGATTTTGAAGGACTGTTTCTGGCAGCCTCAGACCCGCACATCTGGGCAGGCCATCCCGCCAGTGACCGCTATGAGCGGCCGGTATTCGAAGCGTACTTCGCCGCGCGGCTAGCCACCGGCAAAACCCTGGCCGTCATTGATATCGACTCGGGGCTGATCGTGGGCATGTCGAGCTATTACACCCCGCCCGACCTGCCGGACAGTATCGCTATCGGGTATACCTTTCTGGTGCGGGCGAAATGGGGTGGCGAGACCAATCGCGAACTGAAGCAGCTGATGGTGGAACACGCCTTCAAGGCGTACGACACTGTCTATCTTCACATCGCACCGTCGAACATCCGCTCGCAGAAAGCAGCCATGAAGATCGGCGCGGTGCACTTGTATGATGCCGAGCTGACGCTGTCCACGACACCGGCCTGGTGCAAGTGTTACGGGCTGACCAGGGCACAATGGGCTACAAGCCAGGCACAAAATCAGAGATGACAGCCAGGCTCCCCCTTCACGCATCAGCGCCAAACGCAGCCCTGGCAAAATCCACGAAGCTTCGCAGCTTGGGCGTCAACCGAGGGTCCGGTGCATACAGAAGATTCATCGGGGAAACCGGGACGTTGTAATCCGGCAGAAGATTCACCAGCGTTCCGCTTCTCAGCGCATCCTTGACCAGCTCCAACGGCAACAGCACGACCCCCAGCCCTGCCACCGCCGCGGACAGCAACGGGTCGGCCTGATTGATCGTCAATCTGCTTTTAATCGGCACGTCGATGCCACCGTCCGGCCCTTCCAGGCGAATGTGTGAACGGCCGTCCGAATAGGCAAACGCCAGGCATTCATGTTCCTGAAGATCCTGCGGTGTCGTGATGGGTGGTCGTCTGGCCAGATAGGCAGGCGCCGCACACAGCACCATTTGATAGGGTTTGAGCGGTAGTGCCTTCAGGCCGCTGTCGGACAGCTCACCGATTCGAAACACCACGTCATATCCGCCCTCCACCAGGTCAACGAGTTCGTTGGACAAGGTCAGGTCCACCGACACCTGCGGATACCTGACCATGTACTCCAGCAGCCGAGGCGACAGCGTGCTGACGCCAAAGGTGACCGGCGCGTTGATTCTGAGCCGCCCGCTGGGTACGCCTCGGGTCATCGCGGCCATTTCTTCCGCGGCGTCCATATCGGCCAGGATCAGCTTCGCCCGTTGATAGAACGTACGGCCGAAGTCGGTGAGGCTCTGTTTGCGGGTCGTGCGATTGAGCAGCGAGACACCCAGATGCTGCTCGAGCATCTTGACCTGTTTGCCGACCAGTTGCGGGGACAGATTGAGCTCATCGGCCACCGCGCTGAAGGAGCCAAGCTCCACCGCTTTGACGAAGACGGCCATCAAGGTGAGGCGATCCATTGGAAACCCTGTGTTTCTAGTGTTGCGCTATCGTAGGTCTTTATCTGGCGCAGGCCAAAGCCTAAATTGGCGGCCATGGCAACGACGCGCACGGCTGCAACAGGTGCGATTTCACGCGAATTCAGGCCGCTTACACCGGCCTCATTGATCACAGAAGAGGTAACCATGGCACGCATTGTCAGGATTCATGAATACGGCGACGCAAGCGTTTTGAAACTGGAATCGGTCGATGTGCCGGCTCCGGCATCCGGCGAGGTGCAAATCGAAGTCAAGGCCTTCGGGTTGAATCGGGCCGAGGTCATGTTCCGCAATCACGCCTATCTGCAGGAAGCGCAGTTTCCCAGCCGCCTCGGTTATGAAGCGGCTGGCGTGGTGGTTGCCGTCGGTGCCGGTGTCAGCGAGTTCAAGGTCGGTGATGCGGTCAGCCTGATTCCGCCGCTGGACATCGCCAAATGGGGCACCTACGGCGAGCTGGCCAACGTGCCCGCCGAGCTGACGGTAAAACACCCGTCGAACCTGTCCTTTGAACAGGCCGCCGCTTCCTGGATGCAATACGTCACCGCGTGGGGCGCGCTCGTCGAACAGGCCAGACTGACGAAGAATGATTTTGTGCTGATCACTGCCGCCTCCAGCAGCGTCGGCCTGGCAGCCTTCCAGATTGCCCGAATGGTGGGCGCGACTTCGATCGCCGTGACCCGCACCCGGGCCAAGAAACAGGCCTTGCTGGACGCCGGCTCCGCGCACGTCATCGTCAGCGATGAAGAGGATATCGTCGCCGCCGTCATGGCGCTGACCGATGGTCAGGGCGCGCGCGTGGTGTTCGATCCCATCGGCGGCCCTGCTTTCGAACAGCTCACCCAGAGCATGGCCAGGGGCGGCATTCTGCTTGAGTACGGCGCCTTGAGCCCGGAGCCCACGCCGTTCCCGCTGTTCACCGTGCTGGGCAAATGCCTGACGCTCAAGGGCTACCTTTACGCAGAGGTCGTCGCGAACCCTGCGGCTCTGGCCCGAGCCAAGACGTTCATCAGCGACGGCCTCGCTTCGGGCGCGCTGAAGCCGATCATCGCGAAGACTTTCGCCCTCGAGGACATTCAAGAGGCGCATCGCTTTCTTGAAGCCAACCAGCAGGTCGGAAAGATTGTCGTGACTGTTTAAGGATATGATCCGGGAAACCAGGCCTCTATGGACCGATGTCTATGCCCGTTTCCCGGATTCGCCCGTCACCGGCTCCCCTGCTGAAACCCGGCGAGACAGTGGTGTTGTTCGATGGCGTCTGCAAGTTGTGCAATGGCTGGGCGAAATTCCTGATTCGCCATGACCGCCAGCAGCGAGTCCGGCTGGCGGCGGTGCAATCTCCCGAAGGGCAGGCGCTGCTCGCCTGGGCAGATTTACCCCTCGATCAGTTCGACACCATGGCGGTCATCCGCGACCGACACTATTGGGAGCACTCCGATGCCTTTTTCGAAGTCGTTGCCCTACTGCCCGCCCGCTGGCGTCCATTGCAATGCTTGCGCATTTTCCCGCGCGGGCTTCGGAACTGGGCCTACGATCGTATTGCACTGAATCGTTATCGGCTGTTTGGACAATATGACACCTGTCTTCTGCCTGATCCCGATCATGAGCAACGCTTTCTGAAGGCTTCGCTACAGCAACAGCCCTAACACCTGCACGGGCGTCATCTTCGTCACCATCATCAAGACGATCACGAACATCCCCAGAAAACCGGCCACCCCCATCCAGAACCATTGGCGGTACACCGACCCGTACTCGTCCGCGAGCCCTCCTCCGGTCTCGATTGCACTCGAAGCCATCACATACAGGCGCTTCTGAAGCACCAACACCGGGAGCCAAAGTGATCCTACGCAAAGAAAGATGATCAACGACGTCAGCACCCATTCCGTGGTCAACGGAAGGCCGGCCAGTTTGATCAGCCCATAGCCCGATGCGATCTGAATGAAGCCTGCCGGGGTAGTGATCCAGGCGTCGAAACGCACGACCATTTTCGCCACATGAGCAATCACCTGAGGGTTGGCGGTGCGGCTGGCAGCGATCAGGTAAAGGTAGGAACCCATGCCGAATCCGAACAGGAAAACCGCGGCGATCACATGAATGTATTTGAGGCACAGGTAAAGCATGGTCAGCGCTGCCCGTCGGAGAAACGCACGGACAGGCTCAGGTTTTCAGGGTCGTTGATCGCGGCCATGTATTCGTCGACGGTGATTTCACCGACGCAGGGCCGGGCGCCGGATTCAGGTACATACCCTTGGGCCATTTTGGCGGCCAGGGCCACAGCGGCGCAGCTCGGGATTTCCGGGCCCTTGTCGTTCCACGCCGTCAGCTGAGCGGTCATGGACAGCGGTTGCCCTTCAACCCCGATACCTTGCACGTCAATGTACATTGCACTTTTACCGTCGCCGAGCCGCTCGAACCAGGTGCCCAAACGATGCAGTCGTGCAGCCCAGGGTGCAGGGTCCCGAATCAGCCCCATCTTCTGGGCCTGGGCAAACAGAGCATTGGCGACACCGCCGAGTTTCAACCCCGCTCCAGCCTTGAAGCTCAGTGTCCGGGCACCATAACGACCGGCGAAAATGTCCATGTCCGGAACGTCGACATTGGCCAGCAAGCGGGTGCCCAGATGCGGCATCTTGCGCAACGTCAGATCCTGCCAGCCCGGCACCTCGTGAACCCGGCCATCCTTGAGCTGTTTGATCGGCTTGCCCGCGTAGGCAAGCACACCTTCGACAGTCGACAGTCCCGGCATCTTCGCGGAAGAGGAAATGCCATGTTCGATCGAGTCGATGCGCTGAAAGCGATACCGCTGCTGATCGATGATGGCCGAAGACAGGGTCGGCACCGAACTGCAACCACTGAGAATCGCCACGCCCGCCTCTTTCGCGCGCACATCGAGTACAGCGATACCGTTGACGAAGGTTCGGCAGTCGGACAGGTCGCAATAGTTCACCCCGGCCTCGATGCAGCTTTCGGCAACCGCATAGGACTGCCCCTGAAACGGGCCGCCGGTGTGGACGACCAGCTCAATTCCCATCGAGCCCAACGCAGATTGAAACCCGGGGCCCATGGCATCGCCGCACCAACTGGCGCAGTTTTTTCCTGAAGCGGCTTGCAACGCCTCGACCTTGCGCAGCAACTTGTGCGGATCGCGACCCGAGATCGCCAGATCAACATCGGGCATCGACGCCAGATGCCGGCAGACGATGCTGCCGAAGTTTCCATACCCACCGACCACCAACACCTTGAACGCCATTCAACGCTTCCCTAACGATTCGATCGTACAGCCAACTTGCCCGAGACAGGATTCGCGGGAGCTTCCCTGATATCGGCGGGTCAGGCAAGAAATACGATTGAATCCGCTTTGATTGAACATCCGCAACCTGCACAATTGCCGGCTTTTTTCGACAGGACGTCCCTATGCAACGGATTGTGATTCTGGGTAACGCCGGCAGTGGCAAATCCACCCTCGCCCGCGCCCTCGGCCAGCGCCTGAACCTGCCCGTGGTTCATCTGGATACCTTGTTCTGGGAACCAGACTGGGTCGAGCCCGACGCAGAACAATTCCGCACACGGGTCCGCGAGGCAATCAACGCGGATTCATGGGTGTGTGAAGGCAACTATGCCCGGCGAACCTTCGACCTTCGCCTGCCCCGCGCCGACCTGATTATCTGGCTCGATACGCGACGACTCACCTGCTTCGCCCGCGTGATCCGACGCAGCATCATGAACCGACCTCGCCCGGATCTCGCGGCAGGCTGCAGAGAAAAAATCGACCGGAAATTCCTGACGTTTCTGAAGTTCGTATGGACCTTTGACCGGGGTTACCGCCCGGGTATCGACAACGTGCGCCAGTCAATCGGGCCAGACGTCCCGGTGGTGCATCTGCGTGGCAAACGGCAGGTTTCGACCTTTCTCGACAGGCTTTGCACCACACCTCAAGTCAGCCAGAGGCCGACTCCCGCGCAAAACACTCAACGGTAAAGGCAGCGTTCTAAAAGCGGTCTACGCTCCACCCACCTACACCTCTGGAGTCACCGTGATGATCCGCGCCTTGCTGACCGCTTCCTTGCTGGTGACCCTGAGTGTTCCGGCCCATGCTGACGTAAAACCGTTCCCCGCTTCCTTCCGCACGCAAGACATTGCCGTGGACGGCGCGAAGATCCACACGCGCATCGGCGGCAAAGGCCCGGCCGTGGTGCTGTTGCATGGTTTTGGTGATACCGGGGACATGTGGGTGCCATTGGCGACCGATCTGGCGAAGGATCACACCGTGGTGATCCCTGATCTGCGCGGCATGGGGCTGTCGTCGATTCCCGACGGTGGCTACGACAAGAAGACCCAGGCGGGAGACATCCGCGCCGTGCTCGCCTCGCTGGGCATCGAGCATTCGGTCGTCATCGGTCACGACATCGGCACCATGGTCGCGTTCGCCTATGCCTCGCGGTATCCGCAACAGACCGATCGCCTGGTGGTGATGGATGCGCCTGTTCCGGGCATTGCGCCGTGGAACGACATCGTGCGTTCGCCGATGCTCTGGCACTTCGATTTTGGAGGCCCGGACATGGAGCGACTGGTCGCCGGCCGTGAGCGCATTTATCTGGATCGGTTCTGGAACGAGTTCGCCGGTAACCCGAAAAAAGTCGACGAAGCCACCCGCCAGCATTACGCCAAACTCTACGCCCGCCCCGGCGCGATGCACGCGGCCTTCGCTCAGTTCCGTGCGATTCGCCAGGACGCGGTAGACAACGAAGCATCGTCAAAGAACAAGCTGACGATGCCGGTCCTGGCCGTCGGCGGTGAAAAGTCCTTCGGTAATAACGAAGCCATCGTGATGCGCAACGCCGCCGACAACGTCACCGAAGTGGTGATCGCCGGAGCGGGCCATTGGCTGATGGAAGAAGCGCCGGTGGAAACCACGCAGGCGATTCGCAGCTTTATGACCCGCTGACGTTGAAGATGGACGCTGCTTCTCAGGCAGCCTGCCGGCGCATGCTCAGAATGGCAGCGCCAAAGCCAATGAACGTCGACCCCACCACCCGGCTGACCCAGCGGGAAAACGCCGGACGGGTCAACACGCCTTTGGCCCGGGATGCGAGCGCGGCGTAGAGCGTCAGGGACGTCACCGACAGCGCCATGAAAATCGACGTCAGGATCAGGAACTGCGGCAGCAGCGTCGCGCCCTGGTCGATGAACTGCGGGAACAGCGCGGTGAAAAACATCGTCGCCTTGGGATTGGTCACGGCCGTCAGGAATGCCGACTTGTAGAGTTTCAGGCGCGTGGGCCGGGCTTTCTTCGAATCATCCTGAGGACTGTCCTGAAGCATCGCGTCCTTTTTGAACAGTTGCTTGATCCCGAGATAGAACAGATAACCGGCGCCGATGATCTTCACCGCGTTGAACAGCATTTCGGAACTGGCAAGCAATGCCCCGAGCCCGAGCATCGCAGCGGCTGAAAGACAGAACAGACCACTGGCATTGCCGAGCGACGACCAGATCGCGCTGCGCTGACCATGGGCCAGGCTGTTGTTGATCGCCATCAGCGTCGCGGGGCCTGGGCTGGCGATGGCAATTGCGGCCACCAGGGTAAAAGCCAGAATCGAGTGAGAATCCATTTTCCATGCTCGTGGGAGTGAAAGGCTGCAGGGTACAGGAACCGGTGTGGCGCATCGACCGGTTGAACCGGCGGCAATGACCGTCACCGCCATTTGACTCGATCAAACATGAGCTATCGTTTCAGCGACACGCCGCCATCGGGTGGCGGCCATGAAGTAAGGATGCTTCATGGCGGCGGCGCTCGACGGGCAGTGGACTCCGCCAGCGGCGGTGAAGGTGGATTGAGCGTGCGTCAGGGACGCCTAGCCATCCAGCCTCTTGTTATTGATTTTATCCAGCGCTTGAAGGATGGCGGGTTCACGCTCCTTCAATAGGGCCTGGAAGGTATTCTCGACGGAGTCTTCAGCGTCGAAAATCTTGTCCAGAAAGCTGCGACCCTCAGGCGTGTTGTTCAAAATGTCTTTGCTCTGCGCGGGGTTATCGTGGGCACGAATCGCCGCATTGAGTTCGTCCGGCTGCAAGTGAGCCGCCAAGGTATCGATCCGCAGGTTTCTGATCTCATCGAAGGGAACTTTGTCTTCCACAACCTCGCGGATTTCTTCATCCATCACCGCCATGTAACGTGGCGAGTAATCTCGCATTACGGTTTCCACCACCTCATCGTAATGTTCCTTGAAGGCGCCACTGATATCGACCAGTTCCCTGGCCTTGTCCTTGCTTCCTCCACAGGCGGTCAGTGACGTTGCAAGCAACAAAACCAACGCTGCCGTTCTCATTCCCATGAGCCTTTATCCTTGTTCAATTTGTAGAAACCGATTGCCTGGCGCGGGGTCGGACGACGGCTTTCCATGGCAAACCTGCAGAACTGCAGGGGCCGCGATTCTAAACAAAATGGGGACAACAAAATGGGGACAGATTTATTTTTTGATAATAAATCTGTCCCCATTGAATGCTCTCGCTCTACACCCACGGCTGCTCGTCATACTCCGGCAATTCGATAGCATCAGCCTTCGGCGAAAGAATCTTCCCGAACAGGCGCTTGAACCCCGGCGCACTCGCCAGCCTCAACACCGCGTGACCAAGGGCGATGCCAAGGCGCGAATGCGGTGAGGCCAGTCTGGGGGCGAATCCGGGCACGCTTTGCGCCTGGGCGACAAAGGGCCGCATCCGTTTTTCATAGGCCGAGAACGCCTGGATGTGGTCGGCATGGCGCCCCAGTTCACCGGCCAGCACGTAGGCGCCGCACAGACCCAGGCTCGTGCCCATGCCACTGATGGGCGATGCGCAATAAGCCGCGTCCCCGACCAGCGCGATGCGCCCCTTGGACCAACGAGGCATTTTGACCTGCCCCACCGCGTCCAGATAAAGGTCGGTGGCATCTTCCAGCGCGGCCAGCACGCGGGGTGTCTCCCAACCGGCGTCGGCGAATATTTGCCTGAGCAAGGACTTCTGTTCGTCCTGCGCGAGTTTTTCGTATCCACACGGCGCCTGCTGAAAAGACAAAAACGCGCGGGTGGTGCCCAGATTGTCAGGCCGCAAGCAGACACAGCGACCACCTGGAATATTGTGCCAGCGCATGACCTGGCCATCGCTCGGCTGCCGAGGAACAGTGAAATAGGCCGTATACAGATTGAGCGGACGGCGCTGGACTTCGTTGCCAAACACCTGATTACGCGTCGTCGAACCGATACCTTCAGCTACGATCACCAGATCGTAAACCTGCTCGGCACCCTGCTCGAAACGCACATGAACCTGCTCACCATCGTCCTCCATCGCTGCAACGCTGTCGCCGAATCGATAGGTCACTCGATCCTGGCTGTGCTGGATCAGTAGCTTGGCGAGCTCGCCCCGCAGGATCTCCAGTTCAGCAATCGGCCCCTCCCCGTCGAACGCATCGACACCCAGAAACGCCTGGGTCCGGTTATCCTGGTCAACGAAGGCGATGCCCTGTTCCTGAGTCGTGTTCGCCCGAATCAAATCTTCCAGACCCATGCGCTGAATCACCACACGCCCGGCGCCCCGCACATCGATCGTTTGCCCCCCATCGCGAAACGCAGGCGCCCTCTCGACCACCGTAACGTCCATACCCTGTCGGGACAGCCAATAGGCCAAAGCAGGCCCGGCGATGCTTGCGCCGGTCACCAGTATTCTTTTTGGTTTCATCACGCGTCCTGATTTTCAGACGTGGCCACAGGGCTGCCCGGCAGCGTGGTGCTGTAAACCTCGATCACCTGGCCCAGGAATGCTTCAACCACGGCGCGATCCTTGCCGTCGAGTGCTCCGAGGACGGCACTCAGGCCGTTGAGCATTGGCGCGATATGCCGATAGGCCTGCGCCACCGACTCCGGAACCGGACACACCAGCACCCGGCGCTTGTCATTGAGCTGCCGCTCGCGGACCACATGCCCGGCCCGTTCCAGTCGATCGATGACCTGCGTGATACCAGCGGTGGTCACTGAAAGGCGCGCCGCAAGTTCGGTCGGCGGCAGAGGTCCGTCGGTAATCAAGTGCTCCAGCGTCGCCACATCCGTCTGATTGATGCCCAGCGCTGTGCCCAGATGGCTGGCAGCCTTGCGCGTCAGGATGGCGATCTGTTGCAACTGCTGGCCGACGACATCACTGGCGATCTGCAGGCTACGGGGATCTTCAGTCGGATTTGGCGGTGATGAAGGTAACGTCATGTGCAGGATCGGTCCGGGCTGGTCGTGATGAGGACGCGAAACTAGCATATAGCTAACTTGCTTAGCTACCTTTCAGACTCAAGGACAAAAAAGAACCGGTCCATTTTTCAGAAAACAGACCGGTTCCCCTCATTCACACTGACGCTAAAGAACCTCAGGCGCGCTTCGGCAGCTTCCAGTTCGGGCGGATGAAGTGGCAGGTGTAGCCATTCGGAATACGCTCCAGGTAATCCTGGTGCTCCGGCTCCGCCTCCCAGAACGGCCCGGCCGGTTCGATTTCGGTCACCACTCGTCCAGGCCACAGCCGTGAGGCGTCGACATCGGCGGCGGTGTCTTCGGCGACGTCGCGTTGCTGTTCGTTGAGGTAATAGATCGCCGAACGATAGCTGAGGCCAAGATCATTGCCCTGACGGTTGGGCGTGGTCGGATCGTGTATCTGAAAGAAGAACTCCAGGATTTGCCGATAGCTGATAACGGCAGGATCGAAGACGATTTCGATGGCTTCGGCGTGATTGCCGTGATTGCGGTAGGTCGCATTCGGCACATCGCCACCGGTGTAACCGACGCGCGTCTGCAGGACGCCGGGATAGCGCCGCAGCAGATCCTGCATGCCCCAGAAGCAGCCGCCGGCGAGGATGGCAGTTTCGGTTTGGCTGGTCATGGTCTGTCCTTCCCTTCAGGGATATTGGAGGTAACCATCGTTATGAGGGCGCGTTGGCCAATTCCAAGGTTGAGCTGCGCAAATCAAGCAGCATGACCACCCTTTGAAAATGATTACCGCTCTATTCACTCTAACTGGTTGAACGACTGATCCAGTACTAACCTAATCTTTTGAATGAAAAGCAAGGAAAGCCCACAGCAGTGAGAGCGACTATAAGGATATAAAAATGCCACTGGATAGAACGTGCTTCTCTCACGCAAAAGAGTTTGCGAACTTCGACCAAGGCAACTATCTGGGCAGAGGCAACGACGTTGTCGTGCTGACGATGGGAAGTCAGGGAGGTATTGCCCACTCCGAAACAGTGACGCCCGTGTCTGAAGGCATGTGTTGGGCGTATTGCTGCCTGTGGGTGCGGAACATCAAGGCCAACAAACGCTATCTGGTAAAAACCCTCGACAATGTTTCTGCATCAACATTGCAACGGGACATGATGGGCCGTCACGCTACCTCTGACACCAACAACGCGCTGCTTTTGGCATTGGCTGGACAGCAGAGTATCTACGAAGATGTTCCAGGTCTGTTGACGAGCGCCGGCTCTATCCTGACGTGCCTGAACGGCTACGCAACAAACCACGCGAACTTCTTGATGCTGACACTCAAGGGCGGGGCCCAATGGGCGCACGCGGTGGTCTTGAAACTCAATCAAAGTTCAACCGGCGGGTACCTGAACTGGAGTTATCCCTGCGCCATGTTTGATCCCAATATCGGACAAGGGATGTATAACAATCACACCGATATGGCAGCTGACGTGCTTGCACTCAATAAGGCGTACTCCGCAGCCTTTGCCCATCAATCGGTCGTGACCTCGGTCAAGGCACAATTGATTTCGTACAGCAGTGGGATGAATTGATGCCAGGCGAATGGAAACCTACCGGCGGCCGGGACACTTTGGTGGACGTACGGTTGAATACAGGGATATTCAACGGGCGGCCAATCTACATTCACATGACTTCGCTGTTGGGCTATACGGCGATAAACAATGCCAGCCAGATTTCGTGCGCCCCCAACACGGCTCGACGCGGGCAAGCCGCGAAACAGGGGATATACCTGAATCCGTCGACCCAACCATTCAGCCCTGAGGAAGCACATACACTGTTGTTTTTTGACGAGCCGCGTTACGCCCAGAGTGCGACGCACTGTTTCATATTTGCGTTTCGCGATGCCGTCGTGGTCGAAGATTTTCCGATCAGCCAGTACAGTTGGGTCAGGGAAATCATTTATCGCGGCGATATCAATTTTCGCGACATAGACTTGCTCTATCGGGGGCCGAATCAGTTCGTTTCATTAACAAAACAAAACCATCACCGCGGATAGGCTGCCAACTAGACTTCAAACGAGCCACGTCTGAGTTAAAGAAAGTTAAAGGGGACAGATCTATTTTAAAAATAAATCTGTCCCCATTAAAAACTCAGGCAAACGCAGACTCGATGAACGCCTCCAGCGTCTGCTCCTCGAGAATCTCGATAGAGAAATGCCCGAAGCGCTTGGGCAGCCAGATGATGCGTGTCCCGGACGGTGATTGCAGGTTGGCGCGTTCCAGTGGCTGTCCGTTTTCGTCTTCGGGCTGCACGCCGGCGATCACCAGTTCGTCGTAGGCCTTCTCGATGTCCGGGGTCGAATAGCAGTGACGGTAGATCATCCCCTCCCCCGATGAATCCAGCAGCTCCTTTAGGTTGCCCGCCAACGGCTGGACCAGCATGAAACGCTCCTGACCGATCAGCGCTACTGCGTAGCGAACATGCAGGCCACCCCGCTCCCAGACGAGGGTCCGGGAGATTCTCGCTTTCAGGATCTGCGCATAGTAGGCGCAGGCCTCTTCGAGGTTGTTGACCAGCACATCGACGTGACTGAACTTCAGATCCATTGCATCGCTCCTTCTGACAGGCGTCCATCTTAAAAACAAAAAAGCACCCGAAGGTGCTTTTTTGTTGTCATCGCTGTCAGCGAACCGAAGCCGTCACATTGGCCCGGGCCGCGTGCAGTTTCTTGTAGCTGTCGATCAGTCGCAGATGGCGATCGAGGCCTTCAAGTTTCATGCTGGTCGGCGTCAAACCGTAGAAGCGTACGCTGCCGTCCACCGAGCCGATCGCGGCGTCCATCCGTTCGTTGCCGAACATGCGGCGGAAGTTGGCTTCGTAGTCGGCCAGCTCCAGGTCTTCGTCCAGCTGCATCTCCAGCACCCCGTTGACGGCCTGATAGAACAGACCCCGCTCGACGGTGTTGTCGTTGTACTGGAGGAACATCTCTACCGCTTCCTTAGCCTCCTCGATTTGTCCCAGGGCGAGCCAGATCAGCAGTTTCAGTTCCAGGATTGTCAGTTGACCCCACACGGTGTTGTCGTCGAACTCGATGCCGATCAGCGTGGTGATGTCGGTGTAGTCATCCAGCTCGCTTTCGACCAGACGCTCGACCAGCGACTGGAGTTCCTCTTCGTTCAGGCGATGCAGATTGAGGATGTCTTCGCGGAAGAACAGCGCCTTGTTGGTGTTGTCCCAGATCAGGTCGTCCACCGGGTAGATTTCCGAGTAGTCCGGCACCAGGATGCGGCAGGCGGTTGCGCCGATGTGCTCGTAGACCGCCATGTACGATTCCTTGCCCATGCCCTTGAGGATGCCGAACAGGGTTTCGGCCTCTTCGACGTTGGAGTTTTCACCTTGGCCGGTGAAGTCCCACTCTACAAACTCGTATTCCGCCTGCGCGCTGAAGAAGCGCCACGACACCACTCCGCTGGAATCGATGAAGTGCTCGACGAAGTTGTTCGGTTCGGTGACCGCCTGACCTTCGAAGGTCGGCTGCGGCAGATCGTTCAGGCCTTCGAAGCTGCGGCCCTGCAGCAATTCGGTCAGGCTGCGTTCCAGCGCGACTTCGAAGCTCGGATGCGCGCCGAACGAAGCGAACACACCGCCAGTACGCGGGTTCATCAGCGTGACGCACATCACCGGGAACTCACCGCCCAGCGATGCATCCTTCACCAGAACCGGGAAGCCTTGTGCTTCCAGGCCTTGAATACCGGCCATGATCGCCGGGTACTTCGCCAACACTTCTTGCGGCACGTCCGGCAATGCAAATTCACCTTCGATGATTTCGCGCTTCACGGCGCGCTCGAAGATTTCCGACAGGCACTGCACCTGGGCTTCGGCCAGGGTGTTGCCGGCGCTCATGCCGTTGCTCAGGTACAGGTTTTCGATCAGGTTCGACGGGAAATACACCACCTCGCCGTCCGACTGGCGAACGAATGGCAGGGAAACGATACCGCGCTGTTCATTGCCGGAGTTGGTGTCGATCAGGTGCGAGCCACGCAGCTCGCCGTCGCGGTTGTAGATCTTCAGGCAGTACGGATCGAGGATCTCGGTCGGCAGCTCGTCATTGCTGCCCGGCTTGAACCAGCGCTCGTCCGGGTAATGCACGAACGGCGCATTGGCGAGGTCCAGACCCCAGAACTGATCGTTGTAGAAGAAGTTGCAGTTCAGGCGCTCGATGAACTCGCCCAGTGCCGACGCCAGCGCGCCTTCCTTGGTCGAGCCCTTACCGTTGGTGAAGCACATCGGCGAGTGCGCGTCGCGGATGTGCAGCGACCACACGTTGGGCACGATGTTGCGCCACGAGGCGATTTCGATCTTCATGCCGAGGTCGGCGAGGATGCCCGACATGTTGGCGATGGTCTGTTCCAGCGGCAGGTCCTTGCCCGGAATGTAGGTGCTCGCGCTGGAGTTCGCGCCTGGCATCAGCAGTGCCTGGGCATCGGCGTCGAGGTTTTCCACTTCCTCGATCACGAACTCAGGGCCGGCCTGCACGACTTTCTTGACCGTGCAGCGGTCGATGGAGCGCAGGATGCCCTGACGGTCCTTGTCGGAGATGTCTGCCGGCAACTCGACCTGAATCTTGAAGATCTGGTTGTAGCGGTTCTCCGGGTCAACGATGTTGTTCTGCGACAGGCGGATGTTATCGGTCGGGATATTGCGGGTTTCGCAATACAGCTTCACGAAGTAAGCCGCGCACAGCGCCGACGAGGCCAGGAAGTAGTCGAACGGACCCGGTGCCGAGCCGTCGCCCTTGTAGCGGATCGGTTGGTCGGCCACCACCGTGAAGTCGTCGAACTTGGCTTCAAGTCGAAGGTTGTCGAGAAAGTTGACCTTGATTTCCATGGGGGACTACCAGAATAGCGAGCTGAACAGAATGGCCGCCATTATCCGGTTTTTGAGCGGGAAGTCTTGTGCTTTGGCGTTTTGGCCGCCGACCGGAGCCTCGCTCAGGTCGAGATATTGCGTTGCGCCATCTCGTCGGCGATGGCGTCGATCACATAGCGGGCGGTCGGTGACAGGCTTCTGTTGGGCAGGCTGACGACGCCGATTTCGGAATGCAGCCCGGGTCTGTCCACGACCTGCAGTTCGATCAGGTTACCGATGCGCAGGTCTTCAGCCACTGCGCCGTGGATTACGCCGAGGATGGTATCGGTCGAACAGGCCACCGTTCTGAGCAACGCCACATCGTCGCACTCAAGCGCAAGCGGCAAGGCCTGGCGAGTGGAAATGCCCAGGGTATGCGCAGTCTCTTCCTTCACCACGGCCGGCAGGCGCGTCGTTGCGATGCCGTACTTTTCCAGGTCTCTCATCGTCACCGCGCGCCCGGCCAGCGGGTGTTGCGGCCGAACAAAGAACCCCGCCGAAGCCTGGCCCAGCGAACGGATCAGCAGATCGGAATCCGCCGAGAAGTTGCGAATGTCCGCGACAAAGAACTCGATCTCTTCGCCCCGCAGTCGCGCTTCAAGAATCTGCCAGTTGTTCACCTCGACACGCAGCGTGACTGCCGGATGCTCGAGTCGCAGGCGCGGCACCACCTGATGCATCAACATCGCCGCCGGAAACGGGCCGATGCCGAACGCAAGACTGCCCAGCCGGCTGTCACTGTAGAGCGCCATGTCCCGCTCCAGAGACCGGGCATCGAACAGCAGCCGCCGCGCCCGCTCGATCAGGAACTCCCCGGCCGGCGTCGGGCGAACGTCGCCGGTGTCCCGATCGAACAGGCGCTGGCCGGTTTCGCTCTCCAGCGCTTGAATGCTGCGGCTCAGGGCCGGTTGGCTGAGGTGCACGCGTTCGGCGGCGCGGCCGAAATGGCGTTCATCGGCCAGCGCCAGAAGATGTGTCAGTCGTTTGAGATCCATGTCGCCGATGCTAGCCACGCATTGGCTGGATGTAAACAATGCATTGGATACATCACCCTCCTCTCCCTACTCTCTGCTGATTGATCATCGGAGAACAACAAGAATGAGATCGACCTGCCACACACTCATCGCCCTGGCGCTGGTATCCCTCGCCGGTTGTGACAAACCACCGAGCGTTGCCAATGGCGAAGCAACGCCAGCGACCGCAGCGGTGATCGAAGCCACGATCAAGGGCCTGGACCTCAATGACACCCGGGACATGGAAGATGCCCAACGCGGCTTCATCGCCCGGCCGACCGGGCAGATCCTCGGTTCCGACGGCACCGTGCTGATCGATTTCGATGCATTCAGATTCGTCGAAGGCAAGGCCCCCGCCACGGTCAACCCGAGCCTGTGGCGCCACGCGATGCTCAACGCCCAGATCGGTTTGTTCAAAGTCACCGACGGCATCTACCAGTTGCGCGGTTTCGACATCGCCAACATGACGTTGATCGAAGGGCAAACCGGGTGGATCGTGGTCGACCCGCTGACCTCGAAGGAAACCGCCGCCGCAGCCTTGGCATTCGCCCGCGCACAATTGGGCGACAAGCCCGTGACCGCCATCATCTTCACCCATGACCACGCTGACCATTTCGGCGGAGTACTGGGCATTACTTCGGTCGCGGAAGTCGCCGAGCGCAAGATCCCTGTAGTGGCACCGGTGGGTTTCATGGAGGAAGCCACCAGCGAAAACGTGTTGGCCGGGCCGGCAATGTCGCGCCGTTCGATGTATCAGTTCGGCAAGAACCTGGCGCCGGGCGCAACCGGCATGGTGGATACCGGGCTGGGCAAAAACGTCGCCTACGGCAGCATCGGCATTCTGGCGCCGACGCAAATCATCGATCAGCCGATGCAGGAACTCGTACTCGACGGCGTCAGCTTCGTCTTTCACAACATGCCGGGCGCCGAAGCCCCGGCCGAGCTGACCTTCTCGATCCCCGAACGCAAGGCCTACGGCGGTGCGGAATTGCTGGCGCAGACCATGCACAACCTGCTGCCGATTCGCGGCGCCAAGGTTCGCGATGCGCTGCGCTGGTCCGACTACACGCAGATCGCCCTCGACGAACTCGGCGACACCGAGGTCTATTTCGGCCAACACAACTGGCCGATCTGGGGCAATGAGCGGATTCGCGAATTCATCACCAAGCACCGCGACGTCTATAAATACATGCACGACCAGACCGTGCGACTGATGAACGCGGGCTACACGCCCAACGAGATCGCCGACAAAATCCAATTGCCCGACTCACTGGCGTCGTACTTCGGCACCCGTGGTTATTACGGCGATGTGCGACACAACGTCAAAGCGATCTACCAGATGTACCTCGGCGCCTACGACGGCAACCCGGCGCACTTGAATCCGCTGGTGCCCAAGGAATCCGCCAAACGCTATGTCGAATTGATGGGCGGCCACGCCAAAGTGGTCGAAGCCGCACGCGTGGCCTATGACAAAGGCGAATACCGCTGGGTGGCCGAACTGTTGGATCAGGCCGTTCTCGACGCACCCGACGACAAGGCCGCCAAGGAACTGCTGGCCCAGACCTATGAACAGCTGGGCTACCAATCGGAGTCCGCGACCTGGCGCAACAGCTACCTGACCGCCGCCCAGGAACTGCGCAACGGCCCGCCCACCAAAGGCGTCAGACGTTCGGACTTGATAGAACTGATGAAGCAGACGCCCACCGAGCGCTTCCTCGAAGCCATGGCCGCGAGCCTCGACGGGCCGGCCGCCGACGGCAAGAACTGGACGCTCAATCTGCTGCTGACCGATACCCGCGAATCCTTCGTGCTGTGGATCGAGAACGCCGTGCTGCACTACCGAAAAGGCCCGTCGGCAGCGAATGCCAACGCAACGCTGACCGTCACCAAAGACCTGTTCGTGCAACTGCTGGGTGGTACTGCGGGAATCAAGGATGCGCTCACTTCGCAAGACCTGAAGGTCGATGGCAGCACGGTCGATCTGGTGAGATTCCTGGGGTTGCTGGAAAAAGCGCCGGGCAACTTTGCAATCGTCGCTCAGGATCGCAATTGATCGACCGGGGCCAGCGCCATTCGATTGTGGAGCAATCGCTCCGCAGTGATTGGAACTGTGCCCCGTTTTTCCGCAGGCACGCGCTGCCTAGCATGGCTCCACTCATTATTGTGGAGCTCTCCCATGCACGATCTACAGGCATTACCCACCACGGCGACGGCCACACAAGAGGTCCCCTCCTCCTGGCGCGACTGGCTCTCGGTGTACTCCGTGGCCCTCGGCGCCTTTGCTTTTGTCACCACGGAATACCTGCCGGTCGGCATCCTGCCGCAGATCGCCGATAGCCTGAACGTCACTGTGGGTGTCGCGGGATTGATGGTCACCGTGCCGGGGATGGTCGCGGCGGTATCGGCGCCCGCAATCATGCTGGGCGCGGGACGCATGAACCGACGGCATCTGTTGTTGCTGCTGACGCTGCTGCTGGTGGCCGCCAACCTGATCTCGGCGCTGGCACCGTCACTGGCGATCATGCTGGTCGGACGTGGACTTGTCGGCATTGCACTGGGCGGCTTCTGGGCTGTGGCGATTGCGGTGGCCGGGCGACTGGTCAACGTATCGAACGCAGCGAAGGCCACGGCGTTGATCTTCGCCGGGATTACCCTGGCGACGGTGTTCGGCGTGCCATTCGGGACGTTCATCAGCAGCCTGTTTTCATGGCGCATGTCGCTCGCGCTGACGGCGGGGCTTGCACTGCTCGCGCTCGCTGCCCAAGCCCTGACCTTGCCTTCGCTGCCTTCCAGCGAGGGGCTGAAAGTACGCGCGCTGCTGGCTTATGTGTCGCGCGGCAATGCACGTCGCAGCATGCTGTTGCTGGGCACGGTGGTGGCGGCGCATTTCGCGGCGTACACCTACATCGCGCCGTTCCTTGGCCATGAAGCCGGTTTCTCGCCGAGTGCGATTACTGCGATCCTGCTGGGCTTCGGCCTGGTCGGCATGCTGGCGAACTTTGCCATGGCCGGCACCATTACTTCGCACTTGCGTGCTTCCCTGGGCGCGGTGGTGTTGCTGATGGTGATCGTGCAGTTGGCCTTGCCGCACTTGCAGGGGCTGGGCGTGACGCTGGCGGTGTTGCTGTGGGGCGTGGCATACGGGGCGATTCCGCTGGGTGTCAGCAGCTGGATGCAACTGACGTCGCCGACACTGCCGGAAGCGAGTTCGGCGATGCTGGTCACCACATTTCAAGTAGCGATCGCCTCAGGCTCGTTGTTCGGTGGCTTGATGGTCGACCATGCCGGCATCGCTTCGCCGCTGTGGCTGGGCGCCGGGGTCGGTCTGCTCGGGCTGGCCGTGATGCTCAGTTTCGGTCTGAGCAAGTCGCCGATTGCCGAGACCCTGCAACGCTGAGTGTCAGGCCTTCAGAATGTTGTCTTTGAAAAAGTCGATCAACACCCGCAACCTCGGTGCCGTCTGCTTCGACGCAGGCCAGAGCATCCACAGGTTGCCGGTGTGGTCGGTGTAGTCCTCCAGCACCACCTTCAGTCGGCCATCGGCCAACGGCTCACGGATTGAAAAGTCCGGCAGACACGCAATCCCCACCCCATCCAGCGCCAGGTACGTCAGCGGGTCCATCGTGGTGCAGGTCAATGCACGCGAAAGGCTCGGTTCGATGTGCGTATCGCCTACACGCAGCGGCCAGCGCTCGATCATCCCCGTGGCAGGAAACTTGTGCAGCAGGCACACATGTTTGCTCAGATCGTCCGGGTGCGTCGGCGCGCCGTTGCGCTCCAGGTACGCAGGCGACGCCACCAACTGCAATTGATAGCCACCGAGCTTGCGCGCCATCAGCCGCGAGTCCTGAGGTGCGCCGGTACGGATCACCGCGTCGAAACCCTCCTCGATCACGTCGACCATGCGGTCGGACATGTCCACATCCAGCTCGATGTCCGGGTAGGCGCGCATGAACCCGGCGAGCACCGGCATGATCAGCACGTTCTGGATCGGCACGCTGATGCGCACCTTGCCCCGTGGCGTGGCGGACAACTCCAGCAGCTCCATTTGCGCGGCTTCCACTTCACTGAGGATGCGTTTGCAGCGGTCCAGAAACAGCTCGCCTTCGGTGGTCAGGGTGACGCTGCGGGTGCTGCGGTGAAACAGCCGCACACCGAGGCGTTCCTCCATGCGTGCCACGCTTTTGCCGACGGCGGACGATGAGATCTCCAGCAGACGCCCGGCTTCGGTGAAGCTGCGGGTTTCGGCCACCTGAATGAAGGCCGTGATACCGCTGAGGCTGTCCATCATGGCGGGGGTACTCGGGGGTGGGGAGAGTTCAGGCAGAGTAGATGCGGGCGGGGGATTTGCAAAGAGACGTCTTGCCAACAAAAACGCCATCGCGGGCAGGCCCACTCCCACAATCGTCTGTGGAAGCGGGCCTGCCCGCGATGGCGGTATTACCTTCAACGCAGCAGTTGAAACCGATCAGGCACTCTGCTGATAAAACGGATAATCGGTAAACCCGACCGCGCTGCCACCGTAGAAGGTGTCACGGTCGTAGGCATTGAGCGGCAGGTCATGACGGATGCGTTCCGGCAGATCCGGGTTGGCGATGAAGTCGCGACCGAACGCAACAAGGTCGGCATCCCCCGCTTGCAGAATCTGCTCGGCCGACGCGGCATTGAAACCGCCCGCCGCGATGATCACGCCGTCGTAATGCTGGCGGATCAACTGCGCCGCCACCGGGTTCTGATCCTTGCTTTCATCAATCGAATTGCCCAGCACGCGCGGTTCGATCAAGTGCAGATACGCCAGTTTCAGCTCGGCCAGTTGCTCGGCGACATACACAAACAGCGCTTCAGGATCGCTGTCCTTCATGTCGCCGAAATTGCCGCTCGGGCCCAGACGTACCGCCACGCGCTCATGACCCCAGACCGAAATCACCGCCCGGGTGATGTCCATCAGGAACCGCGCACGCCTGGCGATCGTGCCGCCGTAGGCATCGGTGCGACGGTTGCTGCCGTCCTGCAGAAACTGGTCGATCAGGTAACCGTTGGCGCCGTGGATTTCCACGCCATCAAATCCGGCTTCCAGGCCTCGCGCCGAGGCGCGGCGGAAATCCTCCACCAGCGCCACGACTTCCGGCTCGCTCAAGGCACGATGCGGTGTGCTCGGGACCCAGCCGCTGGCGGTGTAGGCCACGCCGTCGTACTCGACCGCCGAAGGCGCCATGGGTTGTGCGCCGTCAGGCTGCATGTCGCTGTGAGATTGGCGCCCGGCATGAAACAGTTGCAGGAAAATCCGCCCGCCCTTGGCGTGAACCGCATCGGTGATGGCTTTCCAGCCAGCAATTTGCGCGTCGTTGTACAGGCCCGGCGAACCGAGATAGCCATTGCCGGTGGTCGAGACCACAGTGGCTTCGGAAATGATCAGGCCGCCGGCGGTGGCACGCTGCGAATAGTATTCAGCCATCAACGCACCGGGCAAATCGCCCGGCTCGGAACGCATGCGCGTCAACGGCGCCATGACCACGCGGTGGGACAAGGCATGCGGGCCGATCTGGATCGAAGAAAACAGGGTTGGGTGATTCATGGTGAACTCCAATAAATATCTGGAGGCCACCTTAGGCCAGGCGTCTCGGGAGAAAAACGGGCCGACGATCCAGTCTCTCTGGACTGATTGCTCCGCAATCCTCTGCAGGACAGGCCTGTCGATCACCTGTCACAACGCACCTTGTGCTGTCCCGTCAGATGACTGAAAGACAACGACCTAACCGACTTTAAACAAAACCTCAATTTAATTATTAAATCCTGCTCAAAGGCCGGATGACTCCGCACGAAAGTTGAAGAACCCGAAGTTTTCAATCCTTGATCTTGTGCGCCCTTATCAATGCACTAATAAAGTGCAACAACAGCCGAATAGTGGCGCTCTGCCCTCATTTACTACTTTCAAAGAGTCGAATTATTTTTTCTATCGATAGAACTCATTTATGCATGCCATTCATTCACATATTTATTAAGACGTTGTTTTATATGGATTTATTAGCATTATATGATTTTTTTATTTTGCATTATGGGCTGATTTTTTTGGATCCAAGATCCTTGACAGCCCGTTTAAGCTTGCTGCATAGTCCCTCCGCCACACCAATTGTTACAACTCATTGCACTGTTGAAAGTGCAAGTACTGCCGACAAAAGCCACTCGACAGAACAGCAAGAAAATCATCAAACCGGATATTGATGAAGAGGTCCTGAAACTTAGGTTTCAGCAGTGCAAGGGTTGCCTTTTAATCCTCTGAATTTATGGCTTTATATATGCAAAACAAGAATCTTCTGGTAGTTGGCGGTTCCAGTGAAATAGGCGCGGCCATTGTCCGCGAGGCGGAAAACAACAACTATCAAGTCATCAGTACCAAGCGCTCGGCAGACACCAGCGGGCTGTTCATGGACGTCACGTCCGATGAAAGCGTCCGGTCGGCTGTCCAGCAGGTCATCGCGGATTTCGGGACGATCGACGCGGTTATCTATGCGCCTGCCCTGTCCAGCGACGGATTGATTCATACGCTCAATGATGACGCCTGGCAGGCTGCATTCGATGTCAACGTCTTTGGCGCGGCTCGCGTAGCCCGCCACCTGCTCCCCCACTTCATCAAGGCACGCAAGGGCATTTTTCAGTTCATTTCCTCCACGGCAGCCGTACGTGGAGCAACTGGTGCAGCGCCTTACTCCTGCTCCAAGGCTGCATTGAATGCCCTGGCCCTGAACATTGCCCACGACTATGGCCGTTTCAACATTCGCGCCTACACCGTCATGCCAGGTTACGTCGACGGTGGAATGCTGGCCCATCTGCCGGAGGAGAAAAAAGCGCTGTTGGCCAGAGAGCCTTCGCTCAAGCGCTTGGCCACGCCCGCTGACGTCGCGCACTTCTGCATTGCCACGCTCGACTCCCCTTACCTGACCGGCACGGCACTGACGCTCGACGGTGGGTTGGCCAGCTGAAACCGGGCAACCCCACACCCAGGAAAACACTGACGCAAGGAAGGTAAAACGCAATGACGACCATGGAAACAACCTTGGCCGCAGCGCAGGGTATTGCGCCCGGCACCGCTCGGTCAGCGGCCAATCAGCTCTATCACGAACGAATTTCCTCGCGAGACGATCCTTCGACCCTGCCCTGGCTGAACCGGTTGCTCAAGCACGGCATCATGGATCTGGAACACATCGAAAATCCGATGTACCTGACGCTGCTGGACGGAAAGATGTCATCCCGTGCGTTCGAGTCGTTCCTGCAACCGTATTACTGGGGTTCAAGTCAGGGCTTCAACAAAAAGGTGCTGCCGGCAGCGTTGAAAGCTCATACAAACGAGAACTGGCGCGCCTACATCAAGAGCATCATTCGCGAAGAAAACACCCCCAGTTGCCACTCCACGATGTTCAGCAACTTTGTTCGCAGCCTGGGTTACGACGTCGGTGAAAGACCCGACACCGCGCAACGCTTCGTCGACCGACTGATCGCCGGGTACAGCGCAGACCTGGGCTTTGCGCTGGGTTACGCCCTGGGCGTCGAGACCGAGGCCGACTTCCAGATCGCCGTGATCCACAACGCCCTGATCCGGCAATTTCCGAACGTTATCGCCCGCGACGAGTTTTTCACCATCCACATGGATGAAAGCGGTGAAGAGGCCCACGCCAAGGCAACGTGCGAATCCATCGAACAGTTGGTCGCCGACGGTTCCATCGAAGCGAACCAGGTCGCGGAAGGATTCAACGCCGCCATCCTCGATACACGGGAATTCGTCTGCGACATCCACGCCGCGCTTGCGTCCTGACACCTTCAGCGTTCCCCGCATTTGACTCATACAAAAACCAGAGAGCCAGACCATGCCTGTTGATAGCCGTTTTGTAGAAATCCTGAGAACTGTTGCCGAACTTGATGCCACCCATCCCATCGATGAGTCCCAAGAGTTGCAGGCGCTGGGCATCGATTCGCTGAAACTGATCGATGTCGTGATGTCGGTCGAACGCGAGTTCGGCACAGAGCTGGATGAGGATGCACTGGTTCGCGCGCGCACGGTTGGCGAGCTGTGGCGTGAAATCGAGGGCGCCAAGGCCTGACGCGTCAATCGGCGGTCCTGCAAAGCGTCCGCCGGCTCAACCCTGGACCCTCGGCGGCATCGCGCTCGGCCCATGGCCGGATTCGCGATGCCTCCGCCTCTATCGAAATGCGTTTGCGCATTTCCGCTCGGAGCATCCCATGAACCCAGCGACTCTCGAATTTTCGATCGAGCGTTACGCGCTGTATCCGCCTGCACCGTCGGCGTCTGGCGACGCTGAACTGCTGCCCGAAGACTTCAATGAATGGGTCGATGCCAAAGGCGATCGGTTCCGCGACACCTTCAGTCGAATCTGCTTCTACCTCGCCGCACGTTATATGACCCCGACGGACGCGACCCACAATGAAACCGTCATCGTGGGCACCGAGTACGGCAACCTGGAAGCCATGCTGCGCTTTCAGCGCCAGGCCAAAATCGATCACAAGGCACTGTCGGCTCAGCAGTTTCCCTATGCCACGACCAGCTCGGCCTCGACCTTCATCAACATCAGCCAGCACATCGGCGGTGGCAATGCGACCCTGAATGCCGGGGTACTCACACCGGCGCTGGCCATGCTTCACGGCCTGCTTCACCTGCAAGATCACGATCAGGCAAAAAGTCATGTGTTTGTCGGGGACACCTATTGCCCCGAAGCACTCGATGACATCGCCCGGCAGGCCCCCTCTGCAACCTGGGTGTCCTCAGGAGTCAGCTACCTGGCCCTGAAGCAAGGCAATCAATTCAGCGCGGTTATCCGCTTTGAAAAGGACGTGCAACAGTCGCTCAAGGCGTTACCCGGCGATGCGCGGCTGTTTCTCGACAGCGGCAGCCGGGCGCTGCTGGCCGCTCAGTGTCCGCCGGACGACAACGCCGACGACACCACGGCGAATGAGTACAACCGGGCATTTGTATTCGCGGCCTTCCTGGAGGGCGTACAGGTCTTGAAGCCCGGCCAGCATGCCGCTCTGCTGCTGGCCCAGCCGGACAACGCCGCCAGCATCGTGATTTCGCGCCATCATGAATAGCACCCGAGCCGAAATCTTTGACCCAGGCCTTGACGTGTTCAAGGTGCACTTCGAAAACGACCCGATCGTGCCGGGCCTGATGTTGTTGCTCAGAGAACTGCAGCAACCGACTCGGCCCGCGCCCTCCTCCACGGTTGTCGAACGGCTGCTGTTCAAATCGTTCGTGCGCCCGGGGCAAGCCGTCACTTACGTGAACGAGGGGCCGCACACGCAGATCAATGGCGACGCTGGCCTTTGCTGTTCGTTTTCGACGCTCGCCGGCGATCTCATCGAGACACCGGCGTTCATGGATGAGGTATGTCGATCGACACAACCCGTCAGCCCTGCGCGTGAACCGCTGTACTGGTTTCTGCCGGAGCAGATCGATCTGAATGACGAGGGCACCCATGCCCAGACTGTCATCGACCTGCAGCAGGTCATTGCACGGCACCCCTACCTGGCGCAGATGGCCGATCCGGCGTTGCTGGTCCTGACCGAAGCGCTGGGCAATCTCGCCCTGGTGCTGCAGCAGCGTCGTGCGGGTGGCGCGGCGGCCAGCTACGTGTTTGCCCGGTTTGATGCACTGCAGATCGATCTGAATCGCGAGGTTGCCGCCTCCCCCCTGAATCTGAAAACACGCGTTCGGCACTTTGGCTCGTTCCTCGCCTGGGATGCCTGTGCTTGGGATGAACAGGGCATGAGGCTGGTGATTCACAACGCTATTTCCGTCAAGAGGAAAACCCCTTGAACACAATCTACGTTTCCGGACTCGGAGCGGTGACCCCCATTGGTCTCGATGTCGAACAGTTCTGGACCGCGCTGATCGACCGCCAAGCCAATTTCAGCGCCCAGGCGGCGGTCTATCCAGGGATGAAGCCGAATTTCATGGCCGGCCGTATCGATGCGGCACAAAAAGCCCTGCTCAAACAGCGCGCGCCTGAGGTCACCGGGCCGAACGTGCCCGACTCTTCGCTGTACGCGGTGGACGCGGCAATGCAGGCGATCGCGGACGCCGGCCTGGTTGCCGGATCCGCTGCGCTGCGCCATGCGCTGGTGTGCGTCGGCAACAACGAGGCCGAAGCCGACATCCTCGACCGGCATCTGGAAGACGATGACGAAGGCTGGCGCCAAAACACCTATTCCAGCCACGCGATTGCCCGCAATGTTGCGCGAGCCATCGGTTCGCAAGGCCCGGCGCTGTGCTTCCACAACACCTGTGCCTCAGCGAACGTGGCACTGGAGTTCGCACTGCGCATGCTGCGCAGCGGTGCGGTCGACACCGCCGTGGTGGGCGGTGGAGATGCCTTTTCAAAGAAAGTCTGGTCAGGGTTCTACACCCTGAACGCACTGGGCGAACAGCAATGCAAACCTTTTTCCCGTGACCGGCGCTACATCACCATCAGCGAAGGCGGCGCTTTCGTGGTGCTGCAGCGAGCCAGCGACGTCGTGTCCACGCCCTATGCCCAACTGCTGGCAGTCGCGAGCAACAATGATGCGGCGCATCCGACCAACCCGGATCTGGCCGGCGTGTCCGCCTGCCACCAGAAGGTGCTGCAACAGGCCGGTCTGCAAGCCGGGGACATCAGCGCAATTTATGCCCATGGCACCGGAACCCGCGCCAATGACCTCACGGAAAGCACGATCTTCGCCAACACCTACCCCACGGCGGCCGTGACCGCGATCAAAGGCACGGTTGGCCACATGATGGCCACCGCAGGAGCGATCGGAGCGGTGGCGAGCTGCCTGTCCCTGCGGCATCAATTGTTACCGCCCACTCACATCGAGCCGGACAGCCTCGAATACGAGATCGATCTGGTCACCCAACCGGGTGGTCTGTCTCGCCCGCTACGGCATATCCAGAACAACTCCTTCGGGTTTGGCGGCAATAACGCCATCTCCATTTTCAAGGTCATCGAACCATGATCATTCTCGGAATCAGCGGATTACCCAACTCGCAGCGCGCCCATCGCGCCGCTCACCCTCAAGCGCTGGAAATCGACGAGCGCATCTGTCAGGGCCTGGACAGTGCCGCCTGCCTGATCATTGATGGGAAGGTCATTGCGGCAGCGGCCGAAGAACGTTTCACCGGTGACAAAGGCACAGGTGAACTGCCCCTTCATGCGATTGACTACTGCCTGCGCACGGCACACCTGCAACCGGGTGATGTTCAAGTGATCGCCCACGGATTCGACTATGACCGCTACCGGCGTTTTTTCACCCAGTCGGCGGAATCCTTCGATGAAGTCCTGAGTGCAAAATCCGTCATCAAGGCTTTGGAGCAAGCCGGCTGGGAGGATGTCGCACCGCGTTTCAAAGCCGTGGATCACCACATTGCCCACGCGGCTTCGGCCTATTTCACCAGCGGTTACGAACGTGCGCTGTGCATCGTCTCCGACGGTATGGGTGAAGTCGAATCATTGACGGTGTTCCAGGCACAAGGCCGCACGCTCAAGAAACTGCATGGTCAACCCATCAAGAATTCCCTTGGCCTGCTCTACTCCATCTGCACCCGATTCCTGGGGTTCGCCTTCAACAGCGACGAGTACAAAGTCATGGGGCTGGCAGCCTATGGCAACGGTACGGCGTACCTCGAAGCCTTCAATCAGCTTGCACAATTTGATGCGAATACCGGCTCGATCAACATCCGCTGGCCCGCCCAGGCACTCAGCCGGGCGGAGGAAGGTTATCCCGCGGCGATGGAGTTTCTGGCGACGCTGTTCAACCTGGCACCTCGAGCCAGCGACGAGGCACTCGGTGACCGGCACGCCGATTTTGCCGCGGCCTTGCAGACCGTGTTCACCTCGCTTCTGGAGTCACTCGTTGCTTTCTGGCTCGAGCGCACCGGTGAAACATCGCTGTGCCTAGCAGGCGGTTCATTCCTCAATTGCAAGGCAAACGAACGGCTGTGCAACTTGCCATCGGTGGAGCGGGCCTTCGTGCAACCGGCGTCAGGTGATGATGGAACCGCACTGGGTGCCGCGCTCTATCTGGCGGCGCAACAGGGTGAACTGATGGACAGCGGGTTTTCCCCGTACCTGGGCCCTGAATACAGTGTCGAACACATACGCCGGCAACTCGACGAAGCCGCGGCGGATGGCAGCCTGAAATGGCGTTACGAAGGGCTGACGGATGAATACTTCGCCCGGGCTGCCCAGGACATCGCCGAGGACAAGATCATTGCCTGGTTCCACGGACGCATGGAGTTCGGCCCGAGGGCGCTGGGCAATCGTTCCATTCTGGGACGGGCCAACGGGCATGAAATCAAGGCCAGGATCAATGGCCTGGTGAAGTTCAGAGAGCCCTTCCGCCCTTTCGCGCCGGCGGTTCTGGACATCGATTGCGATCAGTTGTTCGAGTCGAAAAAACTGCAGCCGACCCGCTACATGCTCTGCACCGCACGGGTTCGGGAAGACGCCATGGCCGCCGTCAGCGGTGTGGCACATGCCGACGGCAGTGCGCGGATCCAGGTGGTCAGCCAGGACGTCAACGAGAACTTCTGGCGTCTGCTGACCCAGGTTCGCAAGGTGTGCGGCCATGGCTGCTCCATCAACACGTCGTTCAACGTCAAGGGCCAGCCTTTGATCATGTCGCCGGATGTCGCACTCGCGACGTTCCGTTCCATCGCCCTGGACACGCTTTACATGGAAGGATTCATCGTATGGAAACCCTGACTCACGTGGACCTGACCCGAGTGGTCGATGAAGTTCTGCACACGCTCGCCACTGCCAAGCAAGTCAGCCCGACATCGCCGCTGGACATGATCGTATTCGACTCCCTGGATCAGATGCGGCTGCTGGTCGCCATCGAAGACCGCCTGCAATTCGTCTTCGACGATGCCGCGTTGCAGCCATTTTGTCTGGACAGCCGCGAGGCGCTGGTCGACAGCGTGATCGCCATGATGAACCAAGCGGGATAATCGACATGTTCGCACTGCAGGATTTACAGGCTCGTCGCCTGCTCTCGGTCGTCGCTTCCGGCAATGGCCTGATCGGCTACCGTTTTTGCGACACCCTCCACCAGGCCTACGAGGCTCTGGACCGGGCACTGATCAACACCATGAGCCGCCATATCAGCGCCACGGCACACTCGTGCACGACGCTGATCGAGCGACAGGCGCTGGAGAAGATCGGTTTTTTCAACAAGCTGCCCTGCATCCCGATGACCGCCAGCCCGCATGCGTGCAGTGATCACTCTGAAAAGGATCACGAGGGCGACTGGGTATTGAGCCCCTCGACTTGCTATCACACATTCTCCCACCTGGCCGGCAGCACAGAGCGCTGGGACCTCAAATGCTTCACGGCGCTGGGCCATTGCCACCGATACGAGCCCGTGCTCGACGAGCCGACACGCCTGGCCAGTTTCACCATGCGTGAGTTCGTACTGTTGGGCCAGCAGTCGCAAGTCGAACACATGTGTCAAGTGCTGTTCGACAGTGGCGTGGAACTGATCAGACGCCTGGTGCCATCGACCTTCGTGGAGCGGGCCAGCGATGTCTTTTATGGCGAGTCGGCCCAGGTGACCCGCAAGGTTCAACTGGCGATGGGCGTCAAGCTCGAAGCGGTGATTCCCTGGCCGCAGCGCCAGGTCAGCGTCGGATCGCGCAACCTGCACCGCGACCTGTTCACGCAGGCATTCAAAATCGGCCCGCAAGCCCCTGAGCCCGCCATGCACTCAGCCTGCGTAGCCTTCGGCATGGAACGCCTGCTGCTGTCTTTGCTTGCCCAGATCGGCGACCCCGACCGCCTGCTTGCTCACTTGCACGAGGTACTCGATGATCAGCCTGCCGGCCAACGGACAAAGGAGTTCGAGCATGCAGCGCTGGTTTGACGCCGCGGTGGCCAAACGTATCGCCGTCGTCTCGTTTCCGTTGATGGGGACAATGGTCGGCAACCTGCTGATGATGCTCGTCGACCGGTTATGCCTGGCGCATTACTCACCGGATACGCTGGCGGCATCGGGGCCGGCGGTCTTTACCAGCATGGCGATCATCGCGTTCTTCTGCAGCACCGTCGGGGTTTCACGCTCGTTCGTTGCCCAGGCAAACGGCCGCTCGGGCATCGAAGAAGCCCGGGGTGAAGGGGCGCTGGGATTATTCCTCGGACTGGCCTGCGGTGCGCTGCTGTTCATGGCCGCCCCGCTGATTGCGTTGATTCCGCAGTTGAGCTCGCGTCCCGCGCAAATCGTCAGCCTTGAGTCGCAGTACATGCTCTGGGCCGCGATTTTCGGTGGCGTGATGGCGATCAATACGGCGTTGTCATCCTTCTTCAATGGCGTGGGACGCACCCGTGAAACACTGATGGTCGGCATTGTCGGTCAGGTGGTCGACTCGATCTTTACCGTGGGCCTGGTGTTCGGAAAGTTCGGGCTGCCCGAAATGGGCATGGCCGGTGCGGCTATCGGGACCCTGATCGGTACGTTGTCCATGCTGGGCTGCTACGCGCTCATGCTGCCGCGCGAGGTCTGGCGCGAGCTGATGAATATCTTCATCGCCCGCAGTGAACACCTGTGGAGTCGCCTGGCTTTCCGGCTGCGCCGAGGCGTACCCAGCGGTTTGTCGGCGGGGGTGGATCAACTCGGCAACACGGCGTTCATCTGGATCGTTGCGGTACTGGGCGCCAGTGCGCTGGCGGCCAACAACGTCAACTTGACGATCAACTACCTGGGCATCATCCCGATCATCGGGCTGGGCATCGGCTGCAGCATCCTGTGCGCCACGGCGGCAGGAAAACAGCAATATGCCGAGCTGGCGACGATTGTGCGGGTGACCGTGGTCATTGAGTTGATCTACGTCCTGCTGGTGTCCACCGTCCAGGTGACGATGCCGCAAGTCTTGCTCAAGGCTTTTGGCGACCTGGGGCATAACCAGGAAATCATCGACCTGGCCATCGATACCCAGCGCGTCCTGTGGACGTTTTCCGGTGCCTTTGCTTTTTCGATGACCGGCGCCGCTGTTCTCGAGAGCATCGGGATGGCCCGGTTTTCCCTGATCGTGCGGCTGGTGCTGATGTGGTTCATGAGCATCCCGCTGATCTATTACGTCGCCATGGGCAATCGCGATGATCCCTCGTCGCTGGTGACCTGCTGGATCATCGGTTCGATATTCGAACTCGCCATCGGGCTCATTTACTTCTGGCGGATCGCCAAAGCCGTACGAGGTGCCGAAAACCGCCTGCAGGTCAATCATCATCCCGCCACGGAGGGCGCCCTGTGAACCTGAATGAAGTCGTGCGCTTCGCCCCCCTGGCCATCAATTGCTTCACCGGAAGCCTGGCGCAGTTGTCCGGCCGCAGCGGTGTCGCGCTCCACGAGGCGCAGTTGCTGGAGGCCGGTGACGGTTACCTCCTGCGCGCCGGCCTGGATGAATGGGGTATGCCGGAATACACGTTCGCCGTCGAGGACGTCGGTCTTCGCGCCTGCAAGGCGTTGGGTGTCCAGGTGACACGGGTGCCCATTGCTTCAGACTGGGTAGCGCAACTCCAGGCCCTGCTCGGCGAATACCCCGGAATCGTTGTGTGGGTCAATTCCGCGTATCTGGACTACGCCCCGGTCTACAGCAGTAAACCGGGTTATCTGCATGCGGTGCTGGTGATCGGCATGAACGACGCCGCCACCCATGTAAGGATCTTCGACTCACTGATCGTCGATCGCGAACCCCACGGCTGCGAAGCCTGGCTGCCGATCGAAGCGTTCGCGACGGCAATCACCGATCGGGTACGCACCGAAACCTACGACCACATGGGCCATTTTGTCGTGATGCAGCCTGCCGGGCGGCCCGTCGACTTCGATGTGCGAGCCAGTCTGTACCGTCAGGCCTGTTCATTTCTCACCAACGATACCTACCGCGGTGCCCTTCCGGCTTATCGAGCCCTGTGCATGTCGCGTTTTCGCGACGTGCCGGAAACCGGTGCAACGGCCGCACGCCGACTGTTCGATCACATTGTGGTGCTTTACGTGATTCCCGGGCTGACCTTGCTCGCGCAATCGCTGCAGCGCGCAGACTGCCAGGGGTCGATAACGACCTTGACCCAGACGCTGATCAACCACTGGCGGGCGCTGTCGGTGCTGGCACTCAAGTTCGAGGCAACCCACTCACCGTTGATCCTCGTGCGTCTGGAGGATCGTTTCGACGTGATCGAGTCCCTCACGCTGGAGCTGTGGCAAACGCTGCATGACTCGCTCCACAACACCTGAACGGAACAGGTGCGATTTCAACCGACCGGACCGGCGCGTCGAATGGCGCCGTCTCGCCCGATGACTTTGTATTCAGAGATGGAAAGATGATGCAGATTCTGGCCCTTGGCCGTGAAAGTGACCTTCAGGATTATGTTGCGTATTGCCGCGAACACGACAGAGATATCGTCTGTTTCGTACCGCCCGCACTGCTGCAGAACGAAAAGAGCGCCTGGGAACAACAGTTGTCCGCGGCACTGGAGGCCGTCGGCGCCGGGCAACGGTTCGACCATGTCGTCTCATTCAACGACGGGTTCCAGGTTCAGGTGGATGTCCTCAAGCGCCTCTTCGGGCTGCCCGCGCGCGATCCGGACGCCATTTTCGCGCTGACAGACAAAGCGGCCTTCAAGTCGGTCCCCGCGACCGCCGATTTCATTTCACGCTATCTGTGCCTGCCTCAGGATGTGAGCGCACAGCAGGCATGGCAGCAGGTCGAGGCGTCGCTGAATCTGCCGGTCGTGCTCAAACCCTCCAACGGCTTCTACAGCGCCGGGGTGATCCGGGTCGATGACCAGGCCGCGTTCAACAAGGCGCTGACGCTGACCCGTCGGGTCTGCTCATTGATGACCAGCCAGCGTGGCGGCTCGCAGATCCTGATTGAAGAGTACATAGACGGTGAAGAGTTCTCGGTGGATGGCTATGTGCTGGATGGCGAAATCACTCCCCTGCTGCTGCACCATAAATACCCACGTCTGGAAGGCCCGACATTCCACGAAAACGCCCAGATTTCCAGACCGTTCGACATGCAGGCGGGTGAGCCTTTCCTGGTTGCGCTGCGCCGGATCATTGCGGCCGTCGGGCTGGATCAGTCGCCCTTCCACGCCGAGTTTCGCATCACGCCCGACCAGCGGGTCTACATCCTGGAACTGGCCCCGAGAATTTCCGGTGGCGGCATCTCGTCCCGTTATCTGATGGACATCTGCCTCGGGCTGGATGTCTATGACGTCGACCTCAAACTGAATACGCCGCAACTGAAACTGGATCTGCCGCAGCGCCGCATCGGCCTGGAGTACGACTTCAGCGTCAAGAAAAGCGGCGTGCTGAAATCCATCGAAAAAACGGTCGCGCAATGCCGCGAAATGGGCGCCGGCACCATCATCCAGCACCGCAGCAACGGCGAGTTCGTCATGGCGCCTCCGGTGGCCCTGGAAACCGTGCTGACGGCCTTTTTCACCTGCGAATCCAAGGATCGCGCACTGCAGATTTTCGATTGGCTGGAAACCTGTGAAGTCGAGACACAAGCCTCATGAACCCGACCCTTCCCAACGACTGCTCATTGCCGCTGCTCGACACTCAGGTAGGTCTATGGATCAGCGAACAGGTCAATCAGGCCGCCACCTCCCACAACATTCCGGTGCGTGTATCGATTGATGGCCCACTCGATATCCCGGCCTTGCAGCAAGCCATCGATTGGCTGGTACAGCGCCACGACAACCTGCGCGCGCGGTTTGTACTGGAGGGAGAAACTCCCCGCCAGATCATTTCCGGCACCTTCGACGCCACCCTCGAGCACGTGGTGATCGCCGACGGCGAGCGCGATACCCTTGCCGCGCGCATCGATGCGTTGCTGGAAAGGCCGATGGATATCAGCCGCGGTCCGCTGTTGCGTTGTGTGCTGCTGCGAACCGGGCCCGAGCAACATGTGTTGCTGTTCGTCATCCATCATCTGGTTTTCGATGGCAGCTCGATCGAGATTCTGTGGCGCGATCTGTTGGCCCGTTACACGGCAATCACCGGCGGGACCGATACCGCGTCCCCCCTGCCGCTGTCCTACAGCGAGTACGTGAATCGCCAAAAGACCACCACCCCATCGGATTCGCTGGGTTACTGGCTCACGGAACTGGCGGATCGCCCTGCCCCCCAGCGTTTCCCTTGTGCCAGGCCTGCCAGCGGACAACGCGCGCGCAAGGCCCGCGACGTGGTCAACACACTGACTCCGACAACCACCGGGCAATTGCGGGCGTTGACCGGTCCCGGCACGTTCACGCCGTTCATGGTCCACATGGCCGTCTGCGCGCTGCTGCTTCATCGGCACACCGGCGCCGAAGACATGATCTTTGGCATGCCGCTGTCCACCCGTGACAACGCCGACCAGAAAGACCTGACCGGATTGTTCGTCAACGTGGTTCCGCTGCGGCTGCGCCTGACGCGCGGAGTGTCGTTTTCCGGGCTGTTGCAGCATGTTCGGGCGCGAGTGTTGCGCGCCATGATGCATCGCCATCTGGCGTTTCACGAACTGGTCGGCCACCTGCGTCTGGGCCAGGAAGCCGGCTCGGGCGGGCTGTTCCGGATCTTTCTCAACCATGCCTCCGTACAACGGCTGCCCGTGCAGGTCGGCGATTGCACGTTCGAGCTGCTACCCAGCACCAACATCACCGCCGCCTTCGAAATGAACCTGGCAATCGTCGAAACCGACAGTGGTTTTGACACCGTGTTCGAGTTCGACGACATGCTTTTCACCCCCTCCGATGTCGCGGCACTCGCCGGAGACTACCAGCGGATTCTGTCCGCCTCCCTGAGTGATCCGGGCGCCGCCGTCAGTGACTTGCTCGCGCCCGTGAAGCTCGCGTGCGCCGGGGATGACATGCCACTCGCCCCTGGCCTGCCTGTACATCGCTGGTTTGAAGCACAGGTGCGCCGTGCTCCGGACGCTGTCGCACTGGTTTTCCAGGACACCCGTTTGAGCTACCGGGCACTCAACGTCCAGGCCAATCAGTTGGCCGGGCGATTGCGCGCTGCCGGTGTCAGCCGCAACGCACTGGTGGGCATCTGCATTGAGCGCAGCCCACAAATGGTCGTCGCCATTCTGGCGGTGCTCAAGGCCGGGGGTGCCTATCTGCCCATCGACCCGGACAATCCGGATGAGCGAATCCATTTCATCCTGCAAGACACGGCTGTTCGAACGGTACTGACCTCCCGTCATTTGCAGGATCGCTTCGAGGGTCAATCGGTGGAGTCGATCGCCGTGGAGGAGCCCGAACAATTCGCCGCGTTCGACTCGACGGACCCGCAATGGCCTGTGGCGATGGACGATCTGGCGTATTGCATCTACACCTCGGGTTCCACGGGACGTCCCAAGGGCGCACTCAACTATCACCGGGGGTTTGCCAACCTGGTGCAATGGTATGTCCGCGACGGTTTGCAGATGTCTGCCGACGACAGGGTGATGCTCGCCAGCTCGATCGGTTTCGACCTCACCCAGAAGAACATTCTGGGTCCTTTGTGCGCCGGTGCATGCCTCATGATTCCGGCCCATTCGCCTGCCAATGCCGGCGGTTTCCTGAAGGCCCTCACGGCCTATCGCCCGACCTGGCTCAACTGCGCGCCGTCCGCGTTCCGGGCCTTTGCCGCCTCGCCCCGAACCGCCAGCCTGCGCACGCTGGTACTGGGTGGCGAGCCGGTCGACCGCTCGCTGATCGAGCAATTGCGAGGCAGGCCGCTGACCCTGGTCAACTCTTACGGGCCAACCGAGTGTTCGGACGTTGCGACCTGGTGCAAGCAAGACCTGCAATCGACCGCAGCCGCTGCAGAAATGCCATTGGGCCAGGCCATTCCTGGCGTTCAGGTGTATGTGCTGGACGAACAACTGCATCTCGCCCCGGATGGCGTGGCTGGCGAAATCCATATCGCCGGGATCGGCGTCGGACAGGGTTACCTCAAACGTCCGGAGCTGACTGAGCAAAAGTTCATCGCGAATCCCTTCGGCCCTGTCGGCAGCCGGATGTACAAGACCGGCGACCTGGGACGCCGCCGTGCGGACGGCACACTTGAGTTCATCGGCCGTATCGATTTCCAGGTGAAGATTCGCGGGCACCGCATCGAACTGGGGGAAATCGAGAATCAACTGCTGGCCTGCGACGGGATCCGTGAAGCGGTGGTCATCGCTCTGGACATTTCCCCAGGCGAAAAACGGCTGGTGGCGTACCTCGTTTGCACCGACCAACACACGCTCGACCCCGAACGACTGAGCCGCACCCTGCGTCACGGCTTGCCCGACTACATGGTGCCCGACACCTTGATAGCGCTGCAGCGCCTGCCGCTGAATCTCAATGGCAAGGTCGACCGCAAGGCATTGCCGCCTCCGGACTGGCTGCAACGTGAAGAACCCGCCACGGCCCCCACCGAAACGTCGATCACTCGCCCGCCAGCGCCTCAGCGCTCATGGACCCTGGAGCTGCCTCGAACCGGTGTTTCGCCTTCCTCCCGGCCACGTCAGCGAGGCGTAGCCGCCTGGCGTATCGAGCCCTCAACGCTTGAACCCATCGAACGCCTGGCCGCACACCATGGCACGACACTCGATATTGCACTGATCGCTGCATTCAACACTTTGTTGTATCGCTACAGCCAACAGGACGAGATCTGCCTCGGTTACACCCCGATGCGTCGCCACCCTGGCAAAGCAGAAGGCGGTGTGGGCAACCTGGTCGATACACGGCTTCTGCGCACCCGCCTTCGCAGCGGACTCAGCCTTGCAGCGGTGGTGTCTCTGACAAGTGAAGCCCATGCACACGCCGAGCAGAATCCCGATGCGGATTTTGCAGGTGTGCTGGCAGAACTGGCCCGACAAGGTGATCGCCCGACCGTTGAACACCTGCCCGTCATGTTCGAACGAGGAGAATCCGATTCGCCCCGGCCTCAGAGCCTCGGCTGTGACCTGAAGCTGCTGGCACATTCAGCTCAGACAGCGCTCGAAGGCCGTCTGGAATACGACGCCAATCAATTCGACGCCGTGACGATGGCCTACCTGACGCGGCACTTCGAGGCCATCCTGAGAGCCCTCGCGCACACTCCCGAGGCACCGATCGACACGTTGCCTCTGGCTCCGATGGACTGCCCTTCGCTATCGCTGACCCGAAATGCCACGGTACTCAGTGCCGCACAGCAATTGCCGGTGTTCCAGCGTTTTGAAGAACAGGTCCAACGAACCCCCGAGGCCACTGCGCTGATCTTTGAAGGGCAGGCATGGAGCTACGCGACCCTCAACCGTCAGGCCAACCAGTTGGCCTGGCACTTGCGCGCGCAAGGGGTGGGAGCGGAAACCGTCGTGGCGCTACTGGTTGAACGCGGCCCCCGGTTGATCAGCAGTCTGCTGGCCATTCTCAAGGCCGGAGGGGCTTATCTGCCGCTGGACTCGATGTATCCCGCGCAGCGGATCGCAACCATGCTGGATGACGCCGGAGTCGGGTTGATTCTCACCTGTGACAATCTGCGCGGACACTTGCCTGACAGTGCGCTGCCGACGATCTGCCTGGACCGGGATCGGGAGACCCTTCTAGGCCAGCCGTTGACCGATCCACAGATCGAGGTCGGTCAGCAACACCTGGCTTACTGCCTGTTCACCTCAGGTTCGACGGGGCGTCCCAAAGGCGTGCAGATCGAACACCGGGCCCTGAGCAATCTGCTTGCGGCCATGCAGGCCGCACCGGGGCTGACGGCTTCGGACGTCTGGCTGAGCGTGACCTCGGCCGCCTTCGATATCTTTGCGGTCGAGGTCTATCTCCCGCTGATCAGCGGGGCCCGGATCCTGCTCGCCAGCAAGCAAGACACCTCTGATCCGATGGCCCTGGCGCGACTGGCCAACGAATACGGCGCAACAGTCCTGCAGGCGACACCCGCCACGTGGCGCATGTTGATCGACAGCCAGGTCGAACTGACTCTGGACACCGCCATGAGTGGCGGTGAAGCCATGGACGATGCGCTGGCTGACGGCATGCGTACCTTCGCCCGCCGTGTCTGGAACCTCTACGGCCCCACCGAAACCACCATCTACTCCAGTCGCGCGCACATCGTTGCCGGCCAGTCCCCCACCCTCGGCGGCCCCGTGGAAAATACCCGCCTGTATGTACTGGATCGCTATCTGAATCCGGTTCCAGTGGGCTGCACAGGGGAAATCCACATCGCTGGCGATGGCCTGGCGCGGGGCTACATCAATCGTCCTGACCTCACCGCAGAACGGTTCCTACCCGACCCGTTCGGTCCGCCGGACAGTCGCATGTACCGCACGGGAGATCTGGCGCGCCAATTGCCCGATGGCCGCCTGATCTACCTCGACCGTATCGATTTCCAAGTGAAAATCCGTGGTTTGCGGATCGAACTGGGCGAGATCGAGGCCGCCTTGAGACGTTGTCCTTGCGTAAGGCAGGCGATCGTCACCGCGCACGGGGACGATCCCGCCACCCGTAAACTGGTTGCCTACGTCGTCCCGCGCCCTGGACAGACGCTGCAGCGTGATGCCCTGAAACTGCAGTTGCAACGCGTCATGCCGGACTACATGGTGCCGAGCGCCTGGGTGTTTCTGGAGCAATTGCCACTGAACGTCAGCGGCAAGATCGATCGCAGCCGCCTGCCCCCACCCACCTCGGGCGAGACGGTCAGCGTCGCCACCCAAACCGCCACCCAACATCGACTGGCCGCCATCTGGGCCCAGGTTCTGCAGGTCGAACAGGTGTCTGTGCACGACAACTTTTTCGCACTGGGCGGGAATTCGATGTTGGCGATTCGTTGTCTGGTGCGTATCAACCGCGAATTCGACCGGCAACTGTCCTTGCGCACGTTCTTCGATCACCAGACCGTTGAGGCGCTGAGCCGCTTCCTGGATCAGCAGAGCACCGTGAGCGATTCCCGGGAGGTCAAAATCACACGCTGGTTCGAGCAACCGGGCTTGCCCGACGTCTATGGGTTCTCGGGCTGCGGGATGCATGGCATTGCCTATTTCCAGTTGGCCAGAGCACTGGCGTCAACGTGCAACTTCCATGCGCTGGAGCCCTTCGAGACCTACCACGACGGCGAGCACCTGCTCGGCGTCCAGGAACTCGCCAATCGTTACGCGAACGCGATCCTCAACCGTGGGAGCGAGGAACCGATCACGCTGTTGGGACACTCGTTCGGGGGCACGATCGCTTTTGAGACGGCACGCTTGCTGGAACAGCAATCAAAAACCGTACGGCTGATCCTGCTGGATGCCACATTGATCGACCCGCGAGTACTGGAAGAGCAGGCAGGACTGTGCGCACAACCGGATGAGCTTCCCGAATGGCTGGAATCCACCGAGGAAGATCCGGGCAGCCACGCATTGCAACATCAGTTGCGGACCGCCGCTCAAGAGCTCTACAAGCAGCATTGCCAGATTTTCGCCGGCTATGTACCCGACGGCAGGTTCAGTGGAAGGGCTGCCGTCTTTCTGGCGCAAGACGCCAGCCTGCGGCAAAAACTGCGAGCGGGATTTGTGCGTGTCTGCCAGCAACTCCTGCTCCAGGTACCCGAGTTGCAGGATGTCCCCGGCGACCACATGTCCATGCTCACGACCCCGCAAGTCGAAACGCTCGGTGCGTTGATAAAGGAGGAACTGCAACCATCGCCGGTTACACGGCCGGTTGAGCTGGACCGGGCATGACGGGCTTTACGACCTTGCTCGGGGAAGATTGCTGCATCGTCGAGGCCCGCGACCGCGCTATGTGGTCTGCGGGCCTGCTCGAAGCGGAACGCGGATTGACGGTCGGGATGAACCGGCAGCGCCTTCGCGAATACACTGCCGGGCGCAACTGCGCCCGCGCAGCGCTCGTGCACCTCGGATTCCCGGGCCTGCCAATCGGCAAGGGCTCCGGGGGCGAACCGCTGTTCCCGCCCGGTGTCTGCGGAAGCATCTCGCACACCGACAACTACTGCGCGGCGGCCCTCGCCCTCAAGCGACACATCGCAGCCCTGGGCATTGATGCCCAGAGCAACCGACCGTTGGAGGCGCCGTTATATCGACGGGTGCTGGGCCGTTCTCCGACAAAAGACTTCGCGACACAGGGTTTCTGCGAAGGCACATTGCAGTTCAGCATCAAGGAGGCGTTCTACAAAGCCATCTTCTCCTTCTGCCAACGCCACGTACGTGCCGGTGACCTGATCGTGGACCTGCTGACCGAACCAGGACACTGCGCAATCCACAGCCTGGCGCCCGATCTGGAATCCTGCCTCGCCCCCTTCACGGTGGATGTTCGATACGCGTTTGATGAACAGCGTCTCTACAGCGCCGTCGCCTTGCGCGAGCGCTGAAACAAGACCGCAAGGTTCCGTCCTCAGGCTCAGCTAAGTTTCACTGGATACCTTCTCCCCCTGCGCACTTCCAGCGCTGCTCAGGAGAGGCATCCCACCCATGAAACCCGCCATAGCCGACTGGCTCAACAAAGTACCCGAAGTGACGCTGTCCTTCTGGGTGATCAAGATCCTGTCCACGACCGTGGGTGAAACCGGTGCCGACTTTCTGGCCGTGGATGCCGGTTTCGGCGCGGGCCCGACCAGCCTCGGCATGGCCGCGCTGCTGGCCATTGCGCTGTTCGGTCAATTGCGTACCAAAGCCTACACCCCCTGGATCTACTGGCTGACCGTGGTGCTGGTGAGCATCGTCGGCACGCAGATCACCGACATCCTGACCGACATGCTGGACGTCAGCCTCTACACCAGCACCGCTGTGTTCTCCGTATTGCTGGTGGTGAATTTCCTGGTCTGGTACCGGACGGAACGCAGCCTGTCGATCCGCGAAATCGTCACCCCGCGTCGAGAACTGTTCTATTGGGCCACGGTGCTCTGCACCTTTGCCCTCGGCACGGCCGCCGGCGACCTGGCGACCGAAGCGCTGGGCCTGGGCTTCACCGTCGGTGCCGTCATCTTCGGTGCACTGATCGCCGCCACCTTCATTGCCTGGCGATTGGGCGGCAACACGGTGCTGACGTTCTGGATCGCCTACATCCTGACCCGCCCCTTCGGCGCATCCCTCGGCGACTTGCTGACTCAGGCCAAAACCTACGGTGGCCTCGGCATGGGCGCGACCTGGACCAGCGCGATTTTCCTCTGCGTCATCGTCCTGCTGGTGACGGCCGCGCAGATCAGTACCGGCAATCGCAAAGCAATCACTGAATAAACCTTCAACTGTTCATCAAGGAATCGTCATGCGCCAGATTCAAAACCTCATTCGTCACGTCGCCATCGTCTCGTCCATCTGCCTGCTGAGCATTGCTGCCGGCTGCTCGAAACCGGCAGACAAACCTGCTGCAAACGCCGCTGCAGGTGCAGTCAGCACACAAGGCCAGGCCGCTTCAAAACTGGGTGATCTGTCCGAGTTCCGCACGATTGCGGCCGATGTCGCCGCCCTCGTCGACAAAAACGACCTGCCCGGCGCCAAGACCCGCATCAAGGATCTGGAAACCGCCTGGGACTCGGCCGAAGCCGGGATCAAGCCGCGTGCCGCCGGGGACTGGCACATGCTGGACAAGGCTATCGACCGCTCGCTCGACACCTTGCGTGCCAGCGCCCCGCAGCAGAAAGACTGCAAGGCGCGGATGGACGAGTTGCTCAAAGCCTTTGACTCGCTGAAGGGCAACGCCTGATCCGGGCCGGACAAACCCTTGCACAGATGCTTCAATACAAGCGCGACGGCCCAGCCCGTCGCGCTATTTTTTTGGGGAGCGGGTCATGCGGATATTACTGGTCGAAGACGATCCGATGATCGGCGATGCCATCCAGGGTGCGCTGAACGACGCCAGTTACGCCACTGACTGGGTGAAAAACGGACTCACCGCACTGGCCACGCTGGACACCCAGCACTACGACCTGGTGTTGCTGGACCTCGGCTTGCCCGGCAAGGACGGACTGGACGTGCTCGACAGCATTCGCGCTCGCAACAACCCGGTGCCGTTGCTGATCATCACCGCCCGGGACGGTCTCGACGACCGCTTGCGTGGCCTCGACGGCGGTGCTGACGATTACTTGCTCAAACCTTTCGACATGGCCGAACTGCTGGCGCGGATGCGTGCGGTGTTGCGGCGCAAGGGTGGCAGCGCCCTGTCGTTGCTCGACAATGGCGTGGTGTCGCTGGACCTGGTGTCCAAACAAGCCACCACTGCGGAAAACGCGGAGGTGCAATTGTCCAGCCGCGAGTTCGCCCTGTTGCAGGCCCTGTTGATCCGGCCGGGGGCGATCCTCTCGCGCAGTGAACTGGAAGACCGGCTCTATGGCTGGGGTAATGAAGTGGAAAGCAACGCGGTGGAGTTTCTGATTCACGCCCTGCGACGCAAACTCGGCAGTCACGTCATCAAGAACGTCAGGGGAATGGGATGGATGGTTTCAAAAGGCGCCTGAGGGATTCGGTGCAACTGCGGCTGTCGGTCACGCTGTCGCTGGCCATCCTGATCGTCGCGCTGCTGGCGGCGGTTTTCGCCTTCGTCTCGGCGCTGGACGAGGCCCACGAAATGCAGGACGAGTCCTTGCGCCAGGTGGCGGCCCTGTTCGACCGCCAGCAAATGACCCTGCACTACCCCGCCGCTCAGGCCGTGGACGACGACAACGAAGAATCCCGGGTGATCGTGCAATACCTGGCCGACGGCAGCCAAGCGGTCGGCAACGACGACGCCCTGCTGCCACTGCCCTTCCCCACGACCCTGTCCGATGGCCTGTCGACCTTGAAGGTGACCGATGAAGACTTCCGGGTGCTGGTCAAAACCACGGCCCGAGGCGAGCGCATCGTCGTCGCCCAGGAAACCGGCGTGCGCGACAAGGAGGCCCGCGAAAGCGCCTGGCGCAGTCTGCTGCCGTTTCTGATCCTGTTTCCGGTGCTGTTGCTGGTGGTCGGCGATCTGGTGCGCAAGATGTTCCGCCCCATCGCCATGCTCTCGGCCGATATCGACCAGCGTGACGAACAAGCCCTGCACCCGATTGACGAAAGCCATGTGCCGAGCGAGATCCGGCCGTTTGTGGTGGCCATCAACCGCCTGCTCGGCCGTGTCGCCCAGTCCGTGGACAACCAGCGGCGCTTCGTCGCCGATGCGGCCCACGAACTGCGCTCGCCCATGACCGCCCTGTCCCTGCAGGCCGAACGACTGGCCGCCACGGAAATGCCGGCAGCCGCCCGCGAACGCCTGTTGCCGTTGTCCCGGGGCATAGAGCGCAGCAGGAACCTGATCGATCAACTGCTGAGCCTGGCCGCCGCGCAGTCAAATTCCAGTACAGCGCCGACCACCGTTTCAGTCCTGCACATCTATCGGCGGATTCTGGAAGACCTGCTGCCGCTGGCGGACCGCAAGAATATCGATATCGGCGTCGAAAGCAGCGAGGACGTACAGGTCAGCATCAACGAAACCGACCTGCTGATCCTGATCCGCAACCTGGTGGACAACGCCATCCGCTACACCCCGCCCGGCGGGCGTATCGACCTTTCGGTCAAACGGGAGCAAGCGACGGTCGTCCTGCAAGTCAGCGATACCGGCCCGGGGATTGCCGTGGAAGAACAGGCGCGTGTCTTCGACCCGTTCTATCGCAGCCTGGGCACCGATGAGTCGGGCTCGGGGCTGGGTTTGTCCATCGTCAAGGCGATCGCCGATCGCACGGGGCTCAAGGTTGATCTGGGGTTTACCGACGTCAACGAAAACAGCGGACTGTGTGTCACCGTCAGCATCGATCAGCCCTGAGCTGCTTCCCGTCCTTACATTTCGACCTGCGTCCCCAACTCGATCACTCTGTTCAGCGGCAACTTGAAGTACTTCAGGTTGCTGTTGGCATTCTTGAGCAGGAACGCGAACAGGTACTCGCGCCACTTGGCCATGCCGATGCGATTGGTCGGAATGACCGTTTCACGACTCAGGAAGTAGGTGGTGCGCATCGGGCTGAAATCCAGTTCGGCCAAGTGACAAAGGCTCAGCGCCAGCGGCACATCCGGCTCTTCGGTAAAGCCGAAATGCAGGTTCACCCGGAAGAAGCCATCGCCATAGGACTCGACTTCGAAACGACGATCCACCGGCACGCGCGGGCTGTCTTCGGACACCACGGTCAACAGCACCACCTGCTCGTGCAGCACCTGGTTATGCAACAGGTTGTGCAGCAGCGCGTGGGGAACCGCGTCGGCCCGCGCCGTCAGGAACACCGCCGTACCCTGCACGCGATGAGGTGGCTGCGCACGAATGCTGCTGATGAACAACGGCAGCGGCAACGCGGTTTCATCCAGCCGCTCGACGATGATCTTGCGCCCGCGTTTCCAGGTGGTCATCAGGAAGAACAGACCGATACCGGCGATCACCGGGAACGCACCGCCCTGCAGGATCTTCGGCGCGTTGGCCGCGAAGTACAGGCTATCCACCAACAGAAAACCGAACAACATCGGAATCGCCAGCCAGCGCGGCGTCTTCCACAGCAACAACACCACGGCGGCGGACAGGAGCGTGGTGATCAACATGGTGCCCGTCACCGCCACGCCATAAGCGGCAGCCAGGGCGCTGGAGGATTCGAAACCGATCACCAGCAGCACAACGCCGACCATCAACGCCCAGTTGACGGTGCCGATGTAGATCTGGCCCTGCTCCTGGCTTGAGGTGTGCTGGATGAACATGCGCGGAACGTAGCCCAGCTGGATGGCCTGGCGCGTCAGGGAGAACGCACCGGAAATCACCGCTTGCGAAGCAATGATCGTCGCCAGCGTAGAGAGCGCGACCATCGGCAGCAGCGCCCATTCGGGAGCCAGCAGATAGAACGGGTTGCGCACCGCTTCCGGGTTGCCGAGGATCAATGCGCCCTGACCAAAGTAATTCAGGACCAGACCGGGCAGGACCAGCATGAACCAGGCACGGGCAATCGGTTTGCGACCGAAATGGCCCATGTCGGCGTACAAGGCTTCCGCACCGGTCAGCGACAGGACGACTGCGCCCAGAATCGCCACGCCCATGCCCGGATGGACCGTAAAGAAACGCACCGCCCAGATCGGGTTCAGCGCCTGCAACACCTCGGGGCGCTGCAAAATGCCGTAGACCCCGAGCGCGCCCAGCACCACGAACCACAGCACCATGACCGGGCCGAACAGCGTGCCGATTCGCGCCGTGCCGTGTTTCTGGATCAGAAACAGCGCCACCAGCACCACCACCGACAGCGGCACCACCCAGTGCTCGATGCCGTCGAACGCCAGCTCCAGCCCTTCGACCGCCGAGAGTACCGAGATCGCCGGGGTGATCATGCTGTCGCCGTAGAACAACGCCGCACCGAACAGTCCGAGCAGCACCAGCACTTTGCTCATGTTCGGGTAAGGCGCCGACGCGCGACGGGCCAATGCCGTCAACGCCATGATGCCGCCCTCACCCTGGTTGTTGGCCCGCAGGATGAACAGCACGTACTTGATCGAGACCACCCAGATCAGCGACCAGAAAATCAGCGACAGAATGCCCAGCACACCGTCGTGATTGAGCTGCACGCCGTAGTGGCCGGAAAAGACTTCTTTGAGGGTGTAGAGGGGGCTGGTGCCGATATCCCCGTAAACCACACCGACAGCGGCCACCAGCATGGCTGCGCCTGAGGATTTGGACGGGGAATTTTCGTTGTTTTTACTCAAGGGTCGCGGCTCTCGAACGGCGGGAAGAAGTGGCATGCCATCCTTGGGCAATACGCTGACCGGGGCCTTCAGGCATACAAGGCTGCGGTGCGGTCAAAAAAACGCGGCCAGTATCGATGCGAACAAAATCCTCCACCGTAAAGAATGCGTAAAAAATCGATCCGCCCCAGACAAACCCGCATGCTTTTAAGGTCGGCTGATTGTTATGGCTGATGGCATAATCGCCAGCAGTTCATAACAGGGGCGCATCAATGTCCGTTGAAAGCTACGACCTGCTCGCAATCTTTTCGGCGGTGGCGCAAGAACGCAGCTTCACCCGTGCGGCGGCAAAACTGGGCATGTCGCAACCGGCCTTGAGCCGGGCGATGCGTCAACTGGAGGAGCGTCTGGGCGTGCGTTTGCTCGCGCGTACCACGCGCAGTGTTTCACCGACCCAGGCCGGCGAACACCTGTTGCGAGTGATCGCCCCCCGGTTCGAAGAAATCGATCACGAACTGGCATTGCTCAGCGAGTTTCGCGACAAACCGGCCGGCAAGTTGCGGATTACCGCTGGCGAACATTCCGCGATCACGATTCTGCAACCCGCCCTCGCCCAACTGTTACCCGACAACCCCGACCTGAATGTCGAGATCATCGTCGACTACGGCCTGACCGACATCGTCGCCGAAGGCTTCGACGCCGGCGTGCGGCTGGGCGAACAGGTGGCCAAGGACATGATCGCGATGCGCATCGGGCCGGACATGCGCATGGCGGTGGTCGGCTCCCCGGCGTACTTCGCCCGCCATCGCAAACCGCTGATTCCACCCGATCTCATGGAACACAACTGCATCACCCTGCGCATGCCGACCCATGGCAGCCTGCTGCTGTGGGAATTCGAGAAGGACGGGCAAGCCCTGAATGTGCGAGTCGAGGGGCAACTGGTGTTCAACAACATTGCCATGCGCCTGCAATCCGCGCTCCAGGGACTGGGACTGGCCTACATGCCGGAAGACCTGGTGCAGGAGCATGTCGCGCAGGGCCGGCTGATTCGGGTACTTGCCGACTGGTGCGAGCCGTTTTCCGGCTACCACCTCTACTACCCCAGCCGACGCCAGAGCTCACCCGCCTTCACCCTGCTGCGTGATGCGTTGCGCTACGGAGGCTGATGCTGCTCAGGGTTGGGCCAGGTGTTTTTCCAGTGCTTCGCTGGCGCGCCCCGCCGCTTCGACTTCTCCGTGTTGGGTCAGCACCTGCGTCAACTGACGCAATTGCGCGCTGCTCAATCCCACCCGCAGGCTGGCCGCAATATGCGAACGCAGCTGCGATTCGGCGCCGGGCGTAGCCGCCAGGGCTGAAACCGTCGCCAGTTCGCGGCTTTGCCAGTCCAGGTTGTCGCGTTCGAAGATATCGCCGAACAGGTGCGTCTGCAGGAACTGGTTGATGACCGGCGCGAAGTCGAACAACGGCCCCTGAACCGGCGCCCCGGCGATACGGGTCTGATTGGCCTTGCCCACGGCCAGCAAGGCGTCGCCTGTCACCACGACGTGACCGGGTTCGCGCCCAGGCTCATCGTGGAGGCCGCGTTGCTTGCGCGCCTCGACCACTTTCATCAATTCGCCCAGCGCATTGAGGCTGCGTGGAAAACCGGCGTAGGCATACAGCTGCACCAGAATTTCCCTTGCCTCGCTGACCGTCAGCCCTGCATCCAGTCCTTCATTCAAAGCCGTGTTGAGACGCGGCATGTTGCTGCTGGCCATGGCCGCGCCAATCGGCACGATCGCCTGCTGCCTCGCGGAGAGCACTTCGGAGACCGCGACTTCTGTCGGTGCTGCCGGCGGCACCGGCCGGTCTTCGGCGACTTTCTCCAGCCACTCCACATTCTTGCCGTTCACGGAGCCGGTCACCGCCAGATGGGTCATGGTGCTGTCAGGCGCAGCGCCATGCCAATGCTTGACGCCCGGCGGGCAGACGATCACATCGCCCGGATGAATGTCCTGCACAGGCTTGCCCCACTCCTGGGTCTGCCCAACACCGGAAATCACCACCAATCGTTGACCGGCAGGATGGGTGTGCCAGGCCGAACGAGCGCCCGACTCAAAAGTCACGTAAGCGCCGGACGCATTGATTTCGCCCGTGTCGTTGAACAGTGGATCGACGCGCACCCGACCGGAGAAATAATCTTCAGGCCCCACGAATGAAGCCTGAGAACCTGCACGACGGATCTGCTGCGCGTTCAACGGCTCACTGCCGCCGCCCGCGACTTCAGCAGCGCTGGCAAAAGGTGTGGCCGCGCACATGGCGAGGCCCAACAAGGTTTTGTTCATGGATGGCTTCCTTCGAATCAGAGGGTTCGGGCGTAAAACGCCGTCAGCTGTTCCATGGCAACATCGACGTAGGCCGGCACCCAATAGGTTTCGATGTGCGTGGCACCCTCGATCTTGAACAGGGTCTTGTCCTGAGTCCCGGTGGCCTTGGCGAAGGCCTGTTCCGACATATACAGGCTGTCGGCCTTGCTGCCGGCGATCATCAGCAATGGCTTGTCGATCAGCTCGATCTGGTCGGTGGCGTCAAAGCTCATCAGATCCAGCAGGCTGCTGAGGGTGTAACGAAAGGTCGAGTTGGGATGCGCGTGGGTCTTGCCGTAATACTCGAAGCCCTGGCGGTACAGGTCGAACGGCAATTTGGCGATCTGCTCATCGGTCAATTTGGCATCGCCGACGTATTGGATCTCCCCGCCGGCGGCTTCCTGGGCGCGGGCGGCCGAGGCTTGCTGCAAGCGTTGCTGGATCGTGTCGAGTTGCGAGTCCTGATAACCGTTGCGGCGCACCAGCCCGGAATTGAACATGCTCACCGTGGCAATCGAGCGGAAGCGTTTGTCGGTCTGCGCAGCCTTCAACGAGTAACCGCCACCGCCGCAGATGCCGAGCAAACCCAGATGAGCACTGTCGACGCCGGGGTAGCTGGCGATGAAGTCGGCCATGCCGTGAATGTCTTCGACGCGGTTGGCCGGTTTGTCGATGTTGCGTGGTTCGCCACCGCTCGCACCCTGATAGGCCGCGTCCGCCGTGATCGTGATGTAGCCCTGATCGGCCAGACGCTGAGCATAAAGACCGGCGACCTGCTCTTTCACCCCACCATTGGGGTGCGCGACGACAACGGCGGGATAGTGCCGGGCCGGATCGTAGTTCGCGGGGGTGTAGACGTTGGCGGAAATGGCCAGGCCATTGAGCGAGTAGGTCACCGGATGAATGTTGACCTTGCCCGGCTCGTTGCGGGTGATCGCGCCACCGTAAGTCAAGGTGAACGGGTTCTGCCGGTAATCCGCCGCCTCGACTTCAGCACCGGACATCCCGATCATCGCGGCCAGCACCCCGGCCTTCATCGTGGTTCGCATCATTTGCCTCTCCTTTCCATCAATACGGTATGGAGAGGCAAACTACCCTTCGGCGATTGATTGATAAACGGCACTAATTGGATAGCACTGATATCAGAATCACATAAGTCCAGCAAATCAGCGTACCTGCCCCGGCAAACTAGGAATCGCCTGATGTCCGGCGCTGTCCACGGCCACTAGAGTGCGTGGCTCCTCTATCACCGTGTGGCGCCGTCAATATGGAACGACCCGACAAACAGCGACGAATGCGCGTTTTTTCAAACATTGCCTGCGTCATGGCGCTCGTCTGGGGTTCGGGCGCCATGGCCGCGAACTGTGCGTTTACCTATTCGGATAAACACAACACGACAGTGACCCTGAATTTCGGCGCCAACGTGGGGGCGGACAGTTTGACGGTCCCCCAGGACGCGCCCATTGGCACCATCATCTACCAGCAATCGCTCAATGCGGCGGAGCACATCTTTACCTGCACGGCGGCCACACGCTACGGATTCGCCGTGAACCCTGCTCTGGGAGCGCCCGTCGACGCGACCTATCCCCTGGGCAAGACCGGACTTTCATTTCGTGTCGGCACCCCCAACCCGAACATCACCTACATGCCTCCGCCGTTCAATATCGGCTCAGGCACTTACACCACCAATGGCGGGAACTACACGCTGGAGATCTTCAAATCCGGCGAACTGTCGCCGAAAAACGAGATTGCCGCCGGCTTTCTCGGCAACCTGCAAGTCAGTGATCTGGTGTTCATCAAGTTCAACCTGCTCAACCCGATTCACTTGAATACCGCCTCCTGCCAGACCCCGTCCGTGCCGGTGGCGATGGGTGACGACTACCGTCTGGAAGAGTTCGAAAAGAGCGGCGCGACACCGCGCGTGATCAAATACAACATTGCCTTGAACCAGTGCCAGCGCGGCATCAAGAAAGTGACCTATCAACTCAAGGCCACCACCACTGTCATCGACTCGAAGAAAGGCATCGTGGCGCTGAATGCCGAGTCCACAGCCAAAGGCATCGGTCTGCAGTTGATGAACGATGCGGGGCAACCTATCGCACTGGACACCAATTACCCGTTCAACGGCTTCAACACCACCGACACCGACTTCAGGATTCCCTTGTCCGCGTCCTACTACCGCCTCGCCGAAGGCACGTTGAAAGCGGGCACGGCGAACACCGCCGTGACCTTCATCATGAGTTATCTGTAGTCATTTAAGGATCGTCTTATATCGATCGAACTCATGCCTGCCTACAGTGCGGGCATGAGATTGAAGTCGTACCTGCATCAAATCAACCCGATCCTTTCCACCCCGAATGCGGCGCGGCGCTTGTTGCGCATTTTCGCGCTGGTGTTGCTGATCGGCATCCTCGGCGGGGTCTATAACTTTCTGTTATTCACCTTCACCAACGAACTGTCCCGGCGGCGCGGCTACATGAGCAGCGCCATCGCCGAAGCGCATACCTTTTTCACCACTCGCGAGGCGTTGCTCGAAAGCCTCAGCCTGTCGGCCACGCGCAAACCCGCCACCACACCACCGGCCTCCGATGAAGAGATTCATCTGCTGCTGGGCAACACGCCCGGCAAGCAGTGGCGTATCGGCCTGACCCAGCGCATGCGTGATTACCTGGAGGACAAACAGGTCAACCTCATCTACGTCAGCAGCGGCACCGATGCAAACGTCAAGCGTCTGTACACCGCAACACCGATGCCAAAGAACTTTCCCCAGGCCATGCTCAATCGCCTGGAGACGCTCAAGCGCGAGAACGCCCCCGCACTTGAAGAACTGTGGCTGACACATCAATCGGCCCGGCATTCACAGCTGTACATTTTCATTCGCCTCGACGAGCGCGACACGAGTTCCGGCTGGCTGGGACTGGAAATGGACGGCCGCAAAGTCTCCAACGCGCTGAACGATCAGAGCGCGGGTGAGTTCATGATGTTCAACGCCCAGGGCATGTTGCTGTTCACCAATAGCCAAAGCACACGCTTGAGCCAGAATCTTTTGCAGCTTCAGCGTGAAAACTTCTTTGGTCTGGTCGGCGAAGGCTGGTTGCCCGACCATCTGGTGATTCGCAAGCAACTCAAGTCATCGGACTGGCAACTGGTGTACTCCATCGAATTGCGGGCCTTGCTCTCTGCGCTGGCATCGCAACTGATCGGCGCCCTGCTGTTCTGCCTGCTGAGTATCAGCCTGGTATGGCTGCTGATCCGGCGCATGGAGCATCGCTTCATCAAACCGACGATCCACCGCATCCAGGCCGTGGTCGAAAGCGAACTGTTCAGCCGCGACGTGATCCAGACAGCCCCGGTGGCACTGTGTGTTTTGCGCCGCACCGACGGCCAGGTGGTGCTGGAAAACACCCTGTCCCAACAATGGCTGGGCCAGGGCGATGAACGCGAGCAACTGTGTCCCGAATGGATTCGCAGAGCCTTCAATGGCGAAGCACCGCCCCTCACCGACTACTTCGAAACCGCCGATGGCCGCCATCTGTATCTGAGCTGCGTGCCCACCCGCTACAAGGGTGAGGACGTGTTGCTCTGCACCTTCAGTGACATCAGCGCGCGCACCCAGATCGAAGAAGCGTTGCAACAGGCACGCCAGCTCGCCGACGCCGCCAATGATGCGAAGACGTTGTTTCTGGCGACCATGAGCCACGAAATCCGCACACCCCTGTATGGCGTACTGGGGACTCTTGAATTGCTGGCGCGCACCACCCTGGATGTGCAGCAACGCGACTACCTGCGGGCGATCGAGGGTTCATCGGCGACGCTGTTGCAATTGATCTGCGATGTGCTGGACGTGTCAAAAATCGAAGCCGGGCAACTGGCGCTGGAACTGAGCGAGTTCTCCACCCTGCAACTGGTGCAAGAGGTGATCCAGGGTTATGCCGCCGCGGCACGGGGCAAAGGCTTGCAGTTGTATGCCTGCCTGGACCCGCAACTGCCGGAACGGGTCATCGGTGACGCCACGAGAATCCGCCAGATCCTCAATAATCTGCTGAACAACGCCGTCAAATTCACCGACTCCGGGCGGGTGGTCCTGAGGGTCAGGCTGCTCTGTCGCGAAGGCGAGCGTGCCAGCCTGCAATGGCAGGTCTCGGACACCGGCAAAGGCGTCACCCAGGACGATCAGGCGCTGATCTTCAACCCCTTCTATCAGATCGACGGCAGCACCAATGTGGTGGCCGGTACGGGGCTTGGCCTGCCGATCTGTCAGCGCCTGACCCACTTGATGAATGGCAGCATCCGCATGGTCAGCGAGTTGGGACTGGGCAGCAGTTTTTCCCTGGACCTGCCACTGGAAGAACCCTCGGGCAGCGCAGTACAAACGAATCTGAAAGGATTGCTGCAGGAGATCGTCTACGTGGTGTCGCCGATCCGCGAGCTGGCCGAAGTCATCAGCGGCTGGCTAAGACGCTGGGGCGCACGCCCGCAGATCGGCCACCCTCCGCGTCAGGGTTCGTCCTCCCAGAGCATCCTGATCGAGCTGCACCCGGGCGCGTTCGAGCAACGCCTTGAATCCGAATGGACCGGCCCGCTGGTGCTCGCCACCGGTGACGGCAGCCACGAGCCGCAGATCATGTCCGGTGGCTGGAAGGTCAATCTCAACGACCTGCACGCCATTCACCAGGCGGTCAGCCTGGCACAGGGATTGTGGGTGGCAAAACCTGCGACACACGCCGATCCACAGGAGCTGAAACGGCTGAACCTGCACATTCTGGTAGCCGAAGACAACGTCATCAATCAATTGATCCTGCGTGATCAACTGGAGGAACTCGGTTGCACCGTGGTGCTGGCCGCCGATGGCGAAGAGGCGCTGTCGCTGTGGCGCGACGGACCGTTCGACATCATCCTCAGCGACGTCAACATGCCGCGCCTCAATGGCTACGAACTGGCCCGGGAGCTACGTCGCCTGGGCTGCACCCTTCCCATCATCGGCGCCACCGCCACCGCCAACGCCTTGCGCGGAGAAGCGGCCCAATGCCTGGCCGCCGGCATGAACCACTGCCTGGTCAAGCCGTTCACGCTGCAAGCCCTGTTCAATTACCTGGTGCCTTATGAAAGAGCTGCCCATGAAGCGCTGTAGCATCCTGATTGTCGAAGACCATCCCTTCCAGCATTTGTACTTGCAGCACCTGTTCAGCGAACTGGGTGATTTTCATCTCGAAGCGGCACGCGATGGCGCAGAAGCGCTCGCCCGTCTGCAACGACGTGAATTCGATCTGGTACTGACCGACCTGCTCATGCCCGGCATGGATGGCGTGCAGTTCATCCAGGGGCTGGCCGCCCTGCACGCCCGACCGGCCCTGGCAATCATGAGTGCGACCTCCCGGCGCATGTTGATGGGGGCCAGCCTGGTGGCGCGCAATTCGGGGGTCAAGGTCATCGGACTGATTTCCAAACCGGTGAAATCCACGGCCCTGCGCGACCTGACCGACCAGCTCATGGGTTTGCGCCAGGCCACTCAGCCACTGCCCGTTCCGGGCATTGAGCGCCAGGCCATTCTTGACGCCCTGGGCAATGGTCAACTGCAAGCCTGGTTTCAACCCAAGAAAGCCCTCGCCAACGGGCGCATCGTCGCCGCCGAAGCCCTGGTGCGATGGATGCACCCGGAACACGGCTTGATGCTGCCGGGCCTGTTTCTACCGGCGCTCAAAGCCTTCAATCTGGAGGAACACCTGCTGTGGCACGTATTGGGTCAGGCGATCGAGGCGCAGGCCCGATGGCGCGATCAGGGGTACGACATTCCAGTGTCGATCAACCTGCCCACGCACCTGCTCAACAGCCATGACCTGACCGACCGGATTCTCGAGTTCGTGCACGCCCATCATGGGGTACCGGGAAAAATCTGCTTTGAACTGATGGAGTGTTCGGTGCCACAGGACATCAGCAACTTCTACGCCGGTGCCTGCCGGTTGCGGATCATGGGATTCGGCCTGTCTCAGGATGATTTCGGCAAGGGTTACAGCTCCTACATGAACCTGGTGTCGACGCCTTTTACCGAGCTGAAGATTGACCGGGCGCTGGTTCAGGGCTGCAACGAGAACGAGGAACTGGCCCAGGCACTGACCAGCATTGTCGCCCTCGGACGGCAGTTGGGCCTGACCGTGGTCGCCGAAGGTGTGGAAACCGCGCAAGAGCTTGCTCTGTTGCGTAAAATCGACTGCACTCAGGTTCAGGGTTTCCTGATCTCCCATGCCGTGTCCCCGGATCAGTTCCAGCAGTTGTTGACCCATGACGGTCCGGCTAGCACCTATTGACCCTCAGACACGTGCGTTCCAGCGTCTCTTGCTTCGAGGTCTCAGTGCTCAACCGCTTTGCGCTCACCGGTCGCGTGGCCGTGCGATGAATCATCCCAACGCCATTTTCGACAAACTGGCCAACAGTTCGCTGCGCCTGAACAAAGGCCTGACCGTACTGTGCGCAACCGTCATGCTGCTGATCGGAATCAGCTATTGGGGCGTGCAGCGCACGCTCGAAGAGCAGCACGACACGGTGCGATTCCACTTTGCGCGGTTGCTGGAGAATCTGCACGAACAGGAAGCCTTTCTCGAAACGCTGTCTGCGCACAGCGCCGAGGGCGGCATGTTGACCTCGACGGTTATCCCCATGTCGCTGCAACAGGCAATGCCTGACGAGGGGCCTGATATCTACCGGGGCCAACAGCATTCCTTTTCCCTGCCCTTCAGTGTGAAGGTCGATCCGCACAAGATCGCCCCCAGTCAGCACCTGAAAGTCTTCAACCTCGGTGCGCACCTGGCCGATCACTACAGCGCCTTCTGGTCGGCCTCGCATTTTCAGTCACCGCAAGTTGTCCTGTTCAACGTCCCGGACAACTTCGACATCGCCGTGCCCGCCGCCGGGCGTCTGCGCGGTGAGGGCCAGATACAGGGCGGGGAGTTTGTCGGGGTAATGAAGCAGTTGCTGCAACGACTGCACGATGCCAACCCAAAGCCCTTGGATAACCGGGTTCACTGGGTGCAATACAATGCGGCGGAGGGTGACAGCGCCAAGGCGTCCGTGCTCGGTTACGTCAACATCGACTTGTCTTCGGCCCCGATGCATATCGAGGGCGCCAGCTCCTGGGTGGTGGTCGCTTCACTGTTGAACCTGGCTCAGGTCAACAACATCGAACGCATCATGCAATGGTCGATCTACGACCACTTCACCCTCATCGCCCCCTCCGGTGAAGCGCTGATCGGTGCGATAAAACCTGATCTGAAGATTGATGAAGGACTGAACTTCAACCGTGACGGGCTGGTGTTCAAAGTCTCCAGCCCGGGCGAACGGCACTGGTCGGGGATTTACGTCATCAGCCTGAAAAGCTTCCTCAACTACGCCCTGTGGCCGTTGTTGGCGTTGTTCGCGTTGCTGCTGGCGGGGATTGGCGGTGGCCGGGCGTTCAATCGCTGGTACAAGCGCCGCGTGGTGCTGCCTGCCCACCGGGCCCACGAAAGCATCGCCGAAAGCGAAGCGTTCAGCCGCACAGTCATTGATACGGCACCGGCCGGCCTGTGCGTCATCCGCCGCAGAGACCATGCCGTGTTACTGGAAAATCGCCGCGCCCAGCAATGGCAGGACAGCACCAAACTGATCACGGTACTCAATCGTCAGCACGATCTCATCCGTTCCGGGCAGACCGACCTTGAGATCGATGGCCGTCACCTGCATGTCGACTTCACCTCCACCCGTTATCAGGGACAGGATGCCTGGCTGTGCGCAATCCATGACGTCACCCGCCTGGTCGAAGATGCCGCCGCACTGGAAGACGCACGCAAAGCCGCCGATTCGGCCAACGCGGCCAAAACCCGGTTTCTGGCGACGATGAGCCATGAAATCCGTACGCCGTTATACGGTGTGCTGGGCACCCTCGAACTGTTGGGGCTGACCCCGCTGGAACCGCGTCAGCAGCAGTACCTCAATACCATCCAGCGGTCTTCCGCCACCTTGTTCCAGTTGATCAGTGATGTGCTGGACGTGTCGAAGATCGAGTCCGGGCAAATGACGCTGGAAGACCAGGATTTCTGCCCGCTGGAACTGACCGAAGACACTTTGCGCACCTACAGTGCCTTCGCCGAAGCCAAGGGGCTGCAACTCTACGCCTGCATGGATGCCAGCCTTCCGGACCGGGTTCGCGGTGATCCGCTGCGCATTCGGCAAATCCTCAATAATCTGTTGAGCAATGCCATCAAGTTCACCGACAACGGTCGGGTCGTTCTGCGGGTCCGGGTGCTGGAGCGCAGCGCCGGTGACGTGAGCCTGCAGTGGCAGGTCAGCGATACGGGCATCGGTATTTCCCAGGCCCAGCAAGTGCAGTTGTTTGATCCGTTCTATCAGGTCCGCGATGCCTCCAGTGAAGCGGGTGCGGGGCTGGGCCTGGCGATCTGTCGGTGGCTGTGCGACCTGATGGCGGGCCAGCTCAAAGTGGTCAGCGAGCCCGGGCTGGGCAGCAGTTTTTCCCTGCAACTGACACTGGAGTGTCTGCCGGGAGAACTGGCCGATTGCCCCGAGTTCACGCCGGGAACTCCACCGGTTTATGTCCGTGCACAGGCTCAGGAACTGGCGCAGCACCTCTGCGCCTGGCTCAACCGCCTGGGTGCGGACGCCCGGGTCGTGGGTGGCGACAGTCAACCCGCCACGGCGTCGGCGCTGTTGGTGGATATGCTGCCGATTGGCAATGAAGCCCCCTGGCCCGGCCCACGGATCATCGCCACCGCAGGCGCCCGCAAAGCGCCGTCGGGCACCACGCAGGATCGGGAAGTCGACGCCAACGATGTCCGCGCGATCGCCCGGGCCGTGAGCCGTGCGCTGCACGGTGCGGATGTTCACCAGCCACTTTTACTGCCCGAAACATCGGCCGATCTGAATCTGCGGATCCTGGTGGCCGAAGACAACCCGATCAATCAGGCGATCATCAAGGAACAACTGGAAGCCCTGGGCTGTTCGGTAACAGCGGCCGACAACGGAGAACAGGCACTGGCCCAATGGCTGCCCGGGCTGTTCGACCTGGTGCTGACTGACGTCAACATGCCGATCATCAACGGCTATGAACTGGCCACAGCCTTGCGCCAACGCGGCGCGGACCTGCCCATTATCGGTGTCACCGCCAATGCCCTGCGCGAGGAAGGCGAACGTTGTGCCGCCGTAGGCATGAACGCCTGGCTGGTCAAACCTCTGAACCTGCAAACATTGCGAACGCAGTTGATCAAACACTGCAAGAAGCCCGTGGCCGCGCATGCCGACAGCGCTCCGATAGTCGAGGCCCCCTCCTCGACTGAAGCGCCTGTGCAATTGTCAGCGAAAATGCAGGAGCTCTTTATCAGCACCCTGCAACAGGACATGCAGGACATCCGCACAGCGCTGAACCAGGAAGAGGCTGACCGCACGGCACAAAAACTCCACAGCGTCGCCGGCTCACTGGGGGTCATTCAGGCCAGCGCCCTCGCCCAGACCTGCGCCCTGCTGGAATGCCGACTGACCGGGCACAAACTCACCCCGGCCCTGACGCTGGACGTTCACCAGGTTCTTGAAGACCTGAACGCGTTACTGGCGACATTCAAGTAACCTCCCCCTTATTTACCCAACGACACCTTACGGACACCTGGTCATGGAAAAACTCAACGTTGTCATCGCGGATGATCACCCCATCGTGTTGCTGGGAGTGCGCGAACTCGTCGAACGGGACGAGCATTTCAGCGTCGTGGGCGAAAGCATCAGTTCGGACGGGCTGATCAAGCTGCTCGAAAGCCAGCCTGTCGACCTGGTCATCACCGATTTCAACATGCCTGCGGACTCCCCCTATGGTGATGGTCTCAAACTGGTGGAGTACCTGAAGCGGCACTTTCCCCATGTGCAGATCCTGGTGCTGACCATGATCTCCAATCCGCTGATCCTGACCCGCCTGCATGAGCTGGGCGTCCTCGGGGTCATCCAGAAACATCAGTTGCACAACGAAATCGAAGTCGCACTCAAGGCTGTCGCCAGTGGCAGGCCCTTCCGCAGTGCGACCCCAGAGCCGGTTTCGGTGATCGAGTCCACCGCCGACCTGGACGAACGCTTTGCCCGACTATCACCCAAGGAGCATGAAATCCTGCGCCTGTTTGTTGCAGGCCAAAGTGTCAGCGACATTGCCCGTGGCCAGAACAGAAGTGCCAAGACCATCAGTACGCAAAAGATCGCCGCAATGCGCAAACTTGAAGTCAGCAGTGATCAGGATTTGTTGGCTTACTGCATCGAGCGCAAACTTTTCAACTAACGAACCGTCATCAGCGACTGTTGATTCATGGGCATTTCGTGAATCTAAGGATCGTCTGATTTTTTCATCTGAACAGCTTTCGTATCGTGGCAGCGCACTTTAACGCTGCACTTCAAACACATACGGAAATCAGAATGAAAAAGTTCACCCTGGCATTTTTGACCCTGTCGATCCTGAGCGCCACCGGCAATGCATTTGCCGCCGACCCGGTCGTTCCAACCAAGGCCGGCTCCGGCACCATCAACTTCTCCGGCATCATCAACAACGACGCCTGCTCGGTTCAGAGCTCGGACTTGAACAAGACCATTTCCGTGCCGATGGGTGAAGTGTCGATCAAGGACATGGGCACCGCAGCCGCACCGATCGGCAGCGGTAAGCTCAGCGCCGAAAACTTCGACATGAAGATCACCTGCAACAAGGGCACCAAGGTGTCGATGATCTTCCAACCGAAAAAAGGCGCCGGTTCGGGCCTCGTCGAAGGCACCAAGGTGTTGAAACTGATCGACGGACTGGGCGCGGCGAAGAACATCGGTATCGCCCTGCTCGACGCCAACGGCGCGCTGATCGATCTCTCTTCGGACGCCACCGCCCACATCGAGAACACCCTGCAGGATGGCGGCACCACCCTGAAGTTCTCGGCTGCCTACGTCACCACCGGCCCGCTGGACACCGTTGTCGCCGGTCGTGGTGATGCCACCCTGCCGTTCGTTCTGCAATACGAATAACTCCGCGCAGACGTTGACCCCGGAGCGGGGCCCGGTGCCCCGCCTCTCTTTGGCAATCAATCGGTAATGATCATGTTGGTTCGTCCCCTTTCCTTTTGCCTGGGCCTCCTGGGCTTGCTCGTGGCTGCCCAGGCCAGCGCCGGTATCTCTTTGAGCGCCACCCGCCTGGTGTTCGACGGCAAGCACAAAGAGGCCGGCATCACCGTGCGCAATAACGGTGAAGACGTACTTATCCAGTCCTGGGTCGACCGCGACGGGTCCGAGACGGCCTCGGTGCCTTTCGCCGTGACCCCGCCGCTGGCCCGGGTAACCGGTAACGAACAGCAGTTGCTGCGGGTGATCTACGAGGGCACCGGCATGCCGTCCGACAGAGAGTCGGTGGTCTGGCTCAATGTCCAGGAGATCCCTCAGGCCGCCAAAACACAAAACACGCTGCAGCTCGCCGTGCGCCAGCGCATCAAAGTGTTCTTCCGCCCGGCCGGGTTGAACGCCAACGCTTATCTGGCACCGACCGAACTGCAATGGGCGCTTGTGGAACGGGCAGGAAAAACAGCCCTGAGCATCAAAAACCCCGGTCTCTACCACGTGTCCATGGTGGATATAAAACTGCAGTCAGGAACATCAGCTGAAAAAGTAGTTGATTCATTGATGATCGCCCCGGGCGAGCAGAAAGAGTTCGCCATCCAACAACTGACAAACATCAAAACCGCCCACTTGTCGTTCACCAGCATCAACGACTACGGCGCGCAAGAGCGTTACGCCACAGCACTGGCCGGAAGTTCGACAGCGAAAGCCAGCCTGGCCAAAGAATCGCCTTAACGCGTCTGTTTAATTATCAGTCGTACATCAACCGTACTTCACTTCGCTCCGCTCAGTCATGCGTACCGGGGGTGATATAGGTCAATTGCATGTTTTTACTCACTCGCGACAGACAAGATCGTGGCGTAAACCACAGCTGGCAACTGGCAATTCCCTTATCACGCTTGAGCCCAACGCTGGCCATCATCATTGCGTCCTGCCTGCCCATCGCAGCGACCGCCGCCGAGCCTGAGCAAGAACCGCTCGACCAATTCAACACCGCGTTTCTTCAGGGCGCCCAGTCGTCCGTGGACCTGCAACTGTTGCTGTCGGCCAACAGCGTGCTGCCGGGTAATTACCGGGTAGACCTTTACAGCAACGAGGTGTTGGTGGGGCGTCGTGATATCGATTTTCGGCGCAATGCGAAGAACGGCAAGGTCCAGGCCTGTCTGACCCTGGACATGCTCCAGCAACTGGGCATCGACATGAAAAAACTCGAAGCGACCGGCAAGCTTGACCCCCTTGATCCGCACGCGTGTCATGACCTTCCCGAGCTGATCGACAAAGCCACTGTGCGCTACGACGTCAGTCGGCTGCGCCTGATGGTCAGCGTGCCGCAAATCGCCATGCAGCGCGGCATGCGCGGGTATGTCGACCCGGTGCTGTGGGATCAGGGTGTTTCGGCAGCCTTTATCAACTATCAGTTGAGCAGCAACCGCAACAGCTCCGATCACAGCACCACATTTTCCAATAACCTGGGATTGCGTAACGGGATCAACCTGGGCGGCTGGCGGCTGCGTAACGAGTCGAACTTCAGCAGCACCACCGGGCAACCGAGCACCTTCAAGAGCAACCGCAGCTTCGTGCAGCATGATGTGACGGCGCTGAAGGGGCAATTCAGTGCGGGCGACATTTTCTCCGACACAGACCTGTTCGACAGCGTGCGTTATCGCGGCCTGAAACTGGCCTCCGATGAAGGCATGCGCGCGGACAGCGAACGCGGCTACGCGCCGATCATCCGTGGTGTAGCGGAAACCAGCGCCACGGTGGAGATCCGTCAGAACAACTACATCCTCTACACCGCCAACGTGCCGCCGGGCCCGTTCGAGATCAGCGATATCTACCCCAGCGGCTCCAACGGCGACCTGGAAGTGACCATCATCGAAGCCGATGGCCGTCGCCGGGTCACGCTGCAGGCGTTTTCCAGCCTGCCGATCATGGTGCGTGAAGGTCAGGCGAAGTACAGCGTCTCGGCGGGCAAGTACAACAGCAACAGCGAGGGGCTGACGTCGCCGCAGTTTGTCAGCAGCACGCTGGCTTACGGTATCAGCAGCAACCTGACCGGGATCGTCGGTGTCCAGGCCTCGGACAATTTCCAGGCGCTGGCGCTTGGTGCCGGGCGCAACACCCGTATCGGCGCTGTTTCGATCGACCTTACCCACTCGGCCAGCCGTACCCCCGGACAATCCACCCAGGGCAACAGCCTGCGGGCGTTGTATGCAAAAACGTTCACCGGGACCGACACCAGCTTCACCCTCGCCGCCTATCGATACTCCACCGAGGGCTATCGGACGCTCACCCAGCATGTCGAAGAACTCGGCACCGACAGCTCAAGACGCAGCGCCAACTCGAAAACCCGTACCGACCTGACCGTCAACCAGAGCCTGGGCCGTCAACAGCAATTTGGCAGTGTCTATCTCAACGCCAGCGATCAGCGCTACTGGAATCGCGGGGGCTCCCAGAGCCTCTCGGCCGGCTACAGCAACGTCTGGGGCGAGATGACGTACAACGTCGGCGCCACCTACACCAAGGATGTCGGTGATTTCGGTCCTTCGAACAACGACACTCTGGTCAATCTGTCCCTGTCATTCCCGCTGGGCTCCAGACCTCGGGCGCCTCGTGCCTTCGTCTCGGCCAGCACGCAGAAGGACAGCGACAGCACGCAGGTGGGCATCAACGGTTATCTGTCGGAAGACAGCGACACCTATTACTCGCTGCAAGGCGGCAACAGCAGCAACGGTGGCAACTCGGCCTCGGCCAACCTCAGCACCCGCACGTCCGTGGCCAACGTCAGCGCCGGCTACAGCCAGGGGCGTGGCTACACCTCGCAGAACCTCAACCTTGCCGGTGCCGTCGTGGCCCACGGAGGCGGGATCAATCTTGGGCAAACGGTGGGTGAAACCTTCGCGCTGGCTGAAGTGCCAGGCGTCGCCGGTGTCAAGATCGGCAGCTACAGCGGTGCCGAAACCGGGCGCAACGGCTTTGCCGTCGTGCCCAATGCGCAACCTTATCGGGTGAACTGGATCAGCCTCGATACGCGGGACCTGGGCGCCGACATCGAGATCGACAACGCGACCCGACAAGTCGTGCCAAGGCGCGGCGCCGTGGTGCTGGCCCGATACGCCAGCACCAGCGGCAGACGCGTGCAATTCGAGCTGTTCGATGCTCGACACAAACCCCTCCCGTTCGGCGCTGCGCTGGAAGACCGCGCCGGCAAACAGATTGCGATTTCAGACCCCGGCGGCAAAGCGCTGGCGCTGGTGGAAGAAGATGCAGCCACGCTCTTGATCAAATGGAATGGTCAGCAATGCACGGCCGCCTATTCGTTGCCGGAGCGCGACATGTCCGTGAACTACGAGCGTGTGAGTCTGGTGTGCCAGCCGTGAACGGGCGAGGCTCATCGTTCGACGACTATCGGGCAGGATCAGGCAAGGAATCGATAGAAATGCACTAACGTGCCTTCGGGGCAGAACGGGAAGATGGCCCTTCGACCACCCCATCGAGGACGTTCCCATGCTAGTTCAAGCCTACGGTGCCCATGCGGGCGACAAACCCCTTGAGCCTATCCAGATCAATCGCCGCGCCCCTGCGGCCCATGACGTCCAGATCGACATCGCTTTCTGCGGCATCTGCCATTCCGACCTGCACCAGGTGCGCTCCGAGTGGGCCGGCACACAATTCCCTTGCGTACCGGGACACGAAATCGTCGGCCGCGTTTCGGCGGTCGGTGCCCATGTTTCCGAATACAAGGTCGGCGATCTGGTCGGCGTCGGTTGCATCGTCGACAGCTGCAAACACTGTGAAGACTGCGAAACCGGCCTGGAAAACTACTGCGACAGCATGATCGGCACCTACAACTTCCCGACCCCGGACGCCCCCGGCTGGACGCTCGGCGGCTACTCGCAAAACATCGTGGTGCATGAGCGTTACGTGCTGCGCATCCGACACCCCGAAGCACAACTGGCCGCCGTCGCACCGCTGCTGTGCGCGGGCATCACCACTTACTCGCCGCTGCGTCAGTGGAACGCCGGGCCGGGCAAGAAGATCGGCGTAGTCGGCATCGGCGGCCTGGGCCATATGGGCATCAAACTGGCCCACGCGATGGGTGCGCACGTCGTGGCGTTCACCACCTCCGAATCCAAGCGTGAGGCAGCCAAAGCACTGGGCGCCGATGAAGTGGTGGTGTCGCGCAATCCGGAAGAAATGGCTGCGCACACCAAGAGCTTCGACTTCATCCTCAACACCGTCGCCGCCCCGCATGATCTCGATGCGTTCCTGGTGCTGCTCAAGCGTGACGGCGCCCTGACACTGGTCGGCGCGCCCGCCTCGCCGCATCCATCGCCGAACGTGTTCAACCTGATCATGAAACGGCGCACCATCGCCGGCTCGATGATCGGCGGCATTCCCGAGACCCAGGAGATGCTGGATTTCTGCGCCGAGCACGGCATCGTGTCCGACATCGAACTGATTCGCGCGGATCAGATCAATGAGTCCTATGAGCGGATGCTCAAGGGCGATGTGAAGTATCGGTTTGTGATTGATAACGCGACGTTGGCAGGCTGAGCGCCGGGCTCGACGAACGCGTTAATGTAACGACGAAAATCCCGGGCGCTTCAATGCCCCGGGATGACCGTTTGCCCAAAACCCGACTGTTGCCGAGATCGCTTCGCGACCGTTCATTTACCCAGATTCTGATTCATCAGATTGTCCAGTACCGGTTGTTGACTGGCGGCTTGCCAGTCGCGCCAATGCTTGCACCCCTCCACGTTGATTTCCGCTGCATGACTGCGCGCATCGCAGATCATTGCCCACTTTTGCCTCAAGGTCGGATATTTAATGAAGTCCGCCCGGGTGGGTGGCTCACAGCCGGATAACGTGGCGACCGACAGAATGGTGGCCGCGAGTTTCCAGGCGAGTGGATAGCTGCTGGCTGGCGTCATGACAATGAATCCCCCTTCCGGGAGACCCTCCTGAAGTAATGAAAAAACCTGCTGTTTTCATAGGCTGCAGAAGAATCTTAGGGATTGATTGGCCCCTCCACGAGATCCACTTTCAGGTTATTTCATGGAACCATTTCCACGCACGAGTGGCGCCTTCGAGGCCTGGCCGTAGTGGCGGATAAGGCACGCCATCTGGCCCAGCGCGCACAAGACACCGTCAGCGAAACCCGGGATGGCTTTCCAAAATCACTCCATTTGAAGTAGCCTTTTGATATCAAAAAGATATCAAACGTCTTCGAAGGTCGTCAGACCCGAGTTTTTGCGGAAAGGAATTCCATGAACAACGTCATTACGTAAACGCCTGCTTTTGCATTGATCTTTCCCCCCACACCCAGTAAAAAACCCTCTCCCTTTTCCATCCTCGCAAGGAGCAGCGGATGCTCGAGCTATCCACGGATCGACTGGACCTGCGCACGATGGTCGAGTCCGACTGGCCTCTGTTCCTCAGGCTGCATTCCGAGCCGCAGACCATGCAGTACGTGTTCGGCGAAATTGCCGAGGAGCAGGTTCGCAAAGGTTTCGAACATCGGCTCCCGGCGTGGAGGCCGCAATCAGAGCACTGGTTGTGCCTGGTGGTGATCGACAGGGTCAGCGGCCAGGAGCTGGGCGTGACCGGGTTGCGCATTCTCTCGCCCGGGCATGCCGAGGTGGGTTGCCTGCTGTTGCCGGAACATCAGGGCAAAGGTTTTGGTACCGAGTCGCGGCAGGCAATCATCGACCATGCCGCATCCATCGGGCTGGACTCGTTGGAGTCGACCGTGACCGACGGTAATATCGCGTCCTGCAAGGTGCTGGAGAAATGCGGCTTTGTGTTCGCACGTCGTGTGCCGCAGGCCTACCAGATCGGTGATCGGTGGTTCGACGATCTGATCTATCACTATCAAATCCGCTGAGCCTTACGCTCAACGACTCGCCAAGGAGGCCTCTCGTCGTGAATCCCTATCAATGCCTGCCACCCCGCTCCTTCTGGCGTACGGCCGTGGCCGACAAGTCCGCGCTGGACATCGGTGAGCTGTGGACACCGCAATTCGAGATCGGCAACAAGGACGCCATCGTCACCGCCGGTTCCTGTTTTGCCCAGCACATCGGCCGCGCGCTGGTTGCGCGCGGTATGAACTGGCTGGATGCGGAACCCGCCCCGGACGCGTTGCCTGAAGCAGACTGGAAGGCCCACAACTACGGGGTGTTTTCGTTCCGCACCGGCAATCTTTATACCCCGGCGATGTTGTGCCAATGGCTTGAATGGGCGCTGGGCGTGAGCGCTCCGCCGGATGAGGTCTGGGTGCATGACGGGCGTTTCTTCGATCCGTTCCGCCCCGCCGTGGAGCCTGACGGATTTGCCAGCGAGCAGGCGTTGTTCGAGTCGCGTGAGGCCACCCTCGACGCCATCCGCGAAGCGTTGCGCCGCGCCAAAGTGTTCGTCTTCACCCTCGGGCTGACCGAAGCCTGGCAACATCGCGAGACCGGTCTGGTGTATCCCGTGTGTCCCGGCACCGTGCGTGGCACTTTCGATCCGTTGCTCCACCGGTTCTGCAACTTCGGTTTCATGGACACTTATGGCGACATGGTCAGGGCGCTGGAGTTGATGCGGTCGATCAACCCGCAACTGCGTCTGCTGCTCACCGTTTCACCGGTGCCCCTGACGGCAACCGCCACCGGGCAACATGTGCTGAGCGCCACCACTTACTCCAAATCGGTGCTGCGTGCAGTCGCCGGGCAGTTGTGTGAAGACCTGCCCGACGTCGACTATTTCCCGTCCTACGAAATCATCACCGGCACCCCGTTCAAGGGCGCGTTCTACCAGCCCAACCAGCGGGAAGTGACACCAGAAGGTGTGGCGTTCGTAATGCAGCAATTCTTTGCCGGGCTCGACGCGGTTCAATCGGTGCAGGCGCCGACCACCTCCCCTTCCACCCGCGTGTCCAGCGAGGATCTTGTCTGTGAAGACGCCGTACTCGATTACTACGCCTAGGTTTCTGCTGCTGGGCGACTCCCATGCCGGCGTCATCGGCAAGGCAGCGCAGGCCCGTGAACTGCCTTTCGGCGGCGGCCCGCTGGGAACCGGTCGGGACTTCGCCGTCGACTTCTTCAGCCTGGCGCGCAATGACGTGGTCTTTCGGGATGGGGAAATGGATCGGCTGTATCGCCAGGCTCTCGATACGCTGAAAGTGCCGCAACTGGCGAAGGTCAGCGTGCCGCTGGTGAGCACTATAGGCCTGAGCCTGCACTACCTCGCCACCGCGCCGAACTGGACCTGCTACCAGAATGCGCACGGCGAGCTCGACGACGGTTTTCTCGCCGGGCCGTTGTTCGAGGCGGTCATCGACACCCTGTCCCGCCCTGCGCTGGCTTTCTATGAACAGGCCCTGGCGCTGAACCTCAAGGTGTTCGCCGTATTGCCGCCGCAACGGGTGCCGGAGCTCTCCGACACGCGCGTGTTCATGGCCGCACAGTCATTGCTGATCGAACGCCTGCAAGGGCTTGGCGTCGAGCTGATCGACGTGCGCGAGGCGGCGAATGATGAGCAGGGTTTTCAGCGTGAGGCGTTCTGCGAAGTGGATGACCCGCTGCACGGCAATCTGGCATTCGGTGAGTTGATCGTCGAGCAACTGATCCGTCGCGGCGTCTAGCACCTGTGGGAGCAAGTGGCTCCCACAGGTTTTTTCAGCACCATCAAGCCTTGGGCTGCGTCCCGAGGATCGTCACCCGCTCGCCATAACGCGAATGCGGGAAATAATCCCAGATCGCGTGGTGCTGGGTGCAGCGGTTGTCCCAGAACACCAGCGTGTTCGGCGCCCAGCGTACGCGACAGCTGAGAGACGGTTCCCGAGCCACCAGGTCGAACAGCATGTTCAACAGCACCTGACTTTCGCCACCGGACAACTGCACGATGTGCGATGTGAAACCGGAATTGACGAACAGCGACTTGCGCCCGGTTTCCGGGTGACGCACCACCACCGGGTGTTCGGTTTTAGGCAGATTGGCCGGCGCTTCGTAACCTTTCCACGGGATCGCACCGTCATGAATCGCGGTCAATTCGCCGAGAAACTGCTGCATCGTCGGCGAGAGCATTTCGATCGCCAGGTGCATGTTGGCGAACAACGTATCGCCGCCCGTGCCGATGGCCGGGGTTTCCTTGACGTACAGCATCGATCCCATGGACGGCGCCAGGTCGGCCGTGCCGTCGGTGTGCCAGGTCTCGCCGGCCACATAGCGCGATTGCGCATTGGCGCGGATCACCACCAGTTCCGGGTCATCGCCGTCGATGTCTTCCACCGGCAAGGCCCGCAGTTCGCCGAACAGCCGGCCAAACGCCTTGTGTTCCTCGACCGTCAGATGCTGATCGCGGAACACCAGCACGTGGTTCTCCAGAAAGGCCCGGCGGATTTCCGCGAGTTGATCGTCGCTCAGCGGTTGCGAAAGATCGACGCCGCCGATTTCGGCACCGATGATCGGCGTGATCCGGTCGACCGTGATGCGCTGATACGGTGCGCGCTTTTCTGCCGCGATGCGCTCGATTGCCTTGAGTGCCAACTGATCCATGTTCCCTCACCTTTTTTATTGGAACGACGCCGACGACGGCGACAGGGTCTCGCGCAGCGACCGTGGTCGCATGTCGATCCAGTGTTGATTGATGTAATCCAGGCAGACCTGGCGTTCGCCACGCATCCCGGCTGCACTCCAGCCGCTGGCCATCGGCTTGCCCGCCGGCCACAGGGAATACTGACCTTGGGCATTGATCACCACCTCGAATTGCAGCTGTGCGTCATTCATGTCGCTCTCCTGTTGAATGGGATTGCAGCGGGGTCAGGTGCCGGGCCAGCCCTTCTGCGAGGTAGCTGAACAGCACACGCCGCTGCTCGTCGGTCTGCGCACAGGCCCAGACGTACACCCGCGCCGACGCCGCGCACACCTGTGCGTACGCGTCAGCATCGTCAGTCGCGAATGCTTTGGCCGAAACTTCCACATTGGCACTCGCATGGGCCTGGGCAAACGCAGTGGCACTGGCTTCGGTATTGAGTTGCGCGTAATACACCGCGAACGCCTCGGCATCGCCGAAGTGCTCGGCGATCATGGCGGTGTTGCTCGGCGCGAGTCCGTAAGTCATCGCACTGGCATGGGCCTGGGCGTACGCCGCGTCGTAGGCATAGGCCCGTCGATACAGCGCCAGCAACACCGGTTTGAGCGTGGCCCGCCATTCGCCCTGACGCCCGGACAAGCCGAGCGCCGCCCGTTGGTGCAGGCTTTGCAAGGCGAGCAGCGCTGGCCGATGTTCCGGCAAGGCCTCACAGAGCATCGGCAGCACCACGTCGGCTTGCCAACCATGAACCCGCCGAAGCGACTGCGGTTCATCGACCCTGTAAATCCTTTGAAGCAAGACATCGGGCTGCTCTTCGCACAGCACCTGCGCCAAGGTCGGCAACCACCGAGGCATTGAAATCGGCTCATTCATATCGACGGCCCCTCCGTGCCAATCACCTCGGCCAGCATCCGCGCCCAGCGACCCGCCACGATGCCGTAGTGATCGGTGTCCAGCCGTTGCCAACTGCGCAATTGCGGCAGCAATGCCTGCCAGTTGCGTTGCAGGTCATCCATGCTCCAGGCGTCGCCCAGCCCATAAGGGTTGGCGTGCCCGGCGATGAACATCCGAACCGGTGTGGCGGCCAACGCGGGTGGCTGGAAGTCGACCATGCTGGTCATATTGTTGCGACAGCACACTGTCAGCCGTTGCAGATAAGCCTGACGCTCCTCGGACATCGCCAGCCCTTCAACGTCAGGCCAGCGCTGGGCGAACTCACGCTGGAACACCTGTTCGATGGTCCGCTCGTCGATGCTGGCCAGCTCCGCACCGGCATCCGGCGCGGGTGGATCGATCAGGTACAGCAGCGGTTGCCTGAAGCCGTCAGCCTGGGCTTGCTGACACAGTGCCTGCGCCACCCAGGCACCGAACGACCAACCCGCCAGGCGCCAGGCACAGCCGGCCGGGAGGTGGGCCTTGATTGCCTCCAGATACAACCGGGCGCGCTCGACGATGCTGATGTTCGGTAGCGCCGGCAGACGCAACGCAGGGTCCGCAATCACGCACACCCCAAGATCCGCAGGCAGCGCCGAAACCAGTTCCCGGTAGGCCTGAACATCACCGCCCACCGGGTGAATCAGATACAGCCACTCGCGCCCGGCGCCGGCATGCCACTGATCGATCCGCACCGCGCCGCTCCAACTGCTCTGCGCGGCAGTTGGCGCCTCGACCGAGCAGGCTGTCACCAACCCCAACACCTCGCTCAGGCTGACCTTGTGACTGAACTGCGACAGCTGGAACACCTCACCGGTGGCCGCTTGCAGTTCGTCGATCAGGTCCAGCAAGGTCAGCGAATCCGCGCCCAGGTCGTACAGCGAATCGTCGTCCTCCAGATTCGTCACGCCGAGCCATTTGCACAGGCATTCACGCAGACGCACGGAAAGATCCACGCCCTTCGGCGCTTCGACCTGCGCCCTCGCGGCGCCATGGCGAACCGGATAAAAGCGCCGCGCGGTGTCGATGCCAGTGGTGGAGACAAGCAATTGCGGCAACTGCGCCGCCATCGCCAGATCGAATACCCGACAACCCTCTTCGGCCGACAAGCCGACCGTCAGATGTTCCTGATGCGCAACGTCACCGCCATTGCTGGTCGTGGCCATGCCGATGTCACGCCAGATGTCCCAGTTGATCCCCAGGCGCAGGCAAGTACTGGCCGAATCCGCCCGGTAATGAGTGAAACCGTCGAGCACACCGCTGGCCGCTGAATAGTCCAGGTGCCCCGCGCCGCCGAACAATGCCGACATCGACGAGCAGTACAGGACGAAGCCCGGCGAAAGCTGTTCGATCAGGCTTTCGACCGCCAGCATGCCGCGGGTCTTGGCGGCCATCGCCTCGGCCATCTGCCGGGTATCGCGATGGCGAATCAGACTGCCCGCGCCGACACCTGCCGCATGAATCACCCCGCTCAGACGACCGTAACGCCCGGCCAGTTGATCGAGTACCTGCGGCCAACGCGACAGATCGGCGATGTCCGCCTGAACGCAGTCGATTCTCGGCGCATAAGTCGCGAGATTTGCAGGCAACTGTCCCTGACGCGAGAGCAACACCACACGCCGCCCTGGCGCTTGCAGCAGGTGTTCACACAGGGTCCGACCGATCCCGCCCGTGCCGCCCAGCACCAGAAACGTGCCGTCGTCCGGCAACAGGCTGGAGGTGGTCGCCAGGCTCGGCAATGGCTGGGATATCAGTCGTGGCTGCCACAGGTAACCGTCACGCACCGCCATTCGCCGAGGCAACGCGGCCGGATCGACAAGCAACGCCGCCAACTCCCCGGCCTGCGTATCAAGGTGCGGCGACGGCCAGTCCAGCCAGTGGCAACGCACCGGGTATTCCTGCGGCACCACTTCGGTGATCCCGGCCAGTGCCGCCAATTCGGGACGCCGAACCTCGCCGTCCACCGGGCACGCCTGCCACGACATCAACCACAACCGCAGACGTGTCGTGCGTGCAGTTTGCCCCCAGGCCTGCATCAGTGCGCTGACCGTGTCCAGACAGGCCCACTGCGCCAGATCCAGAGACTGCTCGTTGACTGCGCCTGACACCGCCAGCGGCAAGGTGTGCAGCCAGTCGAGTTCGCCGAGTTCATGCTCTACAGCATCGGTGAGTAAACGGCCCAATGCTTCGGAATCCAACGGATCAAGCTCGAAGCGATCAGCGCCCAGTTGCTTGAAGCCATTTCCGGCGCGCACTTGAACCACGCGTCGATAAACAGCCCGCAGGTGCTCCAGCAACGTCGAGTTGGGCGCTTCATGGCTGCAAAGGATCAACGTTTCTCGTTTGGCATCAGATGCCTTCACGCTCAGGCGCTGTACACGAACCCACTGCCGCTGATGAAACCACTGCGCCAGCGGTTGCCGCTCGATGCCTGCCGAAACGGGGGCAACGAATTCGGCAGCGGGTTGAAACCGATAAGTCTGAAGATCGAACGACGCTGGCGGCAAATCCCACGGCGGTGGCGCCGAGCGCTGCGGCCACTGGATAGTTGCGCCTTCGTACCACGCCTCCAGCAATGCCTGCGCTGAATGATCACGGGCGATCATCTGTACACCCGACGCGGTGATTTCCTTGATCGTTGTCGGCAGCAAAGGAATTTCGTCACCCGGCCGGCAGACCATCGCAAAGCGCCAGCGCAGTTGCCGGCGACCTGACTGCAAGTGGCGCAGCAACGCGGTCTGCTGCTCTGGATGCGCTTGCATGTGCTCGCGGATCGCCGCGATATCGCGCAGCAATTCCGCTCGACTGTGGGCCGAAACCATCAGCAGTGGCAGCGTTTCCTCGGTCAAGTCCTGCGCCTTGGGTGCGGCGCCGACAATCACATGGGCGTTGGTTCCACCGATCCCGAAACTGCTGACACCGGCCAGACGCCGCCGCCCTTCCGGCCATGGCCGGGACGTGGTGGGTACGTAGAACGGCGAAAGCTCCAGATCGATCTGCGGATTGATCCGGCCGAACCCGAGATTCGGCGGCAGCACGCCATGGAACACCGCGAGGCTTGCGCGAATCAGACCGACCACCCCCGCCGCCGCCCCCAGATGTCCGATCTGGCTCTTCACTGAGGCCAACGCGCATTGACCGGCCGGCGCATCGCCGAAGGCCTTGGTCAACGCCGCGACTTCGATCGGATCGCCCAGCAAGGTGCCGGTACCGTGGGCTTCGATGTAGCCGATGTCGGCACCGGTCAATCCGGCGCGACTCAAGGCGTCGCTGATGACCGCGCTCTGCCCGGTCACCGACGGCGCGGTGTAACTCATCTTGGCCCGGCCATCGTTGTTCAGTGCAGTGCCTTCGAGCAACGCGTAGATCCGGTCGCCATCCGCCCGCGCCCTGGCCAATGGCTTGAGCACCACCACGCCATAACCACTGGCGCCGATGGTCCCGCTGGCGTCGTCGCTGAATGGTCGGCACAGGCCATCGGCGGAAAAGATGTGCTGCGAGCGATGACGGTAACCATCGCTCAGGGTCGGGTCGATCAACACCCCGGCCGCCAGCATCACATCACTGTCGCCCTGGCGCAGCATCGAACTGGCCAGGTGCACGGCGATCAGCGAGCTGCCGCACGCCGCCTGCACGCTCAGGGCCGGGCCGTTGAGGTCCAGGTGATACGCGGCTTTGGTCGCCAGAAAGTCCTTGTCGTGATGCAGCGCCATCTGGAAGCCGTCCGGCAGATCGCCTTCCGCGGTGTCGCGCAGCATCTGCTGGAAGTACGTGGTTTCGCCGCAACTGGCGATCAGGCCGATGCGCGGGCCATCCGCCGACGGAACGATGGCCGCGTGTTGCAGAGCCTGCACACAGCCCATCAGCAGATGCCGCTGTTGCGGGTCCATCAGCCGTGCTTCCTGGCGGCTGATGCCGAAATATTCGGGATCGAAATCGAGCATGCCGGCCAGTTGGCTGCGGGCGCCGATCAGGCCTTCTTCCGCGGCAAAGTGCTCGATGCCCAGCTCGTTACCCTGCACCATCGCCCAGAACTCGGACAGGTTCTGTGCCCCGGCCACATTGACCGACATGCCGATGATCGCCATCGGTTGATGGCTTGCATCGGCTTGTCGTACGCGCTCTACCGCCGCCACTGGCGCGGTCGACAGATGCGCCGCCAGACGCCGTATCGTGACGTGTTCGAACAGGTCGGCCATCGTCACCTTGTGCGGCAGTTCCTGGGTGTAACGCGCATGCAGACGCATCAGGCCGAGGCTGGTGGCGCCGGCCTCGAAGAAGGTTTGCTCCGGTTCGATGTCACGGCCGATGACTGTCTGGAACAGCTCGCTCAGTTGCCGCTCCAGTGCGGTCAATTGAACAACCGGTTGTGGTGTGCTGCGCCGCTCCAAAGCCGCACCTAAATTCGGCAAAGCCTTGCGGTCAATCTTGCCGCTGGGGGTGCGTGGCCAGATGTCGATCCGCCGATATTCATCTATTCGCACATGGGATGGCAGTCGGTGCGCCACCTGACGATCCAGCTGTTGAGACGTCGCGGGCTCGCCATCGAGTTGCAGCCACGCGGTCAAGCGTGGTGGATCGGTCTGAACCGCCACCACCGCGTTGACCACGTCCGACACCTGCATCAGCGCCGCTTCGATCTGCCCCAACTCCAGACGATGGCCGCTGAGTTTGATCTGCTGATCGTCGCGTCCGAGATAATGTAAGCAGCCCTGAGCGTCGGCCCATGCCAGATCGCCGGTGCGGTAGAACAAGCAGCCCTCAGCCAACTCGACGAACCGCGCCGCATTCAACGCAGGATCTGCCAGATAACAACGCTCAACCATCGGCCCTGCCACCAGCAGGTAACCACGGCAGCCGTTCGGCACCGGGCGGTCGTGCTCATCGACCAACAGCAACCGGGCATTCCCAACGGCATGGCCAATCGGTGCCCGCAGCGGCCAGTCCCGCGCCACGGCTGGCAAACGCAACGCGCTGACCACGTGGGTTTCGGTCGGGCCATAGTGATTGAACAACGAAGCTTGCGGCATGCCGCCGAACCAGTTGCGCAGCGCGTCCGTGCAGAGCAGTTGCTCGCCAGCCGTGATCACCTCACGCAACGCCAACGGATAAATGCCCCGGGCCACGGCGGTTTGTGCCAGATGCTGCAAGGCCACGTAAGGCAGGAACAACCGTTCGATCCGCGCCTCGACCATGTAACCCAGCAACGCCTCGGCATCCTGACGCCAGCGCGGCGTGATCAGGTGATAGCAGCCGCCCCCGCACAGGGTGCTGAAAATCTCCTGAAACGACACGTCGAACGACAGCATGGAGAACTGCAAGGTCACCGCTTTCGCCGGTAACTGCCCTTCCGTGCGCTGCCATTGCAGCAGGTTGCACAGAGTGCGCTCCGACACTTGCACGCCTTTCGGCATGCCGGTTGAGCCAGAGGTAAACAGCGTGTAAAGCGGTCGTTCACCGGCATGACGTGGACGCTCGAACGATCCCGGATCGGTGTGCAGATCGACCCGGTGAACGGCGAATCGTCCGGCATTCAGATCATCGAGCGCGGCCGCCGTCGCGTCGCTGAACAACAGGCAATGCGGCTGCGCCTGCTCCAGCACCTGACGCTGGATCGCCATCGGGTAAGCGGGATCCAGCGGCACGGCCGTCAGGTTGAGTTTGGCCAGCGCCAGCAACGCGACGATGTGCTCCACCGACGCGTCGAGAAACAGCACGACATGCAACGGAGCATTCCCGGCCGGCAATGGATGACGCTCGACCAAGTCAGCAGCCAGAACGTCGGCCAGTCCATTCAGCTCGCCATAGGTGAGGCGGCGCTGACCTTTAACCAACGCAACCGCATCCGGCGTGCAATGGACCTGATGCTCGAACCAGTCCGCAAGGGTGTTGAATGGCAGCTCGCCCTTCGGCCCTTCACTGGCCGGGGCCAGACCGTGTCGATAAGGACCGAGCAGACTGTCGAGCGTGGCCGCCGGGCTTTCCAGCAACAGGTCCAGACCACGGCGGAACAATGCGTTCAGCGTGCTCACCTGTTCTGCATCGAAATAGCTGCACTGATATTCCCACCAGCACTCCAGCTGCGAGCCGCTGCCCACCATCAACAAAGTCAGCGGGCACTTGGCGTGCAGGTGTTCGTTGAACTCAAGGGTGGCGCGCAGGTTTGAGTCGGCCAATGCGGCGTAATCGGTGTTTTCCAGCACGAACATGAAATCGAACAGTGCGGTATTCGATGAAAGCCGCAGATCTTCCACCAGATCCGCCAGCGCCACGTCCTGCAATGCCAGCACCTCACGCACGCTAGCGGTCTGCTGGCGCAACTGCTCGCCGAGGGTCAGTGCGTGGTTTACGGTGGTGGGGATCAGCACGGTGTTGGCGAACATGCCGACGCTGTCTTCGAACTCCGCCAGTGGCCGGTTGGACACCGGGCTGGCGATCCGTGGCCGCTCGCACCCGGTCAAGGCGTACAGGCTCCAGGCGAAGACACTGAACAGCACTTCGAAACGGGTCAGTCGCTGTTGCGTGCAAAAGCGCTCGAGGGCGGTGCTGCGCACGGTGCCCAAGGGTTCTCGATGCAACCGGGCGTCCGGGCTGATTTCGCGCATTGGCATCAATGCAGGAGATGGTTCTTGCTGCCGACGATGCAACTCGGCCAATGCGCGACGCTGGTCGCGGTAATGCGGATCGATGCTCCACTGGCGCTGCCACTGGCCAAACTCCAGCGTCGTCAGACGTGCTGACGGCTCAGGGCTTTCGCAACCCTGCACAGCGTCGTTGTAGAGCTGCGTCAGGTCGTCGAACAACAGGTTCACCGACCAGCCATCGACGATGATGTGATGCAGGTTCAGCAACAGCCGGCAGCTGCCATCGGCAAACGGCAACAGCCACGCCTGACACAGGTTCGGCGTGGTCAGGTCGAACGGTGTGCTGAACACCAGTTCCGCGAACGCCTGCCAGTTGTCTTCGGGGAAATGCCCGACGGCGAAGGTTCGGCAGGCCGGGCCTTGCTCGGCGATCACCTGATCAAGCCCATCGGCACCGGGCACGAACGCCGTGCGCAATCCGGGATGGCGCAGCACCAGACGTCCCACGGCCTCGGCCAGCGCTGGTAGATCGACACCTGTCGCCAGATGCAGAATCAACGGCACGCTGTAAGCAGTCGAGGTTGGCGAACGTTGCTGCAACAGCCACAAGCGGCGCTGTTCGGCGGTGGCCGGCAGGCGTTTGGCGCTACTGATCGGAGGCGCAGGTGGGTAGATCGAATCGTAATTCCGCTCACCCGTCAGTCGTTCGGCCAATGACGAAAAAGGCTCGATGAGCAACGTGTCGATGGTGAGCTCGCGTTGCCAATGGTTACGAATCGCCGAGCGCAGACGCATGGCCTTGAGCGAATCACCGCCACTGCCCAGCCAGTCATCTTGCGCACTCAGGCTCGGTTGGCCGAGCAGCGAACGGGCCTGACCCAGCAACCAGTCCAGCGTCGGTGAAGCGTTGTCGTTTTCAATGGCCACCAAGGCTGAGTGCCACGGATTCAGCGGTTGGACCAGCAAGCCATCACGATCGATCTTGCCATTGGCCGTCAGCGGCAGGCGCTCCAGCAGGAACAACTGATGCGGGCGCATGTACGGCGCCAGTTGCGCCCGCAGATGGGTTTCGAAGGCGTGATAGTCCAGATCCCCGCGCGGCACGATAAACGCCAGCATCTGATGATCTTCAGCCGCCTGACGCCGAGTGCAGACATACACCTGCGCCACGCCCGGATGCTCCAGCATCCGTTGCTCCACCTCCCCCGGTTCGATCCGGAAGCCGCGAATCTTCACCTGACGGTCGACCCGTCCCAGACACTCGATCAAGCCTTCGGCATTGCACCTCACCAGATCGCCAGTGCGGTAATGGACGTGTGCACCACCGTCGAGGTCGGGCAAACGGACGAACTGACGGGCCGTTTCTTCAGGGCGGTTGCGGTAGCCACGGGCGACGCCGCTGCCACTCAAATACAGCTCGCCCACCTCTCCCGCCGGCACCGGTCGTTGCTGCTCATCCAGCACCTGCACGCCAGTGTCCGGCAGTGGTCGGCCAATGGGCACCGAGTCGCCGGTAAAGTCACGGCTGATCGGCCAGCACAGGGCAAACGTGGTGCATTCGGTGGGGCCATAGACGTTGTGAATCCGGCACTGGCTCTCAGGGTTGGCGCGGTACCACGCACGCACGGCAGCGGCGCTGATCTGCTCGCCGCCAATCAGCACCTGCCGCACGCTGGAAAAACACGACGGCCACTCGGCGATCAAGGTGTTGAACAGCGACACCGTCATGAACAGGTTGTCGACCCGCGTCCGCTCCAGCACCTCGGCCAGCCGGCGTGCATCCAGCACGTCCTCGTCGGCGATCATCACGCAGCAGCCACCGTTGAGCAGCGGTGCCCACAGCTCGAAACTGCACGCATCGAACGCCGGGTTGGACAGACAGGCGAAGCGGTCCGTCGGACGAATTTCGATATAGCCGTCGGTGTGCACCAGGCGCAGCAAGCCGCGCTCGCCGACCTCGACCGCTTTCGGCGTGCCGGTGGTGCCCGAGGTGTAGAACAGGAACATCACCTCGGCAAAGTCTTCAGCCAGCGCTTGCGGCGGGACGTCCGGTTGATCGAGCAAGGCCTCGACGCTGGTTTGCCACAATGAAGGCGACCACAGCGATTCCTCATCCTGGGTAATCAGGCCGACACACGCCGCATCCGCCAGCATCAACTCACGGCGTTTGAACGGGCTGGCACGGTCCAGCGGCACGACCACCGCGCCCACCTTCAATGCGCCAAGGATCGCCGCCAGCCATTGCCAGCAACGCGGCATGCACAGCGCCAGCGACTGGCCGGGCTCGACGCCACGCGCCAGCAACCCTCGGGCGATGCGCTCGCTGGCGCTGGCCAGTTCGGCGTAGGTCAGGGTTACCGCCCCGTCGATGACGGCCGGGGCTTGCGGATTACGCTGCACTTGCTCGGCGAAACGTGCCAGCAACGTCAGATCATTGGGCGCACTCATCATTTCGCCTCCTGCGCGTCGAAGCGTTGCAGCTCCCGACGGATGATTTGCGAAACCCGATGGATTTCCGCACTTTCAAGCATGTCCCAGTGCCCGCCGCTGACCAGTTTCGCCAGATAGCCGTGGCCGTGGCCGTGGCCGTGGCCGGCGCGGCGACGCCAGAATCCGCGCAGTTCATGCAACTGATGGCGGCTGAAATCTTCTCGGGCCTGAATCAGCACCACACGCCGGGCTTGCGGCGCACATTCATAGGCGGCCATCGCCATTCGGTTGTGGTTGTAAATGTGGAAATAGCGCTCGACTTGCGCGTCTTCGATACCGGGGTACATGCCGTTGAAGCGCACCAGTTTGTCGCGGAACTCGGCCATGTCCACGGTGCCGATCTGCTCGCGGAAACCCGGATCGTCGCTGCCCTGGGTATCGAGCAGCACCACGGTCACCTGACGATGCCCCGCCGCCGTCAACAGCCGAGCCATTTCATAGGCCACCAGACCACCGAACGACAATCCGGTGAGGATCAGCGGTTGCGCGGTCAGCGGTTCGATCAGCCGCAGATAGGCCTCGGCCATTGCTTCGACTGTCGGCTCGGTACTCTCCCCCGGATTCAGCCCCGGCGATTGCACACCATAAACGCCGGCCTCATCCGGCAACACCTTGGCCAGCGACAGGTAGCAGAACGCCGTACCGCCCGCCGGATGAATGCACACCACATTGCTCTGCCCCGCGCCACGGCGGAATTCGATCAGATTGCCCTGCGCAACCGCCGGGTTGGCCCCGACCCGCAGCCAACCGCCCAGCGCCTCGATGGTCGGGTAGCTGAGCACCACGCGTACCGGCATTTCAACCGCGAACACCTGGCTGATTTCATGGGCCATCTTGATCGCGGCGATGGAGGTGCCGCCGACATTGAAGAAGTTGTCGCGAATGCCGATCTGCGGCACCAGCAGCAGGCGTTTCCAGATCTGGTACAGCGTCAGTTCGATGTGATCGCGCGGGCTGCTCAGGTTGACCTGACGATTGACCATTTCTTCATCCGCCAACGCAGTCAGTGCGGCACGGTCGACCTTGCCATTGGCGGTCAGTGGCAGCGCGTCCAGCCACAGATAACTGCCGGGGACGACCGCTCGGGGCAGTGTCGTCGCCAGATGGGCCTGCACCGCCGCTTCATCCATCGATTCGGCGACCACACAACAGGCCACCAGCCGCTGATCCTGCGCCGCTTCGCCGACCATCAGCACCACGGCGCTGCGAATGCCGGGAAACGCTTCGAGCCGGGCTTCGATCTCGCCCAGTTCCAGACGCACGCCGCGCAACTTGACCTGAAAATCGTTGCGCCCCAGAAACTCCAGCTGACCATCCGGCCGATAGCGCGCCAGATCGCCGCTGCGATAGAGCCGATCGCCTGTCACAAACGGATTGTCGATAAAGCGCTCGGCACTGAGCTGCGCCAGCCCCAGATAACCCCGAGCGACGCCGACACCGCCAATGTGCAATTGCCCGGTGACGCCCACCGGCACTGGCTCATCGCGGTCATCGAGTACGTAAAAACGGTTATTGGAAATCGGCCGGCCGATCGGCAGTTGCCGGGCCGGCACCTCGGCGCCCGGTTCCAGGGTCCAGATGCTGTTGATCACCGTGGTTTCGGTCGGGCCGTAGACGTTGTGCAGCCGCGCATGGGGCAGGCGCTCCTGAAAACGCCGGGCCAGGGCTGGCGGGAGTTCACCGCCGCCGCTGAACACATCGGTCAGCGAAGCACACAGGCTGACTTCTTCGACCTCCAGAAACAGCTGCAACATCGCCGGCACGAACACCAACGCCGTGACCCGCTGCTCGCAAACTTCTCGCGCCAGATAGGCCGGTTCGTAATGTCCGCCGGGCCGTGCAATCACCAGTCGCCCACCGGTTGCCAGCGGCCAGAACGTCTCCCAGGCCGAGGCATCGAAACCGAACGGGATCTTGTGCAGCATCGCCCCCGCTTCGCCGCAGACCTGCAAACACCACAACAGCAGGTTGCTAAGGCCACGGTGGGCAACCATCGCGCCCTTCGGCAATCCGGTGGTGCCGGAGGTGTAGATCACGTAGGCGAGATGGTCAGGGGTGACGCCGACACTACGCGGATCGAGATTGTCCGCAGGCAACGACGCCCAGCTCACAGCGTCCTCTTTGAGGTCGAGGATCGGCGCTTCCCAGGTCGAACCTTGCAGTGCCTGACGCAATATCCCGTGCGCCGAGCCGAGGGTCAGCAACACCGCCGGTGTGCTGTCGCCGAGCATATGACTCAAGCGCCCCAGCGGATAATCGGGGTCCAGCGGCACATAGGCACCCCCGGCCTTGAGCACCGCCAGCAACGCCACCGGCAATTCCAGCGAGCGCTCGATGCACACCGCCACGCGCACATCCGGGCCGACACCCAACGTGCGCAAGTGCCGCGCCAGTCGGTTGGCCCGGGCATTGAGTTCGGCGTAGCTCAGCGACTCACCTTCAAAGACCACCGCGCAGGCCTGAGGGGTGCTCGCGACCTGCACTTCGACCAACTGATGCACGCATGACGCCGTTTGTGTCAGTGGCGCGGTGCGGTTGAAGTCGATCAGCACCTGCTGACGCTCAGCCTCGTTCATCAACGGCAACGCATTGATCGGTTGCTTGGCGTCGGCTGCGATCTGTTCGAGCAGATGACGGTAGTGCCCGCTCAGGCGTTCGATGGTCGCGACGTCATAGAGGTCGGTGTTGTATTCCACCAACAAGTCCAGCCGCCCTTCCCGCTCGACCCATTCAAACGCCAGATCGAACTTGGCCGTGGCACTGCTGGTGCTGTACGGCGCCAGTTCCAGCCCGGGTATCTGCACCGCGTTGCCCGGGGTGTTCTGCAACACCAGCATCACCTGGAACAACGGCGAATGACCGGGATCACGCGGCGGGTTGACGGCTTCGACCACACGGTCGAACGGCACGTCCTGGTGGGCGTGAACATCGAGCATCTGGCCACGCACGTCGCGCAGCAGTTCGGCGAAGGTCTGCTGCGGATTCAGACGCTGACGCAGCACCAGCGTGTTGACGAAGTGACCGATCAGCGGCTCGACTTCCGGGCGATTGCGGTTGGCGAACGGTGTGCCGATGCACAGATCCTGCTGACCGCTGTGGCGCCACAGCAGAACCGCCAAAGCGCCCAGCAGCACGTTGAACAGCGTGCCCTGAGTCTGACGGGCCAGCGCCGTGAGTTCGCGCAAGGTGCCGCCATCGACGGAAGAACTGAGCGTCGCGCCGACATAGCGCTGCACCAACGGTCGCGGCCGGTCGGCGGGCATGGTCGACAACAGCGGCGCGTCGTCCAGGGTGCGGCGCCAGAAATCGAGCTGCGCGTCCAGCGCCGCACCGCCCACGCGCTGTTGCTGCCAGCAGGCGTAGTCGGCGTATTGCACCGGCAATGGCGCAAGAGTCGGTGTATCGCCACGCAGATAATCACCGTACAGCGTGGCGACCTCATGCAGGATCACCCCCATCGACCAACCGTCGGCGATGATGTGATGCACGCTGTACAGCCACAGGTATTCGTCGTCGGCCACGCGCACTAACGACGCGCGCAGCAACGGCCCAGTGGCCAGATCGAACGGTGCCCGGGCGTCCTGCTCGACGGCGATGCGGACCTTTTCTTCACGCTCGCTGACTGACAACTGGCGCAGATCCGTCACCAACAACGACAGCGGCATCGATGGGTGCACCACCTGACGCGGTTCGTCATCCACACTGCAAAACGTCGTACGCAGGACTTCGTGGCGGGCAACCAGTTCGTTCAGCGCCCGCTCCAGCAGCGCGACGTTCAGTTGCCCTTTTAGCGTCACCGCCGTCGGCACGTTGTAGAAGGGATTGCCGGGCTCCAGCTGATCGAGAAACCACAGTTGCCGCTGCGAGAACGACAGCGGCCATGCCGTTTCTTCGCCAACACGGCGGGGAATCACGGCGTCATCCCGGCCACCGAGCAAGGCAATCAGTTCCTGCTTGTGACGCTTGAGTGCCTGAGTCAGCTCTTCGGTGAGAAACCCGCGAGGCGCCTTACAGCGCAGCTTGTCACCGTCCACATCAAGCACCACGCCATGGCGAGCGAACAGCGCCAGCAATTGATCGGCATTCATACTTCGAACTCCTCCATGTCTTCGTCGTCCAGGCTTTCGGTCACAGGTTCGATGGCAAATGCCTCGACCGGCGCGCGGTGCTGCTCATCGGCCGTGCGCAGCCCGCCGATCATCGAGTAGATCAATTCATGACTTGGCTCGAGGTCGAACAGCGCCGTCAGTTGCTGCTCCTCGACCGAACCGATTCCGCAAAGACCCAGGCCATGCTCGACGGCGGTCATGCTCAGCAGTTGCGCCATCGCACCGCTTTCGATGTGGCAGAAGTCGCGGCTGCGCTCGCCGTACAACGGACGTATCGCTGCCATGTCGGCAATGAAAAACAGCGAAAACGCGGCGTTCTCGTACACCGGGCGATTGACGAAATAGTCGTAGGTGTCCGGGTCGAGCAATCCGCTCTGGAGCGCCAGCAAGCGATGCTGGCGAGGATCGTAGTAATACGCGCCACCTGGCACGCCGAGCACGCGATCCGGTTTGATGTAGAGGTACGCCTGAATCGGGTACAACCCGCCCGCCGACGGGAACTGGTATTTCACCTCACCGTCGAGCTGCCCCTGCGCCAGTGCCGCCAACAAATGCGCGAAGGCTTGAGTCGCAATCGGCTGCGCGCCGAACTGGCGCACCGAGCGGTAATCGCTCAAACGCCGGGCGAAGGCCGGGTCTTGCGGCAAGTCCAATGCCACCTCCGGCAAGGTTTGAGCGAAGTCACGGCGACCGCGTTGCTCAGCCTTGAACTGCGCCCGCTGCTGCGGATCTTCGATGATGTCCTGCGATGTTTCCGGAGCCTGCTGCACGTTGCCGAGCAATTCCTGCCGCGCCCGGTTCTGGCGGTACATGCCAAGCAGATGCAGCAACGTCGGCTGGGCCAGCAATTGCGCCACATGCGGGCGGAAGTGCAAGGCGCCGGACAAGGCGTTGCTGATCCTGACGATATCGATCGAGGTCGCGCCGAGGTTCAGCAGGTTGGCATTGGCGGCAATGGATTCGCGCTTGAGCACGCCCTGCACGATTTCCACCAGTCGCTGTTCCTGCGGGCCATCGACTTCCAGCGCCGGCCCTTGTTCCTCGATTTGCTCCGATTCCGGCAGGCGCTTCTTGTCGACCTTGCCGTTTGAGGACAACGGCCAGGCTTCGACGAAGGTGAACGACGTCGGAATCATGTACGCCGGCAGCTTGTCCGTCAGGTAGTCGGTGAAGTCACTGGCCTGCAACGCCGGATCGGCCTTGAGCACATAACCCGCCAGACGTTTCTCGCCCAGCGTGCTGCCGAGAATGCGCACCACCGCGCTCTGCACGCCGGGATGGCGATTGAGCGCGGCTTCGATTTCGCCCAGCTCGATGCGATAGCCCTGCACCTTGACCTGATTGTCTTCGCGACCGAGGAATTCAATGTTGCCGTCCGCTAGCAAGCGCCCCAGGTCGCCGGTGCGATACAGCCGTTCGCCGGTCAGTGGATGCTCGAAGAAACTGCCGGCACTGAGTTTTTCATCGCGCCAGTAACCCTTGGCCAGACCGATACCGCCAATGTACAGCTGTCCCGCGACCCAGGTCGGGCGAACTTGCAACGCGTCATCCAGCACGTAGAAGCGCTGGTGATCGAGAGCCTTGCCGTAGGGAATGCTGCGCCACGCCGGGTCGACGTGTTGCACCGGATAGCAGATCGACCAGATCGACGCTTCGGTAGCGCCGCCCAGGCTGATCAGTTGCAAACCTGGCTGCAAGGCCCAGGTCCGCTCGGGCAGGGTCAACGGAATCCAGTCGCCCGACAACATCGCCACCCGCAGGCTCGCCGGTAACGCACCGCCCTCGCCCTCCACGTACTCGACCAGCATGCCGAGCAGCGCCGGCACTGAGTTCCACAGGCTGACGTGATGACGCTTGATCAATTCGAGCCAGTGCGCCGGATCGAGGGTCAGTTGCGGGTCGAGGATGACCACTGCCGCGCCCACGGCCAGCGTGCCGAAGAAGTCATAGACCGACAGGTCGAAACTCAGCGACGAGATCGCCAAGACACGGTCGGTCGGGCCGACGGCAAAACGGCGGTTGATGTCGAGCAAGGTGTTGACCGCACCGCGATGGTCGATCACCACGCCTTTCGGCTGACCGGTGGAGCCCGAGGTGTAGATCACGTAAGCGAGGTCGCTTTCGTTCACCTGCACAGGTTGCAGTGGCAATGCGTCGTTTGAGACTGCATCGGTCACCGCAATGGTCGTGACTTGCGCCGGCCATTCGATTTTGTCGAGCAGCGCCGGTTGGGTCAGGGCCAGACTCGCCTCGGCCCTTTCCAGAATATGCCGCAGCCGCTCTGCTGGCTGACTCGGTTCGATGGGCAGGTAAGCGCCGCCGGCATACAGAATCGCCAGGGTCGCCACCACTTGTTCCCAGCCGCGCTCCATCACCACCGCCACCAACCGGTTCGGCAGCACACCCTGCGCTTGCAGGCAGGCACCAAGTTGCCGGGCCTCAAAGCGCAACTGCGCGTAAGTCAGCTGCCGCGTGCCAATCACCGCCATTGCATCCGGTGTGGCGAGGGCCTGACGTTCGAACAGTTCGTGCATCAATGGCAGCGTTTGCTGAATGTCGACCGGTGCCGGCAACCGTACCTGCGGCAACAGCTGTGGCGTGTTTGCGCCCCATGCCGCCGGCTCGCACAGACTGTCGAGCAGCGCGTTGTAAGCGACAAACATCTGCTCGATCATCCCTTCCGGGAACAGTTCGTCGATGCTGTCCCAGTTGAACAACAGGCGTCCTTCCAGCTCCAGCAACGTGTGGTCGAGCCACACCTGCGGGGTCTGGGTGATGCTGTGCATGTGTTTGGCATTCAGCGCGTCGGCCAGGTTGAACTCGGCGAGTTCCGGCGCGGCTTCCGACAGTGTGCTGTTGAACACGATCGGCATCGCCGTCTGCTGCACGCCCCGGGCCTGGGACAATTCACGCAGCACCCGCACACCGCTGACCACCGAATGGTCGATGTCGCGCCACAGCTGCGCCTGCACCGCGCGGGCCTTGTCGGTAAAGGTTTGTGTCCCGTCGATGCCGACTTCCAGCAGCACCAGCGAGGTGAAGTCGCCGATGATTTCGTCGACATCCGGGTGCAACGGCATACGGTTGAACAGTGGCAGGCTCAGGGTGAAACGCGGGGTGCGACTCCAAAGCGCGAGCACTTCGCTGAAGGCGGTCAGCAGCATCACTGACGGCGTCACCGCAAACTGTTTGGCCACGGCTTTGAGCCGACTCCACTGCGCGGCCGACATGTCGCGGTCGCGGCGGGTGAAGTGCGGGTTGGCGATGCTTTCGGGTTGGCGCACCAGCGGCAGGTCTGGCGCCGGGGCCAGAGTGGTCACCCGCTCGCGCCAGTAGCCCAGCGCCTGCTCGTAGCGGCGGCCGTTGCGCAGTTGCTGTTCGGCCAGTACGTAGTCGCGGAAAGTCAGGCCCGGTTCCGCCAGTTCCAACGTCGGTTCGACGTAGAACGCCATCAGTTCGCGCGCCAGAATCTGCGTGCTCGCGGCATCGACAATCAACGCGTCGAGGCTGATGTGCAAATGAGTGATGCCGTCGTCGAGCAGCGACAGGCTGAACTCGAACAGCGGCCAGCGACTGGCATCCAGCACCTGATGGGACTGGCGTTCGCGGGTTGCTTCAAGGGTGCGTTGCGCCACGTCGGCGGGCAGACCGCGCAGATCACTGCGGGGCATGCGATAGGTCGGCACCTGCGCCAGCACCTGTTGCGTGCCGTCGCTGAGGAACACCACGCGCAGCATGTCGTGGCGCAGGATCATGCGGTTCAGCGCTAGCTCGAAACGTTCCGCGTCGAATTCGGGAATACGCAGTTCTTCGTAACCGTGGGCGCTGACGCCTCCGAGGCTGACCGTGGCTTCGCGACCAAACCAATAGGCTTGCTGGATATCGGTCAGAGGGAACGGTTCATGTCGATTAGCGCGATCCGGCTCGATCTGGATAAACGCAGGTTCAATGCTCTGGTCATCACGCGAGACCTGCGCCGCCAGATCCAGCAACACCGGCGTCTGAAACAGGCTGCTCAGGGACAACTGCGCGCCCATGCGCTGATTGATCGCGTAGATCATCCGCGTCCCCAGCAGCGAATGGCCGCCGAGGTCGAAGAAGTTGTCGTGGATGCCGACCCGCTCGCACTTGAGCACTTCGGCCCAGATCTCGGCCATCTGCCGTTCAATGTCGTCGCGCGGCGCCTCGTACGTCGCCCCGGCGCTGCGTTCCGGTGCCGGCAGCGCCTGTCGGTCGAGCTTGCCGTTGCGGGTCAGCGGCAGTTGCGAAAGCCGGACCCAGGCACTCGGGATCATGTGTTCAGGCAACTGGCGTTGCAGTTCGGCACGCAAGAACTCACTGGTCGCGGAGCCGACCACATAGGCCACCAGACGCTTGTCCCCGGCCACGTCTTCACGCAACAACACGGCGGCTTCCTGCACGCCGGGTTGCTGGTGCAACAGGCTATCGATCTCGCCGAGCTCGATGCGGAAGCCGCGCAGTTTCACCTGTTGATCGATACGACCCAGGTACTGCACGTTGCCGTCGGCCTGGAACTTCGCGAGGTCGCCGCTGCGGTACATCCGCGCGCCCGGTTCGTCAGTAAACGGGTCCGGCAGGAAGCGTTCGGCGGTCAGGTCCGGGCGATTCAGATAACCCCGGGCCAGGCAGGTGCCAGCAATGTACAACTCGCCCGCCACGCCGACCGGCACCGGATTCAGATGTTCGTCCAGCACGTACAGCCGCGCGTTGGCGATGGGACGGCCAATGGGCGGCGCGTCCGGCCAGGATTCAACCTCGTTGCAGTCGAGACTGAACTGGCTGACCACATGGGTTTCGGTCGGCCCGTACTGGTTGTGCAACTGCGCCCCACCGAGTCCATGGACAAAACCGCGCAGCTCATCGTTGATTTGCAGGGCCTCACCGGCGGTGATGATTTCGCAACCACCGGCCGGCATCGGTGCATCGGCCTCGGTCAGGCCGGCAAGTTGCTGCAACACGGCGAATGGCAGGAATGCTCGCTGCACGCCTTCGGCTACGAGTGTGGGGCGCAGCGCGGCGAGGTCCTTGCGACTGTCTTCGGTCATCAGCAACAGGCTGCCGCCCTGGCAGAGCGTGCTGCAGATTTCCTGGAAAGAGACGTCGAAGTTCAGCGAGGCGAATTGCAGCACGCGCTGCGGTGCCACAGCTTGATCGAGTTGCCAGGCGATCAGGTTATCCAACGCGCGACGGTTGTGGGCCACACCTTTCGGGCGCCCGGTGGAGCCGGAGGTGTAGAGCACGTAGCCCAGGTGTTCCGGGCTCACCGAGACCTGCGGATCATCAGTCGGGTGTTGTGCCCATTGCGATGCGTCAGTGTCCAGGCAGCAGATTTTCGTGTCGTTAACCGGCAGTCCGGCCATCAGGCTCGATTGCGTCAACAGCAAGGTCGGCGCGGCGTCGCTGAACATGAACGCCAGACGCTCGCTCGGGTAGGCAGGGTCGAATGGCACGTATGCCGCGCCGGCCTTTAGGATTGCCAACAGGCCGATGACCATTTGCGGCGAGCGTTCCAGGCACAGGCCGACGCGATGTTCAAGGCCGACGCCTTGCTCGATCAGGTAATGCGCGAGACGGTTGGCGGCGCGATTCAGTTCGCCGTAGCTCAGTTGCTCGCGCTCGGCGAGTAGTGCCACCGCGTTGGGCTTTTGCCGAGCCTGAGTCTCAAATCGCGCCACGCAATCGGGCAGTGACGACGTATCGCGTGAAGTGCGGTTCCAGTCGTGAACAATCTGCTGATGTTGCTCGGTGCTCAGCAGCTTGATCCCCGCCAGCGACTGTTCGCTGTCCTCGACCATCTGCGTCAGTACCCGACGCAGGCACTCGCCAAACTGCTCGACAGTGCCGCGTTCAAACAGGCCAGAGGCGTATTCCAGACCGCCGACAATCTGCCCGTCCCGTTCACTGAGCGCCAGTTGCAGATCGAACTTGGCCACGTGATGACTGCTCTCGACCGGCGTGACTTCAAGCCCGGTCAGCAGCAGATCGGAATCCTGATCCTGCTCCCAGGCAAACAGCACCTGGAACAGCGGACTGTGGGCCAGACTGCGCGGCGGATTGAGCAACTCCACCACTTGCTCGAACGGCAAATCCTGATGTTCCTGAGCCTCCAGCGCGACCCGTCGCGCCTGTTGCAGCCATTGCGCCACCGATGGCGTACCCGACCGGGTCATGCGCAGGGCCAGGGTGTTGACGAAGAAACCGATCAACCCTTCCAGTTCCTGCTGCGGACGGTTGGCCGATGGCACGCCGATCACCACATCGCTCTGCCCCGACAGGCGCGACAGCAGCAGCGAAAAACCGGCCAGCAAAGTCATGAACAGCGTGGTGCCTTGCTGCATGCCCAAGGCTTTCAGGCGCGCGGTCAAGGCTTCGTCAAAGACCAGCGGCACAAAACCGCCGAGGTAATCCTGCACGGGCGGACGCTTGTGATCGGTCGGCAACTCCAGCAACACCGGCGCGCCGGTGAGGGTTTCGCGCCAATAGCGGTTTTGCTGTTCCAGCACGTCACCGGTCAGCCATTGTTTCTGCCACACCGCGTAATCCACGTACTGCACGGGCAATGGCGGCAGCGGATCGTCGCGATCCTGCAACGCCGCTTCGTACAGTTGCCCCAGTTCCCGGGTGAGCACACCCATCGACCAGCCATCGGAGATGATGTGGTGCTGGGTCAGCAGCAACACATGGTCATCCGCTGCCAACCGAACCAGACTTACGCGCATCAGTGGTCCGCGGCTCAGGTCGAACGGCCGGGCGCCCTCCTCGTCGATCAACCGGGTGAGACGTTCTTGAGCATCGGGACCTTGCAGATCGGTTACGGTCAGTCGAATGCTGTGCGCGGGCGGTGAAACCTGCTGCTGCCCTTCCCCTTCAACGGCGATGAAGGTGGTGCGCAACGCGTCATGGCGTGCCACCAGTTGATTGAAGCTGCGTTCGAGCGCCGGCACATCCAGTGAGCCACGCAAACGCAGGTTCAGCGGCATGTGATACGCCGCGTTGCCACCCTCCATTTGTGCCAGAAACCACAGGCGCTGCTGAGCAGACGACAACGTTTGCGCGCCCGACCGTGAAAGGGCCGCAATGGCTGGACGAGCCGCAGCCTGACTGGCTTGCAGCCGTTCGGCGAACGCTGCCAGCACGGGTGCGGCAAACAACGTCGAAGGCGCGACTTCCAGCCCCAGCGTATGACGAATCTGCGCCAGCACGCGCATCACCAGCAGCGAATGACCGCCGAGGGCAAAGAACTGATCCTCACGCCCCACTCGCTCGACGCCGAGCACTTCGGCCCAGATCGAGGCGAGCGCGGTTTCCAGCGAGCCTTGTGGTGCCTGGTAATCCCGTTGGTCGAATGCCTCAACGTCCGGTGCCGGCAAATTGGGCCGATCGACCTTGCCGTTGGCGGTCAGCGGCAGCGCGTCAAGACGCACGAACGCGGTCGGTACCATGTAATCCGGAAGGCTGATTTTCAGCTGGTCACGCAGGGAACGCGGGCTCAGCGTTGTGCCCGGTTTTTCGCAGTAATAAGCGATCAGTCGAGGTTCACCGAGGCCGTCCTGACGCAGCAGCACCACGCTTTCACGCACGCCCGCAATGTCCGCCAGCCGGGTTTCGATTTCCCCCAATTCCAGGCGCAGGCCGCGCAACTTGGTTTGGGAGTCGTTGCGGCCGAGGAACTCCAGCTGACCGTCAGCCCGATAACGCGCAAGGTCGCCGGTTCGGTACAAGCGCTCACCCACCACGAACGGGTTGTCGATGAAGCGCTCGTCGGTGAGTTGCGGCAGGTTCAGATAACCCCGCGCCACGCCGACGCCACCGATGTACAGCTCGCCTGCGACACCCTCCGCAACAGGTGCACTTTGAGCATCGAGCAAATAAATCCGGGTATTGGGCAGTGCCCGACCGATGGGCAGCACAGTGTCGACCTGACTGGCGTCGGTGAACTCGAAACAGGTGCTGTCGATGCTCGCTTCGGTGACGCCATAGGCCTGGACGATCTGCACCCGCTCACCGCACAGTCTGCGCAATTGCCGTGCGCTGTGGGCAGTCCAGATGTCAGAGCCGCAGACCACGGTGCGCAGGAACGACAAGTCATGACCGCTCTCTTCGACCCAGACCAGCAAAGGGTTGAGCAGCGCCGGAACGAAGTCGGCAAAACCGATCTGCGCTTCCCGCATCAGGCGATACAGGGCCGGCGGGTCCATCAAAGTGTCCCGAGGGCACAGCACCAGTGTGCCGCCAAACCCCAGCGCACGAATCAGATCGGCGCTGAACACGTCGAAGGAAAAACCGGCCATTTGCAGGTGATTGATCGGCTCGCCCAAGGCATAAAGTCGTGCCCAGGCAGCGCTCACCGCGATCAGCCCGCGATGCTCGACCATCACGCCTTTCGGGGTGCCGGTCGACCCCGAGGTGTAGATCACATAGGCCAGGTGCCGAGGTGTCAGGCCTGTCGCGTAAGGATCGGGATTGTCAGGTGACTGTGAAGCCCAATGTGTTGAATCGCCCAGGTCGAGCACCGTCGGTGCAGTGGCCGATTGTTCGAGCGCGGCCAACAAGACACGCCGCGCCTGGCTCTGGGTCAGCACCACCGGCGGCGCGCTGTCGGCCAGCATGTGCGCCAGCCGCGCCGTCGGATACGCCGGGTCCAGCGGCACATAGGCGCCACCGGCCTTGAGCACCGCGAGCACGCCCACCAGCATCTCCAGCGAGCGCTCAAGACAAAGCCCGACCCGCACGTCCGGCCCGACTCCGAGGCTGCACAGGTGATGGGCCAGGCGATTGGCGCGGGTGTTGAGATCGCGGTAACTGAGCGCCTCTTCCTGCCAGCGTACGGCAATGGCCTCGGGGTTGCGCAGCACCTGCGCTTCAAACAGACCGTGCACGCACAGATCGGTGTCGAACGGAATCAAGGATGAAACGTCGGGCTGCGCGGGATTCGTCCCACGCAAGGAAGTGTTGTCGAGCATCGGAGGCTACCGTCCATGACTGCATTATTTTTGTGATCAGGCAGAGACAGCACGCGCCCTGCCAGTCAGGCCCCGGTATCAGGTACCGGTTCGGTCATTCGAATTCAGGAAGATGGCGCGGCACGCGCATGCAGACTCGCGTCGCACGCAGGCACACACAGGAAACCGGGGGGAGAAAGGCTGGCGAAGAACACCGCGGCGCGGTCCGCGCAGGCAGCTGGGGAGATGACAGAATCGTTGACGACGTCCGTCGCCCTGCTCATTGCATCGTCGATTGCAAACCGCGTGATCAATTGAAACCTCGACTTCCATTTGAGGGTCAACGACGAGGAACAGCCTGCGCGGTGGGTGACAGCGCCAGGGTGGTCCCGATCGGCTGCGACTGCCGGGTCTGTAGACACACGGCAATCTTCTGGCGCCGGGTTTGTGACCCGAAGCGCCGCCGGATAATAACCACGTTTTTTGCTGGAGAGGCAAACAAAATGTAGGAAACATGCGAAATAGATATCCGATGTTTCCTACGACACCGAGACCATATCCGGCTGATCCATGCCGCTGAGTATCTGGAGGATGACGCTCAGGACCGGGGGAACTCGACGTAGACAATAACCTTGCCGAATGGCGCACTTGCCATACCTAACGGCAACGTCACCCCCGAATACCCGGCTACTGGCGCATTGATGGTTGCAACCTGCTCTCCCGGCGCCCGGTTATCTGCGGCGACCAGCAGGAAATAGCTGCCATCTGCGGGCGCAACGCCGGCCCATTCAATGGCCAGCGCATTGGGGCCGACTAGATCATCAGCCACGAGATTGCCTTGGGCGTCGAGCACCACAGCTTTAGGTTTCAGGGCACTCTTCGCCAGCCCCATGCACATGTTGTTGCACATCGAGTTGATGTTGATGACGTAGTGCTGCCCCTTGATCAAGCGAAAGTTGAACAGTCGATAATTGCCTTGCTGCGCACCCAGGACAATGCGTGGATCCGTTGCTCCGATCTCCCAACGGTCCGGAAACAATCCACGATTGATCGGCAATGGCGTTGACGGTGCCAGGCGAATGGCTTCCTGGAAAGAGTGGGCAACCGGCGTGGTACTGGACTGAACCTGATCGGTGTAGTCGCGTTGTGAATGGTTGGTACAGCCGGCCACGGCCAGGACCATCGCAAGTGGCAGTAAGTATTTGAGCATCGGGCGTAATCCATCGAGCGCTGACGACGGGAGTCACCAGCCGAATCCAAAAGGTAAATCGTTGTCGGCGGATTGCGCTGAAGCTTGAAAGTTTCAAGCCGATTGTGGCTTGCTGGCAGGCAACTTATCCATGCTCACTGGCAGATAAAAGACATCGCGTTTTCCATTTCTTCCTCTGATGTCTTGTGATAACAAACTCATACGAGCGCCCCAATTCCTGCCAAAAGGAACGGATTTAGCGAGGCTTTGAGGCGGCGCGTATGATTCCCTTTGTCAGTGTGCAGCATTCGCCCCGTTTGTAGCCCGGATACGCAAGCATTGTTGGGTGAGCTCAAACATCTCCGGTGTGATGATGTGCGGATTCGTCTTCAACAAGTTCCAGTAGGTCGCTTTTATCCAGCCGTCATAACATTCCGCCGTCTGGTCGGCCTGAGTACCCACTGCAAACATCTTGGAAAGTGTCATCGTCAGAACGAAAAAAATGGGAGCAATCAGTAGAATATTCAGGACGAACCTGTAGAAGCCTTTCAAGGACTTTGTGTACTCTCGCAGCAGGAAGTAGATGTGTTCCGGATCCTCCACATTTTGGGTATTTAGCGTACGGATGGCATAAACATCTGACTCGGGCACCAGCACTTCGCGCGCGGGAGAAAACGGTGCTTTGCGTGCAATTACTAATTGTTGTAACTCGGCAAGTGAATCACGCAATACACGCACGCTGCCTTCACGGTCGATAAGATCACGATACGAGGCATACTTGAAGACTGTTGGCGCCGTTACCTTGTACACCAGGATAAATGCAAAAAAAGACAGCCCGCTCACCCAATACAAGTAAAGGTCGAAAGGGAACAAATATTGTTTGTTAATAGCCTGTGAAGCCGAGAGGGCTAGAGGCACGACAGTCAAAGCCACAGAGATGAGCATCAGGGCTTTGCTGTTGGCAACCATCGACAGCATTTGCCAATCTTGAGTAAAAACCAGTTCCTTGGCGGCCAGGTTCCGCGCAATCATTATCCCTGCGAGCACAATGCTGGTGACTATGTAGTACTTCCAGGGAATGACCTGCCCTGTAACATACTCAATCAGCAGTATCGCGAGTACGCTAATTATTGATGCGGTTGCCATCGCCAACGCTATCCGAACCCAACGCTGATTAAGCTTGTCCCGGCGTTTCGGGGAGGTGTTCAGGTTATTTTTCCGGTCACAGCGGTCCGACATTACGGTTTCCTTTTTTTGCATGGCTGGGCACCGAGTATCCTTTGGCGCCGGGTTATTCGTGGCCGTAGCCTCTTTTTTGCTCCTGAAGTAGAGCAAATTCGGGCAGCAGTATGCTGACAACTGTGCCGAATTGCATCGATTACGATGCGTCCGATACGGCACAAATGATCTCGGGAGAGGCTACTGGGGCTGGAGATGCAATCAAAACGCAGGAAACGTGCAAAATAAATATCTGACGTTTCCTACATCGATACCTGCATACACCATCAGTTGCGATAGCGTGCAGCCGGCTCACTGCGCGACAGATCAGGCATCAGCTTCTGGCGCGCCGCCTCGTAGGCATTCCAGTCGGCGATTTCAGGAAGCGCCGGAATGGTGACGAACTCGCCTTGGTCAAGGCCGGACAGCGAAGCGTCCACCATATCGTCCGCCCGCATCACAATCGCTTCCGGCAGGTGCTCCAGCGGTGTTCCGGCCACACTCCAGAATTCGGTGGCCGTTGCGCCGGGCAGCACCACCTGAACCCGGACATGCTTGTCCGCCAGTTCGTGACGCAAGGATTGGCTGAACGCCAGGACGAAGGCCTTGGAGCCGCCGTAAACGCCGTTCAACACCTCCGGGGCAATGGCCACGATCGAAGCAATGTTGATCAGCGTGCCGCCGCCACGGGCAACAAAGCCTGGAACGGCCGCGTACGTCAGACGCATCAGCACGTTCACGTTGAGCGTGAGCAAGTCGTCGAGTTTGTCGACGTCCGACTCCAGCAAGGGCTGAGTCGCGCCAACCCCGGCATTGTTCACCAGCAGAGAGATGTTGGCGTCCGTTCTGAGCCGCTCCTCGACCCGTGCCAGATCGGTCCTGTCGGAAAGATCGGCAGCCAGAACTTCAACCTGACGGCCGGTTTCTTCACTCAGGCGCTCAGCCAAAACATTCAGGCGATCGCGATTTCGCGCGACCAGAATCAGGTCATGGCCACGACGGGCCAGGCGTTCAGCGTAAATGGCACCGATGCCGGACGACGCACCGGTGATCAGGGCGGTACCGAGGCGGGATTGAGTCATGTCGAATCTCCAGGGTTGTGGGAAGTACTGGAGAACAGAATGCGACGGCTTGGCCATATCTCAAATGACGTATATGGTAGTGATTCAGGACAACCGAGAAAACACCATGCATCGCATCGGCTACTTGCTCACCGACGGTTTCCAAGTGCTCTCCCTGGCGACTCAAGCCGTTTTCGAGTTTGCCAATCAGATCACCGAAGAGCCCTTCTACAGCGTCGAGAACTTCTCGCCAGACGGCGGCATGGTGCGCTCCTCGCTGGGGCTGGCCATGGAAACCCGCCCGCTTGAGGCGCCCGGACTGGCCGATACCTGGATCGTTGTCGGGGTCAACGATCCGGTAAAAACCGAAACGGCCTCTGCTGTGCTCGACTTCGTGCGTCAGGCCGGCAACCAGGCGCGGCGCACTGTCGGCATCTGCACCGGCGGCTTCATCCTCGCCGAAGCCGGCCTGTTGACCGGACGCCGCGCCACGACCCACTGGGCCTACACGCAGGCCTTGCAGAAGCGCCATCCCGAAATCAGCGTCGACGTCGACCGCATCTATATCGTCGACGGCCCCTTCTGGACTTCGGCGGGCATGACCGCAGGACTCGACCTCGCGGTCGGCATGGTGGAGAAGGATCTGGGCGCCGAGGTCGCCCGCTCGGTGGCGCACAAACTGGTGATGCATCAGCACCGGTCCGGCGGCCAGTCGCAGCATTCGGAAATGCTCGACCTCGCGCCCAAGTCCGACCGCATCCAAAGCGCGCTGAACTTTGCACGACAGCATTTGAAGCGACCGCTCAGTGTCGAAGAACTGGCCGACGTGGCGCACCTGAGCCCTCGCCAATTCACCCGCATATTCAGCGCAGAAACCGGCCAATCCCCCGCCAAGGCCATCGAAGGCCTGCGTCTGGAGGCCGCTCGATTGATGATCGAACAAAGCCGACATTCCCTCGATGTGGTCGCCAGCGAATCCGGTTTTCGCGATCGGCGCCATATGCGTGAAGCGTTCATTCGGGGGTTCGGCGTGCCTCCGCAGGCGGTACGGCGGGATGCTCGCCAAGTGGTGACCAAGCGGGTGGAAAGTTCAGAGCTCGCTGACTGACAAGGCTGTCGAACTGGATGCCGGTCTGATCCCAAGAACAAAAAAGCCCGCTCAACGGCGGGCTTCGTAATCGGTTTGTTCTAGGGTGCGTGGCTAAAACTCTTGCGCAGTTCGTGTTCCAGCTTCTGACAGGCATCTGCGATTACGCTTTTTCCGAGTGCAGGGCCGGAGTAGCTCTCTACCTCCTGGCGGCATCGGTCGATGGCATCCTGGACTTGGGCTTCTTCGTTGTTTTGCGGCTTGTCTCTGAGATAAACACCAAAAACCCAGTACAAGGTGACGGCAGTCATGATTCCAACGAGAAGTTTGCTGGGGAGGCGCACTCTTCCTTCTGACCGTGGTGCTGCTTCCGGCGCAATCCGTACTTTCTGCCCAAGGTTGGATTGGCAGTGCTTGCATAAAATGGCGTCAGCCATGATGACTTCTGCGCAATAGGGGCAATTCTTTTTTCCAGCCACCACAGATGAAACTCCCTTTTCAAAAACAGGATTCTATCATCGGGCAGAGAGCGGTCAGAGAGGCATCTTTGTTTTGTTGCCTTTGTTTTGAGATGTGCTGAAAAAAATAAAAATATGGCCGAGGTCGTCAGCTACACCTGACAACCTCGGCCATTTTCTTTCCGGCTATTGAGCGACAGCAATCAGCCGATCAGGTCTTCACCTCGACATGATCCAGCGCCTGATTCACCGCCAGCCCCGCAACCATGACCACCTGCGCAATGCCCAGCGCGGTTTTGCGGTGGGCGGGTTCCAGGATGGCAGCGAAGTTGTTGAGCATTTCGGTGACGGAGCCGAGGGATTCACTGGCGTTGGCCAGGAGGGATTCGCTGTTGTAGGCGGGGTTGGCCAGGAACATGGGATCGTGTTTGTGGTGACTGCCCATGATGCGTTGTTGCGGGGTGAGGTAGTGGTCGAGGGCGCGTTCGGCGGCTTCGTTGAGGGTTCGGGAATCGGGGAATTGGTAGGGGGAAACCGGGTCGGTTTCTGGTGGGTTGGGTGTTGGTTTGATCATGGTGAAACTCCATATGGGACTTAAGGAGCCATCACTCTCGCTACCAAACGAGGGGTGGTGGCCATACGAAGGTTGGTAGACCGGCCCATATGGAAAATCCGGCGCGCCCGAGGACGCCCTGCGCATGGCCACCATAAGACGGATGCCGAAAGAGCATCCGCGCTAGGTGACGTTATGCGTCATATGGGGAACCGGGCTACCAAACCCGATCACTGTTTTTCAGTGACCATGGAACGATAAGACCCGCGCCCTGGACGCACAAGCCAGCGGATTCTGGCGTAGTCGTAGGCAATGACGCAAGGTGATGTAGCCTTGAGGGCGTAACGGATGGTGTCTTTTAAACAGGTTTTTTTGGGGTGGTTAAACGGGTGGATCAAGAGCGGCCCTCACCCTTTGTTTTTGAAAGATCTCGTTGGAAGGATGGTCTGTTTATCGCCATCGCGTTTACCCTTCGTCGACACACGCATGGATCAAGTAAGAAATGAAGTTCCCCGAGGAAATCAGCGCGGCTTTCCCCGTCAGCAATCCGATGCCGCCACTGAAAAGTTATGCCAAAGCTGGCCTAAATGAATAGCGAACAGAGGGAAAAAGTGGACTTCAAAGAAGCATTCACCCTGGTAAATGATCTTGCCCAGGCCATGCCTGCGATATTCGACAAGGTCACAATAGAACTCGCCTTTGGTGACGCCAGTCCCGCCATCGGCGACTGGTCGGACCCCACAAACGCGGGAATGCTGGTCACCGGCGATGGAGTTGGATGCAAGAGTGGCGTGTATTTTTTTGGTACCCCTGAAGGGCAAATCCTCTATATCGGTAAGGCAACCCGGAACAACCTGCACCATCGGGTCTGGGACCATGTTAAGACGCCAAGCATCCGAGAAGACGGTTGGCGAACCTATCCCAACCATCGGTTCACAGGGTTTGCGAACGACGAAAATCCAGTGCCTCACGTTCAAGACGGTGAAGCACGGATTGCAGTCATTACGATCTCTGACCCGGTGGTGGTATCCCTTATTGAGGTCTATCTGCAGACGGCCCACATGAAACGGCACGGTATATTGCCTGTTTTCAACCGACAAATTGGCTAGTCAACTGACTGGCATTGCTTATGGGCGCGTCGCACTGTCACTCGTCCGCATTCTCGTCCATAGCATTATCGTAACGCTGATAGGCGGATGTACAAAAAATCAAACCATACGGCGTGCTGCCCCGTCCGCCTGGAAGCAATGGCCTATCTGTTGCGATAGGTAGCCGCTAGCCATCAGCGTGCCATTCGCAACGGCCGCTTCTCGGCAACAGTCTGGGTTCGACTTCATCCGTTTTCCGCCCTTGCCTGCCGCTCACGATGTCGTGTCCCAATAAAAATGGATGTACTCCTCTTCATACTCCGCGAACAGTGAAACGATGAACTCCGTCTTCATTGAATACATCAACAACGCTCCGATGAAGCCGCTCGGCTCATGCAGCGGCTGTTTGAGGGGAGCAATCAAATCCCGCGCCTGATCCGCGACCATCTGATTGAAAACAGCTTCCGAAATTTCCTCAAACTTGGCGTCAGAAACGTAGCCCAGGAAGTAGCTTTCTCTATCTGGATGCCAATCTACACATTCCGCATGAAGCCAGAATTTCAGTCCGTTCTCGCCTTGCTGTTTGGGCGCACGAGTTATACGAATGGTCTCTTCAGAGTCGGGGTATTCAAAGGCGACTGCTGGATAGGTGACGTAATAGAGACCGCGACAACGACCGCACGCGTTCCAATAAGTCATTCCTTCCCCGGAGAGTTTGTCAAAATCGCTTCTGTTAAACATGGAAAAACCTAATGCGGAAAGGGGACGAATTTATTTTCAGAAAACGGATTCTAATAACAAAAAATGGGACTGTTTTTTTCATAGCATGATTGGTAGGGAATTTAGCTTTTACTATACGCGTCGTACAGCGCTTCCCAACTGAGTTGAGATATTCCCCCGACACTGCTCATAAATACAGTATCAATCGGAATCAGCTTTCCAAACTCTAGGTATTTTTCCCGCTTGATCGATTGAAATGCACGGCTGTAAAAATTCACAGACTCCAAAGGAATAAGAATCGCATGAAGAAAATCTGGCCTGCCTATTCTTCCTGTTTCCTTCAGCAGCTCACCAAATATTTTATGAACTGTATTGTGCCTATCCGCAGAGTCATTGCTTTTGGCCTCGATGACCCAATGAATGTTTGAAACAGATTTAAATTCTACGTCTGCGAGAGTTTTTGACTTACAGTCACTATTGAATAGTTTGCAAATTTTCAGGTCATTATCCACGTGGACTTTTAGATGACCAACGAACTGGTCGATTAAGTCTTGCTCAGGTGTTCGTTTTTTCGCCTTAGGCGACTGAGTGCTAGCGTTAATTGAGTCGAGATGCGTATCAAATTTCTTGTTGGTCACTCGGGAGGCCGCGGTAGGAATGTAAATCGGCTCTGCTACGTCTGGCTTGTTTATCGTTTCCATTCGGGCAATTCTCCTAGGGACGTTATAAGGGAAAAATCAAATGAGAAGCTGGTCTTTGAGAAGCAAGTCCCGTACAGCACCTAGTTTAATTCGGTGCTCAATTTCAGTAAACGCACTCGCAGCAATCGTTCCACCCAGGTTAAATTTTTCCTGAGAAGGCGGACTGAGTCGCCTTGTCTATGTGAAAAACGGGGATGGATTTATTTTCCAAAAATAAATCCATCCCCAGTCGCTGGAACCGCTCTGGTATCAATTTCCGCCGTGAGGCAGGAACACACCACGGAATCGCATCTTCCCGGAGGACAGGCGTTCATAAGCCTCCGTTGCTTGGTCAAGCGAGAAGGTTTCGACAATCGGCTTGACCTTACCCTTCGCGGCCAGGTCGAGAATTTCGGCGAGGTAGTGCTGTCCGCCATGCGTGGAGCCAACCACCCGTTGGCGCATCATATGGAATGGCTTGCCGTCGGACGGAATCGAGAACGGCTTGCTGAAGTCGAGCCCGCAAAGGACGATGCGACCGTCAGGATTGACTCCCGCGAGCGCTTTTTCGGCGGTTTCGAAGTCGTTGGTGGTGATCAGCAGCACGTCGGCGCCACCGACTGCCAAGAGCTCCTCGGCATTGGTGACGACGTGATCGGCACCCAAGTCGGTCGCAAGCTTGTGCTTGTCTGGGGAATGCGTGATCGCAATGGTCTCGAATCCGCACGCCTTTGAGAACTGCAAGGCGACGTGGCCCAACCCGCCGATACCCAGCACCGCGACCCTGTCACCCGGTTTCGGCTCCGCGTCTCGCAGGCCGCTCCAGGTGGTATACCCCGCGCACATCATGGGCGCGGCGTCCGTATAGGACAGTCCATCGGGCAACAGTACGGTGCCTTCCGCAGAAATTGCGATGTACTCTGCGTGCCCGCCCTGCGACGCGAAGCCGGTCGTTCTGGGCGAAACGCAGTTCATGGCCGTCTGGCCGGTCAACGGGCGGTTCTGGCGGCAGTACGGGCATCGACCGCACGAGGACTGTACCCAGGTGGTGCCGACTCGATCTCCAACCTTGCGGGTGTGGACGCCCGCACCGACTTCGACGATTTCGCCGACCACTTCGTGACCCGGGGTCTGGGGATAAATGTCACCGCCAGCCCCCTGAGTTGCCCACACGTCCGTGTAGCACATGCCGGAGGCGTGAACTTTCACCAAGACCAACCCTGGCTCTGCCTTGGGCATGGGAACCTCATGAACCTCCCAAGGCTTGTTCGCCCCGGTCATCACAACTGCCTTCATCTTCATCGCATGTTCCTTTCGATCAGGTGGTCATTACTGTCAGGGCTGCGGACGAGATGCTCTCAGAGCGACACCGGTCATTTTGGACCCGCGACGCTGCAGCTTCATTCGAGTCTATGGCTCATTGACTGTCGCAACAATCTGGTCAATATTTGATTCCATGATGAAAGTAATTCACCAATCCAAGGGCAATGACCTGTCGGCCTTTGCCGCATTCTTGGCGGTCGCAGCCCACCGAAGTTTCCGCAGCGCCGCAATCGATCTCGACATGACGCCCTCGGCGATCAGTCACTCGATCAAGGCTCTCGAACAACGGTTGAACGTCCGCCTTTTCAACCGGACGACTCGAAGCGTCTCCTTGACCGAGGCGGGAGAGCGCCTGGCCATAAAACTAAGACCGGCAATGGCCTCGGTTGAAGAAGCCGTTCGGGAGCTGGAGGGCAATGACCACGCTCCCAGCGGCACGGTGCGAATCAATGCCAGTGAGGGCGCCATCCGGTTGGTACTGTGGCCAGTGCTTGCGCGTTTTTTGCGCGAGTATCCTCGCGTCCATCTCGACATATTCAGTGATGGCAAGCTGAGCGATATCGTTGCCGATGGTTTTGATGCGGGTATCCGATTAGCGGAAGCCGTACCCAAAGATATGGTGGCCATCCCAGTCATGGGAGAGGTCCGCTTTGCGGCAGTGGCGTCGCCCGAGTATTTCGAGCAACGCGGATATCCAATGGTGCCGCAAGATCTGCATGACCATCATTGCATCCGCTTCCGGTTTGAAAGTGGTGCAATCTACCGATGGGAGTTTGAGCGCCATGGCGCTGTCGAAAGGATCAACGCTCCCGGCCCTCTCACGTTGACTGATCAACCGCTGATGGTGGAGGCAGCAATCGATGGAATAGGCATCGCCTTCGTGCCCGACCATCTTGCAGCCAATGCGCTCAAGGACGGCCGACTCAAACGAGTTCTGGAAGAGTGGTGTCCCGCGAGTCCGGGGCTGTGCCTCTATTACTCGGCGAATCGCCATGTACCATCCGGCCTGAGAGCGTTGATCAATATGCTGACTGAAACGCGGTCCGGCAATTAGACGACCTTGCGGCTAAGAGGTGGCGGGCCGGTTGTAACTCCTCCTGGCACAATTCGACGACCAGCATCGTCAGCGCCTTGCCATTGCAGCTGTCTGCGGCTCGATCGTTGGCCAAGCGTTTCAGACGTGTCCGCGGCCCCCTTTCTGAGCCCCCTTTTCTGTCACGGAATTTCAGGCCAATCGCTTGGCATTCGAGAGTGTTTAGGGCAGCACTTCAATGGGGCGAGAAGGAACTGGCGCTTGCAACACGGATGGCCGCTCCTCTGTACGGGTTAGGAAGCTGTGCCCTGAACGCATTGAGTCCAGGCTAAAGCGGTCCCCCGGTAATTGCCTTGCCAAAGCACGCCTCAGCGCGGATGCCAGAGAAAGAGCTTGAGCAAATTTAGCAACAATGGCACTTTGAGAAGAAGCCTCTCAATATGGCAGTTGTTAGTAACAAGGACGCCCAATGTGAACGATATATCATCAACTCAACTTCCCCCACCATCTAACTGGCAAGATTTTGAAAGCCTCTGCTGCGATTTATGGGCGAAAATTTGGAATGACCAAAACACTCAGAAAAATGGCAGAAGTGGCCAAAATCAAAATGGAGTTGACATTTCCGGCAAAGACCGTTCCAACTCCGGAGAAAATTGTGGAGTGCAGTGCAAAGGGAAGGATAACTATTTAAACAAATTGGTCTCAACCACAGAACTAGAAGAAGAAGTCAATAAAGCAAAAACTTTTGAGCCAAGCCTCAGCCTATTTATAATGGCGACTTCTGGCCCTAAAGATGCAGCTGTGGAAAAATATGCTAGGCAACTGACAGAAAAGCATGAGGCAGAAGGATTATTTCGGGTGGTCGTCATGGGATGGCGGGATATTCTCGAAAAACTATCCAATCATGAAGATCTTCTTAGGAAGTACTATCCTTGGATGTTCCTGTCACATAAGGACTCTGTAGCGCAGCTTTACGGTTTTTGGCGTGAGGAAATGCCCGTCAAGAGCCTAGTGCGCTACTGCTGCGAGCTACCTTTTTATGACGTAGATGTCAAGATTTCGGAGTTTTTTGCTGGTAGGCTTCAGTCATACTTAGCTAAGGTAGACAGAGTCGTTAAAGATTATAAAGATGTCTGGAGCGCCGCCCAGCTCCTGAGCGCGATATCAAATTTCAACTTGGTTTGTCGTGACTTGCTGACAATCTACTTCGTACACGAAAACAAGCACTACAAAGATGATATATACACATACTGGGTCAGCTGCTCTCACCTGGAATACGGCCGCAGATATAAATACATATCATATCGAAAGGGCGTCCTTCAAAAGTTACATTATGAGCTAATTAGGGCTGCCAATCATATTATAGCTACAAAGAACAAATTCCCTAGTGGCGCATTTGAGACATATGTGCCATTCAGAGAAGATTGGGATGAGATCGAATACTTTCCCTTTTATGATGAGACTGACGTTGCTCTCGGCAATCTGTATCCTGGTTATTACCAAGTAGACCTATTTATACGCAGACAAACTTATCCTGAACTAGAGATCAACTTAAGCTCGAGCAGACCTCCAATTCCCTGATCACTAAGAGCAACGCCTACAATGGGCCATTGCTTGTGGCCACTCACCACTCACCACCCGCCACAAGTGGCCGTGGACCGTTTTTAGAGAATGGCAAACTGAATTAGAGGGGCTGTAGGATCTGCCAGGGGCGGCTTTGGGTCGAAGGCAACCCTTCGGGACTTACCGCTCCTGGCCGATAAATGCCTGTCGCCACAGGCTGCAGTCGGCCAGAATCGGTCGTTACATCAAGCTGCCCCCTTGTCTATATCGAATACCGTCGGCCAATAAGCGCCCCCCCAAAGCTTCCCCTGCTATCGAAACAACGTTTGGAGCTAGACTAGTCACTCTTGTGGCCCAGATACTTCGTGTTGTTGGGGTTCATCTGCGAGGACCGGTTGTTGGTCGTCGCTTTATGCGCAGAGTTGTTGGGATTCAGCGTATTGCTCCGATCATCATTGTCCCGCGTTGTTAGATGCTCGTTGGGGTAATGGCCCGAAGTCCCTAGGCCGACGACCACGTGCTTTTGCCAAGCAGGGTATTCGCGCGCTGGCTCGCTGGCATTGAACAAGTAATTCCACGAGTCGTACTTATCTCCGATGTCTACTGCAACTCCAGCCAGCATTGCGGTGGCGAACGGGTCCAGTTGGCAAAAGCAAGGATTTTCCGGGGTAGCGCTTTCGCAGGCCTGACGAATGAAAACTGGGGTCGCGCCACATAACGCCTCGCAGAGCTCAGAAACTGTATCCACTTGCTTGTGCCGCGTGCTGCCCTTAGCCACCACCCAAGTAAGCAGGTGACGGTGACTGGCCGGCAACAAGTGGCTATCTAAAATAGGGGGCTTAGTGGCGAGTTCGGTGACACGCTTCCAGTTCGAATAGCCTGCCTGCGCAGCAACGTGGTCGAGCGCGGTAGCTAAAGGGCAACCAGAGGTGTTGCGATGAGACTTTGCTGCGTGTTTGAGTTTCTCGACAGCGGTCGCGGTAAGATGAGGGTGGTCCATGCGAGCTCCAAAACTTGAAGCGGATCTATCCAGTGCCCACTGCCGAATTCCGCCAACTATGGAATCTACGCAAAGGTGAAACTTCATCGTCCCGGCGAACCAGGTGGGCCGTAGGTGGGCAGCACGCGCCGATGTGCGCGTGCCTGCAATAGTACATCTCCGTACTAACGTCGCGCTAGCTCTTGGGTGAGTCTGAAAGGCGATGGATATTTTACCTGCTTTAACTTTCGTTTCTGGCCGAAAACAGCCCTCCATAAAACCCACCAGTCAGCAGCAAATCATTTCCCCAACACTCACCCCTCATCAACCCGCCCCCCAACCCACTCCCGACTATACCCAACCACCCTCCCCGCCAACCCCAACGGAAAATGAATCACCCCATGCGCCGTTTCCGGCAACAGATGCACTTCAACCTCCGCCTCCCTACCCCAACGCTCAGCCAACTCAAGCGTGTCATCCCTGAGCGGGTCCAGTTCCGCAGCAAACATCAACGCCGGCGGAAACCCGGTGAAGTCGCCGTACAACGGAGACAACGGCGCCTGCCGGCGTTCTTCATCGCTCAATCCCGGCGTGAGCATTTGCAGCGCTTCAACCATCCCCGGCCCATCCAGCAGCAAGGTGTCGGGTCCGGCGTTGCTTACGCTGGGGGTCCCGGTCAGGTCGTAGACGCCGTAGTACAGCAGCGCCCCGCTCACCCGTTTGAGCAGCTCCGGCCATTGTTTGAGTTGCAGCAGGGTTGCGGCGGCGAGGTGGCCGCCGGCCGACTCGCCCACGACGATGACGGGCAGGTTCGCAAACTCGTGGCAGTCATCGCTCAGCAGCCAGCGAGCCGCCGTGAGGCAGTCTTGCATCACGCCTTCAATCGGCGTCGAGACCACAAGCCGATAATCGACGGAGACCACTGCCACGTCGCAGGCGTTCACCATGCCGATGTTGAGGTGATCGTTCATTTGCGCATTGCCGATGACCCAGCCGCCGCCATGAAAATCCAATACCACGCCTTTGGCCTTTGTCTTTGGCCGAATGATCCGCACTGGCACTGAAGCGCCGTCGACGCCCACCACTTTGCGTTCTGCCTCGAGCCCGTGCTTGAACAACTTTCTCGCGCCGCCCAATTGGCTGAGGCGTAACAGCATTTGAATCACTCGCGGCGTGATGCGATTACGGATGCGAAAGCGCGGCAGCCGGGCAAGCTTCTTGTTGAAAGCGCGTAATTGCGCCAACTCGTTATCGTCTGCGGGCCAGTCCATTGATGTCTTCATTTCGTCCTATTTATTCGCGGTTGTTGCGCAGAATGGAAAAATTCAACGCCGCCGCGACACACAGCCATGCCAGATAAGGGAACAGAATCAAACCGGTAATCACATCCAGGCGCAATGCCAACACCACCATCGCCGCGACCACCAGCCACAGCAGCGTGATGATCAGCATACCGGCGAAGATGCGATGGGCGCCGAAGAACACCGGTGTCCACAAGGTGTTCAATGCAATTTGCGCCGCCCATAAGGCGAGTACCGTTTCACTGCCGGGCGTCAGGGTCAGACGATAACCGACCCACGCGAGCAACAGGTAGATCGTTGTCCAGGCAACGGGAAACACCCAGTTGGGCGGTGTAAAGCGTGGCTTGTTCAGCGATTCGTACCATGGACCCGGTTGGAAAATCATCCCGGTGCTCGCTGCCGCACCGCAGGCCAACAGGAAAATCAGAAAAGTCATCGTCTGTCCTTGGCTGATATCAGCGCTTTGGGTCTGTTCCTGCTTGGATGCCCGGAGCCATGCAAAAAGTTCATCAACCGTCATCTCGCCTCGTTGATAGGAATAGGCAATGCTCAAAGACAAACCGACATAGGTGGGCGTTTCTGCGATGGATACCATGAGCAGAAACCCCATTCACCGGAGCCCGTCATGTCCACCACCAAGACCCTTTTCATTACCGGCGTCAGCAGCGGCTTCGGCCACGCGCTGGCCAAGGAAGCACTCGCGGCTGGCCATCGCGTCATCGGGACCGTGCGCAAGGAAGCCGACTTGCACGCCTTTCAGTCGCTCTCCGTGGATAACGCTTACGGGGTGATGCTGGATGTCACGGACTTCGACCGGATCGACGGCGTCATTGCCGAAGTTGAAGCGACTCATGGGCCGGTCGATGTGTTGATCAACAACGCCGGTTACGGCCATGAAGGCATCTTCGAAGAGTCACCGCTGGAAGACATGCGCCGCCAGTTCGACGTGAACGTGTTCGGCGCCGTTGCCGTGATCAAGGCGTTCCTGCCCTTCTTTCGCAAGCGGCGTGCGGGCCACATCATCAATATCACCTCGATGGGCGGCACGATCACGATGCCGGGCATCGCCTACTACTGCGGCAGCAAGTTTGCGCTCGAAGGCATCTCCGATACGCTGAGCAAAGAGCTGACGCCCTTCAATATCTTCGTGACCGCCGTTGCACCGGGTTCATTTCGAACCGACTGGGCCGCTCGCTCGATGCAGCGCACGCCGCGCAGCATTGCCGACTATGACGCCAGTTTCGATCCGGTGCGCAAGGCGCGCGAAGAAAAGAGCGGCAAGCAACTCGGCGACCCGCAAAAAGCAGCCCAGGCAATGTTGCAGATCATCACCAGCCCGACCCCACCGGCACACGTGCTCCTGGGCAGTGACGCGTTGCGCCTGGTGCGTGAAAAGCTCAAACACGCCGCCGGCGAGATCGATCAGTGGGAAGCGTTGACTCGCTCCACCGACCATTGAGCGGCCAATAGAGGGGACGCAATGAAGCAGGCCGACGCAGGCACCTCGCGCATGGTGCAGCTCATGGAAACGCTCGCACCGGTCGAGGGCTACAACCTCAGTGCGCTTGAAGGTGTCCGCTTCCTGCGCGCGAACCGGCCGCTGACCCGCACACCGGTGCTGTACGACCCGGGCATCGTGATTCTCTGTCAGGGCCAGAAACGCGGTTATCTGGGCGACGACGTCTACGTTTACGACGCCCAGCATTATCTGGTGGTGTCCGTGCCCATCCCCTTCACCATGGAAACCGATGCCACCGAGGCCGAGCCGATGCTTGCGATCTACATGCACCTCGACTTCCAGTTGGCCAGCGAGTTGATGCAGCAAGTGGATGACCTTCACGGCCCAAGCGACGCGCAACCCAAGGGCATGTACGCCTCGCCGATGGACGACAGGCTCCGTGCGTCGACATTGCGTTTTCTCGAAGCGATGAGTATCCCGGGGGACGCGCAGATACTGGGGCCATCGCTGATGCGGGAAATCTACTACCGCATTCTGACGGGTGAACAAGGCGGATCGATGCGTGCTGCGCTGAATCGACAGGGGCATTTCGGCAAGGTGACTCGGGCGATCCGCAAGATCCACAGCAGCTATCAGGAGCGCCTGGACGTCGAGCAACTCGCTCACGAAGCCCGAATGAGCGTGCCCAACTTTCACCTGCACTTTCGCAGCGTGACGGACACCTCGCCGATGCAGTACTTGAAGTCGACGCGACTGCACCAGGCGCGACTGCTGATGCTGCGCAATGCCATGACCGCTTCGGCAGCGGCGTTCAACGTGGGTTATGAAAGCGCCTCGCAGTTCAGTCGCGAGTTCAAACGCTTTTTCGGCAGGACGCCGCAGGCGGAGATCGAGTGGATGAAAGCAACCTATGCCTTGCCTGCGCCGACTACACCCTCGGAGTATGTTTCGTCGCATTGATCGCCCTCTCCCGCGCTTCCCCCATTTCTGGGAAACCGCCTTGCGCTCTTCGCTATAACCTTATAAGCGACCGCGAATTAGACTGGCTGCAGTTCAGTTCGCATCGCGATTAAGGAAGACAACATGCAAGAAATTTTCAGCATCAACTGGTTGCTCTGGCTATCAACCATGGTGCCGCTGACCCTCAGTGCAGGCCCTGGCAATCTGATGGTGGCGACCTCGGGTGCGCAAAGCGGTGTGCGCCGCTCGGTCCGGTTCATTGCCGGCCTGGATATCACTTACTTCCTGATCGCCGTGCTGGTCGGACTGGGCCTTTATCACACGCTCATGAACAGCCCGACGCTGGTCTGGGTTCTGCAAGTCGTCGGCAGTTTCTACATTCTGTACCTGGGCATCCGGCTGTTGCGTCGCCCGCTCAAGGCGCCCAGCGACAAGGCCATGCACCTGCAATTCAAGGACGGGATCGTTGTGCAACTGGGCAATGTTCAGGGCATCGTGATGTTGCTGGTGATGTTCTCGACCTTCATGCCCTCCGGTGAAACCAGCAGCAGTGTCGTGCTGATCCTGAGCGCCGCGCTGATCTCGCTGAATTTCTTCTCGCATGTCATCTGGGTCTCGCTGGGCTCGACCGTGCAGAAACTGATCCAGTCACGCCCCAGATTACTGGTGTTCCAGAACGCCGCGTTCGGTCTGATGCTGATCGCCGTGGCGGTCTGGATTTTCCTGCGTATCGGCCCACTGTAAGGAGGACCTATGACCCATGCACACGGGATCGTCTTCGCCACACCAGGTCAACCGGACGTCCTCGAATTACGCGAATACAGACTGCGCGCCGCAGGCCCCGAGGAGATCACGGTTGCCATCGAAGCGGCGGGGGTGAACTTCATCGACCTGCACCGTCGCAGTGGTGCTCTGGAGGACGGTTCGCCGTTTCCCAGGGGGCTGGGCATGGAAGGTGCCGGTCGCGTAGTCGAATGTGGAGCCCAGGTAAAAGGCTTCGCCCCCGGTGACCGGGTTGCGTTCGTCGACAACTCGACCGGGAGTTACGCCAGCCACGCAATCCTTCCGGCCGCACGTGCCATTCGCCTGCCCGATGATGCACCCGCCGAGGTCGTCGCGGCGTTGATGTTCAAGGGGTTGACGGCCGAATACCTGACTCATCGTTGCGTCCCGCTCAAGCCTGACGATTATGTTGTCTGGCACGCCGCTGCCGGAGGCGTGGGCAGCATTGCCACCCGCTGGCTGGTCGCTCGAGGCATGCGCGTCATCGGCCTCGCGTCGACCGAAGCCAAGCGCAAACAAGTGCTGGAGGCCGGATGCATTGCCGCTCTCGACGCGGGCGCCCCGGGCGCAGCAGCATCCATTCGTGAATTGACCGAGGGCAAGGGTGCTCATGTGGTGTTCGATTCTGTCGGGCACGACACCGTGGAGCTGTCGCTGGTCAGTTTGCGCCAGCGCGGTCATCTCGTGCTGTTTGGCAATGCCTCGGGCGATGTGACCGGGTTCAACCTGTCACGGCTTGGGCAATTGGGCTCATTGCATGTCACCCGGCCCTCCTTGAAGCACTACATCGGCCAGGACGCCGAACTCGCCGACGCTGCCTCGCGTGTGCTGCTGGCCCTGTCCGACGGTTCGATCCAGGCCCCTCGGATAACGCGCCTGCCGCTGGCCATGGCCGCTGAAGCCCATCGCATGATGCAAGACCGGGAAACCCGGGGCTCGCTGATCCTGGTCCCCTGACCTCGCAGCAAAACGGCCGTCAGTGAATTTCGGCCGTTTTGCTGTGAAACAGCTCCGTCAGATACTCCACCACCCGATCGACACGACTGACGCCCTGCGTCGCCTGATTGCGCAGCAACCAGATATCCGAGGTGCGTGACGGCCGGTCGGGCAACACCTGCAGCAAACCGGACTGGTGGCCGACATAGGCCGGCAACGCAGCGATGCCAAGGTTGGCCTCGACCGCTTTCAGCTGAGCGTTGAGGTTGGACACACGCATCCAGAGCTTCTGGTCACCACTGACTTCACTCAGCCACTGCGCCAGCGGCATGTAAGCCATCTCCTCGGTCCAGCCGATCAGGTTGTGATCCTTCAAGTCGCCGGGCTCCGTGGGCAGCCCATGGGTTGCGGCATATCCCTGGGAACAGAACAGCCCCTGCATCAGCGTGCCCACCCGGCGCATGGTGAAGTTGCCGTTATCGGGCCTGCGCAACCGGACAATGATGTCGCTGTGGCTTTGCGTGAGTTTGGAGGACACCGCCGAGTTGATGAAATCGAAGCTGATTTCTGGATGCTGATCACGGAATGCGGAAAGCCCCGGAATGATCAGGTGCGTGCCCATCAGTTCAGGACAATCGATCCGCACCTGCCCCGCCATCCGGTCCCCCGGTTGCGACATCTGCCGCTCCATCAGTTTGAAGCGTTCCTCGGTTTCCAGTGCCAGTGGCAGCAACGTGCGGCCCGCCTCCGTGAGGAAATAGCCATTGGTCTTCTTCGAGAACAGCACAGTGCCGAGCGATTCCTCGAGCGCGGCGATCTTGCGCGATACCGTCGAGGCCGAGACCTTGAGCGAAATTCCGGCCTCGGTCACGTTGTTCGATTTGGCGACGAAGACAAAAACCTTCAGATCATCCCAGTCCATGTTGATGACATACCCAAAAATGGAAAATCGATCCCCACCTATTTCTATTCGAAATAATTCGAGGCCACGTTAGAGTTTTTGCACGGAGCAAAACCCAGAGGAAACATGGATGATACGTAATTCAATGCGCGCCCTTCCAGGGTTCATGCAGCCGTTCTTGAGCTGGCTGACGGCCAAACCTCTGCCCGAAGACCTCGATCGGGTCCGCGTCCTGAAACCGATGCACCATATCCTTGTGTCGGCGGGATTAATAGCCTCCGGCACGCTGCTGGCCGGCATCGGTTACCTGCACGGCAACGTTGCACTCTGGCTGCTGGGCTTCGTCGTGGCGACCGGGGGCATCAAGCAGATGCAAGTGATGATCTGCCACAACTGCGCTCACGACATGGTCTTTGAATCACGCGAGAAGAACCTGACCGTGGGCCGGATCATTTCCGGCGCCCTGATGCTCAAGCCTTTCGATACGTACAAGCATGAGCACACGCTGCATCACAGCTCCAAAACCCTGCTGACCGACGATGACGACACCCTCTCCTACCTGCAAAGCGTGGTAGGGCTGAAGCCGTCCGACAGCATCACCACCATGTGGACCAAACTGGTGTCCACGGCATTTTCCCCGCTCGCCATCCTGCGCTCGTTCTGGGGGCGACTGAAGGCCTCCGCAACGGCGCCAAACCGACGCGTCTCGGCACTGACCCTCCTGTTCTGGGCGAGCCTTGCGCTGTTGTCGATCGTTTTGGGCCATTTCGATCTGTTCATGATGGCCTGGGTCGTGCCGGTCTTCGCGGGTTACCACATCAGCACCACCTTCCGCCTCGCCGCCGAACACACCTGGCCAAGCGTGGATGTCCTGGAGCGACGCGGCATCGACTTCATCTGCGAAAGCACGACAGCGGTGTTCATCGGCGAAGAACTGCACATCCCCGACGGCGCAGGCACCGTTCGACGCTACGCCCATATCGGCCTGTGGCTGATCAAGATGCTCGCGTTCCACTTGTTCATTCGCCTGTTTGTAATGGTCGGTGATACGCCGTGCCACGACTTCCACCACCGCCGCCCGCGATCCAAGGAGTGGCCGAACTACATCACCGCCCGCGAGCGCGACAGGATCGAAGGCTCAAAACCCTTCCCGACCAACTACGGGGAGAACTGGGGATACATCAACGCGGTCACGACGAACTTTCGCAACTTTCAACGGGCACTCCCGTATTACGCAGCCAGGAATGCAACTTAAAAGGGACTTTAACGATGACGTTCAAACAAACCGCACTGCTCACCACCGTACCTTCGGACTCTCACAGCTGGAATCTGGTGTTCATGGAGTTCCTGCTCAACGACCTTGGCTACAAGGTCGAAAACCTGGGGCCCAACACCCCGATGGATGAGGTGGTCTCGCGGCTCAATCGCAACGGTAGCGCAATCGTTGTGGTCAGCACGGTCAACGGCCACGGCTACCTTGAGGGCGCCGAACTCGCCCGGCGCATTCGTGCCGAGACCGATCACTCGGAAGGGCTGTATATCGGTGGCAAGATCTGCACCGAAAACGATCCGCAGACCATCGCCCGGCACAGCGAAACCCTCAGGACGGCAGGCTTTGATGAAGTGTTCGACGACAGTGTCGCGAACAGCTTCGATGCCTTTCAGGAGCTGGTGACAGCGCAGCTTTATCCGACGCATTACCTGGAAAAACGGGTCGCTCGATGACCCGCGACACCACCCCCTCAGGTCCAGATAAAGGTTTGCCAGGATGATCGACTTCAACACGCATGTCCTTGAACAGTTCGACGCACGCGGCCCGGTACTTCAGCCGCGCATGGGTTTCAGTGACCCGGCCCGCATGCAGGCGGGTCTGGAGGCCACAGCGGCAAGCCGGGCAAACACCGTTTGCACCATCACCCTTGATGCATTCACACGGGTGAACAACCTTGAGGCGGCACAACGGGCCATCGATACGGCTTCCATGCTCAATGGCTACCCGATCGTCAACCATCCACCGGCACAGACCCGTACCATGCTAGGTCAGATTCACGACCGCTACCGACTGCCGGTGCAGATTCGCCATGGCTCGCCCAACCCGCTGCACATTTTCCAGCGCATGGTCGAGATCGGCCTGGCCACCACCGAAGGCGGACCGATCTCTTATTGCCTGCCTTACAGCCGCACACCGCTGCGCGAAGCCTTCGGCCACTGGGAGAAATCCTGCCAGGTGCTGGCCCAGGGCGTAGAGCAGAGTCATATCGAAAGCTTTGCCGGCTGCATGATGGGGCAGATGTGCGACCCGGTCATTCTGGTTGCACTCAACATCCTTGAAGGGCTCTTCTTGCGCTCCCACGGGATCAAGACCTTGTCCTTCTCCTATGCCCAGGGCACCTCGCCGGTACAGGACCGCGCCGCAGTGACGGCGCTGCAACAGCTGGCGGCCGAGTACTTCGCACCGGGCAGTTATCACTTTGTCGGCTATGTGTTCATGGGGTTCTTCCCCCGGACCCTGGGTGGCTTCTGCCGAATCACCGGCGATGCGCTGGGCATGATCCGCGCGACAGGCGTGCAAAGGGTCATCATCAAGACGCCGGTGGAATCACGGCGGATTCCCCGGATCGAGGAGAACATCGCGGCCCTGGAATACGCGGATTATTGCCTGCACACCGACGGCGTTCTGCCGGATATCCCGTTCGATGCGCAGGAACACGCGCGCATTCTGGGGGCCGCAAAACGGCTGATCGAGGGGACGTTGAAGCGCGATACCAATCTGTCCGAAGCCATCCTCAGTGCCTTCGACAGTGGATTCCTGTCGATCCCCTACAGCCTCCACCCGGATAACAAGCGCAGCGCCGGCACCGTGCTGACTCCGCAGAACTACTATCACGGCTTCGAAGGCGAGCGCGTGGAGAACGCGTTCTCTTTCCTCGCGGCGCTGCGACAAAACATCCGTACCTATGACGGCGTGCTTTGAGTAACCGTCTACGTTAATGGGAGGCTGTTCGCCTTATTCGGCGGGCAGCCCTACCCCCAATCCCGGACCGCTTGAAGGCAAGTCATCGACGCTCGCCAGCAAATCGACAAAGCGCGCTCTCAAGGTGTCGTCCTGAAGTCTTGCCATTGCATAAGCATGCAAGCGTGCAAGCGTCCCTCTCGCGACAACAAAACCACCCTGACCTTTCAACTGTTGTGCATAGTCATCGAGCACGGCGGCGGTCTCGTTGCACAGTTCGAGTGATGCCAGCCAGGCCTCGCCTTCCGACTGATCGTGAGTCAACTCCACTTGTAGCGCATCGATTGCCATGGCGATGGTGCGAAGCCGCACCAGCAATTCCTGCATACGAAAAACCAGCACTTCCTGATGACTCTCGGCGACCTGCCAGCCAGGTTCCAGCGCCACCCTGGCCAACATCGCCTGGCTGTCGGCCAACTCATTCCATACCCGCAAATCACGGGGCGCCTCGTCAGCTGTTCGTCGGGTTTTCAACGAGTCTGCCAGTCGGTCCATCAGCTTCGCCAATCGCTGACGCAACGCTTCACCCTCTGCCTCGGGCCACAGAAAGGCGTGAATCAACAGGGATATCCCGACACCCAACAGCACACCGATCACGCGATCACGAATCTCCGTCAGGTTGGTGCTGGGCTCGAATTGCTCCAGCAACGCCAACGCGAAAGTGAACACGATCTGCACGCCGGCGTAGCTGATTCGCTCGGAGCCGGCGGCGATCCAGGAACCCAGCGCAATCACCGGCAATGACATGAACAACAGGCCGACGATCCCGTCGATGTGCGGAACCACCAGAATCACCATGGCCAGCGCCAGGGCACTGCCCACCAGCGCACCACCGACACGCAACGTCGCACGCATTCCGGTCGCGCCGAGGCTGGGCTGAGCGACGATCAGGCAGGTCAGCATGATGGTGTGGATGCCTTGCCAGTCCGTGCCCATGTAGAACAGGTAACAAAGCGACGCCGCCAGCAGCGTCTTGACGGCAAACTGCATGTACACCGGGTTTTCGAACGCATCCGGCACCCACATCGGCGCGCTCTGAGCCTTGGTGCCTTGAGGGTTATCAGCCTTCTCCACATTCAGAAAAGACAGCAACTCCAGGCGTATTTCCTCGTAAACGCCGGGCAATCCTCTCGTATCGATCTGATCAAGAACGGACATCCCTTCGGGTGCCTGTCCCGTGCCCAGAGAAGCCTCCAGATCAAGCACTGCCTGTCGCAATAATTCGTTGGCCAGAGCGTTCGCTGTGGGCGCCGGCAATTGAGCGGCCAACGTCAACAGTCGGGAAATACTGCTGATGCGCGCCAGGTGAGCGACTTGTTGGCTGCGATAACCGGCGTCCCTCATGCAGGCGAACCTCAACAGTTGCTGCGCGGCCAACACGCTGCGCTGAATCGCGGCGGCACCCAGCGCCGCACCGCTCTGCTCGCCGCTCAGACACCGGGCAACGATCAACAACTGCGATCGCAGATGATTCTCCAGTTGCCTGACAGGCTCCGCCGGCAACAGCAGCGTATTGACCAACAGCGTCAGGCCGATGGCGTAACTGACCGCCACCCACACCCACAGCACCAGACGCAAAACGGCCTCGGCCTGATCGGTCAGGTCGACGAAGGTCTGGGCATAGATCACCACAATGCCGACCACGAAAAACACCACGCCGATCCGCGTCACACGAATCAGATACGCACTGCAGAAAAACAGCACGCTCGCACCGAGAATTCTCAGGAGCGGGTATCCGTAGGTGAATTTCAGAAGCAGGATGGTCAAGCCGATCGCAAGTGTTGCGCCGACCAGGAACAGCATCCCGACCATGCGGGTCAGCACCACGTTGGTCTGCGTCACGTAGAAGACCACGATCAGCGAAAGCGCCAGCAACGGCACCTGCAGGGTCATCGAAATGATGATCACCAGCGCACTGCCCAGCAGCGTGCGCAGCAACAGGTTCACACGGCCAGGGTACGGCTGAAGTTCATCGACCAGAAACCGATACAGGCGCTCCAGGCTGCCCCTGTTCCTGTCTTCCGCCGAGCGTTTCATTGACCGGTCTTGGCCGGTTCGTCAGGGCGCAGTACCGCGACGGCAGAGGCGCCGATGCGAAACAGCTCCGGGTCGGGGTCTTGCACCGAGATCTTCACCGGAAAGCGTTGCGAAACCCTGACCCAGTTGATGGTGCGCTGGACGCGCGGCAGGCCTTCGATGACGGTCCCGCCGTCATCCGGCAACACACCGAAACTGAGCGAGTCGACCCGCCCCTGAAACCGCTTGCCGGTGTCGCCCAACAGATAAAGCGTGGCGGACGTGCCAGCCTTGATGCCTTTCAGATCGGTCTCGCGAAAGTTCGCCACCACGTACCAGTGGCGCGTATCGATCAGCGTGAAAATCGGTTTGTAGGCCGAGGCGAACTGGCCGACGGTGGTGCGCAAGGACGCGATTCGCCCGTCGAAAGGTGCGCGAACCTCGGTGAACTCCAGGCTCAGTTCGGCCAGGGAAATCTGCGCTTCGACCTCGGCCCGCTGCGCCACCAGCGCATCCACACCACTGACGGCAGCCCCGGCTCGTTGCGCCTGCAATCGGGAGGCGTTGAGTTCGGCAGCCGTCGAACGCTGGGCCGTTCGCGCCTGATCCACCGCTTCCACGGACACATAACCCTTGGCGAGCAACTTCTCCAGACGCTGAAGGGTGTCGTTCGATTGCGTGGCCTGCGCCCGCGCCCGCTCGACCGACGCCACAGCCGATGCCGCCTCGTATTGTTGGGCATTCACACTGCGCTGGGTCAAACCGATCTGATGATTCAGCGTAACCAGCCGCGCCCTGGCCTGATCCAGCGCATCCTGATACGGACGTGCATCGATGCGGATCAACAGATCGCCCTGCTTGACCAACTGGTTGTCGCGCACCGGCATCTCGACGATCCGGCCGTTCACTTCCGGAACGACATCGATGGTGTCGGCGTACACATAGGCATCATCGGTACTCGGCCGGGTTTCGGTTTGCCAGAGCACATAACCCAGCACCAGAAAAGCGGCCAGAACGATCAGCAGCGCCGGCACACGGCTTGAATGCGTTTTTTCGGTGGTTTTATTCATGGCGGGCATTCATCCGTGGAAGACGACGAGCCACAACAGCATCGCCAGGAGTCCGGTCAGCGCCGGGTAACTCAGTGCCAGAGGAGAAATGTGTTCGCGCAGCGAATATCTGCCCAGTATCACGTGGATTGCCGTGGTCGCCAGAACGCCGCCGACAATGCAGAACAGCCAGTCAGGAAAAGCCGCACCGAACAGTACAAGCGAGGGGGACATGGAGCATCCACTGAGCAGTAGAACGACAGGTATCAGTGCCAGCCTGACGGGATTGAATGAAGGCATGCCTACCTCCGCAAGTGACGACTGACGCAAACCGGAACCTCTGGGCAAGGAATTGACCTGCGCACCTTACCGATCCGTCCACGGCCCCGATATTGGAAAAAAACATAACTTCGTTGTGACAGTAAACAACCGGAAAACCGGGCTGAAAGCGTTGTTGAACTGGCTTGGTGAACGTAAGAGTATAGAGCGCGCACAGACACTCGCCGGCGAGTGAAACCGACACTTCCAGGCGCAAAAAGGTGAACACAGTGACGCCAATCCCCACCCTCAGCGCTCGACTTGCAACGATCACCCGCGAGTTTGCGAACACCCCTTCCCTGCTCACCGCGAAGATCAACAGCCAGCTCAACCGGATGGCGGGCTACAAGGACCTCACGCCCGAAGCCCGCAAGGATCTGGAAAACTCCCTGAGCTACACCGCGCGCCTGTGGTGCGAAACGCTGCTGACCGGCGAGGGTCTGTCGCAGGACACGCGTCTTACGCTGAAGGAGATCGGTTGCAGGCGGGTCCATCAGGGCGTGCCCCTGCAATCGCTGATGCGCGGCTTCAGTCTGGGGGTGCGTGAAATCTGGAGCGGCTACCTGGAACTTGCCAGAGACGACGATGCGTTAAGCAAAGAGTTGTTGTTGCAGATTTCCGGCTACATGTTCGACTTCTTCGACGATATCGCCGAAGAAGTGGTCCAGGCGTATCTGGAAGAACAGATTCAGAAAGTCCGCTGGAGGGAACACCTGCACCAACGCCTTTATCACTTCCTGCTGCATTCGCCGCAGGATACCGAGGGATTTGAGGACACCCTGTCGGCACTCGGCCTGGACGCCAGCACGCCCCGCGTGGCGCTCGCACTGGAACTGCCCTTGCGGCCTGTCCAGCCGTTGCAGCGCGAAGACGAATTCGACCGCCTGACCCTGCAGGTTTCCCGGCACCTGAAGATTCCCGTCAAGGAGCTGATCCGCGTCTGGTACCGGGACAAACTGGTGATCTGGCTGCCGGGCATCAAAGGCGAAACCCTGACCCAATGCGACCAGCGAATGGCCGAAAGCGCTGCGTCACTGCCCGCGCTCCTGCCCCAACTGCGGGGCGTGGGTATCGGTCTGTTGAATCAAGGTATCGCCGGCTGGATCAGCACGGCAGAAGAAGCGATCAAGGCGATCGACCTCTTCCCTTTCAACGGGGCCGAACAACTCGTCAGACGCTATTCCAGCGTGCTGATCGAAGACAGCGTGCGCAGCCATGACAACACCCTCAGGTACCTGATTTCGCTCATCGAGCAACTCAGCCATGAACCCGACCTCCTGCTGACGCTGGAGGCGTTCTTCTCAAGTGGCCGTCACCGCGCCCAGACCGCCAAGACCCTCGGCATCCACCCGAACACCCTCAATTACCGGACGGGACGCATCGAGAACCTGCTGGGCGCGGATCTCAATGACATCAACTGGGTCAGCCGACTGGACACGGCGCTGAAGTTGCGCCGGTTCTCGATCAGCAAGGTGCGCGAGGACTAGCGTTCACGACAAGCGGCAAACCCGCGCTGCAGATCCTCGATCAACGCCTCGACATCCTCCAGCCCGATGTGCAGCCGCAACACTGAACCTGCGCCACGACTGTCCAGCGCATCGGTCACCGTGATCAGGCTCTCGTACCCGCCCCACGACGCGCCCAGCCCGAACAGTTGCAGCGAATCGATGAATCGCTCCAATTGATCAGCCCCGGCGTGATGCAGCTCGAACGACAACAGCCCGTTGCTCCCGGTGAAATCCCGTTGCCACAGCGCATGCCCGGGATGTTCGGCCAGCGCCGGATGGAAAACCCGTTTCACCGCCGGGTGCGCCTGCAACCAGTGAGCGATCTCCAGCGCCTGGCGTTCATGAACCTCCAGGCGTGATGCCAGGGTGCGTGCACCGCGCAGCACCAGATACGCGTCGTCGGGGCTGACCGTGACACCCATTGCATCGCTCATGGACGCCAAGGGTTGCCAGACGTCCTCGCGGGTGCAGACGCTGCCCATGACCACGTCGCTGTGGCCGCTCAGGTATTTGGTCAGCGCCATGATGGAAATGTCCGCGCCCAGCGCCAGCGGCCGGTACAGGTAACCCGAGCCCCAGGTGTTGTCCACGGCCAGCAGGATGTTGCGGGGTTGGCAAAGGCTCGCTATCGCCGGCAAGTCGCAGAGTTCGTAGAGCAGCGATCCCGGCACTTCGGTGTAGACCATTCGGGTGTTGGCCTTGAGCAAACCCGGCAGAGTGCTGCCGTCGGCCTGGAAGTAATCGACCTGAATGCCGAACGGTTCCAGAAGCTCAGCGGCCAGTCGCCGCACGGGCGCATAGACCGCGTCGGTAATCAGCAGATGATCGCCGGGGCGCAGATAGGCCAGGAACGTCTGCGCCACCGCCGCCAGCCCGGTGCTGAACAGACGCGTGCGATAGCCGCCTTCCAGTTCCGTGACCAGGTCCTCAAGGGCAAACGCCGTGGGATTGCCTCGGGCGCCGTAGCTCAAGACACGTTCAGTGTCGCGACGCTGACGGGCGTCACGCATCTGCGCCAGGTTGTCGAACAACACGGTGCTCAGGCGGGTGACCGGGACATTGACCGAGCGTGCGCCGCTGCCGTTTTCGGTGCGGGCCGAATGAATCAGCCGGGTGCGTACGCGTGCATCGCCCGGTGTTTTCAGCGGCTTGAGGCTGGCGATTTCCTCGCGACTCATCTGCGCCAGCAGGCCGATTTCCCAGGCCAGATATTGCCGTGCCGCGTCCTTGTTCCCGGAATGACGGTCATGGGTGAAAAACAGGAAGTCGATGCAATCCTGATCTGCCGGACTGCTGCCCTCCTCCTGCACCGCGCCGCCCGCCGCTTGCCACGCCGACAGTCCGCCGTCCAGCAAGCGCACGCCAGCGCGTTGAATCGCAGGCAATTCCAGAGCGGCGATGGCCGCCAGCGCCGGATCATCCGCCAATAACACCAATGGCCGTGTCTCCCCGGCCACGGCACCGGCGAGCACCGGGCGGATCGACCAGCGCGAACCCGCCACATGCCCCTTGCGATAGTCCATGCTCGGGCGCAGATCCACCAGCACGATCGCCTCGTCCTTGAGTGCGTCGGCCAGAGCCCGGGCCGTGATCAGAGGCAATGCTGCGGGCGTATCGACGCCCGTGCCGGACAACGCCAGGCCACTGCACGTCCCACCTGCCAGCACATAAGCCTCATGTCCCAACTGCCGCAGCCAACTGGCAACGATCGGCGCGCGCACGCCGTCGCTGTCGAATAGCACCACCCGCGCCCGGCGCACACCAATGTACAAATCGGTGGATTGAACGAGCTGCCCACCCGGCGTGTGCTGCGCCCCCGGCAGACTGTCCTCGGCAAATTCCTCGGCCGTGCGCACATCACACAGGAACAGACTGCGCCCTGCGTCATCGGCCCAACGCCGGACTTCGTCAGCCGCTACGGTTTTCACTCCGGCCTTGTCCGCCAGCCGGGCGGCCGCCAGACGCCGGGCTTCCAGCCCCTTGGCGGACACTTCATCGGCATAGCGCCGGGCACTGCCGTGCTCCAGTCGAAAGTCCTCCAGATACCAGCCCTGAGTACCGTTTTCCAACGCGTAGACCGGGTTCTTCAGCCCCAGATTGATCAGCGTCTGGGCGCCGATAATGCTGCGGGTTCGCCCGGCGCAGTTGACCACGATCGGCGTGCTGTCGTCCGGAATCAGGTCATGGATGCGATAGCCCAGTTCCCCGTTCGGGCAGCAGATGGCACCGGGGATGGTCATCTTGCGGTATTCCTCGAACGGCCGACCGTCGAGCATCACCAGCGGCACGCCCCGGGCCTGCCATTCGGCCAGTTGCTGCGCCGTGACATGCGGCGTGTGACTGGCCTCCTCGACCAATTCACCGAACGCCTTGGACGGCACGTGTACGCCGGCGAACAGCTGATAATCTGCTGCTTCCCAGCCGTCGGCGCCCCCGGCGAGCCAGTGCACGTTGTCATAGCCCAACCCCTGCAGCACCTGCATACAACGGGTCGCCAGACTACCGCCATCCTGGTCGTAGATCACCAGCCGCACATGCGGATTCGGCGCCAGGCGTGCCGCCTCGAGTTCCAGTCGACTGAAGGGCAGGTTCACCCCGAAAAACAGATGCGCTTCGCCATACTGGCCGTGCTCGCGCACATCAAACAGGGCAATTTCCTGCCCGTCGAACAGCCATTGCTGCAACTGCTGCGGGGATACGGTCTGGCTCATGGAGGTTCCGCTTTTTGAAGATGAATTATTGAAGCGCCAGGGAGCGCTCGTTGACCGCGATGTCCCGGCCCTTGGCATAGGCGCGCTGGATGGCCGGACGCTGTTTGAGTCGCTCGCGCCAGGCACTGATCTGCGGAAAATGCGCCAGGTCCTGGCCCTGACGCAGCGGCTGAATCCACGGAAAGATCGCCATGTCGGCGACGGAATACTCCCCCGCCACATACGGCACTTCAGACAACCGCGTCTCCAGCACGCCATACAGTCGCGTCGCTTCGCCGCTGAGCAGGTCGAGGGCAAACGGCTGAGGTTGTGGCGCCTTTTCCTTGAACAGCTGCAACTGGCTCAGGTACGGCGTCACATGCCCCACTTGCCAGAACAGCCACTCCTGGACTTTTTGGCGTGCGGCGGTGCCCGGCGGCGGCAGGAATTGCCCGGCCTTGTCAGCCAGGTAGTTGAGGATCGCGCCGGACTCGAACAGGCTCAGTGACTCGCCCAGACCGTGAGGCGCGTGATCGACAATCGCCGGAATCCGCCCATTGGCGCTGATGCGCTGGAACGCCGGCCACTTCTGCTCACCCTCGCGGATATTGACCGGCAGTACGCGGTACTCCAGCCCGAGTTCTTCCAGAAGAATGGCGATTTTCAGGCCATTGCCAGTCGGCCAGTAATACAGGTCGATCATGCGTAGGCCTTGATCGACGGGGCCATTTGCGAGGCGTTGTAATTGAGAATGCGCCCGTCCGCCTCGACGCCGTAGCGACCGTTGAGGGACTCCAGCGGCAAACCGTACAGGTGGAAATGCAGGGTCGGCTGGTCGCCGTCGACACGGATGCCGTGCAGGTCCTCACCCAGGAACGAGATCGAGGTACCGGGCTGCACGATGACTTCCCGTACCAGATGCAAGGTGGTGAAACCCGGCTCGCGGCCCTCGTCGCTGCGGGCGTAGACGTAATTGATTTCCTGGCCCTCGATGGCACTGATGATCGCCCAGGTTTCATGGTTGTGGGGGATGGTGCTTTTGCCCGGCAGCAGCGAGTTGAGGTACAGCGTCGGTGTGTCGCCATCGTCGTTGAGACGGTAGCGGAATGCGGTGCTGCCCTGCCCCGGCACCGGTGCGGGAAATTCGTCGAAATTGAACAGATCGCGGCGCTCGGCAAGCGCTTCGAGCAACGTCACGATCTCCTTCAACGCAGTGCGGTCGACGCCCCGTTGATGGATGACGCGGACTTTCTTCAGGAAGTCCTCGATGACGTCGGCGCGGTTCACGGTACTCATGGATATCTCCTCGGTTCAGACGGACAGGCTGTAACGGCTCAGATTGCTCAGCAGGTAGGGATCGTTGGCGAGCGCCGGGCGACGACCCGGATCGCCCAAGGCATGCCGCAAAAAGGTCTGGGTGCGTTCACTAACGGGGTTCTGGAAGATCTGCTCGGCACTGCCGTGCTCGACGATGACGCCGTTCTCGGTGAAATAGACGACGTCGCTGATTTCTTCGGCGAAACGCATTTCATGAGTCACCAATACGCAGGTCATGCCCTCCTCGGTCAGTTCGCGAATCACCGTCAACACTTCGCCGACCGTTTCCGGGTCGAGGGCCGAAGTCACTTCATCGAACAGAATCAGCTCCGGGCGCATCGCCAATGCCCGGGCAATCGCCACGCGCTGTTGCTGGCCGCCGGACAACTGCCCGGGATAGGCATCGGCCTTGTGCTCCAGACGCACTTTGGCCAGCAAGGCGCGTGCGTCCTTTTCGGCGTCGACCCGGTTGCGGCCCAGCACCTTGCGCGGCGCCACGACCAGGTTCTCCAGCACCGACAGATGCGGGAACAGGTTGTACTGCTGAAACACAAACCCCACGCGTTTGCGCAACTCGATGCGCTGGGTTTCCTGCGTCAGCGTGTGCACCTCGGTCGAGCCGACACGGATGCTGCCACGCTGGGGCTGCAACAGGCCGGTGATGCAGCGCAGGATGGTCGACTTGCCAGAGCCGGACGGGCCGATGATCGACACCGCCTGACCGCGATGCACGTCCAGGTCGATGCCCTTGAGCACCGGGTTGCCGCTGAACGACAGGTGCAAATCCCGCAGGCTGACCAGCGGCTCGCCGACGGTTTCAATAGAAGGCATAACGTCGCTCCAGGCGTCGGGTGAGTCGGGAAATCGGGTAGCAATAGGCGAAGAACAACACCAGCAGGCTCAGGTAAATCACCACGGTAAACCCGGTCATGTTCACGGTGTTGCTGGCGATCTGCGCGGTGTCGATCACGTCATGCACGCCCACCAGCGAAGCCAGCGCCGTGCCCATGGTGATCACCGCGTACAGGTTCATCCACGGCGGCAGCATGCGTTTGAAGCACTGTGGCAGGATGATCGAGCGGAAAATCTGCCCACGGGTGAACGCCAGTGAACGCGCCGCCTCCCATTGGGTGGCCGGGATCGACGCCACGGCACCGCGGAAGATTTCCGCGACGTTGGCGCTGGCCGGCAGCGCGAGGCCGATGGTGACCTTGACCCAGTCCGGAAACGGCAGGTAAACGCCGGCGACGTGAATCTCGAACGGGAACACATAAGTGGTGAAATAGATCAGCACCAGCCACGGCGCATTACGGAACACCTGCACCCAAATCTGCGCCGGCAGACGCGTCAAGCGCAACGGCGACAGGGCCAGCGCGCCCACCAACAACCCCAGCAGCGACCCCAGCGCGATGGCGACCAGGCTGATCAGAATATTCCGGGCGAACCCCGCAGCCAGCGCCGGCGACCACTGCACCAAGGCCTTGAGCACCGGGCTTTGCGCACCGAAATACAGCAACGCCAAACCCAGGAAAATCAGCGCCAACAGCTTGCCGAGGTGCTTGCGCGGCAAGGTCGTCATCACGCTGACGGACGAGTCAATGGCCATAACCGGGCATCCTCAGGCGCGCTTCCAGGTAGCGCCCCACGCAATTGACGATAAAACTCAGCAGGCCGAAAAAGCTCAGGATCAGGATCATCAACTCCAGCACATTGTCGCTCTGGGTCCAGATCATGATCGCTGCGTAGGTGATGTCGCCCACAGCGATGGCCGAGGCCACGGCGGTCATCTTCACCAGATCGATCAGGTTGTTGATCAGCGATGGCAGGGCAAAACGCAGGGCCAGCGGCAACTGCACATTCCACAGCAACTGCCGACTGCTGAAGGCCAGTGAGCTGGCCGCTTCCAGCGTCACGGTCGGCACCGCTTCGATGCCGGCACGCAGCGCTTCGGCATGAAACGCCCCCTTGTGCAGGGAAATCACGATCACCACCCAGGCAAATGGCGTCAGCGGATTCGCCGCACCGACGGCCTGGGTCAGCAGCATGTTCAGCACCAGGAAGGCGCAATACAGCTGTACCAGTGTCGGCGTGTTGCGGGTGACTTCGACAAAGATTCGGGCCGGTGTCGCCAGCCAGGGTTTGCCTGACGTGAGCATCGCCGCCAGTCCGACGCCCGCCAGCAAGCTGCCAATGATGGTGAATACGCACAGCAGCACGGTGGTCAGCGCACCTTGCCCGAGGGATCCGCGCTGATAGGCATCGAGCACAAAGCTGTAGTTGAGGCCCAGCCCGGCGGTCCAGTGGACGAAAAGCTCAAGCCAGTGAGTCATGGTTCGCTCCGCGTGCGAACGACCTGCTGCACTGACGCGTTGATCAGGTCTTTAGAGAGAAAATAATGATTCATGCACGCCGGCCTCAGGCAACCGTCGTCCAGGACGACGGTTGCGGGAAATCGATAAAAAGGAAAGTCAGGCGCCGTTGGCTTGAAACTGTTTTTGCAGTTCGACCAGCGCAGGAGACGCGGGCGTGATGTGGTTGCGGGTCTGGGCCTCGATCAGCCAGCCACTGCGGTGCAGTTGCTTGATGATCGGATCAAGCCGGGCCTGGGTGTCGCTTTCACCGCGACGGGTCCAGATCACCGACGGCGCCGGATTGAGTTCCGGGGCAAGGGCACGATAGCCCTGCCATTCGGCATTGTCGGCGATCAGCGGGTTGATCAGCGTGGCGTCATGCACCGCCGCCACGCAGTTATTGCCACGCAGCGCCAGCAAGGATTCGGAAGAGCTTTTGAACGCTTTCAGTTCGGCGCCCAATTCAGTCAGCGGTTTGACGTAACTGCTGCCCTGGGACGTGCACACCGGTTGGCCTTTTAGGTCTTCCCAGCGAGTGATCTTGCTGTCCTTGAGCACGGCGGCCGTGCCGCCCACACGGTAGAACGGTGTCGGCACGAAGCCGAGAATCTCGCCGCGCTCGGCGGTCCATTCCATGTTGGCGATCAGCACGTCAACCTTGCCCTGTTGCAGAAATTGCACGCGGTTGGCCGGCAGCACCGGCACCAACTGCACCTCTGCGCCGAGCTGCTTGCCCAGTTCTTGCGCCAGTTCCACATTGAGGCCGCGCGGCTGCTGAGTGGCGGGATCGATACTGCCGAAGGGGCCACCTGAGAGCAGCACGCCGACCGCCAGTACGTGGCGTTGCTCGATCTTGTCCAGTGTCGCGTCAGCCTGGGCTGCGCCCCCCGCCATGGAAACCACGGCACCCAACATCACAGGCAATAGGCGTTTTACAAACGTGTGCTTGGGCAACATGGACTTCCCCTTTTTGAATGATCGGCGTCTTCCGACCTGACGGGGGGCATCGTAGGTTTCGCGGTGTACCAACGGAAATGCAAAGATCTAATATCGTTATAACTTGCAGAACATCAAACGAGCGAAGAACTCGCAAACCAGCTGTTTTACTGGGTATTTTGACTTACCCTCCAACAAAACCAGCAGCAACACATAACGATTCTTTATGATTATGTTTACACTGCTGATGTAAAAAAACGCTTGGAACAGAACCATGTCGACGCTGGATCTCGAACTGCTGCGCACTTTCATAGCCGTGGTCGATCACCACAGTTTTGCCGAAGCCGGCGTGCACCTGGCGCGCACGCAAGCGTCCGTCACCCAGCATATACAGCGGCTGGAGCAACAGGTCGGGGTCAGTCTGTTCGAGAAACGTGGCCGCCAAAAACACCTCACCGAACCCGGCTTGCAGTTGTTGCGGCACGCGCGACAGATGCTGTCGCTCAACGACGACGCCTTGAGTTCTCTGCGCGAAAGCAGCTTGAGTGGTGTGTTGCGCATCGGTTCGCCCCACGACATCGCCGATACCATTCTGCCGCCGATCCTCAGCCACATCGCCCGCTCGGCACCACGCCTGCGCCTGGAAATCGATGTCGGGCGCAGCCCGTTTCTGATGGACGATCTGCACCGGGGCAAGGTCGACATGGTGATTTCCACCCGCGAAGACCCGACCCTCGAAGGCTTCGCCCTGCGTACCTCGCCGGTGTGGTGGATCTGTTCGGCGCAATACATCCACAACCCCGGCGAACCGCTGCCGCTGATTTTGGTGGATGAGCCGAGCATCTACAGGCGCTACGCACTTGAGGCGTTGGAGCGTGCCAACATTGCCTGGCGCCAGGCGTATCTGGCGTCGAACCTGATTGGTATCAAGGCTGCCACTCGCGCAGGATTGGGGGTCACCCCGCGCAGCATGGAAATGCTTGGCCCGGACATGCGGGTTCTGGGGGAAACCGATGGCTTGCCAAGGCTGCCGGATGTGACTTATCACTTGTGGATCCGGCCGAACACCGTAAACCCGCTGGTCAGGCGAGCATATGAGCTGATCAGGAACAGTCGCGGCCTTTGAGCGCGGAAGGCGTGGTCAACTCAATATTCGAAAGGCGTTCCCCGGTCGCGCCCCTTCAGTCCGCGCACAGCATCGCTGCAATACGACATCAACCCATCCAGGTAGGGCGTCAGTTTCACCACTTCGATCAATTCCAGCGCCTGCGCGGCGGCATGCCGGATGGCTTGCCATTCGATACGGTAAAAAATTTCCTGGTCATGGCAGAGAAAAGCTGTTTCCGGCAGCGAGTCACATAACGCCCAAACCTGCTGAAGTTGAGCCCGAACGTCATGAGGCATCGCACTGCCACACACTGTGAGCACCTCATTGACCGGCAACATTGACGCTGACCACACCTCACAGGCCGGACAATCCGGGATCGTATTTCGCTGCACATCAGCGCTCGATGCCAGGACTGTCAGGCCCTCAATGGCTTCGCAAACCGAGAGAACGCGTTTGTGTTCATCTTGCCCATACCATTCCCACAGCGTGGTGGAGAACGCCATCGTCAACTCCAGAGACTGAACCGTTGTTCATTCATCACTTGTAATCGCATGCCACTCAAACGCCCAAGAGCCGCTTCGTGGTCGCCATCGCCGTGTCCAGCGACTGCCCGGTCCGTTGCAGTTTGTTCAACAGGCTCGCCCCCAGCCACAGCTGATAGAGAGTCTCCGCGAGTTGCCGGGCATCGTCGTCGGGCAGGCATTGATCGGCCTGGCCCTGCTCGATGCAAGTGGTGATGCGAGCCACCACTCGCTCGGCGCCATCGCGCAAGGTCAGGCGCATGGCTTCGGACAGATCGGCCACCTCGGCACTGAGCTTCACTACCAGACACTCGTCACCGTGCCCTTCCAGCGTGCAGCGGTCCTGCCAGCCCTGCCAGTAATCCATCAGTCGCTCGCGGGCATTCAGGTCGGGCAGCGTCAGGCGTCGCTCCATGTCGGCCAGGTAACAGACGAAGTAGTCCTCGAGCAGCGCCTGGCCATACAGCTCTTTGGATTTGAAGTAGTGATAGAACGAGCCCTTGGGCACACCGGCGGTTTGCAGGATCTCGTTCAGGCCGACACTGGTGAAGCCCTTTTCGGCCATCATCCGGTGGCCGGTGTCGAGCAGGTGTTGGCGGGTGTCGTCGTAGGTCGGTTTCATCGGGGCGCAGATTACCAGGCAATAGACCAGTCGTTTAACTCGAAGGAACGGGAGTTTGCCACACCGGTCCATGAAAAACATGCGGATAAAAAATTACTAGACGACTGGTCTAATTGGAAACTATGCTGCGCCCCGACCAACCTTCTCCCCGGTGTTGATTGCGTGCGAATTCCTCGCACAGCCACGACACCCGACCCACCCAAGGTGCTCTATGAAAATCTTGATGGTTCTGACTTCCCACGATCAACTCGGCAACACCGGCAAGAAAACCGGCTTCTGGCTCGAAGAGTTCGCCGCGCCCTACTACGCCTTCAAGGACGCCGGCGCCGATATCACGCTGGTTTCCCCTGCCGGAGGCCAGCCACCGCTTGATCCCAAAAGCGACGAACCTGACGCCCAGACCGCCGAAACCGACCGCTTCCGCAAGGATTCGGCGGCGCAACAGGCGCTGGCAAACACCGGGCGCCTGGCCGAAGTCAGCGCCGAAGATTTCGATGCAGTGTTTTATCCAGGTGGCCACGGCCCGCTTTGGGATCTGGCCGAAGACAAGCATTCCATCGCCCTGATCGAAGCCTTCGCCCGCAGCAACAAGCCTCATGGTTTCGTTTGCCATGCGCCGGGGGTGCTGCGGCATGTGCTCGGCGCCGAGGGCAAACCCTTGGTCAAGGATCGTGACGTCACCGGCTTCACCAACTCTGAAGAAGCGGCGGTCGGCCTGACGGATGTGGTGCCGTTCCTGGTCGAAGACGAGTTCCAGCGTCTCGGCGCGCGGTATTCCAAAGTGGCTGACTGGCAAGTGCACGTGGTGGCCGATGGGAAACTGGTCACTGGCCAGAACCCTGCCAGCTCCGCCGCTGTCGCCGAGAAACTGTTGAAGCTGCTCGGCTGACGCTTTCAGCCGTCATCAATCCGGACGCCGTGCGCGTGTTGCACGGCGTCTTTTTTGGGCCCGACAACTAGTCGACTGGTCTAATAAATCCCGATCAAGGCACATCCATGAATCACAGCAGTTTCTTCAAACCCGCCACTTTGGGTCGTCACACCCTGAAAAACCGCATTGTCCTGCCGCCCCTCACCCGCCAGCGCAGCACACAACCGGGCAATATCGCCAACGCATTGATGGCCGAGTATTACCAGCAGCGCGCGGGCGCCGGTCTGCTGGTGACCGAGGGCACCCAGATCGAACCCCGGGGCCAGGGTTACGCCTGGACACCGGGCATTCACACACCCGAGCAGATTGCCGGGTGGCGCAAAGTCACTGAAGCAGTGCACGCCAGAGAGGGCGTGATCTTCGCCCAGCTCTGGCATGTGGGGCGCGTGTCCCATACAGCTCTGCAACCCGACGGTGCCGCACCGGTTTCGGCCTCTGCGGTGGCCACCGACCGGGTCCGCGTGTTCATCGAAACCGCGCCCGGCGCCGGCGCCCTGGTGCCACCGTCCGCCCCTCGCGCACTGACCACCGATGAAGTGCAGGAACTGGTTCAGCTGTACATCCAGGCCGCACGCAATGCGATGGAAGCAGGTTTCGACGGCATCGAACTGCACTGCGCCAACGGCTATCTGGTGAACCAGTTCATCTCGGCCCACAGTAATCTGCGCACCGACCAGTACGGCGGCTCGCTGCACAACCGCCTGCGTTTTTTGCGTGAAGTGGTGTCCGGTGTTGCCGAGTGCATCGGTCGTGAAAAAGTCGGTGTGCGTTTCGCCCCGCTGTTCACCACCACCGACGAGGCGCGTACCTACCTGGGTATGGTCGAGGAAGATCCGCACACCACTTACATCGAAGCGATCAAGGTGCTGCAGGACGTGGGCATTGCCTATCTGTCCATCGCCGAAGCCGACTGGGACGATGCCCCGGCGATGCCACTCACGTTCCGCCAGGCAGTGCGCGACACCTTCAGCGGCGCAATCATTTACGCCGGCCGTTACACCGCAGAATCCGGTGCGCAGTTGTTGGATTCCGGGCTGGCGGATTTCGTGGCCTTCGGCCGTCCGTTCATGGCCAACCCGGACCTGCCTGCGCGCATCGCCAATGACTGGCCGCTGAATTCACTGAATCCGACCACGGTCTACGGTGGTCATGCCGAAGGGTATGTGGACTACCCCGAGTACGCGTGATGACTGCCGATTATCGGTAAGGCGCAACACCCGCCCGTTCAGCACCGCTCACACTGGCAGTGGTGAACGGGAACTGTCGCCGGGAGCTTTCCTTGCCATCCGGTTTCGCCCTGTGGTCTTCGCCTGGTACAGCGCCTGATCTGCCGTCTCGATCAGCGCTTGTACCACTGCCAGTTCGGGACCGGCCGCCGCGGTGACGCCGATACTGACCGTCACCCGACCGAACGGGCTCGCCGGATGAGCAATGTGCGCTTGCGTCAGTCGCTCCAGAATCAGTTGCGCCACGACCGCCGCCCCCTCGCCATCGGTGTCGGGCATGATGATCGCCATCTCTTCCCCGCCATAGCGCGCCACCAGATCCGACGGTCGCCGCACACAGGCCTCAAGCACTTTCCCCACCCGTTGCAGGCAGGCGTCGCCGGCAACATGCCCCTGGGAATCGTTGAACAGCTTGAAGTAGTCGATATCGATCATCAGCAAGGCCAGCGAAACCCCGCCCCGCTGAGCCCGGCGCGCTTCCATGGCCAATGTTTCATCGAAACAGCGGCGATTGGCGAGGCCGGTCAGCGCATCCTTCATCGCCAGCAATTCCAGCTGCCGGTTTGAACCGAGCAACTGTTGTTGAGTGAGCCGCAACTCCCCTTCCACCTGAGTCCGCCGACGTATATCGAGAATGAGAAACCAGCCGATCACGCCAGTGAGCCCCAGCAACGATGCGACCACCACGATCGACAGCAGCGCCTCCAGTCGCCACGCCGCCAATGCTTCGCGCTTGCCGAGCGCGACCGTGGTGATCAGCGGCAGCTTTTCACTCTTGCGAAACGCGTAGAGCCGCTCCACCCCGTCGAGGCTGGACGTGAAGGAAGCGGTGCCCACCGATTGGTCCACCAGGTACTTCGCATAAATGGGCGACTTGGAGAAATTGCGCCCCATGTCCTGTTCGCGGAAGGGATATCGCACCAGCAGCGTACCGTCGGTGTAGGACAGACCGATGGCGCCTTCCTGCCCCACATCGAGCTTGCCGAACAGTCGCAGAAAGTTCTCGACCCCCAGGGTGACCGCCACCACGCCGGCGAACTCTCCGCGCGCGTCATTGAAGCGGCGGCTGACAGTAATCACCCACTCCTGATTCGAGCGGCTACGGATGGGCGGGCCGATGAAGGGCTCGCGGGAAGGATCGTCACGGTGATGGATGAAATAGTCCCGGTCACTGCTGTTGACCCCGGCCGGAATCGGTCGGTTGGAGGACATCAGCCAGTGGCCGCGATTATCGTAAACGGTGATGCCACTGAGCTGCGGCATCAGCGGCTGCTGACGGTTGACCAGCGCATTCAACCGTTCGATCTGCGCGGGGCCGCTGCCCTCGGTTTCCAGACGCTCGACGAGCCCGAGCAAGAGCAGCGAGCTCTGCCGGACGATGCCTTCGGAATAGGTCGCCAGCGCCTGGGTCAGGTTCAACCCGTGGACGTTCACCTCGTCCAGTGCGCGCTCCCGAGAGCCCAGCACCTTCCAGATGGTCAGCGACGCCAGGGAGCAGCCGATCATCAACAGCAACAGCATCACGAGGTGGGTATCACGCTTCACATCAGTACCTTTTGGAAAGTCCGTTTTCCGTCACGGCCGTTGTCGGACCGGGGCAACAACAGCGACCGTATGTCCCGGGCCGCGCAGGATACAAGCAGTCCATCGAAGGCGCAGCAACGGCGTGTCAGGCCCTCGATGAACTGTTCGCTGATCGGCCGGTTCGATGAAAAAACCGGACCCCAAAGGACTTTTTTGCCGCTAGACGATTTTCAGGGCCTTGAGAATGACCAGCGATTGCTCGGCAAATGCCTCGGCCTGCTCGGTCAGTTCGGCAATGTTTTCTTCGGCAGTCGTGAGGGCCTTGCCGTCCTTGAGCAGGCCTTCACCCTGGCCGCCGATGATGCCCCACGCCAGAAGCGCCCACTCGGCCGGGTGCTTTTTGCCTTGTTTGATCGATATCAGGAACAGTTGCTGGAAGCGACTGACCGTCACGCCACCACCGGTCACCGGACTGGCCAGGACCTGGATCTTGTGATCGAACAGCGAGCGTCTGCACAGTTGCAGATTGAGGGTATTGCAGTTTGTCTGCACCAGTTTCTCGGCCGCTTCGCTCTGGCATGGCGCCACGGCGCCCATACCGATCAACACGTTGATCGCCTGCACCAGATCGCCATAACTCAATGAAGGCGACGCTTCCAGCAAGTGGCGCAAGGTTTTCGGTACATACGCGTCGTCCGCCAGCGCATCCAGCACCGGGCCGTAAATTTCCGCCTGCAACGTGGCTGAGCCTGCGGGCCCCGTGACGCTGCCCGCTACGCTGTCGGCCAGTTGCAACAGGACAAAGCGGGTACTGAGCATGCGTTCGCGGTGCTCGCTGGTGGACAGCTTGTTCGCGCCGCGGATGTAAAGGTCCCGGCGGAAGTTCTGGTTGACGAAGTAATCACGCGCTTGCTCGCGCATGATCGGATGCTCGATGCCTTCCAGAAAGTCCATGCCTTCGGCGCTCAGGTTGAGCGGGTCCACCGAGTCCAGCGGCACGGCGGTTGTGGCGTAGTCGAGTTTGGCAGGTGCCAGGGCATCGACCACGTCGGTGAAGTACATGCAATTCCAGTCACGGTTGAAATACTCATGGGCGACGTACTGGCGATTCTGGCCTTTGATACTCTGGAGCTTGGCGTCCAGATTCGGCGCCGAGTTGGCATAGTTGGGGTTGGCAGCCAGCAGGGCTTCGGAGAATTGCAGCGCGGCGTCGATCCGCTGATCCGGGCGCGCAGAAGTTTGCGTGGCAAAGCGGTCATGCAGGCTGAACAACTGACGCAGTGGCGCCAGCGGCGACCAGCCCGGGAAGCAGTTGTAGCTGATGTACACATGACCGCCCGGCTTGAGATGACGACGGACAAACTCGACGATCAACTTGTGATTGTCACGACTGACCCAGGTCCAGATGCCGTGCAGGCTGATGCTGTCGAACTGTGGCAGGTCATGGCGAGCCAGCAGTTGCTCGAAGCTGTCGTCATACAGCCGGGCATCACTGCCCCAGTCGGTTGCCAGCGCAATGGCATGGGCTGCCTGCCCGGGATGGAAATCCGTGCCGACGTAGCCTCCCGGATTGCCTGCCGCATGGATGTTGATCGAGACACCCTGGCCAAAACCCAATTCGCAGTGATAACCGTCGGTACTCTCCAGCGTGGCAAAACCACGCAGCAACAAACAATAACGCTGGAAAACCGGATTGATCTCCCGGCTATACCCGTAGGTGTAGCCCTCGTCCGTGAAATAACCTTCGTTCCAGGCATTGCTCATGCGTGACACCCTTTTCATATCGAAAGTGAAAGCCGATCTTATAAGGGGTAGTCAGGACCAATCACAAGCGGAAAAACCGTGCCACGCAGCCAGCCGTCATTGGTCAACCAATCACCCGCGCATACACCGACCGGTCGATGTTCCCGCCCGACAGGATCACCCCGACCTTTTTGCCCTGCATCCTTTCCCGTTCCTGAATGAGCGCAGCCAAAGCAGCGGCGCCGGCACCTTCGGCGAGGTTGTGGGTGTCGGTGTAATACACGCGCATCGCCTCGGCGATTTCGTCCTCGCTGACTGCGACGATCCTTGTTGCGCCGGCGCCGTAGATATCGAACGCTTCAGCAATCGGTTTGCGTACGGCCAGGCCGTCGGCAAAGGTATTGGCGGAGGCGGTCTCGCAGATCGTTTTCGCCTCGAAGGACAACTTGGCGGCGGCCGCTTCCGTGGACACCACGCCCACCACCTGGGTATCCAGACCCAGCGCATCACGCGCGGCGATCACGCCGCAGATACCTGAGCCGCAACCGATCGGCACGTAGACGGTGTGCAGATCCGGCGCCGCACTGAACAGTTCCAGCGCGTAGGTCGCCACGCCCTTGACCAGTTCGGTGTGGAATGGCGGTACCAGATAGAGTCCATGCTCCAGCGCCAGACGTGCTGCTTCCTCACGGGCCTCATCGAAATCACGCCCATACTCGACCACTTCGCCGCCAAAGCCGCGCATAGCATTGTTCTTCTCCAGCGAATTGCCCTGCGGCACCACAATCAATGCCTTCAGCCCTACCGCTTGCGCCGCCAGCGCCAGGCTTTGGCCGTGATTGCCGCGCGTCGCAGAGACAATGCCTTTGACGTTGGGATGTTCACGCCGCAGCCAGTGCATGAAGGTGATGCCGCCGCGCACCTTGAACGCGCCGGTCGGTGTGTGGTTTTCATGTTTGACCCACACCGTGCAGCCCAGCCGCTCGGCCAGCAACGGCCAGCGATACTGAGCGGTGGCCGGCATCACCTGGTAAACCTGGCGGGCAGCCTGTTCGATGTCTTCGCGAGTGAATGTGTGCATGTGAGTCTCCTTGGGCGTCACTCAGTCTAGGCACAGGCACATCACGTCGGCTTTCAAAAAACTGACCTGACTTTTGCGTCCGCACTTCACTACTATGGCGCTCATGAGCCATCGAAACCGCCAGCAGCCAGCCGTCGTCCCCGAACCGGTGCGTCGTATCGAGGCCGGCCCGTGGGCGATCGAATTGCTGCCCGGCGCCGCCTACGCGACGCGCTATGTGGCGGCGCAGTCAGCTATCGGTTTTGCCTTCGACAGCCAGCGCGGCGTACATGCCATCGGCAGCGACCGGGTGCGCCCCTTCGATGCCATGCCCAATGGTCTGGCGTTCGTACCCGTCGGCTGTGATGTGATGTCCGAGTCACCCATGGGCGGCGAATACCTGCGGGTGGTCCGCACCGACGGCATCGCGCTGGCAGGTGAGCAGGCGTTCAACAATCGCATCGATCCGCAGGCCATTGACCTCGCCTCGCGAATGCGCCGTGCGTTGTTGAATGCCTCAGTGGACGATGACTGGGAAACCTGGGCGCTCGCCTTGGCCGAGCGCGCCGAAGGCAAAGACACGCCGTCGACCCAAGGCTCGATGACCGGCCGCCGAATGCGCCTGCTCGACGAGTTCATCGACGCCGGCCTCGACGGTCCGCTCGGCCTTCACACCATGGCGCAACTGCTGGAATTGTCCGAAGGCTATTTCATTCGTGCCTTCAAGCAGGCCACCGGCAAAAGCCCCCACAGCTACCTGATCGACCGCCGCCTGGCCCGGGCTCGCGCATTGATGCGCGACTCCACGGCCAGCCTGTCGGAGATCGCCCTCGCCTGCGGCTTCAACTCTCAGGCACACATGACCAGCGCGTTCAAACAGCGACTTGGCGTGAGTCCGGCGCAATTGCGCACAGGATCGCGTCACAATTCTTTCATCGGCAAAAAACGAAATCAGTGGTGAATTTTTTCGTGTCCACTTGTATCTGATCTGAAAGAAGCCGTGCCATCAAGGAGATGGCATCGATCAAGGCAAACCGCTCTGGCCCAAGCCTCTCCGGGCTTACCGGTTTGCATAAAGACAGATCAGATGCAGAGTGAATCCCATGGAATCAAAGGAAAGCGTCAGCCCGATCCGACTGAAAGACATCACCATTGTCGACGACGCCAAGATGCGCAAAGCCATTACGGCCGCCGCGCTGGGCAATGCAATGGAGTGGTTCGACTTCGGCGTCTATGGCTTCGTTGCCTACGTGCTCGGCAAGGTGTTTTTCCCCGGTGCCGATCCCGGTGTGCAGATGATCGCCGCACTGGCGACCTTCTCGGTGCCGTTCCTGATCCGGCCGCTGGGCGGTCTGTTCTTCGGCGCACTGGGTGACAAGTACGGACGACAGAAAGTCCTGGCGGCGACCATCGTGATCATGTCGCTGAGCACCTTTGCCATCGGGTTGATTCCGTCCTATGCCTCGATCGGCATCTGGGCGCCGATCCTTCTGCTGCTGGCGAAAATGGCTCAAGGGTTTTCGGTCGGCGGCGAATACACCGGCGCCTCGATCTTCGTTGCCGAATATGCACCGGATCGCAAACGTGGATTCCTCGGCAGTTGGCTGGACTTCGGCTCCATCGCCGGTTTCGTCCTCGGCGCGGGTGTGGTGGTGTTGATTTCCACGATCATCGGCGAAGAAAAATTCCAGGAATGGGGCTGGCGACTGCCCTTCTTCCTCGCCCTCCCGCTGGGCATGATCGGGCTCTACCTGCGCCACGCGCTCGAAGAAACCCCGGCGTTCCAGCAACACGTCGAGAAGCTTGAACAAGGCGACCGCGAAGGTCTGGCCAGCGGCCCGAAAGTGTCGTTCAAGGAGGTCGCGACCAAGCACTGGCGCAGCCTGATGACTTGCATCGGCGTGGTGGCGGCGACCAATGTCACCTACTACATGCTGCTCACCTACATGCCGAGTTACCTGTCGCACAACCTGCACTACAGTGAAAACCGCGGGGTGCTGATCATCATCGCGATCATGGTCGGCATGCTGTTCGTTCAGCCTGCGATCGGCTTCATCAGCGACAAGATCGGCCGTCGCCCCTTCATCATCTGCGGCAGCATCGGCCTGTTCATCCTCGCGATTCCAGCGTTCATGCTGATCAACAGCGGCAAGATCGGCCTGATCTTTTCCGGATTGCTGATACTGGCTGTGCTGCTCAATTTCTTCATTGGCGTCATGGCCTCGACGCTACCGGCGATGTTCCCTACCCACATTCGCTACAGTGCGCTGGCCGGGGCGTTCAACGTCTCGGTACTGATCGCCGGCCTGACCCCGACCGTCGTGGCCTGGCTGGTGGAAGGTACCCAGAACCTGTACATGCCCGCCTACTATCTGATGGTGACTGCCGTGATCGGACTGATGACCGGGCTGACGATGAAAGAAACCGCGAACAAACCCCTGCGAGGCGCGGCACCGGCGGCTTCCGACATAGAGGAAGCGCGGGAGCTGTTGCAGGAGCACCACGACAACATCGAACAGAAGATCGAAGACATCGACGCCGAGATCGCCGAACTGCAAGCCAAACGCGAGCATCTGGCGCAGCAGCATCCGCGAATCGAATAACGATATAAGGCGTTGATCGGGCAACAGGGTGGAATTCAAATGCCCTTCTGTGGTGTTCTGTTCGTCAGGAGCCGGTCGTTTTTTCTGCCGGCTCACGCCCATTCAGCAGCTGACGATGAGGTTCGCTTCATGAGCAAAACGCCTTACGTACCACCCAGGGTCTGGACACACAGCGCGCCGTCCGGCGGCCAGTTCGCCAACATCAATCGCCCGATTGCCGGGCCGACCCACGACAAGGCATTGCCCGTCGGCAAGCACCCGTTGCAGCTGTATTCGCTGGCCACGCCCAACGGCGTCAAGGTCACCATCCTGCTCGAAGAGTTGCTGGCGCTGGGGCACACCGGGGCCGAATACGACGCCTGGTTGATCCGCATCGGCGAAGGCGATCAATTTTCCAGCGGCTTTGTCGAGATCAATCCGAACTCGAAGATCCCGGCGCTGCTGGATCGTGGCGTGGAGCCGGCCATCCGGGTTTTCGAGTCCGGCTCGATCCTGCTTTACCTCGCCGAAAAATTCGGCGCCTTCCTGCCCACCGACATCGCCGGTCGCACTGAAACCCTGAACTGGCTGTTCTGGCAAATGGGCTCGGCGCCCTACCTGGGTGGTGGTTTCGGGCATTTTTATGCCTATGCGCCGGACAAGCTCGAATACCCGATCAACCGCTTCACCATGGAAACCAAGCGTCAGCTCGATGTGCTCGACCGACGCCTTGCCGAAATCCCTTACCTTGCAGGTGACAACTACACCATCGCCGACATCGCGGTCTGGCCGTGGTACGGGCAACTGGTGCGCAACAATGTGTACGGGGCGGCCGAGTTCCTGTCGGCTCATGAATACACTCATGTCCAGCGCTGGGCCGAGGAGATCGCCAACCGGCCTGCGGTCATCCGTGGGCAACGCGTCAACCGTACCTGGGGCGATGAGGCGAGCCAGGTGCCGGAACGACATGAGGCTGCTGATCTGGGCTGAGCAACCCACGCAACCCGCACCCGATAACAAAAACCAAGGGGCACCCATCGTTCATGAACATTCTCTACGACGAGCAGGTCGACGGCGCCCTGCCGGACGTCGACAAAGCGGCGCTATTGCAGGCACTGCACAGCCAGTGGCCGACGCTGGAAGTCCTGCATCAGCGCGAGGATCTCGCACCGTACGAATGTGACGGTTTGTCCGCCTACCGCACCGCGCCGTTGCTGGTGGTCCTGCCCCGGCATCTCGATGAGGTGCAGGGTGTTTTGCGAATCTGTCATGAGAGAAACGTGCCGGTGGTGGCCCGTGGTGCAGGCACCGGGTTATCCGGCGGGGCGTTGCCTCTGGAGAAAGGCGTGCTGCTGGTGATGGCACGCTTCAACAACATCCTGCACATCGACCCGGCCGCACGCACGGCACGCGTTCAGCCCGGCGTTCGCAATCTGGCGATTTCCCAGGCCGCCGCTCCGTTCGGTCTGTATTACGCGCCGGATCCGTCCTCGCAGATCGCCTGCTCCATCGGCGGCAATGTGGCGGAAAATGCTGGCGGCGTGCATTGCCTCAAGTACGGCCTGACCGTGCACAACCTGCTCAAGGTCGAGATCCTGACCGTCGAGGGCGAACACCTCACGCTCGGCTCCGATGCGCTTGATTCCCCCGGTTTCGACTTGCTGGCGCTGTTCACCGGTTCCGAAGGCCTGCTGGGCGTTATCACTGAAGTCACGGTCAAACTGCTGCCCAAACCTCAGACAGCCAAAGTCTTGCTGGCCGCATTCGATTCCGTGGAAAACGCCGGCCGCGCCGTGGCTGACATCATCGCCGCCGGGATCATTCCCGGAGGCCTGGAAATGATGGACAACCTGGCCATCCGCGCCGCCGAGGACTTCATCCACGCCGGCTACCCGGTGGACGCCGAAGCCATTTTGCTCTGTGAACTCGATGGCGTCGAAGCCGACGTCCACGATGACTGCATCCGCGTCCGCCAGGTGCTGGAAAACGCCGGCGCGACCGAAGTGCGTCAGGCCAGGGACGAGGCCGAGCGCGTGCGTTTCTGGGCCGGACGCAAGAATGCCTTCCCGGCCGTGGGGCGCTTGTCGCCAGACTATTACTGCATGGACGGCACCATCCCGCGCCGCGAACTGCCCGGCGTACTGCAAGCCATTGCGCAGTTGTCCGTCGAATACGGCCTGCGGGTGGCCAACGTGTTCCATGCCGGCGACGGCAACATGCACCCGTTGATTCTGTTCGACGCCAATCAACCCGGCGAGCTCGAACGCGCCGAAACCCTGGGAGGCAAAATCCTTGAGTTGTGCGTGAAGGTCGGCGGCAGCATCACCGGCGAGCACGGCGTGGGCCGGGAGAAAATCAACCAGATGTGCGCGCAGTTCAACAACGACGAGTTGACCCTGTTCCACGCCGTCAAAGCCGCGTTCGACCTCGGCGGTCTGCTCAATCCGGGCAAGAACATTCCGACCCTGCACCGCTGCGCCGAGTTCGGCGCCATGCATGTTCATGCCGGGCAATTGCCCTTCCCCGAGCTGGAGCGTTTCTGATGGTCCGAGAAAAGGATGTCGACGACAGCATCGCGCTGCTCGATCAGGTCAATCAGGCATTGCAGGACGCCACGCCACTGCGGATTCAGGGCGCCAACAGCAAGGCGTTTCTGGGGCGTATCGTTGCCGGAGAAATCCTCGACACCCGCACCCATCGCGGGATTGTCAGCTACGACCCGACCGAACTGGTGATCACCGCGCGTTGCGGCACTCCACTGGCCGAACTGCTGGCGGTGCTGAACGCTTCACAACAGATGTTGCCGTGCGAACCACCGGCCTTCGCCGACGACGCGACGGTGGGCGGGATGATCGCCAGCGGACTGTCAGGCCCGCGGCGCCCGTGGTCGGGGTCGGTGCGGGATTTCGTACTCGGCACGCGGATCATCACCGGCCACGGCAAGCATCTGCGCTTTGGCGGTGAAGTCATGAAAAACGTCGCCGGTTATGACCTGTCGCGGCTGATGGCCGGCAGTTACGGCTCGCTGGGGGTGATCACCGAAGTCTCGCTCAAGGTCCTGCCCAAACCGCGTGAGTGCCTGAGCATCAGCCTGGAAATGGACAGCGAGCGGGCCTTGCAGCGTATGGCCGAGTGGGGGCAACAGCCGCTGCCGATCAGCGCCGCCTGCCACGATGGGCAGCATCTGCACTTGCGTCTGGAGGGTGGCGAAGGCTCGGTGGCGGCGGCCCGTGATCGTCTCGGTGGTGAAATGCTCGATAGCGCTTATTGGTCAGATCTGAATGAACAGCGCCTGGACTTTTTTGATGAGGACCAGCCCCTGTGGCGCCTGTCGGTGCCAAACAACACCCCGCCGCTGGCCTTGGCCGGTGTACAAATGCTCGACTGGGGCGGCGCCCAGCGTTGGCTCAAATCAGGAGCCGAGGCGGCACTGATTCGCAAGGTGGTTTCGGCTGTTGGCGGGCATGCGACCTGCTACAGCCATGGATTGATCGACGCGCCTTTCCATCCGTTGCCGCCCGCCCTCCTGCACTATCACCGTCGCCTCAAGCAACAGCTCGACCCTCAGGGCATCTTCAACCCCGGTCGCCTGTACGCGGAGCTTTGAGCCATGCAAACCACTCTCAGCGAAGAAGCCCGGCAACTGCCTCGCGCCGAAGAAGCCGAAAGCATCCTGCGCACTTGCGTGCACTGCGGCTTCTGCAACGCGACCTGCCCGACCTATCAGTTGCTCGGCGACGAACTCGACGGCCCACGGGGTCGCATCTACCTGATCAAACAGGTGCTGGAAGGCAACGAAGTTACCCGCAAGACCCAACTGCACCTGGATCGTTGCCTGTCCTGCCGCAATTGCGAAACCACCTGCCCCTCGGGTGTGGACTATCACAACCTGCTCGACATCGGTCGCGCCGTGGTTGATGCCGCTGTGCCGCGCCCCATTGGTCAACGTGTGTTGCGGGCAGGTTTGCGTGGTGTGGCGCCGAATCCCGGACTGTTCAAAGGACTGGTCAGCGCTGGCCAGATCTTCCGTGTGCTGTTGCCCAATACCCTGCAAGCCAAACTGCCGCGCAGCACCTCTGCAATCGCACCCCGCCCGGTAACGCGACATGCCCGCCAGGTGCTGATGCTCGAAGGCTGCGTGCAACCGGGTTTGTCGCCCAATACCAACGCGGCGGCAGCACGGGTGCTGGATCGATTGGGGATCAGCATTACACCGGCGCGAAAGGCCGGCTGTTGTGGCGCCGTGGACTATCACCTCGACGCCCAGGCCACCGGACTTGACCGCGCCCGCCAGAACATCGATGCGTGGTGGCCGGCCATCGAACAAGGCGCCGAAGCCATCGTGCAGACCGCCAGCGGTTGCGGCGCGTTCATCAAGGATTACGGACACTTGCTGTGCACCGATCCGGCCTATGCCGAAAAGGCGAAAACCGTGAGTGCGCTGGCGAAAGATCTGGTGGAAGTGTTGCGTGAGGAACCGCTCGAGTCCCTAGGTATTCATGCCGATCAGCGCTTGGCTTTCCACTGCCCCTGTACCTTGCAACACGCACAGAAACTCGGCGGCGCGGTGGAGTCGGTGCTGACCCGATTGGGCTTCAACCTCACGACCGTGCCGGACGCCCATCTGTGCTGCGGCTCGGCGGGCACCTATTCGATAACCCAACCGGCGCTGGCCCGGCAACTGCGCGACCAAAAGCTCAACGCCCTGGAAAGCGACCATCCGGACATCATCGCCACCGCCAATATCGGCTGCCAGACCCACCTCGACGGCGCGGGACGCACGCCGGTCAAGCACTGGATCGAGCTGGTGGATGCAGGGTTGCCCTTGGTGAGCGAGGCGTAGGATTGCTGGCGGGGGGCAAACGATGGGCGAAAAAAAACCGCCTTTGCGGGGCGGTTTTTCGGTAGACCTCAGTTTGCGGCTGGGGCCTGGTGTCTCACGGACAACACTGACGTGCGGGAATACTATTAATCTTTGGTACTCGTTGCAACGTGATTTTGTGAGTGTTGAATGACGTTATGTGAAGCCAAGGTCAACCCTGGCAAGTCTTTAACCCACAAAAACATACTGACAGAAATAACGAATTACAAAACTCATCAAGTCTTTGCCCGGGATCCTCAGAATCACGCCACAAGACAAGTTAATATGCCGACGCTCACTCGCCAGTGCATCCGTGAGGTTTGGCTGGAACCATAACGGTTTCATGCCCTTCGACACGGTTTTGCACCCGTGCCGGAATGATGGCTCGGAGGGATCACAACCGGCCGCCTCATGGACAACATTGACGTGCATGTCCGAAGGCACACATGGTCCGGTAAGTGCGCTGGAGGTTTGGCCCCCGACCTGGAGGCCAAAACGTATGAAGCTTTTGCTGCGTACGCTGAGCCTCGTATGGAGATCGTTTCAAGCGTTTCGCTTTTACGAGTTCCTGCGAGACCACTTTGACAACCTGAAGTAACGGTTGTCGATGCGGGAAAAAGCCCGTTTTGGCTTCGGCTGAAACGGGCTTTTTTTGTTTTTAAATACTGTCACTTGTAGGATTTCTATAGAATCATCCCTTCTCAGCTGTAAGGCATTTCGCTGACACCTGTCATCTCGACATCCCCCTCACCGTCAGTTATGAGCTAATAGCCCCTTCATTAAACCGTCGCTGAAACGTTGTACTAGGATAGGATCCAATTTCCTGATTCGCTGTCGCCGGGCATGGAGCTGTTTTCCGGTGGTTCAGGAACACGAGTACCACACTGCAACTCATGGATGAACGACATGAACTCACAGCTGTTTCCTCACATTGGCAAGGTCATCGCCAGCACTGGCAGCCGACATTTCCCACGGATGCTGCACGACCTGATCCTGACCCAACTGGCGGTGGACGCCACGCACATCCGACAGATGCGCGTGGAACCGGTCGGACGCGCACAGCCGCGCAGTGAGCCCGAATGCGTCAAGGAAGCATCCTTGCTGGCTGAAACGGTGTATTCCGAGTTGAGCACTCTGCCGAGTGCCAATGAATTGCCCACTCCCGAACCCTCGACGGTCACCGACGCCTCGCAATTGCATCTGACCCGGCGCAAGGACGGTTACCGCTATGTGATCTCGGTTTACCGGTGCGGCCCATCAAAACGCTTTTCCGCCCACGAGCGCAGTTTGTTGCAGGACATTTCTCCAGTGCTGCTGCCGATGGTCGAGAAACACATCAACGCCCTGCAACCGGCGAACACTGACGCCCAGGGACAATCTCAGGAGCAATCGGACTCAACCCTGCTGGGCCTGGAAACCCTGCGCCTGCGCTTTTGCGAGCGCGTGGAGCAACTGGGGCTGAGCCTGTCGAACCGCGAGATGGAAGTGTGTGTCGGCCTGCTCGCCGGGCGCACCGCGCCAGAACTGGCCGAGCAGTTGCAACTGAAGGTCAACACCGTGGAGAGCTACCTCAAACGCGCCGCGATCAAACTGGGTATCAGCGGCCGTCACTCGCTGATGCGCTGGATGTACTCGCCAAAGGACTGCCCCGCAGCCTGCGGCCCATCGAACGCGGCCTGACGGTTCACACGCCTGTAACGAAACCGCCCTCCTGCAAAGGACGGCGGTTTTTTTTGCGCCCGTTTCAATCCCGGGCCAACGCCTCGATCGGATCGAGCCGCGACGCATTGCGCGCCGGCACGAAGCCGAACACGATGCCGATCAGGGTCGAGCAAAGCACAGCGGTGAGCACCGAAGTCATCGAGAACACCATTTCCCACTCCTTGATGAACAGCGAAAACAGATGGCCGATGGCGTAACTCAACGAGATACCGATGGCGCCACCCAGCAGGCAGACCATCACCGCCTCCACCAGAAACTGCTGGCGAATGTCCGACTGCCGCGCCCCGACCGCCATGCGGATGCCGATTTCACGGGTACGCTCGGTGACCGACACCAGCATGATGTTCATCACGCCGATGCCGCCCACGACCAGTGAAATCACCGCAATCAGCGACAGCAACAAGGCCAGAGAGCGGCTGGTTTTCTGTACGGTCTGCATCACGCTGTCGAGGTTATTGGTGAAGAAGTCCTTGGTGCCGTGGCGTTGCAGCATCAGCTTGTTGACGTTGTCCTCTACCACTTTGCTCGGTTGACCGTCCTTGATCCGCACACTGATGCTGTCCAGATAACGCTGGCCCAGCAGCCGTCCGGCTGCGGTTTCATAGGGCACCCAGACGTTGAGCGACTTGCTCGACGAGAAGATGTTCTTGTTCTCCGCCGCCACACCGATCACGGTGCACGGCAGGTTACCGATCAGGATCACCTGCCCCAGCGGATCAACCCCTTCGCCGAACAATCGATGGCGGGTGTTGTGATCGATCACCACCACTTGCGCCTGACGCCTTGCATCGCTTTCGCTGAACGGGATGCCCGACTCCATCTTGATCCCGCGCACCTGGAAGTACAGATCGCTGACGCCGTTGACCTGCGCATCGAGGTCGATATTGCGGTAACGCAGCAACAGATTGCGCCCGACCACCGGCGTGGCACTGTCGACGTAGTAGAGCTGATTGAGCGCCGTCACATCCGCCGGCACCAGGGTTTCGATGGCCGCCGAGCGGCTGTCGCCGAAACTGGTGCCGGAATAGATATCGATGGTGTTGCTGCCGATGGCCTGGATGTCTTTCAAGACATAGCGCTTGGCCCCTTCGCCGATGGCCGAAATCGACACCACCGAGGTGATGCCGATGACGATCCCGAGCATGGTCAGCAAGGTGCGCATCCGATGGGAGATCAGCGCGACCCAGGCCATGTTGAACGCTTCCTTGAACAACCCGAGGCTGGCCACCAGACGCCGCGCCGCCGTGGACTTGGGCGGCACTGCGTCCTCATTGGTCAGCGCCGTGGTGTCGCGCTCGTTGCGGCGGTCGCTGAGGATTTCGCCGTCGCTGACTTCGATGATGCGCTCGGCGTTGGCCGCGACCTTGGGGTCGTGGGTCACCAGAATCACCGTGTGCCCGGCGGCGTGCAGCTCCAGCAGAATACGCATCACCTCTTTGCCGCTGGTGGTGTCGAGTGCGCCGGTCGGTTCATCGGCGAGGATCACTTCGCCGCCGTTCATCAAGGCCCGGGCGATACTGACGCGCTGCTGCTGACCGCCCGACAGTTGGCTCGGACGATGAGTCAGGTGCCCTTCCAGCCCCAGTCGTGCCAACAGCTCCCGGGCCCGGGCATGGCGCTGCGGCTCCGGTGTGCCGGCGTAGATCGCCGGCATTTCGACGTTGTGCATCGCGCTCAGATGCGGCAGCAGGTGATAGCGCTGGAAGATGAAGCCGAAATAGTCGCGGCGCAGTTCGGCCAGCGCCTGATTGTCCAGATCACGGGTTTCCCGGCCGTTGATCTTGTAGCTGCCGGCCGTGGCGTAGTCGAGGCAGCCGAGCAGGTTCATCAGGGTTGATTTGCCGGAGCCCGAGGCCCCGATGATCGCCACCATTTCCCCGGCATTGATCGTCAGGTCGATGTTCTTCAGCGCCAGAAATTCACGGTCGCCCGCGGTGAAACTGCGGCTGATGCCGGTCAGTTGCAGCAGAGGTTCGGTCATGCTCATGCCCCTGCCACTTTCGACACCGGATCACCGATCACCACCCGGTCACCTTCGGCCAGACCACCGTTGACCTGCACCTTGACGTTGTTGTTGATCCCGGTCTGTACGTTGCGCGACTGCGCCTGGCCCTTGGCGTCCAGCACCCGCACCGGAAAACTGCCATCGTTGTTGCGCGGGCCCAACGCGGCCACCGGAATCGTCAACACCGATTTGGCGGTGTCGAGCACCACCCGCACCTGGGCCGTCATGGAAATGCGCAAGCGGTGATCGGGGTTCGGCACCTCGAACAGCGCGTTGTAGAACACCGCCGTGTTCTGTTTTGGCGTGCCAGCGGGCGGGGTTTCGAGGAAGTTCTGCGGCGCGGGTTCAGTGCCGCGCAGCTTGCCGTAATAACGTTTGTCCTCGCCCAGAATGGTGAAATAAACCTCCTGCCCCGGCGCGATGTGAATGACATCCGCCTCCGACACCTGAGCCTTGACGGTCATGGTGTCCAGATCCGCCAGCTTCAGCAGGATCGGCGCCAGTTGGTTGGCAATCACGGTCTGGCCTTCCTGAGTCACGATGCCCACCACATCGCCGTCGATGGGCGCGATGATCCGCGTGTAGGCCAGGTTGACCTTGGCCGTGTCGATCTGGATATGCGCGCTCTTGATCTGCGCATCCAGCGACAACAGATTGGCCTGCTGCACTTCGTAGTTCGATTGCGCGGTTTCAAAATCCTGCCGCGAGATCGAGGCATCCTCCTGCAGATTTTGATAGCGCTCGTAGATCGCCTTGGTCTGCCTGACCTGAGCCTGAGTCGCCCGGCGCTGGGCTTGCAGGTTTTCCTCATCGACCTGAGCCTGACGCAGGGTGTTCTGCAGCACCAACGGGTCGATCTCCGCCAGCCACTGGCCTTTCTTGACCTTGTCGCCGACCTTGACCTTGAGCGACTTCAACTGCCCCGAGACCTGAGCACCAACATCCACCTGTTTGATGCCCTCCAGCAAACCGGTGGCCAACACTGCGTTTTCAATGTCACCGCGTTCGACCGTGGCGGTCAGGTATTGCGGTGCTTCGGCCGGTGCCTGCACCGTGTAGAAGACCAACCCGGCCACCAGCGTCAACGCGATTCCCAGACCGACTTTGCGCAACTTCGACTGTTCCATAAATGACCACAATTCCGTTCAGGGTTGAGCCCGGCCAGCGGCCGGGTTCCAGGATAAAGACTTCAATCAGGACAACACTTGGCCAGCCGCCACCGTCAACCCGTCATGCCACCACGCCGCGAGACTGAAGACGTTGGGCGCCTTGAGAATCGTGAAGTGGTTGCCAGGGCCGTACCACACCGCCAGATCCCTGGCCTCGCGCTGCCAGCCTTCGAGCATTGCAACCTGTTCGCGCTGGTTGCCCGAGGCGTCCAGCGTCGGGTCGTCCACCAACGCCAGACGCACCGGCCCGGTGTAGGCCAGAGCCGGTCGATAGACCGTGCGCAGCGCGGTGGCGAACGTGCGCACCGGGCCCTGCATCGCATCGGTTGACGCACGTTCAGACAGCACACCCGCGTGCACCATCCCGTCATGCAGCAGGCGCATTTGCGTGGTGTCGTCGGCTTCGGCGAAGGCCAGCGCATCGATGCCCAAAGACTTGCCGCTGGACAGTTGCAGCGACTCGATCAGTCGCAGCAGCGCTGCCGTGGTGGTGTAAGGCTTGCCCACCACGCTGTTGCCGCCCGGCGATTCGCTGTCGATCAGGGTCAGGGATGCCACCTCGCGCCCCGCAGCCTGCAACTGCGCCGCCATGGCGTACGCCACCCAGCCACCGAACGAATGCCCGATCAGATGCACCGGCCCTTGCGGGTACAACTGCTCAAGCGCCCGCAGGTAGAACGTGGCAGCGCTTTCGACCCGACTGTGCGGCACCGTCGCGCCGTCTAGGCCTCGGGGTTGAAGCCCGTAAATCGGCCACTCCGGCCCCAGCGCCTCGGTCAGATGGATAAACCCGGTGACACTGTCACCGGCCCCCGGCACACAGAAAATCGGCGCGTGCCCGGTGTAGCCGGTCTGGATCGTCAACAACGGCTGATACGCCCGGGATTCGACCATCGCCGACGCCTGCAATGCCTGACTGAGCGCCTGACCGAGCACGTGCACATGCGGTGCCTGCATCATGCTCTGGTGATCGCCCGGCACGTCGATGCAATGCAGGAGCGTGGCCGGCACCTCGTCCGCCCAGCCCAGGGTAGGATGACGACGAGACAGCTCTGTCGGATGCTCCTGGGCCCGGAACAGATGCAACGGGATACCCAATGGATTGATCCGGTAATGCGCCAGCGCATGCCCGTGGGCGACCTCGCGGTCGAGGTAGTGCCAGAGGTCTTGAGGCTCGGCGGCGGCCATGTCCGGGTGCAGCAATTGCTCCTCCCGGCAGCGCTGTAACAGCGGCTGGAAGTCGATCTGCTCCAACTCGGTCTGCAACACTGCCAGATGCGCCAGTGCGGCTTGTCCCGCGTTTCCAAGAGAGGCCCGGTACATCGTGCAGTGCTGCAACAGCTGGCGCTTGTGCGCATGCTCGTCGCTCCAGCGCGCCTTGCCCTGATCGGTCAGGCGCGGCACGAAACTGTCGATCAGGCCAACGAACGCTACCGTCTCATCCATGCCGAGCAACTGCATCGCCACTTCATAGGCCAGCACCCCGCCAAACGACCAGCCGGCCAGGCGATAAGGCCCTTGCGGCTGCACCGAGCGGATGATCTCCACCATGCGTGCCGCCAGGCATTCCATGGTGCGCAGCGGTGCCTTGCCGAACGGAATGCCCGGCAGCCCGTAGATCGGGAAATCGCCCTCGATGTGCAGGCCCAGCGCCGGGAAGTAAGCGTCCATTCCGCTGAACTCATGCATCAGGAACAACGGCGTGTCTGCGCCACCAGCCCGCACCACGACCAGCCCGTCATCCTGCTGTTCTGCGCCTGTGCGCTGGCTGAGCAACGTGCCGAGCGACTCGATGCTGGCGTGCTGGAACAGCTCGGCCAGCGTCACCTCCAGGCCGTTCTGTTGCATCAGGTTGACCAGACGAATCGCCAGCAACGAATGCCCGCCCAGCTCGAAGAAGTTGTCGTGACGACCAACCTGCTCGACCTGCAATACCTCGGCCCACAACAGCGCCAGAGATTCCTCGAGCGGATTGGCCGGGGCTTCATAGGTACGACTGAGTAGTGCGTCCTGTGCCGGAACTGGCAACGCCTTGCGGTCGACCTTGCCGTTGTTGTTCAGCGGCAACGCGTCGAGTTGCACCCAGGCCGACGGCACCATGTATTCCGGCAGGCGTGCCTGCAATTGGCTGCGGAGGCTGGCGCTGTCGACGCCCTCTTCAGCGGTGAAATACGCCACCAGGCGCAAAGGTTCCTGGCCGTCCTGACGGGCCAGCACGATGGCCTCCTTGACCCCTTCGCAGTTCAGCAGGCGGTTTTCGATCTCTCCCAGTTCGATGCGGAAGCCACGGATCTTCACCTGATCGTCGTTGCGGCCGATGCATTCCAGTTGCCCCGGTGCCAGCCAGCGTGCGAGGTCGCCGGTGCGGTACAGCAAGGCGCCCGGTTGATCGCCGAACGGGTCTTGCAGGAATTTTTCGGCGGTCAGATCCGGGCGATTCAAATAGCCCAACGCCACACCTTGCCCACCGATGTACAGCTCGCCGATGACGCCCATCGGTACCGGTTGCTGGCGGGCATCGAGTACATAGACCTGGGTGTTGGAGATCGGGCCGCCAATCGGCACGCTGTCGGCATCGTCCGCCACTTCGCGCACTTCGAAAGTAGTCGCGTAGGTAGTGGTTTCGGTCGGGCCGTAGCAGTGAACGATGCGCAGGTCCGGCGCCTCGGCGAGCAAGCGGCGGAAGGCCGCCGGATCGGCGCGTTCGCCACCGCACAAGACCATGCGCAGGCCTTTGAGGGCCTCGGGGATCAGTTGCACGTACTGGTTGAACAGTGCGGTGGTGACGAACAGGATCGTCGCACCGGTGTTGGCCAGCTCACGTCCGAACGCAAGTGGATCGAGCAAGGTCGCGTGATCAATCACTACTACGCGCCCACCGTTGAGCAGCGGCCCCCAGACATCCATGGTGCTGGCGTCAAACGCCGGGTTGGAGGCGAACGCCACACGGTCCTGCGCATTGAAATCCGCGTAGCCGTTGTTGATCACCAGTCGACCGATCGCCCGGTGCGGCACCATCACTCCTTTCGGCGTGCCGGTGGAACCGGAGGTGTACATGATGTAGGCCACGGATTCGGAAGACTGCGACAGATCCGGGTTGTGCGTCGGTTGCGCATCAAGCTTCAGCACATCCAGATTGATCCGGCGTACGGCGTAATCAACCGTTTCAGTGCTGAAGGTCAGCAGCGCTTTCGCCCCGCAGTCCTCGACCATGAACGCCTGACGCTCGGCCGGGGCGTTAATGTCCAGCGGCACATACGCCGCCGCGCACTTGCCGATGGCCAGTTGCGCGATCAGCAGATCCAGCGAGCGTGGCAGCAGGATCGCCACGTGATCGCCCGGTTGCACACCTTGGCCGATCAAGTGATGGGCCAGGCGATTGGCCCGCTCATTCAACTCAAAGTAGCTCAGCGATAGCGCACCATGCACGGCTGCCACCGCTTGCGGATGCTTCGTCACCTGCTGTTCGAACAGACGATGAACCGTCAACGTCGCCGGGTAATCCCGTTGAGTGGCGTTGAACTCGACCAGCAGTTGCCGCCGCTCATCCCGCGGCAGGATCGACAACTGATCGATGCCCAGTTGCGGCGTCCGCTCCAGCGTCTGCAACAAGCTGTCGACCGCAAGATCCATGTAGTCGCAGATCCGCTCGGCGTCGATCCCGGACGTGGTCAACGCGGTCAGGCTGAAGTCTTCGCCCAGGTCATCGACGCTCAGGCTCAGGCGGTAGTTGCTGTGTTCTTCGGCATTGAGCAACTGCATGCCCTGCCATGCCGCCACGACTTCGTCGGACGGCGTGCCCCCGCCGCCACTGTGGCGGTAATTGAACAACGCATTGAACAGCGGCGACCCCGGGGCCATGGCGCTGCAACGTTGCACCAGCGCCAGCGGCGCGTGTTCGTGATGCAGCAAGCGGTTCAAGCGCTGATGGGTTGCCAGCGCCGCTTCCTTCACCGATTGCCCGTCCAGATCGATGCGCAGCGGCAGCGTGTTGATGAACACGCCCAGCGCCCGTTCGGCACCTTCACCGCCGTGCAACCGGCCGAGCATGACGGTGCCGAACACCACGTTTTCACGCCCCGACAGTTGCCCCAGCACGCTGGCCCAGGCCAGGTGCATCAGGCTGGCGGCGCTGATGCCCAGGCGCCTGGCCTTGGCCCTGACCCGCTGGCTCAGCGCGGTGTTCAGCAGCCGCTGCGCATGCCCGTTGCCGCTCTCCGCAACAGAGCCCTGGCCATACGGCAGGGTCGGTTCGTCGATATCGCCGAGCATGTCACGGAAGAACGTCTCATGTTCCTCTTCGCTCAGCCCCGAGCGAGTACGAGCGACATAGGTGCGATAAGGCACCGGTTCGGCCAGTTGCCGCACCTGGCCGAGCAGGACTGCCTGCATCTCGTGGCGCAGTACCTCGAGCGCAATGTGGTCCATGACCAGGTGATGGAACAGCAGCAGCGCCACCACGCGCCGATTGACCGCGTCCCAGCCGTGCACCACTCGCATCAATGGCGCCTGTGTGACGGCCATGCGGTATTGCCGGGTATCGAACCGACTGCGCAACTGATCGAGTGCATCAGTTTCGCCAGCATCCAGCTCCACCGTTTCACACACCAGCGACGCCTGACGCCAGACCACTTGCACCGGCTCTTGCAGACCGTCCCAGAACAGCGACGTGCGCAGGATGTCATGGCGCTCGATCACGGCCTGCAAGGCTTCAGCGAACACCCTCAGGCGTGACTCATTGGCAAAGGCGAACTGCGCCTGCAACACATACGGATCGCCCTGGGGTGCCGACAAGTGATGGAACAGAATGCCGGCCTGCAACGGCGCCAACGGATAAATGTCCTGCACGTTCGCTGCGCCGCCGGGAATGCTGGCGACAATGCGGTCGATGGCGGGCTGATCCAGTGCAACCAGTGGCAGCATGTCCGGGGTGATGTGTTTGCAGTCCGGTGCAATCCGGTTGGCCGGAATTTCGCTCTCCGTCTCATCGCCGACCGCGGCGGCCAGTGCGGCGAGCGTCGGCTGGCTGAACAGCACACGCACATCAGCCGTCAGCCCGACGTGGCGCATCCGCGCCACCAGGTTGACTGCCATCAGCGAGTGTCCGCCCAGTTCGAAGAAGTTGTCGTGGCGCCCTACTCGCTCCACCTTGAGCAGTTCGGCCCACAACCCTGCGAGGAGAATTTCCACCTCGCCGACAGGCGCTTCGTATTCGCGGGCAATGACTGCACTCTGATCCGGCGCGGGCAAGGCCTTGCGGTCGAGTTTGCCGTTGGGACTCAGCGGCAACGCCTCCAGATGCACGAACACTGCGGGCACCATGTAATCCGGCAGGTGCTCCAGCAGTTGACTGCGCAGCAGGTCGATTTCCAGACGGGCGCCGGTGTAGTAGGCGACAAGGCGCTTGTCTCCCGGCACGTCTTCGCGGGCCAGCACCGCCGCTTCCTGCACACCGCCGATGTCGGTCAGGCGAGACTGGATTTCACCGAGTTCGATGCGCAGGCCACGGATCTTCACCTGATCGTCGTTGCGGCCCAGGTATTCGATGTTGCCATCGGCCAGATAACGGGCGACGTCGCCGGTGCGGTACATCCTGCCGTTCGGCTGGAATGGATCGTTCAGGAAACGCTCGGCGCTCAACTCGGGCCGGTTCAGATAACCGCGAGCCACTTGCACACCCCCGATGTACAACTCGCCGACCACGCCTTGCGGCACCGGTTGCTGCTGGGCATCGAGGATGTACATATGGGTGTTGGCGATCGGTTTGCCGATGGGCGTGTTGTCTGGCGTTAGCTCCAACGGCCCGGCGCAATCCCATGCGGTAACGTCCACTGCCGCTTCGGTCGGGCCGTACAGGTTGTGCAAACCACTGTTCGGCAATTGCTGCTTGAAGCGCCGTACCAGACTGCCCGGCAACGCTTCACCGCTGCACATCACCTGACGCAAACCGTTGCAACGTGCGGTGTCACCGTGAGCGAGGAACACGTCGAGCATCGACGGCACAAAGTGCAGCGTGGTGATCTGCTCGCGTTCGATCACTTCGCTCAGATACAGCGGATCCTTGTGGCCGCCCGGACGCGCCATCACCAGTCGGGCGCCGGTCATCAACGGCCAGAAGAACTCCCAGACCGAGACGTCGAAACTGAACGGGGTTTTCTGCAGCACCACGTCCTCAGCCGTCAGGCGATAAGCGTCCTGCATCCACAGCAAGCGGTTGACCACACCGGAATGCTCGTTGATCACACCTTTCGGCTGACCGGTGGAGCCCGAGGTGTAGATCACGTAGGCGGTGTGTTGCGGGGTCAGTCCATCAACGGAAAGGTTTTCGGCCGACAGCGATTGCCAGGTGTTGTGATCCAGATCGACCACCGGCACCGACACCTCACCCAACAGTTCGCGGGTCGAACCCTGCACCAGCACTGCCAACGGTGCGCTGTCCTCCAGCATGTAAGCCAGACGTTCCAGCGGATACGCCGGATCCAGCGGCACATAACCGCCGCCGGCCTTCAGAATCGCCAGCAACCCGACCACCATTTCCAGCCCGCGCTCGACGCAGATCGCCACCCGCGCATCCGGGCCAACACCCAAGCCGCGCAAGTGATGCGCCAAACGGTTGGCCCGAGCGTTCAGCTCGGCATAGCTCAGCCGCTGTTCGCCTGAGAGCACCGCCACAGCCTGCGGCGTGCGCAAGACCTGCGCTTCGAACAGACCGTGGATGCTCTGCTCCAGATCGTAATCAACGTCAGTGGCATTGAAGTCATGCAGCAAGTGCCGACGCTCATCCTCCGCCAGCACATCGACCTGCTCCAGCAACGCCTGATCGTTGCTGACCATGGCCTGCAACAACTGCTGCAAGTAACCGGCATAACGCTGGATCGTCGACTCATCGAACAACGCCGTGGCGTATTCCAGCGAACCCCGGATCACACCTTGGGCCTCGCCCAACGTCAGCGACAGGTCGAACTTGGCGAAATGGCTCGGCTCGGCCACGCCTTCCAGCGTCAGGTCACCGAGAGCCAGCGTCGCACCGCTGCCACTGTCCCAGCTCAACAATGTCTGGAACAACGGGCTGTGTGACAGGCTGCGCACCGGCCGGGTGATTTCCACCACCTGTTCGAACGGCAGGTCCTGATGGGCCTGCGCCTCAAGCGTGCACGCCTTGACTCGCGCCAGCAACGCTTCGACGCTGAGCGCACCCGAAGTATCGATGCGCAGCGCAAGCGTGTTGACGAACAATCCGATCAGCCCTTCGATTTCCGCCCGGTTGCGGTTGGCGACGGGCGACCCGATCACTACGTCCGATTGGCCGGACAAGCGACCGAGCAACATCGCCCACGCACTCATCACCGCCATGTAAGGCGTCACGCCGTGGCGTTGGCACAGCGCCTTGAGCCCGGCGCTCAAACGCTCATCCAGCCGGATGTCGACACTGCTGCCAGCGTAATCCTGCTGGGCCGGGCGTGGACGGTCGGTCGGCAACATCAGCAAGGCCGGCGCACCGGCCAGGGTCTGCTGCCAGAAATCGCTCTGACGCTGCAAGACTTCACCGCTCAACCAGCGGCGCTGCCACACGGCGTAATCGGTGTATTGCAACGCCAACGGCGGCAGCGGATCGGCCTCGCCATGGCTGAACGCCTGATACAGCGCCATCAATTCGCGGGTCAGGACGCCCATCGACCAGCCATCGGAGATGATGTGGTGCAGGGTCAGCAGCAACACATGATGATCATCGGCGAGTCGCACCAGACGCCCGCGAATCAACGGGTCGTCCTGCAAATCGAACGGCCCCGAGGCTTCACCCTGAATCAGCGCGAGCAAGGCGTCGTCGGCTTGCGGGTGGTGGCGCAAATCTTCGACCCGCAGCAGCACACCGCTGTCGAGCGGCGCGATCAGCACCTGGGCTTCATCGTTGAACTGGGCGAAGCGGCTGCGCAGGGTTTCGTGACGCTCAACGATCCGCGCCAGTGCTCGTTGCAGGGCGGTTTCGTCGAGGCGACCGCGCAGGCGCAGGCCGAGGGGAATGTTGTAGGCGGTGTTGGCGCCTTCCAGTTGCGCCATGAACCACAACCGTTGTTGAGCGAACGACAACGGCAGCGCGCCGTCCCGCGGCGCCGGCATGATCGGCGGTTGCGTGCAGCGCCCGGCCTGGGCCAGCACCTCGGCGACCGCTGACAGTTCGGCATTGGCGAACAGCTCAGCGAGCGTCAGTTCCACCCCCAGCCGCTGGCGCACCTGAGACAGCATGCGCATCGCCAGCAACGAGTGGCCGCCCAGTTCGAAAAAGTGATCCTGACGTCCGACCTGCTCAACTTGCAGCACGTCGGCCCAGATCTGCGCCAGAGTGGTTTCCAGCTCACCTTGCGGTGCTTGGTAGTCGCGGGTGAACAAGGCGCTGCGATCCGGCATTGGCAAGGCCTTGCGGTCGACCTTGCCGTTGGCGGTCAGCGGCAGCGTGTCGAGTCTGACGAAGGCCGCCGGCACCATGTATTCCGGCAACTGGGTCAACAGGTGCGCCCGCAGTTCGGCCACGGCCAACGGCTCGACCTGTGCCTGCTCGGTGAAATACGCCACCAGCCGCACCTGGCCGGGCTCGTCTTCGCGGGCCACCAGCACCGCCTCCTGGATGCCGAGCAACTGATTCAGGCGGGTTTCGATTTCGCCCAGTTCGACACGCACTCCGCGGATTTTCACCTGATCGTCGTTGCGCCCCAGGTACTCGATGGAACCGTCGGCGCGCCAGCGCGCCAGGTCACCCGTGCGGTACATCCGGCCGTGGTTGAACGGGTCACGCAGGAAGCGTTCTTCGGTCAGATCCGCACGATTCAGGTAGCCCCGGGCCACACCGGCGCCACCCACATACAGCTCCGCCGCCACGCCGACAGGTACCGGGCGCTGCTGTTCATCGAGCAGGTACACCGTCGCGTTGGCGATCGGTTTGCCGATGTGCAGCGCCTGCCCCGCCTCGACAATGCCCGAGGTGGCGACCACCGTGGCCTCGGTCGGGCCGTAGTTGTTGACCACATCGAACGACTGCTGACGATTGAACTGACGCAGACGGTCGCCGCCAATCAGCAGTGTTCGCAGGGTCGGATGTTCGAGGTTCTGGCTGAAGGCGTATTCGGCCACCGGTGTCGGCAAGAAGCTCACGTCCAGCGGCTGCGCGCGCCACCAGTCGAGCAACGCATCCACGTCTTCGCTGCCGTCGCGGGCCGGCGCCAGGTGCAGGGTCGCGCCGGCACACAGGGCCGGCCAGACTTCCCAAGCCATGGCGTCGAAGCCGAAACCGGCAAGGCTCGACGTGTGACGCCCGGCGCACAGGTCGAAAGCCTTGCAATGCCAATCGACGAGGTTGCTCAGTGTGTGGTGTTCGACCATCACGCCCTTGGGCAAACCGGTGGAGCCCGAGGTGTAGATGACGTAGGCCAGGTGTTCGCTGGTCATGCCAGGCACCTGCGGATTACCGGTCTCGTTGTCCGGCCAGGTACGCAAATCCAGATCGATCACCGGTACATCAAGCGCCGGCAAGCGTTCACGCAAATCACTCAGGCACAGCACCGCCACGGGCGCACTGTCGCTCAGCAGATAGTGCAAACGCTCCGCCGGGTGCGCCGGATCCACCGGCACATAACCGGCGCCGGCCTTGAGAATGGCCACCAGCCCGACCAGCGTTTCCAGCCCGCGCCGGGCGATGATGGCCATGCGATCATCAGGGCGAACGCCCAGCCCGATCAGGTGATGAGCCAGAGTGTTGGCCTGACGGTTCAGCTCGGCAAAGGTCAACGCCTGCCCCTGACAGACCGCCGCAACCGCCTCGGGCCGTTCGATCACTTGCGCCTCGAATCGCTGCGCAATGGTCAGCCCCGACACAAACGCCGTGTGCGTGTCGTTGAACGTGACGAGCAACTGTTCACGCTCGTGGGCCTGAACCATATCGAGCTGTTCCAGCTCCGCCTGATCGTTGGTGACCATCGCATGCAGCAGTTGCTCGAAGTAGCCGACATAACGCTGGATCGTCGACTCATCGAACAACGCCGTGGCGTATTCCAGCGCTCCGCGAATTCCGCTGCGGGTTTCACCCAGGGTCAGCGACAGGTCGAACTTGGCAAACCGAGCCGGACCGCCCACGCGTTCCAGCGCCAGATCACCCAGCGCCAGATCCGGCCCCACGCTGTTTTCCCAGCTCAGGGTGGTCTGGAACAACGGACTGTGGGAAAGACTGCGCGCCGGCCGGGTGACTTCCACCACCTGCTCGAAGGGCAGATCCTGATGGGCCTGGGCTTGCAGCGTGCACGCCTTGACCCGGGCCAGCAACGCCTCGACGCTGAGCCCGCCGGATGTATCGATCCGCAGGGCCAGGGTATTGATGAACAACCCGATCAGCCCTTCGATTTCCGCCCGACCACGGTTGGCAATCGGCGAACCCACCACCACGTCGGACTGGCCGGACAAGCGACTGAGCAACAACGCCCAGGCGCTCACCATCGTCATGTACATCGTTACGCCGTGCCGCTGGCTCAGCGCCTTGAGCCCGGCGCTCAGTGGCTCGTCCAGCCGGAACTCGACGCTGCTGCCGGTGTAATCCTGTTGCGCCGGACGCGGACGGTCGGTCGGCAGCACCAGCAAGGTCGGGGCACCCGCCAGATTCTGCTGCCAGTAATCGCTCTGACGCTGCAGCACTTCACCGCTCAACCAGCGCCGTTGCCAGGTCGCGTAGTCGGCGTATTGCAGCGCCAATGGCGGCAGCGGATCGGCCTCGCCATGGCTGTAAGCCTGATACAGCGCCATCAGTTCACGGGTCAGCACGCCCATCGACCAGCCATCGGAGATGATGTGGTGCAAGGTCAGCAGCAACACATGGTGATCGTCGGCCAGCCGGACCAGACGTCCGCGAATCAACGGATCGTTCTGCAAATCGAACGGGGTCGAGGCCTGTTCACGGATCAACGCCTGCAAGGCTTCGTCGGCGTGTGGATGCTGACGCAGATCCTCGACCCGCAGCAGCATGCCGCTGTCGACCGGCGCGATCATCACCTGCACCTCATCGTTGTGCGGGACAAAACGGCTGCGCAGGGTTTCGTGGCGGTCGACGATCCGGGCCAGTGCCTGTTGCAGCGCCGCCTCGTCGAGATCACCGCGCAGGCGCAGCCCCAACGGAATGTTGTAGGCCGTGTTGACGCCTTCCATCCGCGCCAGAAACCACAACCGTTGCTGGGCGAACGACAGCGGCAGCGCGCCGTCACGAGGCACCGGCACCATCGCCGGTTGCGAACTGCGCCCGGCCTGGGCCAGCACTTCTGCGACCGCTGACAGCTCGGCATTGGCAAACAGTTCACTGAGCGCCAGCTCGACGCCCAGGCGTTGGCGAACCTGAGACACCATGCGCATTGCCAACAGCGAGTGGCCACCCAGCTCGAAGAAGTGGTCCCGCCGCCCGACACGTTCGACCTGCAGCACTTCCCCCCAGATCCGCGCCAACGCGGTTTCCAGTTCGCCTTGCGGTGCTTCGTAATGACGGGTGAACAGCGCCGCGCGGTCCGGCGCCGGCAAGGCTTTACGGTCGACTTTGCCGTTGGCGGTCAGCGGCAGCGCATCCAGTCGCACGAACGCCGACGGCACCATGTACTCGGGCAATTGCGCCAGCAGGCAGGCGCGCAGCTCAGCCACCGGTTGCGGTTCGACCTGAGCCTGTTCGGTGTAATAGGCGACGAGCCGCGGCTGGCCGGGTTCGTCTTCACGGGCCAGCGATACCGCTTCCTGAATACCGGGGAGCTGGTTGAGCCGGGTTTCAATCTCGCCCAGCTCAATGCGCACGCCGCGAATTTTCACCTGATCGTCGTTGCGTCCCAGGTATTCGAGGGTGCCGTCGTCCTGCCAGCGCGCCAGGTCACCGGTGCGGTACATGCGCCCGCTGTTGAACGGATCGTCGAGAAAGCGCTCGGCCGTCAGTTCCGGACGATTCAGATAACCCCGGGCAACCCCGGCGCCACCGACATACAACTCCCCCGCCACCCCGATGGGTACCGGACGTTGCTGCTCATCCAGCAGATAGACCGTGGCATTGCTCACCGGCCGACCGATGTGCAGCGTCTGCCCGGCCTCGACCTTGCCCGAGGTCGCCACCACCGTGGCTTCAGTCGGGCCGTAGTTGTTGATCACATCGAAATGCCGGTGACGGCTGAACTGCCGCAAGCGATCCCCGCCGATCAGCAGCGTGCGCAAGGTCGGGTGTTCGAGGTTTTGACTGAAGGCGTATTCGGCCACCGGCGTGGGCAAAAAGCTCACATCCAGCGGTTGTGCGCGCCACCAGTCGAGCAAGGCGTCGATGTCTTCGTTGCCGTCGCGAGTCGGGGCCAGATGCAGGGTCGCACCGGCACACAGCGCCGGCCAGACTTCCCAGGCCATGGCGTCGAAGCCGAACCCGGCAAGGCTTGAAGTGTGGCGGCCGGCGCACAGATCGAACGCGCCGCAATGCCAGTCGACGAGATTGGACAGGGTGCGGTGTTCGACCATCACGCCCTTGGGCAGACCGGTCGAACCCGAGGTGTAGATCACGTAGGCCAGATGCTCGGTGGTCAGCCCCGGCACCTGCGGATCGAGGGCCAGACTCAGTGGCCAGGTACGGCGGTCGAGGTCGATCACCGGGACGTCCAGCGTCGGCAGTCGATCACGCAGATCGCTCTGGGTCAGCACCACCACCGGGGCGCTGTCGCTGAGCAGATAGCTCAAGCGTTCGGCGGGATGCGCCGGGTCAACCGGTACGTAGCCGGCCCCGGCCTTGAGAATCGCCAGCAGCCCGGCCAGCGTATCCAACCCTCGGCGGGCGACGATGGCCACGCGATCATCGGGGCGAACGCCCAGGCTGATCAGATGATGGGCCAGTGCATTGGCGTGCTGGTTCAGCTCGGCATAGGTCACTTGTTCACCGAGGAACACCGCCGCCACCGCTTCCGGCCGCTCGATGACTTGCGCCTCGAAACGCTGATGAATGGTCAGCCCTTGCGGGTAGTCGGCCTGGGTCGCATTGAAGCCGCGCAGGATCTGCTCGCGCTCGGCTTCCGGCAGGATCGGCACCTGGCTGATCGGCGAATCCGGTGCCTGCTCCAGCGCGGACACCAGACCGCTCAGGGCACCGAGCATGTAATCACACACCCGTTGCGGATCGACCTCAGTGGTGGCGAGCAAGGTGAGGCTGAAGGCGTCGCCCAGGTCATCGATACTCAGGGTCAGCGGATAATTGGTGCGTTCTTCCGAGTGCAGGGTGGTGATGCCTTCCCATGCGGACAGGGTTTGTGCGCTCGCCGATGCCGCGCCATGGCTGTGACGGTAATTGAGCAAGGCGCTGAACAGCGGCGTCGGCGCAGCCACGCTGCTGCAACGCTGGGCCAGCGCCAGCGGCGCGTGTTCATGGCGCATCAATGTGGTCAGGCGCGCGTGGGTCGCCTGCACGGCGTTGCGTACGCTCTGAGTATCGACGTCCACCCGCACCGGCAAGGTGTTGATGAAGATACCCAGCGCCCGGTCGGTGGCCTCGGCACCTTGCAGGCGCCCCATCAACACCGTGCCGAACACCACCCGCTGCTTGCCGGCAAGCGTGGCCAGCACCTGCGCCCAGGCCACGTGGAACAGACTGGCCGCGCTCACCCCGAGCTGCCGCGCCTGCCCCCGCAGGCGCAGGCCCAAGTCCGGTTCGACCGGTACGCTCAGCTCGGTGATGCCGTGGCCGTCACCCTGCACATCCTGCAAGCCGAACGGCAAGGTCGGCTCGTCGATATCGCCGAGCATGTCGCGGAAGAACGCCTCGTGCTCGGTTTCACTGACGCCCAGCCGCGCCAGTGCCACGTAATCACGAAACGCGACCGGCCGCCCCAGCAGACGGCCCTGCCCCGTGAGGAACGCACGCATCTCATGGCGCACCACGTCGAGCGCCGAGTGATCCAGCGCCATGTGATGAAACAGCAGCGTCGCGACCACCCGTTGCCCGGCGGCGTCCCACGCATGGGCCAGACGCATCATCGGCGCCCGGCTCACGTCCATACGGAATTTCCGGGCGTCGAAACGCTCGTGCAAATACGCCAGCGCATCGCCTTCGGCATCGATCTCTTCTACCGGCAATTCGGCCTGGCGCCAGACCACTTGCTGCGGCGTATCCAGTCCATCCCACACCACCGCCGTACGGAGGATGTCGTGGCGATCGATCACGGCCTGCAAAGCCTGGACAAAAGCGCTCAAGCGCCCGCGATCGGCAAAGGCGAAATGCGCCTGCATCACATAGGGATCACCCTGCGTGGCGCTGACATGGTGGTAAAGAATGCCTTCCTGCAACGGTGCGAGCGGGTAGATATCCTGCACATTGGCCGCGCCGCCCGGCACGTCGGCGACCAGACGGTCGATGGCCACCTGATCGAGTTCGGCCAGGGTCAGCATCGCCGGGGTGATGCGCGTGGTGCCGGGTGCAATGCCATTGGCCGGCACGTCGACCTGACCGCTCTTGGTCGCTGAATATTGCCCGGCCTTGATCAGTTCGATCAGCGCCGGTTTGTGCTCGCGCAACAGCGCCAGCACCGCCGGATCGCTCAGCGCCTGTTTGTTGCCCTGTACGCGCAACTGGTCGTCGGTGACCGCCAACTGGATGTCTTTAGCCTTGAGTGTTGCCAACAGTTCGATCACGTTCACAGGACGATCTCCATTCTTTCCGTAATTGCGGCGTAACCGGCCAGGGTCGGTTGTTCGAACAACGCCCTGACTTCGGCTTCCATGCCTTCCTGACGTAACCGGCCGATCAGACTGACCGCCAGCAATGAGTGTCCGCCCAGTTCAAAAAAGTTGTCGTGCCGCCCTACCCGTTCCACGTTGAGCAATTCGGCCCAGAGCCCGGCGAGGAGAGTTTCCACTTCGCCGACCGGGGCTTCGTATTCGCGAGTGATCACAGACGCTTGATCGGGTGCCGGCAGTGCCTTGCGGTCGAGTTTGCCGTTGGGGCTCAGTGGCAGCGCATCCAGGTGCACGAATACCGCCGGCACCATGTAATCCGGCAGGTGCTCGAGCAAGTGACCGCGCAGCACGTCGATTTCCAGTCGTGCGCCGGTGTAATAGGCCACCAGGCGTTTGTCTCCCGGCACATCTTCTCGGGCCAGCACCGCCGCTTCCTGCACACCGCCGATGTCGGTCAGGCGTGACTGGATTTCGCCCAGTTCAATGCGCAGACCACGGATCTTCACCTGATCGTCGTTGCGGCCCAGGTATTCGATGTTGCCGTCGGCCAGATAGCGGGCGACGTCGCCGGTACGGTACATCCGGCCGTTCGGCTGGAATGGATCCTGAAGGAAACGTTCGGCGCTGAGTTCAGGACGGTTCAGGTAACCCCGCGCCACTTGCACGCCGCCGATGTACAGCTCGCCGACCACGCCTTGCGGCACCGGTTGTTGCTGGGCATCGAGGATGTACATGCGGGTGTTGGCGATTGGTTTGCCGATGGGAGTGTTGTCTGGCGTTAGCTCCAACGGCCCGGCGCAATCCCATGCGGTAACGTCCACTGCCGCTTCGGTCGGGCCGTACAGGTTGTGCAAGCCGCTGCCCGGTAATTGCTGCTTGAAGCGCCGCACCAGACTGCCCGGCAACGCTTCACCGCTGCACATCACCTGACGCAAACCGTTGCAACGTGCGGTCTCGCCATGGGCGAGGAACACGTCGAGCATCGACGGCACGAAGTGCAGTGTGGTGATGTGTTCGCGCTCGATCACTTCGCTCAGATACAGCGGATCCTTGTGGCCGCCCGGACGCGCCATCACCAGTCGGGCGCCGGTCATCAACGGCCAGAAGAATTCCCAGACCGACACGTCGAAGCTGAACGGCGTCTTTTGCAGCACTGAATCTTCAGCCGTCAGACGATAAGCGTCCTGCATCCACAGCAAGCGGTTAACCACCCCGGAATGCTCGTTGATCACGCCTTTCGGCTGACCGGTGGAGCCCGAGGTGTAAATCACATAAGCCGTGTGCTGCGGGGTCAGTCCATCGACCGAAGGGTTATCGGACGACTGTGATTGCCAATTCTGGTGATCCAGATCGACCACCGGCACCGCGACCTCACCCAGCAAGGCGCGAGTCGAACCCTGCACCAGCACCGCCGACGGCGCGCTGTCCTCCAGCATGTAAGCCAGACGCTCCAGCGGATACGCCGGATCCAGCGGCACATAACCGCCGCCGGCCTTCAGAATCGCCAGCAACCCGACCACCATTTCCAGCCCGCGCTCGACGCAGATTGCCACCCGCGCATCCGGGCCAACGCCCAGACCGCGCAAGTGATGCGCCAAACGGTTGGCCCGAGCGTTCAGCTCGGCATAGCTCAGCCGCTGCTCGCCTGAGAGCACCGCCACAGCCTGCGGCGTGCGCAAGACCTGCGCCTCGAACAAACCGTGGATGCTTTGCTGAAGGTCATAACCAACATCAGTAGCGTTGAAATCGAACAACAGCCGCTGCCGCTCTGCTCCCTCAAGAATCAGCAAGCGATTCATTGCCTGCGTCGGTGCCTGTTCCAGCGCCTCCACCAATGCCAACAACGCCGTTTGCATGTAACCGCAAATCCGCTGCGCGCCGATGTCCGTCGGCACCATGGCTATCAGCGAGAAACCGTTGCCCAGGTCATCGACGTTCAGGCTCAGCGGGTAGTTGGTGCGTTCTTCACTGCTCAGGGTCTCGATGCCTTGCCAGGCCTGAACCACACTGTCCGAATGCTCTGAACCGTGGCTGTGCCGATAGTTGAGCATCGCGCTGAACAGCGGCGAAGGCGCCGCAATCCCGCTGCAACGCTGGGCCAGTGCCAACGAAGCATGCTCATGCCCCAGCAACGCGGTGAGGCGCTGATGCGTCGCCTTGACCGCCTCGCGCACCGGGGTCTCGCCCAGATCGACCCGCAACGGCAAGGTGTTGATGAACATGCCCAGCGCACGGTCGGCGCCCTGGCCGCCCTGCATCCGGCCCATCAACACCGTGCCGAACACCACATTGTCCTGCCCGGAGGTCGCCGCCAATACCTGGGCCCACGCAAGGTGGAACAGGCTGGCCACACTGATACCCATCTGCCGCGCCTGACTGCGCAGACGCAGGTTCAGGCCGTTGTCGAGCGCCTGCTGCACTTCCTCGATGCCACGTCCGTCGCCGCGCACATCGCGCAGGCTGAACGGCAGGGTCGGCTCGTCGATATCGCCGAGCATGTCGCGGAAAAACGCCTCATGCTCCGATTCCGAAACGCCCAGACGCGCCTGCGCCACGTAGTTGCGGTACGGCACCGCCGTCGGCAACGGCTCATCAGCCCCGCGCAGGTACGCCTGCATTTCGTGGCGCACCACTTCCAGCGCGGTGTGGTCGAGCACGATGTGATGGAACAGCAGCATCGCCACCACCCGGCCACGGGCCGGATCGCGGGCATACACCAGTCGCAGCAACGGTGCCTGGGCGATGTCGAGACGGTAATGCCGGGCATCGAACCGGGTGTGCAGTTGTTCAAGGATGTCGCCGGCCGCAGGATCGAGCGAAACCTCCTGCACCACGAGTTCAGCTTGGCGCCACACGACCTGCACCGGCACGCTCAAGCCTTCCCACACCACACCGGTACGCAGCACGTCATGGCGGTCGATGACGTGTTGCAACGCCGCACGGAAACGCTGCAGACGTTCAAGGCTGTCGAACGCCAGTCGCGATTGCAGCAGGTAGGGATCGCCTTCTCCCGCACTCAAGTGGTGATAAAGAATGCCTTCCTGCAGCGGCGCCAGCGGATAGATGTCCTGCACATTGGCAGCGCCGCCCGGCACGCTGGACACCACGCGGTCGATGGCGGCTTGATCCATCGTGACCAGCGTCAGCATGTCCGGGGTGATGCGGGTGCAATTGGTTGTGATGCGGTTGGCCGGCACTTCGATTTCCCGCCCGCTGCCCACGGCGGCGGCCAGTGCGGCCAGGGTGGGCTGACTGAACAGCACGCGCACGTCGGTGCTCAGGCCGACCTGACGCATGCGTTCGATCAGGCTCACCGCCAGCAGCGAGTGCCCGCCCAGTTCAAAGAAGTGATCGTGGCGCCCGACGCGCTCGACCTTCAGCACCTCGGCCCACAACTTAGCCAGGGCGATTTCGGTCTCGCCGACTGGAGCCTCGTATTCGCGCACCAGCACTGACTCGGCACCGGGGGCCGGCAGCGCCTTGCGATCCACCTTGCCATTGGGGCTCAGCGGCAGGCTGTCGAGTGCGACAAAGGCTGACGGCACCATGTAATCGGGTAAGCGTGCGAGCAAGTGTTCGCGCAACGTCTCGATCCCCGGCTGCCCGGCCTCGGCGTGCCAGGTGAAGTACGCCACCAGACGCTCCTCACGCACCAGCACCACGGCTTCACGCAGCGCCGGATGGCTGAGCAGTTGCGCTTCGATATCACCCAACTCCAGGCGCAAGCCACGCAGTTTGACCTGGAAGTCGTTGCGCCCGATGAATTCGAGCTGGCCATCGGCGCGGTAGCGCACCAGGTCGCCCGTGGCGTACAGCCGATCGCCGGCCACGAACGGGCTCGGGATAAACCGTTCAGCCATCAACTGCGGCAACCCCAGATAGCCCCGCGCAACCCCGGCACCGCCAATGAACAACTGACCGATGACGCCCATCGGCACCGGCCGTTCGGCGGCGTCGAGTACATAGAGACGAGTGTTGATGATCGGCCGTCCGATCGGCAACGCGCTGTCCGGCACTGGCATCGAAGGCTCCAGCGTCCACACCGTGCTGTCGACCGTGGCCTCGGTCGGGCCGTAGACGTTGTGCAAACGCACCTGCGGCAAACGCTCACGCACCAGACGCGCCAGCGCTGGCGTCAGGTCGCCGCCGCCACAGAACACATCGGTGAGGCTGCTGCACTGGCTGACGTCGTCCTGCTCGAGGAACTGTTGCAACAGCACCGGCACGAACTGGATCACGCTGATCCGCTGCTCGCGAATCACCTGCGCCAGATACGCCGGCTCGCGGTGCCCGTCAGGACGCGCCAGCACCAGACGCAGCCCAGCGCTCAATGGCCAGAACAGCTCCCAGACCGAGGCATCGAAACTGAACGGGGTTTTCTGCAAAAGGGCGCCGTCCGTCACGGCAGGACACAGTTGCGAACTCCAGTGCAACAGATTGCCCACGCCGCGATGCTCGACCATCACGCCTTTCGGCGCACCGGTCGAACCGGAGGTGTAGATCACGTAGGCCAGGTTCGAAGCGCTCAGGTTCGGCACTTGCGGATTGTCATCCGGGTTGAATGTCCAGTGAGCCTGGTCCAGATCGATCACCAGCGCAGTGCTCTCGCCCAGCAACTCACGAGTCGCCCCATGGACCAGCACGGCCACCGGCGCGCTGTCCTTGAGCATGTAATCCAGACGCTCCGCCGGGTACGCCGGGTCCAGCGGCACATAGGCACCGCCAGCCTTGAGGATGCCGAGCAGACCGACCATCAGTTCCAGCCCGCGCTCGACGCAGATCGCCACCCGCGCATCCGGCCCCACGCCCAGTTCGCTCAGGTGATGGGCCAGACGGTTGGCCTGTGCGTTGAGTTCGGCGTAGGTCAGTTGCCGTTCACCGGCCTGCAACGCGATGGCTTGCGGCGTGCGCTGCACTTGCGCCTCGAACAGCGCGTGAACGGTTTGCTCCAGATCGTCTGCGGTGCCGGTGACGTTAAGGTCGTACAGCACCTGCTGACGTTCTGCGCCTTCAAGGATCGGCAAGCGATTCAGCGGCTGATCCGGGGCTTGTTCCAGGGCATCCGCGAGTTTCTCCAGCGCGGTCTGCATGTAGTCACAGATACGCTGCGAACCGATGTTCGCCGGGGTCATGGCAGTGAGTACGAAACCGTTGCCCAGATCATCGACGCCCAGGCTCAGCGGATAGTTGGTGCGTTCTTCACTGCTCAGGGTCTCGATGCCTTGCCAGGCCTGACGCACGTTTTGCTGTTGCGCCTCGTCGGCGCTGTGCCGGTAGTTGAGCATCGAACTGAACAGCGGTGACGGCGCGGCCACGCCGCTGCAACGCTGGGCCAGCGCCAGCGAAGCGTGTTCATGACCGAGCAGCGCACTGAGCCGCGCATGTGTCGCCCGAGCCCCTTCGCGCACCGGGGTTGCCCCCAGATCGACCCGCAGCGGCAAGGTGTTGATGAACATCCCCAACGCCCGGTCAGCCCCCTCGCCGCCCTGCATCCGGCCCATCAGCACCGTGCCGAACACCACGCGTTCCTGTCCGGACGTCGCCGCCAGCACCTGCGCCCAAGCGAGGTGGAACAGGCTGGCCACGCTGATGCCCAGTTGCCGTGCGAGGCTGCGCAGACGCTGACCGGTGGCGGCGGTCAGGGCCTGTTGCGTTTCCTCGATGTCGCGACCGTCACCTTGTACATCCTGCAAGCCGAACGGCAGGGTCGGCTCGTCGATGTCGCCGAGCATGTCGCGGAAGAACGCTTCGTGCTCCTGCTCGCTGACACCCAGCCGCGCCTGCGCCACGTAGTTACGGTAAGGCACGGCCGCGCCCAGCGAGGCTTCGCGCCCTTGCAGGCAGGCGAGCATTTCGTGCTGCACCACGTCCAGCGCGGTGTGATCCATCACCACATGGTGGAACAGCAACATTGCGACCACCCGGTCGTGAGCCGGATCACGGGCATACACCAGACGCAGCAAGGGTGCCTGACTGATGTCGAGGCGGTAGTGACGGGCATCGAAACGCTCGTGCAACTGCTCAAGGATGTCGCCATCCGCCGGATCGAGCACGATCTCCTGCACCGGCAGCTCAACCTGACGCCACACCACTTGCATCGGTTCGGCCAGTTCCTGCCAGATCACCGCCGTGCGCAGGATGTCGTGGCGTGCCATGACCTGACGCAGCGCTGCCGCGAAGCTCTCGATCCGCTCGACGCTGTCGAAGGCCAGCCGCGATTGCAGCAGGTACGGGTCACCCTGTTCGGCGCTCAAGTGGTGATAAAGAATGCCTTCCTGCAAAGGCGCCAGCGGATAAATGTCCTGCACGTTGGCAGCGCCGCCGGGCACCGTGGCAACGATCCGGTCGATGCTCGGCTGATCCAGTTCGGCCAGGCTCAGCAGGTCCGGAGTGATGTGATTGCCGCCTACGGGAATGCGATTGGCCGGCACTTCGATTTCGCGACCACTGCCCACCACAGCAGCCAAGGCTGCGAGCGTCGGTTGACTGAACAACACGCGCACGTCGGTGTTCAAGCCGATCTGACGCAGGCGTTCGATCAGGCTCACCGCCAGCAGCGAATGGCCGCCCAGTTCGAAGAAGTTGTCGTGGCGACCGACTTTTTCCAGCTTCAGGACATCGGCCCAGATCTGCGCCAACGCAGTCTCCACCGGGCCTTGCGGGGCTTCGTATTCACGACTGAGCCAGGCGTTCTGATCCGGTTCCGGCAAGGCCTTGCGGTCGAGTTTGCCGTTGGCGGTCAGCGGCAAGGCGTCGAGTCGCACGTAAGCCGCCGGGATCAAGGCTTGCGGCAGAAGCGTTTGCAGATGATTGCGCAGGGTTTCGATCTCGGCCGGCGCACGCTCGGTGAACCACACCAGCAACTGCTCGTCGCGCACCAGCGCCACCGCGTCCTGCACCGCCGGATGACTGGCCAGCGCCGCTTCGATTTCCCCCAGCTCAACCCGCACGCCGCGCAGTTTTACCTGATCGTCGTTGCGGCCCAGGTATTCGATGTTGCCGTCCGCCAACCAGCGTGCGAGGTCACCGGCACGGTACATCCGTGCCTGCGGCTGGTCGCTGAACGGGTCGGCGAGAAAGCGTTCGGCGGTCAGATCGGGACGGTTCAGGTAACCCCGGGCCACACCGGCGCCGGCCACATACAACTCGCCCGTCACGCCCACCGGCACCGGACGTTGCTGGTCATCAAGCAGATAGATGCGAGCGTTGGCCATTGGCCGGCCGATGTGCAGCGGCTGACCGACCTCCACTGGCCCGGAGGTCGCGACCACCGTGGCCTCGGTCGGGCCGTAGTTGTTGATCACCGCGTAGGTTTGCGCACGGTTGAACTGGCGCAGCTTGTCGCCGCCGATCAGCAACGTGCGCAGGGTCGGGTGTTGCAGCTCGCGACTGAAGACGTATTCGGCCACCGGAGTCGGCAGGAAGCTGACTTGCAACGGCTGCGCCCGCCACCAGTCGAGCAGTTCGTCCAGATGCTCATTGCTCACCGATTCCGGCGGCAGGTGCAGGGTCGCACCGACGCACAGCGCCGGCCAGACTTCCCAGGCCATCGCATCGAAACCGAACCCGGCAACGCTGGCGGTGTGGCTGCCGGCGTGCAGGTCGAAGGCTTCGGCGTGCCAGTGCACGAGGTTTTCCAGGGTGGCGTGTTCGACCATCACCCCTTTTGGCTGGCCAGTGGAGCCCGAGGTGTAGATCACGTAGGCCATGTGCGCCGGAGTCAGGTACGGCAGTTTCGGGTTGCTGTCGGGCAGGTGTTGCCAGGCGTCGCTGTCCAGATCGATCACCGGCATCATGCCCAGCAGCTCCCGGGTCGAAGCCTGTGCGAGCACGGCCACCGGATCGCTGTCTTGCAACAGGTAGGCGATGCGTTCCACCGGATGCGCCGGATCCACCGGCACATAACCGGCGCCGGCCTTGAGAATCGCCAGCAACCCGACCAGCATCTGCGGGCCGCGACGCACGCAGAGCGCAACGCGGTCGTCCGGTTGCACGCCGAGGCCGATCAAATGATGGGCCAGTTGGTTGGCGCGCTGATTGAGCTGACCGTAGGTCAGCTGTTGCGCACCTTGAATCACCGCGAGGGCCTGCGGATTGCGCTCGGCCTGAACCTCGACCATTGCGTGAATCGTTGCGCCACGGGGATAGGCCGTGACCGGTGGATTGAAGCCGTCGACCAGACGTTCCAGTTCCGCGGTCGAAAGGATCGGCAAACGGTTCAGCGGCTTTTGCGGCGTCTGTTCCAGTGCCTGCACCAGTTGCTCCAGTGCGGTGTGCATGTAACTGCAAATCCGTTGCGCGCCGATCTGGCTGACCGCCAGAACCGACAAGGCAAACCCTTCGCCCAGATCGTCCACGCTCAGGGTCAACGGGTAGTTGGTGCGTTCTTCACCGCCAAGTTTCTGCACACCTTCCCAGATACCCTGCCCGTGCTGCGACTGTTGCGCGGGGGCACTGTGACGGTAGTTGAACAAGGCACTGAACAACGGCGACGACGCCGCGACACCACTGCAACGCTGGGCCAGGGCCAGCGAGGCGTGTTCATGCCCGAGCAGCGCAGTCAGTCGTGCGTGGGTCGCCTTGACCCCGTCGCGCGCGCCAGCGCCGACATCGATGCGCAGCGGCAAGGTGTTGATGAACACCCCCAGCGCCCGGTCGGCACCATCGCCCCCCTGCATCCGCCCCATCATCACCGTGCCGAACACCACATCACGCCGGTTCGACAGCACGCCCAGCACTTGCGCCCAGGCCAGGTGCATCAGGCTGGCGGCACTCACGCCCAGCTGTCGCGCCTGTTCACGCAGGCGCCCGTTGAGTTCGGCAGCCACCGGTTGCAGCGCTTCCTCGACGCCGTGACCGTCGCCCTGCACATCCCGCAGTCCTAGCGGCAGCGTCGGCTCGTCAATGTCACCGAGCATCTCGCGGAAGAACGTTTCATGCTCCTGTTCGCCGAGCCCCAGGCATGCCTGGGCGACGTAGTTGCGATAGGGGATCGGCGCCGAAAGGTGGTCGATCTCACCGAACATCACATCGCGCATTTCTTCGACGATCACTTCCAGCGCGGTGTGATCGAGGATCAGGTGATGGGACAGCAGGATCGCCACCACGCGCTGCTGTTTCGGGTCCTCGGCAAACACCATCCGCAGCAGCGGTGCCTGGCTGATGTCGAGGCGGTAGTGACGGGCATCGAAGCGCTCGTGCAACTGCTCGAGGATGTCGCCCTGCGCCGGGTCCAGCGTTACCTGTTGCACCACCAGTTCGGCGTGGCGCCACACCACTTGATGAGGAATCGCCAGGCCTTCGTGGACAACGCTGGTACGCAGGATGTCGTGGCGTGCGATGACTTGTTGCAAGGTGTCGGTGAAGGTGCGCAGACGCTCGAGACTGTCGAAGGCCAGCCGCGATTGCAGCAGGTACGGGTCGCCCTGCTCAGCACTCAAATGGTGATAAAGGATGCCTTCCTGCAACGGCGCCAGCGGGTAGATTTCCTGCACATTGGCAGCACCGCCCGGTACGGTGACGACGATCCGGTCGATGCTGGCCTGATCCAGCTCGGTCAGGCTCAGCAAGTCCGGGGTGATGTGGGTGCAATCAGCAGGAATGCGATTGGCCGGCACTTCGATTTCGCGTCCGCTACCCACCGCCGCTGCCAATGCAGCCAGAGTGGGTTGACTGAACAGCACGCGCACGTCGGTGCTCAGGCCGATCCGGCGCAGGCGTTCGATCAGGCTCACCGCCAGCAATGAATGGCCACCCAGTTCAAAGAAGTTGTCGTGGCGACCGACCTTTTCCAGCTTCAGGACATCGGCCCAGATCTGCGCCAACGCGGTTTCCACCGGGCCTTGCGGGGCTTCGTATGCCTGGCTGAGCCAGGCGCTCTGATCCGGCAGCGGCAAGGCTTTGCGGTCGACCTTGCCGTTGTTGTTCAGCGGCAACGCGTCGAGCTGCACCCAGGCCGAGGGCACCATGTATTCCGGCAGGCGCGCTTGCAATTGTTCGCGCAGGCTGGCGCTGTCCACGCCCTCTTCGGCCGTGAAGTAGGCGACCAGACGCAACGGTTCCTGACCATCCTGACGGGCCAGCACGATGGCCTCTTTAACCCCTTCGCAGTTCAGCAGGCGGTTTTCGATTTCCCCCAGTTCGATGCGGAAACCACGGATTTTCACCTGATCGTCGTTACGACCGATGCACTCCAGTTGCCCCGGCGCGAGCCAGCGTGCGAGGTCGCCGGTGCGGTACAGCAACGCGCCCGGTTGCTCGCTGAACGGGTCTTGCAGGAATTTTTCGGCGGTCAGGTCCGGGCGATTCAGATAGCCCAACGCCACGCCTTGCCCGCCGATGTACAACTCGCCGGTGACGCCCATCGGTACCGGTTGCTGGCGGGCATCGAGTACATAGACCTGGGTGTTGGAGATCGGGCCGCCAATCGGCACGCTGTCGGCGCTTTCTGCCACTTCGTGCACTTCAAAAGTAGTCGCGTAGGTGGTGGTTTCGGTCGGGCCGTAGCAGTGAACGATGCGCAGGTTCGGCGCCTCGGCGAGCAAGCGCCGGAAAGCGGCCGGGTCAGCGCGTTCGCCACCGCAGAGCACGATGCGCAGCCCCTTCAGCGCCTCGGGAATCAGCTGCACATACTGGTTGAACAGCGCGGTGGTGACGAACAGTATCGTGGCGCCCGAAGTCGCCAATTCCTGTCCGAATGCGTGCGGATCAAGCAAGGTCGCGTGATCAATGACCACCACGCGCCCGCCGTTGAGCAGCGGACCCCAGACGTCCATGGTGCTGGCGTCGAACGCCGGGTTGGAGGCGAACGCCACGCGATCCTGTGGGTTGAAATCGGCATAACCGTTGTTGATCACCAGTCGACCGATCGCCCGGTGCGGCACCATCACACCCTTCGGCGTGCCGGTGGAACCGGAGGTGTACATGATGTAGGCCACGGATTCGGAAGACTGCGACAGATCCGGGTTGTAGACCGGTTGCGCGCCTAGATCCAGCGCATCCAGATCGATTCGGCGCACTGCGTAATCAATCGTTTCAGTGCTGAAGGTCAGCAGCGCTTTCGCCCCGCAGTCTTCAACCATGAACGCCTGACGCTCGGCCGGGGCGTTGATATCCAGCGGCACATAAGCCGCTGCGCATTTAACGATGGCCAGTTGCGCGACCAACAACTCCAGCGAACGCGGCAGCAGGATCGCCACATGGTCGCCTGGCTGTACGCCCTGCCCGATCAAGTGATGGGCCAGTCGGTTGGCCCGTTGATTCAGCCCTTCATAAGTCAAAGCGGTGTGTCCATGCACCGCCGCCACGGCTTGCGGATGCAATTTCACTTGCTGCTCGAACAGACCATGAACCGTCGAGCCCGACGGGTAATCCCGCTGGGTGGCATTGAACCCGACCAGCAATTCCCGCCGCTCATCCTGCGGCAGGATCGACAGTTGATCGACGCCCAATTGCGGCGTCTGCTCCAACGCCTGCACCAGACTGTCGAAAGCAACATTGATGTACTCGCAGACCCGCGCGCCATCGATACCCGGCACCGCTTGCACACTCAGACGCAAGCCTTCGCCAAGGTCATCGACGCTGACCACCAGCGGATAGTTGCTGCGCTCGCGGGAGCTGAGCAATTCAATACCGTCCAGAGTCAAGCCGGCAGCCTGCGGTGCGCTGTGGCGATAGTTGAGCAACGTGCCGAACAGCGGCAACGCCCCCGAAACCCCGCTGCAACGCTGGGCCAGCGCCAGTGACGCTTGTTCATGCGCAAGCAACTGCGCCAGCCGTTCATGGGTGGCGAGCACGCTGTCGCGCACCGCAGTGGCAATCACGCTGACCCGCAGCGGCAAGGTGTTGATGAACAGTCCCAACGCCCGGTCGGCGCCCTCGCCGCCCTGCATCCGGCCCAGCAGTACCGTGCCGAACACCACCTCATCCCGGCCGCTAAGCTGCGCCAGGACCTGCGCCCAGGCCTGGTGCGCCAGACTCGCCACGCTGATGCCGAGCCGGCGTGCCTGCTCGCGCAGACGCAAGGCCAGCGCGGTGTCCAGCGTGAGCTGGCTGTCGACCACCGTGCTGCCGTCGCCGTGCACGTCCTGCACGCCGAACGCCAGGGTCGGCTCATCGATGTCGCCGAGCATGTCGCGGAAAAACCCTTCGTGCGCCTCGGCATCCGCGCCAAGCCGTGCCTGTGCCACATAGTTGCGGTACTGCACCGGGGTCGCCAGTTCGGCGGCGTGACCGTGCAGCACGCTGTTCATCTCGCTCACCAGCACTTCCAGCGCGGTGTGATCGAGCATCAGGTGGTGCATCAGCAGAATGCCGACCCAGCGTTGTTGCTGCGGGTCCTCGGTGTAGGCAAAGCGCATCATCGGTGCGCGGCCCAGATTCAGACGGTAGTGACGCGGGTCGAAACGCGCCTGCATCTGTTGCAGCACGTCGCCGTCCTGCGGGTCGGCATCGACTCGTTCAAGCGCCAGCGGCGCCGCCCGCCAGACCACTTGCACCGGCTCTTCGAGACCTTCCCAGACCACGCTTGAACGCAGGATGTCGTGCCGCGCGATCACCACGTTGACGGCGCGCACAAACGCCTTGATCGACTTGATCCCGTCAAACACGAATTGCGCCTGCAACACGTAAGGATCACCGGCAGTCGCGGCCATGTGGTGATACAGAATCCCCGCCTGCAACGGCGCCAGCGCATAGATGTCCTGCACGTTGGCGACGCCACCGGGGACACTTTCCACGATCCGGTCGATGCCGGCCTGATCCAGCGAGGCCAGGGGCAGCATGTCTGGCGTGATGTATTGGCAGTCAGGGGTGATGCGATTGACCGGTACTTGAACACCGGACGACGCGCCCAGGGTTGCCGCCAGCCCCGCCACGGTTGGCCGGCCGAACAGCACCCGCACATCGCAGTTCAATTCCTGCTGGCGCATGCGCTCGACCAGTTTCACCGCCAGCAAAGAGTGGCCGCCCAGTTCGAAGAAATTGTCATGCCGCCCGACCTGTTCGACGTTCAGCAGGGTCTGCCAGATCTCGGCGATGCGGTATTCCACATCGCCGACCGGCGCCTCATACCCGCGCAGCAACTGGACGCTCTGATCCGGGGCCGGCAAGGCCTTGCGGTCGAGTTTGCCGTTGGGGCTCAGGGGCATGGCGTCGAGATGGACGAACGCCGTCGGCACCATGTAATCCGGCAACTGCTCCAGCAGATGGCCGCGCAGTTCGCCGATGTCCAGCGGCTCACCGGTGTAGTACGCCACCAGCCGTGGATCGCCGGCCACGTCTTCGCGCACCAGTACTTCGGCGGCGAGTACGGTATCGAGTTGAATCAGCCGTGCCTGGATTTCCCCGAGCTCGATACGCAAGCCGCGAATCTTTACCTGATCGTCGTTGCGACCGAGGTATTCAAGGTTGCCATCAGCCCGATAGCGGCACAGGTCGCCGGTGCGGTACAGCCGCGCGTTCGACTGATCGCTGAACGGATCGTCGAGGAAACGCTCGGCGGTGAGCGATGCAAGGTTCAAGTAGCCGCGCGCCACCTGCACGCCGCCGATGTACAGCTCACCGGCCACGCCCATCGGCAGCGGTTGCCGTTGTTCGTCGAGAATGTACAAACGGGTGTTGCTGACCGGTCGGCCGATGGGCAACAGCGCTTCCGGCACGGGCATCGACGGCTCCAGCGTCCACACCGTGCTGTCGACCGTGGTTTCGGTCGGGCCGTAGACGTTATGCAAGCGAACCTGCGGTAGACGCTCGCGCACCTGGCGGGCCAACGCTGGCGTCAGCTCACCGCCGCCACAGAACACATCCGTGAGACTGGTGCATTGGCTGACGTTTTCCACGTCGAGGAACTGTTGCAACAGCGCCGGGACGAACTGGATCACGCTGATGCGCTGCTCGCGCACCACTTGCGTCAGATACGCCGGTTCGAAGTGCGCATCGGGACGCGCCAGCACCAGGCGCAGGCCGGCCGTCAGCGGCCAGAACAGCTCCCAGACCGAAGCGTCGAAACTGTAAGGGGTTTTCTGCAACAGCGCGCCGTCCGCCACGGGCGGGCACACCTGCGAACTCCAATGAAGCAGATTGCCCAGGCCACGGTGCTCGACCATCACCCCTTTCGGCGTACCGGTGGAGCCCGAGGTGTAGATCACGTAGGCCAGGTTCGAAGCATTCAGGCCCGGCACCTGAGGATTGTGCTCGGGGTAGTCCTGCCAGTGATCCTGATCGAAATCGAGCAACGGCACGCCGCCCGCCTCGAACATCGCCCGGGTCGCGCCGTGCGCCAGCAGCGCCACCGGGGCGCTGTCCTTGAGCATGTAGTTCAAACGTTCCGCCGGGTAGGCCGGATCCAGCGGCACGTAAGCGCCACCGGCCTTGAGAATGCCCAACAGGCCGATCACCAGTTCAGGCCCGCGTTCGACGCAGATCGCCACCGGCGTGTCCGGTCCGACACCCAGCTCACGCAATCGGTGAGCCAGGCGATTGGCCCGCGCATTAAGCTCAAAGTACGTCAGTGACAGCTCATCGGCCTGCAACGCAATGGCTTGCCGCGTGCGCTCGACCTGAGCCTCGAACAGGCCATGAACGGTCTGTTCCAGATCGAACTCGACGCGGCTGTCATTGAAGCCCACCAGCAATTGCTGACGCTCCTGCTCCGGCAAAATCGGCAACTGGTTGATCAGCGTCTCGGGCGACTGTTCCAGAGCGTCCAGCAAGGCGTCGAGTACGGTTTGCACATAGCCGCAGACGCGTTCGGCGCCAATGCCGGTCGGGGCGATGGCGGACAACCGGAAACCACTGCCCAGATCATCGACGCTCAAGGTCAGCGGGTAGTTGGTCGGTTCCTTGCCACTCAGGACCTGGACGCCGGGGGCCAGTTCGATCACCTCGGCGACATCACCGACAGCACTGTGACGGTAATTGAGCATGGCGCTGAACAACGGTGTCTGCGCGCTCAACGCGCTGCAACGCTGGGCCAATGCCAGCGAGGCCTGTTCGTGGGCAAGCAAGGCGCTCAACCGTCGATGCGTGGCGTGCACGCCGTCGTAGACGCTTTGTGCGCCGACATCGACCCGCAGCGGCAAGGTGTTGATGAACATGCCCAGCGCCTGCTCGCCACCGTCGCCCGCCTCCATCCGCCCCAGCAACACGGTGCCGAACACCACCGAGGTGCGCCCGGACAACTGGCCCAACACCCGCGCCAGCGCCAGGTGCATCAGGCTCGCCACGCTCACGCCGAGTTGCCGCGCTTGCGTGCGCAGTCGCAGGTTCAATGCGTCGCTGAGCGTCAGCTGTGCGTCTTCGAAAGCGTGTCCGCCGCCGTGAACATCCTGCAAGCCCCAAGGCAACGTCGGCTCGTCGATGTCACCGAGCATCTCGCGGAAGAACGTTTCGTGGGCCTGCTCGTCGAGGGCCATGCGCGCTCGCGCCAGGTGATTGCGAAACGGCACCGCCGGCGCCACGAGCTCAGTCTGCCCTTGCAGCCAGGCCTGGATTTCCCGGCGCACCACGTCCAGTGCAACGTGGTCGATGATCATGTGATGGAACAGCAGCAACGCGACGATCCGTCCCTGCGCCGGATCCCGCGCGTACACCAGTCGCAGCAGCGGCGCCTGTTGCAGATCGAGGCGCAAGTGACGGGCGTCGTAACGCGCCTGCAACTGGCTGAACACATCCGTGGAGGTGTCGAGCTGCACCTCTTCGCAGACCAGCGGTGCCTGGCGCCAGACCACTTGCACCGGCTCGTCCAGGCGTTCCCAGACAAACGAGGTACGCAGAATGTCATGACGGTCGATCACCCATTGCAACGCCTGGGCAAATGCGTCGAGGCGCTGGTGATTGTCGAAGGTGAACTGCGCCTGTTGCACATACAGATCACCTTCGCCGGCCGCGAGGTGCAGATACAGCATGCCTTCCTGCAGCGGCGCCAGCGGATAGATGTCCTGCACATTCGCCACGCCACCCGGCACAGTGGCGACGATGCGGTCGATGGCCGGCTGATCCAGTTTCACCAGCGGCAGCATGTCCGGGGTGATGCGCAGCGCCGGGCTCGACCAGTCGCCGCCGTGGCTCGCCACCAGTTCCAGCAATTGCGCCTTGTGCTTGGCGAGGCTGTCCCACAACGCGTCGTCCAGCGCGTCGTCGTTGCCCAGAATGACCAAGTCTTCATCGTCCTGTTGAAGGCGGATCGCATGGGTGGAAATAACAGCCATCAGCTCGCGAAATTGCATGGGGGTAACCTGCTGTAAATTCGGGAAAAAGGAGCGCGCAGCGGCGAATCCGTGCGGCCACGCGCAGCCCGGAAAAGCTAAAACATCGGGGCTTGGGTGTCTGACATGGGAAGCGGGGACAAGACCCGTGACCGATCAGTCATGGCCGCCGATCCGCGGGAACCGCGAATCGGCGCCGATGTCGCTCAGAGCCGGCGTTTGCGATTGAGCGTCGGTATGGTGGTTTGAGGGACTTCCACCTGCGTTGACTGCGCCGAAGTCTGAGCCGCCAGAGCAGCCAGGGTCGGCTGGCTGAACAGCGTCCGGGCATCGACGTGCAGCCCGGCCTGACGCATGCGCGCCACCAGACTGACCGCCAGCAACGAATGCCCGCCGAGTTCGAAGAAGTGGTCGTTGCGACCGACCTGCTCCAGTTGCAGCACCTCGGCCCAGATCTGCGCCAGCCTGATCTCGACCTCCCCTTCGGGCGCCTCGTAACGACGACTGAGCACCGCTTCTGCCCCCGGTGCCGGCAAGGCCTTGCGATCGACCTTGTCGTTGGGGGTCAGGGGCAACGCATCGAGCTTCACGTAAGCGCCCGGCGCCATGTACTCCGGCAAGCGCTCCAGCACATGGGCGCGCAAGGTTTCGATGCGCGGCGCATCGAAGCCTTCACGTACGGTGAAATACGCCACCAGTCGCTCGTCCCGCACCAGCACCACCGCTTCACGCACCGCTGGATGCTCGATCAGCCGCGCTTCGATTTCCCCCGGCTCCAGACGCAGGCCACGCAGCTTGACCTGGAAGTCGTTGCGCCCAAGGAATTCGAGGTTGCCATCCGCTCGGTAACGCACCAGATCGCCGGTGCGGTACAGGCGATCACCGGCCACGAACGGGCTGTCGATGAAGCGCTCGGCCTGCATGTCCGGCAACCCCAGATACCCCCGCGCGACCCCGACCCCGCCGATGTGCAGGTGACCGCTGACGCCGAATGGCACCGGTTGATCGTGGGCGTCCAGCACATAGAGCCGGGTGTTGCTCAGGGCCTTGCCGATTGGCACTACGGCCTCTGGTACCGATTGATCGGGTTCAAGCGTCCAGCCGGTGCTGTCGACCGTGGTTTCGGTCGGCCCGTAAACGTTATGCAGACGCACCCATGGCAGGCGCTCGCGGACACGCCGGGCCAGTGCGGCGGTCAGTTCGCCGCCACCGTTGAGCACGTCGGTCAGGCTGGTGCACTGGCTGACATCGTCCTGTTCGACGAACTGTTGCAGCAGCGCTGGCACGAACTTGACCACGGTGATCTGTCGTTCACGAATCACCTGGGTCACATACGCCGAATCGCGGTTGCCGTCGGGACGCGCCAGCACCAGCCGCAGGCCGGAACACAGCGGCCAGAAGATCTCCCACACCGAACTGTCGAAGCTGAACGGCGCCTTCTGCAACAGCGCGCCGTGCTCGGTCGGCGGGCTGATCTGCGAGCCCCAGTGCACCATGTTGCAGGCGCTTCGGTGCTCGATCATCACGCCCTTCGGCGTGCCGGTGGAGCCGGAGGTGTAGATCATGTAGGCCAGGTTCGCAGCGCTCAACCCCGGTACGTGCAGGTTATCGGCCGACGCGTCCTGCCAGGTGCAACGGTCGAAATCGATGACCGGCACGCCCGGATCGCCCAACAGATTGCGGGTGGCTTCGTGCACCAGCACCGCGACCGGCGCGCTGTCTTGCAGCATGTAGTGCAGGCGTTCCAGCGGATAGTCCGGGTCCAGCGGCACGTAAGCACCACCGGCCTTGAGAATGCCGAGCAGACCGATTATCAGATCCAGACTGCGTTCGACGCAGATCGCCACCCGAGAATCGGGCTGCACGCCGTGCTCGCGTAGATGATGCGCCAAACGGTTAGCCTGCTCGTTCAATTGGCGATACGTCAGCTGTTGATCCCCGGCCTGCAAGGCAATGGCGTCGGGCCTGCGTTGCGCCTGCTGTTCGAACAGCACTTGAAGCGGCTGATCGAGCGGGCAATCGACTTCGCTGGCATTGAACCCGACCAGCAGTTGCTCAAGCTCCGCCGCCGGCAGAATCGGCAAGCGATTCAGCGGTTGTTGTGGTGTCTGCTCCAGGGCATCCACCAGCGTCTGCAACGCAGTCTGCACATAGTCGCCGATGCGCTGGGCGCCGATGCTGATCAGGGTCCGCGTGGTGATCTGCAAGGCACTGCCCAGATCATCGACACTCAAGGTCATCGGGTAGTTGGTGCGTTCTTCGTTCTCCAGGGTCTGGATGCCTTGCCAGGCTTGGTCCGACGCCGCTTCCTGCGCCTCAAGGTCAGTATGTCGATAGTTGAGCAACGCACTGAACAGCGGTGCCGGTGACGCGACCCCGCTGCAACGCTGGGCCAGCGCCAGTGACGCATGTTCGTGCCCGAGCAAGTCGGTCAGTCGGGCGTGGGTGAGCAGCACCGCATCGCGCGCGCCCCGGTCCATGTCCACCCGCAATGGCAAGGTGTTGATGAACACCCCCAGCGCGCGGTCCGCGCCTTCACCGCCCTGCATACGGCCCATAAACACTGTGCCGAACACCACATGTTCCTGCCCCGACGTCGCCGCCAGCACCTGCGCCCAGGCCAGGTGAATCAGGCTGGCCACGCTGACACCCGCCTGCCGCGCCTGAAGGCGCAAGCGCCGGTCCAGTTCAGGCGCAAGCGTTCGCACGGCTTCGTCGATGCCGCGACCGTCGCCCTGCACGTCCTGCAAACCGAAAGGCAGGGTCGGCTCGTCGATGTCGGCGAGCATCTCGCGGAAAAACGCTTCGTGTTCCTGTTCGCTGACGCCCAGTCGTGTCTGCGCCACGTAATTGCGGTACGGCACCGCCGGCGGCAACGGTTCGCCCTGCCCCAACAGGTTGGCGCGCATTTCATGACGCAAGACTTCCAGCGCGATGTGATCCAGCGCCAGGTGGTGGAACAACAGAATCGCGACGATCCGCCCGTGGGCCGGGTCGCGGGCATACATCAGCCGGATCAGCGGCGCCTGACTGACGTCGATGCGATAACGACGGGCATCGAAACGCTCATGCAGTTGCGCGAGGACATCGCCCTCGGCCGGATCGAGGGTGATTTCCTGCACCGGCAGATCGGCTTCGCGCCAGACCACCTGCACCGGCGTGGTCAAACCTTCCCAGACCACCGCGGTGCGCAGGATATCGTGCCGCGCCATGACCTGACGCAACGCGGCCGCATAGGCCTCGACCCGCTCGACGCTGTCGAACGCCAACTGCGATTGCAGCAGGTACGGATCACCCTGCGCGGCGGTGATGTGGTGATAAAGGATGCCTTCCTGCAACGGCGCCAGCGGATAGATGTCCTGCACGTTGGCTGCCCCGCCCGGCACCGTGGCGATGATCCGGTCGAGGGTGGCCTGATCCAGTTCTACCAACGGCAACAGGTCCGGCGTGATTTGCGTGCAGCCCGGCGGAATGCGGTTGGCCGGCACTTCGACCTCTCGGCCAGTGCCCACCGACGCGGCCAGTGCCGCCAAAGTCGGCTGGCCGAACAACACGCGCACATCACTGCTCATGCCGAGCTGACGCATGCGCTCGATCAGGTTGACCGCCAGCAACGAGTGCCCGCCCAGTTCAAAGAAGTGATCGTGACGCCCGACCTTTTCGACTTGCAGCACCTCGGCCCAGATCTGCGCCAGGAGGATTTCGACGTCACCTTGCGGGGCTTCATATTCGCGGCGGATCAACGCCTCAGGTCCCGGTGCCGGCAACGCCTGGCGATCCAGCTTGCCGTTGGCCGTCAGGGGCAGCACCGCCAGACGCACGTAGGCCGATGGCAGCATTGCGCTGGGCAGACGGGTTTGCAGATGGGCATGCAGCTGCGTGATGTCCAGCGGCTGGCGTTCGGTGAACCAGGCCAGTAACTGCCCGTCGCGCACCTGCACCACCGCATCGCGCACGGATTCATGGCTGCTCAACGCGGCTTCGATTTCACCGGGCTCGATGCGCACGCCACGGATTTTCACCTGATCGTCGTTGCGGCCCAGGTATTCGATGTTGCCGTCCGGGCGCCAGCGCGCGAGGTCGCCGGTGCGGTACATCCGCGCGTTTGGCTGGTTGCTGAATGGATCGTCGAGAAAGCGCTCGGCAGTCAACTCCGGACGGTTGAAGTAACCCCGCGCCACCCCGGCGCCACCAACGTACAGCTCACCGGCCACACCAATCGGCACCGGACGCTGTCGGTCATCCAGCAGATGGGTCGTGGCATTGCTCACGGGTTTGCCGATGTGCAGCGTCCGACCCGGTTCGATTCGGCCCGAGGTGGCGACCACGGTGGCCTCGGTCGGGCCATAGTTGTTGATCACCGCGAACGTCTGCTCGCGATTGAACTGGCGCAGGCGATCACCGCCGATCAGCAGCGTGCGCAGGGTCGGGTGTTCAAGGTGGCGACTGAACGCGTATTCGGCAATCGGGGTCGGCAGGAAACTCACGTCCAGCGGTTGCGCACGCCACCAGTCGAGCAGCGCGTCGATGTCTTCGCCCCCGTCGCGGGACGGCGCCAGGTGCAGGGTCGCACCGGCACACAGCGCGGGCCAGACTTCCCAGGCCATGGCGTCGAAACCGAAGCCGGCGAGGCTCGAGGTGTGGCGACCGGTGCACAGATCGAAGGCTGAGCAGTGCCAGTCGACCAGATTTGAAAGCGTGCGATGTTCGACCATCACGCCTTTGGGCTGGCCCGTGGAACCGGAGGTGTAGATCACGTAGGCCAGATGCGCGGTGGTCAGGCCCGAGACCTCGGGGTTGAGATCCTTGACCGGCCAGATGCGCGGGTCAATGTCGATCACTGGCACATTCAGCACCGGCAGCCGTTCGCGCAGATTGCGCTGGGTCAGGACGACGACCGGAGCACTGTCGCGCAATAAATAGCTCAAACGCTCCGCAGGATGGGCCGGATCAACCGGCACGTAACCGGCGCCGGATTTGAGGATCGCCAGCAGCGCGACCAGGGTGTCCAGCCCTCGGCGGGCGACCAGCGCCACGTGGTCATCGGGCCGTACACCGAGCCCGATCAAGTGATGGGCCAGGGCGTTGGCCTTTCGGTTCAGCTCGGCATAGGTCAGCCGTTGTCCCTGAAACTCTGCGGCCACCGCCTCTGGCCGCGCCGCCGCTTGCGCTTCGATGCGCTGATGGATAGTCAACTCGTTGGGGTAATCCGCGCGCGTGTCATTCCACTGCTGCAGCAACGCCGATTCGACTGGCAGGCTCAGATTGAAATCATCCAGCGCCAGGTCAACATTCTCCAGGCCCTGTTCCAGCACCAGCAACAGGCGCCCGGACAGCGCTTCGATCTCATCGGCGCCAAAATAGGCTTCGTTGTAGACCATGTACAAACTGTCTTTGTCGTTGTTGAGGGTGCTGAGCAAATGCACCGCCAGCGGCGTGCCCTCCTCGTGGTTCGAGACCTTGATGACCCGCGCCTGAGCCTCGCCGTAGCGGTACTCGTGAACATCCTGCTCATAGGACACCGTCAGTTCGAACAGTTGGGAGCGATCCTCGCGCAGCAGGCCCAATGCACGATTCATTTCGCTCAGCGGAAAACGCTGATGGCGGAAATCGCGCTTCAGTTCGTCGCGGATCGCCGTGATCAACTGACCGAACGACAGTTCCCGGCCAAACCCCATCCGCACTGCGCTGACCTGAGTGAACAGCCCGAGCGTGGACTTGAACCGGGCACCGGAACGGTTGAGCAGCGGCACCCCCACCACCCATTCGTCACGTTGGGCGGTGCGACTGAAATACACGTGCAAGGCTGCCAGCAACACATGGAACGCCGACCCGCCGTATTCGCGGGCCACGTGTTTCATGCGTTCGTGCAGCCGTGCAGGAAAAGCCTGAGAGAAAATCCGGGTCGGGGCCGGGGCACCGGCAAAGCGTTCCTGATATCGGGGCAGCAATAACGGCTCGGGAAGGTTGCGGTACTTGTCCAGCCAGTACGTCCGGTCGTGGGTATAGCGTGCCGACTCGTAATAACGCGCATCGTCATGGATGAAATCAACATAGGACGGTGCCGAGTCCGGCGGCTGTTGCCCAAGCGCCAGCGCGTTATAGATCTCGTCCAGCGACTTGAGCATCTCGCCGAAACCCCAGCCGTCGACGATCAGGTGATGGGCGAGGATCGACAGCCAATGATGATCGGCATCGAGACGGATCAGAAGAAACCGGAACAACGGCCCGCCGTCCAGCGTGAACGGCTGCTCGATGCGCTCCTGAATCAGCCTGCGCGCCGCGGACTGTGGATCGGGCTGCGCGCAAACGTCATGGATCGGCATCGGGGCCGGCAAGGACTGCGCAAAGCGCTGCAGGGGCAAGCCGTGCTGGCCGGCGCCCGGCAACAGAATCGTGCGCATGGCGTCGTGCCGGGCCACGAGACCTTCCAGAGCCGCCTGCATCAGCGCCGGATCCAGTGGGCCGGTCAGCTCGACGTAGCCGCCGATGTTGTACAGCGGTGAATCCCCCTGACGCAGTTGATCGAGCCAGATGTCGCTCTGGGCGGCAGTCAGCGGGAAGGCCTCGGAAATCGCGGACAGACCGTCCGCCGCATCGGCAGCAAATTGGTTCATAAGATCCGTCTCATGTGATTTGGCGCGTATTCAAGCATCGGCCCCGAAACCCGCATGACACGTGAAACCCGGACAACTCCCCCCTCTTTGCCCTGCCCTGCGGGCTGACAGGCCTCGACTGGCCGGCCATCCCACCAAAAGTTCGGAAAGAAATGACTGAAAATCCTGTAGGACAATCGCCATCCACCTGCGCTGACTACGACTTCGCAATGCTGGGAAACGGCGCTCTGAACCCCGGTTTTCGGGGTTTCCACTAGACCGTACAGTCACGTCCTACAGGCTTGCCACCCTAGGACTGACAGAAACGTGGCGCCATTAATCCGGAAATAGTGGCACTTTGTGTCCCCGTTTTCCCCTACAGACGTAGGACAAATGCATAGGCTTAAATCCCGCTCCAGATCGATTTCAAGGAGAAATGATTGGGTGGCGGCTTCACAGGTGCATGCACGGCAGACGATTCGGCAATGGCTTTAAATCAAGGATGACAAGGATATGAATCTGACCGGCAGTCTTCGCAACATGGACAACCCGCACTTCTATTGGCAGCTGGGCGAGTTGATCGCCAGCACGGGGAACGAGCGTTTCGCCACGAACATGTTTCAGTTGGTCGACACCCTGGTGCCGGTCAACCGGGTGGATCTCAGCGAATGGACACTCGACGAGCGCGAGGCCAGCGTGGTCGAGATCAAGGCATTGGGCAGCGCCGGTTTGCCGGATACCTTCCCGCCCCCGGATCCCCTGCAATGCCAGGACGATCATCCGCTGTTGCAGAAGATGATCGAGATGAATGACTCGCTGCTGATTCAACTCAAAGCTTCGCTGCAGCAACGACACCCGCACCGCAGCGTCCATCAGTGCAATCTGGTGTCACGCACCTCCAACCGCCGCTGTGTCATCTCGTTCTGTCGCCCTCACACGCACCGGGTGTTTTCCCTGCCGGAACTGTCGTTTCTCAAAAGCCTGTCCGACACCCTGCTGCCGTTGATCGAGCGTCACGCGCAGATCCGTCGGCAAATCGTCGCCCGACAACCGCGCCCGCTCCAGGCCGATCAGGAGCAGACACCGTTGCAACAGGTGTTCGACGAACGCCTGGCGCTGGGCGACATCACCCTGTCAGTGCGCGAGAAGGAAGTCTGCCTGGGCTTGCTGACCGGCGGCACCGTGCCGCAGATGGCCGAGCGGTTGCGGGTCAAGAACAGCTCGGTCGAGACCTACCTCAAGCGCGCGGCCGCCAAGCTCGGGGTCAGTGGTCGTCACGGTCTGGCGAAATGGATGGCCGGGGCCTGATCCGGCGTTTCTCTCATCATGGGCGCCCGGCGCCCGCTCTCATTCGTGAACGAGGCTGTTTGATGTCCAGGTTGCCGATCTCCCTGCTGTCCATGGCGTTGCTGATGGGCGGCTGCTCGCTGGTTCCCGACTACCAGCAGCCCGCGTCGCCCAGTGCGGCGCAGTATCCGAAAGGCCCCGCCTACCCTGCGCCAACCCAGGCCACCAGCGCGGTCGAGGACTGGCGCGGATTGTTCAATGACCCGGCGTTGCAACAGTTGATTGAGAGCGCGCTGATCAATAACCGCGACTTGCGGGTCGCCGCGCTGAACGTCGAGGCGTTCCAGGCGAAGTACCGCATTCAGCGCGCCGATCTGCTGCCGGCGGTCTCGGCCAATGCCAACGAACTGCGCCAGCGGGTGCCGGCGAGCGTGACCAAAACCAAAGCGGCGATCACGTCGACCTACTCCGCCAACCTTGGCATCAGCGCCTACGAACTGGATTTCTTCGGCCGGGTGCGCAGCCTCAGCGATCAGGCGTTGATGAGCTGGCTGGCCACCGAAGAAGCCCGGCGCAGTGCGCAACTGAGCCTGGTGGCGAATGTCGCCAATGCCTACCTGACCTGGCGCGCCGACCAGGAGTTGCTGGCCCTGGCCCGAGAAACCCTCGCCGCCGACGAGAAAAGCCTGCGCCTGACCACGCGCAACCGCGAGGCCGGCAAGTCCTCGGCGCTGGATCAGATCCAGGCGCAGACCAGCGTCGACAGCACCCGCGCCAGCCTCGCCCGCTATCAACGCCAGGTCGCCCAGGACTTGAACAGCCTGACACTGCTGGTCGGCGCACCGGTTCCTGAAACTCTGCCGGCACGTCCGCTGGACAGTGATCTGGTGGCGCAAGTACCGGCCGGGTTGCCGTCGGATCTGCTGCAGCGCCGGCCGGACATTCTCCAGGCCGAATACAAGCTCAAGGCGGCCAATGCCAATATCGGCGCGGCCCGGGCGGCGTTCTTTCCCAGTGTCAGCCTGACCGCCAACGCCGGCACTTCCAGTCGCGACCTGTCGGGGCTGTTCAAGGGCGGTTCCGGCGCCTGGACGTTCCAGCCGCAGATCAACCTGCCGATCTTCAATGCCGGCAGCCTGCGCGCCAGTCTGGATTACGCGAAATTGCAGAAGGACATCAGCGTCGCCGAGTACGAAAAGACCATTCAGACCGCCTTCCAGGAAGTGTCCGACGGACTCGCGGCGCGCCAGACCTACCAGCAACAACTCCAGGCCCAGCGTGATCTGGTGCAGGCGACCCAGGACTATTACGACATGGCGCAGCACCGCTATCAGACCGGCGTCGACAGCAGCCTGACGTTCCTCGATGCCCAGCGTTCGCTGTTCAGCTCCCAGCAAGGCTTGATCACTGACCGATTGGCGCAACTGGTGGCGCAAGTGAACCTGTACACCGCGCTGGGCGGCAGCTGGAGTCCGGTTGAATCGTCTCCGCAATAACCGCAGGTCATTTTTTCTTACACCTTTTGTCGCCCGATCCGACATTGGTTGGTGATCAAAAACCGACCTGACGGTTCATTTTGGTATCATGCGCCGCTTTTACGGTTAACCCCCCGCCTGTCTTGCTGACCGGCGGGCTGCAAAGGGCGGTATTAGATGACGGCTTTGTTGACTCGCCGCAAGGTGCTTGCGGGAATGGGCGTGCTCGGTCTGGGCCTGCTCGCCGGCTGCGACACCCGTGGCCAACTGTCGTACAAGTACGGCAAGGATCTGAGTGACAAGATCCTCGGACGCACCTTCAAGCTCAAGGACACCGAAGGCAACACCGTGACGCTGTCGAGCTTTCGCGGCCTGATGCCGATGATCTTCTTCGGTTTCACCCAGTGCCCGGCCGTCTGCCCGACGACACTGGCCCGCGCGGCAAAAATCAAGAAGCTGATGGGCAAGGATGGCGACATCCTGCAAGTGGTGTTCATCACCCTCGACCCGGAACGCGACACGCCGCAAATCCTCGACGCCTACGTCAAGACCTTCGACCCGAGCTTCGTCGCCCTGTACGGCACCCTTGAGGAAACCAAGGCCACCGCCAAGGAATTCGACGTCTTCTACGAAAAAGTCCCTGCCGGCGACACCTACACCCTGTCGCACACGTCTACCAGTTATGTCTACGACACCCGCGGCAACCTGCGCGTGGGTCTGTCCCAATCGCTTTCTGCACAAGAGTGTACGGAAGACTTGCTTACCGTCATGGAGGTCTGCTGATGAACCCTTTTCTGAACAACATCAAACGTGCTGCTCTGGGCCTGTCCCTGCTGGGCCTGGCTTTCCAGGTTTCGGCGCAGACCAAGGTCGATGACGCCTGGGTCCGTGCAACCGTGCCAAACCAGTCGGCCAGCGGCGCGTTCATGACCGTCACCGCCGACAGCGACAGCAAGCTGCTCAGCGTTGCATCGCCGGTGGCCAAAGATGTGCAGATTCACGAAATGACCATGAAGAACGACGTCATGAGCATGGGCCCGGTCAACTCGGTCGACCTGCCGGCCGGCAAGGCTGTGAAGTTCGATCCGAACGGCTACCACGTGATGCTGATGGGCCTGAACGGTCAACTGAAGGAAGGCGACAACGTGCCGCTGACCCTGACCGTCGAAAACGCCAAGGGCGAGAAACAAGCCATCGAAGTCCAGGCGCCGGTGCGCTCGCTGACCAACATGGAAGGCCACGATCACAGCAAGATGCATTGATCGCTGTCTGACAGATTTAGGGCTTCAAAAAACAAACGGGGCGGCATGATCGACGATCATGCCGCCCCGTTTGCATCTGGATGTCAGACCAGTTTCAACTCGACCCCGATATTGTTGCGCGTGGCCTTGGAGTACGGGCACACCTGATGCGCCGCATCCACCAGTTGCTGCGCCGCGCCGCGTTCCATGCCCGGCAGGCTCACATTGAGACGTGCCTGCAACAGATACCCTCCCGAGTTGGTGCCCAGGTCCACTTCGGCATCCACCGCCAGGTCCGCTGGCAGGCTGATTTTCTGTTGCCCCGCCACCGCTTTCATCGCGCCGATGAAGCACGCCGACCAGCCGGCAGCGAACAGTTGTTCCGGATTGGTCCCACCGCCGTTGGTGCCGGGGGACGACAATTTGACGTCGAGAATCCCGTCGGAACTGCGCGACGCACCGTCACGTCCGCCGGTGGTGCGGGTCTTTGCGGTGTAGAGGACTTTTTCAATCTGGCTCATTGCGATCTCCTGAATGAAAAACAGCAGATTGTTCACTCGGCGCCTCCCTTCGCAGCCTTGAGGTGCGCCACCCGTTTCACACAGCCCTCTCACTATAGACGCGGGTTTGTCGCTCACCTGGCCGGCGGACGTGCGGGCACCCAGACCGTCGACGACCTCGGCAAAAAACCATTGCTGGAATCCAGCCTCCTCACCTCGACCTCATGGAAAGCATGCTTTACATCAGCACAAGCTTCGACGACTATGTAAAGCGTCTTTTACATAGGAGTTTGGACATGAACCGATTCAACCGAGAGATGACCGCTGCAATGGTCCTGTACGCAGTGGTGCTGCTGGCATCGCAATCCGCGCTGATTTATCTGGCGCATGCCAACGCTTACCTGCGCGGCGTCATTGTGCTGATACCCATGATTCCGGTCGGCTTGTTCTGCTGGACGGTCGTACGCGACATGCGACGTCTCGACGAAATGTATCTGCGTATCCAGTTCGAAGCCCTCGGCTTTGCATTCGCCGCATCGGCCCTGCTGACCTTCACTTACGGTTTTCTGGAAACGGTGGGCGCCCCGCATATCCCGTGGTTGTGGGTCTGGCCGGTGATGGGCGCGATGTGGATGATCGGCCTGCGCATCGCCCGGCGCCGCTACCAATGAAGAACCGCCTCAAGGAACTGCGCGCCGAGCGCAAATGGTCACAGGTGGATCTGGCCGAACGTCTGAACGTTTCGCGCCAGACCATCAATGCGATTGAAAACGAACGCTACGACCCGAGCCTGCCTTTGGCGTTCCAGATTGCCCGGGCGTTCGAGATGCCGATTGAGAGCATCTTTGATGACTCGGTGAGTTGATACGAAAAGTCCGCCCGTCAGCACAGGCTGCCGGGCGGACTGTTCACAAATGACGACTGTTCAACTCCCCGCCCCGCCATGCGCCTCTTCAAAGAAATAATCCTTCCAGCTGTCCGCCTTGTTTTTCAGCACACCCAGCTCCTGCAATTTCTCTGCATATATGTAGGTGCGTTGCGGTACCACGGTGAAATCGATTTCCGGATCGGTAACGATTTTCTCCACCAGCGCCAACGGCAACTTCGACTGTTCAACACGAATGTAAGCTTGTGCGGCCGCAGGCTTGTCGGCCTTGATGATCTGCTCGGCCTCGACCAGTGCGTCGTAGAACGCCCTGTAGGTTTTCGGGTTTTCGTCGTGGAATTTTTCCGTGGTGTACAGCACGTTGAAGGTGGCCTGGCCGCCGAGCACATCGTAGGAACTCAGCACTTTATGCACGTTGGGATTCTGCAACGCCTGGTACTGGAATGGCGGACTGGAGAAATGTGCGTTGATTTCCGAGCCGCCGGCGATCAACGCGGCCGTGGCATCCGGGTGCGGCAGGCTGACGGAGATGTCGTCGAATTTCTTGTATTGGTCATTACCGAATTCTTTGGCCGTTTCGATCTGCAGCGTGCGGGACTGGAAACCCACGCCCGCCGCCGGCACGGCGATGCGATCCTTGTCGCTGAAGTCCTTGAGGGTTTTCACGTTCGGGTTATTGGTCAGCAGGTAGTTGGGCATCGAGCCCAGCGAAGCGATGGCCTTGACGTTCTGTTTACCCTTGGTGCGATCCCACACAGTGAGCATCGGTGGCACGCCGGCCGAGACCACGTCCAGCGATCCGGTCAGCAGCGCTTCGTTCATGGCGGTAGCGCCGGAAATGCTGTTCCAGTCGACCTTGATGTCCAGCCCCTGAGCCTTGCCGTGCTTCTCGATCAGGTGCTGATCGCGCACCACATCCAGAATCAGATAACCGATACCGAATTGCTGGGCGATGCTGATCTTGCCTTCGGCTTGAGCAGTGTTGCCGAGCAGAGCGCCAGCCAACGAAGCCGTCAGCAGCGTCAGTGCAGAACGTTTGAACGGTAGGGCCATGACAACCTCGCAGTGATTTTCTGGGAAATCTGTGAGGCGGGACTGTATCGCTATAAAAAACGAAATTTAAATACCGTTATCGCATATTGATATCATCTGAAAATCAGGCCTCCAGAAAAGCCTGCAAGTCCGCTCCCAAGCCATCGAACACCGCTGAAACCCGTTGCACCCGGCGCATGTCCTGATGCATTGCAATCCACACATCCACCGAAAAGTCCACCTGACCGGGCAGGACTCGCACCAGTCCATGTCGCTGGGCCAGTTGCCGAAAACTCACGCCAATCCCCAGACCCGCGCGCAACGCCGCCCATTGCGCCAGATGATCATCGGTGCGGATGGCCGTGTGCTCTGCCGAACAATCGAAGCCGCGCGCACATAGAAACTCGATCTCGCCCCCATGACGATCCGGGCCGATCAGCGGAAGCCGGCGCAAGTCCTCAACCGTTTCAGGCACGCCCTGCTCCGCCAGCAATTCGGGTGTGGCGTAGAGGCCCACGTGCAGATCGCCGACCTTGCGCGCCACCACCGAAGCTTCGGTCGGACGGCGGATGCGCACGGCTACGTCGGCCTCCTGCTGTGAGAGGGTTTGCAGACGATTCGACACGTTCAATTCCAGCGCCAATTGCGGGTGTTGCTGACGCAGGCGGCGCAACATCGGCGGCAGGATCTCGACGCCCAACAGCTTGCCGGCGGTCAGGCGCACGGTGCCGCTGGTTTGCGCCACGTCAGCGGAAGCGGCCCGGTTGAAAGCATTGGCGGCCAGGGCCATGGCTTCGACGTGACCGATCAACTCCTTGGCAGTCTCGGTCGGCAACAGCCCCGAGGGTGAGCGAATGAACAGGCTGACGCCGACACTCTGCTCCAGCGCCTCGATCCGCCGCCGTGCCGTGGCCTGGGCAATGCCCAGCAAGCGCGCGGCGCCCGACAGACTGCCGGTGCGCAGTACCGCGAGAAAGGCGCGCTGGGTTTCCCAATGAAGTTGTGGAGCGTTCATACATTTCCTGTGAGCGGTTGGGCAGTTTTGGCCGATGTTCATTCACCGGGGTCTGCGGCATGCTGCGCGAGCATACCGCACGGGCCTTGCGCCCGGCATCGAACCCGCAGTTGAAGGAGCCTTGCCCATGACACTCACCGGCCAATGTCGCTGCAGTGCCGTCCGTTATCAGTTGAACACCGAAGTGCCGCCGGCCATCTACGCCTGCCATTGCACGGATTGCCAGACCTGGAGCGGCAGTGCCTTTGCACTGCATGCCCTGCTGCCCACCGACGCCCTGACGCTGACCGGACCGTTGGCCACTTATGCCTACGATCTCAATGGGCAACACGCCGAACATCAGCTGTGCAGTGTCTGCCATACGCGTCTGTGCAACACCACCACGGCCGCACCGGGGATGAGCGTTCTGCGCGCCGGCACGCTCGATGAAAGCCGCTCACTGCAACCGATGGCACACATCTGGGTCAGTCACAAACAACCTTGGCTGACGCTGCCCGAGGGGCTGCCGAGCTGGCCGCAAAGCCCGACCCCGCAGGCCTTCGGCAAAGCCCTCATGGCGTACGCTGGTTGAACCAGGTTCTGAGCCCGTCGGCGTTCGACGACAAGCGTTTCGCGGTGTCCACAAACGGCGTGACGATCAGGCTGTACACCGTCAGATAACGTGTGCGGTCTTGCTCGCCCGTGCCGAAGCGCAAGACTTCGGGTTTTGAAGTGGTGACGTACAACGTGCCGAACATCCAGTCCCACAGCGACAGGTTGATTGCGAAATTCTTGTTGAAATGTCGCGGTGCGTCGCTGTGGTGGATCTGGTGCTGGGCCGGGCTGTTGAGCACGTGTTCGACCTTCGGCCCGAACGACAGCCAGACATGGCTGTGCCGCAGATTGGCCCCCAGGCTGTTGATGATCAGTGCCAGCCACGTTACGCCGAATAGCGTGTAGCGGCTGACCTCCCCGCCACAGGCATACCAGACCACGCCGGCAAAAGCGCCAAGGCCGGCGGTGATGACGACTCGTTCGAAGATCGATTCGACGATGTGAATGCGGCTGGCGGTGGCCGGCACCAGCACCGGTGCCGAATGATGGACCTTATGAAATTCCCACAGAAAGCGGGAATGAAAGGCGCGGTGAATCCAGTAGTGCAGGAAGTCCCTGAACACAAATACGCCGAGGCCGTACAACAACGCGATCGACGGATGATCCGAGACCTGCTCGCGGGCGCCCCAGAGTCGGGTGAAAAACTGCACGTAGTCGCCTGAGCGCAGGATATGCGGATCGACCAGCGCCACGACCGGCAACACCAGCGCGACCCGCAGAATGCCCTTGATGAAGTAGTAGCGATAATCCAGCCACGCCGAGCGATGCCCATGCACGCGACCGCCGCCAAGGAACTGCCAAAAGGTTGGGGCCTCGGTCAGGCCTCGGGATTTTCTGTAGCGGAACAGACCATAGGCCACGCAATAGGACGTGAAGATAAACGCCACGCCAATGCGACCGTTCAGATCGAACAGGCTGAAGAACTGCTCGGCGACCGGCTCGATCAGCAGTCGGTGCAGATAAGCGTTGAGTTGCGTGAGGACATCCACGGAGGCTGGTCTCCATCAGAGGTCGGGCATTGTAAATCGCAACGTTTCGCAAATGCAGCTGAAAGGGATCAAAGGCGTAATAAACAGCCTGAAACAATTAATCCCCTGCTCCGGTACGCCGGAAAAAGCCTTCCGCCACCCCTGACATGAACGCAGGTCTGGGCCTCAGGCATTTCGCCGTGATCGCACAGCCGTTCGACAGCGGATCAGCTTCGCGTTTAAAAGGGCGATCAGACAGCCCACCCTTGGTATCATCGCGCACACTTTTATGACGGTTTGATGGCTGGAAGGTCTTTTTTGTGAGCGCTCTTTTTCAACGGCTTCGGCACCCCGACGCCCGTCTTCTCTCTCTGGTTTTTCTGGTACTGATCGTACCGGTGTGCCTGCGTGCGGCACTCGGCTGGTCGAGCCTGTTCGGCTATCTTTCGGACCTGGCCATCGGCAGCCTGCTTGTGGTCCTGCTGCATCGCCGGCCGTGGTGGCTGGGGTTGCCGGTGCTGGTGTTCTGGGGCTTGCTGGCGGTGGCGACGGCAGAACTGGTCAGCGCGGTCGGGCGCCTGCCCAATCCCCAGGACCTGCACTACCTGATCGACCCGCAATTCGTGGAGAACTCCACCGGCGGCGGTTTTGCCCACCCGGCGGTGGCCGGCGCATTGCTGCTGGCCCTGCTGCTGTGGCTGGCGACGCAGTGGGCAAACCGCGCGACTCCCGCCCCGGCCCTGCCCCGCGCGGCGTGGACGGCACCGGTGTTGCTGTTCGCCGCCCATTGGGGCGCACAAAACCTTTCGCCGAGCGACGCCGACCCATGGCGCCTGTACAACCTGCCGCATCAGTTGCTCGCCGCGCAGGTCGCCGACGCACAAATGCAGGCCGAGGAATGGCTGGAAGGTGGCAGCGAAGCACCAGCGCCCTCGATGGCCGGACTCACCGACCTCGACCTGAATGGTCACTCGTTACTGGCAGCCAAAGGTCAGGCGCGCAATGTCCTGATCGTCACCGTCGAGGGCATTCCCGGCGCCTACATCCGCGCCAATCGCGAGGCGATCGGCAGCCATTATCAGGAAGACCTGATGCCCAAGCTCAGCCGCTGGGCCGAGCGCGGCATGAACACGCCGGACTACGTGCTGCACACGCACCAGACCATTCGCGGCCTGTACGCCATGCTCTGCGGCGATTACGACAAGTTGAACAACGGCACGCCCAAAGGCGTGGAAATGCTGACCCAGAACGAACGCAACCAGGCCTGCCTGCCGGCCCAGTTGCGCCAGAACGGCTTCAGCACTCACTACCTGCAAGGCGCCGGCCTGCGCTTCATGGCCAAAGACAAGATCATGCCGCACATCGGCTTCGATGCGACCCATGGCCTTGAGTGGTTCACCAACGCCAACTACCTGGAATTCCCGTGGGGCAAGGACGACAAGGCCTTCTTCGAGGGCGCGCTGGGTTACGTCGGCCAACTGAAGAAACAGAAAAAACCATGGATGCTGACCCTGCTGACCGTCGGTACCCATCAGCCCTACTCCGCGCCGGAAGACTACCTGCAACGCTACGACACACCGAAACAGGCGGCCGTCGGTTATCTGGACGACGCCCTGGACCAGTTCCTCAGCGGCCTCGAACGTCAGGGCGTACTGAAAGACACGCTGGTGGTGATCACGTCGGACGAATCCCATGGCATCGATGGCGTGCGACTGGCGTCGTCCTGGGGATTCAACCTGACCCTGGCACCGGAGCAGACCCAGTTGCCGCACCTGAACGCCGGGGTCTACGGGCATGTCGATTTGAGCGCATCGATCCTCGATTACTTTGATCTGCCGGTCCCGGCAGCACTCAGTGGCCGCTCGCTGTTTCGCGACTACGACACCGGTCGCGAAATCATGTCGTTCACCAACGGCAAGCTGCGCTACCACGACGGCCACGGCATCCTGACCGAATGCGACATGCCGCGACGTTGCCGCGCTTACGCCAGCGAAGGTTTCATCGCTGAAAGCGCGACATTCAAGGGCAATGCCAGCGGCCAGAATGCCCGTCAGATTGCGGCCCGCGCCGATGCGCTGGACCTGTCGCTGCTGCGCACCCCGCTGAACCAGCGCTATCAGTTCGGCAGCGACAACATCATCCCGCTGCAAGCGCAGATCAAGGATGACTGGGCCGACAACCTGATCGGCGCGCAATACCTGGAAATGCCCAAGGGCTCGCACACCCGCGTGCGTCTGACCGTGCGCTCGATGGATCCGCAGCAGGCGGCGTACATCCAGCTCAAGGCCAAGGAGTTCGAACAGGACGTGCAACTCGGCCTGCCTTCGGAAATGGTCGCAACGGCGGAGCAGCCGCTGGAAATGGATTTCAGCTTCGACAACCCGCAACCGCGCAAGGCCTTCTCGTTCCATTTGCTGGGTTATGGGCTGGGGGCGGTGGAGGTCACGGACTTCAGCGTGATCACCGAGCTGCCGGGGCAACAGGATCTGCGGGAGGAACTCCCGGAAGACGACACCGCTCAGTCGAGCTGATGTCGACGCCAGCGTCGCGCGATTCGCGGGACGCTGGACGCTGGACGCTGGCGCAAGATCGCGGGGAACGATCAGAACGTGGTGCGCAGGCCGACCTGAATGCTTCGCCCTTCTGCCGGCGCAATGTCGCGCAGGATCGAGCTGGCGTAGCGCACAGTCTGGTTGGTCAGGTTCTCGGCATTGACGAAGGCCAGCCATTTGCTCTGGCCGACATCAAAGTGATACCCCACATTCGCACCCAGCGTGGTGTAGCCATCGGTGCTGCTTTCATTGTCCGGCACCCGATGCTGAGCGCTGGCGTGCTCCACATCGATCCGCGCCTGCCAGCGATCCAGCTCCCAGAGCAGACCGGTGTTCAACCGCAGCGGCGCAATGCGCGGCAGATCCTGACCGTTGTCGAGGTTCTTGGCGCGGGTGTAGTCGCCCGACAATTCCAGCGCGAACTTGCCGTAGGCGCTCTCGCCGAGCTGCCAACGATCCTGGGCCTCGATACCGCTGAAGCGCGCACGGACACCGGAATAGGCGTATTCGGGAATTCCGCCCGCGTCCTCTTCCCCTTCGTCATTGAGCGTACGCCCGGTGCCGAGCAAGCCGATGTAATTGGAGAAGTGGCTGTAGAACACGCCCACGCTGCCCTTGTGCGTGCCATTGTCAAAACGCAGCGCCAGATCGCTGGAGACGGCTTTTTCCTTCGACAGGCCCGCATCCCCGACTTCATACGTACCGGTCGCGACGTGGGCACCGTTGGCATACAGCTCGTAGAACGTCGGCGCCCGTTCGGTGTAGCCCAGTGTGGCGGCGACCGACCAGATCGGCGTCAGTGTGTACACCGCGCCGGACGACAGGCTGCCGGCGGTGAAACTGCTGGAGCGGTCGGCATTGGCGAAACGCTCGTTGCCTTTGGCGTCCGGGTCGACCGTGGTGTGCTCCAGGCGTCCGCCGAGAGTGAACAGCAGACGATCCGTGGCTTGCAGCTCTTCCAGAACGAACAGTGCACCGGCGTTGGTGTCGGTCTGCGGCACGAAGGCTTCTTCGCCCAGCGCCGAGAATTCATTGCGACTGACCTGTGCGCCGATCACCCCGTTGAACGGCCCCAACGGCTGGTGCCGGGCTTCGACCCGCGCTTCGTAGCCCTTGTTCTTGAACGTGGTGCCCACCTCACCGCCTTCAATTTCACGGTGCTGGTAATCGGTGTAGCCGGCGTCGAACTTGACCGAGCTGAACGGGCCGTCGAGGTTGCGGATTTCCGAGGCGAACGCGTAGTGCTCCTGCTGCATGCGAATCCGCACGTCGTCTTCGGCCGGTGAGCCGTAATTGGAGTCGTAATTGCTGTACGACAGCCCCGCATAACCGTCGTCCCAAGTGTAAGACCCGCCCACCGCGCCGCCGTTCTGACGACCGTCGCTGTTGGCCAGACGATGCTTGCTGGAATCGCCATCGTCGCCCGCCCGTTCGCGGCTGCTTTTGGCGTAGCCGGGGATTTTCAGGTCATTGAACTCGCGGGCGCTGGCGTCCAGATGCAAGGCGAACTGGCCGTTGCCGGCCTCGAGCTTCCCCGCGCTGCTGCGGGTGGTGTCGGCGCCGCCGTAGCGCAGCTCGCCGGCGCCGTGGATGCCGTCGATGGCTTCGGTCGGGATGCGGTTGTCGAAGGTGTTGACCACCCCGCCAATCGCGCTACCGCCGTAGAGCAACGCGGCCGGGCCACGGACGATTTCGATGCGTTCGACGTTGACCGGGTCCAGCGGCACGGCGTGGTCGTAGGACAGCGACGAGGCGTCGAGCGCGCCGACGCCGTTGCGCAGAATGCGAATGCGGTCGCCGTCCTGCCCGCGAATGATCGGGCGACTGGCGCCCGGCCCGAAGTAGGACGACGACACACCCGGTTGCTTGTTCAGGGTTTCGCCCAGACTGCCCTTCTGCTGCAGCGTCAGCTCATCGCCGCTCAACACCGTCGAGGGCGAAGCCAGGCTTTGGCTGCCCAGCGGATTGCCGGTGATGACTTGCGGTTGCAGTTCGAGGGGTTCGGCGGCGAATGCGGGGGACGCGATCAGCAACGCAGACGCCAACAGGCTTGGCTGGAAAGAGGGAAAACGGGAAGGCATTTCTAAATTCCGTAAGGCAGAAAAGTAAGGATCGATGCCACTGCCACACGGACAGGTCAGTGACATCGATCAGATGAAATCATTTTTATGTTATACAATAACATTTCCAATGACCATCACGATTCTTGCCTCAATGCTTACAACAACCGCTCAAGCACGGGTCTTCCAAAGGAGCGCCCGGTCATTTCCCCCGTTTCGGTCTGCCGTCATCAATGTCGTAGGTGTGCCCGATCACGTACCTTCCCAAAGGCACCGCGCCACGACTCTGCTCGTAGTATTTCTGCCAGTAACAGGCCGTGCTCCAGATCGCTTCGGGGCAGGAAACCTTTGAAGCCAGGCCCGGCGTCAGGTCAAGTTGAGCGGCGGAAAACGCTACCTCCAGCATGCACGCCGAGGGGAAACCCATGTCTTCGTGCACCGGATTGGGGGTTCGCGAAACACCCCAGGCATACGCCAGCCATTTGAGAATGTGCTCCAGGGCATCGAGGCTGTTGCGATCGATCATGAACCTTTTCAGCTTCGACACCACGTCGCGCTGATCGACCGGAAACGCCAGCAACGCCAGATTCGGCCATTCGTCCTTGTTCGACAGAAACGCCAGATCCTCCTCCACCACACCGTTGCGCTCGGTCGCGAACGGTCTGGCCGGCTGGATCAAAGGCACGTGAAAGACCTTGGCGCCTGACAAGCCGTCATCCTTGATCTTGAGCAGAAAGCAGTCGGACCAATAGGACGGCAACCGGTCATTACGCAGGGCCGACTGGGCAATGCGCACCCGCGTGGCCAGTTGATCCTTGCCCCCGGCCAGCACGAGCAAGGTGGTTTTCTTCAGATCCGGCTGGCCGAGGTCCTTGAACGCACGCTCCAGCCATCCATCGTTACTCTCACTCCGGCGGCGCTCCTGCTCGACGATCTCCGGGTTGCGTCCGCTTCCACTGCGATTTTTCAACATGGTTTTTACCTCTTGAGTCGAACCTGTGCAAAACGTGGTCAATGCCGAGGGGTGAGACGAATCGTCTCCAGAGCGCGAGGCGACAGGTGGCCGCCATCCAGCGGGTACAAGGTGATGTTCATGTCGACACTGCCACCTCCCCGCAAAAAGTTGATCGTCAGGACGACGTTGCCTGAGTAATGGTCGACCCATTTCGTCTGGAAGCGTTTGGCGTCCAGATCCGTAACCGGTGGGTCGGCCTTGGTCGGCGGTCCATCGATCTGGCAAACCGGCGAGCTGACCACTTCAAACAGGCATTCCTGTCCGGTCTTGGTCCAGGTTGCCCTGGAGATGGTGCTGTAATGCACATCGCCACTGAGAAACACCACCGGGATGCCCGCCTCGCAGACCGTGCGCAGCACCCGAAGGATGATGCCGAACTGCGCGTAGCTCTGCAGATCCGAATCCGCCCACTCGGAGTACCAGGGCGGCGCCTTGGAAAACAGCGTCTGTCCGGCGGCCAGTACGCCAATGGTCAGTTTGCCGGCGCGGTGATCGTTCAGCAGGTCGTTTTGCCACTGCACCAGATCGTCTTCAGTGGCCTTGCTCATCAAACCGTACCGGCCATCGTAAGCCCCGCCCGGATCGCGATCCGAACGAGTGTCGAGCAAAATCATGCGCAGCGGATCGACCTCGATTCGCTGCGCGCCCTGATGGGATGCGGGGTCACCGCCCAGTTGAAAGTCCTCATACAGATTGCGCCCGGCACTGGCGAGCATCTGCCGGCTCTGCGCGGTATAGGTGCAAGGCAGCCAGGGCGAGAAATGCGGCGCGTTGTTCCAATATTCGTGATCGTCGGGAATGCAGGCCGTGGGCGCCAGTTGCAACAGCGGGTCCAGCCCGTTGATCTGCTTTTCCCTCGAGAGCCAGTGCTTCGCGTACTTGTCGCCCAGCATCCGCGAGAGCGCCGGTTCGTTTCCTGGAAGGTCTTCGTGCAGCGGCAAATCCAGGTACACCTGATCGCCGGCCAGCAACACCATGTCCGGGCGCGATTTGAGGCGCGATTGCAGGCTGGCGAGCGCGCCTTTGTCGTTCTTCTGGTAATAACAGGAGGCCAGCAGCATTGTGAAACCGCCGGCAAACGGTTCAGTCACCTGGGCGGGCATCTCCCGCAAGCGAACGGACGACGTTTCTCCCGCCAGGCTGACAACCACCACATGATCCCCGGGCCCCGGCGATTGCAGCTCGAAGACACCCTGATGATTGGCTGGACTGTTGCCGGAACCGGCCTGGCGCTGCTTGTCGCGCACCTCGAAGAACACCGCCGGGCCCACCGTCGCAGCCGGCGTACCGTCGATGGTGAATCGGGGAACCGGCGGATTGATTACGCCAAAGGCACCCACCCAGACCCGGAATATCCCCGGTGGGCCAATCAAAGGACGGGCAGAGAGCATCATGCGAACCTCCTGGTCATCACGTCGGGTGTCCCGAACCGCGCTGCGTCTTGCTGATATCAGCGTAGTAGCAAATCCGTCGAAGCAACCGGTAAAAGACTTTACCTATCAGGCACCAATAGTCGGCCTATTAGCTGACATTCCCAGTCGGGTCTAGCCTTACTAATCCGAAGTCGGCACGAGCCGGCCGCAGAAGACCTGATAAGGACCCGAACATGGCAAATGAATCGAAATGCCCGTTCAATCACGCCGCCGGCGGTGGCACGACGAACCGCGATTGGTGGCCGAATCAACTGAACCTGAAAATCCTGAGTCAGCACTCGCCCGCCTCCGATCCGCTGGGCAAGGACTTCGACTACGCCAAGGCTTTCAAAAGCCTGGATTTCCAGGCCCTGAAACGCGACCTGACGGCGCTGATGACCGACTCCCAGGACTGGTGGCCTGCCGACTTCGGCCACTACGGCCCGCTCTTCATCCGCATGGCCTGGCACAGTGCCGGCACCTATCGCACCGCTGACGGCCGTGGCGGCGCCGGCTCCGGCCAGCAACGCTTCGCCCCGCTCAACAGCTGGCCGGACAACGTCAGCCTCGACAAGGCCCGGCGCCTGCTGTGGCCGATCAAACAGAAATATGGCCGCAACATTTCCTGGGCCGACCTGATCGTCCTCACCGGCAACGTCGCGCTGGAATCCATGGGCTTCAAGACCTTCGGTTTCTCGGGTGGCAGGCCCGACGTGTGGGAGCCGGACGAAGACGTCTACTGGGGTTCGGAAAACAAATGGCTGGGCGGTGACACCCGTTACGGCAAACACCCCGAAGCCATGCAGGATCCGGGCGACGGCACGCTGGTCGCCGAACCCGCCGAGCACGGCCATGAACAGAGCCGCACCAACCAGGGCGAACGCAATCTGGAAAACCCGCTCGCCGCCGTGCAGATGGGCCTGATCTACGTGAACCCGGAAGGCCCCGAAGGCAATCCCGATCCGGTGGCCTCGGCCCGAGACATCCGCGAAACCTTCGCCCGCATGGCCATGAACGACGAAGAAACCGTCGCCCTGATCGCCGGCGGTCACGCCTTCGGCAAGACCCACGGTGCCGGCCCTGCCGATAACGTCGGGCCGGAACCGGAAGCCGCCGGCCTGGAAGAACAAGGCCTGGGCTGGAAAAGCACCTTCGGCACCGGTAAGGGTGGCGACACCATCACCAGCGGCCTGGAAGTGACCTGGACCACCACCCCGACCCAATGGAGCAACAACTACCTGGAAAACCTGTTCGGCTTCGAGTGGGAACTGACCAAGAGCCCGGCCGGCGCCCACCAGTGGAAACCGAAAAACGGCGCCGGGGCCGGCACCATTCCCCATGCTCATGACCCGAACAAGCGCATCGACCCGACCATGCTCACCTCCGACCTGGCCCTGCGCTTCGACCCGGCCTACGAGAAGATCTCACGGCGCTTCCTGGCCAATCCCGATCAACTGGCCGACGCCTTCGCCCGCGCCTGGTACAAGCTGATCCACCGCGATATGGGCCCGCTGTCACGCTATCTCGGCCCGGAAATGCCGCAGGAAGAGTTGCTGTGGCAAGACCCGATCCCCGAGGCCAACCATCCACTGGTCGACGACAGCGATATCAGGGCACTGAAAGGCAAAGTGCTGGCGTCGGGGCTGTCCGTTTCGGAACTGGTCTCCACCGCCTGGGCGTCCGCGTCCACCTTCCGTGGTTCGGACAAACGTGGCGGCGCCAACGGCGGACGTCTGCGTCTGGCACCGCAACGCTTCTGGCAGGCCAACCAACCCGAACAACTGGACAAGGTGCTCAAAGCCCTCGAAGGCATTCAGAACGAGTTCAACGCCGGGGCGTCGGGCAAGAAAGTCTCGCTGGCGGACCTGATCGTGCTGGCCGGCAATGCCGGGGTCGAACAGGCGGCGAAAAACGCCGGCCATTCGGTCACGGTGCCCTTCTCGCCCGGCCGTACCGATGCGACTCAGGAGCAGACCGACGTCGAGTCGTTCGGCTTCCTTGAACCGCACACCGACGGCTTCCGCAACTACGCCGCCAACACTTACCGTGTGCCGGCCGAAGCCTTGCTGATCGACAAGGCACAACTGCTGACGCTCTCGGCGCCGGAACTGACAGTACTGGTCGGAGGCCTGCGCGTGCTGGACACCAACGTCGGCAAGACGAAGCACGGGGTGTTCACCGACAAGCCCGGCACCCTGACCAACGACTTCTTCCGCAACCTGCTGGACATGGGCGTGGAGTGGAAACCAACGTCCAAAGCGGCGGATGAGTTCGAAGGTCGCGATCGCAAGACCGGCGGCGTGAAATGGACGGCAACCCGGGTCGATCTGGTGTTCGGTTCCAACGCGGTACTGCGGGCACTGGCGGAGGTGTATGCCAGTTCCGATGCGAAGGAACAGTTCGTCAACGACTTCGTTGCCGCGTGGGCGAAAGTGATGGACCTGGATCGGTTTGATCTGCGCCCATAAGGGCTTTTTACCCACCCACAAAAACGCCGCTCATTGAGCGGCGTTTTTTATTGCCCTGAAAAGGCTTCAGGCAAGGCTTTTGCTGACCACCTCGTACACATCGCTGGACAACTGACCCGACGCCAGAATCCGCTCCAGCTCCGCCTTCATCAACGCCTGACGAGCGCCGTCGTACTTGCGCCAGCGAGTCAACGGCGCCAATTGGCGCGAAGCGATCTGCGGGTTGAAGCCGTTCAGCTCGATCACCAGATCCGCGAGGAAGCGATAGCCCGAACCATCCGCCGCGTGGAAGTTGATCAGGTTCTGCCCGGCGAAGGCACCGACCAGTGCACGCACCTTGTTCGGGTTCTTGATGTTGAACGCCGGGTGCTGCATCAGGGCTTTGACCCGTGCCAGACCGCCCGGCAAGGTGCTGCCGGCCTGCACGCTGAACCATTGATCCATGACCAGCGGGTTGTCCTTGAAGTGCTCGGCGAAACTGGCCAGCGCCTTGGCCTTCTCGTCTTCGAACGGCGAGTTGACCAGCACCGCCAGCGCGGTGAGGCGCTCGGTCATGTTGTCACAGGCGTCGAACTGCTCCAGTGTTGCCGCCAGCACTTCTGGCTTGCCGCTGAGCATCAGGTACGACAGCGCGATGTTCTGCAGCGCGCGACGGGCGAAATGCTCGGCTTCGGCCACGTACGGGGTCTTTTTCGACAGCTCGCGGTTGGCCTGATAACGCTGCCACAGGGCTTCGAACAGGTTGTCCGCCAGTTGCTGACGAGCAAATTCGCGAGCGGTGTGGATCGCCTCGACATCGGCGGTTTCGCTGATTTCTGTCAGGTACGCCTCGCTTGGCAGCGAGAGCATTTCCGCGACCATCGCCTGATCCAGCGTCTGGTCAGCCAGCACAGTGCGCAGAGCGGAAATCAGACGTGGATCGAGCACCAGGCTTTCGCCCTTCTGCTGTTGGCCGATCAACTCTTGCAGCACCTGCACCGACAGTTGCTGACCGGCATCCCAGCGGTTGAAACCGTCGCTGTCGTGCTGCATCAGGAACATCAATTGGTCGCGGTTGTACGGGAAGCTCAGTTTCACCGGCGCCGAGAAACCACGCAGCAAGGACGGCAGCGGCTGTTCGGCGATGTCGACGAAGGTGAAAGTCTGCTCGGCTTCAGTTACCGAGATCACTCGGGTAGTGCCTTGGGCCGAGGCTTCACCAGCCAGACGCAGGGCGATTTCATTGCCCTTGCTGTCGAGCAGACCCAGTTCCACCGGGATCACGAACGGCAGCTTTTCAACCTTGTCCGGGGTTTCCGGGCAGCTCTGACGGAAGGTCAGGCTGTAGGTTTTCGCGGCGGCATCGTACGACTCGCTCACCGCCAGACGCGGCGTACCGGCCTGGCTGTACCAGCGCTTGAACTGGGTCAGGTCGACACCGTTGGCATCTTCCATGGCCTTGATGAAGTCGTCGCAGGTCACGGCCTGGCCGTCGTAGCGTTCAAAGTACAGATCGCTGCCCTTGCGGAAGCCTTCGGCGCCCAGCAGGGTGTGGATCATGCCGACCACTTCCGAGCCCTTTTCGTACACGGTCAGGGTGTAGAAGTTGGAAATCTCGATGAAGCTGTCCGGGCGTACGGCGTGGGCCATGGGACCTGCATCTTCGGCGAACTGGTGGGTACGCAGGTACGCCACGTCCTGAATGCGCTTGACCGTGGCCGAGTTCATGTCGGAGGAGAAACCGGCGTCGCGGAACACCGTGAAGCCTTCCTTGAGCGACAGCTGGAACCAGTCGCGGCAGGTCACGCGGTTGCCCGACCAGTTGTGGAAGTATTCGTGGGCGACGATCGCCTCGACCCGCTGGTGCGCGGCGTCAGTGGCGGTTTCGGCACGGGCCAGCACGGCGCTGGAGTTGAAGATGTTGAGGCCTTTGTTCTCCATCGCGCCCATGTTGAAGTCGTTCACGGCGACGATCATGAAGATGTCCAGATCGTACTCGCGACCGTAGACCTCTTCGTCCCAGCGCATCGACTTCTTCAGGCTGTTCATGGCGTGCTGGCACTTGTCGATGTTTTCCGGCTCGACATAGATGCGCAGCGCCACGTTGCGCTCGGTCATGGTGGTGAAGCTGTCTTCAACGCACCACAAGTCACCGGCCACCAGCGCGAACAGGTAAGCCGGCTTCATGAACGGGTCTTCCCAGGTCGCCCAGTGGCGGCCGTCTTCGCCGGGGCCGCTGGCAATCGGGTTGCCGTTGGACAACAGCACCGGATAGCTGTGCTGCTCGGCGACCACGGTGGTGGTGAACTTGCTCATCACATCCGGGCGGTCGAGGTAATAGGTGATCTTGCGGAAACCTTCGGCCTCGCACTGGGTGCAGAACATCGTGCCGGACTTGTACAGGCCTTCCAGTGCGGTGTTGGTTTCCGGGTGGATCCTGACGCTGGTGTCGACCGTGAAGGTTTCGCTGGCCGGCTGCAGGGTCAGGTGGTTCTCGGTCAGTTGATAATCGTCAGCGCTCAGTTCCTGGTCTGCCAGGGTCACCGAGAGCAACTCCAGCTGCTGGCCATCGAGCACCAGCGGCGGCAGGCCCGGGCCACGGGCCGGGTTGCGGCGCATCACCAGTTGCGCGTGGACCAGACTGTGGTCCTCGAACAACTCGAAGGTCAGGTGTGTTTCATCGATCAGGTACTCGGGCGCCTGATAGTCCTTCAGGTAAATCATCTTCGGTTGTTCGGTGCGCATGCTGAAGTCCTTATTGATGCACGGCGAGCTGATAGGCCGTGTACTTGCGAATGTTGATCACGCCGGTGTCGAAGATCAGGTACTGACCCTTGATCCCCAACAGCGTGCCTTCGGCAATCGGGTTCTTGTCCAGGTTGAAGCTGACGATCTTGGCCGGGTACTGCTCGACCGGGTAACGGATTTCCAGCGGCTCGACGTCGGTCACCGGCTGAATCGCCTGCAGACCGAAACGCTCCTGCAAGCCTTGCAGACCTTCGGCGCAGCTGTCGAACAGTTGATCGCGCACCTGCGCCAGATCCACCGCCGCTGCGTCGCCCTTGAGCAAGGCGCGCCAGTTGGTCTTGTCGGCCACCTGACTGCGGAACAGGTCTTCGACGAAACCGGACTGCTGCCGCGTGGCGACGCGCATGATCGGCAGCGCCTGACTGGCACCCTGATCGAGCCAGCGGGTCGGCAGCTGGGTGGCGCGGGTGATGCCGACCTTGATCCCCGACGAATTGGCCAGGTAGACGACGTGGTCGGTCATGCAGAACTTCTCGCCCCACTCCGGTTCCCGGCAGGTGCCGGCGTCAAAGTGGCAGCGCTCCGGACTCATGATGCACACGTCGCACTGGGCCAGTCTGGTCATGCACGGGTAGCAATAACCCTGACTGAAACTGGTCTTGGTCTTGCGCCCGCAATGGGTGCAGTGAATCGCCCCCAGATATTCCAGACGCACCGTCGTGCCGATCAACGGGTTGACCGGCACCTCGACGTCATCCAGACGAAACGCGTATTGCACGTTCGGCCCGTCCAGGCGCGCCGACATTTTGCTGATTGCACCGCGGCCAATCTCGATCAATGGATGGCGTCCGACTTGAACAGGATGTTCGGCACTTCGATCGACTTCGACGCGCACTCCTGCGGGCCCATGTAACCGGTGCGCTCTTCCTCGGGCAGGTTCTGCATTTCCCAGGCGATCATCGCCTGCAACGACAGTTCACGCTGCTCGGCGGTGAGTTTGCCGCCGTCGGACCATTTGCCGATCTCTACGGCCAGTTTCAGGCTCTGGTAGATATCCGGGGTGATGTTCTTGATCAGGTCGTTAAAAGAGGACATCAGGGTCTCCGTGCTCTTTATCCAAAAAATTCAGGCGGCCAGTTTACGGCGGTTATACAAACCGCCCAACAAACCGGTGAAGCATCCGATGAGTAACCCGCCGACGTGGGCGGCGTTGGCGATTTCGCCGAAGCCGATCATCGAGATCAGCCCGGACATGCACACCAGCAACCACACCAGCATCATCACCAGCACGCCGCGCGGCAGGCGATAGGCCGGGTTCGGCGCCAGCAACTGGAAGATCCAGCAGTGACCGAGCAACCCGTAAAGTACGCCGGACAGACCGCCGAACAGGCTCGGGCCGCTCCACGCAAATTGCGCATAGTTCGACACCAGGCTGAACACCAACGTCAGGCCGATCAGGTTGACGCTGCCCTGACGCGACTCGATGCGCCGCCCCAGTTCCCAGTACCACATGCCGTTCATGGCCAGGTGCAGGATGCCGAAGTGGATCAGCATCGGCGTGAACAGACGCCACCACTGCCCCGCCGCCAGGCTGTCGGCCAATGGCGTGAAGTGGATGTAGTCGCCGATTACGCGAAAATCGAGGAAGGTCAGCCAGCGCATCGTGTCGAGGTTGTCGCCCAGATACGTCAGCCCGCCGACCAGCAGGCTCAGCAACAGAATAAAGCCGGTGGCCTTGGCGTGTTTCAGTTGTTCGGCGAAGCTCGGACGCTTGAACGTCGGCGCTACCGGAATATCCAGTTGCTGCTCCGGGTCACCTGCCGGGAAGCGCTCGTACAGCGAGCGCACGTCATCGCTGATTTCCGACGGCACCCACAGCACTTGCTCGCCCGACTCTTCGCTGACGCGGTGAGGCACCTGCATCCGTTGCAGCAGTTTGACGAAACCGCTCAGGTCCGCCGCCAATGGCAGACGCAATACCGCTACCGCGCTCATCGCAGCACCTCCGGCCGCTCGACATCGACCCAGACAAATTTATGCGGATCAAGGCGGGTTTCCTGATCCAGACGATAGGCCACCAGTTTGCCGTAGAGCACGGCGCTGTAATCCAGGCACGCGAGGTTCGGGCGGATCGGCGCCGGTTTGCCGCTGCGCCAGTAGTGGCCGACAAACAGCAACGGCTCATCGACGCCATAGCGCAACAGGGAATTCTTTTCGCTGGACGTCAACGGCTTCTGCGCCACCGGTTCCGGCAAGGCGTCGGGCTGGAACACGATGTCGCCGTAGGTTTGCGGGTCGTCTTCCCAGAACTTGGTGCGGAAGAACGAACGCACCAGGCCGTCGCCGCTGGTCATGGTCAGGCCATCGGGCAGGCGCATGTCGGTGCCGCGCAGCAGGCGATCGAACACGGTGCAGGCGAAACTGCCCGGCACGGCCGACGCCTGGAGGAAGTGTTCATCGATGCAGCCATCGGGGAACAGCGCGCGCAACGGCTCGATCAGGCCGGCATCCCAGCAGGCATGCACGACCCGGAAGCGTCCGGCGTCGACGAACAGCGGCAGTTTGTAGAACCACTGCTGGAAGTCGTGCCAGTCGCCAGGATGGTCTTCGAACTGGGTCAGAGTTTCGTGCAGCAGACGAGCATGGCGCGGCGTGTGTTCACGCACGAACTGCTTGCCGCTGCCCGGAGGCGCCGGCGTGCTCCAGCCCAGCGCGTTGAACTCGTGGTTGCCCATGATGCACAGCGCCTGACCGGCCTCGACCATGTCGTGGACGATGTGCAGCGCCTCGCGAATCCGCGGGCCGCGGTCGATGATGTCGCCGACGAACACCGCCATACGCGAGGGGTGCCGCCAGACGCCTGCCTGTTTGTGATAGCCGAGCCGGTCGAGCAGGTGCTCAAGGGTCAGAGCGCAACCGTGCACGTCACCGATCAGATCGTAACCACGCGCGGGATCGAGCATCACTCGCCTCCACCCCCCAAGCGGCTGCCCCAGCCGAGCTTGGTACGGCACACTTCGTAATAGTTGTGGTCGAGCGGATGGATCAGCCGCAGCTTCTGCGCTTTCTTGCTGACAGTGATGGTGTCGCCCGGCGCGCAGGTGAAGTGGTTCTGCCCGTCACAGGAAACTTGCGGGTAAATCTGCATATCTTTGGACACGACGATTTTCAGCTCACTGTTGCCATCGACCACAATCGGCCTGCTGGACAACATATGGGGATACATCGGCACGATCACAATGGCGTCGAGCTTGGGATGCATGATCGGGCCACCGGCCGACAGCGCATACGCCGTGGAACCGGTCGGTGTGGCGACGATCAGGCCGTCGGCTTTCTGGCTGCAGACGAACTGCCCGTCGATGTACAGCTCGAATTCGATCATTCGCGTCGACTTGCCGGGGTGCAGCACCACGTCGTTCAACGCGTCGCCCTGGCCGATCGCTTCGCCGTGGCGGCGGACTTCGGCTTGCAGCAGGAAGCGGTTTTCCACCAGATAATGGCCGTCGAGCACCTTGGCGACTTCGACTTCCAGCTCATCGGGACGTATATCGGTCAGAAAGCCAAGGCTGCCACGGTTGATGCCCAGCACCGGAATATTGTGTTTGGCCAGCGCCCGGGCGGCGCCGAGCAGGCTGCCGTCACCGCCGACGACGATGACCATGTCACAGACTTCGCCGAGCATCTTGCGCGAGGAAGTTTGCAGGCCATGACCGGGCAGGACTTCGGCGATCGTGTCTTCGAGGATCACATGCAGGTGACGATCGAGCAGAAACCGTTTCAGTCGGCGGACGGTATCCAGCACCTGGGAACTGCCCAGGCGACCGATGATGCCGATATTACGAAATTGCTCCATGGGACTCCTGCGGGGGGGCTGCAACGGCGAAAACGACGATTATGGGCGAAAGCGCCGGATAGACAAAATCCTTTCAGCCCCGAGGGGGCGACCGTGTTTGAGGCTATGCTCGCAAGATGATCCTATTTCCCGATTTGCTCCAGTTGCCCCACCAATTGCGTCACCCTGAGGTGCGCGATCTGGCGTGGGTGATCCTCGCCCCGCCGATGCTCGCCGCCACGCCGTGGCCACAACGCCATCCATTGGCCGGCAGCGATTGGGTGCGCGATCCCGAACGGCTGGCGCATTGGCTGCATGAGCTCGACCGCGACAGCTACGGCCTGCTCCACTGGCTGTCCCAGGCCCGCACCCGGCGTCTGGGCCTGTATTACGAACGCCTCTGGCAGTTCGCCGTCGAGCATGCGCCGGGGATCGAACTGATCGCCGCCAACCTGCCGATCCGCCGCGAGGGGCACACCCTCGGCGAACTCGACATGCTGCTGCGCGACCGCGACGGCGTGCATCACCTGGAGCTGGCGATAAAACTCTACCTCGGCCCGCAGAACGGCGACGGCCGTGATCCGGCGCAGTGGCTCGGCCCGGGTTGCCATGATCGACTGGACCGCAAACTGGCCCACCTGAGCGAACATCAGTTGCCGATTTCCGCCCGCCCGGAAAGCCGCGAAGCCCTGGCGGCGCTGGATGTCGGAACGTTCAGTGCGCAGTTGTGGCTGGGCGGTTATCTGCTGTATCCATGGCCCGGGCAATCCGAACCACCGAACGGCGCCCATCCGCAGCACCTGCGCGGCAGCTGGTTGCATCAAAAGGATTGGCCGGCATTTGTCGCCCAGCGCCCGGCCGGACGCTGGCAACCCCTGCCCCGCCACGCCTGGCTGGCGCCGGCGCATTACCCGGCGGACCAGACCTGGAGCCACGAGCATTTGCAGGCCTGGCTCGATGAACTCGAACCGCTGGCCCCGGCACAGTTGATGGTGCGCTTGACCGAAAATGCCCGGGGCGACTGGGAAGAGGCCGAACGGCTGTTCCTGGTATCGGATCTGTGGCCGAACGTGCCCGGGCAGAGTTAGACGCTCAGTCGCAGCGCCAGCGCGGCCAGCGTCACCAGCAACACCGGCACCGTCAGCACAATCCCGACCCTGAAGTAATACCCCCAGCCGATCCGGATGTCCTTGCGCTCCAGCACATGCAGCCAGAGCAAGGTCGCCAGACTGCCGATCGGGGTGATCTTCGGCCCCAGGTCGCTGCCGATCACGTTGGCGTAGATCATCGCCTCTTTCACGACACCGGTCGCCTGGCTGGCATCAATCGACAACAGCCCGATCAGCACCGTCGGCAGGTTGTTCATGATCGACGACAACAACGCCGTCAGCACACCAGTGCCCATGGCTGCGCCCCACACGCCGTACCCGGCAAAGACATCCAGCCAGCCGGCCAGATGATCCGTGAGCCCGGCGTTGCGCAGTCCGTAGACCACCAAATACATGCCCAGCGAGAAAATCACGATCTGCCACGGTGCCTCTTTCATCACCTTGCGCGTGGAAATCTTGTGCCCGCGAGCGGCAATGCCCAGCAGCAATGCCGCGCACACGGCCGAAATCGCACTGATCGGAATGCCCAACGGCTCCAGGGCAAAACAGCCCACCAGCAAAATCAGCAACACCGCCCAACCGGCGTAGAACGTGGCCTTGTCGTGAATGGCCGATTCCGGATGTTCGAGCTGTTCAGGGTCGTAGTCTTTCGGGATGTCGCGGCGGAAAAACCACAACAACACCGCCAGCGTGGCCGCGACGCTGACGAAGTTCACCGGCACCATCACCGCCGCATAGCGATTGAAACCGATGTGAAAGAAGTCGGCCGAGACGATGTTGACCAGGTTCGACACCACCAGCGGCAGGCTCGCGGTGTCGGCAATGAAACCGGCACCCATGACGAACGCCAGGGTCGCTGCCGGGGAAAAGCGCAGCGCCAGCAGCATGGAAATCACGATGGGCGTGAGGATCAACGCCGCGCCGTCATTGGCGAACAGTGCCGACACCAGCGCACCGAGCAACACCATGAAGGCAAACAGCTTGCGTCCGCTGCCCCGCCCCCACCGCGCCACGTGCAACGCAGCCCAGGCAAAGAACCCCGCTTCGTCGAGCAGCAGGCTGATGATGATCAGCGCCACGAAAGTGCCGGTGGCGTTCCAGATGATTTGCCACACCAGCGGAATATCGCTCAGGTGCACTACGCCGAAGATCAGCGCCAGAATCGCGCCGAACGTCGCGCTCCAGCCAACCCCGAGGCCTTTGGGTTGCCAGATCACCAGGGTGATGGTCAGCAGGAAAATCAGTGAAGCCGTGAGCATGCAGAGCGACCTTCGATCAGGGGCAGAATGGGTATCGAGGAAGCGCACCCTGCCCGTCCGTCAACTCACAGTCGAATCACGTGCCCCTCCACCGGTGCGATATGACCATGAAACAGACGAGAAATCACGCTCTGTGCTGCCTCAAGGCCGTAACTCTCCACGACCTGCAACAGAGGGTCAGTCGGTGCGCTGACCTGGCGATAAAACCGCTGCAAACCTTCGCCGACGTACCGGTTCACGCGCTCCGCTCCCCATTCGACGCTGCGCTTGCGAATCTGGATCGGGGCAAAGAAAAACACCGGTCGCAGCCCTTCGACGGCGCCCAGTTCTGCTTCATCGGTGGTGTGCGATGAGCCAACAAAACAGCTGTATACGAGGTGACCGGTGAAATGCTGATGCACCCGCTCGCGCAAACCCGGGTCGCCGGAAAAATCCACATAAAGCGTCGGTCGATCATTGGCCAGCTCCGACAACTCTGCGTAAGGCACCGTCCGGCCATAGCAGCCCAGACTTTCGACAAAGGCCTTGTTGCCGGCCGACGTCAACGCCACACACTCGAGCGTCGGATGGCCGGCCAGACACACCGCCGTGCCGTAGGCGGTTTTGCTCGAAGCACTGGAAAACACCACACGGCTTGCGCCAAAGAACCGATTGTCCTGAAGGAAATCCGCCAACATCAACGACGTCAAGAACAGCGGCTTGAGCAGAATCTGCAGGTTTTCTGTCGCTGGGCGGTAATACGTGTCTTTGCTGCAGCGGGTGTATTGGTTGTAAACCGAGCTCAGCGTCTGCCGGTGCTCCGTGCCGTCATGGAAACCACGCCCGGTGACCCGCTCGGGGCGCACCCACAGATGACTGGCCAGCGGCAAGTAACCATAAAAACGCTCGCCGACCGCCACGCCTCCGACGCTGGAAGCAATCACATCGGCGAAACCCCAGGCTGGAATGTGGCCCCATTCAGCCAGTCCTGTCGGAAAGAACGCCCAGTAGTGCATCGAATCGCCATATGCAGCGTAGGAAATATTGTTGGTGGTCAGGGCGCAACGGTCGACTTTCAGGATCACCTCGCCGTCCGCCGCCACTGAACTGCGCTGTTCCTGCTCGATTCGGCTCTGGTCGAGTGCATTTTTACGGGTCACCAGTCGCGTGACAGTGATCGGACTTTGCATCGCTCGGATTCCTGCTGCGTAGAGTGGCGGGGGCGCAAACGTCACGGGCCATGCGCCCCGATGAAAACACCATCGAGGCGTGACCGATCATGGCCTGGGGCGGAATTGAACGCTTCAGACTTTCTTGTGCTGTTCCACAAACTGCCCATAGGCGTTGATGAAACTTTGCAGGAACGGTTTGACCGACTCGTTCAACTTGCCCGCTTCATCGAACGCGGTGCCGGCACCGCCCAGGTAGGCTTCCGGCTGCTGCATGCACGGCACGTTGAGGAAAACGAAGGACTGGCGCAAATGCTGGTTGGCGCCAAAACCGCCAATGGCACCTGGCGAAACACTGATCACTGCGCCCGGCTTGCCGCCCCAGACACTCTTGCCATAAGGCCGCGAGCCGACGTCAATCGCGTTCTTCAACGGTGCCGGCACCGAACGGTTGTACTCCGGTGTGACAAACAGCACCGCGTCGGATGAACCCACTTTTTGACGGAAAGTGCTGTAGGCTGCCGGCGGTGAATCGCCGTCGATGTCTTCGTTATAGAGTGGCAGATCGCCAATTTCGACAATGTTCAGCTTGAGGTTGGCCGGCGCCAGTTCCGCCAGCGCCAGGGCGACCTTGCGATTGATCGAGGCTTTGCGCAGGCTGCCGACGACTACAGCGACGTTATAGACATTGCTCATGTGAAGACTCTCGACTGTCCGTGGGAGGAGCCTGTAGTTATAGATTATCCGGCGACGATTCCACCAGACGACGAGGGATATTTCCCGCGTCCGGATTATTTTTTTCCTGTAGGAAAACTTACCGAGCTCGATGACGGTCTACCAAGCCGCAAATCAAGCGTTTTATCTCCAGAGGTTCTAAGCAGATGGCAGCAGTACTCGTCGGTCAGTTCCATGCAAGAGATGCGGAAGGCCGCGTTTATTCCGTGCATGAGTTCCAGGAATCCAACCCGTCGGCAGACGGTTTCACCGGCATGGAGCCCGTTACAACCTACAAACTGGCGATTGGCGATCGCGTCAACAAAGTCGATGACAACGAGTTCCTGCTGGTTCAGTCGGGCATCACGTTGATTCGCGAACCCGAGCCGACTGTCGCTTCATAACCGATTGTTATGAGCAGAAGTCATCCGCGCCGAGTTGGGGTAGGATTCAGCCACTGACCCCAACGGCCGGACATGGACTTCACGCATGCGTTTACGTCATATCGAGGTGATTCAGGCGCTTTTACAGACGGGTCACGTGGGCACCGCCGCCGAATGGCTGCAATTGCCGACGGGCGATGTCGAGGAGCGGTTGCGCGAAGCCGAGAGTCAGCTGGGGTTCATGCTGTTCGCCAGCGTACGCGGACGGCTTCAGGCCACGGCCGAAGCCCGTGCGCTGCAAGTCGAAATCGCCCACATCTATGACGCGCTGGAGCCGGTGCAACGGCTGGCCAGCAGCCTCAAGCAATACCTCGCCCCGCCTCTGCGAATCATCGGCACCCCGCCGCTGGCCCAGCAGCTGTTGCCGCAAAGCCTCGCCGCATTGCGCCGACGACTTCCGGACGTACCCTGCACCCTGCTCAGCGAGCCCACCCGCCACATCGTTCGCAGCCTGTTGCTGCGCGAGAGCGATCTGGGCCTGAGCCTCCACGACCCTGAACACCCCGATATCGATTGCCAGGTGCTGGCGCAAGGCAAGCTGCAATTGCTCGCCCCCCACGGCTGGCTGCAACCGAAGCAAAAGTACATTTCGCTGCAGGACCTGGCAGGCCAGGCGATGGTCGGCCTCGAAGGCCAGGACCCGTTGAGCCCGGCGCTGGAGCACAAGCTTCAGGCCTTGCGCCCGGCGCCGAGCATCCAGACCCGGGTGCAGACCCATCAGATGATGCGCAGCATGGTCGAGGCCGGTGAAGGCCTGGCCATCGTCGACCCGTTCACCGCACTGGGTGCCCGCGCTGGTGGCCTCGATGTCTGCCCGCTGTCACCCGCAGTGCCGATCAGCCTCTACGCGCTGACCTTCAAACACGCAACGCCGCCAACATCCGTCCAGACCCTGCTCGGCATTGTCACGGAACAAGCCGCGGCGATGCTGGCGAGCTGACCAGGTTTTCCAGCGGATTATCGAATATTCGATACCAGAACAACGCCACTTCGGCGGTGTTCGGGTCGATCCCGCGATAACGCAAATGGTCGATGCCACCGACCACATAACCGCAACGCTCATATAAACGACAGGCACCAAGGTTGTTGTTCTGGGTTTCAAGCATGATCCCCGGCAGTTTTTTCTTGCGGCTCCAGAACTGCGCCACATCCAGCAATGCCTTGGCCACACCGTGACGCCGAGCCGGCGCATGCACCGCCAGTTCATCGATGTGAGCAAAACCGTTCCAGTTGGTGCTGATCACCAGATGCCCCACTGGCTGATCTTCCAGATACGCCATGAAAATCGCACTGTCGGCGGCATCGCGAAAACTGCTGAACTCCTCGGGATCGATGCCGTAGCATTTGCGATACGGCACGATGGGCGTCACGCCCCACTGCGCGACGGGTTTGCCGATTTCGGCTGCGCCATAGGCCGCGACCTCAAAACTGAAATCACTGCCCCAGATATAAGCGGCAAAGCCATCATCGGCGACGCGCACCGACAGCCCTGGGTATTTTGGATTCATGACCGGTTGCATACTGGGAAACGCCCTCATTCCTTGACGCAATCGACGGTGTAGTGCCGTCCATTGCCCTCATCTTCGTGTTGCAGTCCGTGCACATCGACCACGAATCCCGGAAAACTCGCATCGAACGTGCGGGCAAATTTCAGGTAATCGATGATCGACCGAGTGGATTCGGTAAAACGTTCGCCGGGCATGATCAATGGAATTCCCGGCGGATACGGTACCAGCATCACCGCCGCGACCCGGCCGTCCAGCTCATCGATCGGCACCGCCTCGACTTCGCCGCGCACCAGTTGATCGTAGGCATGGGCCGGTTTCATGGCGATTTCCGGCAGCACGGTGTACATGCGCTTGAGGTGTTTGGCGGTGGCATTGCTGCGGTAACAGGCGTGGAGCTGATCGCACAGATCGCGCAGGCCCATGCCGCGATAGCGCGCAGGGGCTTCCTGGGCGACACACTTCAGGCAGGTGTCGAGGCTGACGTTGGCGTCGTAGCTGCGCTTGAACTCCAGCAGTTCGGTCAACAGCGTGCTCCACTTGCCCTTGGTGATACCCATCGAGAACAGCACGAGGAACGAATACAGACCGGTTTTCTCCACCACCAGCCCGCGCTCCCAGAGAAAACGGCTGACCACCGCCGCCGGAATCCCCTTGTCGCTCAGCGCGCCGCCGGCGGTCAGGCCTGGCATCACCAGAGTGACCTTGATCGGGTCGAGCAGGACGTAGTCGTCGCTGACCTCGCCGAAGCCGTGCCAGTCCGCCTCGGGCTGCAGCAGCCAGTCTTCGGTCTGCACCCGATCGATGCCCTCGACACCCGGCGGCTGCCAGATCGAGAACCACCAGTCATTGGCGTCGATGTGCCCACGCAGATTGGCCAGCGCCCGGCGAAAGCTCAGGGCTTCATCGAAGGTTTCCTGAAGCAGCGAACGACCGGCCGGGCCTTCCATCATGGCCGAGGCCACGTCCAGCGAGGCGATGATGCTGTACTGCGGCGACGTCGAGATGTGCATCATGAACGCTTCGTTGAACCGGTCACGGTCCAGTTGCCGCGCACCGCCGTCCTGCACATGAATCATCGAAGCCTGGCTGAACGCTGCCAGCAATTTGTGCGTGGAATGGGTAGTGAAGACCAGCGGACTGTCAGCGCTGCGCGAGGTGGCCATGCCGTAGCGTCCGGCAAAGAATTCGTGAAACGCCGCATAGGCGTACCAGGCTTCGTCGAAATGCAGGACTTCGACGCTGTTGCCCAGGCTCTGTTTGATCAGTTCGGCGTTGTAACAGAGGCCGTCATAGGTGGAGTTGGTGACCACCGCCAGTTTGACTTTCGGCTCGCGGCCCTTGGTCAGCGGGCTTGCGTCGATCTTGGCCTGGATCGATTCGCGGCTGAATTCGCTCAGCGGAATCGGGCCGATGATCCCCAGCTCGTTGCGCTCCGGGCACAGGTACAGCGGAATCGCCCCGGTCATGATGATCGCGTGCAACACCGACTTGTGGCAGTTGCGATCCACCAGCACCAGATCGTCGCGCCCGACCATGGAATGCCAGACGATCTTGTTGGCGGTCGAGGTGCCATTGATCACGAAAAAGGTGTGATCGGCGCCGAAATTGCGCGCAGCCCTCGCTTCTGCCTCGGCCAACGGCCCGGTGTGATCGAGCAGCGAACCCAGCTCCGGCACCGACACCGACAAATCCGAACGCAGGGTGTTTTCACCGAAGAACTGGTGAAACGCCTGCCCTACCGGGCTCTTGTGATACGCCACGCCACCGCCATGACCGGGGGTGTGCCAGGAATAATTGGAATCGGCCGTGTGCTGCACCAAGGCCTTGAAGAACGGTGGCAACAGCCCGTCCAGATACTTGCGCGCGGCCCGCGCCACCTGGCGGGCGAGAAACGGCACCGTGTCTTCGAACAGGTAGAGAATGCCGCGCAACTGATTGAGCTCGGCCATGGCATCGGCCGGGGCGTTCTCCAAAGTGACCTGCTCACCCAGCGCAAAAATCGGCAAGTCCGGCGCCCGCACCCGGGCCAGACCGATCAGTTCGGCCATGTTCTGCAACAAATGGGAATTGGTGCTCGCGTCTTCGGCGGCGATCAACATGCACGCCAGACCATGATGAGTCGATGCCACCAGCCGGCCCTCGGTGTAATCCGTGGCCGAAACGATGCTGAAACCTTCCTGCTCCAGTTCATGGGCGATGCCGCGAATGCGTTCGCCGGCAACCGTATCGGCCTTGATGTCGCGGTGGACGATCAACACCGGGAACTTCAGATCTTTGTACATGGGGCTCAGTGTCCTGAGGCGGCGGAGAGTGATCTGCCAATGTCCTCAGGGTAGAGGGTCGGAGCGGATGTGGCGAGGGTGGCCAGTTGTCAGTACTGCCAAAAACAAAGGATCGTCCGAACGCGGCCAGAGCGTTCGGACGATCCTTTGTGCTTTACGCCTGGGCTTCGGCTTCCAGCAGCTGAGTCCACAGCGCCGGTGCGCCGGCCGACTTGGCGATGATTTCCAGGCGCACCTGGTGTTCGGCCAGCTCGGCTTCGGTGGCGCGAATGATCCGCCCCGGCTGACGATCCGCCGGCAAACGGCGGATTTCGGTGGCGGAGTTATCCGCACCGTTGCCGGTTCCGTTGCCGTCGGACGCATTGCCGGCCAGCGACAGACTGGTCTGGCCACCGGTCATGGTCAGGTAGACGTCGGCGAGAATCTCCGAGTCGAGCAATGCGCCGTGCAGCTCACGGCCGGAGTTGTCGACGCCGTAACGTTTGCACAAGGCATCGAGGCTGTTGCGCTGACCCGGGTGACGTTCCCGGGCCATCATCAGGGTGTCGAGGATCGAGCAATGCTGCGTGATGTCAGCGCGATCCTGCTGCCCCATCAGCGCGAATTCGTTGTTGATGAAGCCAACGTCGAACGCCGCGTTATGGATGATCAGTTGCGCGCCGTTGATGAACTCGAAGAACTCATCGGCCACTTCGGCAAAACGCGGCTTGCCGACCAGAAATTCGTTGGTGATGCCATGGACGCCGATCGCGCCTTCGTCACTCTCGCGGTCCGGTTGCAGGTAAACGTGAAAGTGCCGGCCCGTCAGGCGCCGACCGATCAGCTCGACGCAACCGATTTCAATGATCCGGTGACCATCGGTCACCGGCATGCCGGTGGTTTCGGTATCGAGTACAACGGATCTGGTGGCCATCAGTGTTCAGCTCTCAACGGGTCAATCGTGCAAAAACGGCGATGTTAACACGCCCGTGGCGCGCGTCGCCCACGGGCTGGTGATCGGCGCTCATGCAGTTTTTAACAATCATTAGCAATGTTCATAAAGTCTGGGGCAAACCGGCTTGTTAGCGTGCGCGGCTTGTTTCTCACGGACTCAGGCACTTCATGAAGACTGCACGGATTTTACTGCTCGGCGGCTGTTTGCTGATGGCCGACGCCCAGGCCACAAGCTTCGTCATCAGCACCGACATCACCCTGAGCCTTACGCTCAGCTCCAGCAAAGGCACCAGCGGTTCGTTCAAGGACGACAAAATCGTGCTGGCCGCCAAGGATGACGCAGCAGCGTTTGTTGCCAGCAACGGGGACATTCGCGGCGCGCAGATGGAAGCGGCGTTCCAGCGGATTCGCAGCCTGTTGCCGGAACTGCCCGCCACCGACCTGCAACTGGCCGGCGCCATTTTGATGCTCTGATCAGTCCTGCTTGTAGCCGCGAATCTCATCCACACCACGGTTGGCCAACTGGTCGGCGCGTTCGTTGCCGTGGTGGCCGATGTGGCCGCGCACCCATTTCCAGGTGACTTTGTGGCGGTTGACCTGCTCGTCCAGCTCTTTCCACAGGTCGGCGTTTTTCACAGGCTCTTTGGCGGCGGTTTTCCAGCCGCGCTTCTTCCAGTTGGCCATCCACTCGTTGATGCCTTTCATCACGTATTGCGAGTCGGTCACCAGCAGCACTTCGCATGGACGCTTGAGGGCTTCGAGGCCACGGATCGCGCCGAGCAGTTCCATGCGGTTGTTGGTGGTGTTGGCTTCGCCGCCCCACAGTTCCTTTTCGACGCCCTTGCACACCAGCAAGGCGCCCCAGCCGCCGGGGCCGGGATTGCCCTTGCAGGCGCCGTCAGTGAACAGTTCTACGCTATCGACGCTTTCGCTCATGCCAATCTATCCAGAAAAAATGCGTTGCCCCGTCGATCACGGATCGACGATGGCCGAAGCCGGGACAAGCCCGGCCACAAATAAAAGAAGGTTTACGGTTCGATACGGCGGCGATTGACCTTGGCCATCGGCAGCGGAATCAGCTTGCCCATCGGCTCGCGGCGCTCCTGGCGCACCGGACGCAGGCCGACCACGATCTTGCGCGCAACCAGCAGATAGAAGCCGCCGCCCGACAGTTGCCAGTCGCCGGCCTTGCGTTCCCAGCCGGCCAGACGGGCCTGCCACTTGGGTGACGCGAGCGGCGGACGATAGCACCCGAAGCGGCGTTTCTCCAGCGCGAAGCCCAGCAGGTTGAGCCAGTCGGCGACCCGTGACGGCGAGATGCAGCGCGCCTGATGCAAGGCGTCATGAGCGAACACATGGCGCAGACCCCAGGTGCTCCAGGGGTTGATGCCGACGATCAGCAAATGCCCGCCGGGGCGCACGCTGCTGGCAGCTTCACGTAACAAACCGTGGGGCGACAGGCAGAAATCCAGGCCATGCTGCAACACCACCACGTCGGCGGCGTGCTCGCTCAACGGCCAGGCCTGTTCCTCGCAGACGATCTCGACACCGGGCAATGGCGCGCCAAGCCGCACGTTGCGCTGCACCTGCGGCGCCGACGGCGGCGTTTCGGCGGACGGGCCGTAATGCACCAGATAGCCGCCGAAGAACCGGCCGAGCTCGTCTTCGAGCATGCGGCGCTCTTCGTCCAGCAGAAATTGCCCGAGGGGGCCGGACAGCCACTCACGGGCCGCACCGATCAGGGCGAGCCAGTCAGGATCGGCCTGAGCGAACGCTTTATCGATCATTGCATTCTCCAACACGCCAGGAACCTCTAAGATGCGCCAATGTTACCTGCTTGGCGAATCCGAAGATGATACAGATCAGTGCCCTGCCCGCCTTCACCGACAACTACATCTGGTTGTTACAGGATCATGCTACCCAGCGTTGCGCGGTGGTCGATCCGGGGGATGCCGCCCCTGTGCAGGCATGGCTCGCTGCGCATCCGGGCTGGGTGCTCGCCGATATTCTGATCACTCATCATCACCATGATCATGTCGGCGGCGTCGAAACGCTGAAGAAGGCAACCGATGCCACGGTCTACGGGCCGGCCAGCGAAAGCATTCCCGGGCGAGACGTAGCCCTCAAGGACAACGACAAGGTGCGTGTGCTCGGCTGGGATTTCGATGTCTACGCCGTTCCCGGCCATACCCTGGGGCACATCGCCTATTACCACCACGGCCTGCTGTTCTGCGGCGACACCCTGTTCGCCGCCGGTTGCGGCCGGCTGTTCGAAGGCACGCCGGAGCAGATGCACCATTCGCTCGGTCGTCTGGCGTCGCTGCCCGAGGACACGCTGGTCTACTGCACTCACGAATACACCCTGAGCAACCTGAAATTTGCCGCCGCCGTGGAACCGGGCAACCCGAACATTGCCGCCCGTCTGGAAAAAGTCACCCAGCAACGGCAGAACGGCGTCATGACCCTGCCCTCGACCCTGGCCCTGGAAAAGCTCACAAACCCGTTTTTGCGTACCGGTGAAACATTAGTTAAACAAAAAGTGGACGAACGGAATGGCGCTCAAAACCGGGCGCCGAGTGAGGTTTTTGCGGCTCTGCGGGCTTGGAAAGATAAGTTCTAAGCCGTTCACCACTTGGTACAAAAACTCTGAATGGTTGACCGCAGGGGGTGCGCTTTCTAGAATCCCCCGACATTTTTGCCCGGAACTTACTTCCAGCCAATGTCGTCATCCATACGTAAGTCCGTCAATTCAGACGCATTGACCCGCCTGGCGCAAGCCATCGCGGTGGCTGTGTCCGCCACGCTGGCGGGCTGTTCCAGCCATGCTCCGCAGACTGAAGCGACCCATACGCCGAACATTGCTGCGCGAGCCAAGCAGAAGCCCATCTGGTTGTCCGAGAAGCCCAGCCCGCAGGTGCCCCAGGACATCTGGGAACGCATGCGCGGTGGTTTCCAGCTCCAGGAAGGCCTGGGCGTGAACCCGCGCATCGAGCAACAGCGCCTGTGGTTCGCCAGTAACCCTTCCTTTCTCGAGAACGCCGGGGAACGCGGCAGCCTCTACATTCATTACATCGTCGAGCGCCTCGAAGAACGCAACATGCCGCTGGAACTGGCGCTGCTGCCAGTGATTGAAAGCGCCTACAACCCGATGGCCTATTCCCGGGCCGACGCGGTGGGTCTCTGGCAATTCATCCCTTCCACCGGGCGTTACTACAACCTGCGCCAGACCCGTTTCTACGACGGCCGTCGCGACATCACTGCCTCGACCACGGCAGCGATGGATTACCTGACCCGTCTGCACGACATGTTCAACGGTGACTGGCTGCTGGCCCTGGCGGCCTACAACGCCGGCGAAGGCACAGTCAGCCGCGCCATCGAACGCAACGAGCGACTGGGTCTTCCGACCGACTACTGGAACCTGCCGCTGCCGGCGGAAACCCAGGCGTATGTGCCAAAACTGCTGGCGCTGTCGCAAGTGGTACTGTCGCCGGAAGCCTACGGGGTGAACCTCAACCCGATCGCCAACGAACCGTATTTCCAGGTCGTCGAAATCAACCAGCGCATGGACCTGTCCAAGGTTGCAGCGGTGGCCAACATCGACGAAGACGAGCTGTTCCAGCTCAACCCGGCCTTCAAGCAGCGCACCACCATCGACGGCCCGCAGCACCTGCTGGTGCCGACCTCGAAGGCGCAGCTGCTGACCGCCAGCCTGCAGACCATGCGTCCTGAAGAACTGATCAGCCCTCGATCGCTGAAACCGGTCTTCGAAGGCGCTGATCCGACCGAAGTCGCCAAGCTCAAGCGTGCCTACCGGGTCAAACGTGGTGACAACCTCGCGTCCATCGCCAAGGCCAACAAGGTCGACGTCAAGGACCTGCAACGCTGGAACAAGATGACCGGCAAAAACCTCAAGGTCGGCCAGACCCTGGTCATGCAGGACACCACCAAGCGCACGCCGGCCCGCAACACCAGCGGTGGACGCATCAACACGGTGCTGGCCGCCAACAGCAAGACCAGCAGCAAGACCGACAACCAGAAACAGACCCAATACAAGGTCAAGCAAGGCGACACGCTGTACGTGGTGGCCAAGCGTTTCAACGTCGAGATGCAGCATCTCAAGCGCTGGAACCCGGGCGCCGGCAAGGCGCTCAAGCCTGGGCAGATGCTCACGGTCTACCAGCCGCACTGATAAAGAGCCCCTGAATTTCAGGGGCTTTTTTTGTCTGTCATTTTTTGCCTTCGCCGCCAGCGACTCCCACAATTAAGCGCGCATTAACCCCCTGTCTTTTTCCTGTCCATACAAGCTGTTACTGTACGGCCCACAAAGCCCAAGCCGCCTGGATCGGATCTGACTTGAAGCGTCCCCTCCTCCTGCTCCTGATCAGCCTGGCCTTGAGCTCCCCCGTCAGCGCGACGATCACCGAAAGTCACGGTTATGCGCAGTTCGGCACGCTCAAGTACCCGGCCAGATTTACCCACTTCGACTGGGTCAACCCGCAAGCGCCCAAGGGCGGCACCTTGCGGGTGATGGCGTTTGGCACCTTCGATACGCTGAATCCCTACACCTTCAAGGGCACCAGCCCGGTTACCACCCCGAATTTCCTGCAATACGGCATCAACGAGCTGAACGAGCCGCTGATGGTCGGCACCGGCCAGTATTCGCCGTCCGGCGATGAGCCGGCCTCCAGTTATGGGCTGATCGCCCAGTCGGTGGAGTACAGCGAAGACCGCAGCTGGGTGGTGTTCAACCTGCGCCCGGAAGCACGTTTCCACGACGGCACGCCGATCACCGCCTACGACGTGGCGTTCTCCTATCGCCTGTTGCTCAAGGAAGGTCACCCGCTGTATCGCACCGCCCTTCAGGAAGTGTTGCGGGTCGACATCCTCAACCCGCAGCGCATTCGTTTCGTGATGAAACGCTCGGGCAACCCGCTGCTGATCCTGCGTCTGGGCGAGTTGCCGGTGCTGCCCCAGCATTACTGGAAGGGCCGCGACTTCAAGGCCACCACGTTCGAACCGCCGCTGGGCAGCGGACCGTACCGCATCACCTCGGTGACGCCGGGGCGGCAACTGGTGTTCGAGCGGGTCAAGGATTACTGGGGCAAGGACTTGCCGGTCAATCGCGGCAAGTACAACTTCGATCGCATGGAAGTCGAGTTCTACCGCGACAGCGACGTGGCCTTCGAAGCCTTTAAGGCCGGTGAGTTCGACATCTACATCGAGCATCAGGCGAAGAACTGGGCCAACGGCTACAACTTCCCGGCGATCCGACGGGGCGATGTGATCAAGGCGCAGATCCCGCACCAGATCCCGACCCAGAGCCAGGGCTTGTTCATGAACACCCGCCGCCCGACTTTCGCCGAGGTGAAGGTTCGTGAGGCGCTGGGCCTGATGTTCGACTTCGAGTGGACCAACCGCGCGCTGTTCAGCGACGCCTACAAGCGCACCACCAGTTACTACCCCAACAGCGAATTCAGCGCCAGCGGTCTGCCGGTCGGTCACGAATGGCTGATGCTCAAACCGTACAAGGATCAATTGCCGGCCCGGCTGTTCACCGAGCCGTTCACGCTGCCGCAGACCGACGGGCGCGGCATTCCCCGTGAAACCATGCGCAAGGCCCTCGCATTGCTGGCCGAGGCTGGCTGGAAGCTCAACGGCCAGCGCTTGCAGAACGCTGCCGGCCAACCGCTGAGTTTCGAACTGCTGCTGGTCAATCCGAACCTGGAGCGGATCCTCCAGCCGTACATTGAAAACCTCAACAGCATCGGCATCGACGCGCGCCTGCGCACGGTGGACCGCGCTCAGTACAAACAACGCCTGGATCAGTTCGATTTCGACATGATCCTGATGACCCTCAACCAGACCCTCAGCCCGGGTCTGGAACAGTGGCAGTACTTCCATTCCAGCCAGGTCGGGGTCAAGGGCAGCAAGAATTACGCGGGCATCGCCAACCCGGTGGTCGATCATCTGCTCGAGCAATTGCTCGCCGCCCGCACCCGCGACGAACAGGTCGCCGCCGGCAAGGCGCTGGACCGCGTGCTGCTCTGGCAGCACTACAGCATTCCCAACTGGTACCTCAATTATCACCGTCTGGCGTACCGCAACCGGTTCGCCTTCGTCAGCACGCCGCCCTACACCCTGGGCCTGAGCGCGTGGTGGCTGAAATCTTCGGAGAAAGGTCAATGAACGCCGTTCGCACCCTGCTCGTGCAGGCTTGCGGCCTGTTGTTCGCCGGGCTGGCCTGTGCCGCCCCGCAACACGCCGTGACGCTGTACAACGAGCCGCCGAAATACCCCGCCGACTTCAAGCACTTCGATTACGTGAACGCCGACGCTCCCAAGGGCGGGATCTTCCGTCAGGCCGGGTTTGGCGGCTTCGACAGCCTCAATCCATTCATCAGCAAAGGCGTGCCGGCGGACGATGTCGGGCAGATCTACGACACTCTGACCAAGCACAGCCTCGACGAGCCGTTCACCGAATACGGCCTGGTCGCCAGCAAGATCGAAAAGGCCCCGGACAACAGTTGGGTGCGCTTCTACCTGCGCCCCGAAGCGCGCTTCCACGACGGCCACCCGGTGCGCGCCGAAGACGTGGTGTTCAGCTTCGAGACCCTGACCAAGGAAGGCTCGCCGATGTTTCGCGGTTACTACAGCGACGTCGAAGAAGCCGTCGCCGAAGATCCGCTCACGGTGCTGTTCAAGTTCAAGCACAACAACAATCGGGAACTGCCACTGATCCTCGGCCAGTTGCCGGTGCTGCCGAAACACTGGTGGGCCAGTCGCGACTTCAACAAGGGCAACCTGGAGATCCCGCTGGGCAGCGGCCCGTACAAGGTCGCCGAAGTGAAGGCCGGACGCTCGGTGCGTTATGAGCGGGTCAAGGATTACTGGGGCAAGGACCTGCCGGTCAATCGCGGGTTCTACAACTTCGACGTGCTGACCACCGACTATTACCGCGACAACACCGTCGCGCTGGAAGCGCTGAAGGCCGGGCAGTTCGACTACTGGCTGGAAATGACCGCGAAAAACTGGGCCAATGCCTACAACATCCCGGCCGTCACCGAGGGCCGACTGGTCAAGGAACTGATCCCCAATGGCAACCCGACCGGCATGCAAGGCTTCGTCTTCAACCTGCGTCGCCCGGTGTTCCAGGACGTTCGCGTGCGTCAGGCGCTGGGTCTGTTGCTCGACTTCGAATGGACCAACAAGCAACTGTTCAACAGCGCCTACGTGCGCACCCGCAGCTACTTCGAGAACTCGGAAATGGCCGCCACCGGCCTGCCGGACGCCGATCAACTGGCGATCCTCGACCCGTTCCGCCGCCAGCTCCCGGCGCAGGTGTTCAGCGAAGCCTTCGAGAACCCGAAGACCGACGCCAGCGGCATGATTCGCCTGCAGCAACGCGAGGCCTATCAGTTGCTGCAAGAGGCCGGCTGGAAGATCGTCGACGACAAAATGGTCGACGCCACCGGCAAACCGGTGGTCATCGAATTCCTGTTGGCCCAGACCGAATTCGAGCGGGTGTTGCTGCCGTTCAAACGCAACCTCGCGGACCTGGGCATCGATCTGGTGATCCGCCGCGTCGACGTCTCGCAATACGTCAACCGCGTGCGTTCGCGGGACTTCGACATGATCGTCGGCAGCTTTCCGCAGTCCAACTCGCCGGGCAACGAGCAGCGCGAATTCTGGATGAGCGCCGCCGCCGACAAGCCGAGCAGCCGTAACTCGATGGGCCTGAAGGACCCGGTGGTCGATCATCTGGTCGAGAACCTGATCAACGCCGATTCGCGCAAAAGCCTGGTGGCCCACGCCCGCGCTCTCGACCGCGTGCTGCAATGGGGTTACTACGTGATCCCCAACTGGCACATCAAGAGCTGGCGCGTGGCGTACTGGAACCACATCGGCCACCCGAAAGTCTCCCCCAAGTACGACATCGGCATTAACACCTGGTGGGTCAAACCCGACACGAAACCTGCGGTAGAAGTGCAAACCCAACTGCAAGCCGACCCTGTGGGCACGGAGTAATCAGATGCTGGCGTATATTTTTCGGCGACTGTTGCTGATCATCCCGACCCTGTTCGGCATTCTGCTGATCAACTTCGTGATCATCCAGGCCGCGCCCGGCGGGCCGGTGGAACAGATGATCGCCAAGCTTGAAGGCTTCGAAGGCGCCACTAGTCGTATCGCTGGCGGCGGCGCTGAAGTCTCGGTGGCCGGCTCGGCCTATCGCGGCGCGCAAGGCCTGGACCCGGCGCTGATCAAGGAAATCGAGCACATGTACGGTTTCGACAAGTCGGCGCCGGAACGGCTGTGGATCATGGTCAAGAACTATGCGTCCCTGGACTTCGGCGACAGCTTCTTCCGCGACGCCAAGGTCATCGACCTGATCAAGGAGAAGATGCCGGTATCGATCTCGCTCGGGCTGTGGAGCACGCTGATCATGTACCTGGTGTCGATCCCGCTGGGGATCGCCAAGGCCACGCGACACGGCAGCCATTTCGACGTCTGGACCAGTTCAGCGATCATCGTCGGTTATGCGATTCCGGCGTTTCTGTTTGCGATCCTGTTGATCGTGGTGTTTGCCGGTGGCAGTTATCTGGACTGGTTCCCGCTAAGAGGCCTGACCTCGAACAACTTCGACGAGTTGAGCCTGGGCGGCAAGGTCCTCGATTACTTCTGGCACCTGGCGCTGCCGGTGACCGCGCTGGTAATCGGCAACTTCGCGACCATGACCCTGCTGACCAAAAACAGCTTCCTCGACGAAATCAACAAGCAGTACGTGGTCACCGCCAAGGCCAAGGGCCTGACCCGTCACCGCGTGCTCTACGGTCATGTGTTCCGCAACGCGATGCTGCTGGTGATCGCCGGGTTCCCGTCGGCGTTCATTGGCATCTTCTTCACAGGCTCCCTGCTGGTGGAAGTGATCTTCTCCCTCGACGGCCTCGGCCTGATGAGTTTCGAGGCGGCGATCAACCGCGATTACCCGGTGGTGTTCGGCACCCTGTTCATCTTCACCCTGCTGGGGCTGGTGGTGAAACTGATCGGCGACCTCACCTACACCCTGGTCGATCCGCGCATCGACTTTGCCAGCCGGGAGCATTGAGATGAACCTGTCCCCTCTCAACCGCCGGCGCTTCGAACTGTTCAAGGCCAACAAGCGTGGCTGGTGGTCGCTGTGGCTGTTCCTGATCCTGTTCGGCCTGAGCCTCGGCGCCGAACTGATCGCCAACGACAAGCCGCTGGTGGTGCACTACGACAACAACTGGTACTTCCCGGCGGTCAAGCGTTACCCGGAAACCACCTTCGGCGGCGAATTCCCGCTGGAGGCCAACTACAAGAGCCCGTATATCCAGGAGTTGCTCAAGGCCAAGGACGCGTGGGTGCTGTGGGCACCGATTCCGTTCAGCTACCAGAGCATCAACTACGACCTGAAAGTCCCGGCCCCTGCCCCGCCGTCAGCGGACAACCTGCTGGGCACCGACGATCAAGGCCGCGACGTGTTGGCGCGGGTGATCTACGGTTTCCGGATTTCGGTGCTGTTTGCCCTGACCCTGACTGTGCTCAGTTCGATCATCGGTGTGATCGCCGGGGCCTTGCAGGGTTTCTATGGCGGCTGGGTCGATCTGGCCGGCCAGCGCTTCCTGGAGATCTGGTCGGGCTTGCCGGTGCTGTACCTGCTGATCATCCTCGCCAGTTTCGTCCAGCCGAATTTCTGGTGGCTGCTGGGGATCATGCTGCTGTTCTCGTGGATGAGTCTGGTGGACGTGGTACGCGCCGAGTTCCTGCGCGGGCGCAACCTCGAATACGTGCGTGCGGCCCGGGCGCTGGGGATGCAGAACGGCGCAATCATGTTCCGCCACATTCTGCCCAACGCCATGGTCTCGACCATGACCTTCATGCCGTTCATCCTGACCGGCGCCATCGGCACCCTCACCGCGCTGGATTTCCTCGGCTTCGGCTTGCCGGCCGGCAGCCCGTCGCTGGGTGAGCTGGTGGCCCAGGGCAAATCGAACCTGCAGGCGCCGTGGCTGGGGATGAGCGCGTTTGCGGTGCTGGCACTGATGTTGAGCCTGCTGGTGTTTATCGGCGAGTCCGCTCGCGATGCCTTCGACCCGAGGAAGTGAAATGAATCAGGACAATCTGATCGAAGTGCGCGACCTCGCCGTCGAATTCGGCACGGGCGAACGCTCGCACCGGGTGGTCGAAGGCGTCAGCTTCGACATCAAGCGTGGCGAAACCCTGGCCTTGGTCGGCGAGTCCGGCTCGGGCAAGTCGGTGACGGCGCACTCGATCCTGCGCCTGCTGCCCTACCCGCTGGCTCGCCATCCGGCCGGCAGCATCACCTATTCCGGGCAAAACCTGCTGGAACTGAGCGAAAAGACCATCCGCCACATCCGCGGCAACCGGATCGCGATGATCTTCCAGGAGCCAATGACCTCGCTCAACCCGCTGCACTCGATCGAAAAGCAGATCAACGAAGTGCTCGGCATCCACAAGGGCCTGACCGGCAAGGTCGCGACCAAGCGCACCCTGGAATTGCTGGAGATGGTCGGCATCCCCGAGCCGCACAAGCGCCTCAAGGCCCTGCCCCACGAATTGTCCGGCGGCCAGCGCCAGCGGGTGATGATCGCCATGGCACTGGCCAACGAGCCGGAACTGCTGATCGCCGACGAGCCGACCACCGCGCTGGACGTGACCGTTCAGCTGAAAATCCTCGACCTGCTCAAGGAATTGCAGGCTCGATTGGGCATGGCGCTGCTACTGATCAGTCACGATTTGAACCTGGTGCGAAGAATTGCGCATCGCGTATGTGTCATGCAGCGCGGTTGCATCGTCGAACAGGCATCGTGCGAAGAGCTGTTCCGTTCTCCGCAGCATCCGTACACTCGGGAGCTGCTGGCGGCGGAGCCCAGCGGAGGCCCGGCGAGCAATAAAATCGGGGCGCCGCTGTTGCAGGTCGAGGACTTGAAAGTCTGGTTCCCGATCAAGAAAGGCCTGCTCAAGCGCACGGTGGATCACGTCAAGGCAGTGGACGGCATCAATTTCAGCCTGCCTCAGGGTCAGACCTTGGGGATCGTGGGAGAAAGCGGTTCCGGCAAGTCCACTCTGGGCCTGGCGATTTTGCGGCTCATCGGCAGCAAAGGCGCGATCCGTTTTGAAGGCAAGCAGCTAGACTGCCTGACGCAGAACGAGGTTCGCCCGTTGCGTCGGGAGATGCAGGTGGTGTTTCAGGACCCGTTTGGCAGCCTGAGCCCGCGGATGTGCGTGAGCGACATCGTTGGCGAAGGCCTGCGGATCCACAGGATGGGCACCGCCGCCGAGCAGGAAGCGGCGATTATTGCGGCATTGAAGGAGGTAGGTCTGGATCCGGAAACCCGGCACCGCTACCCCCATGAATTTTCCGGTGGGCAGCGGCAGCGTATCGCCATTGCCCGGGCCCTGGTGCTCAAACCGGCGCTGATCCTGCTGGACGAGCCGACTTCGGCGCTCGACCGGACGGTGCAGCGGCAAGTGGTGGAGCTGTTGCGTTCACTGCAAGCCAAGTACAACCTGACGTATTTGTTCATCAGCCATGATCTGGCTGTTGTGAAAGCGCTGAGCCACCAGCTGATGGTGGTCAAGCATGGCCAAGTGGTCGAACAGGGAGACGCGCAAAGTATCTTTGCCGCCCCCCAACATCCGTATACACAGCAGTTGCTGGAAGCCGCTTTTCTGGCACCAGCCACTGCGCAATAACCTGAAAGAGGAGCAACACATGGGTTTTCTCGCCGGTAAGCGCGTACTGATCGTCGGTGTCGCCAGCAAGCTGTCCATCGCATCCGGCATCGCTGCCGCCATGCATCGCGAGGGCGCTGAGCTTGCCTTCACTTATCAGAACGACAAACTGAAAGGTCGTGTCGAAGAATTCGCACAGGGCTGGGGCTCGAGCCCTGAGCTGTGCTTCCCGTGCGACGTGGCCAGCGATGAAGAAATCGCCAAGGTCTTCGAAGAACTGAGCAAGAAGTGGGACGGCCTGGACTGCATCGTGCACTCCGTCGGCTTCGCACCGGGCGACCAACTGGATGGCGACTTCACCGAAGCCACCACCCGCGAAGGTTTCCGCATCGCTCACGACATCAGCGCCTACAGCTTCGTGGCCCTGGCCAAGGCTGGTCGCGAAATGATGAAAGGCCGCAACGGCAGCCTGCTGACCCTGTCGTACCTGGGCGCCGAGCGCACCATGCCTAACTACAACGTGATGGGCATGGCCAAGGCTTCGCTGGAAGCCGGCGTCCGTTACCTGGCCGGCTCCCTGGGCCCGGACGGCACCCGCGTCAACTGCGTATCGGCCGGCCCGATCCGCACCCTGGCAGCTTCGGGCATCAAGAACTTCCGCAAGATGCTGGCCGCCAACGAAGCGCAAACCCCGCTGCGTCGCAACGTCACCATCGAAGAAGTCGGCAACGCCGGCGCCTTCCTGTGCTCCGACCTGGCGTCGGGCATCAGCGGTGAAATCATGTACGTGGACGGCGGCTTCAACACCACCGCCATGGGCAACATCGAAGAGTAATCTTCGCGCTGCCGATAAAAAGCCCGCCAATTGGCGGGCTTTTTCATGCCTGCGATTCCAGGCAACGCTGCACTTTTCTCCAGCGATAACGAGAGTCAGCCCTCATGAATGTCGATCTGCACAATTCAAAAAACTGGCAGATACGATAAATGTTTATCCTTCAGATCAAATACCACTTCTTCATAAAGGTTATTCCGTATTTCGCATCACGCATCGCGCATCGCGCATCGCGCATCGCGCAAATCATCGACTATTATTTCGAGATAGCTTCCAAGGTCTGCGCCTATCACTGAATGAGCACGCCTAAAAATGACCACTTATTTACGCGCAACTTTATTGATCGCTCTCCTGCTCGCGCAATCCTCTACGACAGCCGTCGCTGAAACCTGCCCTGTCAACGCCTTCAAAAAACCAACTTCTTCCAATCAACATTTTCATATAAAACCTGAAAGTGAGACACTAAAAGACAGCGACCCTACGACCGTTACAATAGGGCAGTTATTTTACAAAAACAAAGTCATAGCAAACTGTGATTCGCCCACACGTGATCATCCGTCTGTTTTTTCACTATTTGGCATGTCGACAACCGACACAATTTCATTGCTGGCCGCACTAATTGGCATAGCTGCATGGGGTATCGCCGTTGTCGCCTGTGTCATCGCATACCAACAATACAAACATGCGAAAACGCTAGAGGCTAACAGGCTCACAGTCGAGTTCTGGAAACAATATCAAGTAGATTTTGCGAGAATGCGCTCAGCGCTAGTGACGTTGAACAACCCCATGAACACCAATGCAGCGGGTTTCACAAACGTTGAATATTTCAGAAACTGGATTGATGGCATTGCCACATTCGGAACCCAAAAAGGAATAATAAACAACGCCATGGTTAAAACATTGGGGCTTCATATGCCCATCAAAAAATTCATGACTTCACTTGAAAGTGCGGTTAACACACTGAGGGCAAAAGTCGTATCAGGAGAACCCAGAGCTCCGGCGTTACTGAAAAAATATGAAGATTTACTAAACTCAAGCACAGTCATTTCCGAATGGCTAAAGCTACTGTGAGTAAACACCATGAAACCCATCACTAAAAGCTTGCTCGCCATAGAACTAGAAAGAACACTGGAACACATTGAGACCGACGAACTCCACGCCATCTTGACGGAGGATCAAATCTTATCAATAGCTTCCAAAATTTTTGATTTGTTTGCGCGAATAACAAAAGAACCCACCATTGACGAGGAAGGGTTCATACCTACAGAAATAATAACAACGCAAGACAGGATTCACGGAATAGCTACTGAGTGCAGCGTTTGCCATAAAAAAGTAATTCTAATAGCAGGCAACTAATAGCCTCTTCTACTTGAAATAACACGCGGCTGTGATCGAGCAGGGGATTCGCTTTCAGGGATTGGTGGGCGAACAGGCCACGATGTTTTTGTTCGACCCCTGCGGGAACGCCCTGGAGTTCAAGGCGTTCAAGGACATCGGGCAGTTGTTTGCCAAATAAGCGTCAGATTCGCTTCAGGGCTTGCTTGTGGGCATACATCGCCCCATCCGCATCCGCCAGCAGCTTATCCACGGTGTCATGCCGTCGTGGGTCGTACTCGATCTGCCCGACACTGAAGCGAATCGCATAACCCCTATGCAACGTGGCATTGCGCTCTTCGAGGATTTCCTTGAGGCGCGCCATGATCGCCGTGGTTTCGATGTGGCTGGAACCGGTCAGCAACGCCACGAACTCATCGCCGCCCAACCGCCCGACCACGTCGCTTTCGCGAAAAGCAATGCGCAACACATCGGCGAAGGTCTTGAGCGCACTGTCGCCCTCGGCATGGCCATAGAGGTCGTTGATCTGCTTGAAGTCGTTGAGGTCGAAAAACAGCAGCGTCGCCGGCTTGCCCATCCGTGCACAGGCATCCAGCGCATGCTGGGCCAGCATCATGAACCCGCGTCGGTTGGACAACAGCGTCAGCTCGTCCATGCTCGCCATCTGCACGGCCATCAGCTCCTGCTCCGCCATGCCGGCCAGATCGCGCAGCAAGGCGCGTTCTTCGTCATCGAGTTCGCGGGGTCGGGTGTCGATCAGGCACAAGGTGCCCATCTTGTTGCCGTTGGGCACGGTCAGCGGATAACCGGCGTAGAAGCGGATATTCGGGTCGCCGATCACCAAAGGATTGTCGTGAAAACGCACGTCCTGACGGGCATCCGGCACCAGCAGCAATTCATCCTTGAGAATCGCATGGCCGCAGAACGAAACGTCCCGTGGGGTTTCGGTCGCGTCCAGGCCCACGCAGGACTTGAACCACTGCCGATCCTTGTCCACCAGCGTCACCAGCGCGATCGGTACGTTGAACAATCGCCTGGCCAGACGGGTCAGGCGGTCGAAGCGTTCTTCGGGGGCGGAATCGAGGAGGTTCAATCCATACAGCGCTTGCACTCGAGCCGCTTCATTGACGGGTTTGCCTGGCACCAGCATCACACACTCCCTTGTTATCAGTGACCTTCAGCGTAGCCCTGATTGGCGATGACTCAAATGCTCATCCGCCGGCCACCGGACACGGCCCACCCGCGTCCGCCCAGAGCTTGAACTGACTGACGAAGATGTCGTGGGGCACCGGCACCGGTTGCCGCCCCGGCCCGGGATTCCAGCCCCAGAGCACCAGTTTGTCCTCGCTGACGTGCTTGATCAGCGCGGCGAAGTCCCGGTCGCCGTTGCTGCTGCGGTCCTTGATCATCGCGCACAAGCGATCCGGCGGCAGGCCGATCCAGGCCATCTTGTGCGAGGCCGGCGGCAGGCTCCAGTGCGGCGCACCCGGTGGCGCGTGGGGGCCATAACTGGCCGGCGGATTGCTTTCGGCGTGGCAGGTGGCACACGGCAAACCGGCGGCGCCCTTGCCGTCCATGCCGCGCACCACGTTCATCGCGTGGGGCGTGCCGGCGTCGAACTGCAACGGCGAATCGCCAGGAATGTGGCAGTTCTGGCAGCGCGGGCTCTGGAAGACTTTCTGCACCGTGCCGAAGGCTTTCAAGGCCTCCTGATCGTCGGCGAACAGGTCCGAGGCATAGCCACCCAGCCCGACCAGCATCACAGCGCCCAACAACAGATGTCGTTTCATCTCACACCCCCGACAGTTGCAGCGGCAGCTCCCGCAGACGCTGCCCGGTCAGGGCGAACACCGCGTTGGCCACCGCTGGTGCAGTCGGCGGCACACCGGCCTCGCCGATGCCGCCGGGTTTGTCCGTGCTCGGCACGATGTGCACTTCGACCACCGGCATCTCGTTCAGGCGCAGCACTTGATAGTCGTGATAGTTCGACTGCACGACGTGTCCGTCCTTGAGCGTCAGCTTGCTGTGCAACGCCATGCCCAGGCCGAAGGTGATGCACGATTCCATCTGCGCCGCGATGCTCTGCGGGTTGACCGCAATCCCGCAATCCACCGCACACACCACCCGGTGCACGCGGATCTTCAGGTTGTCCTGGGACACCTCGGCGACTTGCGCCACGTAACTGCCGAACGACTCGTGCACCGCCACGCCCAGCGCATGGCCGTCGGGCAGCGGCGCTTTCCAGTTGGCCTTTTCCACCGCCAGATTCAGCACGCCGAGATGCCGGGCGTGATCCTTGAGCAAGGTTCGCCGGTACTCCACCGGGTCCTTGCCCGCCGCCGCAGCCATTTCATCGATCAGCGACTCCATGACAAACGCCGTGTGGCTATGACCCACGGAGCGCAGCCACAACACGTTGATCCCGGTGGTTGGCGAATGCAGATCGACCTGATGATTGGCGAGGCCTGTAATGTACGGACTGTCAGACACACCCTCGACCGACGTCTGATCGACGCCGTTCTTGACCATGGTTTTTTCCAGCATGGTGCCGGCCATGATCGACTGCCCGACCAGCACATGCTGCCACGCCAGCGGCATGCCATCGGCTCCCAGCCCAATCCTGGCCCGATGCAAAAACGCCGAACGGTAATAACCGCCCCGGATATCGTCCTCCCGCGACCACACGGTTTTCACCGGCATCGCGGCGGCCTTCGCCACCTGCACCGCTTCGGCGACAAAATCCGAAGTCGGATTGGCCCGCCGACCGAAACCACCGCCAAGGAATTCGGTATGAATTTCCACCTGCTCCGGTTTCAGCCCGGTGATCTTGCCGGCGACCATTTGGTCCAGCGTCTGAAACTGGGTGCCGGTCCAGATCTCGCACTTGTCGGCGCTGATCTTCACCGTACAGTTCAGCGGTTCCATCGGCGCATGAGCCAGATAAGGCACGCTGTACTCGACATCGATTTTCTTCGCTGCTTTGCCAAAGCTGCCCTTGGCATCGCCGGCCTGACTGGCGGAAATGCCCGGTGTGGCGGCCAGTTTGCGGAAACTCTCCAGCAGTTTTTCGCTGCTGAGATCCGCGTGCGGCCCCAGATCCCAATCAACCTTCAGCGCATCGCGCCCCAGTTTCGCCGCCCAGTAATGATCGGAGATCACCGCCACGCCGGTCGGCACCTGCACCACTTTGTGCACGCCGGGAACGGCCAGCGCCTGCGCGCCTTCGAAGGATTTGACGCTGGCGCCGAACACCGGAGGCCGGGCAACCATGGCAGTCATCAATCCGTCGAACTGCACGTCCATGCCGAACTTGGCGCGGCCGGTGATTTTCTCCGGGGTGTCGAGGCGTTTGGTGGGTTTACCGATGACTTTCCAGTCCTTGGCTTCCTTGAAGGTAATCGACTTCGGATCCGGCACCGGCAGTTGCCCGGCGGCGTCCGCCAGCTCGCCGTAGGTGGCGCGCTTGTCACCGGCAATCACCACGCCGGACTCGGTGCGGATCGTCGACGGTGCCACGTTGAAACGCTTGGCCGCCGCCTCAATCAGCATCTGCCGCGCCGTAGCGCCTGCGAGTCGGTAACGGTCGAATTCCATCCAGGTCGAGGTCGAACCGCCAGTGATCTGCATCCCGCCAAACGCCGGCATGCCGTAATCGGCAGCCGAGGCCGGCGAGTGCTCGACGCGGATCTTCGACCAGTCGGCGTCCAACTCTTCGGCGATCAGCATGGTCAGGCCGGTCCAGATGCCCTGGCCCATTTCCGAATGGCCGAGCAGCACGGTGACGCTGTTGTCCGGCGCAATCCGCAGGAACGCGTTCGGCGCAAATGCCTTGCCTTCATTTTCCGCCGCTGTGGCAAACCGGTTGCCACCGGGCACCACGAAAGCCACGACGAGACCACCGCCAAGCACGGCACTGCCCTTGAGAAATCCGCGACGGGATACAGGACTGTTCATCACTCACCTCCCCTCGCTCAGCCAATGTCGGCGGCACGTTTGACCGCTGCGCGGATTCTTGGATACGTGCCGCAACGGCAGATGTTGCCGGAGAGCGCCTGATCGATATCGCTGTCGGTGGGTTTGGGGATTTTCGCCAGCAACGCGGCGGCGGACATGATCTGCCCGGACTGACAGTAGCCGCATTGCACCACGTCCAGCTCGGCCCAGGCCTGTTGCACCGGGTGCGAGCCGTCAGTCGACAGGCCTTCGATGGTAAGGATTTTCTGGCCATGGGCGACCGCGGTGGCCGGCGTGATGCAGGAACGCAGCGGCGCGCCATCGACGTGCACGGTGCAGGCCCCGCACTGGGCCATGCCGCAACCGAACTTGGTGCCTGTCAGGTGCGCGACGTCGCGCAGAACCCAGAGCAACGGCATGTCCGCGGGGACATCGAGCTCCTGATCCTTGCCATTGATGTTCAAGGTCAGCATCGGGGATTTCCTCAGACTCACGGTGTTCTGAAGGGGCGTTGCGACAGCATTCGATGCCGTGCACGCCTCGGCTTATCCCTTTCAGCTAAGCGCATTTTGCCCCGACGACCAGCCGCCGCGACCACCGGTCATGGATCTACAGCATCGCGGCGACTTGTTGCGCCGTGGCTTTGGCCGATTGCGGGTTCTGTCCGGTCACCAGTTTGCCGTCGGTCACCACATTCGAGGTGAATGGCAGAAACGCCTTTTCGTAGCGCGCCCCGCGATCCTTCATCTGTTGCTCCGAGTCGTACGGTACTTTTTTCGCGACACCGGCCAGCACTTCTTCCATCCACGAGTAACCGGTGACCTTGCGCCCCGCCACCAGCAGGCTGCCGTCCGACAACCGCGTATTGAGCAACCCGCAATAACCATGACAGACCGACGAAACGATCCCGCCGCGCTCGAAGATCTCCCGGGTCAGCCGTTGCAGGCCGGGGTCGTCGGGAAAGTCCCACATCACCGCGTGCCCGCCGGTGAAGTAGATTGCATCGAAATCCGCGCTGTCGATCTGCTCCGGGCTGGCGGTGTTCGCCAGCAGCGCCATGCTCGCCGGATCGTTCAGCCTGGCCTTGGCCGAGCGGTCGAGCATCGGCCACTTCAATGCCCGAGGCTCCAGTGGACTCCGCCCGCCCCTGGGGCTGACCAGTCGCTGCTCGAAGCCTTTTTCCGCGAACACCTGCCAGGCATGGGTCAACTCCCCGAGCCATAGCCCGGTGGGTTCGGTCGGGTCGGCATAGTGAGCGACGTTGGTCACGACATGCAGGATACGGCGGTTCATTTGGCAGCTTCTCTTGGGGTGACACCGACCTGACCGAACGCCGACAGCGGCACGGGCAGGTTGAGCACGATCTGGGCGTCCTTGATCACGTCCAGGCGCAGGATCCGCGTAGCTCCGAGGCCATCGAGCAACTGGCTCAGGGGGCCGCCGTTGCGATCCAGCTGCACATCGCGCGGAAACAGGCGTTGGGCAAAGGATAGTGTGTTGCTCTGCACCACGCTCTGATGCCACAGGCCATCGACCTGATGAATCATGGTGGCAGTGCTCATGCGCGATTGCGGCGTAACGTTTTTCAGGGTCGGCAGCGGCGCTTTCAGCACCAGGTCCGGCAGGCCCTTGGGCCCATCAATGCGGGCGCTGACGCTGGTGCCGATGTTCACGTTGATGTCGGCGCGCCACTTGGGCAGTTGATAGCCGTGCACGCCGCGCACCCGGGCGATTTCGGTGTTCACCGGCAGCGCCAGCACATGGGCAGTGAAGCTACGCCGGCGCATGGCGTCCATCAGCTCCAGCGCGTGGGAGCCACGGGCGCCGGGGCGGCGCACGACAATCGCCACGGAGACTTCGTCGTACGGATCGTTGTCGCAAACCGAGTAGGAGAAAAATGTCAGCGCCACCAGCCCGTAGCCGGGAAACACCCGCAGCGGCTCAAGCGGCGCCGCCAACGTGGCGCGCAAACGGTCCAGCGGCGCCAGGAACAGCAACTGCACGCTGCCGGAACGGTAATAGAAGTTCGGCGCCCAGGTCGGGCCGACTCTCGAAGCGACCTGCTGCTTGGGAATGCGCCGGAAGAAGTCGATATTGCCGGCAGCCTTGTCCCGGGCCACTTCGTCGAGATTGGGGTTCATACGAAAACGGTCGTAGTAGCCGCCCTCCAGCACCTCGACCTTGTGCGATCCGAATTCGACTTCTGTAAAGCGCTTGCTCATGTTCGCTGACCTTTCTCGATGAGTGGCCCGGCAGGTGGCCGGTCAGCGCCACTCTAAGGTTCAACCAAACTTTAAGGTCAAGCGCACAACGGCTATGGCCCACCATTCACGCCAGCGATGACCGTTCGGAACTTGCTTGACCTTAAAGTGCACTTCAATCCTAGAGTTCATAGCGCTTGTCTTCACCCCTTCACGTTTCCGTTCCGCATTTTTCAGGAGTAGCGAACATGGGCTATGTCACAACGAAAGACGGCGTCGAAATCTTCTACAAGGACTGGGGCCCGAAAGACGCCCCGGTGATCCACTTCCACCACGGCTGGCCGCTGAGCGCGGACGACTGGGATGCGCAGATGCTGTTCTTCCTCGCCCAGGGCTTCCGAGTCGTGGCCCACGACCGACGAGGTCACGGTCGTTCGAGCCAGGTCTGGGACGGTCACGACATGGATCACTACGCCGACGATGTGGCGGCGGTGGTCAATCATCTGGGGACGCAGAAAGCCGTGCATGTCGGCCATTCCACCGGTGGCGGCGAAGTGATTCATTACATTGCGCGGCATGGCGAGGATCGGGTCTCCAAAGCCGCGATCATCAGCGCCGTGCCGCCGTTGATGGTGAAAACCGAAAGCAATCCGGGGGGTCTTCCAAAGTCGGTGTTCGACGATCTTCAGGCCCAATTGGCGGCCAATCGTGCGCAGTTCTATCACGATGTGCCGGCCGGCCCGTTCTATGGCTACAACCGGCCCGGGGCCAAGCCTTCGGAGGCCGTAGTCCTGAACTGGTGGCGCCAAGGGATGATGGGCGGCGCCAAGGCGCACTACGACGGGATCGTTGCTTTCTCGCAGACCGACTTCACCGCCGACCTGAAAAGCATCTCGATCCCGGTGCTGGTGATGCACGGTGACGACGACCAGATCGTGCCCTATGAAAACGCCGGTGTGCTGTCAGCGAAATTGCTGAAGAACAGCACGCTGAAGATTTATCCGGGCTTCCCTCACGGGATGCCGACCACAGAAGCGCCAACGATCAACGCGGATCTGCTGGCCTTTATTCGCGGCTGATTTTATTGGCCGGGGTCAGGTGCGATACCTGCCCCCGGCTACTCTTCGGTTCTCCCCGTTGCCTCGCGATTACCCACATAGTGTCTGGCCAATGGAAACGCCGGCAGCCACGACTCGCGACGCACCGTCCAGAGTTCGTAAGTCGGCTGCAATTGATCGGGCGCATCCAGCGCGCCCAGATTCACCTCGACTTCATCGCCGCTGCGGCCGAACACCGACGACCCGCAGCGCGGGCAGAAATGTCGCCCGGCATAGTCCCGGGTTTCGCCGCTGATCGCCACCGCATCCTCGGGAAAGATCGCCGATGCATGAAACAGCGCCCCATGGTGCTTACGGCAATCGAGGCAGTGACAAATCCCGACACGGTAAGGTCGCCCCGACGCCTCGATCCGCACCTCGCCGCACAGACAACCGCCAGTAAACCGGTCCATGGAACACCTCGCCTGAAAATGGAATAACCGGTGAGTGAAAATAGCAGCCCAATGGGCGAACGCTTACAATCGTGGCCCAATACCACTATCCAGGCAGACCCGTTCGTTCATGGCGCTCGATCCCCTCACGATGCTCACCATTTCCACCGCCCTGGCCGCGGCGGCCGCCCTGTATCTGGCGGTCGAATGGCGCAGCATCCGCGAACCTTCCCTGCTGTTCTGGAGCGCCGGTTTCGCCACCATCACCGTCGGTTCGAGCCTGGCCCTGCTGCGCGCCAACGGCTATCCGCTGATCGGCATCTGGTTCGCCAACGGCTTGCTGGTGGTTGCGCACTGGCTGTTTCTGTTGGGCGTTGCACGGTTTACTCAGCGACAGTTGTCGCGGGCCTGGTACTTGATGTTCCTGCTCTGGCTGTCGTTGCTTCTGTTACCGGAAGATCCGTCGTGGTCGAAGATCATGCTGATGGCCAACTCACTGCTGATTGCCTTGTTGATGCTGCGGGCCAGTTTGTTGCTGCGCCCTCACGGCAAGTCGCTGAGCATCGGTGCGGTGCAACTGCGCTATGTACTGCTGATCCACGGCGCGTTCTATTTCACCAAGGCGATCATCGCGGTGATTCCGGGCACGCTGATCGATCTGGCGTCGCTGCGCGGCGAGATCATTCAGATTTCTCTGGTCGAAGGCGCGATGGCAATCATGCTGATTGCGCTGTCGATGACCGGCACCGAGCGCTACCGCCGGGAAAAACAGATCGCCGAACTGGCCGCCCGGGATCCGCTGACCGCGCTGTACAACCGCCGCGCCCTCGAAGTCCGCGCGCCGCGCCTGCTCGATCAAGTATCCAGCACTCGCCCCGGCGCCCTGCTGCTGATCGACATCGACAACTTCAAACTGATCAACGACCTGTACGGCCATGCCGCTGGTGACCGGCTGCTCATCGCCCTCAGCGAAATGATCCGCACGGTGCTGCCCAAGGGTGCACTGGCGGCAAGGCTGGGCGGTGACGAATTCGTGATGCTGCTGGGCGATGCGTCCCACGAACAGATCATGGTGCTGGGCAGTGCGTTGCGTGAGCAGTTTCAGCAGATGACTTCGCAGACCTACGTCACCCCGCAAGCGGTCACCCTGAGCATCGGCGCCAAGGTGTTCGATCAGCCGCCGGCCAGCCTCACGGCACTGATCGAACAGGGCGACAGCGCGCTCTACGAATCCAAGCGTAGCGGTCGCAACCGGATTCGTCTGGCCGACCACACCTGACCTATCCTTGCCTGCACCCGCATCCTCGGAGTTCGCCATGTCCACGCCTGAATCCACCCTCCTCCAGAGCTGGCACCACAACGCACGCGCCTGGACCGAAGCCGTGCGCAGCGGCGCCATCGAGAGCCGTCGGCAGGTCACCGACCAGGCCATTCTGCTGGCCATCATGGGGCGCCAACCCGAGCGCGTGCTCGATCTGGGATGCGGCGAAGGCTGGTTGTTGCGGGCGCTGGCCGAACGCGGGATCGAAGCGGTCGGCGTGGACGGTGATGCAACACTGGTCGAGGCAGCGCAAGCGGCAGGATCGTCACCGGTGCAGGTCGCCAGCTATGAAGATCTGGTAGAAGCGAAAGTCGACATCGGCCGCGACTACGACCTGATCTGCGCCAACTTTTCCCTGCTGCATCAGGACATCATCCCGCTGCTCGCCGCCATGAACACCCTGCTCGTGCCCGGCGGTGCGCTGGTGATCCAGACGCTGCATCCGTGGTCGGTGGCAGCGGGTGATTATCAGGATGGCTGGCGGGAGGAAACCTTCGATGGATTCAAGGGCCAATGGCGACCGATGCCGTGGTATTTCCGCACCTTGTCCAGTTGGCTGAATGTGCTGGACATGGCCGGATTTCAGTTGAGCAGTCTGCGCGAGCCACAACATCCGCAAAGCCCTGTGCCACAGTCGTTGTTGATGATAGCCGAGCGCCGCGGATGAAACGCTACAGCCTTGGCTTGAGCAGAATCCCGGTGTAATGCCGTAAGAACAGAATAAAAGCCGCACACCAGAGCACCACAGACAAGCCGAGGCCAAGACTCGAAAACGGCACCAGCAACACCCGACAACCCGCCGCGATCAGCACCAGCGCAAAACCCAGCACCACGGCTTTCGGTGGCTGCAACAACCGGCCAGTGTGACCGAGGCTGACCCGCGCAATCATCGCCAGAATCAAGCCACCGACACCGCCAACGGCCAGCGCATGAGTCGCCAGGCTTTGCTGGCCAAGCAGCCCCAGATGCCACGCCGCCATGGCCCAGGTTGCCAATGCCATCCAGCCGTAAGCCAGGTACAACGACCAAAGCAGCGGCACGCGCCAGATCCCGCGATCATGCCAGCGGATCAGCCGCAGTATTTGCAAACTGCCGGTGAGCGCAAACAGTGCTGCCAGCCACGGCCGGGGCACATCGTTAAGACCCGCCGCAAACGTGATCGCCGTCAGCAGACTGCCAATCAACAGCAACCGCGTGGGCAACGGATGGGCGGCCGGCGCCGGCGGACGGTTCAGGCCTCGCTGGATGAAGAACGGAATCACCCGTCCGCCGATCACAGTCATCAGCGCCGCAATCAGCCACAACGCGCCCAGCACGCCTTGGCGCTGCAAACCGGTGTCATCGTTGAACAGGCCAATCAAGGTCAGTGCCTGACAACCCGCTATCAGCGCGAGCACCAGCACAATCGGGTAGTTGTCGCGTTTGCGCGCGGCGATCAGATCCCGCGCCAGCATCACCGCCAGCAGCGGCAGAAAACCCCATTGCAGCGCAAGGATCAGCCCTGTCGGCAACGGCAGCCACCAGGCCACTCGCCCGAGCAGCCAGACCGACACCAAAGCGATCAACGCCTCGCCGCGCACGCCAGGAGTCCCGGTCCAGTTGGGCACCGCCGTCAGCAGAAACCCGGCAACGATTGCGGCCGCGAAACCAAACGGCATCTCATGCCGATGCCAGGCGAGCATGCCGCCCGCCGGTTGCAGATCGAACCAGTGGCCGTAAAGCCACAGACCCCAGATCAGCACCGCCAGAGCGGCGAATCCGGCCCCGGCCAGAAACAGCGGCCGAAAGCCCAGGCTGAACACTGGCGCCGCCGCGAGTCTGCGCATGTTCAAGCCACCACGGCGGCGTGAGTCCGCCCCAGCCGATATTGAGACAGGAGCCGCATCACGTAGCCGATTTTCAGCAGCGTCGGGCCGATGATGGTCATGGCGTGCATCGCCACCAGCAACGCAATCGGCATAGGGCCCTGATACAGATAAGCGCCGTAGATTCCGGCCAGCAACATGACCAGGCCGGCAACGAGTACTTTACTCGACAGGTGCAGAACGTTCAGCGGATTCTCGAAGACAGTGAACATGTTTCGTACTCCTGAGCGGATCAGTTTGTACGATTGATATATCAACTCTTGTGCCAGCTTTTTTATCGTTATAAATCAGCTAGATAATCCATAAGAAGTCAATATGACTCGACCATAAAAGAGTCATATTGACTTCCATGTTTGTCATAAAGACAACAATCGCCTTCAGGGTTGCTTTGCGTAAGCCCCTCTGAAATCAGAGAACTCACCGGCACCCTCCACTTGCACCGCTCCGTCGAGCAGTCGCAAACGATAGAGCGGCTCGGCGATCTGATCCTGACCAATCACCAGATTGCCCGCCTGCAACGGCCACTGCCGGTTCTCCTGACGGGGTGGTTTGCCCGGTTGCGTCACGGCCATCTGGATCAACGCCTGCTCACCCGCGCCCTTCTCGGTGGCCGGCACGATTTTGATCGTCAGCCACGCCGATCGCTCATCCGACGCCATCATCACGTAACGTCCTTCACGCTGTTCGCCTGTGGGCGTCTGAAACTTTTGCGGTGCAACCCGGAACGCCGTCGGTCGCGCTTCGAAGATCAGAGACTTGTCGCCGTCGTGCCATGTTCCGCCCTGAAAGCCGTGCTCATCAGGCTCACCTGCCACGTACCAGTCGCCGGTGACACGGCCCTGGGCATCCAGCTCATGCAGCAACACGGCTCCGTCATCGTAGGTCTCGCCCACCAGCTGGATCGGTTGGCCATTTCCCGTTTTCGTGTAACGAACCTCGCCAATGTAGACGCCACCCAGCATCTGCCACCACAGCTCGAATGCGATCTTGCCGTCAAGCTTGCCCCGCAGCATCACCGGCGCTTCACCTACTGGCCCTTCAAGGCGACGCTGCTCCAGCCATTTGCCGTCCTTCAATTCCCGCTGCGTGACGTCGGTGTAACCCGCCGGCATCAGCGGGCTGCCTTCGGACGGCCGCTGTGCCACCTCGATGGTTTCGGTCACCTTGACCGGCGAATTGTTCTGCACCTGCCAGGTACGGCTCTGGCGCCAGCAGCAACCGCTTTTCGCGTGAGTGACCAGCCGGCGAGCGGCGGAATCGACTTCGAACAATCCCAGATACGGTTCGCGAGTCAGCGCCGACAATGCCTTGTTCGGCACCAGCACCGGGCTCGAGGGATCAAACAGATAGACGTCGTAGGACGCCGCGCCGTAGCCACCGTCGTTACCGTTGCGGATCGCCAGATCCTGGTGTCCATCGAAATTGAAGTCGCCAAACACCACCAGACGTTGCTCGTCGCATCGCAAGGCCTTGGCTGAATCGTTGGGCGGAACCAGGTCGACGGCATCGGCCGTGTCGATTCGTTGCAACACTTCGCCATTGGACTTGTCGCGCAGGATGACTTGCGCCGCCACCGGCTCGAAGTTCTGCGTCGGTGGATGCTCGATGGTCACATCGACGCTGTACCTGTTTGCCGGATCCGAGAGCTGACAGCTCAACGGTTCGGCACTGGCCGACGCGGCGGCAAACAGGCAGAAAAAAAACCATGTACGAGAGGCAACCATGATGCAGAGCGTCCTTGCGGCAAAATCGGGGCGGCAAGTCTAACGACAAACGTTTTTGGGCGCACTTGTCGATCTATGGCGCCTACGACCCGCTTCGGACTGACTACGCTATTAATCCAGCGTGTCTAACCTGCCGAGGATGACTGCCATGCAACGCTTTCAGAAGCTGACCCCGTGCCTGTGGTTCGACGATCAGGCCGAGGCGGCGGCCAAGTTCTACTGCTCGATCTTCGATCACTCGAAAATCACCGCCCTCACCCACTACAGCAAGGTCGGCCAGGAATTCCACGGCCGCCCGGAAGGGTCGGTGATGACCGTCAGTTTCGAACTCGACGGCCACAGCTTCACCGGGCTCAATGGCGGGCCGGTGTTCAAATTCAATGAGGCGATCTCGTTTCAAGTCAATTGCCAGACCCAGGAAGAGGTCGACCACTTCTGGGGCAACCTGTCTGCAGGCGGCCCAGTGGAAGCCCAACAGTGCGGTTGGCTCAAGGACAAGTTCGGCGTGTCCTGGCAGATCGTGCCGGTGGCCTTCATGCACATGATGACCGACGCCGACCAGACCAAGGCCCAACGGGCGATGCAGGCCATGTTCGGGATGAAAAAACTCGACATCGCCGAACTGGAACGAGCCTTCGCCGGCCAGAGCTAATACACTCGGGCACTGGCCTGCCGAGAACGACAACGATGAAACACGCTGCCGCCAAGAACCCCGAACAAGCCCCGCGCTTCTGGCGCGACGATGCCCTGCCCTTCATCGAAGCGCGGGCCATCGCCGATGGCCGCGAGGTCTGCTATTCACGGCACTCTCACGCGCACTTTTCCATCGGCGCGATCACCGCCGGGCGCAGCACTTACGTGCATGAACAATCCTCGTTCGAAGTGTCGGCCGGCACCGTGGTGCTGATGAATCCGGGGGACGTGCACGCGTGCAACCCGATCGACGATCAGCCGTGGTCGTATTTGATGTTGTATGTGGAAACGCCGTGGCTGACGGATCTGCAGCATCAACTGGGCTTCAGTGCGGAACTTGAGTTTCGGCGGTTTTCCGATACCCATTTGAATGATGCCAGGCTGTTTCGCGACTTGAATGCGTTGTACGCGATATTGGTCGACGATCAGCAAGACGTGTTGCGTAAGCAGAGCGCGGCGGTAGAGTTTTTCAGCGACCTGCAACTGCGCCTGAACCCGATCGAACCACCGCTTCGCGAACCGAACTTCAAACTCGAACGCGCCGCCGACTTCATCCGCCAGCACTGCACCGACCTGCTCAGCCTCGACGACATCTGCGTCGCTGCCGAACTGTCACCGTCGTACCTGATCCGTGCCTTCAAACAACACTTCGGCATGACGCCTCACGCGTTTGTGGTCAACCAGCGCATCCAGTTCGCTCGCGAGTGTTTGCGTCGCGGGCAGTTGATTGCGGATGTGGCGCTGGAGGCGGGGTTTGCTGACCAGGCGCATTTTCAGCGGGCGTTCAAGCAGCATCTGGCGGCTACGCCGGGGCAGTATCGGGGGTGAAAGCAAAAACGGCCCGAAGGCCGTTTTTTCTTGCCCGATCAGTAGGCATCCCCGGGAATCGGCGGCCGTGATGCGGCGCTCACACTCGCAGCAGCCAGCTGCTGTGCGGTGAATACGCTGAATCCCGATGGTCCTGGTAGCAGCGAGATGACCCACACCGTGTTGTCATAGACACACGTAACGAAGGCTCGTGAATCATCCGCGCTGATCGCAATTTCCAACGGCCCCTGTCCTACAGGAATCGTCGCGACGACCTGCCCTGACGCCGTGTCGATAACGCTAACCGTATTGGTCGCACTGTCGCAGCAATACGCTTGGGTGCCTGCATGGTTCAGCACAATCCCTCTAGGACCACCAATGACTCGAATCGCCCTGACTTGCGTCCATGTCTGGGTACTGAACTGCACAACAAACCCTTCACCGTTATTGTTGCCACCACAGACATAGATGCTATTGCCGTCCGGGCTGACCGCAACCCCATAAGCAGCCACGGGCATGGGCACGGTCCTGACAACCGACAATGTCAGCGTATCAATGACCGAAACGGACCAGCCAGGGCCGTTGCCGAAGTTGGCAACGTAAACCCACCTGCCGTCAGGAGAAATGTCGATGCCCCTTGGATACGGGCCCACCGGAATGACCTTGATGGGCACCAGGTTCAGCAGATCAACAACCACCACCGTGTTGGTTTGCCAGGTAGAGACATAAGCACGATAGCCGTCTTTACTCAGCACCACACCGATGGGATGCCCGGCAGCGGGAATGCTGCGCAGTACCGTTGAACTGGCGGTATCAATGACCAACAACGCATTATTCCCACTGCACGTGAACGCACGAGTGGCGTCTTGATTGAGGGCTATTTCCCACGAAACAGTTTGCTCTTTAATGGGGATCAGTTTGGTCAGGGTCGAAGTGGCGGTATCGATGACCTGAACCATTCCTGCGCCGGTGACGTAAACCTTCGTACCATCCGCACTAATGGTCAGACCGGTCACTACAGGGCTTAGCGCGATAGGCCCCAGTGGCCCACCGGTCGAGGCTACTGTCAGCCTCCACACGTCCGTCGCCGGCAAACTCGGGTTTTCCCGCAACTCGAGATTGTGCGGCCCGGGAGCCAGATTGAGAATCTGATCATCGAACACGCCGTAGAAGTCATACGTTTTACCCGTACTCACGGGCACACCATTGTCGGTGATCACATAAGGCCCGAGAGACGGGCCGTCTTTTGCACCGATCCGGACCCCGGCAGCAGGTGCATTACCGGGATTCTGAATGGGGGTTCCACCCAGCGTCGTGCAATAGGTGAACTTGGGAATCAAGGTACTCATGGACAACGCTCCTTCGCTGATTCAGCGGCAATCACTGCAAGTTGCAGCGGGAATACACCATCCAGCGCCAAACGGTCGGAGCGTCGCTACTGTCAACTCTGACAGTAGCGACGAGTGGTCATGATTGATTCACACCCGTTTTCTACATGGAAAAACGGCCCGCAGGCCGTTCTTTTTTTAGCGGATCAAACTGCCGAATCCGCCGTCACCTCCAGATTATCCAGCACCCGGTTCACCGCCAGTTCCGCCAGCATGATCAGTTGCCCGATACCCAACAGCACATGCCGCTGCGGCGCCTCGATCATCCCGGCGAAATCGCTGGCCATGGTTTTGGCCGAGGTCAGGGTTTCGCAGGCGTCGGCCAGTAGTTCTTCGTTCGCGATGCCGGGGGCGATGAGGTAGCGGGAGTTGGGTTTGAGCAGCGGCTTTCTGGGGAGGAACGGATTGAGGTAGTGATCGAGCGCGCGTTCGGCGGCTTCGTGGAATTTCTTGGAGTCGAGGGTTTCGTAGGGTGAGGTCGGATCGGTTTCGGGTGGGTTTGGCGTTGGTTTGATCATGGTGAAGCTCCTATAAGTGTGGAGCCGCCCGGAACTGTCGCTAAACAGAAAGGAGGCGGCTGTACGCAGGTTAGCGAACCGGTTATAGGCACCCGGCAGACCCGAAGGTCTCCCGCATACAGCCACCATAGCGGAGTTGCAGACATTGAGCCTGCGACAAAACATGGAGCGCTGATGCACCTATTTATGATTCGGGTCGCTAAACCCGATCGCTGATTCGTCAGCGACCGACACACGATAGAACCCGCCCTCAAGGCGCACAAGCCGGCGGATTCTGGCGGATACGTAGGCAAAGGCGCAAGGTTGCGTGGCTTTGCGGACATAACATTCAACACAATTCAACAAGTGCGCTGGCTTGAACCGAAATGACAAAACCCGCGTTCCCAGTTGAAGGGAAACACGGGTTTCTATGGCTGGGACTGGTATACAAATAAGTCCCGACCTTTTCGTCAACCAACACTCAGCTTATATAGTCAGAATGCACTCACAAGTCGGCGGGTCCAATTTTGTTACCCGCTACAATTGCATTTTGCAGAGCTGACACATCGAGGCTAGCCATCATCGATGACAATTCGATGGGCCAGATTTCATTACTTCTGACACAAGGTACATATCCACGAACACCATCGCGAGCAATAGCAGTCATTAACGGCCACTCTCCCGTAACATTCCGCCCCACAACTTGCAAAGTTTCTGAATCAATCTCGACAATTCCCTGATCATAAGTTGAAGTCGAGCAATAGGCCCGTTTTCCGTCTGGACTGAGCACCAACGTCTGCCCTGCAACATTAGAATTACTTTTCTCCTTGACGTAAGTCACCGCATTAAATATTGCCGCACCACCAAATCCGAGGACCAAAAGATGTTTTCCGTCGCGGCTGACTTTCACGTCTCCACCAACCCAATCCAGTGGCAAAGAACTATAGAGCTTCAATGTCGCGATCGCGATGATATCAACGGTTTTGCCGTTATTTGTGCAAACGTATAACCACTGCCCATCAGGAGAGACGTCCATTCCCGTCGGTTGCAAATTAGTGGTGATTGTTGTCATGTGCTGTGCATTGAGAATATCGACCACCGCGACTGAGCTATTCATGCAGCTCACGAACGCTCGAGACTCGTCCTTGCTTAATCTTACTCCGTACGCATTACCAGGTAATGGAACATTGAATAGCACGACGAATTTTTCTGCATCGATTATGTGAAGCCCAGGTTTTGTTCCGTAATCAGCAACAAAAGCTCGCGAACCATCTTCATTCAAGACAATTTCACGCAGACTGGATCCTGCAATATTGATACGTGCTAAAAGCTTGAAGTCACTGGTGTCGTACACCTCCACCCCCCCACTTCCTGTAACAAATAAACGGGCTTCGTTTGGGCTAAGTGTTGCACAGTAGGGATTGGCAATTACCGGAAAAGGTCCCGATGGAACCGCAGCCCCTACGGTCAACCTCCACTCGGAGGTCGGCGACGAACTGGAGTTTGCGCGCAGCTGGAAGTGATGCCCTCCCTGAGCAAGACCCTGAAACTGCTCTTCGAACACGCCATAGGGGTTGAATTGACTGTTCGGCTTACTCACAACAACGTTATTGTCGAGTATCTCGAATGGACTATTGGGCACGCCATCCCGACTGATCAGCTCAATGCCCGTGGATGAAGTTTGTCCCCCGTTCAAAATAGGGGTTCCACCGGGATAAGTAGTGCACCCGGCGAAGCTTGGAGTCTGGCTTGTCATGGAAACGCTCCTTGTTGGCAGTTAGGCCGACGCAGCATTGACCACATTCGACATACGCCATCGAACACCCATCGGCCAGAGTCACGCTACTGTCAACTCTGACAGTTGCGATGAGTGGTCATGGTGGTTCATCCGCTTTTCCAGACAGAAAAAAACGGCCTGCAGGCCGTTTCTTGTTCAACGCATCAAACAGCCGACTCCGCCGTCACCTCCAGATTATCCAGCACCCGGTTCACCGCCAGTTCCGCCAGCATGATCAGCTGCCCGATGCCCAACAGCACATGCCGCTGCGGCGCATCGATCATCCCGGCAAAATCGCTGGCCATGGTTTTGGCCGAGGTCAGGGTTTCGCAGGCGTCGGCGAGCAGCTCTTCATTCGGGATGCCGGGGGCGATGAGGTAGCGGGTGTTGGGTTTGAGCAGCGGTTTTCTGGGGTGGAACGGATTGAGGTAGTGGTCGAGGGCGCGGTCGGCGGCTTCGTGGAATTTCTTGGAGTCGAGGGTTTCGTAGGGTGAGGTCGGGTCGGTTTCAGGCGGGTTTGGCGTTGGTTTGATCATGGTGAAGCTCCTTGATAGGCGGAGCTGCAACCGTTCGCGGTCAATCGAAACAGGTGGCAGCTGTACGCGGGTTGACCGACCGGGAATCAAGGAACCCGGCATACCCGAAGGTATCCCGCATACAACCGCCATAACACGAACAGCCACGAGAGCTGAACGGAAACGGCACGCTGGCGCCTTGATTGAGTCGGACGGTCAAGTCCGGTCGCTGATTCGTCAGCGACCGACACACGATAGAACCCGGCCCCAAGGCCCACAAGCCGGCGGATTCTGGCGGATGCGTAGGCAAAGGCGCAAGGCGTTGTGGCTTGCCGGAAGCATCCTTAAACACCTTTAAACCCAACGCCCGCCCGCTCACGGCAGCAACAAATACCCCGCACTAATCGCCAATAACGCCGCCATCACCCGGTTGAACAACCGCATCCCCGCCGGGTTGCCGAGATGACCGCGCAGAAACGTCCCGGCATACACCCAACACCCCACCGACAGATAACAGATCACCAGATACACCGCCGCAAACTGCCACACCAGCCGCGCCTCGCCATCAGCGACAAACGCGCCCATCCCCGCCACGCAGGCCAGCCACGCCTTGGGATTGAGCCATTGCATCACAGCGCCGTAGAGCATCGACGGCGCCCTGCCCGATTCTCCCGTATTCAACTGACCGTTATCGGTGGCCAGTTTCCAGGCCATGAACAACAGAAACGCCACCCCGGCCAGTTGCACCACACGGGTCAGCGACGGCCACAGCGTAAGCACTTCATGCAGCCCCAGCCCCATCAACACCAGCAACAACACAAACCCCAGCGTCGCCCCCGCCACATGCCGCTGACTGGCGCGAAAGCCGAACTGCGCACCCGAACTCAACGCCACAATATTCACCGGCCCCGGGGTAATGGACGCGACCAGGGCAAACGCCGCCATCGACACAATCAGACTCATCGCACACCTGCTTCAAATCGAGGAACAAGGCGCCCACAGTAGCCAGCACACGACCCGGCGGTATTGAACGAAATTACCCCCGTATCCGTAGACCCACTACGCTGTAGCTCTGCGACCACTCTCGACTGGAAGTCTGTCCTCGATGATTTTGATTCTGCTGCCCGCTGCCGATTACGACCCTACCGAAAGCAGCGTGCCCTGGAAGGCACTGTGCGATGCGGGCATCGAAGTACGTTTCGCCACACCGCAAGGCTTACCCGCCCACGCCGACCCGCGGCTGGTGGACATCGGGTTCGGTCTGTTGAGTTCGATGCTGATGACGCGCAAGGCCGACCTCGACAGTTATACGCAGATGATCGAATCCGAAGCGTTTCGCCAGCCGCTGGCGTATGCCGATGTCGACACGACCCGGTTCGATGGTTTATTGATTCCCGGCGGCCATGCCAAGGGGATACGCACGCTGCTGGAATCCAAGCACGCCCAGCAGATCGCTCTGCAATTTTTCAAGGCTGAAAAACCCGTGGCAGCGGTGTGTCATGGCGTGTTGCTGCTGGCCCGGACGCTCGATCCCGACACCGGGCGCTCGGTGTTGTTCGGGCGCAAGGTCACCGCATTGCTCGCGGCAACCATGGAGCTGCCGGCGTGGCTGATGACCTCGTTCTGGCTGGGGCGCTATTACCGCACCTACAAACAGACGGTCGAGGCAGAAGTGAAAACCGCACTGGCCAGCAAGGCCGATTTCATACGCGGCCCACTCATCGCCAAGCGAGACTGCGCGCAGTCACCCCACGCGGGATTTGTGGTGCGTGACGGCCAATTGCTGACAGCGCGCTGGCCCGGCGATTGCCATCGATTCGCCGCAGAATGGGTGGCCCTGTTGCAGGCCACCCGACGCGAGCCGGTACTCAGTCCAGACGTGGCACGGTGAAGCGAAATTCGCTGCCCTGTCCCGGCTCGCTCTCGGCAACAATCCGCCCGCCATGGGCCTCGACGATGCCTTGCGTGATGTACAGGCCCAGCCCGGTGCCGGTCGGATTGCCTTCCTTCACCGTCCAGTAGCGGTCGAACACGTGCGGCAAGTGATCCTTGGGAATGCCTTCGCCGCTGTCGCGCACCGTAAAGACGATGTCGTCGCCAACCGATTTGGCAAACACATCGACCGTGCCCAGGCGCGGGGTGAACTTGATCGCGTTGCCGACCAGATTCGACAGCACCTGAAACAGTCGCTCAGGATCGGCATGGATGCTCAGATCGGGATCGGCCTCGAACGAGATGCTGATGTCCTTGTCCAGCGCCAGTGGCGCGAGCAGTGATTGGGCTTCTTCGAACATCTGCGAAACGTCGAGTTTCTGCGGCGCGATGGTGTAGCGCCCGGCGTCGATTTTCGAGGTATCGAGCAAGTCCTCCAGCAGCGTGTTCATGCGCCCGGCGGCTTGTTGCATGGTGTCGATAGCCGTCGAGATACGTCGCGAGGTGTGCGGCCCGTCTGAGCTGAAAGCCTTCTGCATCATGCCGCACAGCATCGAGATCACGGTCATCGGGTTGCGCAGATCGTGGGAAACCACAGCGACCAGCTCATCGCGGGCGCGCACCGCTTCCTGCTCGCGACGCACCTGGCGCGCCAGATCATTTTCCAGTGCCGAGCGCCGCAGGTCGTTGGCGGCGAACAGATCGCCGTGGTTCCACTTGGTGGAAATCCCGGCCATCTCGACCTTCCAGATTTCAAACGAGGTACGCGGTCGCAGACGCAGGCCCGCGTCGGAGTTTTCCAGGTCCAACGGCTTGCGCGGGTCACCGCTCCAGTTAATGTTCTCTTTGACTTCGGGGCGGAACCACAGAACGCCGTTGTCCACCGGTTTGGGCAGGCTCATGGCGAGCACACCGCTGGCGACCTGCTGATAGTGCGCCGCCGGCGGATAGACGCTGGCCAGATGATGACTGGCAAACACCGGCTCGCCGCGCTCCTGCAACCATTTGTGCAGAGCGCGAATATCTTCCGGCTCCGGGCAATTGCCGTAACGGTGCAATTGCTTGTCTTCGATGATCGCGATGCCACCGGCATTGGCCAGCGCCATCAGGATCTGCGGCTGATTGGCCAGGCCATCGAAGACGTTCTGAGGGGAATCAATCATCGCCTGATTGAGCAACGCCAGCGCCTCGACCTTTTCCTCGCGTTGGCGGCTGACTTCCAGCGCTTCCATCGCGCTGATCTGCAACGACAGCACCTGGCCGATGGTCTGGCAGGCCGTGCGCAACTCGTGCGGCACATGCAGCGGCTGGCGATTGCCGCAACTGATCAGGCCCCAGAGCCGGTCGCCCTTGAGCAGGGAAATGCTCATCGAGGACAGCACGCCCATGTTCTTCATGTACTGGCAGTGGATCGGCGACACGCTGCGCAACGTCGCGAAGCTCAGGTCCAGCGGGGTCTGGGTGTCCGGGCGCAACTTGGGCACCAGCGGCACCGGTTGGTAGTCGGCATTGGGAATGATCCGCAGCCAGTTGGTGCGGTACAGCTCACGGGCCTGTTCGGGGATGTCGGAGGCCGGGAAAAACAGACCGTTGAAGACTTCCATCGAAGGGTCGGACGCTTCGGCGATGACCTGGCCGTGGCCCTCCTCCTCGAAGCGATAGATCAGCACCCGGTCGTAACCGGTCATGGCCTGGATTTCCTTGACACTGATGTCGTACAGCGCCTGCAGGCTCTGGGCCTTTTGCAGGCGCGCAAGCATCCGCCCCAGGTGAGTTGCAGTGCCGGCGACGTTGCGCGGCTGGAAGTTTTCGACGTGGATTTCCAGCTCCAGAATCAGCACATCCTGATGCCGGTGCAACAAGCCTTCGAACGCGGTGCCGTTGAGACGGAAATGCAGCGGCGGCGCGTCGGACAAGGCCGGTTGCTGCAAGGCTTCGCGAACCTGCGCGGCATGGGCATCGCCGATCAGGCTTTGCAGTGGCTGGCCAATCAGTTCTTGTGCCGGGCTCGCCAGCAAAGTCTCGACGTTGGCGCTGATCTGAATGATCGAAAGGTCCGGCTCGCTCAGGGTCAGCAGCAACCCGTGAGGCTGGATCGCGCCGGGAAAGCGGATCGGCTCGTCGGCGCAATTGGCCAGCAACTCTTCAAAGGCTTCTTTGTCTTGCGGGGTCATACCAGAACCTCCTGGCTTTCGAGCCAGCGCTCGAAACAGCTGAACGTGGTGTGGGCGGCCGCCACGACGGCTTCACGCTCGTCGGCGTCCATCGGGCGACTGCCCAGGTATTCGATGAAGTCGCGCCAGCGCCGACCGGTGGCTGCGCCGTAGATGTCCAGAAACGCTGCGCCGTTGTCCGCACCCAGGCTCAGCCGCGAAGCGATTTCCCGGCGCAGGATCTGCCCGCCGAGGGTCGCGCCTTCCAACACATACAGCACGCCCAGACACGCGGCGGCAGAGTCGATGACGGGCAACTGGCGGCAAATCGAAAAGTCCCCGTCGTTCGCGCCCAACGCTTGCAGATCGCGTTGCAGGGTCGGCGTCTTGAGGCGCGAAACCAGATCGAAATCGGCAGGGATCTCGCCGCTGTCCTGCAATGCACTTTCCAGTGGCTGATAGAAGCCGTAATAGGCGCGCATCAGTCGCTCGAAGGCTTGCAGATCAAGGGTGTCGGAGAAGAAAGGAAGGCGTTTTTCCAGAGCAATGTGCAGTTCGGCCGTGCCGGCGCGCAGATCCTGCAACACCGGTGGTACATGAACCTCGCGGGCCTTTGCTTGCATGTAGGTCGCTCGTACAGTGGGCCGCCTGGGGCCATGGGGGAATGGAATAGCGTGGCGCGAAAGCTTACACGGCCAAGGCGTTTTCTGACCGGTTGATGGGTTTTTCTGCCGATTCCATCACCCTGTGACGAATTCAGAGTTGGCGGGGCAGCAGAAAGTTCGAACGGATTCGCGCCCGGCAATCGCTGTACCGCGACTCCGCAGCCTGACTGTACGGTTCCGGCCCGCCGCCAGCATGATAAAAATAGCCGTCCCGCCACCGGAGCCCGCGTCATGGATCTCGCCACCCTTTCCCTGTTTCTGCCCGCCTGTTTCGCCTTGAACATGGCACCCGGCCCGAACAACCTGCTATCGGTCAGCAACGCCACCCGTTACGGCTATCGTCGCGCCTGTGTGGCGGGTGTCGGTCGGCTGCTGGCGTTTGCCGGGATGATCGCTCTCGCGGCGGCGGGGCTGGCGGTGGTGCTGCAAACGTCTGAGTTGTTGTTCTATGGGATCAAGATTGTCGGCGCGGGGTATCTGCTGTATCTGGCGTGGCAGCTGTGGCGGGCCAATCCGGCTGCAGAAGACGCCGTTACTGCGCCGGCAAGTGGGCTTCTGGCCCTGGCACGTCAGGAGTTTCTGGTGGCCGCAGGCAATCCCAAGGCAATACTGATCTTCACCGCCTTCCTGCCGCAATTCGTCGACCCGAACCGCGCCATCACCCCGCAGTTCATGCTGCTGGGCGTGCTGTTCCTGTTGCTGGAATGGATCGCCATCAGCGCCTACGCGTACATGGGCCTGCACATGCGCCGCTGGTTCGCCGAGCCGCGCGGCAAACGGATTTTCAACCGTTGCTGCGCGGGGCTGCTGTCGGCGGCGGCTTCGGTGTTGCTGATGGCCAAACGGGCCTAAGCTTCGGACGGACCTTTGAGCTCGACCTGATTGCCGTCCGGATCGAAGCAGTACAGCGACAGGCCGTAGCCCTCGGCGCCGAAACGGGTGGCGGCCTTGTCGACGGTCAGGCCGCAGGATTGCAGGTGGCTGACCAGCGCCGCTTCATCGAACGGCTCGATGCGCAGGCAGAAGTGATCGACATTGCGCCGCTCGCTGCCGGCAGCGGCGCCGCCCTTGCGACCGATTTCCCCGTCGAGGTCGACCAGATCGATCATCGACGTGCCGGCGCGCAGGTGCACCAGACCGAATTTTTCGTTGCGCTTGACCACTTCGGCACCGAAGACCCGGTCGTAGAAATCAATGCTGCGTTGCAGATCCGCAACGCGCAGCACGATGTGATCGATGTGTTGAATCGTGAACGGTGGCATACAGGCAATTCCCGAGTTGTAGCGACCCGATCACTGTAGTGCAGCGGCCCGAAAATTCATTGTCGATTTTTCGGTGGAGCCATCGAATAACTGGTTTTATCCTCGGCCCATGAACATACAGACCGCCGCCCTGCCCCCTCACGCCGAAATGGTTCGCGCCATGCTCGCAAGCGACACAGCCTATGAAGGCGTGTTCTTCACGGCCGTGAAAACCACCGGGATTTTTTGCCGCCCGACCTGCACGGCGCGCAAGCCGAAACCGGAAAACGTCGAGTTCTTTGCCCACGCTGACGACTGCCTGTCCGCCGGTTACCGCGCCTGCCTGCGCTGCAAACCGCTGGACGCTGCAGCCATCGCCCCGGACTGGGTGCAACGGCTGTTGAAAGCCGTCGACGCCGATCCGGAGCTACGCTGGAGCGATGCGCAATTGCTCGCCGAGGGCATTGAACCGCTGAAGCTGCGGCGCTGGTTCAAGCAGCATTTCGGCATGACCTTCCATGCGTGGCTGCGCACCCGCCGGCTCGGCATGGCGTTGGGCGGGATCAAGCAAGGCACCTCCATCGACCACGCGGCGTTCGACTCCGGTTATGAATCCCTCAGCGGTTTTCGCGATGCGTTTCAGAAATCGTTCCACATCACGCCGGGACGCGCAGCGGCCAGCGAACCGCTATTGTTCACCCGCCTGACCACGCCGCTGGGGCCGATGATCGCCATGGCCGAGCGACGCGGGTTGGTGTTGCTGGAGTTTCTCGACCGCCCGGCGCTGACCCGCGAAGTCGAAGAATTGCAAAACCGCTACGGCTACGTGGTCGCGCCGGGACACAACGCCCATTTGCAGCTGATCGAAAACGAGCTGGCGCTGTACTTCGCCGGCAAGCTGAGCGAGTTCAGCGTGCCGTTGCACCTGCCGGGCAGTGAGTTTGCCCGCCAGGTCTGGAGCGAACTGCGGCAAATCCCCTATGGCCACACCAGCACTTACGGCAGCATCGCGGCACGGCTGGGCAAACCCGGCGCCAGTCGCGCGGTGGGGCTCGCCAACGGGCACAATCGGCTGTCGATCGTGGTGCCTTGCCATCGGGTGATCGGTGCGGACGGCTCGCTGACCGGCTATGGTGGTGGGCAACCGCGCAAGGCGTTTTTGCTCAGGCTGGAAAACGCTGCCGTGCAACTGACGCAACCGCTGGCTTTCTGAACAACCGACAAGAAGGGATTTCGATGAACGCGCTCGACACACAGTTTCACCAGTTGCACCACGATGGCCTGCTGATCCTGACCAACGTTGCCGACGCCACGGGCGCGCGACTGGTCGAGCAACTCGGCGGCAAAGCCGTCGCCACCAGCAGCGCTGCTGTGGCCTGGGCCCACGGTTACCCGGATGGCAATACCCTGCCACTGGAGCGTTTGATCAGCACCGTGGAGTCGATTGCCCGTGTCATCAAGGTGCCGTTGAGTGTGGACATCGAGGCCGGTTATTCCGATGACCTCGACCGGGTCGCCGAAGTGATCGATGCGGTTGTCGCAGCGGGTGCGGTCGGGATCAATATCGAAGACGGCAACGGCACGCCGGAACTGCTGGCGCGCAAGATCGAAGTGGCACGACAAGTCGCCGACAAGCGCGATGTGAAGCTGTTTATCAATGCCCGCACCGATGTTTACCTCAAAAGTCTGGTGCCAGCCGAGGATCGCGTCGCCGAAACCCTGCACCGCGCGGCGCTGTATCAGGCAGCCGGGGCGGATGGACTGTTTGCCGCCGGGGTGACTTCCGCCTATGAAATCGAAGCCATCTGCAAAGGCACGACGTTGCCGGTCAACGTTCTCGGCTTCGCTTGCCTGCCCTCCCCCGAAGAGTTGGTCACCCTCGGCGTGCGCCGCTTGAGCGCGGGTTCCGGGATCGCCGAGTTCATGTACGGCGCCATGGGTTCACTGGTGAAAAGTTTCCTGGCCAGCGGCAAGCTCGATACCCATGACCTCAAGGCCTTCACCTATGGCGAAGTCAACGGTCTGCTGAAGTAAGCCATGCCCGATCCCTACCAACCGGCCAGCGAGTTTCTGGCCAGCCTCGACGCCGATTGGCAGCGCCACATTGCTGCAGTCGGCCCCTGCCTGCATCTGCCGCATCCGGCACGCGATCCTTATGAATCGCTGGTGCGGGCGATTGCCTATCAGCAACTGCACGCCAAGGCTGGCGATGCGATTGTCGGGCGGTTGGTGGGGATGTTTCCCGGGCAGACGTTTCCGCGTCCCGAGCAGATTCTGGCGACAGACTTCGACCGGTTGCGCGGTTGCGGATTTTCGGCAGGCAAGATTGCGACGATTCAGGGGATTGCCCAGGCGACCCTGGACGGCGTGGTGCCGGATTACTCGACCGCGCTGGCGATGGAGGATGAGGCGCTGATCGAGCGTTTGGTCAGCCTGCGCGGGGTTGGCCGCTGGACGGTGGAGATGTTGCTGATTTATAGCCTGGAGCGGCCGGATATTTTGCCAGCGGATGACTTTGGTGTGCGCGAGGGGTATCGGCGGTTGAAGGGGCTGGAGGTGCAGCCGACGCGCAAGCAGATGATTGAGATCGGGTTGGGCTGGCGTCCGTTTCGGACCGTGGCGGCTTGGTATTTGTGGCGGGTGCCAAAAGCGCCCTCACCGTAAGTGAGGGCGGCTTTCAAAGGCCCGATTTCAACCGACTGAACGCCCGAATCAAAGCCCGATTAAACACCTTCCCATTATCATTCTTGCTATACAACGAAGCCCTCACCGCCTCAGGCGGATACGTCCCCGGATCATTTCGAATCGCCGGATCGATCAACCCGTCCGCCGCCGTAATCGCGTTGGCGTAGTGAATGGTGTCAGTGATCGGCGCGATCACCTCAGGCGTCATCAGGTAATCCATCAATGCCAGTCCGGCCTCGGGATGCGGTGCATCCTTGGGAATGACCATGGCATCGAACCAGATCAGCGTGCCCTCCTTCGGAATCCGGTAATTCAACTTGAACGGTTTGTGCGCCGCCTCGGCCTGTCCCGCCGCAATCGCGACGTTGCCGTTCCACGACATCGCCACACAGGTGTTGCCGTTGGCCAGGTCGCTGATGTTCAGGTCATTGTCGAAATAGCGGATGTACGGGCGGATCTTCGCCAGTTGCTGCTCGGCGAGTTTCAGGTCATCGAGACTCTGGCGGTTGATGTCCAGGCCCATGTACTTCATAACCGCCGCGAACACCTCATTCGGATCGTTGAGCAGGCTCACCCCGCAATCGGCGAATTTCGACACCACCGCTGGATCGAACAGCATCGCCCAACTGTCCCGTGGCGCCTCCGGCAAGCGCTGCTTCACGGCTTCTTCCTGATAGCCGACGCCAGTAGTGCCCCAGGCGTAGATCCCGGCGTAGCGGTTGCCCGGATCGAACACCGCCATGTGCTGGCGGAACTCGTCACCGACCCCGGCAAAGTGCGGGAGCTGCTGCTTGTTCAAAGTCTGGATCGCGCCGCTCTCGATGGCTCTCGACAGGTGCTGGCCGGCGGTCAGCACCAGGTCGTAGCCGCTGCGGCCGGTGAGCAGTTTGGTTTCGACGGTTTCCAATGAATCGAAGTGATCGGCGACCACCCGAATCCCGGTTTTTGTCTCGAAATTCTTCAGGGTGTCCGGGGCCAGGTACTCGCCCCAGATATACAGATTGACCACCGGTTTCGCCGTCTCGGCAGCCTGCACACACAGGGGTGCAAGCACCAGCAATAACGCTTTACTCAGTTTGTGCAGGCCCATGGTCAGGCTCCTTTTTTCTGGCCGGCGTATTGCGGCATGGTGATGCACGCGACGTTGCCGCCACCGAGCAGGATTTCCCGGGAGTTTTCGATGCCGACGATCTTGTGCTGCGGGAACAGTTCGGCGAGGGTCGCCAGCGCCACCTGATCGTTGCGATCACCGAACAACGGCACCACGATCGAGCTGTTGCCGGCGTAGTAGTTGATGTACGACGCACAGATCTTGGTGCCGGCCTGACGGGTGTGGGTGCTGTCCTGCTGATCGAGGCCTTCGGCTTCTTCGGCGGTCCACTCCAGCACGTCCGGTTGCGGCAGCTTGTGCACGATCAGCTCGCGGCCACGGCTGTCGCGGGTGCTGCGCAGGATGTCGTAGGCCTCCTGATAGATTTCCCATTGCGGATCGTCACGGTTGTCGGTCCATTGCAGCACCACTTCGCCGGGGCGCACGAAGCACGCGAGGTCGTCGACATGGCCGTCGGTTTCGTCGAACTTGCAACCGCGCGGCAGCCAGATCACTTGCTCGGCGCCGAGGTAATCGGTTAGCCGGCGGGTCACTTCGTCCTTACCCAGGTGCTGGTTGCGATTGCGGTTGAGCAGGCATTGCTCGGTGGTGAGGATGCTGCCCTGGCCGTCGCTCTGAATGCCGCCGAGTTCGGCAATCAACGGTGCGCGATAACGGTCGAAGCGTTCAATTTCGAGGATTTTGCTGGCGATCTGATCGTCCTTGTCCCACGGGTAGTAGAGGCCGCCATCGAGGCCGCCGTAGGCGTTGAATTCGAAGTCCACGCCACGCACTTCACCGCTCTGGTCGTTGACCACGAAGCACGGGCCGCTGTCGCGGAACCAGGTGTCGTTGCAGGTCATCTCCACCACCCGCACTTGCGGCGGCAATTGGCGCCGAGCGGTGGCGAACTGCGCCGCCGAAGCGCAGACCGTCACCGGTTCGCTGTGGGAGATCGCGGTGACGATCTGCACCCAGACTTTCTGTGCAGGCTTGGCGCCGTTGCGCCAGACGTCGGTGCGCTCAGGCCAGCCGAGCCAGCAACCGGACTTGGCTTCGAATTCGCCGGGCAGACGGAAGCCGTCGAGTTTCGGGGTGGTGTCGAGCAAACGTGCCATGGTCAAACCTCGTCATCGGTATGGGAATGACCTCAGGCTACGGTCGCGAGCGGCCGGCTCGCCAACGATGATTATTTCGGAACAGTTGAATTCAACTCATCAATCCGCCAGTTGATCGTTGAACCATTCCAGCATCTGTGCCACCGCCGGACGCTCCAGCCGCACCCGCTCGCAGACCAGCGCGTATTGGCCCAGCGCGGTCATGCTGGAGGTGAACGGTCGCACCAGACGCCCGCTCTGCAAATCCTCCTGCGCGGTGAGGTTGTCGCCCATCGCCACGCCCTGCCCTTGCGCCGCCGCTTCCAGCGCCAGCCCGGCATGGGCGAAATACAACTGGCGCTCCGGGCGCAAATCGCCGGCATGGCCGGTCAGCCACGCGGTCCAGGTCTTGCCGTCCTGATCGTCGTGCAACAGGCAATGCCGGGCCAGGTCCTTCGGGGTTTTCAGGTTGCCCTGGTTGAACAGGCCGGGGCTGCACACCGGGAAGAACTGCAACGCCGGCAACGGACGGACGAAATACGCGCTGCTGTCCACCGGGCCCGTGCCATAGGTGATCGCCAGGTCGATGTCCTCGCCGGGCGCCGTGGCGTCGATTGGTTGCTCGTAGAGGTGCAAGGTGATGTGCGGATAACGCGCGTAGAAATCGGTGAGACGGTTCATCAGCCACTTCTGCGCGAGTTCTGCCGTGACTGCTAGCCGCAGAACGGCGAGCGAGGACGGATCGCGCAACTCGTCGCAGGCATCGCCGATCAGTTCGAAGGCTTGTTGCAGGCTCTGCATCAAGCGCCCGGCGGCGATGGTCGGGCGAATCTGCCGGCCCTCGCGAATGAACAGCGACACGCCCAGTTGTTCTTCGAGTTGGCGGATCTGATGGCTGACGGCGCTGTCGGTGACGCACAGCTCCGCTGCGGCCCGGCCGAAATGCGCGTGGCGGGCGGCGCATTCGAAGGTTCGCAGGGCGGCCAGGGAAGGTAGTCGGCGCATGGGTTTTGATCCCGATTTTTTGCGCCATGCTGACCGGGCTTTTCGCGGGCGTCCAGTTGCACCGCGATGGCGGCGGCACAGGCGCGACATCTCTTCTAGGCTGAACCGCATCGACACAGCCCCACCGGAGGCCACCATGCACCTCGAAGGCTCCTGCCACTGCGGCGCGGTTTCATTCACGCTCACCAGTGCCCACCCCTACCCTTATCAACGCTGCTACTGCTCGATCTGCCGCAAAACCCAGGGCGGTGGCGGCTATGCGATCAACCTCGGCGGCGATGCGGCCAGCCTCAAGGTGCGCGGTCGCAAGCACATCACGATCTACCACGCGAAAATGAAAGACGAAGGCGACAAACGCGCCCACCGCAGCACCGCCGAACGGCACTTCTGCTCGTTGTGTGGCAGCGGTCTGTGGCTGTTCAGCCCGGAGTGGCCGGAGCTGATCCACCCGTTCGCCTCGGCCATCGACACGCCGCTACCGGTGCCGCCGGAACACACCCACTTGATGCTCGGCTCGAAAGCCCCGTGGGTCGAAGTGCAGGCGAGCGCGAAGGATCAACAATTCGAGGTCTACCCCGAAGAGTCCATCATGCAATGGCACGAACGGCTGGGGTTGAGCCGATAGCTGCCTTCACAGTCTTTGACAGTTTCTCGACAAAGCTGCCAAAGATTGCCGGACGGCACCTCACTAGCATGGGCGCATCCAAATCCCTATCAGGTGCCCCATGCCGGTTTCGTTACGTACCCTTTCGTTTTCCCTGACCTCTCTTTGCCTGTTACTGGCGAGCGATTCTCTGCGTGCCGAAGACTGGAAAACCACCTTGCGTGCCGGCGCGGCCAGTGCGCCGCGCTACAGCGGCAGCGATGAGCGCGTGACAGCGCCACTGGTAGGTCTCGAGATCGTCAGCCCCTACGGGATTTTTCTCGACAGCAACAAAGGCCTCGGCTGGGGGTTCGACGAAGAGGATTTCGGCCTCAGCGTCTACATCGGCGCCAGCGACGTGCGCCAGGATCGCAAGACCGGATTCAAAGGCTCGGACGAGCTCAACGGCATGGGCTCGATCAAGTCGCGCCCGGTGATCGGGCTTGACGGGACGTATCACATGGGCCCGATCATTCTCGGCGCGAGCTTCGAGCATGCGCTGGAAAGGGATGACGATGACCACGACACCGGTTCGGCCTGGAACCGCCTCAAGCTGAGCATCAGCGCGCCGTTCTACGAAGGGCGTTTCGGCAAAGTGGTCGGCGGTCTGAACAGCCAGTTTGGCGACAGCAACTACATGCGTACCTGGTACGGCGTCAGCGATGCGCAGGCCTCGCGCAGCCAGTTCCGGGCGTACAAGGCCCGCGCCGGGTTGATCAGTCGCGGCGCGGACCTGACGTGGTCGTTGCCTCTGGACAAACAATGGAGCGTCTCGACAGTGCTGGCGGTGCAATACCTGAACCACGAGGCGGCCGACAGCCCGATTGTCGAACGTCGGCTGCAGACCTCCCTCGCCGGGCAAGTGGCCTACACCTTTTGATCGTGCTCAGAACAGCTCGCTGAACGGAATGAAACGCAGTGGATCACCCATTCGCAAGGTGCTGTTCTCCGGAATTTCCACCAGCCCGTCGGCCCAGGTGGCGCCGAGCAGAACCCCGGAACTCTGGTTCGGATACAGCGCCGCCTGCCCGCCCTCCAGACGCACCCGCAGGTACTCGCGGCGACTGCCGGGTTTCGGCCAGTCGAACCCGGCATTGACGGTGAAACTCAGCGGCATCACTTCTTCCACGCCTTGAATGCGCAGCAGGTACGGGCGCGCCAACAGGCCGAACGTTACCAACGCCGAGGTCGGATTGCCTGGCAGACCGATCACCGGCACCGTGCCGAAATGGCCAACCGTCAACGGTTTGCCGGGTTTGATCGCGAGCTTCCACAACAGCGGCTTGCCGTTGTCGCGCAGCACCTGGCCGAGGCAATCGGCATCGCCGGCAGACACGCCGCCCGTGGTCAGAATCAGATCGGCTGCCACCTGTAACTGCTCAAGCTTGAGCCGGGTCTGTGCCGGGCGATCCGGAAGAATCCCGGCGTCGATCACCTCGCAACCCAGTTCGCGCAACCAGTGATCGAGCAAGGTGCGGTTGCTGTTGTAGATGCTGCCGGGACGCAGTGGCTGGCCCGGTTCCACCAGTTCATCACCGGTAGAGAGCAACGCCACACGCGGTCGGCGGACCACCGGCAGATGAGTCATGCCCTGCCCCGCAGCCACCGCCAGTTCGAACGGGCCAAGGCGTTTGCCGGCGCGCAGCAAAGTATCGCCAACGCGGTTCTCCTGGCCCTGGGCACGGATATTCTGGCCAACCTTCAGCGGTTGCAGAAACCGTACCCGGCCATCCTCCAGCACTTCGACGTTTTCCTGCATCTCCACGCAATTGGCGCCGGGAGGCAGCGGTGCGCCGGTGAAGATCCGCGCGCAGGTACCGGGCAGCAAGGCGTCCGGCGCCAACCCGGCGTAGACCCGTTGCGAAACATTCAACGGCTGGCGGTGCAGATCGGCGAGGTTCAAGGCGTAACCGTCCATGGCACTGTTCGGCCATGGCGGCAGATCGAGGGTGGCGACCAGATCGCTGGCCAATACTCGTCCGCGTGCCTCATTGAGCGGCACTGATTCGCTGTCCGGCAGACGTTGCTCGTTGGCCATCGCCAGCAATTGATCGAGCGCTTCCTCGACCGGCATCAATGCAGGCTTGGTCATCCGCGTGGCCCGCAGGCTTGCACCGGTTTGAGGTGCGGGACGAAGTTACATGGGCGATGACGGTTATCCAGTTGCTCGGCGAGGATGCCTTCCCACGCCGTGCGGCATGCGCCGGTGGAGCCCGGCAGGCAGCACACCAGCGTGCCGTTGGACAGGCCCGCCAGCGCGCGGCTTTGTACGGTCGAGGTGCCGATGTCGAGAATCGAGATGGCGCGGAACAGTTCGCCGAAACCGTCGATCTGCTTGTCCAGCAGGCAGGCTACCGCTTCCGGGGTGCTGTCGCGCCCGGTGAAACCGGTGCCGCCAGTGATCAGGACCACCTGGATGTTGTCGTCGGCAATCCAGTGCGCGACCTGGGCGCGGATCTTGTACAGGTCGTCCTTGAGCAGGTTGCGTTCGCTCAACGTGTGGCCAGCCTCCAGCAGACGGCTAACCAACAACTGGCCGGAAGTATCGCTGGCGTAATCGCGGGTATCGCTGACCGTCAGCACGGCAATATTCAAGGGAACAAACAGGGCATCCGCTTTAACACTCATGGCACTCTCCGGCATTCGCCAATTCAATTGGGCCAGAGCCTAAGTGCCACTTATGAAGACTGTCTAATCACTCTAACCAACCGCATTATCGACCCGCTCTATCGGCTATTTTTCTACGAACTTCGACTATCGTTCGCGCCAATGAAACCGGCCGTCATCGAAATCCTCGATAGCCCCTTCAACGCTTCCGATTGGACGTAAAACGCGATCAATGGGATCGTCACCCCCTGCGCTTTCCGTGCGCCGTACGCATCTGCGTCAATACTCAATCAAAATTCTCAATCGAGCAGGTGCCATCGTGGACATCAAACAACTCAAGTTCCTGATCGCGCTGGACGAAACCCGCCACTTCGGCCAAGCCGCCGCGCGCTGCCACATCACCCAGCCGACCCTGTCGATGCGCCTGCGTAATCTGGAAGACGAGCTGGATCTGGTGCTGGTCAATCGCGGCCAGCGCTTCGAAGGTTTCACCCAGGCCGGCGAACGCGTACTGGCCTGGGCCCGCACGCTGCTGGCCGCCCACGACGGGTTGTTCGCCGAAGCCGCCGCCTGCCGCGGGCAACTGGTCGGCAGTCTGCGCCTGGGGCTGGTGCCGCTGAGCAACTTCAATCCGGTCAATTACATTCAGGGTTTGTCCGCGATCTATCCGGAGCTGAAATACAGCCTGTCGTCGCTGAGTTCCAACGAAATCATCGAAGGCCTGGGAAACAATCAGCTGGACCTGGGCGTGTGTTATCTGGATCACGTCAACCCGAACTACTTCGATTTCTTCGAGATCGGAGAAACCCGCGTCGGCCTGCTCTACGACACCCGCCACTTCCATTTCGAAGGCCCGGAAATGAGCTGGGAAGACGCCGCCGAACTGCCGCTGGGGATGATCACCACCGGCATGCATTACCGCAAATCCATCGACCTGAGTTTCCGCAGTCGCGGCCTCAACCCGCAGCCGATCATGGAAAGCGACTCGACCTATCAACTGTTGCAGGCGATTCACCAGGGTTTCTGCTGCTCGATCATGCCGCTGGACAGTGGTCTGCAAGAGCCGATCGAACACCTGGCCTTCATCAACCTGCCGGATGCGAGCGTACTCGCGCCGCTGGGGCTGGTGATGCGCAAGACCGAACCGCGCTCGGCGATTGCCGAAAAGTGTTTTGCCGAGGCGCGCAAGATGTTCGGGATCGAGGCGCCTGCCGTTTAACCCCCCTCAAGTAGCCTGAAACGTTGCACTTCGGTGCAACGCTTTCAACTTCGCCAGCAGTGATCGACCAATCCAATCACTGCATCGGAACAAGCGATTGGACGCACTTTTCGCTGCCCCGTAGCCTGAACTCACTTCAGCGCTTCGGGGACTTTCAAGATGCTGTGCCAAGTTGAACAACTCATCGAACCGGGCGACGCCAACGCCCCCGCGCCACAACCTTCGCCAGTGGCTTACCGCGAATACCTCGACGATGCGCCTGTGTCCCACGCGGCGCTGGCGGCAGAGATCGCGTTGGCTATCAGCTACAACGGCTTGAATCAGGCCGTGATGATGGTCTCGCCGGGCAACATCGAGGACTTCATTCGCGGCTTCAGTCTGAGCAACGCCATCGTCGACAGCCTCGACGATATCCACGACATCCGCCTGACCCATTTCGACCAGGCCTGCCAGGCCGACGTGCAGATTTCCAGCCGCGCGTTCTGGGCCCTGAAGGATCATCGCCGACAGATGGCGGGCACCAGCGGTTGCGGCCTCTGCGGTGTGGAAGCCCTTGAACAGGCGCTGCCGCAACTGGAGATCCTGACGCCGACACCGTTGCCACCGGCCGCGCATTTCGAGGGCATCCGCCAACGCATCGAACAAGCCCAGCAACTGGCCCGCAGCAGCGGCGCCCTGCACGCGGCGCTGTATTTCGACGCCGACGGCGAAGCGCTGCTGTGCCGCGAAGACATCGGCCGCCACAACGCCCTCGACAAGCTGATCGGCGCCCTGCAGTTCGAAGGCCTCGATGCGCGTCAGGGCTTCGTCGTGGTCACCAGCCGTTGCAGCCTCGAACTGATTCACAAAGCGGTGCGCGCCCGTCTTGGCACCCTCGTCAGCCTGTCCGCCCCCACTGCGCTGACCGTGCGCTGGGCACTGAAGCACCGCTTGAACCTGATCCACGTCCCGCACCGCAACGCCCCCCGAATCTACAGCCCGATCCAGGAGCAAACCCCATGAGCGACACCCTCACCCACCTCGACGATCAGGGCCGCGCCAACATGGTCGACGTCAGCGACAAGGCCGCGACGCGCCGCGAAGCCACTGCCCAGGCCTGGGTGCAGATGCGTCCTGAAACCCTGCAAATGATTCAGTCCAACGGCCACCCCAAGGGTGACGTGTTCGCCGTGGCGCGGATCGCGGGGATTCAAGCGGCCAAGCGCACCCACGAGTTGATTCCGCTGTGTCATGCGCTGTTGCTCAGCTCGATCCACGTCGAACTCAAGGCCTGCGAACCGGACCGCGTGCAGATCACCAGCACCTGCCGCCTCACCGGCCAGACCGGCGTCGAACTCGAAGCCCTGACCGCCGCCAGCGTCGCCGCGCTGACGATCTACGACATGTGCAAAGCGGTGGACCGGGCGATGGTCATCGGCGACATCCGTCTGCTGAGCAAACAGGGCGGCCGCTCCGGCCACTTTCAATGGGAGAACCCGCAATGATTCTGATCAACTACTTCGCCAGCTACCGTGACCGGCTCAATCTGGGCGGTGAAAAGATTCCGGCCAGCAGCGCCCTCGCCAGCGTAGAGGACGTGCGGCAGATGCTGATGCAGCGTGGCGACTTATGGCGCGAAGTGCTCGGCGCCGGCAACCTGATGTGTGCGGTGAATCAGGACCTTTGCCAGCCGGATCAGGCGATCGAGGATTTCGACGAGATCGCGTTTTTCCCACCGGTCACGGGAGGTTGAGCCATGGGCGTTCGAGTCCAGCGCAAAAACTTCGATGCCGGTCAGTTGATTGCGGATTTGCATGCGCGCAATCCACGGGTGGGCGCGGTGGTGAATTTCATCGGTTACGTGCGTGATCTGAATGTCGGCCAAACGGTTAACGAACTGTTCCTCGAACACTATCCGGGCATGACCGAGAAGGCTTTGGAACAGATAGCCGAACAGGCCCGCGAGCGCTGGCCGCTGCTGGCGGTGGAGATCGTGCATCGGGTCGGCGCGCTGTCGGTGACCGATCCGATCGTGTTTGTCGGCGTCAGCAGCAAGCATCGGCATGCGGCGTTTGAGGCCTGCGCGTTCATCATGGATGTGCTGAAGACGCGCGCCCCGTTCTGGAAGCGTGAGACCACGCCTGAGGGCTCGCATTGGGTTGAGGCGCGGGAAAGTGATCAGAATGCGGCGTTTCGCTGGAGTCTGGCGCATGCCTGACGGGGCACTGTCGGATGCAACAAAAGCCTGATTAGATAGCGGTTCCCGACGATTCGAACGTGGAGCCGCACTTGAGCACAACGCCCCCCGAGGATTTGCCCCGCCCCCAGCCTGTCAGCCTGCGCCAGGCCTGGCCCTTCTGGCTCAAGCTCGGTTGCATCGGTTTCGGCGGCCCCGCCGGGCAGATCGCGATCATGCATCAGGAACTGGTGGAGCGCCGGCGCTGGATCTCCGAGCGGCGCTTCCTGCACGCGCTCAACTACTGCATGTTGCTGCCCGGCCCGGAGGCCCAGCAACTGGCGACCTACATCGGCTGGCTGCTGCACCGCACGGGCGGCGGCGTGCTGGCCGGGGCGCTGTTTGTGCTGCCGTCGCTGCTGATTCTGATTGTCCTTTCCTGGATTTATATTGCGCTTGGCGATGTGCCGGTGGTGGCCGGGGTGTTTTACGGGATCAAACCGGCGGTGACCGCGATTGTGTTGCACGCGGCCCATCGCATCGGTTCGCGGGCCTTGAAGAATGGCTGGCTGTGGGCGATTGCCGGAGCAGCGTTCGTGGCGATTTTCGCCTTCAACGTACCGTTCCCGCTGATCGTGCTTGGTGCGGCATTGATCGGGTATTTCGGCGGACGCTGGGCGCCGCAGCGGTTCAACCACGGCGGTCATCGTGGCAGCGAAAAAACCTTCGGCCCGGCACTGATCGATGACGACACGCCAACGCCCGAACATGCGCGATTCAGCCTGCCGAGGCTGCTACGTCTGGCGCTGGTCGGCGCGTTGCTGTGGTGTCTGCCGATGGCGCTGCTGACGGCGCTGTTCGGCTGGAACGGCACCTTCACGCAGATGGGCTGGTTCTTCACCAAAGCAGCACTGCTGACGTTCGGCGGCGCTTACGCGGTGCTGCCCTATGTGTATCAAGGCGCGGTCGGGCATTACGGCTGGCTGACGCCGACGCAGATGATCGACGGCCTGGCCCTGGGCGAGACCACGCCGGGGCCGCTGATCATGGTGGTGGCGTTTGTCGGGTTCGTCGGGGCTTACGTGCAACCGACGTTCGGCCCGGAACATGCGTTTGCCGCCGGCGCGCTGGCCGCGACGCTGGTGACCTGGTTCACCTTTCTGCCTTCGTTCCTGTTCATCTTCGCCGGCGGACCGCTGGTGGAGTCGACCCACAACGAACTGAAGTTCACCGCACCGCTGACCGCGATCACCGCCGCCGTGGTCGGGGTGATCCTCAATCTGGCGTGTTTCTTTGCCTATCACGTGTTTTGGCCCCAGGGTTTTGCCGGGCAACCTGACGTCTTTTCTCTGTTGCTCGCGGCGGCGGCAACCCTCGCGCTGTTTGTGTTCAAGCGAGGGGTGATCGAGGTGTTGATCGTTTGCGCCCTCGTCGGGCTGGGGTTTCACCTGTTGCGCTGAACCGGGGGCTCGTCATGCCCTCCGGAATCAGGCGTTTACTTATCCGGGAGTTCCCCCTTACTATCCAGCCACACCGGCATGGCGGGACACTCCCGCCGCCGACGTTTTCCGCCAACGGAAACACGCGTCATGAGCACGTCACTACAACAATCAGAATCGTTGAACGTCTCTGCACTGTGCGCCCTCCTTCACAGGGGCCGCGCATGAATCGCATCGTCAATCTCCCCATGGCCCTGAGCCGTTCCAAGCTGCGTCACTCCGCACGCCCGCCGGATATCTGCCTGTCCGTCTGATCGCGCCGTTAAAAACCGCGACAGTCCCCCTCTTTTTTCGATATCCCTGCCAGGACGCCCGCGCCTATTGCCGAGCTGCGTCCGGCCCGAATCTGCGCGCCTGTGCGGCGCCATCGTGAGTGATTGATTATGAAATTCGCAGCCATTGAAGACGCCCGTCGCTTTCTCGATCAGAACCCCGACATCGACATGATCGAGCTGTTCATCCTCGATGCCAACGGCGTACCCCGCGGCAAGTTGTTGCACCGCGAAGAACTGCTCGCCGTGTACGAAAGCGGGCGCCCGCTGCCAAGCACCATCCTCGGCCTGACCGTGCACGGCGAGGACGTGGAAAATTCCGGTCTGGTGTGGGACGTCGGCGACATCGACTGCCGCGCCTACCCGCTGGAAGGCAGCCTGGTGCGCCTGCCGTGGCGGCAGATTCCGACGGCTGCGGTGCAGGTCAGCATGCACCCGGAACAAGGCATGCCGGCGAGCATTGCCGACCCGCGTCACTTGCTGATCAACGTGATCGACCGCTTGAAAGCCGAGGGTTACCACCCGGTGATGGCCTGCGAACTGGAGTTCTATCTGCTCGACGCCAAACGCGATCACAACGGTCGTCCGCAACCGGCGCTGGATGCCGACGGCGGTCGACCGAGGCACACGCAGGTCTACGGTTTGCGCGAGCTGGAGCAGATCGAACCATTCCTCGCCGACCTCTACAGCGCCTGCAAACTGCACGGCATTCCGGCGCGCACGGCGATCTCGGAATACGCACCGGGTCAGGTGGAAATCACCCTCGAACACGGCGATGCGCTGGAGGCGATGGATCAAGCGGTGCGCTACAAACGGCTGGTCAAGGCCGTGGCGCACAAGCACGGGATGCAGGCGACGTTCATGGCCAAGCCGTTCGATCACCTGGCCGGAACCGGCATGCACATGCACGTCAGCCTCGCCGATGCCGAGGGGCGCAATCTGTTTGCCTCCGAAGATCCGGCCGGCACGCCGCTGTTGCGCACGGCGATTGGCGGGATGCTCGCCTCCTTGCTCGATTCGCTGCTGCTGTTCTGCCCCAACGCCAACTCCTACCGCCGCTTCCAGGCCAACAGCTACGCGCCACTGGCGCCGACCTGGGGCGTCGACAACCGCACCGTCAGCCTGCGCGTGCCTGGCGGCCCGGCCAACACCCGGCACATCGAACACCGCATCTGCGGCGCTGATGCCAACCCGTATCTGGCAGCGGCGGCGATCCTGGCGGGCATTCATCGCGGCATAAAAGAAGATATCGATCCGGGCGAACCGGTGCAAGGCAATGGCTATGCGCAGGCGAAAGAATTGCTGCCGACCGACTGGCTGACCTCGCTCACGGCGCTGGAACAATCGGTGTGGGCGCGTGATGCACTGGGACAGGCGTTTCTCGGGGTGTATCTAGCAGTGAAGCGTGCGGAATACCGGCAGTTCATGGCCGAAGTGGGTGAGCAGGACTGGCGCTGGTATCTGACCGAAGCCTGATCCTTTTTTCCTCTTTTTGCCTTGGATACCGACATGACTGAACGCAGCAACTCCTACTACACCGCCACCCTCAACCGCGACACCGACTACCCGTCCCTGCAAGGTCGGCACAAGGTCGATGTGGTGATCATTGGCGGCGGTTTCACCGGCGTCGCCACCGCCGTCGAACTGGCCGAAAAAGGCCTGAAAGTCGCCATCGTCGAAAGCCACAAAATCGGCTGGGGCGCCACCGGGCGCAACGGCGGCCAGGTCACCGGCAGCCTGTCCGGCGACGGCGCGATGCGCAAACAAATGCGCAATACGCTGGGCGATGAAGTCGACGACTTCATCTGGCACCTGCGCTGGCGCGGGCACGAAATCATCCAGCAACGGGTCGAGAAATACGGAATCGATTGCGACCTCAAGCACGGCCATTTGCACGCGGCGTACAAGCCGAGCCACATGGCCGGTCTGCGCAGCGACTACGAGGAGGCCGTGCGTCGCGGCATGGGCGATGACGTCAGCCTGCTCGACCGCGGCCAGGTGCGCGACCTGCTGCAAAGCGACCTCTATCACGGCGCGATCAAGAACACTCGCAACATGCACCTGCACCCGCTCAACCTGTGCATCGGCGAGGCGCGGGCAGCGGAAAGCCTCGGCGCACTGATCTTCGAAAACAGCGAAGTGCTGGAGATCATTCACGGCGACAGCCCGGGTGTTCGCACGGCCCACGGCCGGATCGACGCCAGTCAAGTGCTGCTGGCCGGCGACGTCTACCACAAGCTCGAACCGGGCCAGCTCAAGGGCAAGATCTTCCCGGCCATGGGCGGCATCGTCACCACCGAACCGTTGGGGAATCTGGCCAAACAGATCAACCCCGAAGACCTCGCCGTGTACGACTGCCGTTTCGTCCTCGACTACTACCGCCTCACTGCCGACGGCCGCCTGCTGTTCGGCGGCGGCGCCAACTACAGCGGCAAGGACTCACGGGACATCGCCGGCGAACTGCGCCCGTGCATTGAACAGACCTTCCCGGCGCTCAAAGGGGTGAAGATCGACTACCAGTGGAGCTGCGCGATGGGCATCGTCATCAACCGCATTCCGCAACTGGGCAAGCTTTCGGACAACGTCTGGTATTGCCAGGGCTACTCTGGCCACGGCATCGCCACGACCCACATCATGGGCGAAATCATGAGCCGGGCGATCACCGGGCAGATGCAGCAGTTCGACACGTTTGCCGCGTGCTCGCACATTCGGGTGCCGATGGGGGATCTGCTGGGGAATCCGATGCTGGCGGCGGGGATGTGGTACTACCAGATGCTGGAAAAACTGCGCTGATTGAACGGGCCCCATCGCGAGCGGTGGGGCCTTTTGTTTCGCTCCAAAACGTCAGTCCTGCAACTGCTCCACCTCAATCCCCAACCGCCGATAATCCTCGGCACTGCCCGACGCCAGGTGCCGCTCGGTGATCAACGTATGCACCCGGCTGCAAGATGCGACCACAAAAGGCTCCACCGCCCCCAGCTTGTCCGCCGTGGTCACGGCAATCACCTGCGCCGCACTGTCGAACAACGCCTGTTTCACCGGCACTTCATCGAAATACAGCGAGCTCAGCCCCACTTCCGGATGAATCGCGCAAACCCCGGTAAACAGCACATCCGCCTTAATGCTTTGCAGCAGTCGCACCGTTTCGTGGCCACTGACCGACATCGTCGCCAGATTCAGCTGCCCACCCGCCAGAATCACTTTGATGCCCTTGTATTCAGCCAGGGTGATCGCCGTCATCGGTGACGTGGTCACAGCCGTGATCGAGATATCCAAGGGCAGCGAACGGGCGATCTGCAACGTGGTGGTGCCGGAATCGAACAGCACGATCTGGCCATCCTTCACCCTGCCAGCCGCGAGTTGCGCGAGGCTGGTTTTCACCTCGTCGGTTTCACTGATCCGCGTGAAGTAATCCTTGCCGGTATCCTTCGGTCGCGGCAGCGCCCCACCGTGCACCCGCTGCACCAGCCCGGCGTTGTCCAGCTCGGCCAGATCGCGGCGGATGGTGTCTTCGGACACCGCAAAGTGCTGGCTCAACTCGGAAGCCATGACCTTGCCGTCACGTTCGAGAATCAGAAGGATTTTCTGCCGACGCAGGGAGGGGAGCTCGGCAACGGAATGATCGTGCATGGTTATGCCTGTTTATGCTTGTAGTTGCAGGTTTAACGAGACTAACCAAAGCCTCGAGCAAACACAAACCGGCTGGTATCAATTGTTTCGATCATTGAAATCATGAAGCCGAATTTTTTCTTTGCATCGGGCCTGTTCACAATGGCACCACTTTAATAAGGCCCAGGATGAACACCCCATGAATCTCAATTTTGCGTTTGCGTGCATGATCGTCGTGTCGTTTGCGATTGCGTTGGGGCACGCGTGATTTACGCGGGCACCGCCTTCACGTAGTGAAGGATTTACGGCGCACCTCTAATTGCCTTATCTCGAGTTTTCCTGTCGGCTGCCAGGCAGCCCAGGCTCACAATCACGTCACAACAGATCAATCTTCTTCGGGCGCGAAGAACTTGACGACAAACTCCCCGCCCCGCTCGTTCAACAAAATGATCCGAGCGCAATTCCAGCATCTGAGAAGCATGTCGGACTCTGCAAACAGCTTGTCGACGAGTTGATTGGCGGACATTTGATGTCCATCCGGCAGATCAAGCGCATCCTCTGAAGCCACCAGAGATACACCCGCCCCGCAAAACCAGTTTTTGTGAACCAGCTCATCACATTTGCACCGAACCCATGACCCCATGACCTACCTCAAGACACAAATAAGTGAACGACGCACAAATCACACCTCTTCCCGCGCTCTACGCACCTGCACCAACAACGCCGGCGCAAAGTGCAGCACCACCATCCGCACCAGATGGTGAGTCAGGATAAACACCACGTTCAACCCGCCACCAAATGCCACGATGGCAATGGTCTCGATCGCTCCCGGCATGTACGCCAGCCACAGCGACAACGCATCACTCCCCAGCAATCGCGCCGCCACTTCGGCGAATCCCGCCGCGACTAGAATCATCAAACCCACCGAGACCAACGCCGTGCGGCCATGACGGGCCAGTTCCGCAAAGCCGAGGCCCTGGAACCGTGAGCCGATCCGCGCCCCGAGAATCAACGCCGCCAGATTCAAACTCCAGTCCGGCATGTGAAAGCCGTGCAGCCATCCCGATTTCACGAACACGGCGGTGATGATGATTGCCGTCAACATGAACGGCGCCGGCACACCCATCGCCAGCAGCAATCGCCCGACCACCACGCTGAGGAAGATCACCGACAGCACGGTCAACGCCATGCCTGTCGACAGCGGATCGGCTTCGGCAACGGCGACCGATACCGGCCCGGGAATCAGGAAACTCACCAGCACCGTGATCAGCAACAACCGCATCAGGTGCACGATGATGACTTTGCTCGATGCCTTCTCCGACTCCAGCAAATCAAACACCGCCGCCAGCGCCCCCGGATACACCGCCAGCAATGCATCCGTGCGGTTCCACCCTGCCCCTCGCGCCAGCCACCAGGCGGACAGCGCGACCTGCACCGTCAGGCACAGCAGCAACACGCCGAGGCTTGGCAACATCGTCGAAACGGTCGCACTGTCCCAGGCCTCGAACATCAAGCCTGTGGCAATGCCGAGGGTGACCTGGATGTAACCCAGGCCATAGGGGGTTCTGGGTGCGAAGCGAAATTTGGTAGCAGCCAGTGCGGTGACAAGGATCGAGCCCAACAGCAAACCGTGGGGCACGCCTTCGAACTGCAACAGCGCGCCGAATCCGGCAGCGATCAACAAACACAGAATGGATTTCATGGTCGCCTTCCTGGCTATTCAAATTGAGTCAGGCGCGCAACCGTCCGATCGCCCGCCGATATTTCTCGATCCGCTCCAGATCCTCCCAACTCGGCGAGGCAATCCTCGACAGGTCGCTGTTCTCTTCCAGATCCGCCAGTTTCACCACCCGCCCGATCGGGTTCTGCGCCGCACGCTCGACGAAATCCTCGTAGGATTCGCCCGGCACCTTGGTCACCGATTCGATGGCTGACAAGACTTCTTCGCTGAAGCCTTCCTTGCGCAAATCATCCAGGCTGATGCCGCAGTCCTCGACCACATCGTGCAGCACCGCGACGATGCGCTCTTCCAGGCTGCTCATGCGCAACATGACTTTCAGTGGATGCAAAATGTACGGCGCACCGCCCTTGTCCACCTGCCCCGCGTGGGCCGTGGCGGCAATCGCGATGGCGCGTTCCAGAGTCTGAGTCATGGGCGTTTCCTCGGGTCAGACGCCGTACCGGCCGCCGACGTGAATGTTGCGTTTGAGCCAGCGGCCAATCGCCTGCAAACGGCCGGTTGGCTGCGCCGGCTCGGCGTATTGCTGGAGGATCAGCGAAACCAGATCAGCCTGATCAGCCGCCGGATGAGCGTCCATCAACTCGGCCACCCAGGCGCAGTCGGCCTTCTTCAAATGCTCACGCCACTCACCCGGCCACTCTTCCAGCTCATCCAGCGCCAACCACCGCGCACCACCCTGATTGGCATGCCCGCCGCCGATCGATTGCTCGAAGCAGAACGGCGTTGTCGGGCGGGACAGGTCGATGCTGAAGATGTAGATGTCCTGGGTTTTGTGCTGCGGCGTGGGGGCGTTGTTGCGGCTGCCGATCTGAATCATGCGCGGTTCCGTCCGTGGGAGAGGCGTTACAACTTGTTTCGCAGTCTACGACGTGGTGCGGATGGGGGGAACCTTTGGCGATGAACCGGGTTGTGGCAAGTGAAAGGTTTGACTGAGTAGTCCAGGGATTCCGTTTCAGTCGCCCATAAAAAAGGGACACCGTTGGGTGTCCCTTTTGGCGTTTGGATTCAGGCCGATGGATCAGCGCTTCATGGCTTCGCACTGATTGCGCAGGTCCGAATCATGGATGCTCGAACAAGTGCTGCCCTTCTTCGCCTCACAAAAGGCACGCTGGTCGCTGTCATGGATGCTGGAGCAGGTACTGCCTTTCTCAGCCTCACACGTTGCCCGCAAATCCGAATCATGAATGCTCGAACACGTGCTGCCCTTTTTCGCCTCGCAGTAAGCACGTTGGTCGCTGTCGTGAATGCTCGAACAAGTACTGCCCTTCTCGGCCTCACATGTTGCGCGCAAATCCGAATCATGAATGCTCGAACACGTGCTGCCCTTTTTCGCCTCGCAGTAAGCGCGCTGGTCGCTGTCGTGGATGCTGGAACAACCGGCAAATGCGTAACCGCTGAACATCAACAACATCGCAAGAATCAGTTTCATCTCACACTTCCTTGGGTTTGCCGGGAAACAGCCAGGCACTGGTTGATCCGTTCGAAATGAGCGTCACGACACGCAATCAAATTGACATCGCTTTTTAGGAAAGTTCCGGGGCGGATGGGTGCTGAATTTGGGAATCTGAAACCGTCGTAGGAAATGACTGAGCGTGGTGAGGGAGCTTGTTCTCGCTGGGCTGCGAAGCGGGCCAAAATCCGGCAAGTTTATTTCCCATAGCACTCCGGAACCCTTGATTTACGTCAACGGAGTGTACAAATAGGAACACCCTCCCTCGTCACAAGTAGTGGTTTACGTCCTACAGGCTGATTGCGGCAGTGGGAATCGATACCTAGAGTGGGTCCGTCGCTGACCGCAGTTAGCGATGGGTTTCGCAGCCCAAAGGGAAATTGATTAGCACCGTCAAACCGCAATTCTGGCAAAATTCGCCGGTATTACGTTTTATGGCGGTTGTGTGCGGGAGACTCTCGGGTCTGCCGGGTTTGGTCTCTTTCCTCGGTCTGCGAACCCGCTCATAGCCGCCACCCAATTTGTTTCGCAGCAGGAAAGGTGGCTCATATCTCACCAAGAGACCTGTACAGATGAATATCAAAAAGCCGCTCTACCATTACACCCACATGTCCCACCCTGCCACAGACCACCCAGTGCTGCTGGTCGACGCCGACTCCCCACTACGCGATCTCCACGCGTGTGTAGCCGAACGGCTAAACGCTGTCCTGAAATATCTCGACCTTATGGCTTGCACCAGCCTCCCTGACTACGCGGAGCATGACATCAACACCGTCACCAACATCGCCAGGATCATGGTGCAGGACATAAGAGATGTGTTTCATGTGATTGAGCAACGGGGGTTTAACCCGGCAATCGAGTAATACCTGATTGTCAAAAAGCGAAATACTGAGGATCTTAACCTTTACTTCAAAGCTGCTGAGCAAGGACAAGCCCGCTCAGCAGTCCGCCTACCTCTATCTGCCGATATCGATTTTAGCAGCACCCACTTCCTCTCAAGGAAAATTGCTGGCAATCTGACATAAATCAGGACTAATCTAATGATTTACAATTTCTAATGATCGTCTATTTATTTTAAAAACATTATAGGTAGGAAGTTTTGGAATTCAGACAGCGCTTGGTGATAGAAAGGTACTAAATCGATAGAGCTCTAGTCGAAGCCGATAAAAATTTTGAGGCAACATGACCAATGCTAAACACAACTGATGCATACCAAAGTACTGAAAAGACACCCCAAACTAAATTACAGGGTAGAAGCTTTATTTACGCGACACTTCTCGCAACCACTATTTCACTTCTGTTCACTTTAGCCATCATTCACTTCACTCCGATAAGCGAAATCCTGATCAGTCATACTCAATACGCACCTACAAAAGACTTCAAAGAGCTAAGCGAATACGAGCAAGTCATAGTCGATCGCATGATAAAAGAAAAATCAATAATCACTGTAGACAGTTTATGGTCTATGCAAGTCTCTTTCTACCAAACAATCGTAAGTTTATTAATAGCACTAAATGCCGCAATCCTCGTCATCGCTTTCGTTATAATTAGAAGCTCATCAAAAGCAGAGGTTATAAAATCCTCCATTGAACAGTTTAAAGAGTTTTCACAGAGCGGCGGATTCACGAAACTCGTTGAAAGAAAGGCAAAAAAAGAAGTTACTAAAATCAATCTTACATATGGCGATATGCTTGATGCCATTGAAGAACTCGGAGCTAGAGCAAAGTCAAGCGAGGATGCTATAATGGTCATCAGCAATCGTTTAGCAGAACTGGATAGCTCTGAAGACGATGAATCAACAGCAGAAGAATCGGTAATTAGGTAACCATAATGGCTTTTATACGAAAAAGCGAAAAGCCTCGGACTGGAACAATCGACACGCAAAATGTCGTAACTCATGAAGCCGAAAAACTAACCGCAGCTCAACTAATTGATCTAGCAAAAAAAGATGGCATAGAAACTTCCCCATTAGACGTGCACACGCTAGTGAAGTATTTGGGTATAAAGCTTGTCAGCATACCAATGAAAGACGAGATCTCCGGTTCTCTCAGCCTCTCGGAAAATGGCAAAGAATGGATAATAAAAGTCAACGCCCTGCATCATCCAAATCGGCAAAGATTCACAATCGCACATGAACTAGCACATTTTGCGCGCCATCGATCATTACAAGCACAATTCGAGGATCAAAATTTTTTCAGAAAAGGCGATTTAAATGCGATGGAAACGGAGGCAAACCGATTTGCTGGAGAGTTACTTATGCCGGAGTCTCCATTCAGAGACCGAGCACAACTCTTCAACGGCAGCATTGAAGCAATTGCACAATACTTTAAAACCTCAACACTTGCAGTTAGAGTTCGAGCCAAACAACTAGGGATGACAGGGCATGGATTGTAATAATTTTATTTATTTTCCAGTTTTAAAAACAAAAGACGCCGAACTGAAAGCAATTGCATCGATAGATAAAAACACACGAGAAAAAACACTACCAATATTTGAAATAACAAAATCGAGGATTACCAAGAAAAACTCTCTCGGAGATATCGCCAAGCGACTTGATCAGATTCGTATGATTCAGAACGGCCTACCTTTTATCCTGGATGTATCTACAGATCCAGTTCAAATCAACGAACAAATTGAAAACATATTATCCCCTAATGACGGATATCGTTTCTGGAGAGAATGGCTAGAAACTCATAGCGATCTTTCCATAATCCCAGTTATTCATATTAACTTTGACGACGACGAGGATCTCAGCGAAGCAGGAAAATTTGTGTCTTCCATAACAAAAAACCATCCAAAAATGGCCCTTCGACTACCGACAGATCTATCCGAGGAGGAATACAAAAAAATACTATCAGCGGTGACCCCCGCACTTGTAAAAAGCAAAATATTCATCCTTCTGGATGATGGATGTATTCGTGCATCCGTAAAAGACAGTTCGATTTCTTCTATTGCGCAGAGCTATCAGTCAGCATTTGATACTTTAATGAGAATTGCCACTCCGAATACGTGGCTGGAAAAAATAATTTGCATTGCCGGTTCATTCCCTCAACTAGTAAAGAAAGAAGGAAAGGGTGACGAATCTGGAAAATTCGATATTTACGAACACGGACTATATCTACACTTAAAAAATAATAGACCTCAAATGCAGTTTGGAGATTACGCTTCAATAAACATAAGCCAAATCGAAATGCGAGGCGGAACATTTGTACCACGCATCGATTTCTGCACTGATGACACTTTCTTTTATTATCGAAAACGCCGCGAAAGCGGTTCGTATATTTGGTGCGCGAAGCAAGTCATAGCAGACGCAAATTTCACTAACAACCAAACATGGGGGGATAATGAAATATTTAGCGCAGCTTCAGGTACTCCATCAGGAATTAGCCCTTCCTTCTGGATATCAGTCCGCGCATGCAATTATATGACGAGAAGGGCAAAAATATTAAGCACCTAATCTATCAGAGTGCAGTCCCAGCGAAAACACGTCGTCTAACGTTACTACGGCACTTATTTCGCTTTGAAAGGTGACTGTTCGCGCTCCAAATTTAGAAATTACGTATCTCCGGAATAAATCCTTTATGGAGGCACCGCCGTACAGGCATTCAATCTTCTTGCAAAGCTCAAACTTTGACTTAGCTGAGACCTTAAACTCTTTGCGCAAAACTTCCATTGGTATGGCATCCAAAGTTACCAGCGCATCAAAGCTCTTTATCTGCCTTGCCTTCCTTACCCGCCGCACCCCATCCTCTGCACAGACATAAATACCCACCGAAGTTGAAATAGATGAACGTATAGCAGGCAAATGCTTTTTGTCGCAGACCACGTACACAAAATCAAAAATTTTTCGATACGAATCCAACTGCGCGGGCAACCTATCAACCCTATCAAATGCAGACTTTATTTCGTAACCCAGGACCATACCTTGCTGCATACAGATTAAATCTGCTCGTCTACGCCCAAAGTGAAAAGGAAACTCGGCAGAGATCACTTCCGCTTTAACATTGTGGATTAGGTACTCTACCAAAGCACGCTTTATTTCAAGCTCTCTCATCCTTTTCCCGTACTCTGGAAGAAACCATGCAGTTTAAAAATTCGCCGGCGTATTCGCACTAATAATCTCCGCCTCATCCGCTCCAATATTCCGGAACTTGTGCGGCAGCGTGGTCGGAAAATAATACCCATCCCCCGCACTCAACACGCTCACCTGCCCGTCCACCGTCAACTCCACGGTGCCGCGCGTCACCAACCCACACTCTTCACCTTCCGAGTGCACAATCGGCTCTTCCCCCGAACTCGCGCCCGGCGCGTATTGCTCGCGCAGCAAGCGCATCTGGCGGCTGGGGACCGAGGCGCCGATCAGGAGCAGGCGCAGGCCGTGGCGGCCGAGGTCGGGTTGTTCGTTGGCGCGGAAGACGTATTGGTGTTCGCGGGGGGGCTGGTCGAAGGTGAAGAAGTCGGCCAGGGACATCGGGATGCCTTCGAGCAGCTTTTTCAGTGAGCTGACGGAAGGACTGACACGATTCTGTTCGATCAGGGAGATGGTGGCATTGGTCACGCCGCTACGCCGGGCCAGCTCGCGCTGGGAGAGTTTGTAGCTTTCGCGTACTAGTTTGAGTCGAGAACCCGTATCCATGACAGCCTTATGTGAGAACGACTTAAGGGCAATGGGGGTGGGTGGCGGGTGCCGCGCAGGTCGCGCGGATCACGTTGCTCCCGTGTCCCGGAACCGTGAAAGGCGGCTATTAAATCACGTTTGTCGGTGTTGCTCAGCAGGTTCGATGGACGGCACATGAAAAAGCCGGCAGCGCCCTTTTGGGGGGCGCCGCCGGCGAGGTAAATCAGATGCCGAAACGGTCGCGCAGCGAGTAATACACGGCGCCGAGGGCGGTCAGCGGCGCGGAGAAAGTGCGGCCGCCGATCATCGGCATGTGTGGCAGCGAGGCGAAGGCGTCGAAGCGTTCGGCGTCGCCGCGGATCATTTCCGAGATCAGTTTGCCGGCCAGGTGCGAGCAGGTGACGCCGTGACCGCTGTAGCCCTGCATGTAGTACGCGTTTTTCTCAATGCGACCGAATTGCGGCATGCGCGACATGGTCAGCAGGAAGTTGCCGGTCCAGCGGTAGTCGATTTTCACGTCCTTAAGCTGCGGGAAGGTCTTGAGGATCTTCGGGCGGATCAGGGTTTCGATGTCGTCCGGTTCACGGGCGCCGTAGACCACGCCGCCGCCGTAGAGCAGACGGTTGTCGGCGGTGAGGCGGTAGTAGTCGAGCAGGTAGTTGCAGTCTTCGACGCAGTAGTTGTTGGTGATCAGGCTGCGGGCCTGTTTCTCGGTCAACGGTTCAGTGACGCAAATCTGCGAACCGCACGGCATGCTCTTGGCGGTCACGCGGTTGTCGAGGCCTTGCGGCAGGTAGGCGTTACCGGCGATCAGCAGGTACTTGGCGCGGACCTGGCCTTTGGCGGTGCGAATGACGTTGGGCTCGCCGTACTTGATTTCCACCGCAGCGGATTGCTCGTAGATCTTGCCGCCCAGACGCACGATGGCCGCGGCTTCACCGAGGGCCAGGTTCAGCGGGTGGATGTGACCGCCCTGCATGTCCAGCAGACCACCGACGTAGGCGTCGGAACCGACTTCGCGGCGAATGTCCGCAGCGTCGAGCATCTTCAGATTGCGGTTGCCGTAGCGTTCCCAGTTGCGCTTCTGCTCGGCCAGGCCGTTGAGTTGTTTCTTGTTCATCGCTGCGAAGATACCGCCCGGGCGGTAGTCGCACTTGATGTCGTATTCCTTGATGCGCGAACGGATGATGTCGGCGCCTTCGAAGATCATGCTGCCGAGGATTTCGGCGGTCTTGTCGCCGTAGCGCTCTTCGATCACGTCGACGTCGCGGCTGTAGGAGTTGACCAGTTGGCCGCCGTTGCGACCGCTGGCGCCGTAGCCGACTTTCGCCGCTTCCAGCACCGTCACCTTGTAGCCGGCTTCGGTCAGGAACAGCGCCGAGGACAGGCCGGTGTAGCCGGCGCCGATGACGCAGACATCACACTCCACCGATTCTTCGAGGATCGGAAAATCGATCACTTCGTTGCGGGTGGCGGCGTAGTAACTGTTGACGTGTTGTTGTTTCATTATTGTTCTCCGAGGGGCACCGGCCAAACCGGCGCCCACCGTTGTAAATAGAATTAGAGCTTGATCCAGGTCGCTTTCAGCTCGGTGTACTTGTCGAACGCGTGCAGCGATTTGTCGCGACCGTTGCCCGACTGCTTGAAGCCACCGAATGGCGCGGTCATGTCGCCGCCGTCGTACTGGTTGACCCACACGCTGCCGGCGCGCAGGCCACGGGCGAAGGTGTGGGCCTTGCTCAGGTTGCTGGTCCAGACCCCGGCAGCGAGACCGAAGATGCTGTCGTTGGCGATGTGCAGCGCTTCTTCAACGGTGTCGAAGGTGATCAGCGACAACACCGGGCCAAAGATTTCTTCCTTGGCGATGGTCATGGCGTTGGTCACGCCGTCGAAAATCGTCGGTTCGACGTAGCTGCCACCGGTTTCTTCGAGGGTGCGATGGCCGCCGGCGATCAGCTCGGCGCCCTGCTCCCGACCGATGCTGATGTAGCGCAGCACGTTGTCCAGTTGACGCTGATCGACCACGGCGCCGACGGTGGTCGCCGGGTCGAGGGCGTGACCCGGTTTCCACGCTTGCAGCGCTTCCACCAGCAGCGGGATGAATTGTTCGCGGATCGAACGCTCCACCAGCAGGCGCGAGCCGGCGGTGCAGACTTCGCCCTGGTTGAACGCAATGGCGCCGGCCGCTGCTTGTGCTGCCGCACGCAAGTCCGGTGCGTCGGCAAACACCACGTTCGGGCTCTTGCCCCCTGCTTCGAGCCAGACGCGTTTCATGTTGCTTTGGCCGGCATAAATCATCAGTTGCTTGGCAATCGCCGTGGAGCCGGTGAAGGCCAGCACGTCGACATCCATGTGCAACGCCAGCGCCTTGCCGACGGTGTGGCCGAAGCCTGGCAGGACGTTGAACACGCCTTTCGGAATGCCCGCGTCCAGCGCCAACTGAGCGATGCGAATCGCGGTCAGCGGCGACTTTTCCGAAGGCTTGAGGATGAACGAGTTACCCGCCGCCAGCGCCGGGGCGAACTTCCAGCTGGCCATGATCAGCGGGAAGTTCCAAGGCACGATCGCAGCAACAACGCCGGACGGCTCGCGGGTTACCAGACCGAGTTGGTCGTGCGGAGTGGCGGCGACTTCGTCGTAGATCTTGTCGATGGCTTCGGCGCTCCAGCGGATCGCGTTGGCGGTCGCCGGGATGTCGATGCTCATCGAGTCGCTGATCGGTTTGCCCATGTCGAGGGTTTCGAGCAGCGCCAGCTCTTCCTGGTGTTGCAGGATCAGATCGGCGAAGCGGATCAGGATGCGCTTGCGCTCGGCCGGGGCCTTGTTGGCCCACACGCCGGAGTTGAAGGATTGACGCGCGGCTTCGACGGCCAGGTTGGCGTCGGCTTCATCGGTGCTGGCGACGGAGGCCAGGAAACGGCCGTCGACGGGGCTCAGGCATTCGAAGGTGTCGCCGCTGATGGCCGGGCGGTATTCGCCGTTGATGAAGGCGCGGGATTCGAGGGTCAGGGACTGGAAGCGTTGTTCCCAGTCGTTGCGGGTCATGGTCATGGGGGTGACTCACACAGAGAAAGAGGTGACCGCCGTTCCCACGGAATCGGCGGTGCTTGCGGGGTGAGCGCTCGAGCGTCAGACGGTATGCAGATACCAGTTGTACTCAAGGTCAGAGATCGAGTTTTCGAACTCGGCCAGCTCGCTTTCCTTGCACGCGACGAACACGTCGATGTACGTCGGGTCGATGTAGCGGGCCATGACTTCGCTGTCGTCCAGCTCACGCAGGGCGTCGCGCAGGTTGTTCGGCAGGCTCTGTTCGTTCTGCTCGTAGCTGTTGCCTTCGACCGGGGCGCCCGGCTCGATCTGGTTGGTCAGGCCGTGGTGAATACCGGCCAGAACGGAAGCCATCAGCAGGTACGGGTTGGCGTCGGCGCCGGCTACACGGTGCTCGATGCGCACGGCGTCTGCCGAACCCGTTGGCACACGGACGGCCACGGTGCGGTTGTCGATGCCCCAGCTCGGCGAGTTCGGCACGTAGAACTGCGCGCCGAAGCGGCGATACGAGTTGACGTTCGGGCACAGGAAGGCCATTTGCGCAGGCAGGGTCTCCAGCACACCGCCGATCGCGTGGCGTAGCGCGGCGTTCTGCTCGGGATCCTCGCTGGCGAAGATGTTGTTGCCTTCCTTGTCCAGAATCGAAATGTGCACGTGCAGACCGTTGCCCGCCTGGCCCGGATACGGCTTGGCCATGAAGGTGGTGTCCATCTCGTGGTCGTAGGCGATGTTCTTCACCAGACGCTTGAGCAGGACGGCGTAGTCGCACGCCTTGATCGGATCGGACACGTGGTGCAGGTTGACTTCGAATTGCGCCGGGGCGCTTTCCTTGACGATGGCGTCGGCAGGAATGCCCTGCTCTTTCGCGCCTTCGAGGATGTCTTGCAGGCAGTCGACGTATTCGTCGAGGTCGTCGATCAGGTAGACCTGGGTCGACACCGGACGCTTGCCAGAAACCGGCGAACGCGGCGATTGCGGACGGCCGTTCACGTTGTCCTGGTCGATCAGGTAGAACTCGAGTTCGAACGCGGCGCAGATGGTCAGGCCCATTTCGTCGAACTTGCGCACCACGTTGGCCAACACTTCACGCGGGTCGGCGAAGAACGGCTCGCCTTCCAGTTCGTGCATGGTCATCAGCAGTTGTGCGGTCGGGCGCTTCTGCCAAGGCTCGATGCTCAGGGTGCCAGGGATCGGGTAGCAGATACGGTCGGAGTCGCCGATGTCCAGACCCAGGCCAGTGCTTTCCACCGTGGAGCCATTGATGTCGAGGGCGAAGAGCGAGGCCGGCAGGTTGATGCCTTTCTCGTAAACCTTATGAAGACTGGTGCGCTCGATGCGCTTGCCGCGCACCACACCGTTCATGTCTGCAATCAGAAGGTCGACGTACAAAACCTCAGGATGTTTCTTAAGGAATGCGTTTGCTTCGTTGAGTTGAACGGCACGCAGAGGGACCGACATGATGCACCTATTTAGCTGTTAATTATTATGTTCACTGCTGTTTCGCCGAGCCAGTCAACCCGAACGGCAAAGTGAAGTCAATAGCGAACACATGGCCGCTCAGCGTTTATTTTTCGGGCTTTTTTTAACACTCTCGTGCCAACGCAGGCGCCAGAGGCCCGGGAATCATGAAGATTTGATGAACGGCGTTTAGAATTTTTTACATGGGAGTTGTTAATTAAAATCAACGAGGCTAAGCTCCGGAAAAGCTCGTTCAAGTGTCAAACTTCGAGGTGAATAAAAATGGCATTCAAGCCATTGATCGGCGTTACTGCGTGCGTCAAACAGATTGGCCTGCACCCCTACCACATCAGCGGCGACAAATACGTTCGCGCTGTCAGCGTTGCGGCGCTGGGGTTGCCCGTCGTCATTCCATCCCTTGGCAAACTGACTGAAATCGAAGACCTGCTGGGTCAGCTCGACGGTCTGTTGCTGACCGGCTCGCCGTCCAATGTGGAACCTTTCCACTATCAGGGCCCGGACAGCGCTCCCGGCACGGATCACGATCCGGCGCGGGATGCCACCACCCTTCCTTTATTACGTGCAGCCATCGCGGCGGGCGTTCCGGTACTCGGCATCTGCCGGGGTTTCCAGGAAATGAACGTAGCGTTCGGCGGCAGCCTGCACCAGAAGGTGCATGAGTTGCCGGGCATGCTCGATCACCGCGAAGCCGACAGCCCGGATGTCGCCGTGCAGTACGCCCCGGCCCACGCCGTGACGGTGCTGGCCGGTGGCGTGTTCGAAGCGCTGGAGCTGCCGGGTGAATTCCAGGTCAACTCGATTCACAGTCAGGGCATCGACCGCCTCGCTCCCGGCCTGCGCGCCGAAGCCGTGGCGCCGGATGGCCTGATCGAGGCGGTCTCGGTGGAGCACAGCCCGACCTTTGCCCTCGGCGTGCAATGGCACCCGGAATGGCAGGTGCTGGACAACCCGAACTACCTGCGGATTTTCCAGGCATTCGGCGAGGCTTGCCGCCAGCGTGCGGCGCGACGCAACCAGCGCTGACGCCACCCAACGATTGCAAAACCATTTACTGCCCCCGCGGGATTGGCGGCTGCGCACCTGCGCATCCGTCATCCGCGATCAGCAACACACCGCGAAAACAAAAAGCACCACCCGGCAGCCAGGACGGCGGCGCCGAACAACCCGCACGGTGCGGGTCTGCAATCCACTCTTAAGCCAGGCCGCGTTGGCCCGGCGACTGAAACCTGTTGGGAGTTTCACATGGCAAACGCCTCCAGCACTTACAGGAAGGCTCTTGAAGGTCATCAGCAACCGAAAAAGGTTCTGGTGAAAGTCGATCGAGTCACCAAGAAGTTCGACGAAACCACCGCTGTGGACGACGTGTCCCTGGAGATCCATCAGGGCGAAATCTTCGCCCTGCTCGGCGGCTCCGGCTCGGGCAAATCGACCCTGCTGCGCATGCTCGCCGGTTTCGAACGGCCGACTGAAGGACGCATTCTGCTCGACGGTGTGGACATCACCGACATGCCGCCGTACGAGCGGCCGATCAACATGATGTTCCAGTCCTACGCCCTGTTCCCGCACATGACCGTGGCGCAGAACATTGCCTTCGGCCTCAAGCAGGACCGTTTGCCGACCAGCGAAATCGACGCCCGCGTCGAAGAAATGCTGCGTCTTGTACACATGACCCAATACGCCAAACGCCGCCCGCATCAACTGTCCGGCGGCCAGCGTCAGCGCGTGGCCCTCGCCCGCTCCCTGGCCAAGCGTCCGAAGCTGTTGCTGCTCGACGAACCGATGGGCGCACTGGATAAAAAGCTGCGCTCGCAAATGCAACTGGAACTGGTGGAAATCATCGAGCGCGTCGGCGTGACTTGCGTGATGGTGACCCACGACCAGGAAGAGGCCATGACCATGGCCGAGCGCATCGCGATCATGCACCTGGGCTGGATCGCCCAGATCGGCAGCCCGGTCGACATTTATGAAGCGCCGGTCAGCCGCATGGTCTGCGAATTCATCGGCAACGTGAACGCCTTTGACGGCACCGTGGTCGAGGACCTTGAAGGTCACGCGATCATTCACAGCCCGGACTTGCAGCAAAAGATCTACGTCGGTCATGGCGTCAGCACCTCGGTGCAGGACAAGTCGATCACCTACGCGATCCGCCCGGAAAAAATGCTCGTCAGCACGATCAAGCCAGAGACCCGCTACAACTGGTCCGAAGGCAAGGTGCATGACATCGCCTACCTCGGCGGCCACTCGGTGTTCTACGTCGAGTTGCCGAGCGGCAAGATCGTCCAGTCGTTCATGGCCAACGCCGAACGCCGTGGCGCGCGTCCGACCTGGGACGACAAGGTCTACGTCTGGTGGGAAGACGACAGCGGCGTGGTACTGCGCTCATGAGAACCTTCAATCAGCAATTCCTGCGCCTGGTGCCCAGCGGGCGAAAGTTCGTCATCGGCATCCCGTTCATCTGGCTGTTCCTGTTCTTCATGCTGCCGTTCTTCCTGGTAATGAAGATCAGTTTCTCGGAAGCCGCGCTGTCGATCCCGCCGTACACCGAGATCTACACCTACGCCGAACAGAAATTCCAGCTGTTCCTGAACATCGGCAACTACACCATGCTCGGCGAAGACGAGCTGTACCTGTCGGCGTACCTCGGTTCGCTGAAGGTCGCGGCGCTGAGCACGCTGATGTGCCTGGTGATCGGTTTCCCGATGGCTTACGCGATCACCAAGGCCAGCAAGGAAGCGCAAAACGTCCTGCTGCTGTTGATCATGATGCCGACCTGGACCGCGATCCTGATCCGCGTTTACGCGTGGATGGGCATCCTCAGCAACAACGGTTTGCTCAACGCATTTTTGATGTGGACCGGGCTCACCGATCACCCGATCGAGATCCTCAACACCAACACGGCCGTGTATATCGGTGTGGTTTACGCGTACCTGCCGTTCATGGTGCTGCCGCTCTACGCCAACCTGGTGAAGCACGACGGCAGCCTGCTGGAAGCCGCGCAGGATCTGGGCTCGAGCAACTTCAACAACTTCTGGAAAATCACCGTGCCGCTGGCCAAGAACGGCATCATCGCCGGCTGCATGCTGGTGTTCATTCCGGTGGTGGGCGAGTTCGTGATCCCGGAACTGCTGGGTGGCCCGGAAACCCTGATGATCGGTCGCGTGCTGTGGCAAGAGTTCTTCAATAACCGCGACTGGCCGGTGGCGTCCGCCCTGGCGGTGGTGATGCTGTTGATCCTGATTGTGCCGATTCTGCTGTTCAACCGCAGCCAGGCCAAAGAGATGGAGGCACGGGGATGAAACGCTTCGGATTTTCAAAGTTCATGCTGATCTTCGGCCTGATGTTTATCTATCTGCCGATGCTGATTCTGGTGATCTACTCGTTCAACGCCTCGAAACTGGTGACGGTCTGGGGTGGCTGGTCGGTGAAGTGGTACGTCGGCCTGCTCGACAACACCCAACTGATGGGCTCGGTGGTGCGCTCGCTGGAAATCGCCTGCTACACCGCGATCGCCGCCGTGGCGCTGGGCACCCTCGCCGCTTTCGTGCTGACCCGCGTGACACGCTTCAAGGGTCGTACGCTATTCGGTGGTCTGGTGACCGCGCCGCTGGTCATGCCTGAGGTGATCACCGGTCTGTCGCTGTTGCTGCTGTTCGTGGCGATGGCGCAACTGATCGGCTGGCCGCAGGAGCGTGGCATCGTCACGATCTGGATCGCCCACACCACGTTTTGTGCCGCTTATGTGGCGGTGGTAGTCTCCGCCCGCTTGCGTGAACTGGACCTGTCGATCGAAGAAGCGGCGATGGATCTGGGCGCGAAACCGTTCAAGGTGTTTTTCCTGATCACCATCCCGATGATCGCGCCGTCGCTGGCGGCGGGCGGCATGATGTCGTTCGCCCTGTCGCTGGATGACCTGGTGTTGGCGAGCTTCGTCTCCGGGCCTGGTTCCACCACCCTGCCAATGGAAGTGTTCTCGGCCGTGCGTCTGGGCGTGAAACCCGAGATCAACGCCGTGGCCAGCCTGATTCTGCTGGCGGTGTCGCTGGTGACCTTCCTGGTCTGGTACTTCGGCCGCAAGGCAGAAGCCAACCGCAAGCGGGCGATTCAGGAAGCCATGGATCAGACCGCCAACGAATCGTGGCAGCAACCGCAACCTCAACGAGTGGCAGCGACGGCCTAGGGCCGTCGCGTTTTACGGCTTTGCGCTTTTGCTTAAAAGCTTTTGAATAAAAAGAATGGAGTTTCACCGATGAAAATGTTTGGCAGGACTCTGCTGACACTGTCCTTATTGGGCGCAATCGCCACGGGCGCCCAGGCCAACGACAAGGTGCTGCGCGTTTACAACTGGTCGGATTACATCGCCCCGGACACCGTCAAGAAGTTCGAGGACGAGACCGGCATCCGCGTGACCTACGACGTGTTCGACAGCAATGAAACCCTCGAGGCACGCCTGCTCGCAGGGAAATCCGGCTACGACATCGTGGTGCCGTCCAACAGTTTCCTGGCCAAGCAGATCAAGGCCGGGGTCTATCAGACCCTGGACAAATCGAAGCTGCCAAACTGGAAAAACCTCAACCCGGTGCTGCTGAAAAACGCCTCCGCCAGTGATCCGGACAACGCCCACGCGTTCCCGTACATGTGGGGCTCGATCGGCATCGGCTTCAACCCGGCCAAGGTCAAGGAAGTGCTCGGCAAGAACGCGCCGACCAACTCCTGGGACCTGCTATTCAAACCGGAGAACGCCGAGAAGCTGAAGGCTTGTGGCATCAGTTTCCTCGATTCACCGACCGAAATGATCCCGGCTGCCCTGCACTATCTGGGCTATCCGGTGAATGACAAGGACACCGCGCACATCAAGGAAGCCGAGGCGCTGTTCATGAAGATTCGCCCGAACGTGGCGTACTTCCACTCTTCGAAATACATTTCGGACCTGGCCAACGGCAACATCTGCGTCGCCGTCGGTTACTCGGGCGACGTGCTGCAGGCCAAGGCCCGCGCGGTGGAATCGGGCAACAACGTAGTGATCGACTACAGCATTCCGAAGGAAGGTGCCGGCAGCTTCTACGACATGGTCGCCATTCCGCGCGATGCGGCGAACGTCGAGAACGCTTACCTGTTCATGGACTTCCTGATGCGTCCGGACATCATCGCCGAGATCACCAACAGCAACGGTTACAGCAACGCCAACTCGGCGGCGACACCGCTGGTGGACGAAGCGATCCGCAACGACCCGGGCTCGTACCCGTCGCAGGAAGTGATGGCCACGCTGTATGCGGTGCCGGATCAACCGATTTCCACGCAACGGATCATGACCCGGGGCTGGACCCGCGTAAAACTCGGCAAATAAACCTTACCGTGATCGTTCCCACGCTCCGCGTGGGAACGATCAGACAGTCAGCGATCAGCCTTGAAAGTTTCCGTTCACGCAGCGCCTTACCACCGCTGCCCCCTGCTCTGAACGGCCTCACCTGGCTTCCTCGGTTCAGGTGAATTCAGGCGCCCTCGGGCGCCTTTTTTTGTGGGCTCAGATCAGCGGCCAATCGGCCAGTGCGCGGTAACGGCCCTTGTGGGATTCGAACAATGCAAAGCGCTCGGCCCGCAGGAAGAACTCCGGCGGCGTGGCGGACTCCGGTTCCGGCGCGCGGTAGTCGCGGGCCAGTGTCAGGTGCGGACGATACTCACGCGTCGCCTCTTCAAAGCCAAACGGCAACATCGCCTGCTCCAGTGCATACACCAGTCGCAGCAATCCCTGCGGTGCCTGCTCCGGCGCCAGCGACAACACCCCGGCGCGACGCCAGACCTGCAAGCGATCCAGCGAAATCATCAGCGCCTCGCCCGGCGTACTCACTTTGGACGCCGCCTCACAGACTTCTCCTATCTGCGCCAACGGCACCGCGCCGAGAAACAGCAGCGTCAGGTGGAAATTGTCTGCCGGCACCGGTTTACCGGTCCTAAGCCCCAGTTCGCTGCGCCATTGGGCAATCGCCTTGCGCTGCGCCGGCGGGCAGTCGAGGGCGAAGAACAGCCGCTTGAACGGTTGTTCGCCGTGCTTGTCATCCGTCATGGCCCCGCTCCCTTGTCGATGTCGATCCGTCGATTCTACACGGCCATTCCTGGCGACTCTCGGCATGGGGTTTATAGTTCAACGATTGCCATCAACCGGAGGACGTCATGCGCGAGATCCTCAGCAAAGAACCCTGGTGGGCTCGGCCACCGAACCCCGGACAGGATGAAAACGAGCTGGAATGGGGCTGGCTGGTGCATTACAGCGAGGGTGAGCCGCGTTTCGAGTTTGTTCGCGAGCGGCCGACGGACGAGCAGATTCGCAACCGCAAAGGCTGCCGGATCACCCCGTCGGCGGAGTGATCCGGCAGATATGCCTCAAGACTCAAGAATGTTCTTGAAGCCACCGAAGATCATCCGCTGCCCATCGAACGGCATCGGGTTGACGTCCGGTTGCATGCGCGGGTCTTCCATCATTTTTCCCATGCCGGCGTCGCGGGTGGCTTTGTCTGGCCAGACCAGCCAACCGGCCGACACGGTTTCGCCTTCCTTGAGTTTCACCGCCATCAGGAATGAGGTGACCTTGCCGTCCGGCACATCATCGCCCCAGCCTTGCACCACCTCCAGGGCGCCGTACTCCTTGAACAGTTTCTCGGCGATTTCGCAGTGTTTTTTGTACTGTTCGCGATTGGCGTTCGGCACGGGTGCGACAAAAACATCAATGTAAGCCATGGTCGTTCTCCTGCGGGTTTAGGGGTCGATCTGCTGAGTAGTCGACTCAGGCGGCCGCCATTCGACAGGAGTGGCGCCCAAGCCGACCGACGGTTCATCACCCCCGCCCAGATTGCCTTCGACCTGCGCCGCCATGTGCAACGTACCGGCCATCACGCCGGTGGTCGGGTTCTGCACCAGCTTCAGCCAGGCCTTGTCGAAGGTGTTGCCCAGACTGCTGCGGATCAGCGCTTCGCTGTCGGGACGATCGCTGGCCTGGAGGATTGCGCGGATGCCTGCCACACCAGCCGAAATCAATCCGCCGACGAGTTTGCCGGCCGCCGCCGCCACCGCGCTGGCGGCACCACGCGGGGCCATTTCCGCCTCCATGCGCTGGCTGGCACGCTTGGCCACCGGGGCCATGCCCGCGTCGGTCGAGGCGATGCCCCTGGCCCCCCCTTCGATGTGGATCTTGTCAATCAACGCCGCGTAGGCCGGCAAGGTGTTCAGCGGTTCAGTGCTGACGATCTGATACAGCGAGGCATCCCGGGCCGGCGGCGGGCCGAGGGCAATGGCGGGGATTTTCTGCAAGTGCCCGTTGAGCTGGGCAATGGGCACGCCGTAGCGCTGGGCGATGACCGGCATCTGCTGCGCCATCAATTGCGCGTAGAACGCGGTGGACTGGCCGAGGATCGCGTCCGGGTCGATTTCCGCCGCGACGGGCGCCAGGACTCGCTCCTGATACTGCTCCAGCAAATAGGCGGCCAGGCGTTTGGACGAAGCATCCTGCTCGCCGCCGGCGCTGATGGTGTACCAACTGACCTTCATCGACAGCCATTCCTGGGTCCAGTAGCTGCTGAACCACGGGATGAATTTTTCTTCAGTTTGCTCATAGACGCGAATGCGCCAATGTTCCATTGAACCGCGAGCGAAAACCTTGACCTGCTCGGTGGACTGTCGGGAGGCCGTAACGATGTCCCGGTCGATCTGCTGCCAGGTAGCCGGTGAAACCACCACCGGCGGCGCGCTCGCCGGGCCCCGCGCCGTCGTCGCGCAGCCGGCCAGCAACATCAGTGCGGCGACGATCAGCGCACGCAGGTTCACGGTGGCGGTGTCCTTTTGTGGATCAGATCTGGAGGTAATGGTTTGAGTATAGGTGCGGGTTTCAGCCGTTTGTCCGGTTGTAGGGGGCTGCAATTCTGGCGGGCGATTTCAACATTCTTCCCAACCATCACTGACGTCGATGTTCACCATTACGACGATTGCCTTCCGCATCAAACGCGTCTGGCGCAGGATTTACCCATCCGAGACAAACACCACGAGGAGTTCACATCATGAGTCATACCGTCACCCTCGCCGTGAGTTTCCCGGTCTTCGGCAACAACTATTACGACCAGCACGTGGTGTCGCTGAAGACACAGCCGCTGGTGTTCAACGAAGATTTCGAAGATCTGCTGATGCCCGCCGCGAGTAATCATTTCAGCAATGAAGTGGTGGGCCTCAACGATCAGTTCCGCTTTCTGAGCGACATACTCGCCACCCATTTGCTGGACATCGAGGCCTCCGTGCCTGCGCGATCCAGCGTCCGGGCGAACGCTCATTTTTAATCGCTGTACCTGCTGTTCCCTTGAGGAACGGCCATGAAAAAGCCCACTGGCCGATTAGGCTCAGTGGGCTTTTTTTGTCAGCGCAGACGGACTATCAACGCTTCCAGCAATCGGCGTAGCGCGAGCAGACGTCGTACTGCTGCTCCATTTTCGCCATGCGGTCGAGGTGGCGATTGATGGTTTCGACCGTCACCGCTCTGTCGGTCTGGAAATAGAACATGACCATGGTTTTTTCCAGCTCCGCCGGCGCCGCGTTCATGGGTTTGGCGGCTTCGCCGGTTCCTGTCCACGCCTTCAATTGCTTGTCGTCCGCGCTACTCAGGCGTTTGCGGTATTCGTCGGTCGAGCGTTGCATCACCTGCGTCTTCTTGGCGGCGAAATCCTGATCGAACGCCTCAAGATTCTGGCGATACAACGTCCAGTATTCGTCCGGCAGATTGAAGCCCAGCTTGGCCTTGCGCTCGCTGATCAGTGAGTCGATTTTTTCCGGCGAGTTGCCCGCGACCTTGTCCCTGGTCGTGTCGGAGGTCATCCGGACGAACGTACTGCCAGCAATGATGCGATCCATCATCGCCGTGCGTTCCGGCGTATCGGGCAGCAGCGCGGGTGGTTTCGGAAAGATCGGGCTGCGGCCCTCACAAGCGGCAAATCCATCGCGCCTGATGGTGACGGGCGTACGTACATCCTTGCCATCAACCCGTTGCAGGCGCTGCATCAAGGTCAAGCATTGGTTGCCCTTGAGTTCGAAGGTGAGTTCATACTCCATTGCGCGCTCGGGTCTGAAACCGAATACCGCGCCACACACGCCATAGCCCACCTGGGTATTGACCTGCAGGAACACTTCCTTTTCGGGCGGCAATTTCACTTCAAGATAACCACGGGCCTTTTCCGGAGGCGCCACGGTCATGCCTACCCGCCGCGGACTGTCTCTGACAAATAAATTGTTCAGGATGCCAGTGGTCAGGCCATCGCAATGCTCGGCGTCGAAGTAATTGACGGTGGCATTGTCAGTGTTGGCCACAAAACGCATCTTGGCAGCGTCTGGCCCGGTGGCGTCCTGATAGGTCCCCGTCAGTGCGCAACCACCAAGCCCCGAGAGGGACACCATCAAGCCGAAAAGCGCCGAAGAACGGCGAAGGAGCGAAGTGACTGGCATGTTCATCCTTGAGGGAAAGGCCGGGAAAAGCCGCGATGCTACTGAATAGCCACTACTGCGTCCATCCCGTCAAAACCTGCCTGTCCAGCGTTGATCAATCATCATCCCGGTCACGGTGATAGCGACGCCCGTCGCGGCGATCGTAATCGCGGTCGTCCCAACGCCGATCATGATCGTAGTAACGGCCATGATCACGGTCGTAATGGCGGCCATGTCGGTAGTCATCATCAAAGTCCGCCACACAGCCGCCCAGCAATACGGCAGCGGAAACAGTCAGCAGCAGCGTTGTTGCACGCATCATTCAGAATTTCCCTAAAACCAAGGTCTTGACGACGGAAACGGTCAACGCAGCCCACACCGAAATGGCGAGGTGCGCGCAGCCGCAGATACGACCTGGGAAACGAACGATGATTCACAGGGAGACAGCGACCGTTCATCGCCCTACCTGCAAGACTGACGCGAGCGCTGCTAACCCACCAGCGCAATCAACTGCTGGCGCTGCGCATCGGTCAACATCGGCCCGAACCCGGCGCCGGCGTTGTCGGCCATGTAGCGCGGATTGCCGGTGCCGGGAATCACACAGGTGACCGCCGTGTTCGACAGCAAAAACTTCAGCGCCAGTTGCGGCCAGCTGTTGACCTGCACATCCGACACCCAGCCCGGCAGCGGTTTGCCCTTTAGCCGTGCCAGCAGCTCGCCGCCGCCGAACGGGCGATTGCAGATCACCGCCACTCCACGCTCGCGGCACAACGGCAGGATGCGTTTCTCCACGCCCCGGTCATCAAGGGCGTAGTTGATCTGCAGGAAGTCGAGCTGTTCGGCCTTCAGTACCGCTTCCACTTCCTCGTACGCCGAGGGCGTGTAATGGGTGATGCCGATGTAACGGATGCGGCCCTGCTCTTTCCATTCACGCAGGGTCGGCAGATGAGTCTGCCAGTCCAGCAGGTTGTGGATCTGCATCAGGTCGATGCGCTCGGTACGCAGCAGACGGAAGGAGTTTTCCATCTGCGCGATGCCCTCCTCGCGCCCGCGCGTCCACACCTTGGTCGCCAGAAAGGCCGGTGAACGGGGTTCGTGGATCGACAACAACTCACCGGTGGTTTCTTCAGCGCGGCCATACATCGGCGAGCTGTCGATCAACGTGCCACCCTTCCTGAACAACTCGTCGAGCACTGCCGCCAAGGGCCGGTAGGCCGGATCGCCGGGCGCGACATCGAAACCGCGATACGTACCCAGCCCGACCAGGGGCAGCCGCTCGGAGCTGGAAGGAATGGCGCGGGTCTGCATGGTCTGGCCTCCTGAGGCGCTCGGCGACGTGGCAGTGGCCAACGCCCGGTCAAACGTGAAAACCGCCGAAACCCCGGCAGCCAGCGTGAGCAGGCGGCGGCGGGAACAACCCTCAGTGTGGCTCATGCTCGCGTCTCTGCTTGATGGATCTGTTGCGCCTTGTGTTCGGCGGCGGTCACTCGGGAAGGCTCAACTACACTGCGACTGAGCACCCTCACGCCCCGTTAAAGTTAGCCGAATGTCCAGAATCCTGATGTCGCTCGTCGCCTTGATCGTTGCCGTGTACCTGATCCTGTGCGCGGCGCTGTTCGTTTTTCAGCGTTCGCTGATCTATTTCCCGCCGTCGGGTTCCATGGATACGGCGGAATCGCGAATGACGCTGGCGATGCCCGACGCCGATATTCGCGTCAGTGTTCGTGAGCATTCCGGGGCGAAAGCGCTGATCTATTTCGGCGGCAATGCCGAAGACGTGTCGCGCAATCTGCCGGCGTTTGCCGAGGCGTTTCCCGACTACGCGGTGTATCTGCTGCACTATCGGGGGTTTGGCGGCAGCGGCGGCTCCCCGTCCGAAGCGGCGATCGCCGAAGATGCGCTGGCGCTGTTCGATCAGGTGTATGCCCGGCATCCACAGATTGCACTGGTTGGACGCAGCCTCGGTTCCGGCGTTGCGGTGCGGCTGGCCAGCCAGCGGCCGGTGGCGCAACTGATTCTGGTCACGCCTTACAACAGCCTCGTTGAACTCGCCGTCCAGCATTACCCGTGGGTGCCGGTGAAGTGGTTGCTCAAGGATCGTTACGAGTCCGGCAAATATGCGGCGCACATCAGCGTGCCAACGCTGCTGCTGGCGGCCAGCGATGACGAGGTGGTTTCACGGGCCAGCACCGAACGCCTGCTGCACAGCTTCCCCGACGGGGTGGCGATGCTCAAAGTGGTGAAGGACTCGGCGCACAACTCGATATCCGAACGGCCGCAATACCTGCAATGGATGAAGGATGTGTTGAACCGGTGAGTGAAACCTGCGCACTTCGTCGGCGACCAGCGAAAGCCTGAGGCGCCTCCTGAACCAAGTGCAAAAAGGCCAGTCCTACTCGCGCCGCTTTCGCGGCTAACTCCCTATCAGCGCTATCTTTTTTCAGAGCCTTGCGTCCCATGCGCCACGCCGTCCGTTCGTCTCGCTTCGTTTCGCTGTGCCTGCTGATCCTTTCTCCCCTGCTCGCCCCCTCTGCCCACGCTGGCGCAGAGCGGCAACTGGCAGCCGCCATCAATGACCTCCGTGCCCATCCGCAACGCTGCGACCGGCGTCCGGCACAACGCCTGGCGCCACTGGCGCTGAAGCAGAACATTGCGTTGCCCATCGGCTATGGCTACGGCGGCGGGATGCGCGAGCAACTGAAGGCCTCCGGTTATGCAGCGGTCGCGGTGCGCAGCATCCGGATCGTCGGGGCCGAGGATGCCGAAGAGGCGTTTGATCAATTGCAGAATGAACATTGCGGCGCATTGCTGGATGCGCAGTACGCCGACATCGGCATCAGCCGCGCCCGCAGTGAATGGCAAGTGGTACTGGCGCGTCCGGTGATCGACAGCCGCATGGGCGATAACCGCAGCGTCGGCAAAGCCTTGCTGGCCGAGGTCAACGCCGCCCGTGCCCGACCACGAATGTGCGGTCGCCAGCGCTTTGCCGCCGCCCGCCCCTTGAGCTGGAACCCGGCCCTCGGCGCCGCCGCCCAGGGTCACAGCAAGGCCATGGCCTACGGCAACTACTTCGCTCACCAGGATCCGGACGGCGACATGCCAGCCGACCGCGCCCGGTCTGCCGGCTACCGTGGCCGGCAGATCGGCGAAAACATCGCTGCCGGGCAGAGTTCTCCGAGCAAGGCCATGGCCGGCTGGCTGGCCAGCCCCGGACATTGCGCCAACCTGATGAACCCGATGTTCACCCAGGTCGGCGCCGGTTTTGCCAGTGAGGCCCGCAGCGATAACGGTGTGTACTGGACGATGCTGTTCGGGGCGCCTTGAGCGCCTCACTTCGGCCGACGCACTGCCCGCACCTTACTGCTGTTGCCGCCACCGCAGTAGAAGCGATCCCCGCCATCGGCCTCCAGTCCGGAGACGCCGATCCCGGCGGGCAACGTCAGGCTTTCCAGAACCTCGCCGCTGCCTGGATCGATCCGCCGGATCTCGCTTTCTTCGCCTTCCCAGGTGCCATGCCACAGCGCACCGTCGACCCAGGTCACGCCGGTGACAAAACGGTTTGATTCGAGGGTGCGGAGGATTTTCCCGGTTTCCGGATCGATCTGATGAATCTTGCGATCGCGATACTGCCCCACCCACAACGTGCCCTCGGCCCAGGCCATGCCCGAATCGCCGCCGTCGCCGGGGGCCGGAATGGTGTGGAGCACACGCCCGGTGGCCGGGTCGATCTTGTGGATTCGGCGGTCGGCAATCTGAAACAGGTGCTTGCCGTCGAACGCGGTCCCGCCATCGGCACCGACCTTGATCGTGCGCACGGTTTCGCCGCTGGCCGGGTCCAGCGCATTGAGCTGGCCGTCACTGGCGAACCAGACTTGCCGACCGTCGAAGGTCACGCCGTGGACACCGTCGATGCCGTCGAACGGGCCGTATTCACGAAGGATTTCTGCGTTTGCGTGTTTCATGCTGGCTTCCTCGTTGAGTGGGTGAGTCCAGCCTAGCCATTGCCCAACGACACCGGGAGTAACAAGATCGTCGCGAAACCCGGCACGGGCGGGGTCAGCCATCGCCGCGCACGGCCGACACCGAATGCCTGGACCTTGTCTTGCGCCGCCAACGTTTCCAGTGCCCGTTGTATCTGACGCTGGCTGCTACCCAGCGCGAGCGCAAGTGCCGAGCTCGACCACGCCTCGCCGTCGGCGAGCAGGGCCAGCAGCGCGGCGTGTTTGTCTTCTAGCGGTAACGTCAGCAGCGCCACGTCTTGCGCAACCAGCGCATAGCCACGGGAAGTCGCCGTGATTCCGGCCAGCGGTTGCAGCGCTGCACGCAACCGGCCGATCTCGACCCGCAAACGGGCGCGGTGGGATTCATCATCGAGTTTCAATCGAAAGGCTTTGGCGACCAGTGTCTCTCGGGGCACATCCCCGGGCCAGGCTTCAGCGAGCAGCCGAACGAGGTGAAACAGCACCGGCCGCGTGGCCAGCGCCACCGTCATTCCTGCACCGCGAACGTTATAGCGACAGGCATCGACCACCAGCGTCGGCGAGGCAAACAACGCTTCAACCTGTGCCAATGTCACCGCTTGCACCTGACCCGCAACGATCAATCGGGCAGCGGGCGCTTCGAGGATTTGCCGAGCGTGCTCGATCTCCGCCGACAATGCCGGAATGGCAGCCGACTGAGCTGCCCGTTGCGCACGTTCCAACGCCATTTGCGCCTTGTGCGCCTGCACCCGGCGCAACGCGATCCCGGCAGTCATCAGTTCATGAACGGCGCGCAGGGCTGGCGGCAACGGTGCTGGATCGAGTCCAGCGAGCAGCACATCTGCGTCGTCCAACTGCCCGATCAGCAGCAACCGACGAATCTGCAGATAGCGCGCGTGCGCCGCGTTGAGCCAGTCGCAGTGATCGTGCAAGGCCCGCCGTGCCGCCTCCAGCGCCTTCACCGGCCAGCCCAGATCCCGCGCCGCCAGTGCCACTTCGGCCTCGGCCACCACGCAGCGTGCCCTAGACAACGGCTCATTGGCGCCGAACGCTTTCACCGCCCGCTGCAGCAATACCTTGGCCCGCGCCATATCGCCGAGCTGGGCCATGGCGATCCCGCGCAGGGCCAGGGCGGGCGGGTCTTCGCGCAGCGCCACGAAATTCAGCGCGGCCAACGGATCACCCGCCGCCAGTGCGCGACCGGCAGCGTTGATCAGCGAGTCCATGGGGAGTCCGGCATGTCACGGTTTCCGGTATCAGATCGTGGGTGGAGTCTAATACCGAATGCGGTTTTGTCTGGGTGCTCGTGTGACTGCGTGCTCAGTCGAGAATGGCGGCGTTCTTGAGCAACGCCTGCAAACCGACGGGCACCAGCGGTGATTGCTCAGTGAAACTTGAGTTGTCCTGCCAACTGGCGGTGAACGGGGCGCCGTCGCTTTCGTGACCGACGATCTGCAATTGCTCGTAGACCTGCGCGTCTTCGAAACGGGCGTCATACACCTGAACCATCTCATGTCCCGGTTTGCCGTTGTAGACGAAGAGGCTTTCAAGTGTGCCGAGCAGGCGCAGGTCTTTCATTGAAAGGCCCAACTCTTCCTGCACTTCGCGCACGATGGCCTCGCGACTGGTTTCGCCAAACTCGATGCCACCGCCGATGGGACGGTAGAAGGTTTGGTCTGCGACCGGGTCGTGGAAGCGGTTAACCAGAATTTTGCCATTGTGCTGAAAGACACACAGTGCAAGTGCGCGGATACGCGGTTCGGCCATGGGGTGAAGTCCGTTTGCTGGATGAAAAGCCCGGCATTAGATCACACGCAACAGAGGCGCTGCTTCAGGTAATCTGCGGTGGTTTGAAAGGGAATACAGCCAATCACGGAGTCGATTATTTGAAACGTCTAGCCTGCTATCTGCTTCTACCCCTGCTCTCGGCCTGTAGCTCGGGCCCTTACCTGAATCCGCAATCGACTGTCGGTCAGAACGCGTTGCTGATCAGAACGTGCCCCGGCCCTCACCAGGCAATGAGCTACACGACCAAGTCAGAAGAGCTCGATTGGGTGCATCTGTTGGTCTATGCAGCGCTGCCGGGGACGCCGACCAGGCCTGATTATCATCACAGCACCGATACCGAAGTGCGCCTGTACGCGTATCTTTATACGCCCCCGTACATGCGTAACCTGAATACACCGGAACAGTGGAAAACCGCCTACAGCACGCCCGAACCGGCCCTGTGGATCAGCGCGGCTTCGCCGATGGCCACCGTGCAACTGGCCAATGGCAAGTCGTACCAGGTCAGCATCGAACGCTTGAAAACCGGTTTCGACCCGCGTGAAAAAGAGCTGGATCTATATTCCCCCGGAACACCCCTGGGCAGCGGCGAAATGGACGATTTCATCCTGACGCTGCCGGAGCTCTTCCTGAACGGAGAGAAAATCCCGACAGCGCCGATCCATTTCAAAAAGCATGAAGAACGTTACATGCCGGTACTCAACTGCTGATCGTCAGACCGGAGAAATCGTGGCCAGAACGCCGATCATGATGGTCAACACGAGAAAGCCACCGAGGAAAAACGCCATCTTAGCCATGAAGGCCTCCTGAATACTGAATGTCCGGCGCACCGGGCGCTTCGGAATGAAGCTCGTCGCGTGTGGCCGAACGGCAAGGGTATTTTGGGCCTATGGCTGAGACGGTTACAGATGCAGATTCAACAGGAAAAAGCGGATCAGATGGATTTGGCCCACTCATGTGTCGACATTCAGACCGGTACAGAAGGTTTCCATTACGCCGCTTTGATCTAGAGTCAGTTGCGCCGCGCAAAGAACAACAAAAATACAGGAGTGAAACCATGTCCGAGCTGAACCTGCACCCCAACGCCGCCGAATCCCTGAACCGCTGGCACGAGATGATCCGTACCGGCAACTTGAAAGCCCTGCCCGACCTGCTCGACCCCAAAGCCGTATTCCGTTCGCCGATGGCCCACACACCCTACCCCGGCGCGCCGGTGGTCGCGATGATCCTGAACACCGTGTTCGAGGTGTTTGAAGACTTCAAATATCACCGTGAACTGGCGACGGCTGATGGTTTGAATGTGGTGCTGGAATTCAGTGCCAAGGTTGGGGCGAAAGAGCTCAAGGGCATCGACATGATCCGCTTCGATGAACAGGGGAAGATTGTCGAGTTCGAGGTGATGGTGCGGCCGTTGAGTGGGTTGCAAGCGTTGGGTGAGGAGATGGGGCGGCGGTTGGGGGCCTATCTGGCCGCTGCCAAGGCCTGAAACCCGGACACAAAAAAGCCCACTGACCGTCGCCGGTTCAGTGGGCTTTGTGTGTCAGGCGTCTGAATTACAGAGCCATGTCACGTGCAGCGTTTTCTTTCGGAGCTTTAGCCTTGTCAGCCGCTTCTGCCGCCGGAGCTGCAGCCTGGCCAATCACCGGTGGGGTTGGCAGTTGCAGGATCTTGGCGGTGTAAGCCCACTCTTCAGCCACTTTGGCTGGATCGTTGTTCAGCTGGGTGCCGTAGCTTGGAACGATCTGGTGCAGCTTGGCTTGCCACTCAGGGGTAGCGACTTTGTCTTTGAAGACTTTCTGCAGCACGCTCAGCATGATCGGTGCAGCGGTCGATGCGCCTGGCGATGCGCCCAGCAGACCGGCGATGGAGCCGTCTTTCGAAGCAACGATTTCGGTGCCCAGTTTCAGCACGCCGCCAGCGGCTTCATCACGCTTGATGATTTGCACGCGTTGGCCGGCTTGCCACAGGCGCCAGTCTTCGGCTTTGGCGTTCGGGAAGTATTCCTTCAGCGCGTTCAGACGGTCTTCATCCGACAGCATCAGTTGACCGGCCAGGTACTCGACCAGCGGGTATTCCTTGATGCCGACCTTGGTCATAGGCCAGATGTTGTGGGTGGTGGTGCTGGTCAGCAGGTCCAGGTACGAACCTTCCTTCAGGAACTTGGTGCTGAAGGTTGCGAACGGGCCAAACAGAATGACGCGCTTGCCGTCCAGGACACGGGTGTCCAGGTGCGGAACGGACATCGGAGGCGCGCCAACCGAAGCCTTACCGTAGGCCTTGGCCAGGTGCTGCTCGGCAATGGCCGGGTTATCGGTCACCAGGAACGAGCCACCAACCGGGAAGCCAGCGTATTCCTTGGCTTCTTCGATACCGGACTTCTGCAGCAGGTGCAGAGCTCCGCCGCCGGCGCCGATGAACACGAACTTGGCATCGGTTTCAGTCTTGGTGCCGTCTTTCAGGTTCTTGTAGCTGACGCGCCAAGTGCCATCGGCGTTCTTGGTGATGTCCTGTACTTCGCTCGACAGCTTCATGCTGAAGTTAGGCTTGGTCTGCAGGTAACCGGCGAACTGGCGGGTGATTTCGCCGAAGTTCATGTCGGTACCCAGCGGGCTCCAGGTGGCCGCGATTTTCTGGTTCGGGTCACGCCCTTCCATCATCAGCGGAACCCACTTCTTGATCACAGCCGGGTCTTCGGAGTACTGCATGCCGGCGAACAGCGGGCTCGCCTGCAGGGCTTCGTAGCGCTTTTTCAGGAACTTGATGTTGTCATCGCCCCACACGAAGCTCATGTGCGGAGTGGTGTTGATGAACGAGCGAGGGTCCTTCAGGACGCCCTGCTGAACTTGCCAGGCCCAGAACTGACGCGAGACCTGGAACGCTTCGTTGATCTCGACGGCTTTCGGGATCGACACTTTGCCGTTCTCGTCTTCCGGGGTGTAGTTCAGTTCGGCCAGTGCGGAGTGACCAGTACCGGCGTTGTTCCAGCCGTTGGAGCTCTCCAGGGCAACGCCGTCGAGGCGCTCGACCATTTCCATCGACCAGGTCGGTTCCAGCTCATTGATCCACACACCCAGGGTGGTGCTCATGATGCCGCCGCCGATCAGCAGAACGTCGACTTTCTTTGCTTCTTCGGCATTGGCAGACGACATCCCCATCGCCAAAGCCAGCCCCAGCAAGGCTGTGTTCACTTTTTTAAACATCTGTTGCACCTATGATAAAACGCCTTCCGCCCGCCGCTGTTGTACGTATGAGTTCCCCTTGTTCGCGACACTCAGGCCAGCGTCGCGGGTTCCGGCACACTTCAATTTTGACGGGTGGGCACACAAGGCCGACAGGCTGCGTCGACCTCAGTTATATGTCCCTTCTGAACTGACTTCTTATCATTATTGGCTTCAGCTACTTGAGCGACAGGGGTTCGGTCGGCCCGCCGAAAAGCGCGCCAGACTGAATTAGGTCAAACCAAGTGGGGCGAAGAATATCACGTCAGGACAAACCCGCGCGTCTGTTCCCGACTCGATAGTCTTTATCCGTTCAAGGACTTATCGGCTGCCAGCGGCCGAACATGACCCCCATCAGCGGCTCTGGCCTGAGCCTTTCAGCCGTTTGACCGCCCCTTCCAATCCAGAATCCTGACGCTCCCTTGTTACAAATAGGGTTCCCGGCACCGCCCGACTGCGCTCTCCAGAAACCTTCACAACCGAAACCGATCCACCGACTGCGCCAGCCTACCCGCCAGGCTCGACAACTCATCCGTCGTATTCGCCGTCTCGCCGATCACTTTGCTATTGCCTTCCGACATGCCCGCGATCATCTCAACCTGATGGGCAATTTCGTTGCTGGCCTGGCTCTGTTCGCCGATGGTGCGGGTGATGTCGTTGACCAGTTGCGTGGTGTTCAGGGTAGCTTCGAGGATTTCGCGGATAGCGCGTTCGACATCGGCGGTGACCGCCATGCCCTTGTCGACCTGAGCCACACCTGCCTCCATGCTGCTGACCGCCTCCCGGGTGCTGTTCTGGATGCGGGCGACCATCGCGGCGATTTCCTGGGTTGAAGCGCTGGTACGAGCGGCAAGGCTGCGCACTTCATCGGCGACCACTGCAAAACCCCTACCCTGCTCGCCTGCCCGGGCTGCTTCGATGGCCGCGTTGAGCGCCAGCAGGTTGGTCTGGTCGGCGATACTCTTGATCACCTGAATGATGTTGAAGATGCCTTCGGACTCCTGATCCAGCGTGCGGATCACCTGCGCCGATTGCTGGGCGGAACGGGCGATGTCGTCCATGTCGCTGACCACCTGATGGATCACCTGACCGCCGTTTTTCGCCAGTGACTCGGCCTGACTGGCCATGTTCAGCGCCCGTTCGGCGTGGCGGGTGATCTCCTCGATGCTGGCGGTCATCTGGCTGGCGGCGGCGGCCATGGTGCCGGCGGCGGTACTTTGCTGCTGGCTGCTGTCGGCCACCTGATGGCAGCCGTGGCTCAGTTGCTCGCTCATGCCGCTGACGCCGTGGGCATTGCGGCGTACCACGTCGATCATGTCGCGCAGATCCCGCTGCATGGTCGCCAGCGTGCGGATCAGCACGCTGGCCTCGTCCTTGCCCGCAGGCTCGGCGATCGGCTCGCTGAGGTTGCCATGGGCAATGCTTTCAGCAATGCGGCTGGCGGCTTTCAATGGCCCGGTGATGCTCAGGATCACCCAGCGCCCCTGCACCAACAGCAGCAACAGGCTGGCAATCAACACGACACCAAGGGCGATATTGGCGTTGCGGATCGCCGCTTCGGTGCCCTGGCTGGTCTGTCGGGTATTGGTTTCGATCAGTTCGCTCAGGGACGCCATCTGCTCTTCGAGCTGGCTGAACGCGGCGCTGAACGTGCCGAGTTCGTGTTGCGCCGTGTCCGGATTGTCCAGCGCCAGCCCGACAATCCGCTCGCCGGCGTTGATGTAAGTGTCGAGACTTGGCCGGATCTGCTCCAGCGCGGCCCGGATCGTGGCGTCGAGCGGCAGTTTCAGGTTCTCGCCCAGTACCTCACGAAAATGCGCGGCGTGTTCTTCGACGGAACTGCGCACCTCGTCCGCCGTGCTGGTGCTTTTGCCCAGCCCTACGAGCATCGCCGAATAGACGTCGGCGCGCAGGGCGTCGTGCATCATGTCGGCTTCCATGTGGTTGCGCAGCGCGCTCATGCTGACCGCGTTGTCACTGACCGCCGAAGCCATCCGCTGGTTGCCGACGTAACTGACCAGGCTCACGATCAGCGCCGTCAGCAGACTGGTCGCAATCAGCAACACCAAACGCAGTTTGATCGACACGGTAATTTTCTCCCTGGTCGCGCCGCACAGCGCTTTCAAAACTTCAGTTAAGCCTATTTCCGCGAACCCGCCGGGTTAGAGCGTCTCAACGTGTGTCGTCACATCCGGTAAAAAAGAACACTGTGCGGCAGTTCTCGGTTTGCAGCCCCGACAACTTGTTCCGGCCCATGGAACTCCCGAGCCACGCGGCACCTCTCACATTATGTGGAACTTCCTTTTCGCTTTACGCTGCTGGAGGAACACCGTCATGCGTCGTTTATTACTCGTTTCGTCTCTTGTGCTGTGCCTGCCCTTTGGATCGGCCTTCGCCCGTGTGGATGCGGGAGATGTCGCCACATCGGCGGGTGTTTCAGCGTCGCTGTACTCCACCTTCAAGGATCACAAAATGGTGATTCCGGCCCGTGACGACCTGTCCGCCTTCGTCGCCAGCGGCGGTGCCATTCGTGGCGTGTATCTGGAGTCGGTGCTGCAACAGGTTCGCCAGGACAACCCCGGCCTGAATGCCAGCGATGAAGAGCTGGCCAACGCCATCCTGGTTCATTACGAAGGCTTGTCGCACTAAGCCGTACGCTCGACGTCGCCAGCTCTGCACTCTGCCGATGGACGGCAGGCGGGCGACCATGGGCAAAACCGTCGAACGGCCTCTATGATGGAGGCCATGACGATTTCCGCCCCGATCCGCTCCCCCTGCCCTCCCGGTGTCTGCGACTGCGGGCGCGATCCGCTGCTGGAAAATCCTGGCGCAGATATACGCATCCTGTTGCTGACCCGGCAGGAGGAAAAACGCCTCCTCGATCGTCTGGAAAACCTGCAAAGCCTGGCCGATCTCGAACGCCTGCAAGGCCGGATGTTCGAGCAGTTGGGCATTCGCGTGGAAATCGCCCCCGGTGACAACGTGGTCAAGACCATGCTCGGGATCGATATCAGGATCGATGAACTGCCGGGCCTCTGCCGCAAGACAAAACAATCCATTCCGGCCGCCATCCGCCGTGGCCTGAAAAAACACCCGGAAGTCGCCTACCAATTGCTCAACGCCCACGACTTGCTGCGCGACACCTGATCATTTTTTCATGCCGACCCGCTTGCGCATCTCGGCCGTGATGCTTTGCCGGGTTTTCTTCATGTCCGCCCAGGGCTCATCACCGACCTCCGCCAGTCGTTCGTGGACGTTATGCACGTTCCATTGATTGGCGCCTTTGATCTCCTTCACTTCATCGATAAACAGCGGCACCGACACCGGCAACCCTTCGCGGGTGCGCGCCGCGTAGGCGCAAATGGTGGTGGCACCGAGACCGTTGCGCAGGTAATCGATGAAGATCCGCCCCACCCGGTTCTTCGGCCCGGACACTGCTGAAAACCGTTCCGGCAACAGCTTGGCCATGTGGCTGACGATGGCATGGCTGAAATCCTTGACCTCGTCCCAACCGTGCTTGCGGATCAGCGGCACCACCAGATGAATGCCTTTGCCGCCGCTGGTCTTGAGGAATGCCCGCAAACCCAGTTCATCCAGCACGGTCAGGGTCAGGGCGGTGGCTTCGACCATGCTTTTCCAGGGCAGCGCGGGGTCCGGGTCGAGGTCGAGAACAAAGCGGTCGGGCTTCTCCAGGTCCACCGTGGTGGCGTTCCAGGTGTGCAGTTCGACGGTACTCATCTGCACCGCGCCGACCAGCGCTTCGGCATTGTTGATCAACATGACCGGTTGCCCGGTGACGTCCTTGTCCAGCGTGCGGATGCCCGGGATCGCAAGGTGTTCGGCGTTTTTCTGGAAGAACAGTTCACCGGCAATGCCATCCGGCGCCCGCACCAGTGCCACGGGGCGATCCTTGAGTTGCGGCAGGATCCACTCGGCGACGCTGGCGTAATACTCGGCGAGTTGCATCTTGGTGGTGCCGCTGCTGGCGTCGATCACCCGGTCAGGGTGAGTGATGCGCACCTTGCCGCTGGCCAGGCCGGGTTCTGATTCAGACTGTTTCACCGTTTTGGCCCTCTCTTGAGTGATGTCCCGGGCCGGTTTGTCCTCACGCACGCCATGAAACACCGCATGGCGCACCGAACCGTCCTGAGTCATCTCGGCAAACGCGACTTCCGCCAACAGGCTCGGTTTCAGCCAGTGCACGCCTTGGGCCTCGAAGCCACTCGGCGGGTTGACCACGGCCGGCTTCTTCGCCCGCAAGGGCTTCAACTGCGCGAGCAGGCTTTTCAACGTGGCCTCATTGAAACCGGTGCCGACCTTGCCCGCATAACGCAATTCACCGCTGTCACGATCATGCAGACCCAGCAACAACGCACCAAACGCACCGCGCGAACCCTTCGGATCGGTGTAGCCGACAATCACGAATTCCTGACGATGCTTGCACTTGAGCTTGATCCAGTCGCTGCTGCGCCGTGACACGTAGGGTGAGCCGAGGCGCTTGCCGATCAGGCCTTCCATCTGCATCTGGCAGGCGCTGTTGAGCAACGCTTCCGGGGTTTCGTCGAACGCTTCGGAGAAGCGCAATAGTGGATCCTTGTGCGCCTTCAATACTGTGGCCAGCGCCGCGCGCCGCTCTTCGACCGGTACTTCGCGAAGATCGACGCCGTTGAGGTAAGGCAGGTCGAACAGGTAATAAATGATGTTCGCGCTGCGGTTGGCTTCGAACGCATTCTGCAGCGCCTGAAAATCCGGAACACCCGCCTCGTCGGCGACGACCATTTCACCGTCAAGCCAGGCCGATTCCAGCCCCAGCGCGGCGAGTGCCCGGGCCTGCTCCGGCAGTTTGTGCGTCCAGTCATGACCGTTACGGGTGAACAACTGCACGTCGTCATGATCGATGCGCGCCATGATCCGGTAGCCGTCGAACTTGATTTCGTAGCTCCAGTCTCCCGCCGGCGCACTGTCCACCAACGTGGCCAGTTGCGGTTTCAACTGCGCGGGAATCCGGGCCTTGTGTGCGCCAACAAGTTTTCCTGAGGCCGGCTTGCGCGCTGGCTTTTTGAGCGGTTTGACTTGTCTGGCGTCGAGCCTGGGTTTGTCGACCAAGGTACGCTCGCTGAGCACGCTGTCCGGCTCGGCGACCAGCACGTCGTAATCGCTTTGCGGCCGGGCGGCGCTGTCCTGATGCTTGATCAGAAACCATTGCTCCTGCTTGCCCGGCATGTGGGTGCGCACCAGATTCCACACCCCGCCAAGCTTCTCGCCTTGCAGTTCGAACTTGAGTTTGCCCTTGGCGTAGGCCTTCTGCGGGTCTTCCAGCGGGATCCACACGCCGCGATCCCAAACGATTACGTCCCCGGCGCCGTAATGGCCCTCGGGAATATTGCCTTCGAAGGTCGCGTAATCCAGCGGATGGTCTTCGACATGCACCGCCAGCCGCTTGACCGTGGGGTCCAGCGACGGGCCTTTGGGCACCGCCCAGCTTTTGAGCGCACCGTCGAGTTCCAGGCGAAAGTCATAATGCAGGTGCGACGCGTCGTGCTTCTGGATGCAGAACTGCAACGCGTGATCGGCATCAGCCTTCTTGCCCCGCCGCTTGACCGCCGCCGGTTCAGAGGTTGCCGAGAAGTCGCGCATGCGGTTGTAGTCGTCGAGGTTCCTGTTCATGGCGGCTCCGGCTGCAATCGGGTCCTGTTATGCAGAAGAGCGACGCTGGCGGAGAAAAATTCAATCGGCATAAAAAAGCCCCGGACGGATGGAAACGTCCGGGGCTTGGGTGATGACGTGTTTCAGGCTGTGCCTTTGGCCTGCTGCTCCAGATGCACCTGCAACTGAGGGTCGATCTGCAATGCCGCCGCCAGTTCGTCCAGGTAATTGCGCTCGGCGTCCTGCTGGTCATCCACCAGCATCACGCTGGCGATATACATTTCGGCGGCCACCGCCGGATCGTTGTTGGCGGCTTGCGCGACTTCGCTGGCATCCAGCGGTTTGGCGACTTCAGCGTCGAGCCATTGCTGCAGGTTCGGATCGTCGGTGTGGCGGCCGATTTCGCTGCTGATCAGGTGTTTTTCCGAATCGTCGATCCGGCCGTCTGCCTTGGCCGCCGCGATCAGCGCGCGCAGCACGGCGTGACTGTGTTCCTCGACTTGCGGGCCGGCCAACAGGTCTGCGGTCTGCGGTGTTTGTTGCGGCGCCGCCGATGCCTGACTGCGCTGCCAGGCCTGATACGCCTGGAACGCCATCATGCCCAGCGAAGCCAGTGCCGCGTAGTTGGTGCCGCCGGAACGACTCTGCGTACCGCCGCCAAGCGCCCCGCCACCCAAGGCTCCGCCACCGAGCAATCCGCCGAGCAGCCCACCCAGGCCACCCAATCCACCGGCAGGCGAACCGCCGCCGCTGTTACCGCCGCCGCCCAGCAGGCCACCCAGCAAACCGCCGAGCCCGCCCAGGCCATCGCCGGCCGAAGCGCCACTTTGTTGTCCCGCCGAGGCCTGGCCTCGCAGCAGTTGTTCGAGCAAATCACTGGTGTTCATGACATCGTCCTCAGGCAAAGGCGTAACAGCGTCAGGCAACGATAGACCTCCGCACGCGTTGCGCCAGCACCGTTTGGCTGACGCTGCTGCGGGGAAGCGATTTCGGCGTCGAAAAATTTTCCCGGCCAGCTAAGATTCATGAAGGGTGAACCTTATCCCGGCCCGACCGGTCGATAGCTGCAAACCCGACCCGGTTGGCCGCCACCCTTGTCAATCAAGCGTGATACCCGGCTCGCTTCACTTTCTGGAGAACGCCCCTGTGATATCGACCGTCCACATCGCCAGGCTCAAGGCCTGGGGCGCCCATGGTTTCACCGCGACTGGCGTGGTCACTGCCTTTCTGGCCACCCTCGCCCTGCTGGAAAACCAGCCGACCCACTGCCTGATGTGGCTGGGTGTGGCGCTGATCGTCGACGGACTCGACGGCGCGCTGGCGCGCAAGGTCAATGTGCAGTCGGTGCTGCCGAGTTTCGACGGATCGATCCTCGATCTGGTGATCGATTACCTGACCTACGTATTCATTCCGGCACTGTTCATCTATCGCTACATTCCGCTGCCCGACTACACGCTGCTGCTGACGGTGTCGCTGATTCTGGTGTCGTCGCTGTTCTGCTTCTGCAACGTCAACATGAAGAGCAAGGACAACTACTTCGTCGGCTTCCCCGCCGCCTGGAACGTGGTTGCGCTGTGCCTTTACATCATCGGCCCGGGGCCGTGGCTCACCTTCCTGACCGTGATCGGCCTGGCCTTGCTGACTATCACCCGGATGAAATTCCTGCACCCGTTCCGCGTACGCCGCTTCATGCCGATCAACATCGCGGTGACGGCGATCTGGTTGCTGTGCAGTCTGTCGCTGGTGATCAACCACCCGGTGATCAACCCGCTGGTGATGGGCCTGTGGTTGCTGGCGTCGGCGTACTTTCTCGGCATCTGCATCTGGCGCACGGCGCTGGAGTGGTTCGACAGTGCCCACCTGAAATAATCTTTTTCACTGACGCCCATTCCCCGAGTGATTCACCACGTACTCCGAACAAGCCACTGTGTTTCGAGAGTACGCGGTGCCCGCCAAAGAACTTGCTTGAAACCCTTTCACCGGTTTCATCTAAAAAATTACTTGAAAAACAGTCCAGCACGCCTTTCCATCGTGTAACCGCAGATCACTTGAACCCAGTCACAATGTCTAGAGCAATTGATAGAAGCCTGACCCAGATCGTTCACGATGCGGCACAGAGTTTAACCAATGGACTGAGGCACTTTTACCCCGCCAGAAACAAAAACGGATTCAATGAAGCCAATCTCAGTTACCACTTGGCGAAAGTGTTCGAGAAGCGACCTGGCGCCTGCGCCTTCTTCGAAATACCGTTATGGAACAATACCCGGGCCAAATTCAATCAGCGCATCGACTGCCTTGTTTTCGACCGTCATATCGCGGTGTTTGTAGAGTGCAAACGTTTATACAGTAACCAGAAATCCTCGGAAATCGCCGCCGATTTCAAGCGTTTGACGTGGCAGGCGACTCGCCAGATTCTCGACGACATGACCGATAAACCGGACATTGACCGTTCTGTCTATCGCCTTGTGTTGATGGAAACATGGCAACAAAGCGTGGTGAACTGGTGGCAGGGTGAGGCATCACGTTTGAAGTGGGATTGCTCTTGGCATCCCGTGACGCGAGGTAGCGTCCTCATACGCAACTTCGATTCTGATGTTTCACTGTACTGGTTATATGGCTTTGAACGGATTTCCCCGGCTTGACGATCACTGCCACATCGTGTGACGGCCCAGGCCCGGACAGCATCAACTGACCGGGTCTGGGTTTCCAGGAGCGATTGGTCAGCGTTTGGTAATCACCACCTCCAGATACTCACTGGGCACCACCATCGACTCCGGTCCTGCCCGGTTCAGCCCGTCGATCAATTGCGTCAGATCTCCTTCCAGCGCCTGCCCGCTCTCCGGCGGCAACGCCGCGAACGCCTTGTGCACCGGCCCGTACCAGTGGCGGAAGATGTCGATGAAGTGCGCCGCCGAGCGATAGCGGAAGTTGAAGTGACGACGAGTCACCTGCACCTGGAACTGGCGATCATCGAACTGCGAATGCAACCAGGCTTCCGCGCCCCAGTTCGACGGGGGCTGGGCACCGGGAGGCGGTGGCAAATGGCGGCCAAGGGTCTTGAACATCTGGCCAACGAAGCCTTCCGGCGTCCAGTTGGCCAAGCCGATCCGCCCGCCACGGCGACAGACGCGCGCCAACTCCTTCGCAGCCTTGGTCTGATCCGGTGCGAACATCACACCGAAAGTCGACAGCACCGCATCGAAACTGGAATCGGCGAATGGCAGCGCTTCGGCGTCGGCCACCTGAAAGGTCACGTCCAGGTGTTCGGCTCGCGCCCGGTCCTGGCCGCGTTCCAGCAGCGCCGCGACATAGTCGGTGGACGTCACCAGACAACCACGGCGTGCCGCCGCCAGCGTGGCATTGCCATTGCCGGCGGCGACGTCCAGCACTTCTTCGTCGCAACGCAGGTCGCAGGCTTCGGCAAGGGTTTCGCCGACGATCTGCAGGGTGGTGCCGATCACGGCGTAGTCGCCGCTGGCCCAGGCGACTTTCTGGCGTTCCTTCAGGGCAGTGAGATCAACGGGGGTACTCATGAACAGGTGCTCCACGACAGGTTGGATCAGGCGTCACTCGGCGGTCGTCGGGTCGATGATGGTCGTCACCCGGGACACGCTGTTGGCCGGGAATCCCCCTTGCCGGGCGTGTTCGCGCACCAGCTCTTCGTTGGGTGCGATGTACACGCAGTAAATCTTGTCGGCAGTGACGTAACTCTGCAGCCACTGCACCTCCGGCCCGAGTTCACGCAGCACGTTGCAGGACGTTTTCGACACTGCTTTGAGTTCTTGCTCCGACAGCTTTCCGGCCCCTGGAATCTCGCGTTCAATCACGAATTTCGGCATGGCAACCTCGCTTTTCTTATGTGTGACAGGGTTCACATCACCCTGCTCCACCACTATCGCGCCGAGGCCGCCCGGCGTCCCCTCCAATCGTCTAAAGAGCCCGTAAACCGGGCTTTCGCCGATGAATGGCGGGATTTTGTAAAGGTCCCGAAACACTGCCGGGGGTTGCCAATGCGCGAGCGGATCGGCTCTCATGCGCTCCCGACCCGAGAACGGAATCCGACCATGTCCTTGCGCCTCGAATGGCTCGCCGACCACATGCAGCACAGCGACACTTACGCCGAGTGGATCCACCGCCAGTTTCACTACGAATATGCCCATCAACCATTGGCCGAATGGCAGCGGGAATTTGCCGAAGGGCAAACCAATGGTGATTGGCGCTGCCTGATCGCACTGGACGGCGAGCACTTGCTGGGTGGCGCGGCACTGGCTCGTGCAGATCTTGCGCAACGACCGGATCTGGAGCCTTGGCTGGCCTGCGTGCTGGTCAGCCCCGAATCTCGCGGTCAGGGGCTGGCAGAAAAGTTGATCGAAGGGATTGCCGAGCAAGCAAAGAAACAAGGCCTGCCGCGTTTCTACCTGCATACGCAAAACAAACAGGACTACTACGCAAAACGCGGCTGGACAGCGCTGGAGCGTTTTCAGGCCTGGGACAACGAACAATGGCTCATGGTGCGCGACCTGTGAGCCATTGATGTTCGCGGTTCAGGCTGCAGGTGCCTTGGCCTCTTTCAGCAGCTGTTGAATCATCTGCTCCTGCGCTTCATAACGCCCCTCGCCAAAGTGGGTGTAACGCACCTGGCCCTTGGCGTCGATCAGGTAGTGCGCCGGCCAGTACTGATTGTCGAAGTTGCGCCAGATCGCGTAGTTGTTGTCGATGGCCACCGGGTAGGTGATGCCGAGTTTCTTCACCTGATCCTTGACGTTGTCGATGATCCGCTCGTAACCGTATTCCGGGGTGTGCACGCCGATCACCACGAGGCCGTCCTTGCCGTACTTCTTCTCCCACTCTTTCACGTACGGCAGCGTGTGCTGGCAGTTGATGCAGTCGTAGGTCCAGAAGTCCACCAGCACCACTTTGCCACGCAGGGATTCGGCGCTCAGTTCCGGTGAGTTCAGCCATTGCACTGCGCCGGTCAGAGACGGCATCGCGCCTTTGCCCTGCTCCTCCGCCGTCGAGTCCGCCCGCACTTTGCTGATGAAGTAGTCGACTACTTTCGGCGCGTTCTCCAATACGTTTTTCTCGACGCTGGCGACGCCTTCGGACGACGTGCCGGCCAGCAGGGTTTTATCCGCACCGGTGGAAATCACGGCGGCTGCCGCTAACACCGCAACCCCCGCACCGCGCCGGAACCAGCCGGTGAACGGGATCGACGGTTTCAACCGGTTGACCAGGCCGCGACCGGCGAAGATCAGCGTCCCCAGCGACAACGCACTGCCCGCACCGTAGGCCAGCAGCAACAGGCTGGTCTGCGCATTGGCACCTTGCAGCATGGCGCCGGTGAGGATCACGCCGAGGATCGGGCCGGCACACGGCGCCCACAGCAGGCCCGTGGCGACGCCGATCATGATCGAGCCCAAGGGGCCAGCCTTCTGGCGGGTATCCGGATCGAGACGATTACCCAGCAGTACAAATGGCCGTGCCAACCAGTCACCGATGCGCGCGGAAATCAGCGACAGCGCGAACAGCACCATCACCACCAACGCGATGTGACGACCGGTGTTGTTGGCCTGAATCACCCACTCGCTGCTGACCACCGCCAGGCTCGAAATCGCCGCGAAGGTCAGGGCCATGCCGCCGAGGGTCAGCAGGATCGAGGAACGGCTGCGGTCGACGCCCGCAAACAGGAACGGCACCACCGGCAGGATGCAGGGGCTGAGGACAGTCAACAGACCGCCCAGGAAAGCGATAAGGAACATGAGGTTCACCTCTTGAAGGATGGGCGGTCTGCCGATAAAACAGGTGTCTGCCGATGACCGACAGACACGCTCGGGGGCTTAAGCGGTCTGGCTGTCCAGCCATTGGCTCTGTGGGGTTCGGCTGGCGCCGTTTTCGGCCACCGTCTGGCCTTGCGGGGTATGACTGGAGCCGTCCGCTGCAACCATCTGTCCTTGCGGCGTGTGGCTGGCGCCGTCGGCGGCGATCAAGGCATCGCTGCCCTGCTTGGCCACCGGGCTCAGTTGAAAGCAGGTGCTGCCGGCGCAGCTATTCTGTTCGACGGCACTGTTGGCGTGCGCCGCAACACCAGCAAACGAGAAGGCAATGGCGGTCAGGAAACGCGATACGTTGTTCATGGCGGTCTTCCTTTAAGTGGGGGGGCGGATCAGTTCTGGTTGTCGCAGCCGTCGGCGAATTTGCTGTAGTCGAGAACGCGGGTCTGACCGGCCGAATCGAGGTAAGTCATGCGGGCGTCGACGATGCCGCAGGTCATCGATTTGTCCTCTTTCATCGAGATCACTTTCTGGATGTCCAGATGCGTGCCGTAGGTGTAGGTTTGCGGAGCGGCAACCGCTTCGGCGCGGGCCGACAGGGTGCAGATGTTCAGGGCAGCAAACAGGCAGGCGGCGATTACGGATTTGTTGTTCATGGCGATTTCCTCAAGGCTTCAATGGGTAGGTCGTTGATTGGGCCGAGGCGCTGTGGTGTGCCTCGATGGAGCTCATTTAAGGCTCGCGAGGTATCCCGTCTGTGTCGGGAAACGGCAGGTATAAATCGCTACGTATCTCGCCCGCCGGGGGATACACAGCGATACAAAACCCTGAAAAAATCGTGTTTTTGCGTCCCCGTGTATCCGTCGTTGCGCCAGATACACTGCAATACAAAGGCAGGCAGGCGAGCCCGCGCGGGCTCTATAGACTGCGAGACATTCCCCCCTTGATAGAGGTTTGGCTCCATGGATCATGTCGATCACATTCTCATCGTCGACGACGACCGCGAGATTCGCGAACTGGTTGGCAATTACCTGAAGAAGAATGGTCTGCGCACCACCGTGGTCGCCGATGGCCGGCAGATGCGCAGTTTCCTGGAAGCCAACACCGTCGACCTGATCGTGCTCGACATCATGATGCCGGGCGATGACGGCCTGCTGCTGTGCCGCGAATTGCGCGCCGGCAAACACAAGGCCACGCCGGTCCTGATGCTCACCGCCCGCAATGACGAAACCGACCGCATCATCGGCCTGGAAATGGGCGCCGACGATTACCTGACCAAGCCGTTCGCCGCCCGTGAACTGCTGGCACGGATCAACGCGGTGCTGCGCCGTACACGGATGTTGCCGCCCAACCTTGTGGTCACCGAAAGCGGCCGTTTGCTGGCGTTCGGTCGCTGGCAGCTCGACACCTCGGCCCGGCATCTGCTGGACACCGACGGCACCATGGTCGCCCTGAGCGGTGCGGAATATCGCTTGCTGCGGGTGTTCCTCGATCATCCGCAACGGGTGTTGAGCCGCGATCAGTTGCTCAACCTGACCCAGGGCCGCGACGCCGATCTGTTCGACCGCTCCATCGATCTGCTGGTCAGCCGTTTGCGCCAGCGCCTGCTGGACGACGCCCGCGAACCGGCCTACATCAAGACCGTGCGCAGTGAAGGTTATGTGTTCTCGCTACCGGTAGAAATCCTCGGAGCCCCCGCATGACGTTTGCCCTGCACTGGCCGCGTACCCTGGCCTCACGGTTGTCGCTGATTTTCCTGATCGGTTTGCTGTTGGCGCAGGCGCTGTCGTTCGGTGCGCAGTATTACGAGCGCTATGAAAGCGCGAAGAACACCATGCTCGGCAACCTGGAAACCGACGTCTCGACCTCGATCGCGATCCTCGACCGCCTGCCCGCCGACGAACGCCCGATGTGGCTCGAACGCCTGGCCCGGAACAACTACGGTTACCTGCTGAGCGAAGGCGAACCGGGCACGCCGATCGGCCCGGGCGACGTGCCGATTGCCGTCACCTCGATCACCGATGCCATCGGCGAAGCCTACCCGCTGACCTTCACCGATATTCCCGGGCCGAAAAAGCACTTTCAGGGCCATTTGCGCCTGAGCGACGGCAGCCCGGTGACCATCGACGTGCGACCTTCGATGGTGCCGCTGTCGCCGTGGTTACCCGTGGTGCTGCTCGGACAATTGGCGCTGATGATCGCCTGCACCTGGCTGGCAGTTCGCATCGCCATTCGCCCGCTCACCCGCCTGGCCAACGCGGTGGAAACCCTCGACCCCAACGCCCATCCGATCAATCTCGACGAAAAAGGCCCGAACGAAGTGGCCTACGCCGCCCGTGCGTTCAACACCATGCAGGCGCGCATCGCCGCGTACCTGAAGGAACGCATGCAATTGCTGGCGGCGATTTCCCACGACCTGCAAACCCCGATCACCCGGATGAAACTGCGCGCGGAGTTCATGGACGATTCGGCGGAAAAGGACAAACTGTGGAACGATCTCGGCGAGATGGAGCATCTGGTGCGTGAAGGCGTGGCCTATGCGCGCAGCATCCACGGTTCGACCGAAGAAAGTCGGCGCACCAATCTGGATTCATTCCTCGACAGCCTGGTGTTCGACTATCAGGACATGGGCAAAGAAGTGCAATTGAGCGGCAAGAGCGATGCCGTCATCGACACTCGCCCCCACGCCTTGCGCCGCGTGCTGGTCAACCTGACCGACAACGCGCTGAAGTTCGCCGGCGCTGCAGAACTGTACGTCGAACGTAAAAACACCGAACTGTCGATCAAAGTCATGGATCGCGGGCCGGGCATTGCCGAAGAAGAACTGGCCCAGGTGATGGAGCCGTTCTACCGCGTGGAAAACTCGCGCAACCGCAGTACGGGTGGCACCGGCCTGGGACTGGCGATTGCCCAGCAACTGGCGATGGCGCTGGGTGGTTCGCTGAATCTGAGCAACCGTGACGGTGGCGGGTTGTGTGCAGAGCTGAAGTTGCCGCTTCATTCGTGATGGCTGTTTAAGCGACGCCGGCCTGCGGGTGTCCGGGATGACATCGCGCGAAGTCGACGGCTACATTCTTCTCGGAAATGGCCGACTGTTATTGCCCGGTGTCGAACTCTATCGTTTGATTTCCACCGCCGCGATGAGCACCGTTGGTCGCGACTGTAAGTTCTGACAGTCGCGATCGCCAACTGATTGATGTGCGATGGCCCCTCGTACAACCGTACCATGGAGCACGCATGAATCTGCTCGAATCCGTAACCCGAACCTGTCAGCGATTGGCTCCAGGTGGCTGGCATTCGCTGTTGCTGGCGCACGGCCTGGATATTCTGGCGCCTTCACTGAAGGCAGAATTGCTCAAACCACTGATCATCGACCGGACGCTCACCGGTTTCGAGGACTTTTGCCCTGACGGCAACCGCGCCATCGAGCCTGCCCTGCCCGCACAAAGCCTGCTCTACCACGCGCTCGCTTCACCGCAAGTCACGGCTGACGAGACCGGGCAGCCTCTAGGGATTTTTCCTACCCATGCCGAAATCGAGGCGGTTCTGAACTACGTGTTCGGCATCCAGCCACCCACGCTCAACGACCTGCTGCAACAGGCTCAAGGTGCACCACTGTCGGTGGCGGTGTTCGCCAGCGAGTACCGCTGCGCCGTCGACACGGTCCACGGCCAGCATGCCGATCTGTGTTTCTCCCGCACCGGGATCGCCCGAACAGGCACCGCAGGCGCCCGCTATGACGAACGACTGCGGTGTTTCCTGCCCTTCGTCGACGATGATGTCCACGGGATTCGGGTGATGCCGGTGCATTACAGCGCCTACCTTGCGGTGCAACTGAAAGGCGATGACCAACGATTCGGGCCTATGGACTTTCAGTCAGGGCTGGATGACGGGCTGGATTTCCAAGTGCCCTTGCACAAGCTCTTCAGTGGAGCGGAGTGCCTGCATGGGCTGGATCTGACCCTGACGCTGGATAACTACCAGATCAACGAAAAGATCCGTCATGTCCACTTGCGCCACAGCGGCACCGGCTGGCAAGAGCCAGAGATATCCGAGCATCCATTCATCATCACCAAGGACCTTGCAGGTTGGGCAACGCAGCCTGACCTGGGACCGGGAATTCTTTCTCCTGAGCCCAAGCCGCATCTGGTCGAGCTGGCTCATTACAAGGGGCAACCACTGTCTTTCATGATGCCGGCCAACACCGGCGGCATGGTCCATGGCCGGCACAAGGTGAGAGACGATGGCCAGATCGAGGATCTGAATGATCGCGAGGGAGTTGCCGAACTGGTCAAGCAAGGTGGCTATCGTGCACTGCACTATCAGGATGGCACCGCTGACGGTTTTGTCCGGGCTATCTGCCCACCCCTGACAGACAACCTGCCTTCGAAGGCTGTCTATTCGGTCATCGGCGCCACGGATTACTTTACGTTTTGCAATCCGCGCCGGCTCCTGCACTGGGTGAAAGAGGAACCTGCCTTCTCCAGCCCCGACATCTGGCATGCGCGGCTGGAAGCCTTATCGAATGTGCGCTATTGCGCGAACCTGAGTTTGAAAGATCAGCCCTTCACGCCTGAGGATCGCGGGATCACGGCCATTGTGGCGCTGCCGCGCAAGCCGAAACCGCGTCCGGTCCCCGGAACCTGGCACCCCTCGCCCCCTCGCCCGTCTTCATTGCCGGACGCTGCCGCCGGGGTCTTCGGCCCAGGCTGGGAGGTGGGCTGGGTTCGCTTGCCAGGTCCGAACGGAACCTGGATCAATGCGCTGGCCGGTTATCAGATGGCCAGCCCCTTTTGTGAAGACAAGCGCATCTGTGCCGCGCTCGGTTCCTACTGGCCAGGCGTTGCACCGGACTCCACCCGCACCTTCGAGCCACGCGACAGCCTGCACACCATCATCCCGCTGACCGATGCGGAAACCGGTCAGGGTGATGTGGCCTGGGACAATCATCCTGCCCCGCAGGTGATACTCGACCAAGGCAAGACCTTCGTCCGTTACCACGCCTACGAGTACAGCGACTACACGGGCACGGCCCTTGCCAACGGGTTTTCGCTGAGTCTGACCGGCCAGATCACCCAACAGGCGTATCAGGACCGCGTACTCTCGATGTACCGCGTTTACACCGTGCTTGGACCCGGCGACAACCCTGCCCTGCGCAACTATTGGCCATTGCTGTCTTTTTTCCTGGTGCAACGTCCCGATGCAGAACTCGACATCGCTCAGCAACAATCCGGTGTGACGTTGAACGGATGGGTGCATCGCTACCAGATGTACAGGCGCGGCAAAGTGATCCAGCCGGCCGCCAATTTCAAGTGGCGGGATGTTGAGGTCGAGGAACAAGTGAGCCTCCTGGTCAGCGCCAAAGTCATGCTGATCAAGTACGGCAACGCTGCCTGGCAGCTCGCACTTGAATCGGTTTGACGTGCTGGTGATCGGCGCCGGCCCCGCAGGCTGCGCGGCGGCGATCGGCTGTGCGCAGCGCGGCTTGCGGGTTGCGCTGATCGAGCAGCAACGATTTCCCAGATTCCGCCCCGGAGAAAGTCTGCACCCCGGCATCGAACCGTTGCTGGAACAGCTTGGCGTGGCTGAACAACTGTGTAACCACCATGCCTTGCGTTTCGAGGGACACTGGGTCCAGTGGAATGGTCCGCTGCAGTTCATCGGATTTGGTGGCGATGACAACGGCCCCTGGCGCGGCTTTCAGATCTCCAGGGCCAAACTGGATGCGGCGCTGCTGCAACAGGCTGCTGTTCTCGGTGTCACGGTGTACCAGCCATGCCGCGCGCAACAGGTACTCATGCGGGACGATCGCGTGATCGGCGTGAACACCGACGCCGGCCTGCTGTTTGCTCCCTACCTGATCGATGGCAGTGGTGGACCGGGATGGTTGAGTCGAAAACGACAGATCGCAGTTCGACACTACTCGCCGCCGTTGGTGGCCTGTTTCGGATATCACGAGGGCAGTCTGCCCCCCGATGAAAAGGCACCTCGATTGTCAGCCGATCCTGATGGCTGGACCTGGCTCGCGCAGGTTGAGCAGCAGCGGCTGCACTGGGCGCGCCTGACTTTCGAAAAGCAGAAGTACTCTCCAGAGATGATTCCCGAGCGTCTGCGAACACTGCCACGATCGGCTCCGATTCGCGGCGCCGACGTCACTTGGCGCCTCTGCACGGCGCCCGCCGGGCCAGGTTATTTCATGGTTGGCGATGCCGCCAGCCTGCTCGACCCTGCCTCGTCACATGGCGTACTCAAAGCGTTGATGACGGGCATGCAGGCGGCAAAAACCGTGTACGACTGTCTCCGGCAACCGGCATGGCAAGGTGCCGCGCGCCAGCAATACAGCCAATGGGTGAACGAGTGGTTCGAGCGAGACTCGGCACAACTGCGCAATTTCTACAGCCTGCATCCCCATCCACCCGAATGGCTGTTACGCGATAGCTGAACCGACTACACCACGCCCAGCACACCGTCTGCATGCATCTGCCGCAACAACGCCAACCCGCTGTCCATGAACGAGGCAGTTCCCGGCAACCCGGCCTCCATCGCCAGCCCTTCCAGTTGCTCACGACCGTTCAACGCAGGGAACTCGCCAATGCGCTGCAACAACCGCCAGGCCAACGGGCTCAGCTCGGAAAACTTCACACTGAAATCCACCGCACGCCGTACCAGCAACAAGGTTGGCTGGGCCGGTGGTGTAGACGGTTGATGATCCGGACTGAGGACTTGCACCGGCCACGCATACGCCAATGGCCACGCCAGCGCCGAAACCTGCAATGGCCGCTCCACCAGCAACGCGGGATCACTTGCCGACAATGGCTCGGCGTCGGACTGCTGCAACACCATTTCCACCCACTCGTAATGCGCCAGCTCCACCAGAAACGCCGGCCACTCGCCCGCGCTCAATACGGCGGGTTCCGAGGCGAGATAACCGACAAACTCCTCGGCGATCTCACCGAATTTCGGCGTCTGCGCGCGGTAGTCCCGCAGAAAGCCGCGAATCAGTGTGCGCCAGCGCTGATCGCCGATGATCCGGATCAGCACGGGAAAGGTCCCACCCAACAGTTGCAAGACATTGTTGAACACCAGGTCGCGATAAACGTTGACCCGCGCCGCGTTCATGGCGGCCGGGGGCGTCTCGTTCTCGGGATCGCGCAGGTAGCGAGTCAGGGCCCGTTGTTGCTGCTCAAGGTTATTCACGTTGGCCTCCCTGATTCTGCAAGCGGCGAATGGTCTGCAACTCGGCCACCAGTTCCGAGAAGGCCGGGAAGTTGAAATCGCGTTCGAGCAAGGTCGGCTGGGCACCAAAGCGTGCGTAGGCGTCTGCCAGCAGCGACCAGACCACGGGCTTCACCGAAGCGCCGTGGGTGTCGATCTTCAGCGTGTCGGACTCGTCGAAATGCCCGGCCACGTGCATCCCGACCACTCGCCCCGACTCGATCCCGGTCAGAAACGTCTGCGGATCGAAACCGTGGTTGATCGAGTTGACGTAGACGTTATTGACGTCCAGCAGCAGGTCGCAATCGGCCTCGCGCAGCACTGCGTTGGTGAAGGTCACCTCGTCCATGTCCTGCCGGGGCGCGGCGTAATAGGAAACGTTTTCCACTGCCAGACGCCGGCCGAGGATGTCCTGGGCCTGACGAATCCGCGCAGCCACGTGGCGCACGGCTTCTTCGGTAAACGGCAATGGCAGCAGATCATAGAGATGGCCGTCGTCGCTGCAATAGCTCAAGTGTTCGCTGTACAGCGGCACGTTGTAATGATCGAGAAACACCCGGACTTCCCGGAGAAATTCGACATCCAGCGGCGTCGACCCGCCGAGCGACAACGACAAGCCGTGACAGGACAACGGATAACGCTCGACCAGTTCCTGCAGCGCAGCGCCGTGGGCACCGCCGACGCCGATCCAGTTTTCCGGGGCGACTTCGAGAAAGTCAAAATCGCCGGTGCGGGCGGCTTGAAGATCTTTCATCAAGCCGCGACGCAGGCCGAGCCCGACGCTGGCCTGCAAGGTGGGGTGGGGAGTCTGCATGGGCAAGATCTCTGCAAAAGAGCCGCCGGGCGTGGCGACTGACAGACTCAGTTAAACCGGTGGGTGTATCGCCGCTGTGTGGGCAATGCGCGGGAAATGGCGAGTTTTGTATCGGCGGCGAGCCTGTACACAATGTGATACAGAACCCGCTGACTTCTTCGTGAACGACGAGTTACTAATTCATTGACGTATCCGCCAGTTTTCGTTAGCTTTGCCCCCATCGAAGCGACTGACCAGATGAGATTGAGCGCTTCCCAGCAGCGAGAGCTGTAACCGCGCAAGGCGGTTCGTAAGTGGTGTCTGGATCTGCTTTACCGAATCGAAAAAGGCGCCTTTGGCGCCTTTTTTCGTTTCTGGTGTCAGCGTTTGGTGGAGGTCGGTTGACGAAGGTAGACCTTACCGCACAGCAGCATAAATCCCATTTTCCCGAACAGCCTGGGCGGCTTTTCAGTCTGGTGGTAAGCGCTTTCCACGACCAGATTGAGATCTTGCTGCTTCTCTTCGGCAGCGCGACGCAACTCAAAAAAGACATGGTAGGGCCCGCTCGGATCCTCAATCATGATGGAGTACGCCCAGTTTCGCATCGCCGCCGTTTCACTAACTTTCGCCTGGGGATGATTCAATCCCTTGATCACTGGCGGCAGTGACAGTGAAAGGCGGTAACGGGTCATGCAAAAGCTACGCTGCCGCTGGGCATGGTCGAGCAGGATTGGCTCCCCATCCGAATGTAAGTCTTGATCGTATCCCTTGCTGAAACAATGATTCGAAAAAGTGACATGCACGCGTAAATCACGCTTCGCCAATTGACTCTGAATCGTGAACGTAAAGGGTTCGAGATGAGAAAGGTTGTACGTCGATCCGCCTATGCACAGCGGTGGAAAGTAGGCGGTCAATTCGCTCTCCGTTGCATCCAATGCATCATTTTATTTCTGCGCTTCGGCTCGCGTGCACTATCGGTGAGTAACCCGGCAGACGACAGAGTTCATGGCTTTTAGCGGGGATGATTTCTCGGCGGATTCGATCAGCCTGTGCGAGGAAGTGGCTTCGGACTTCACAGATAAACAAAGACTTCAGCACTCAAAAGTCCTTGCCTCGACCGAGTCGATTAAGAATATGGGATAGAGTCACGTCGAAGTTGTAGGCAAAATCTGCGTGTTGCGTGAGGAAGTGCGCCTATCGTGCTTTTCAGCAGGCGTCGTCTTGCTGGCCTCTCTTTCAGCGCTGGCGTCCCTGTCAAAAAAGCGCTGGAGCAGGCTTCCGATCTGCTGGGCCTTGTTAAAGCGTATCCACGCACCGTCGAGACATACAACGATACAAGCCTCGAAATCCACGCAGCCCGCTCCCACCGGCGCCAACAGCGGCTAGACTCAAACATTACCCAGTCGAGGGGGACGCAGGCCGCTATCGGCGCCCTGCCCGTTTCCACGACCACCGCCCGGTGGTGAATGCCTCGACCCCCAACACCACCGGACTGTGATCCTTAACAGGAGCACATGACATGGACGAGGCCAGACTCAACGAGTTCATGGGCAAACTGGTCAACGACATGGGCGGCGCGGCGATGCTGGCCAATGTCATCGTCGGCGAAGAACTTGGCTTGTACAAAGCCATGGCCGACAGCCAACCGATCTCCCCGGAAACCCTCGCCGAAAAAACCGCCTGCAACTCCCGGCTGGTCCGCGAATGGCTGAGCGCCCACGCGGCGTCCGGCTACATGGAACACCTGGACGGCAAATTCCGCCTGCCGGAAGAACAGGCGATGGCCCTGGCCAAGGAAGATTCGCCGGTCTACGTGGCCGGCGGGCTCGGCGTAGTGGCGTCGTTTTTCCACGACAAGGACAAACTGGTCAAAGCCATGCGCGGCAATGGCGCCCTGCCCTGGGGTGATCACCATCCGTGCATGTTCACCGGCACTGAACGGTTCTTCCGCCCCGGCTACAAAGGACACTTGATTGCCGAATGGCTGCCGGCGCTGGAGGGCGTTGTGGCCAAACTCGAAGAAGGCGCCAAGGTCGCCGATGTCGGCTGTGGTCATGGCGCTTCCACGGTGATCATGGCCCAGGCCTATCCCAACTCGCGTTTCGTCGGATTCGACTACCACGCACCTTCGGTCACCGTTGCCACCCAGCGTGCTGAAGAAGGCGGCGTCAGCAGCCGCGCGAAGTTTTTCCAGGGCACGGCGAAAAGCTTTCCCGGCGACGACTACGACCTGATCTGCTACTTCGACTGCCTGCACGACATGGGCGACCCGGTCGGCGCGGCGCGACATGCCTACGATTGTCTGAAGGACGACGGCACCGTGTTGCTGGTTGAGCCCTTTGCCAACGACACGCTGGACGACAATATCAACCCGGTCGGGCGGCTTTTCTATGCAGCATCGACGTTCATTTGCACGCCGAACTCACTGTCCCAGGAAGTGGGCCTGGGGCTCGGTGCGCAGGCTGGCGAGATGCGCCTGCGCAAAGTGTTCAGTGAAGCCGGGTTCAAGCAGTTCCGGCGGGCGACGCAGACGCCGTTCAACCTGATTCTGGAGGCTCGCAAGTAAACGTCGGCACCGGGCGCCTCTTTAAGAGGCGCCCGACAGTGCTAACCTGCAAGGCACTCACAGCCTGCGGAGCGCTGACCATGCTCGACCGCCCCCTCCACGAACATCTCGATTACCTGCAACAGACCATGGCCGACGGCGATTTCGTGGTGCTGACCGGCGCCGGGATCAGCACGCCGTCGGGCATCCCGGACTACCGCGATACCAACGGCGTGCGCCGGGGCCGACAGCCGATGATGTATCAGGAGTTTCTGTCAGCACCCGAATCACGCCGCCGCTACTGGGCCCGGGCGATGCTCGGCTGGCCCCGTGTGCGTCAGGCCCAGCCAAACGCGGCTCATGAAGCGCTGGCCAGCTTGCAAAGCCACGGCCGGATCGGCGGCCTGATCACCCAGAATGTCGACACCTTGCACGATCAGGCCGGCAGCCACGACGTCATCGAACTGCACGGCAGCCTGCATCGGGTGTTGTGCCTGGATTGCGGTCAGCGCAGCGAGCGGGATTCGATTCAGCAATTGATGGAGACGCAGAATCCGTATCTGGCGGGCGTCGATGCGGTGCAGGCGCCGGATGGCGATACCCTGCTGGATCCGGCTTTCGAGGCACGCTTTCAGGTGCCGCATTGTCCGCATTGCGAAGGCGAACGGATGAAGCCGGATGTGGTGTTTTTTGGCGAGAACGTGGCGCAATCGACGGCGGCTCGGGCCATGGCGCTGGCGGAAAATGCCGCCGGGATGTTGGTGGTCGGGTCGTCGTTGATGGCGTATTCGGCGTTTCGCCTGTGCCGGGTGATTGCGGATCGGGGCAAGCCGCTGATTGCGATCAACCTGGGGAAGACCCGGGCGGATGAATTGCTGGATTTGAAGATTGAAGCGTCCTGCGAACAGCTATTGCCACTTCTGACACAACGCCTGACTTCGTGACCTCCGAAGGTCAGTGTTCAGCCTTGAGAATGTCAAAAAGCGCCTGCGCCGCCGCCGACAATTCATTCCCGGAATCAGTCAACACGCCAATCGCCCGCTCCACCACCGGTTCATGCAACGTGAGACACCGCGCGCCCAGCTCACGCATCTGCTCGGCGCACAACGCCGGCACCGCACTGACACCCAGCCCACTGGCGACCATTCGCCCGACCGTCGCCAGTTGATGGCTTTCAAACTCCACCGGCAGTTTCATGCCCCGGGCCTGCAAGTGTTCCTCAAGCATCACTCGCACCGTTGACGGTCGTTGCAGGGTAATGAACGGTTCCTGCAGCAAGGTCTGCCAGTCGATGTCGGTGCGCTGGGCCAGCGGCGAATCCTGTGGCACCACCGCGACGAAGCGATCCCTGTAAAGCGGCGTGAAGGTCAGCGACGTGCTCTGCATCGGCTCGAACGCCACGCCGAGTTCGACCTGCCGATCGCGGACCATTTCCAGCACTTGCTCGTTGATCACGTCGTTGACCGTCACGTTGACGTTCGGATAGCGCGCACGGAAGGTCTTGAGGATCGGCGGCAGCAGGTTGCCGGCAAACGACGGCATCGCCGCCAGCGTCACTCGCCCCCGTTGCAGGCTGAAGCGCTGGCGCATTTCGTCTTCGGCGTTGTCCCAGTCGGCGATCAGGCGCCGGGCCAGCGGCAGCAGCGATTCCCCTTCAGGGGTCAGCGCCACGTTGCGCGTATTGCGGCTGAACAGACGCCCGCCCAACCCCTCCTCCAGCGCCTTGATGGTGAGGCTCAGCGCCGATTGCGACAGGTGCAGACGCTCACAGGCCACGGCAAAGCTCAGGCTCTGGGCCACGGCGAGAAAGGCGCGCATCTGCTTGATGGTCATGGTCGTGTCGCTCCAACGGCTAAGCTGTACATCCGCCCGCCGACGACGGCGAGCATTTCTTGATCGCTCCCACGCTCCTGCGTGGGAACAGAGAACCAAGTCTATTGTTGAGCTTTATCAATCAATCAACCTTAAAAATCAACTTAACAAATATATTCCCCGGCGAGACACTCCAACCATTCGGCTAGCCAGCCGCCCGACAAACAATAAAAGAGGTGCATATGGCAGGTTTCGACAAGCGCGTGTATTCCTACGAGGAAGCCATGGCAGGCCTTGAAGACGGCATGACCGTGATCGCCGGCGGCTTCGGCCTGTGCGGCATTCCGGAAAACCTGATCGCCGAGATCAAGCGCAAAGGCACCCGCGACCTCACCGTCGTCTCCAACAACTGCGGCGTTGATGGCTTCGGCCTCGGCGTGCTGCTGACCGATCGCCAGATCAGAAAAGTGGTCGCCTCCTACGTCGGCGAAAACAAACTGTTCGAAGAGCAACTGCTCAAAGGCGACATCGAAGTCGTCCTGACCCCGCAAGGCACCCTCGCCGAAAAAATGCGCGCAGGCGGTGCCGGCATTCCGGCCTTCTTCACCGCCACCGGCGTCGGCACCCCGGTCGCCGAAGGCAAGGAAGTGCGTGAATTCCACGGTCGCAAGTACCTGATGGAAGAGTCCATCACCGGCGACTTCGCCATCGTCAAAGGCTGGAAAGCCGACCACTTCGGCAACGTCATCTACCGCCACACCGCCCAGAACTTCAACCCGCTGGCCGCCACCGCCGGCAAGATCACCGTGGTCGAAGTCGAAGAAATCGTCGAACCCGGCGAACTGGATCCGGCACACATCCACACGCCCGGCATCTACGTCGACCGGGTCATTTGCGGCACGTTCGAAAAACGTATCGAACAACGCACCATCCGCAAATAATCCAGGCTGACGGAGAACAAGAACATGGCACTTTCCCGCGAACAAATGGCTCAACGCGTCGCCCGCGAAATGCAGGACGGCTACTACGTGAACCTCGGCATCGGCATCCCGACCCTGGTCGCCAACTACATCCCCGAAGGCATGGAAGTCATGCTGCAATCGGAAAACGGCCTGCTCGGCATGGGCCCGTTTCCGACTGAAGACACCATCGATGCCGACATGATCAACGCCGGCAAACAAACCGTGACTGCGCGTATCGGCGCATCGATCTTCAGCTCCGCCGAGTCCTTCGCGATGATCCGCGGCGGCCACGTCGACCTTACCGTGCTGGGCGCCTTCGAAGTGGACGTGCAAGGCAACATCGCCTCGTGGATGATCCCCGGCAAACTGGTCAAGGGCATGGGCGGCGCGATGGACCTGGTGGCCGGTGCCGACAACATCATCGTCATCATGACCCACGCGTCCAAGGACGGTGAGTCCAAGTTGCTGAGCCAATGCAGCCTGCCGCTGACCGGCGCCGGTTGCATCAAGCGCGTGCTGACTGACCTGGCGTACCTGGAAATCGAAAATGGCGCTTTTGTCCTCAAGGAACGCGCACCTGGCGTCAGCGTCGAGGAAATCGTCGCCAAAACCGCTGGTAAACTGATCGTCCCGGATCACGTACCGGAAATGCAGTTCGCTGCCGAGTGAGGAATTCGAAAATGCAAGACGTCGTCATTGTTGCCGCCACGCGTACCGCGATCGGCAGTTTCCAGGGATCGCTGGCCACCGTCTCCGCCGTGGATCTGGGCGCAGCGGTCATTCGCCAGTTGCTTGAGCAGACCGGTCTGGACGGTGCTCAGGTCGATGAAGTGATCATGGGCCAGGTGCTGACCGCCGGCGCCGGCCAGAACCCGGCGCGCCAGTCGGCGATCAAGGCCGGCCTGCCCCACGCCGTACCTGCCATGACCCTGAACAAGGTCTGCGGCTCGGGCCTCAAGGCCCTGCACCTCGGTGCCCAGGCGATTCGTTGCGGCGATGCGGACGTGATCATCGCCGGCGGCCAGGAAAACATGAGCCTGGCCAACTATGTGATGCCGGGCGCACGCACCGGTCTGCGCATGGGTCACGCGCAAATCGTCGACACCATGATCAGCGATGGCCTGTGGGACGCGTTCAACGACTACCACATGGGCATCACCGCCGAAAACCTGGTCGAGAAGTACGAAATCAGCCGTGAGCAGCAGGACGCCTTCGCCGCTGCTTCGCAACAGAAAGCCGCCGCTGCCATCGAGGCCGGTCGCTTTGTCGATGAAATCACCCCGATCCTGATCCCGCAGCGCAAAGGAGATCCGGTGGCGTTCAAGGTCGACGAGCAGCCACGCGGCGACACCACCGCCGAATCCCTGGCCAAACTGCGTCCGGCCTTCAAGAAGGACGGCAGCGTCACCGCCGGCAACGCTTCGTCGCTGAACGACGGCGCGGCTGCGGTCATTCTGATGAGCGCCGAAAAAGCCAAGGCCCTGGGCCTGCCGGTACTGGCGAAAATCGCCGCTTACGCCAATGCCGGCGTCGACCCGGCGATCATGGGCATCGGCCCGGTGTCGGCCACCCGCCGTTGCCTGGACAAGGCGGGCTGGAGCATCGGCCAGCTCGATCTGATCGAAGCCAACGAAGCCTTCGCCGCGCAATCGCTGGCAGTGGCCAAAGATCTGCAATGGGATCTGGACAAGGTCAACGTCAACGGCGGCGCCATCGCCCTCGGTCACCCGATCGGTGCATCAGGCTGCCGTGTGCTGGTGACCCTGCTGCACGAAATGATCAAGCGTGATGCGAAAAAGGGTCTGGCGACCCTGTGCATCGGCGGCGGTCAAGGCGTGGCCCTGGCGCTGGAACGCGCTTAAGCGCAAAAGAGGTTCAACAGCGGGCGGCGGATCCACGACATCCACTGCCTGTTGGCAACAAACCCGGTACGACTCACGTCGCACCGGGTATTTTTTTGCCCGGCCGTCAGGCGAACTTCACCAGATTCAGCACCGGCAACGGCCCGCCCGGGAACTGCACCAGTCGCGCGCCCACGCTCAACTCGCCCAGGTCGATCCCGAAGAAGCCGAGCTGATCGATCAGCGCGCCCACTTCAGCCTTGGCCTGTGCATCATCCCCGGACAGGAACAACACGCGCTTGCCACCCTCCGACGCCGGATCCGCTTCCAGCAAACGCGCCAGCAGATGGTTGAACGCCTTGACCACCCGCGCCCCAGGCACCCATTCAGCGAAGACTTCGCTGGACGGCCGCCCCTGCAAATCCACCGGTTTGAACGACGGCGCTTCAATCGAGTTGTTGGCGTCGATGACGATCCGCCCGCCGAAGTCCGGCAGCCCGGCCAGCGCCGTCGGCAGTTTCGACCAGTTCACTGCGACCAGCACGATGTCCTGGGCAGCGGCTTCTTCACGGGTAACGGCGCGGGCGGTCGGGCCGAGTTCTGCGACCAGTCCGGACAAGGTCTCCGGCCCGCGACTGTTGGCGATGACCAACGGGATGCCCTGACGCGACAAGGCTTTGGCAAACGCTGAACCGATGGCGCCAGCGCCGATGATTCCGATAGTGCTCATGGTGTTCTCCAGAAAGATTGGTAAGACTCGAAACGAATCTTGCGCTTGCCATTCCCACTTGATTAGCCGGTAATGCCTTGAATGATCTTCAAGCATTGCTATCAGGTCGAAACCATGGAAACCCTCGCCAATCTTGAATCCTTCGTCCGCAGCGCCGAGACCGGCAGCTTCTCCGCCGCCGCACGGTTGCTGGCGCTGACACCGGCAGCGGTCAGCCGCAACGTGGCGATTCTTGAACGCAACCTCGGCGTGCGGCTGTTTCAGCGCTCGACCCGCAAGCTGTCGCTGACCGAGGCCGGTGAAGGTTTTCTGGCGAGCATCGGCGGCAACCTCGACGCCTTGCAGGCAGCGATTGCGACGGTGGCGACCGAGCGCGGCGAGCCGGCGGGTGTGCTCAAGATCAGCCTGCCGCCGACGTTCGGCATCGATCACATGCTGCCGCTGCTGCCGGAGTTTCTGGCGCGCTATCCGTTGATTCGCCCCGAATGGCACTTCGAGAATCGTCAGGTGGATTTGATCGCCGAGGGCTACGACGTGGCGATTGGCGGCGGGTTCGAGCTGACGCCCGGCGTGATTTCCCGGCGACTGGCGTCCGCTGAAATACTGGCAGTGGCGTCCCCGGCGTATCTGGCCGGACGCACCCTGCCCCGGCATCCGACAGACCTCGCCGACCACCAGGGCATTGTCATGCGCGGCCTGCGCACCGGGCGCATTCGCCAATGGCAGATGCACAACGGCGCCGGCGAACAGGCCAGCGCGCTGCTCAACCCGAACATCGTGCTCAACGACCCGATGGCCATGCGCAAGGCTGCGCTGCTTGGCCTCGGGATAACAATGGTGGTGCTGCCCGATGTCAGCGTGCAGATAGAACGCGGTGAACTGGTGCGGCTGTTGCCCGACTGGCAGTGCGACGCCGGGGCGATATCGCTGTACTACCCGAGCCGCACCTTGATGCCGGCCAAGACCCGGGTGTTCATTGATTTTGTGGTGGATGCCTTCGGCCGCTAGCCGGCCAACTGCAGAATCAACCAGGCATTGGCGCCGCTGATCACCACAAACAATCCCCACGCCAGAACCCGGGTCGGCAAGCGATTCACAAACGGCCCCATCAGCTGTTTATCGTTAGTCATGCGAATCAATGGATACAGCGCAAACGGCAGTTGCAGGCTCAACACCACTTGGCTCAGCACCAGCAACTTGCCCACCGCGCCATCGCCCATCAGCCATACGCCGATGAACGCCGGAATCAGTGCCAGCCCCCGGGTAATGAGGCGCCGCTGCCAGCAGGGAATCCGCAGGTTCAGATAGCCTTCCATGATCACTTGCCCGGCGATGGTGCCGGTGAAGGTCGAACTCTGCCCCGACGCCAGCAACGCCACGCCGAACAGCACACTGGCCAGCGCGCCGCCCACCAGCGGATCGAGCAAGTGGTAGGCGTCCTGGATGTCCACCACGTCGGAATGCCCGGTTTGATGAAAGGCTGCCGCCGCAAGAATCAGGATCGCCGCGTTGACCAGCAACGCCAGCGCCAGTGAGCCAATGGTATCGATGCGCGCCAGGTTCACTGCATCCTGCTTGCTCGCCAGGTCCTGGCCGATCAGCCGCGTCTGCACGATCGAGGTGTGCAGGTACAAGTTGTGCGGCATTACCGTCGCACCAAGGATGCCGATAGCCAGGTACAGCGGCGCCGCATCGCTGATGGCCGACAACGACGGTTTGAAGCCCTGGGCGACGTCCGGCCAGTACGGTTTGATCAGCAGCAGTTCAACGAAAAAGCACACGCCGATGGTGCCCACCAGCACCAGCATGATCGCTTCCAGCCGCCGAAAGCCGCGATTTTGCAAGGCCAGCACGAGCAACGTATCGAATGCGGTCAGGGCGATGCCGAACGTCAGTGAACAACCCAGCAGCAGGTGGAACGCCAGCGCGCAGCCAAGCACTTCCGCAAGGTCGGTGGCAATGATCGATATTTCCGCCAGCACCCATTGCAGCCGCGCCGTCGGGGTGCTGTAGCGCTCGCGGGAGAGTTGCGCCAAGTCGCGCCCGGTGGCGATGCCCAGCCGCGAACACAGGCATTGCACGACCATGCCCGCCAGACTCGCCAGCAACACCACGAACAACAGGCTGTAACCGAAGCGCGAACCGGCCTCGATGGCGGTGGCCCAGTTGCCCGGATCCATGTAGCCGATCGACACCAGCAAACCCGGGCCGGCAAAACGCAGTACGCGTTTGAAGAACGAGGCATTCGGATCCACCGGGACGCTGCCGGCCACTTCCGGCGGGCAGAACGGCGCGGTGGCGATTTTGGGCAAGCTGAATTTCACGCACACATCCAGAAACAAGTCGAAAGGCGCAGCTTAGACGTTTCAGTCGGCGTGCCCAAGAGCAGACGTGCTGCGCTCAGGGTTTGGCAGTGCCGAGCAATTGCTGACGCAACTCGGGACTGCGTGTGCGGGGATCAAGCCAGATGTCGAAAAACGCCCGGGCGAACAGCGGATCGTCGATCTCGTGCTGCAACTGTTGGCCGACAAAGAACCGCGCACCCTGCCCCGGCAAGTACACCCCGGTAATCCGCGTGCCGGCCTGAACGTCGACGAACGATTGCTGCATCTGGGCCTGCCACAGCGCCAGTTGCGCAGGACTGATGGAGGATCCGGCCAGGCGCTTGATCTCATCGACGCTGGCCTTCACCAGATCTTCGCGAGACACATTGCGCCGGTAGATCAACTCCAGGGCGAAGGGCTGTCCATCGGCCAGCGGGCGCGCGGCACTCCACAGCCGGGCGTTATAAATGTCGAAACCGAACACGCTGAAATCGCCGGTGCCAATGATTTGCGCGCCGGGCACCGCGTCCTGCCAACTGGCCCAGGTCGGCGTCAGCAACAGCGCCCACAAACCGATTCCGCAGCATCCACGCAACACCTTCGGTGTTCTGCTCATCGCGGCATCGACTCCGGTAAACCCTGATAGTCAGAGCATAGTTGGCTATCCCGCCCAGCACTTTGTATACATGTTTTGCATACATATGCAGCAATCCATTAACGACAATGCTAACGTGGCCCTCATTGACCCGATGGAGACACCTGCGTGCTGATCCTCAAACTGCTGCTGATTCCCGGTTTTCTGCTGCTGATTTCCCTGGCCGGCAAGCGTTGGGGGCCCAGTGTGGCCGGGTGGCTGTCGGGGTTGCCGGTGGTGGTCGGGCCGATCCTGTTCTTCCTCGCCATCGAGCAAGGGCCGGCGTTTGCCGCGCAATCGGCGGTCGCGGCGTTGTCGGCCATGTTTGCGATGATCGCGTTTTGCGTCACTTATGCGCAGGTGGCGCAGCGGGCGAACTGGCCGTTGGCGCTGGTTGTGTCTTTGTCGGTCTGGGCCGTGCTGGCGGTAATCCTGTCGCTGATTCCGGCGTCGCTACCGTTCTCGGTGGCTGCGGCTGCAACCGCCCTTCTTGCTGCGCCGTACCTGTTTCCCAAGGTTCAACCGGTGGTCAGTGGGCCAGCACCGAAGTCGGACAAACTGATCTGGCGGATGATTGCCGGCGCGGCGTTGACGCTGGTAGTGACGATGCTGGCCAGCACGGTCGGCGAGCGTTGGAGCGGATTGCTCGCGGTATTTCCGGTGCTGGGCAGCGTGATGGCGGTGTTTTCCCAGCAGACGCGCGGCCCGGCGTTTACCGCTGCGTTGTTGCGAGCGACGGCGACGGGGATGTATTCGTTTTCGGCGTTTTGTCTGGTGTTGGCGATTGCCTTGCCGACGTTTGGCTGGTCAGGGTTTGCAATCGGTGTGGCAACGTCATTGGCAATGCTGGTAGTCACCAAACAGCTTGCATTGCGATCAACAATGAAAGGTACTTGAAATCTTTTACCCAAGTCCCTTTCAGAGACAACTTGAGCCCTTATTGGAAATCGACTGACTGTGGAACCGAAGCGGACTTGCCAGTCGGTCCGTCTTTATCCAACGCAACTGTGACGTCGTGATATCCGCGGGGAAACTCAGCGGTCTTCCTGACATCCTCAATCATGGCTGGAGCACCATGGTCATAAGCGCCGACTTGACAGCTGGCAAACGGAATCCAGTTGACTCTGTCCTTGTAATAAATCTTCGCCATCCCGAAATCGCCTCGACCGCCCTCAGGTCCCAGACCTGAGACTTTGAATACATCGGATTCATATTCGTTGCCCCGCTTGAACAAAATTTCCACATTCGAAATTTTTTCAGTAGTCATGTCTAGTTTCCTTTCTAATACGTGAAGTTGAGATTTGCGGGATCATTGTTACCAAGCTGCCTCGTGCCGCACACCTGTAAGAAATACCAGTTCCGACAAACGGGTAAATGAGTTGAACATCAATTTTCAGAGGAGTCGGACAATCCGTACTGGAGTGCGACTAACCCGCATGGGATGATCGCCGCCCAAGCGCGACCATCCCTCGGAGATTCGAATGTCATTGCTTAGCAAGAAAGCCGTCGTCCTGTTGCTGGCGGCGGTGGCCGGTTTCGGCGCCCTGAATGCTCAGGCAGCCAAAGCCAAAGAGAAGGCTGTCACCGAGAAAGTCTCGATGCTCGAAGGCAAGCTCCGTTTTGTCCTGCCCAAAGGCTTTGTCGGTGACCCGCTGCCGGCCGGCCCGACCGGTGCCAAGGGCACGATGTTCACCAACGACGCGACCAAGACGGTGGTCATTACCGCCGAAAACCAGATTCCCGAAGGCAACAACGTCAAGGATAACGACAGCGCGTTCCTCGACGGCACCGTGTCCGATTTCATCGAAGCCCAGCGCAAGGCGCTGCCGGACTTCAACAAACTCAGCGAAAAGAGCCTGACACAGAAAGGCAACGGCCTGGGCCTGCGCCAAGTCGACAGCACCGCGACCCAAGGTGGCGGCCAGACCCTTAACACCACGCTGATCGCGGGCTCCGGCACGCACATGGCGCTGGTCCAGGTGATTTCCCGGGCCAGCGACAAGAGCGGTCACGATGCGCTGGTAAAAAACATCCTCAGCGAAAAATGATCCTCAAGGGTTGAGTTGCTGCAACCAGTCGTTCAAGTCCCGAAGCTCGGCCGCGCTGATGCTGTGGCCGACGCCGGGATAGGCATGGAACGCCGGTTTGTAATCCAGCTTCTCCAGCAGCTCTTTGGCTGCGGTGGCGCCACTGTAAGGCACCCGGTCATCCGCCGTGCCATGGCCAATGAAGATTTTCAGCGGCGGATGTTGTTGCTCTGACGTCAGCTCACTCTTGAGCACCGGCAACACTCGCCCACTCAACGCGGCAATACCACCGACCGCCGCTGGCTGCCGTAGGCCCACCTCATACGTCATCATCGCGCCCTGGCTGAAACCGATCAGGTACACCTTGTCCGGTCGGGCGTGATATTTCTGCGCGGCTGCGGCGATAAAGGCTCGCAGCTTCTGGCTGGCGGTCTTCAGATCATCGGTCTCGCCGTTGTAGGCACCGTCACCTTTCTTGCGAAACCACTGGAAACGCCCTTCCCCCAACGCCATCGGCGCCTGCACCGACAGGTAGTTGTACTGCTTGGGCAGCTGAAATTTCATGCCGATCAGATCGGCTTCGTTACTGCCGTAGCCGTGCAGGAAAAGCACCAGCGGACGCTGTTCGGCATCCGGGTGAACCTGGGCCAGGTAGTTGAGCGGCAGATCGGTTTGCAGCGAGGTTTGAGCATGGGCGGCGCTGGACGCCAGGAGGGTCAACAGAGCAAACACCTTCAACATAAGCCTTCCTTCACACAGTGCAGGGTTCGGGGCAGAGCCTAACACTGTGATCCGGAAGATGGGGGGGCCTCAGTCGTTGATCAACTTGCCCGCCCGAATCGGCTCGCGCCCCGCCACTTTCGCCTGCCAGGTACCCGGCTGGGTGTAGCGTCCACGGTCGATGGCAAACAACACGCCGCTGGTGCCGGCACGCACGGTGGTCACGCGATCTTTCAACGGATCGACCACTTCGAACAACGCATCACCGCGCTCGACCCATTCACCGGCATTACGCAGGAAACTCACCACGCCATGGTGCGGGGCGAACAGGTATTCGGTGCCTTCGAATGGCATGCCTTCACAGCATTCGTCTGGCGACTTCGGCCATTCCCCGCTGATGAAGCCCTGTTCGGCGAGGAAGCCCAGAATTGCCTCGCAATTGGCCTGGGCCTGATCGACGCGGGTGTCGCCCATGCTGCCCAGTTCCAGGGTGGTGGCGAGGTTGGCCGGCGGGATCGCCGCCGCCGGGAACATCCGCGCCAGGCGCAACCACGGCGTGGAGCACGATTCATCGAACGAACTGCCGCCGGAGTCTTCACACAACAGCGCCACGCCAGCCTTCAGACGTGCAGCGAGGGATTGCCATTGCGGCCAGTGTTGCGGCAGCGCGTAAATGTGGATCGCGGCGTCGAAATCGCAATGCAGGTCCAGCGTGACATCGGCATCGCACGCGTGGCGCAGCAGCAGACGGTGCAACGCTTCCAGTTGCGAGGCCGGGGCCGGCAGCTCGTCGAGTACCTGGCCCATGCTCTGGCGAATCAAGCCGATGTTGGCCAGGGCATCGCTGCCCAACTGATCGCCGATGCGCTCGGCCACCGGGGCGCTGAGTTCGACGAAGGAGCGGTTGAAATTCTTGCCGCTCGCCAGTTCGAAACGGCCCATGTGACTGCCTTGCAGGTGCTGATCCAGGCCGATGGGGTTGGCCACCGGCACCAGCTCGATCACACCTTGCAACTGGCCGTTGGATTCCAGCTCGGCAAGGCGTTTTTTCAGTTCCCACGCGGTGCGCATGCCCGGCAGTTCATCGGCGTGCAGGCTGGCCTGGATGTAGACCTTGCGCGGGCCGGCGCCGTAACGGAACACGCTGAGGGAGCGTTCGCTGCCCAAGTGGCTCCAGGGCAGTACATGATCGATGCGTTGCATGGGGAACTCCGGAAATTCTGTAGTCGCTGCTGCACAGTGACTGCATTGAAAATGTGCTGACAGGATAAATCACAGGCGAAAAAAAAGTGGCCACCGCATCAACGGGGCCACTTTTTTCTACGGCGTATTAATGGCCGTACACGTCAAAGTCGAAGTACTTGTCCTGCACTTGCTTGTACTTGCCGTTGGCGCGGATTTCGTTGATGGCAGTGTTGAATTTTTCCGCCAGCTCGGTATCGCCTTTACGCACGGCAATACCGGCGCCGCCGCCGAAGTATTTGGCGTCTTCGTAGGTCGGGCCGACGAATTCGAAGCCTTTGCCGGCGTCGGTTTTCAGGAAGCCGTCGCTCAGGTTGACCGAGTCGGCCAGCATCGCGTCGATACGACCGGAGACCATGTCGAGGTTAGCTTCCTGCTGCGAGCCGTAACGCACCAGTTCGATCCCGGCCGGCACCAGCACTTCGGTGGCGTAGCGGTCGTGGGTACTGGCGCGCAGCACGCCGACTTTCTTGCCTTTGAGTTCGGTCAGCGGATCTTTCACGCCGGAGCCTGCCTTCATCACGAAGCGCGCCGGGGTGTGGTAGTACTTGATGGTGAAATCGACGTTTTTCTTGCGATCGTCAGTGATGGTCATCGAGGACAGGATCGCGTCGATCTTCTTCACTTTCAGCGCCGGGATCAGGCCGTCGAACTCTTGCTCGACCCAGGTGCATTTGACTTTCATCTGCTCACACAGCGCATCGCCGATGTCCACGTCGAAACCGGCCAGTTTGCCGTCAGGTGTTTTCATCGAGAATGGCGGGTAACCGGCTTCGATACCGATACGGATCGGTTTGGCGTCTTCGGCCACGGCGGTCAGGGACAACATCGACAGTGCCAGGGCACCGAACATAACCAGCTTTTTCATTTATTACTCCCGTGTGCGGAGGCTTTTATTGGCAGCTTTCGATTGTCAGGTTCGGCCTTGGGCTATGGAGCGCAAAGAAACCGAAGTGGCCGGCAGTCTATGGCGGCGCGCACGGGGCAAATTGTGTTTAAGCGACAAATACTTATAGAAAATCGGCGAGTGCCATCACGTGGGAAAAGTGTGCGCCAGAGCGGTGCAAGGGTTGTAGGACAAAGCCGATAAAAGTTGCCGCCGAGGGCGGCAACTCACTGAATATCAGCAATCACAGGCAATCGGATGGGTCGCCGCTCGCGGTGCCGCGACACTCAATTCGAAGCCTTCATCGAGCCAGCCGGTGACCCCGCCGATCATCTCCTTGACCGGATAACCCAGCGCCGCCAGTTTCACCGCTGCCTTGTTGGCGCCGTTGCAGTGGGGACCGGCGCAATAAACCACGAACAGCGTGGATGTCGGGTAATCCGCCAGCCTTTCGGCTGTCAGCAAACGCCCCGGAATATTGATCGCCCCCGGTACGTGGCCGCGCTCGAAGGCCAGCGGCCCGCGCACGTCCACCAGCACGAAATCGATCTCGCCAGTTTCCTGGCTGCTGAAGACGTCGGAACAATCGGTTTCGAAGGTCAGACGGTTGCTGAAGTGCATCAGGGCAATCGCCGACGGGGCGGCAGGAATTTCGCGAACCAGGCTGGGCATGTTGTGTTGCTCCTACGTCTGTGAAGGGATGAACAGACTTTATCGAGCTGCCGCTTGCCGCTACAGTGGCGCACAAGACACTCACCGGGAAGTTTCCGCCAAATGCCTGAATCACCTGGATTGGTCGCGATCCTGGCCTACGACGGCCTCTGTACGTTCGAGTTCGGCATCGCTGTGGAGATCTTCGGCCTGGCCCGGCCGGAATTCGATTTCCCGTGGTACGCGCACTGCATCGCGGCGGTCGATCAGGGCCCGATGCGTGCCATGGGCGGGATTCAGGTGCTGGCCGACGGAGGCCTGGAACTGTTGGCGGAGGCGCGCACCATCATCATTCCCGGCTGGCGCGATCGCAGCGCGCCGGTGCCGGAGTCATTGCTCGCGGCATTGCGTGATGCGCACTCACGCGGCGCACGGCTGCTGTCGATCTGCTCGGGCGTCTTTGTGCTGGCAGCCAGCGGATTGCTCGACGGGCATGGCGCGACCACCCACTGGCGCTACACCTCGGAGCTGGCCGAGCGCTTCCCGGCCATTGATGTCGACCCGGACGTGCTTTACGTCGATTCAGGCCAATTGATTACTTCGGCCGGCAGCGCGGCGGGGATCGACGCCTGCCTGCATCTGGTGGCGCGAGACTTCGGCACTCAGGTGGCCAACTCGGTGGCGCGACGGCTGGTGATGTCGCCGCAACGCACCGGCGGTCAGGCGCAATTCATTCCCACCCCGGTCAGCCCGACCCCGCGCAGCGATCTGTCGCGCGTGATGCAGTGGGCCCGCGAACGCCTGCACGAACCGCTGGAAGTGCGTGATCTGGCCAGCGAAGCGGCGATGAGCGAACGCACCTTCCTGCGCAAATTCACGGAGGCCAGCGGCCAGTCACCCAAGGCCTGGCTGCAACACGAGCGCCTGGCCCGAGCTCGGGAGTTGCTGGAAAGCACGCCGCAGAACACCGAGCAGATCGCACTGCGTTGTGGTTATCGTTCGGTGGAAAGCTTTCGTGTGGCGTTTCGCAGCGTGGTCGGGGTGCCGCCGTCGGTGTATCGCGAGCGCTTTGGTCGTGAGGTCAAGGCTTGCGCAACAGATAAGTGTCCATGATCCAGCCATGCTCGGCCCGCGCAGCCTTGCGCACCCGCTCGATTTCATCCGCGACATCCTTGAGCCGGCCGCTGATGAGGATTTCGTCCGGCGTGCCGAGGTAGGCGCCCCAGTAGATCTCCGTCTGCTGATCCGCCACTTGATGGTAGGAGTCTTCGGCGTCGAGCATCACCACCAGGCTGTCGGTATCACTCACCTGCCCCGCCGCCAGGCGTCGGCCGGTGGTGATTTCAATCGAGTGGCCGATGGTGTTCAGCGGTACCTTGTGCTGCGCCGCCAGGGCCTGAACGCTGGTGATGCCCGGGATCACGTCGAATTCAAATGTGCATCGCCCCGAAGCCAGAATCGCCTGGAGAATGCGAAGGGTGCTGTCGTACAACGCCGGATCGCCCCATACCAGAAAACCGCCGCACTGCCCGTCAGCCAATGCGTCATTGATCAGGCGCTCGAAGGTTTGCTGCTTGGCGCGGTTCAGATCATCGACACTGGCGCTGTAGTCCACATCGCCGCGCTCGCGCTCCGGGCTGTGGGCTTCGGCGAAACGATACGTACGATCTGTGATGTAGCGCTCGCAGATTTCGCGACGCAGGTCGATCAGCTTGTCCTTGCTCTGGCCCTTGTCCATGAGGAAAAACACGTCCACCTGATTCAGCGCCTTCACCGCCTGCATCGTGATGTAGTCGGGGTTGCCGGCGCCAATGCCGATGACCAGCAAGCGTTTCATGTACGGTCTCCTTCAAGGTCGATGCCGGACAAGCGTAGCCGCCAGCGCCCGAAGAAACTCAACTCGACCACCGCCAGCGGCTCGACATCGATGCTATGGAAAGCCTGGCCTTGCATGACCTGCATCAGCGCCGCTCGAATGATGAACGGATGCGTGACGGCCACGACATGACCCGGCGTGGTTTGCAGGGTCGTCAGCCATGCGGCCACTCGCTCGCCGAGTTGCACCACCGATTCCCCGCCATGGGGCGCGGCGCCGGGATCTTCGAGCCAGGCTTGCAGGGCTTCCGGTTCATCTCGCTGCAGGTCTTTGATCGACTGCCCCTGCCAACGGCCCCAGTCGCAATCGCGCAATGCTTCATCCACCTGGGCATCGTGACCGAACCATGCGGCAGTCTGACGCGTGCGCAATTCCGGGCCGCAGATCAAACGACGCGGCGTAGCGAATCGAGTGGCCAGCAAGTCAGACGCAACAGCGCTTTCTTCAACAGCTTCGTTCGTAGGAAAACGCGCCAATTTTTGTGCGACGGTTCTGGCGTGACACATCAAGGTCAAACGGGTGGCTTGCACAATGAGTCACTCGGTCAGAAGGTAAAAAACACCCGGCAACGTGCCGACAGGACGGCAATTGTGCCGTAAACCGGGCGGTTCCGGGGAAGCCCTTCAATCGCCCTGTCAAAACAAAGCGGCAATGTCTGACACAACAATGGGCAATGGACTACAAGATCGATCGATAGACGTGTAGCCCTTGTTACACGGGCATCTCGCCCCATTTTGGGGCTGAAATAATTGCCTGGAAAATTCACTAGACATGTAGCGTGAGTTACATAAATACTGTTTTAACGGATTGTGAAGCGAATCCAACACCCCATCCAGCAGGAGCCCGGATGCCCCCTCTCAGAGACCTGATTACTGATCCCGGCCTGGACCTTACGCCTTCAGAGCGCAAAGTCGTCCGGGCCTTGCTCGATCAGTACCCGCGCAACGGGCTCGGCCCGATGGCGCGTCTGGCCGAACACGCCGGCGTCAGCGATCCGACCATCGTGCGTCTGGTAAAAAAACTCGGTTTTGGCGGTTACGCCGAATTCCAGGACGCCCTGCTCAGCGACATGGACCATCGCCTGCGCTCGCCGCGCACGCTGTTGCAACCGCGTTCGAACCTGAATCAGGACGATGCCTGGAGCCACTATCTGGCCCACAGCCACAACCTGCTGGCTGAAACCCAGGCCCTGACCCAACCCGAAGACGTGCGGATTCTCGCGCAATGGCTGCTCGATACGCGCCACCAGATCTACTGCTTCGGCGGGCGCTTCAGCAGCCTGATGGCCACTTACCTGCTCAATCATTTGCGTCTGCTGCGCCCCGGATGCTTTGCGCTGGAGGACAACGCGCAACTGCCGGATCGTCTGTTCGACCTGCAGCGCCAGGACGTGGTGCTGGTGTTCGACTATCGCCGCTACCAGACCCAGGCCCTGCGCGTGGCCACTGCCGCGAAGAACAACAACGCTCGCGTCGTGCTGTTCACCGACATCTATGCCTCGCCGCTGCGCGAGCTGGCCGACATGATCATCAGCGCCCCGGTGGAGTCGGCATCGCCGTTCGACACCATGGTCCCGGCGCTGGCCCAGGTTGAAGCATTGATCGCTTGCCTGACCCTGCGCAGCCCGGACCTCGCCGATCGCCTGGAAGGCATCGACGCCCTGCGCAACGACTTCGACACCCACCTGCTGGAGGATAAATAAGGATGTTCAGCCTTCCCCACCGCTCGCCGCGGGACCTGCCGTTTGTCACCGACCACACCGCGCTGTTACTGGTGGACATGCAGCGTGCCTGGCTTGAGCCGCAGTTCGACCCGCACCTCGAAGGCCCGGATGCCGCCTACTTCCTCAACCGCACGCGCTCGCAAGTGGTGCCGAATCAGGTGCGCCTGCTCAACGCCTTCCGCGACGCACGGCAGAACGTGCTGCACACCCTGATCGAAAGCCTGACCGCCGACGGCCGTGACCGCTCGCTGGATCACAAACTGTCGGACATGCACCTGCCCAAGGGCAGCCCGCAAGCACAGGTCATCGCCGAACTGACCCCGGCGGAAAACGAAATCGTGCTGCCGAAGACTTCTTCCGGTGTCTTCAACTCGACCAACATCGACTACGTGCTGCGCAACCTCGAAACCCGGCACCTGATCATCGCCGGCATCGTCACCGACCAGTGCGTGGACATGGCCGTGCGCGACGCCGCCGACCGGGGTTATCTGGTGACACTGGTGGCGGACGCCTGCGCGACCTACACCGAAGCACGCCACGACGCGTGCCTGAACGCGATCAAGGGCTACTGCTGGATCACCGACACTGACACCGTACTCGGTCGGTTGCAGGAGATGCAGCCATGAGCGAACGCTTGTCGCCGTTGCCGATGACCACCATCGTCACCACCGACCTGATCGGCATCACCCGTGGCCGCTCGTTTCCCAGCGATGAGCTGGAACACTATCAAGCGGCCGGTTGCGGCTGGGTGCCGGCCAACAGCGCGTTGACGCCGCAGGACATCATCGCGTCGAGCAATCCGTGGGGCGCCTATGGCGATCTGCGGTTGATTCCCGATCTGGCCAGCCGCGTCACCGTCGGCAACGGCCCGGACACCGCCGCCCCGGCGCTGGATTTCATCCACGGCGACATCCGCGAAACCGACGGCCGCCCGTGGGGCGCCTGCCCGCGCACGCTGCTGAGCGATGAAATCGAGCGGTATCGCGACCAGCTCGGCTTGCAGGTCAATGCCGCGTTCGAACACGAATTCAATCTGCACGCAGGGTTTGCCGAACACCTGGCCTTCTCTCTCGAAGCACAACGCCAGGGCGCCGAGTTCGGCGGCTGGCTGCTCAGCGCGTTGCGCGCCGGCGGCGTCGAGCCGGAAATGTTCCTGCCCGAATACGGCAAGCATCAATACGAAATCACCTGCCGCCCGACCCTCGGCGTGGCGGCGGCGGATCGCGCGGTAAACGTACGCGAGATCACCCGGGAAATCGCCCGGCAGATGGGCCTGGATTTGAGCTTTGCGCCGAAGACCGCCGCTGAAGCGGTGTGCAACGGCGTACACCTGCACGTCAGCCTGCTCGACCTGGCCGGTCAGCCGATGCTGTACGACGCCGGCACCAGCAATGGCTTGTCGACCCTCGGCCAGCACTGGGCGGCGGGCGTGCTGCATTACTTGCCGGCGCTGTGTGCGTTCACCGCACCGACCCCGGTGTCGTATGAACGTTTGCAGCCGCACCACTGGAGCGCGTCCTACGCCTGCCTCGGGCAACAGAACCGCGAAGCGGCGCTGCGCATCTGCCCGACCGTGAGCCTGGGCAGCAAATCCGTGGCCAGGCAGTACAACCTGGAATTCCGCGCCATGGACGCCACCGCTTCGCCGCACCTGGCGATGGCTGCGCTGCTGATCGCCGGACGCCTGGGCATCGAACAGCGTCTGGCGCTGAACGCGATCACCGATGAAATCCCCGATTCACTCAACGACGAACAACGCGAGGCGCGGGGCATCGTTGCCCTGCCCGCCTCTTTGGCTCAGGCACTGGAATGCCTGCGTCGCAGCGAAGCGCTGATGGCAGCGCTGCCCGCACCGTTGCTCGACACGTATTTCGCCCTTAAAACCGAGGAACTGGCGCTGACGGAACAGCTCTCGCCCGCTGACCTGTGTGAGCACTATGCACGCCTGTACTGAATCCGCCGAGCTTGGGTTGTACACCCGACCGGTCTACAACCTGATCCGCGAAAACTCGACGCATCCACTGATTCTGGTGTGCGAGCACGCCAGCCGCTACATCCCCGACGCCCTGAACAACCTGGGCCTGGATGACACGGCTGCGCGTGAACACATTGCCTGGGACATCGGTGCGCTGGAGCTGGCCGAGCAACTGTCGGAAAAGATCGGCGCCACGCTGCTGAGCGCCAATTATTCGCGACTGTTGATCGACCTCAACCGGCCCCGACATGCCCCGGACAGCATTCCGGCGCAGAGCGAGATCTATCAGGTGCCGGGCAATCGCGAGCTCGATGAAGCCACCCGCGAATACCGTCGCCAGTGCCTGTTCAAGCCGTTTCACACCCGGCTGCAACAACTGATCGACGAACGCCTGGCCGATGGCCGGCCAGTGCGGGTGGTGGGGATTCACAGTTTCACCCCGGTGTACTACGGCCAGCCACGGGAACTGGAAGTCGGCGTGCTGTTCGGTCAGTCCAAAGCCTATGCCCAGCGCCTGCTCGACGGTCTCGACCGGCATCCGCTGAAAGTCACCGGCAACCAGCCGTACAAGATCGACCCACTGGGCGACATGACCGTGCCGGTGCACGGCGATGCCCGTGGTCTGGAGTCGGTGTTGATCGAAGTGCGCAACGACCTGCTGCGCAACCCGGAAGCGGTGACCCGCTGGGCAAATTATCTGGCACCCCTGCTGTAAAGATTGTTGTAACCACTGCTGACGCTGTAAACGACGGACCGATATAACAACTAAAACGACCGATTGGCTGACAAGGAGTTGCGCTTCATGGAAATAGAAGAGTTCGGCTACAAACAGGAGTTGAAACGTAGCCTGACACTGACCGACCTGGTGGTGTACGGGATGATCTTCATGATCCCCATCGCCCCGTTTGGCGTGTATGGCTACGTCAACGCGGAGGCACCGGGGATGGTGCCCTTGGCGTACATCATCGGCATGGTGGCGATGGTCTTCACCGCGCTGAGCTACGGCAGCATGGCCCGGGCCTTTCCGATTGCCGGCTCGGTGTATTCCTACGCACAACGAGGTCTGAATCAACACGTCGGTTTCATCGCCGGCTGGCTGATGCTGCTCGACTATCTGCTGATTCCGCCGCTGCTCTACGTCTACGCGGCGATGGCACTCAACCATTTGTACCCGGACATTCCGAAGGTCGGCTTCATCCTGGCGTTCCTGGTCAGCGCCACGTTCGTCAACCTGCGCGGCATCACTTTCACCGCCCGCATGAACATCGTGTTCCTGCTGGCGCAACTCGTTGTGCTGGGGATTTTCCTGTTCTACGCCTGGAATGCCCTGCACAACGGTGGCGGCAACGGCCAGTTGACCCTGGCGCCGCTGTATCACCCGGAAACCTTCAACTTCGCTCTGCTGATGCAAGCAGTGTCGATTGCGGTGCTGTCATTCCTCGGTTTCGATGCGATCTCCACGCTCGCCGAAGAGATCAAGGGCGATCCGGGCCGCAGCGTCGGCAAAGCGGCGTTGATCACCCTGGTGGTGATGGGCGCGATTTTCGTCGTACAGACCTGGATCGCCACCGATCTTGCCGCCGGCATGGGCTTCAAGTCCGCCGACACCGCGTTCTATGAAATCGCCGAAATCGCCGCCGGCAGCTGGCTGGCCACCCTGACCGGCGTTGCCACGGCCCTGGCCTGGGGCGTAGCGGTGGCGATCACTTCGCAAGCGGCGGTCTCGCGCCTGCTGTTTGGCATGGCCCGCGACGGCAAGCTGCCGAAAGTGCTAGCCAAGGTGCACCCGAAACACAACACGCCGTACCTGAGCATCTATCTGGTGGCCGTGCTGTCGCTGGTGATCTGCTACCTGTTCATCAACTCGGTGGACACCCTGACCTCGCTGGTCAACTTCGGCGCCTTGAGCGGCTTCATGCTGCTGCACCTGACCGTGATCAATTACTACTGGCGCCGGCAGAAGTCCGGCCAAGTGATCCGTCACCTGATCTGCCCGGTGATCGGTTTCATCATCGTCGCGGCCATCATGTACAACATGGGCGTCGATGCACAGAAACTCGGCCTGATCTGGATCGCCCTGGGTCTGGTGTACCTGTTCTTCCTGAACAAGCTCGGCGCCAGTACCGCGCTGCCTGACCCGAGCAATGGCTGACAAGAAAAAGAGCGGCGTCTGACAACAAATCAGGCGTCCGCCGCTTTAACGCGTGGAAACCGACAGTGATAGTCAGGTTCGGCGAATGGGCCGAACCTTTTTGATACAGGAGTGCATCCATGCTGGTCTTACGCCCAGTCGAGCCAAACGACCTGCCTCAATTGCAACAACTGGCTCGCAACAGCCTGGTGGGCGTCACGTCCCTGCCGGACGACAGCGAGCGCCTGGGCGAAAAAATCGCCGCGTCCTGCGCCTCGTTCGACAGCGAGGCAGCGGCTCAGGGCCCGGAGAATTACTTTTTCGTGCTGGAAGATCTCGACAGCCGCCGTCTGGTCGGCTGCTCGGAGATTCTCGCCACGGCCGGCCATAACGAGCCGTTCTACAGCCTGCGCAATCGCCATTTCACCAGCGCTTCGCGGGAACTGAACATCGAACATGGCGTTCCGGCGCTGTCGCTGTGCCACGACCTCAGTGGCCACACGCTGCTGCGCGGTTTTCACATCGACGCGGCGCTGGTACGCACACCGTTCTCGGAATTGCTGTCGCGGGCACGACTGCTGTTCATCGCCGCACACGGGACACGTTTTGCCGAAGCGGTGATCACCGAAATCGTCGGCTACAGCGACGAGCAAGGCAACTCACCGTTCTGGGATGCGCTGGGCAAACATTTCTTCGACCTGCCCTACGTCGAGGCCGAACGCCTGTGCGGCTTGCAGAGCCGTACGTTTCTCGCCGAACTGATGCCGCAATACCCGATCTACGTGCCGATGCTGCCGCTGGCGGCGCAAGAGTGCATCGGTCGCATCCACCCGGACGGTCAGGAGGCCTTCGACATCCTTGAGCGCGAGGGTTTTGAAACCAACAGCTACATCGACCTGTTCGATGCCGGCCCGACCTTGTATGCACGCACCGCCAACATCCGTTCGATCGCCCAGAGCCAGACCGCCACAGTTCAAACGGAACCACTGATCGATGCCCGCGGTCGTTATCTGGTGAGTAACGATGCACTGCATGGCTTTCGGGCGGTGGTCGCCGAGCTGGATTACCAGCCCGGTCAGCCCTTGGCGCTTACGCCGGCGATTTGTGCAGCACTGAATGTCAGCGCTGGCAGCAAGATCCGGGTGATTGCCCTGTGAACCGCGCCCTCACCCAACGACAGTGCCCGAGCAGGCGCGCAAAAGGAGTTGCAGCATGATTGTCCGTCCGGTCCAAGTCAGCGACCTGCCAGCGTTGATGACGCTGGTGCAACAGGCCGGGCCGGGGTTCACCACCCTGCCTGCCAACGAAGATCGCCTGGCCCACCGGGTACGCTGGGCGCAACGCGCCTTCGCCGAGCAGGTCGAGCGGGCCGATGCCGATTATCTGTTCGTGCTCGAGGACGACGAGCAGCGGGTGGTCGGGGTCAGCGCCCTGGCCGGGGCTGTCGGCCTGCGTGAGCCCTGGTACAACTATCGGGTCGGGCTGACTGTCAGCTCGGCGCCGGACCTCGGTATCCAGCGGCAGATTCCGACGCTGTTCCTCAACAATGAACTGACCGGCCAATCGGAACTGTGCTCGCTGTTCCTGCGCCACGATCAGCGCCACGGCAGCAATGGACGCCTGCTGTCATTAGGGCGTTTGCTGTTTGTCGCCGAATTCCCGCACCTGTTTGGCGAGAAGATGATCGCCGAACTGCGCGGCAGTGCCGACGAGCAAGGCTGTTCGCCGTTCTGGGACAGCCTCGGCCGGCACTTCTTTCAGATGGACTTCAGCCATGCCGACCACCTGTCCGGGCTGGGCAACAAGGCCTTCATCGCCGAACTGATGCCGCGCCAGCCGCTGTACACCTGCCTGCTCACCGAACAGGCTCAGGCCGTGATCGGCCAGGCCCACCCCAACACCGAGCCGGCACTGAAAATCCTTCAGTCCGAGGGTTTCGCCCACAAAGGCTACATCGACATCTTCGACGGCGGCCCGGTCATCGAGGCGCCTATCCGCAGCATCCGCACGGTACGCGACAGCCTGGAACTGACCCTGAGCATTGGCGCGCCGGACGATCAGGCGCCGCTGTGGCTGATCCACAACCGGCGTCTGGAAAACTGCCGCATCACCGTCGCTCCGGGGCGCCGGGTCGGCAGCACTCTGGTAATCGACCGTCTCACCGCCAAACGCCTGCAATTGCAGCCGGGCAACTCGGTGCGGGCAGTGCCGCTACCCAATCAACAGCAGCAGGCGGTGGCGGCCTGAGCGCCTCTGCCTGCTGCAAGAAAGCCTGAACAGGTTTTTCCTGGTTAACTTCCTCGTTAATTCGTCATGATCCTTGACCCATTGGCGTGATAGCCTTTTCACCTTCGGCGTTGACACCTTTGCTCAAGCCTTTCCATTCCTTTGTATTGGTGGAACTCGTATGACCAGGCTTTCTCATCAAGATTTGCGCCGTAACTTCCGTCAGCTGCTGGCTTCCGACACCTGCTATCACACCGCATCGGTGTTCGATCCGATGTCCGCCCGCATTGCCGCTGACCTGGGATTTGAAGTAGGGATTCTCGGCGGCTCGGTCGCCTCGTTGCAGGTACTGGGCGCCCCGGACTTTGCCTTGATCACCCTCAGCGAATTCGCTGAACAGGCCACCCGCATCGGCCGCGTCGCCCAATTGCCGGTGATCGCCGACGCCGACCACGGCTACGGCAACGCCCTCAACGTGATGCGCACCATCGTCGAACTGGAACGCGCCGGCGTCGCCGCGCTGACCATCGAAGACACCCTGCTGCCGGCCCAATTCGGCCGTAAATCCACCGACCTGATCTCGGTCGCCGAAGGCGTCGGCAAGATCCGCGCGGCACTGGAAGCCCGAGTCGATTCGGAAATGGCGATCATCGCCCGGACCAACGCCGGCATCCTGCCGAATCAGGAAATCATCAGCCGCACCCGCCAATACCAGGCCGCTGGCGCCGACGGTATCTGCATGGTCGGCATCCAGGACTTCGATCAGCTCGAGCAAATCGCCGAACACCTGACCGTCCCGCTGATGCTGGTCACCTACGGCAACCCGGCGCTACGCGACGACAAACGCCTGGCCGAACTGGGTGTGCGCGTGACCATCGACGGCCACGGCGCTTACTTCGCGGCGATCAAGGCCACTTACGACAGCCTGCGCGAACAGCGCCAGATCTTCACCCAGGCCTCGGACCTGAGTGCCACCGAACTGACCCACACCTACACCCAGCCTGAGGAATACATCCTCTGGGCCAAGGAATACATGAGCGTCAAAGAGTAACCTCGCACCCCGCTACAAAGAGGCAGAGCGGCCCGACGCCATTACGAGTCCACTCGCATGGCGCCCGCCGCGAAACCGCTAGCTGCCGTTACTGCTTCGCCAGCTCCATAATCATCCGCGACAACAGATAAATCCGCGGCGCCACACTCTCCACTTCCGCATACTCCTCCGGCGTATGAATGTTGCCGCCAACAATCCCGAACCCATCCAGCGTCGGCGTGCCCACCCCGGCTGACAGACTCGCATCCGCCGCCCCGCCGCTGCCTTCTTCGGTCAACTTGCGGCCAATTTCGCCGTAAATCCCTTGCGCCATCGCCATCAAACGATCCGACTCCGCCGTCTGCGGCATCGGTGGCAAGCCGCGTTGCAGCGAAGTCTTCACTTCGGTATCGGGAATTAGCTTGTCCTGCGACACCCGCGCCAGATCCTTCTCGATCCGGTCGAATTCCTCCGGCACCGCCGCCCGCACATCAGCCTTGGCCGTGGCCTGATCCGGAATGACGTTGGTGCGGTCGCCGGCCTTGAGCACAGTGAAGTTGATGGTGGTTTTCTTGGCTTCGTCGCCGAGCTTGCCCAGTTGCAGGATCTGATGCGCCGCTTCCATCGCCGCGTTGCGCCCCAGTTCCGGCGCGACGCCGGCGTGAGCAGCCTTGCCCTTGACCTCGACCAGTGCGGTGGCACTGCCCTTGCGCCACACCACCAGACCATCGGCCGGACGGCCCGGCTCAAGATTGAGGGTCACGTCGTGAAGTTTGGCGGTCTTCTTGATCAGGTCGGTGGCGACGTCCGAGCCGGTTTCTTCGCTGGCATCGAGCAGGAAGGTGATTTGCGCGTAGTCCTTGAAGTCGAGGTTCTTCAGAATTTTCAGCGCATAGATGCCGGCGACAATCCCGCCCTTGTCGTCCATCACCCCCGGCCCGTAGGCACGGCCGTCCTTGATGTGGAACGGACGCTCGGCAGCAGAACCTTCCTTGAACACCGTGTCCATGTGCGCCATCAGCAGGATTTTCGCCTTGCCGGTGCCTTTGAGCGTGGCGAGCACGTGGTTGGTTTTTTCCGGGGTGTTGGGCACCAGCTCGATGGTGGCGCCAAGCTTTTTCAGCTCATCGATGGCGATCTCGCTGACTTGTTTGAGCCCCGGCTCATAGCCGGAACCGGAGTCGATATTGACCAGGCGTTCCAACAACTTCAGGGCTTCGGGTTTGTATTGCTCGGCGTCGGCCAGCACCTGTTTGTGCGGTTCGGCGAAGGCGCCAGCGGCTGCGAAAGAGAGGGTCAGGCCGAGACCGGCGGCCAGCAGGGAACGAGGGAATTTGAACGTCATGAATCAATCCTTGTTTCGTGTCGGGTACTGAACCGTACCTGACATCGCCCCAAGGCTCTATCCCGGATGCGACACCCAATCCGTTCAAACCGAATCGAATACCTCACGTCGCGGCTTGTCATCGTTGCAGCAGATCACCCGGTTGCGCCCACTGGCCTTGGCCTCGTAGAGCGCTTCATCGGCATCATTCAGCCAGCGCGTTGCATCGCCGTGAGCCGGATCGAGTGCCGCCAGGCCAATGCTCAGGCTGACTTTCAGCGCCGGGTTCTGTTCGTAGACCAGAAAGGAAAAACGCTCACGCAAGGCTTCCATGGCCTGCGCCGCGTTGAACAGCGGCAAGTCCGGCAGGATCACGCAAAACTCGTCGCCGCCGTAGCGCCCCGCCACATCGGCCATGCGCAGGTTCTGCTTGAGCATCTTGCTCAACTGACGCAGGACGATATCGCCGGCCACATGGCCGTAGGTGTCGTTGATCGCCTTGAAATGGTCGATGTCGATCAGCGCAATCGCCGCGCCTGTCTGCTGGCGTTTGCAGCGTTGAAACTCGACTTCCAGTTGATCCTTCCAGGCGCCGTGATTGAGCAAACCGGTCAGGCTGTCGGTACGGCTCAACGCCAGCAATTCACGCTTGTGCAGGCCAAGGGTGTAGGCCTGGCGGAAGCAGATCCAGCCCAGCGCCAGCGGATACAGCATCAACAACGGCAGGCACGCATAGAGCTGCGCCGGAGAGGTCGCGGGGATGAAGGCCGGGGCAAACACTACCAGCCCGACGCCGACGCCAAGCAACTGCGCCGCCGCCCCGGCCAGCAGAAAACGCAGGCCACCGATGGCGACATTGTTCATCGCCATCATTGAAATGGTCGTGGCACTGGGCAAGGGATTGAAGTGCATGGCGGCGACCCAGAAGCCGCCGAGAAAGGCGTCGAGCAGCAGGTTGCGGTGTTCGGCGTGGTACGGAACCTTGGCCCGTCGGGCCCATTGATACGCGAGGTGCGGCCAGACCAGGCCGTTGAACAGCATCAGCGCCCAGACCCAGGTCGGCGGATCGAGCGGGTGCATCGCAACGCTCACGCATAGAAGCCCCAGGACCAACCCGAGGGTTCGCGATGTGTAAAGCCTCCTGGCCAGTGAAAGTCCCTTTCCTCCCGTTCTTCCCATAAGGGCCTCGAGTACACCGCAAAAGGATGTGCTCGGAGTCTAACAGGGAGACGTTAAATAGCCATCACCGGCCAGCGGCCGAATACCCCGCCATTTCCATCACACGGCAGGCAAATGATTGGCTATACATGAAAGGAAGAAAATGGAAAAAAGACTCTAAGAAGGAGGCCCATGCAGACCTATCAAGTGTTGATCATCGGCAGCGGGTTTGGCGGCCAGTGCGCGGCCATCAATTTGCTCAAGGCCGGCATCGACGATTTTCGCTTGCTGGAGCGGCGGGACTTTTTCGGCGGTACCTGGTGCCAGAACACTTACCCCGGCGCGGCGGTCGATGTGCCGTCGCCCCTGTATTCATTGTCGTTCGCGCCCTACCCCTGGACGCAGATGTTCGCCGAACAGGCCGAACTGCATCACTACACCGAGCATGTGATCGAGCGTTTCGGCCTGCGCGACCGGGTGGAACTGCAAGCCAACGTCGAACGCATCGAATGGGACGAAACCGAGAAACGTTGGGCCGTACACACCGGCACCAAAGGCACGTTCTACGCACAGTTCCTGATCAACGCCACCGGGCCATTGAGCCAACCGGTCGTCCCACACTTCCCGGGACAGGATCGCTTTCAGGGCAAGACCTTTCATACAAACAGTTGGGATCACAGCTACGACTATCGCGGTAAACGCGTGGCCATCGTCGGCAGCGGCGCCAGTGCGGCGCAGGTGATACCGACGATTGCGCCGCAGGTCGAGCGACTGCACGTCTTTCAACGCACGCCGCATTGGGTGCTGCCCCGACCGGACCGCAAATTCGGGCCCTTCCAGCGTTGGCTGCTGGGTTTGAAACCGGCCTACAAGCTGTTGCGCTGGATGATCTACTGGCAGTTCGAAACCCGGGTCATCGCCTTCAAATATTCAAAACCGGCGATTCACATGGTGCAGCACCAGGCCCTGAAATTCCTCAAACACCAGGTAACGGATCCCGAACTCCAGCGAAAACTGACGCCGGACTTCACCATCGGCTGCAAACGGGTATTGGTCTCCAGCACTTATTACCCGGCGCTGACCCGGCCCAACGTCACGCTGCACAGCCGCGAGCAAGGCATCGCCAGCCTCGACGAAACCGGCATCGTCACCACGGACGGCCAGCACATCGACGTCGACCTGATCGTGTGGTCGACCGGTTACGACGCCACCGACGGCGTGATTTCTTACCCGGTCAGCGGAAAAAACGCCGTGCAACTGCGCGACGTCTGGGCGCAATACCCGCGCGCCTACCTCGGCACCAGCCTGCCGGACTTTCCCAACCTGTTTATCGTCACCGGGCCGAACACCGGCATAGGCCACACCTCGGCGCTGTTCATCATCGAATCGCAGATGAACTACATCCTCGACTGCATCCGCACCGTGCAGGCCAAAGGTCTGCGCAGCATCGAAGTTCGCCCCGAAGCAGAACGTACCTACACTCAGATGATTCACCGGGAGATGGAGCGCACGGTCTGGAAAACCGGCGGCTGCCACAGTTGGTATCAAAGCAAGAGCGGTCATGTGATCGCAATGTTCCCGGGCTTCAGTTTCAGCTATCACCGGTTGACCCGGGCGCTGAAACCGGCCGACCACATTCTGTCTTGAACAAGGAAGACGTCCGATGCTCTTGCTGTTTGTCGCCCTCGCAGTTTTCGTGGCCTGGAGCTGGTTGAGCTACCCGGCGGTCGGCCACTGGCTCTACGACCTGAGCGCGGCCCTGGAGGCCAAGCTGTACCGGTTGCACAAGATTGAAGTACCGATTGCCGAAATGACCGTGTCGACCTGGCAAGGCGGGCCCTATGAAGCGTCGAGCAGCATTCTGATGCTGCATGGCTACAGCGCGGAAAAGAACCTGTGGCTGCGCTTCGCCCGGCATTTCGTCAGTCAGTATCGAGTGATCATTCCGGACCTGGCCGGCCACGGCGAAACCGGCTTCAAGGCGGGCGGTGGCTACGACATCGCGGTGCAGGCCAAGCGCATGATCCAGTTGCTCGACGTCTGCGGGGTCGAGAAAGTCCATGTGATCGGCAACTCCATGGGCGGTTACATCGCCGCGTGGCTGGCGGCGACCTACCCCGATCGCATCGCTTCGGTGGCCTTGATCGACCCGGCCGGCGTCACGGCACCGGAGCCCAGCGACATGGAGCGCCATCTGGCACGTGGGCACAATCCGTTTTTGATCAATTCCCGGGAAGAATTCCGACGCTTCTATGCGATGACCATGGCCTCGCCGCCCTGGGTACCGGGGCTGGTGCTGGATGCCATCGCCCAGCGCTATGAACAACGCCGGGATGAACTGGAAGAGATCTTCCGGGATTTCCGCGCCAGTCCGCCGATGGAGCCGAAACTCCCGGACATCAAATGCCCGGGGCTGTTGCTCTGGGGCCGCAAGGACCGGTTGATCGATGTCAGCAGCGTGCCGGTCTGGAGCAAGGGCATCGCCAATCTGCGGGTCGATGTGTGGGACGGCGTCGGTCACATGCCGATGGTCGAGCAGCCGTCGAACACGGCACGTTTGTATCGGGAGTTCCTGGGGGAGAATTCGCGTCAGGACAGGTAAACGATCAGTCGTTGGCAGAATGAAGTTCGTAGGATTCTTCGTTTGCCCGCGTCGGCGAAGGCTGCGATCTTTTCCCCCATCCTTTACGTGACCGTGCCAGGAATTTTTTTCATGACCGTGCAGCCTTTCGTCAGCCCCGACCTGATCCGCCAACGCTTCTCCAAAGCGATGTCCGACATGTACCGCGAAGAAGTGCCGCTGTACGGCGCCTTGATGGAACTGGTGGAACAGACCAACCGCGACGTGCTGTCGCGCGAGCCGCAGATCGCCCGTCAACTGCACAGCACCGGCGAAATCGAACGGCTGGACATGGAGCGCCATGGCGCAATCCGCGTTGGCACCGCCACTGAACTGGCCACCCTCGCCCGTTTGTTTGCGGTGATGGGCATGCAGCCCGTGGGTTATTACGACCTGACGCCCGCCGGAGTGCCGGTGCATTCCACGGCGTTCCGCGCGGTGCATGAAGATGCGCTACAGGTCAGCCCGTTCCGGGTGTTCACTTCGTTGCTGCGACTGCAGTTGATCGAAGATCCCGAGCTGCGAGTCTTCGCGCAATCGGTGCTGGATCAGCGTTCGATCTTCACCCCAACCGCGTTGCGCCTGATAGAGCAGGCCGAAGCCGCTGGCGGGTTGAATGAATCCGAAGCCGGGGAATTTGTCCTGCAGGCGCTGGAGACTTTTCGCTGGCACCACAGCGCCACCGTCACCGCCGCGCAATACCAGACCCTCAGCGCCCAGCATCGTTTGATCGCCGATGTCGTCGCGTTCAAGGGCCCGCACATCAACCACCTGACACCGCGTACGCTGGACATCGACATCGTTCAGGCACAGATGCCGCTGCACGGCATCACACCCAAAGCGGTGATCGAAGGGCCGCCGCGCCGGCAGCATCCAATCCTCCTGCGCCAGACCAGTTTCAAGGCGCTGGACGAGCCGATCGCCTTCACCGACCAGACGCACACCCGCGGCAGCCACAGCGCCCGATTCGGCGAAATCGAACAACGCGGTGCGGCGCTGACCCCCAAGGGCCGGGCGCTGTACGACCGTCTGCTGAATGCGGCACGCGATGAATTGGGCGATTTCCCCAACGAAGCCAACGCCTCACGCTACAACACGCTGATGACCCAGCACTTCAGCGAATTCCCTGACAGCCTCGAAGGCATGCGCGAGCAGGAGTTGGCGTACTTCCGTTATTTCCTGACAGACAAAGGGCTTGCGGCGGGTCGTCCGGCTGATGTTTCGCTGCAAGCGTTGTTACGCGATGGGTATGTGAAAGCCGAACCGCTGGTGTACGAAGATTTCCTGCCGGTCAGTGCGGCGGGGATTTTTCAGTCAAACCTGGGGGATGCGGCGCAGACGCACTATGGTGAGCATTCCAATCGTCAGGCGTTCGAACAAGCTTTGGGGCGTTCGACCATCGATGAATTGAGGTTGTATGCCGAGACGCAGCAGCGTTCGATTGAAGAATGCCTCACCGTGCTGACTCGGTAAGGCGACGAAGCGGCGTTTGGCCATACTGCGCAAGAAGTTGCGCAGTTGTACGTAATAAAATACCCCTCAAAACCGCTACAAGCCACGCCGCTCATGGCCTCCAGCCAAGTGCGCAAGAAGTTGCGCAGTACTGCGCAACTTCTTGCGCACTTTTCGCCTGAAACGCTGCCGTTTTTCACGAAAATCAATGACTGCCAGCGCCATCCCCCCGGTTTTACGAGGCTTCGAAAATGTTGGCACGCTCCTTGATAACAGTCAGGCACCCACCGGGCGATTTCGCCTCCCGGGCACCCTAACTTTATCCGCAAGGAGAGCATCCCATGGCAACACCAGCGTACATGTCGGTTACCGGCGAAAAACAAGGCCTGATCACTGCCGGCGCCTTCACCGCCGACTCCGTTGGCAACACCTACCAGGAAGGCCACGAAGACCAGGTTATGGTTCAGGCTTTCACCCACGACGTGATCATCCC